>CDZS01047097.1_pt1 | contig 475362 bp, 453 predicted proteins | sample 557751 | NCBI WGS metagenome assembly CDZS01 (sample SAMEA3182113, study PRJEB8094) | gut metagenome | biome: human; feature: gut; material: Stool; isolation source: human stools | place: Canada | collected 2013-05-07 | reverse complement strand
GCTATTATGTAGATACAGTTGGAAGATATGAAGGAGCGATAAAGGAGTATATACGCAATCAACTGGAAGAAGACATAGCGCAAGACAGTTTAAATTTTAAAGAATATACAGACCCGTTTACGGGTGAGCCAGTGAAGTAGGCATAGAAAGAGCCCCCGAGTAGGGGGCAGCCTGTAATAACAGAGTGGTTGCCGGATTATTCAATACCCTCTTTAGAGGGTAACCACTAGAGGAAGACCCTTATAGGGTCAGAGCAAACCACCCGTTTTACGGGTGGTTATGATTTTAAAAGAAAAATAAGATGATAAAATGGAGGCGTAAAGGCAGTATTGATGGATATGAAGGTACTTGCTGAATGTGGAATTATGATAAGCTTGTAAAAGGGAAGACATACATTTGAAAGGAAGCGGCTTGACAGATTGGGAGGAAAGTTTTATGATAATTTACAATTTAATAGCATTGAATAAACCGTTGATGTGGAGATAAAAACAGTAAGTGCACTTACAGGGAGCCGGGATATTGAGAAGCCGGCAGAACGCAGGCTGTTAAATGGATCACGGAGGGCATGGTGAAAGTGAAAACGATTAGCTTATGACGTAAGGCATACGTAAGTTGCCGGAAGTATGTTGGTACTTCGCTAAGAGCAGGCTTAGGCTTGAAACAAGGTGGCACCGCGGTATATCCGTCCTTGGCAGTAATTGCTGAGGACGTTTTTATTTGGAAAAGAGGTCTGGCTGTGGATACACGAAGGCGATGGCGGATGGTGATAGAAACTGAACTGGAAATATAAGAAATCTGATGACGTGAAAAACGGAGAAAAAATGATGAATACGAGATTTGGAGAATTCGGTGGACAGTATATTCCGGAAATCTTGATGAGTGAAATCAATCATGTGGCGGAAGCTTATGAAAAGTATAAAAATGATCCGGCATTTAAGGCGGAACTGAAAGATTTGTATGCGAATTACACAGGCCGTCCATCCATGCTGTATGAGGCGAAACGGATGAGAGCGGATCTGGGCGGGCCGAAAATTTATTTGAAAAGAGAAGACTTAAACCACACGGGCGCTCATAAAATCAATAACTGCATCGGGCAGGCACTGCTTGCAAAACGAATGGGAAAAACACGGCTCATTGCAGAAACGGGGGCCGGGCAGCATGGTGTGGCTGCAGCTACTGTCGCGGCGCTTCTGGGGATGGAATGCGAAATATTCATGGGAGAAATAGATACGGAGCGGCAGGCGCTGAATGTGTACCGTATGCGCCTTTTAGGAGCAAAAGTCAACGCGGTGAAAACCGGGTCCAGAGTTCTGAAAGATGCTGTCAATGCGGCCTTGCAGAATTGGAGCGCCCGTTGTGATGATACGCATTACCTGATAGGTTCTGCTGTGGGACCTGCTCCGTTTCCGGAAATGGTCAGAGACTTTCAGTGCTGTATCGGAGAAGAATCAAAAGAACAAATATTGGAAAAAGAAGGTCGCCTTCCGGATGCCGTATTTGCCTGTGTGGGCGGAGGCAGTAATTCTATCGGCACCTTTTATCCCTATAAAGATGATACCGATGTACAGCTCATCGGATGTGAAGCCGGAGGGGAAGGGATTGATACGCCATACCATGCGGCAACAATTGCGAAGGGACGTATCGGTGTATTTCATGGTATGAAATCCCTTTTCTGCCAGGATGATGACGGAAATATTGAAGAAGTATATTCTATTTCGGCAGGATTGGATTATCCCGGAGTCAGCCCTGAACATGCGTATTTTCATAAGATTGGCAGAGCACAATATATGGCGGTTACAGATGAAGAAGCTGTGCAGGCCTTTGAATATCTGGCTAAGACGGAGGGTATTATTTGCGCTATCGAAAGTGCCCATGCAGTGGCAGGAGCCATAAAATACGCTAAGAATATGGGAAAAAACGAAATCATACTGATTACTTTGTCCGGACGCGGAGATAAAGATGTAGCAGCCATTGCCCGTTATCGCGGACAGGATCTGAAAGAATGAGGAGGAAATCATGAGCCGTATCAAGGAAGCATTTAAAGACGGAAAAGCACTGATTGGATTTCTGACTGCCGGCGTACCGTCAGCAGAAGATACATTAAGATATATGGAAGATCTGGAAACAGCCGGAGCCGATTTGATTGAAATTGGAGTGCCTTTTTCGGATCCGGTTGCTGATGGCGCTGTCATTATGGAAGCCGATGTACAGGCATTGAAAAATAAAGTCCATTTGCCTCAGGTGATAGAAATTGTAAAAGCATTTCGGAAACAGTCAGAAACACCTTTGTTATTCTTGACCTATTACAATCCTATATTTAACTATGGTGTAAAAAAATTCTTTGAAGAAGCAAAGGACATCGGACTGGATGGTGTAGCCATTCCCGATCTGCCCTATGAAGAGCAGATGGAAATACGTCCCTTTGCCGATACATATGAAATAGACATCATACAGATTATCGGACCGGCATCGGAAGAACGTATCTGTCAAAATGTGAGAAACTCGACTGGATTTATATATATTGTGTCTTCCGTTGAATCGGCAAATCGGAAATCAGATATGAAAACAAATTTGGCAGATATTATCTCCGTTATTCGGAAAACGACGGATACGCCCGTCGTAGTGGGACTTGACGGTCATCATACGGAAGAACTTCAAGGGATGAAAGAAATGGCTGATGGAATTACTACAGGAAGCATCGTGGTGGATATGATAAACAAAAACGGGAAAGAAGCGGGAGCGCCTATACAGGAATATGTGGAAAAACTGAAAATTTCCATAAAAGGCTGAAAGAATTTTGAAAAGGAAATCGGAAGCGATATTCTTCAGGAAATATCTTCATTTTTAGAATTAATAGGTTAATCAACCAAGAGCGTATCTGGTGTTTCACAGGCCTCATAAAATCATTGTCAGTGAAAAAGGATACACAAAAATACGGAAATGCTGATGGCAGGAACATTTTTTGTAGAAATGCTCCTGAAAAAGCTTTTCCGTATTTTTTAGAATATAAAAATATTGATGCAACCTTGTTATATTGTAACAATTATAAATTACCATGTTACAAATGAAGAGAATCTTTTCCCCGACAGATAATCAAATGTCCCTTTTATTTTTGGAAACGTGATGGAACAGGCGCAAAGAAGCTGGTGGGGAATATGAAGAGCTTTGGAGATTTCGATGCTCTTTTTATTTCTGTATTTTCTGTCGCCTAAGATAGGATGGCCTATGGAAGTGAGGTGGGCGCGGATTTGGTGGGGGCGGCCGGTGATGAGCCGGACTTCCAGCAGAGAGCAAATATTCCCCGCTTTTTCCATGGTGGAGATTCTTTTGTATCTCGTTTCTATAGGTACAGCATTGTCTTTTTGCTCTGTAATGATAGTGACTTGATTTGCTGATTCATTTTTTTTGAGGAAGCCTTTCAGGGTGTCCTGTTCTTTTGTTTCTCCTAAGACGATGCAGCGGTAGTATTTATGAAGGGTACGGTTCTTGATGATTTCATTCAGCATTTGCAGACCTTTGACAGTTTTTCCGCAAAGAACGATACCGCTTGTATTTCTGTCCAGACGGTTGCATACGGATGGCTTCACTGTGGAATGATTATTGTAATGGCAATAGTCCAGCAGAGCGTCATTCAGGGATAATTCATTGGAGTTATCACTTTGGGTCAGTATGCCTGCCGGTTTGTCTACGATGAGGATGTGCTCATCTTCGTAAATGATGCGTCGTGAAAAGGGGAAGGCAGATTTCTTTTGTGAGGGATCTGCGTTTTTCTTTTCCGAGAATGTATGGAATGTTTCATCGGAAAACCATATTTTTATGTTGTCTTTTTCCCGGAGAATTTCTTTTCCCGTGCATTTTTCATCGTTCCATGTGATATTTTTCTTGCGGAAGCTTTTGTGGAACAGGCTTGCCGGAGCCTGGGGCAGGAGTTTGCAAAGGTACTTGAAAAGCGTCTGTCCTTCTTCTGCTTTGGTGATGGTAAATTCTTTCATGGTAAGCTCCTGTATAGAGAAAAATTCTTCGAGATTTTTTAATTGTGCCGTTTTGGTGCTGCTGGTATATCACTCACCAGCCGCAAGGACAAGTGAACCATTCTTACGCGTCGTTCTGCTCCTTAATAACAGATAATAAAAGCCGGCAGACGACTGACAGAGGAGAGAGTTTCATTCTTACCTTTCGTGTCACTCCCTCGAGCCAGTATCCTCCACCACTGACATAGTCCCCCTCCTTATAGATAAGGGGGCTCTCACATTTCTTTATTTATACTATTAAAGCCACCTTTCTAAATAACGGTTCGCTAAAATACTTTATGAAACTAAAAGGTAAGCTGAAAGGCTTCTTTAGAAAGAGCTGGTGCGTGCAGCGCGGCTGAGGATGCTTGCTGTAATGACTTTAATCGTGAGGGTAGAGGATCATTTTGCCCCTTTGTATTATTTCGTAAGTTAGCTATTTCATTTTTTCAGCGGCAGTATAGTGTGGCTTGGTATCTGCGCAAGAAATACGCCGGCTGTCATGCAGAGGATACCGATGAGCTGCTTTCCGGTAAAGGATTCATTCAGAAAGAGCACGCCGCAGAGTCCGCCAAAGACCATTTCCAGACTTAGGAGCATGGTGGCTTCCGTGGCAGGGAGATATTTCTGTCCCACTGCCTGTAAGGTATATGCGACACCGGTAGAAAGTATGCCTGTATATAAAATGGGCCACCAGGAGGACAGTATGCTTGAAATAGAAACGGTTTCAAAGAAGAAGGCCAGAATAAGGTTGCATATACCTACGACCATGAATTGTCCTGATGAGAGTGTGACAGGCGGGAAACGCTGCGTCAGATAGTTGAGGAGAATGATATGGGCCGCGTAGCAGACGGCACAGAGAAGCACTAAGAAATCTCCATATCCGATATCGAGTGTTTCCGTGATGGAAATAAAGTAGACCCCCGCCATGGCAAGAATGACACCGAAGATATGGTTCAGGCGCAGTACCTGCCCGAAGAAAAGACCGATGACCGGCACCATGAGCAGGTAAGTGGCAGTAAGGAAACTTGTTTTTGATGCCGTGGTGTATTGAAGGGCGACCTGCTGAAGAGTGGCGCCGCCGCAGAGAAGTATACCCGCCATAAGAATGGCAACCCAGATGGAAAAGGAAGCTTCTTTCGGATTTCTGCCGGAAGGATAATAATAAATAATAGGAAGCAGAGACAGGGAACCTAAAAGGAAACGGATCCCGTTAAAAGCGTAGGGGCCGATGGAATCCATGCCTATGACTTGCGCGACGAAGGCAAAGCCCCAGATAAGAGCTGCTAAAAGAAGCAGTAACCGATATTTCATGTGACTGGATGTACTCCGTTCGTTATAATAGATAGATACATACTATTATAGCGAATAGATGATGGTCTATAAAGGAGAAATTGAATGAAAATCAAAATGGCGGTGATTGATCTGGACGGAACTCTTCTTCATGATGATATGTCGCTTTCCGATTTTTCCAAGGATATTATACGGAAAGCAGAACACAGAGGGGTACGTATCGTGCTGGCAACGGGGCGTATGTTTGACGCGGCGCGTCCCAAGGCGGAAGAATTGGGACTTTCTGATACACCTTTGATTTGTTATACCGGCGCATGGATCATGATGAGCCGTTCCGGGAGACCGATATGTCAGGATGGGATAGATATTTCCGTGGCAGAAAAGATTCTTCTGACAGCAAGAGAAAAAGGATGGCTGGTACATACTTTTTTTGATGACCAGATCTATTTGCCAGAGCCCAATAAAACGGAAGCAAAGTATAAGAAGTACAGAACCAAGGCTGTGGCATACCTGGGAGATGCATTTTACCATCCGAAGAAGAAGCCGACGAGGCTGATTTTTGCGGATGGGTCCGAAGCGGTCCGCAGAGAGATACGCAGGGTCATAGAGACGAATTTTTCAGATGAGGTAGAAGTCGTATTCCCGGGAGATGATTTCGTGGATGTCCATAAAAAAGGAGTCAGCAAAGGGACAGCGCTTCAAAAGTTGTGCAATATGTGGGATATTTCTCTTTCTGAGGTCATCGCTTTTGGTAATACAGAAAATGATGTATCTATGCTGAAAATGGCGGGAATTTCTTATGCTGTAAAAAATGCGGACGAATATGCCCGTTCGGCAGCAGGAAACATTTGTGACTCTAACGAGAATGATGGAGTAGCTAAAGTTTTGGCTGAGTATCTCGTATAACAAGTTAAAAAAGCATTTCCGTTCATGCGTCTGCATAGGGAAATGCTTTTTTGTATCATTTAGAGTCTGTCCTGAAAGAAATGAATCGTTTCGGTAAGACCGTCTTTGATGTTTCTTGAAGGAGTCCAATGCAACAGTGTCTTCGCTTTTTGATTAGAGAGGCAAGAGCGATAGATGTCGCCTGTGCGTGGGGAACCGTAATGGAGAAGTTTTCGGGAGCGTCCGGCGGCCGCAATCATTTCTGCTGCCAAATCGTTCAGCGACAGTTCTGTTTCGGTGCTGATGTTTATAATTTCGCCGTCCGCCTGATGTAAAGCTGCCAGGTTGGCAGAAATAACATCATGGACGGAAATAAAATCCCTGGTCTGCCGACCGTCTCCGAAAATGGTAATCGGTTTATTTTCCGCGAGCGATTTGGCAAAGATATAAATGACACCGCCTTCGCCATCAGCACCTTGCCGGGGGCCGTACACATTACTGTAACGGAGGACAGTATAGGAAAGCCCGTAAATTTCATGGTAAAGAGCGAGATATTTTTCCGTCATCCACTTTGTAAGTCCATAAAAAGAACCGGGAGTGGGAATCAGATTTTCTGTAAGAGGGAGCGCGGGATTATCTCCATAAACCGCGGCGGAGGAAGAAAAGATAATTTTTTGCACATCTGTTTTGCGTGCGGCTTCCAGTACACGGAGCATACCGCTGATGTTTATATCCGCGTCCAGATAGGGATTATCAATAGAAGCGGGAACCATGGTTTGCGCTGCTTCGTGATAGACGATGTCAAAGTGTCTTTCTTTAAAGATATCCGTCAGTTTTTCATCACGGATATCCATTTCAAGAAATTCTGCTTCTTCGGGAAGAAAATCTTTTGTTCCACTCGAAAGATTATCTATGATTGTGATTTCGTGCCCGGCGGCGAGGAGCACGTCGGATAAGTGGGAGCCGATAAATCCTGCGCCGCCTGTAATTAAAATTTTCATAATATTATCCTTGTATCATGCAATGGTGTAAAGTTCTTCATCGGATGGTATTGCCCATTCAAAAGAATCAATTTCCATGAAACCGGTAGCCGGAGCCCCAAACAGTTTCAATCCGTTCGTAAGCACGGCCGGATACCTTTTTTAATTTGGAACGGAGCCGGTTAATGTGGACTGTAACCGTTGCCGGCTCACCGATGGGATCTAAGCTCCATATCTGTTCGAACAGCTGCTCTTTTGAAAATACTTCATTGGGATGTGTGGCAAGGAAATAGAGAAGATCAAATTCTTTGCCTGTAAGCAATACATTTTTATCGTTAAGGATGACTTGCCGAGCTTTGGGGCGTATGATGAGGTCTCCGATAGTAATTCCTTCTTCCGGCATGGATTTATTGAGTTGTTCCGCTTTAATCCGCATGTGGACAGAAAGCTGTGCACGTAAATGGGCAATAAGGATGGTTCCTTTCAGTGGTTTAAGCAGGTAGTCATCGGCACCAAGTCCCAGCCCGCGGACGATATCAGAGTCTTCTGTTCTGGCTGCTGCAAAAAGAATGGGCACGTTTGTGATTTCTCTCAGTTTGCGGCAAAGGGAAAATCCATCTTCTCCCGGCAGGGTGACATCAAGAATAACGGCATCTATCTTTTCACTGCGCATCATGTGCAATGCTTCTTCACTGTTTTCTGCAATGAAGGGATTGTATCCCGCGCCTTCAAGAAAATCCCTTTCCATGTCGGAAATGGCAGGCTCATCTTCCACGATGAGTACATTCGTCATTTAAATTCCTTCTTTCTGAATGGTATAAATAATTAGAATCTTGCAGGTATATCTTAGATTTCAATATCTAATTCCACCGGGCAGTGGTCACTGCCCAAAATGGAAGAATGGATTTCTGCCGCTTTAATCCGCGGCTGCAATATATCGGAGACGAGGAAATAATCAATTCTCCACCCGATATTTCTTTCCCTGGATTTTGCAAAGTAGCTCCACCAGGAGTAGGCATCTTTTTTGTCCTGATGTAAATAGCGAAAAGAGTCAGTGAATCCATCGGAAAGGAGTTCTGTCATTTTATTACGTTCGTCATCAGTAAAACCTGCGTTCATATGATTTGATGCCGGATTGGCAAGGTCGATCTCCTCGTGGGCCACATTCAAATCGCCGCAGAGAATGACCGGCTTTTTTTTAGATAAATCAAGCAGATATTTTTTAAAATCATCTTCCCATTTCATTCTATATGTAAGCCGTGCCAGTCCACGCTGGCTGTTTGGTGTGTAGCAGGTTACCAGGCAGTGGTCATTAAAATCTGCTGTGATGACCCGTCCTTCCTGATCATGCTCCTCCATACCGATACCATAGGTAACAGAGAGAGGTTTTATTTTAGTAAATAATACAGTTCCGCTGTATCCTTTTTTTACTGCACTGTTCCAATACTGATAATAGCCTGGGAGGTCAAGCTCGATCTGGTCAGGCTGGAGCTTCGTTTCCTGCAGACAGAAGCAATCTGCATCCAACTCTTTAAAAGACTGCATAAAGCCTTTTTTCATACAAGCGCGGAGTCCATTAACATTCCAGGAAATATATTTTAAACTTTTCATAAGTTCTCCTTCTGAAAGATAAACGAGCTATTCTTTGGTTATTTATTATACACGGTTCTCTTCATTATTTATAGAAGAAAAGAGTGAAGGATACTGTTTATGGGGATAAAAAGATGAATGAATATGAAATGCTAATGAATAAAAGATACGGTGTTATATGATATAATGACTAAGTATTGAATTATGACTTTTTGTCAGGGGAAAGGAGAACGGGTATGAAAAAGATTGTTGTTACGGTTATCGGCGCGGACAGTGTCGGTATCGTTGCGGGCGTTACTAAAGAATTGGCACTGCAAAATATTAATATACTGGATATTTCTCAGACGATTTTGGATGGAATTTTTGATATGATCCTGATTTGTGATATGGAAAAGGCAAAGGGAACTCTTAAAGATGTACAAGATGCATTGGGAATGCTTGGTAAAGAACTGGGTGTGGATGTGCGTGTACAGCTTGCAGACATATTTTATGCTATGCATCGCATTTGAGGAGGAACCATGCTTGAATTAGATATTGAGGATATCCTGTCCACGGAGCGTATGTTTGATCAGAATAAACTGGATGTAAGGACGATAACGATGGGGATATCGCTGCTCGGATGTGTTTCTTCTGATGGAAAAACTTTGTGTAATAACATTTATGATACAATCTGCCGTAATGCGGAAGATCTGGCGGAGGTAAGCCATGATATATCCCGTGAGTACGGCGTACCGATTATAAACAGGCGGATTTCTGTAACGCCGATTGCACTGGTAGCAGGCGGAATCAGGAGTTCCAGCTACGTTTCGATTGCTGAAACACTCCAAAGAGCAGCTGATGAAGTCGGTGTAGATATTCTTGGCGGGTTTTCCGCTTTAGTTGATCGGGGGATGACATCGGCGGATAAGGTGCTGATTGATTCCATTCCCGAGGCTTTAGCCGTGACACGGAGCATTTGCAGTTCTGTCGCTATCGGGTCAACTAAAGCGGGTATCAATATGGATGCTGTAAAACGTATGGGGGAAATTGTTAAAGAAACGGCAGAGTTGACGAAAGATAAAGATGCGTATGGCTGTACAAAACTGGTTGAATTTTGTAATGCTGTGGAAGATAATCCTTTTATGGCAGGCGCATTCCATGGGGTGACGCAGGGGGATGTTGCCATCCATGTCGGCGTTTCCGGTCCCGGTGTTGTGAAAAAAGCCTTGGAAAGTATAAAAGGCGCACCTTTTGATGTTGTAGCAAAAACGGTGAAAAATACGGCGTTCATGATTACGCGTTTAGGTCAGCTTGTGGCGGAAGCGGCTACAGAACGTCTTCACGCTTCTTTCGGTATTGTTGATTTATCATTGGCACCAACGGCAGCTGTCGGAGATAGTGTGGCGCAGGTATTGGAAGAAATGGGATTGGAAAGCTGCGGCGGACCGGGGACGACCGCGGCACTTGCACTTTTGAATGACTCGGTGAAAAAGGGCGGTCTCATGGCGTCTTCTAGTGTCGGAGGCCTGTCGGGAGCATTTATTCCGGTCAGCGAAGACCTCGGTATGATTGAAGCGGTGCAGCGGGGAAGTCTTTCTTTGGAAAAATTGGAAGCCATGACCTGCGTATGTTCCGTCGGATTGGATATGATAGCAATTCCGGGGGATACTTCCGCAGCGACGATTTCGGCGATTCTTGCTGATGAAGCCGCAATCGGCATGATTAATAACAAAACGACGGCGACAAGACTGATTCCGGCTCCCGGAAAGAAGCCTGGAGACATGGTTAATTTCGGCGGACTTATGGGATATGCGCCGGTTATTGATATTAATCGGTTTAAAGCAGATCAGTTTATTGCCCGGGGAGGAAAGATTCCGGCGCCTTTGAGAGCATTAACAAATTAGAGGTTTATTTATACATAAAAGTGAAAGATGGTTATCTTTTCGCGGATACCATCTTTTTAAATTTATAGGGAGGAAAGATGGATATGATTTCTTTACGGCTGTGTTAGAATAATCAAAGATATAAATAAGTACATTATATGGAGTAAAGGTTTTATATACATGGGAACCAGAGAGACTGTAAATCATATGCCGGGTATGGATAAGTCGGGAAATATACATTGGATATACTGGTGGGCATTTGCCACATTCATACCTGTAGGAATCACATTTTTCTTGAGCTGGTATTTTGGTGCGCCCGGCGGATATCAGCCATATTCATTAATTAAACTTTTTTTGCTTTTTCTACAAACAGGATTCGTGACTGCATACTTCATCAGACGGCATTTATTAAAAGCGATTGTATCACTGTGGCTTACGATTACGTTTTTATTCGGGCTTTCTCTTATTGTGCCTTATTTATCTATACAAGCTAATGTCACTCTGGATATGGCAGATTTATCGGGGGAATTTAGCACGCCTCTTTATCTTTTTATTTCCTGTCTTGCTGCTGCATGGCTGCTGCCGCATAGGTGGAGAATGATTGCCCGGATTATCTGCATGGTTTTCATTCTCTTATATGTGCTGATCCAATTCAGCTATATCGGGTATTATATGACGACTAAGGCTCTTTTGTCAGTGAATATGATGATAGCCATGGCGCAGACAAATATATCGGAAGCGATTTCTTACATGGAAGTAAATCTTCCCTATGCCGGATTGGCAGGCGGGATTATCGCGCTGATCCTGTTGGGGGCATTGGTGTTCCTTACTAGCAGGTACAGCTTTCATCAGGAAGAAATTGTATCCAAAAAGGCCTGGTTTGTATTGCTTTTCTTCTTCTTTGCGAATTGTGGGCTTTCTGTACTTTCTATCAGCAGTACGCGTATCGCCCATGTATATGCTGAGGCATATCAAACTTTAAGAAGCTTTGGCGAGTATCAATCCATTTTAAAAGCAAGGCGGAATATGCACATTACAGATCCGGATGTGCTGGCAAAGCTGAAAGCAGCTCCTGATGGAGTATATATACTGGTCATAGGAGAATCGCTTACGCGGGATCATATGCATGTATATGGATATAAAAGGGAAACGACGCCGTTTCAAACAGAGGCAAACATAGATCCCCACTATACGTTTTTTAACCATGTCTATTCCTGCTATACGCAGACGGTACAAGTTCTCACTTGTGCGCTGACGGAGAAGAACCAATATAACGGAATGAATTTGTCTGATGCTTATTCTATTATTGATTTGGCAAGAGAAGCGGGATTTAAAACTACATGGATATCTAATCAGTCCCGTTTCGGTATATGGGATACGCCTATCGGTGCTATCGGTTCTGAGTGTGATGACCAATATTGGCTTAATCAATATATAGGAACCGATGTAATTACGAAAGATTACGATACTGCGCTGATACCTTATTTAAAGAAAGTGGATCCTGCAAACAGGAGGCAGCTGATCGTCATTCATTTGATGGGGAGCCATATCAGTTATTGGGACCGCTATCCCAGAGAGTTCTATCATTGGCCGGTTGATACATCTAAAGAACGTGAAACGGCAGAGGTTATGAATGATGAATATGATAATTCAGTTCTGTTTAATGATTATGTGATGGAATCTATCATGAATGAGGCCACCAATTACCTGCATGCTGATGCTGTTATGTATTTCTCCGATCATGGTGAAGAGGTGACGGCCCGACCGGGACACAATGCGGATCAATTTAATTTCACCATGGTTCATATTCCATTTTGGATTTATATGTCTGAGGATTATCATCGGATAAATCCGCAGACGGCCGCGATGATTGAGGTGCGAAGGAACGTACCGTTTTCCAATGATATGCTGTATGATACGCTGATGGGAATGATGGGATTGACCGCTGTCCATTATGATTCAGCATGTAATCTGTTTTCACCTGATTTTGATAAGGATGTAACCACATTAATGACGATGTATGGAAACGTAATGATTAGGAATGATAGGGAACAGGTAGGAGAAAATAAGGAAGAAATCGACAGGTTGTGGAATCGAAAAAGAATGGAGGCGGCAGAAGAAGCGGGACATATGAATTTTAATTGGAACAATTTTGATCAGACATTTTTACGAACGCAGCCGGTAACGTATATTAGAAATGAAGGCGTCAGTCAAAAGTAGCGGCCTTCAGACAATCGGTTTATGCGGTGGTCGTTATGCTATAATCAATAAGAAAAATAAAATGGTGGAGGATATATGCGTCTTCGGAGGAAACCTTGGATAGATGAAGCGATAAAGGATTATACGGATATTTTATACCTGGAGGAGCCGACACGGCTAAAAGGCAAATGGAATACTTTATTTCCTGAACCTGAGAACCCAATTCATGTAGAATTCGGTACAGGAAAGGGACGGTTTATTTCCCGCATGGCAAGCGTTCATCCTGATATCAACTATATAGGAATGGAGGTACAGGAAGGTGTCATTTATTATGCGGCCAAGAAGACCGCAGAGATGGATCCGCCAGCTGCCAATGTCCGCTTGATTTTAGGGGATGTGAAACATATTCAGGATATTTTTGCCCGGGGAGAGGTTTCCGTCATTTATTTGAATTTTAGCGATCCTTGGCCTAAAGCCAGACATGCGAAGCGGCGATTGACCTATAGAGAGTTCCTGAAAAAATATGAATGGATACTTAAAGAAGGTGGAGAAATCCGTTTTAAAACAGATAATAAAGACCTCTTTGATTTTTCTTTGGCGGAGTTCAAGGAAATGGGATGGAAGATTTCTTTCATTACTTACGATCTCCACCGTGAACCGGTGAAGGGCGATGTGGAAACAGAGTATGAAGAAAAGTTCAGCAGAAAGGGGAACCTTGTATGTCGTCTCGTGGCCACGCGTCCGATAAGATGAAGTATGTACCGGATTCTTTACGGTGGCTTATTGCGATTACCGGCGTGCTTATAGTGATAGGATGCTTAAATATATACAGCTCGACATATTATATGGATATTTATGACGGCGGAAGCGCATATAAACATATATCGAACCACATCCTGTTTCTCTTAGGAGGAATTTTTGCAGCCTGGATTGCTGTTAAATTGGGAACGAATAAAATTCGGCAAGGTACTTGGCTTTGGTTTATTGCGGTATTTCTGCTTCTTATTCTTGTTAAATTTGCGGGAATTAGTGTTAATGGTGCGAATCGCTGGATTATGTTGGGCCCCATGTCACTGCAGCCTTCGGAATTGGCGAAAGTTGCGGGAATTATTTGGACGGCTGCTTTTTTGGCGAAACGGATCAATAATAAAGAGCCTATTACAGTTTTTTATGGTATATTGAATCGCCCTATGGGAAAGCGTCGGAAAAGGAGGGGGCTTGTCCATCATTTTTTGCCGATATTATGTCCTGCGGTTTTGGCAACGATTGTTTTGCTCCAACCTGACATGGGAACGGCGGCTATTATCCTTTTTTTTCCGGGACTGCTTTATATTCTTGCGGGGATGCCGTTTTTGGAAATCTTGGCAGGAATTGTGACGGCAGTTTGTCTTGGGGGATATCTGGCTGTTGTTTCTGCTTATCGCGCGGAGCGTATGGCTATATTATGGGATCCGTTTGCCGATCCTTTGGGGGCGGGATATCAGATTGTACGGAGTTTAACCGCAGTCGGTTCCGGTGGATTTTGGGGGCAGGGACCGGGGGAAGGGGTGTACAAATTTTTATACCTTCCTGAACAGCATACAGATTTTGCTTATGCAGTTTTCAGCCAGGAATTTGGATTCATCGGTTCAGTTGTTGTTATGTGCCTGTTCATGGGATTTCTTATGTGCGGGTTTTCCTGCGCCCGCCAGTTGAAACAACCTTATGAATCTTTACTTGTTTACGGATTGACATTGCTTATCTCTGTACAGGGAATTATTAATATGGCAATGGTCATTGGATGTTTTCCTGTCACTGGGATTCCATTGCCCTTTATTTCTTATGGCGGTACGTCATTGTTGACTAATGTTATTTCGGTAGGCCTTATTTGGGGTGCCGTTATATCGGGACGTGAAAAGAGCGATATAGAAGAACGCAGACGAATGATTAAAGCGATGGAAGGGCAGTTGGCACCATCTGGGCGTAAATCTTTTAATCATTTTTAACGTTTATTTACGATCTCTCGGCATAACCGAGAGATTTTTCATGAAAGTGTGAACAGATTGGCAGGGATTTCCTATAAACAGCTGGCTGAATTGGCAGAACGGTATCCGGATGAAAACCAGGGAATGTCTTTGGTGATTGTTTTTATAGTTCCTGATGAATCTGCAAAAAAAAAGGCCTTATCCCTTTGCCATTTTTTAGATAGGCAGGGAATAAAAGCGGGATTATTTTTTGCCGGACATCAGTCTGTATTAAGTAATCGTGTAGAAGCATTGGCACGGATAAGAGCGGCCGACTCCTTTGTGATTGTAACGAAGGATCTGGAGGAGTCGGGGCTTTTTGCTCATGCGGCCCGGTGCATGGAAAAGCAGGGTCTTATTATCTATGAAGGAGCCTTAACGAGAAAGCTGATTACTCGTGTCACCAAAATGGAAATAAGCAGTTTTTTTGCAGAGGAATCAGTGTTTTCCTATCCAGTATATGCAGATACCAAGAATGACATATTTTGTCTTGCTGCTTTGTGCTTATATGCCGTGCATGGCGGTGGAACGATATTGGAAGCTGCTGATGAAATACGAAAAATGCTGCGTAATTAGATATGGATTGCATTCTAAACTTTTTTATTGATGATGGATTTTGTAATAGACCATGCAACCGTCAGAGATTTTTGCAGTATAAAGAAATAAAGTGCCTTTCGAGGATGTAAGAGCCAGAAAACGCCTGCAATCGGCCGGAGCGGAGTGAACCGCCTTTTTGAATTTGTTTTTATCATTTTATCACCAAAGGATAATAATCTTCTTGTTGCAATATCTGCGACTTTAGCCTTTGTGAGGATCATGGTCAATTTTAATAAGTTAGACATAAAATCACCTCTTATCAGTTATCATAACAAAGCGGTGCGAGAAAAGCCATGAGATTCATTTCCTTTTTATTTGTGATAAAATATGGACATACTTCGGGGTAAAAGCTGTTCCGATAAATTCCGATAAAGATTAGGGGGGAATGATGGATTCTACTGATTATATATTATTTGTACCGATGTTTTTTCTTGCCATATATTTGTGGCTGGAGTCTCAGGATTTTGGCGTAGCTATTGTAGCACCGATGGTTGCGCAAAACGAAGAGGAAAGAAAGACGGCGCTTAATCTTTTAAAACCGGGGTTAGATGGAAATGAAGCATGGGCGTTTCTCTGCGCGGGGGTGACTGGCGCACTTTTTTCGAATGGTCGGTTTAATATTCCGGAAAGCACATTTTGGCCTTTAGGGATTATTCTTACGGGAATGATTGTGCGGTTAGCGGCAGCCTTTTGGGGGAATATATTCCAGCAGCCTTTGCTATTAAGAGGAGTTCGTTTTATCACAATCATTAATGTCATCTCTGCAGGGGTTCTTGCGTTGGAATTGGCCAATCGGGACCTTTTTACAACGAAAAGTGTGTTTGGCCTTATTTGGTTGTTTATGAGTTGTATTCAGGTCGGTGCCATCTATGGAGCCTGTAAGACAGTGAACCCATTAGGGGAAAGATTTCGGGCGACTTTCCTTGTAACCAATATTCTTTCGTTGATGGCATTTATTGCTGTTTTTGGTGCATGGTATGTTTTGGGGAATCGTGAAATATTTGGAACAGATATGCTTCTGTCAGGATTTTCATCTGTTGTAATTATTTCAGCCATAGCGTTTTTTTCCGTAAGAGCCAGACATGTATATGCGGGGATGCTGCTGTCCTATATTGCGCAGTGGGGTGCCGTGTGTATCTATTTATTTACCATGATGTTAAGCTTTCCTTCCCCAGCGCAGGATTCTGTAATCAAAGTCGATATGAGTTTGATTATCGGAGCTGCCGCCGTATGGACAGGTATCGTATTTATTTGGCGGATGTGTCGCCATAAAGTGGAATATGTTTGGGAAGACCATATTTGAATGAAAATGAGGATAAGGGGCTAAAAATGGGTGAACTTTTTAAAACGCAGCATACTATTGATGAAATGCTGGATCGGATGGGTGTGAAAATCATTTTAGATACGGATCACTTATCGGAAGATGATGTTCTTGAAGCGGAAAAGAGCGGTAGTTCAGTGGTACTAAAGAAGAAAAGATCAGAAAAAGTTGAGTAAAAACGGAAAACAGGCAACCAAGAGAAAAATAAGGTTAAAGCCTGTTTTTTATTGGTGGAGAATTATCCATGTGGTATGATAAATACTGAAATGCTAAATATCTTTTTGTAATTTAATTGTGTATAGTTAATGAATTGGAGGATAGTATGGATTCATTTGTTCATCTCCATTCTCATACAGAGTACAGCCTATTTGATGGAACTTGTCGAATCAAGGAACTTGTTTCGTATGTAAAAGAACTGGGGCAGACGGCGATAGCCATTACAGATCATGGCGTTATGTATGGAGCTGTTTACCTTTATAAAGAATGCTTAAAACAGGGGATTAAGCCGATTATCGGTTGTGAGATATATGTGACAGCGGGGAGCCGTTTCATTAAGGATGCCGATAAAAAAGAAAAGTTGGCTCATTTGATTCTCTTGGCAGAGAATAACACTGGTTATAAGAATATTATAAAAATCTGTTCAAAATCGTGGACGGAAGGATACTATCATAAACCTCGGGCAGACCATGATTTACTTCTGAAGTATCATGAAGGTATTATTGCATTGTCGGCTTGTATCGGCGGCGAATTGCCACAGGCAGTCCTGAAGGGAGATTTGGAACAGGCAAGAAAAATTATCCGGTTTTATATGGATACGTTTGGAAAAGATAATTACTTTATAGAATTACAAAACCACGGATTGCCGGAAGAGGCGGCGGTACGGCCTGCGCTGGCTGAACTTGCCAAAGAATATGGACTTGGACTCGTGGCGACCAATGATTTTCACTATACCAAAAAGAAGGATGCGGGAAGTCAGGAGATCAAACTTTGTATATCAACGGGAAACACGATGGATGATCCCGGTCGATTCCGTTTTGCGAATGAGGAATTCTATTGTAAGAGCGGAGAAGAGATGAAAGCGCTTTTGGGAAACTTTCCCGGGGCCATTGAGAATACAGCGAGAATTGCAGAACGGTGCAATGTCACATTTACTTTTGGTAAACACAAGCTACCGTCTTTTACCGTTCCTGAAGGAGAAACCGCGGCAACTTATTTGCGCAGGTTGTGTGAAGAAGCTCTTCCTGAGCGATATCCGAACTATGGGAATAAGGAAAAAGAGCGTCTTGATTATGAACTGGGCGTTATAAACCAGATGGGGTTTGCTGATTATTTTCTCATTGTCATGGATTTCATTCAATATGCGAAAACACACGGTATTCCTATCGGTCCGGGGCGAGGAAGTGCTGCAGGGAGTATCGTGTCATACCTTCTCCATATCACGGAAGTGGATCCGCTGCGTTTTCATTTGCTTTTTGAACGCTTCTTAAATCCGGAACGGATTTCTATGCCTGATATTGATACGGATCTCTGTTACAGAGGGCGGGGTCAGGTCATTGAGTACTTAGCAAAAAAATATGGTGAAGACCATGTGGCGCAGATTATTACTTTTGGTACATTGGCTGCCCGTGCGGTAATTCGGGATGTCGGGCGTGTGTTAAGCATGCCGCTTCGGGAAGTGGATCGGATTGCCAAAATGATTCCGAGTGGTCCCGGAGTTACGCTGAGGACAACGCTGGAACGATCAAAAGAGTTTGCGGAATTATATGCGTCTGATAGTAATATACATCGTTTGATTGACCATTGTCTGGATTTAGAAGGCCTTTCAAGAAACTCGGGAACCCATGCGGCAGGCGTAGTGATCTGTTCCGAACCGGTCGAAGAATATGTTCCTATACAGTTGACCCAGGATAATTTTATCCAAACCCAGTATGAAAAGGACTTGGACGAAGAGCTTGGACTGCTTAAGATGGATCTTTTAGGTCTTCGCAATCTTACGGTTATTCATGATGCATTAGAAATGATTAAGACGAACAGAGGAATTGCGCTTGACATAGAAGCGATTCCTCATGTGGATGAATTGACTTGCAAAATGCTGTGCTCCGGAGATACGGTGGGGGTATTTCAGTCGGAATCATCAGGGTTTACATCGCTTTTGATGCAGTTGGACCCTGAGTGTTTTGAAGATTTGATTCCTATGGTAGCCTTATATCGCCCCGGACCGCTGGGGAGTGGCATGGCGGAAGATTTTATTAACCGCAAGCATGGGAAAACAGCAGTTGATTATCCGCATCCTTCGTTGGAGACAATTCTTAAAGAAACTTACGGGATTATCCTGTATCAGGAACAGGTTATGCAGATTGCGTCTGTTATGGGGGGATTCAGTCTTGGTCAGGCGGATCTTCTTCGTCGCGCGATGGGGCATAAAGAACCGGAAATACTGCAGGCCCAGCGTGAGTTGTTTGTTAAAGGGGCGGCAGTACAAAAAATAAGTGAAGAAATTGCTAACCGTGTATTTGATCTGATGGTTCATTTTGCCGGATATGGATTCAATAAGTCACATAGTGTATGTTATGGATGGATTGCCTGGCAGACAGCATATTTAAAAGCACATTACAGACCTGAGTTCATGGCAGCTATGATGACTTGTTATAATGGGGATCGTAATAAGGTCAGCCGTTATATTTCCGACACAAGACGTGCAGGAGTAAAAATAGCGGCGCCTGATGTAAATCGAAGTGAAGCGGGATTTTCCGTGAATGGGGATACCATTCTTTTTGGTCTTGCCGGTGTGCAAAATGTAGGAGAAGGAATCGTAAATTCCATTATCGGCGCACGGAAAAAAGATGGCGTGTTTAAATCTATTTCCGATCTGCTGGAACGGATTGATTCCAAGGGATTGAACAGCCGCGCCTGTGAAAGTCTGATTCGCTGCGGGGCTATGGATTCTTTTGGCTATAATCGCAGACAGCTTATCGAAGTGCTGCCTCAGGCATTAAATAATGCGTCAGTGACGCGAAGTGACAGGGAATCGGGACAATTGTCCTTATTTGGTGGAGAAATAAAGGCAAAAACAATCGTTTATCCCGATTTACCAGATATGTCGGCGGCGGAGAAGATCGATTCGGAAAGAAAACTGCTTGGGTTTTATGTAAGCGGGCATCCTCTTGATTCTTATAAGCAGCAGATGAAATATTGTTCGCCTATTTATTCACTGTTGAGTGATGGGATGAAATATGACGGGAAGATGGTTTCTGTTGGAGGGATTATAACCCGCGTCAAAAGTATGACAACTAAAAAAGGCGCGCCCATGGGGTATGTAAGTCTGGAAGATTATGAAGGATCCATGGAAGCGGTCATATTTCCTTCTGTATGGGAAAACTCACGTATGATGATTTCTGAAGACCGCGCGGTGTGTGTCCGCGGGCGTGTGCAGGCGAATGAACGGGATGTAAGAATATTGGCCGAGGAGATTATACCGCTGGCACAGTTCCATAAAGTAGTACGTCCGATGTATAAGTCAGTTCATCTTTATATCGATGCTGCCCATGAATCTGATGCCGTAAGTAATCGGTTGTCGGTCATATTGAGAGAAAATCATGGGAATGTTCCTGTATTTCTTCATCTGGAGAGAACACACCAGAAGATTACAATGAGCAGAGAGTTTTATCTGGACTTCAGTGCGGATTCTGAAATAGCACTCAAAAAGCTGTTGGGCCCCCAATCTGTAGTGGGAGAAGTCTTGCATAAGCAGGGAAACTGAATGAGTTACCGAGGCGTGATATTTTATGCATAATCCATGCCCGTATGATATACTGAATCATATGGTTTAATAGATAAAGGGGGATGTCATGAAGTTTCTCGTTTGTATTAAACAGGTAGTAGACACTTCCAAAATGGAAGTGGATCCGGAAACGGGGCGCCTTAAACGTAATAATGCCAATAGCATTATGAATCCTGTTGATTTGAATGCGTTGGAAGCAGCCTTATCTCTTAGGGATCGGATAGGTGGAACGGTTACGGTGATTACCATGGGACCGCCGCAGGCGGAAGCCGTTCTTCGGGACGCGATTGCTATGGGGGCTGATGATATTTATCTGGTAACAGATCGGGCCTTTGGCGGAGCGGATACTTTGGCAACCAGCTATACCCTTGCTGCAGCCATTTCTAAAATAGGGATGCCTGACTTGATTTTCTGCGGAATAGAATCTATTGACAGTAATACAGCGCAGATAGGGCCTGAAATAGCAGCAACACTCGGGATTACCGATGTGAGTGGTGCTTCATTTATTTCTTTTGAAAAAGAAGGCGGTCTTATTGTTACCAGGCAAAATGGAAGCAGTGCTGAAGTTGTTGAATTAAAACTTCCTGCGGTAGTAACCGTTTTGCCGGAACTTAACAAACCGCGGTATTCCTCGATAAAAGGAATTTTGGGCAAGGGAGATGCTGAACTTCATATCATTACAGCGGCGGATTTGGATATTGATACTGCACGGATTGGAATAAAAGGTTCTCCCACACAGGTGAAACGTGTACGGCCCGTAGTACCGCCACAAAAGGAAAACCTTCGTATTGAGGAAAAAGATCCTCAAGAATCGGTAGATATTCTGATAGAAGCATTAAGGAAAATTTCTGTAATTTAGGAGGGTAAGTATGGATTTTTCTGATTATAAAGGAATTTACGTTGTTGCCATTCCTAAATATGGTGAAATACAGAAAGTTACGGGGGAATTGATTGGAGCTTCCCGTGAATTGGCTGCTGAACTGAATGAATCGGTGTCCGTTGTTCTTGTGGGAAGTGAGATTCGCGATAAAGCACAAGAACTTATTCATCTTGGTGCGGATTTCGTTTACGTTATGGATGCACCGATTTTTACGCATTATGATGGCGTGGCATATCAGAAGGCTTTAACGGGATTTTTTAAAGAAAAGAAACCCAATATCGTGATGTTTGGAGCAGATCCTTATGGCAGGGATTTGGCTCCTCGTATGGCGGCAGACTTAGTTTGCGGTGTAACGGCAGATGTAACGGAATTATCTGTTGAACCGGAAACGAAACTGATTGTCTGGTCCCGTCCGGCGATGGGGGGAAATATTATGGCGGATATCGTCAGTCCTGATTTCCGTCCGCAGGTAGGGACGGTCAGGGCAGGGACATTCCGGTATCCCACATATGATGAAAGCCGTATTGGTGAAATTATTGATGTTCCCGTCCAGCTGGGGCTGGAAGATTTTGGCACGCTTTTAAAAGAAATTCTACCTGAAATTTCTGATGATAATCCGGTGGAAGAAGCGTCTGTTATTGTTTCCGGCGGTCGCGGTATTCATTCAGAAAAAGAATGGGTACAACTTCATGAATTGGCGGAACTGCTTGGCGCATCAGTGGGATGCAGCAGACCTATAGCTGAACTTGGCTGGGAGAAACAAAGCCATCAAATCGGACAAACCGGTAAAGGTGTTTCTCCCAAGGTATATTTTGCTTTTGGGATTTCCGGTGCTATGCAGCATTTGTGCGCAGTAAAAGCGGATGTTCTTATCGCGGTAAACCGTGATGCGAAAGCACCGATTATGGAAACAGCGGATTATGCGGTCATTGCGGATTTAAAAACATTCCTGCCGTTATTTATTGAAAAAATAAAAATGATAAAATCTGAAAAACAATGACGGTATAGTAATTTTAACAGGATAATATACGAAAGGAAACAATTGATTTTGTATTCTGTTTGCTGGGAGGGGAATCGTATGGGAGAAACAAAAACCGCCATATATTACAATCACAATTTTTACTATGATTTTTCACAGATTATCAGTGCTGATGATCGGGCGATCCAGTTTGGAGACGGTGCTTATGAATGGATCCGTATACACCATGGACATTCCTTCGGACTTTCTTATCATACCGACCGACTGTATCGGTCTATGCGTCTTTTGGGAATCCGCCCCGTAACAGCTCCTGATGAATTTACTGAAATCGTAGAAGTCGTTGTAGAAGAGTCTGAAATTGAAGAAGGGTATGTGAAGATTATTGTGACTCGGGGGAGTGATGACCATAACTTCACTATCCCTGCAAGAAGTGCGCTTCAACCGAATGTCCTTGTATATGGGAAGCCTATTGATTTGAATGCAATTGAAAAAGTCCAGTCCGGAGTGAACTGTATTACACTTGATGATGATCGCGGACATCACTGCGATATTTTGAGTCTGAATCAATTAAATAATATGATGGCAAGAGCAGAGGCGCAGAAAAAAAATTGTTATGATGCTGTCTTTATTAAAGGTGGGCTTTTGACAGAAGCATCTCATTCAAATGTATGTATTGTCAAAGCGGGAGTTATTTGGACCCCGGCAACGAATGAGCATATGATTCGTGGGGTTACCCGTTCTCTTGTACTCACTCGCGCAGCTCCATCTGCAGGGGTAACATCTATTGATGAGTCATCTGAGCCTGTGCGGTTTGAAGATATGATGACAGCCGAAGAGGTGTTTCTGACAAATTCCCAGGATGGGATCATTCCGGTCTTATCCATTGATGGTAACCCTATTGGCGGCGGTAAGGTGGGCGATGTAACCCAAAAGATCCAAGAACATTATGCGCATTTAATGGAGGACGGACTCCCGTAACCTTTAACTTAAAAGAAGCAGGTCTTCGGACCTGTTTTGTTTTGCAGATGTCAGCTTGGAACAGAGAATTTCCATATTTTGTCTATGATATAATAAGAAATAATTTCACTGGGAGGGCATTATGCGCGTGCTTGGCATTGACCCCGGAACAGGACGCTGCGGGTTTGGAATCGTAGAGAAGCATGGAAATAGAATTGTACCGATTAACTATGGTGTGATTGAAACATTTAAGGAACAGAATTCCTTAGAACGTTTAAATATCGTTTATGAAGGGGTGGCTGAACTTATAGAAATGTACCGTCCGCATTTCATGGGAGTGGAATCGCTTTATTTTAATACGAATATAACAACAGGAATTGAAGTCGCGCAGGCCAGAGGGGTAATTCTTCTTGCCGGATACAGACAAAGCGTACCTGTAGTGAATGTGACTCCGCTACAGGTTAAACAGCAATTGGCCGGCTATGGGCGCGCGGAAAAGAAACAAGTCATTGAAATGGTTATGCGGATCATGCATATAAATACAAAAATAAATCCTGATGATGCAGCAGATGCATTGGCAATAGGATTAACGGCTATTTATCAAATGGAACATAAGCGGCTGTTCAAGGAGGAAATATGATTGGATATATAAAAGGTAAAGCGACCGTTGTTTCTAAAGAGTTCTGTTTCATCGAAGCCGGCGGTATAGGATACCGTGTATTTATTTCAGAAATGAGCCGTCAGAAAATTCATTTAGGGACGCCTGTACGGCTTCTGACTTATATGGCAGTAAGAGAAGATGCTATACTTTTATATGGGTTCCTGACACAGGAAGAATATGATCTGTTCCTTATTCTTATCTCGGTTTCTAAAATAGGACCTAAAGTGGCAATGGGCATTCTTTCAGTGATGGAGCCGGCGGATTTTGTTTTGAGTATCCGGAACAGAAATTTATCAGTTTTAACAAAGCTGCCCGGTGTGGGCAAGAAAACGGCTGAACGGCTTTTGGTGGAATTAAAAGATAAGGTAGGAGATTTCGCAGAGGGCGATATAGATGAGCCGGAATCGTTGGCGGCCGGAAAACCGGATGAAAGCGGTATTGCTGCCGATGCGGCTAAGTACCTTCGTGCGCTTGGCTATGAAGATACGGAAATTCAACCGGTACTGAAAAAGCTGTCAATAGAATATAAAGATGTTTCCCCATTGGTGAGTGCAGCTCTTCGTGAGTTTGGAAAACAATAAAGTTGTACTGATATTTCAGCAGGGGTAAGAGAGGTTGCTTGAAGGTACTTATGAATAACAAATATATAAAAAGCCTTGGTGGAGAAGAACATATAGAAATGTTAGGCACAGAAGGACGGATTACTGCAGGTGAAGGAAGCAGGCGGGATGAGTGGCAGCAGACTATTCGTCCGCAGCGGTTAAGTGACTATATTGGACAGTCGACTTTTAAAGAGAATCTGCATGTTTATATTTCTGCCGCAAGATCCAGAAAAGAAGCACTTGACCATGTATTGCTTTACGGACCGCCCGGTCTTGGAAAAACCACGATGGCAAAAATTATTTCTAATGAATTGGGAGTCCAGTTTAAGGTAACGAGCGGGCCGGCCATCGGGAGGCCCGGAGATTTGGCTGCTATCCTTTCCACGCTGCAGGAACATGATGTTTTATTTATTGATGAGATTCACCGTTTAAATCGAAGTGTAGAGGAAATACTCTATCCGGCCATGGAAGATTTCGCATTGGACATTGTAATGGGGAAAGGCGCCGGTGCTAATTCCATACGCATTGAGCTGCCGCCATTCACTTTGATTGGCGCGACCACCAGGGCAGGCGCTTTATCGGCTCCGCTTAGGGATCGTTTCGGTATTATTAATCATATGCAGTTTTATACGGCAGACGAATTAAAGCATATACTGATTCGTGCAGCAGGGATTTTGAATATTGAAATCGAAGAGACGGGAGCGGAAGAAATTGCACGTCGATCCCGGGGAACGCCAAGAATTGCGAACCGATTATTAAAACGTATTCGCGATTTTGCACAGGTAAAAGGGGAAGGCGTTATTTCACAGAAGATTGCGGCAGACTCTCTCTCTGCGCTTTATGTGGATGATATCGGATTGGATTTGATTGATCGGGAAGTATTAAAAGCAATTATACAAAAATTTAATGGCGGGCCTGTAGGTATTGACACAATATCCGCGTCAATTAGTGAGGAACGGGCTACTATTGAAGATATATGCGAGCCGTATCTGATGCAAATCGGATTCATTTCCCGTACACCGAGAGGGCGGATTGCAACCAAGGCGGCTTATGATCATTTAGGTGCGATATGGAGTAAAGAAACGGTTCAAGACGAACTGTTTGAGGGGGGATAATGGATTTTGGAAAAATGTTGATTGTTTTCGGAATTTTTATGATCATAGCAGGTGTGACAATAGGTTTCAGTGGCAAATTTTTCTTGTTAGGGCAGTTGCCGGGGGATATTCATTGGTCCTGGGGAAAGACGAAGTTTTTCTTTCCTGTCGTCTCATCTTTTGTTATCAGTATTGTAGGAACAATTCTTTTAAATCTGTTTTTTAGAAAATAAAAATATATTTATATTAAAGATCATTTATCCGGTAAGAATGAATAAAGGAACGATTATATGAAAAAAAATATAGCTGTTGCTGCTGCATGCATAACCTTTGCAGTATTAATAGGAAATTCAGTTAACGTAAGTGCTGAGTCTATTCCCGTAACAAAGAAACAGGTACGGCTTTTATCAGGATTTGTTAAAAATGTTGCAAAGATTAAGCCTGTGCAAAAAAAAGGGCCTGATGTGGAAGTCGGACTGCTTTCCGGACAGTCGCAGGTAGAGATTGAGGGACTAAGTCATTTCCGAATTGAAACGAATGGCAAAGTATGGAAATCTTATAATGCCGGCAAGCGGATTTCTGTATCACGGAAAGGGAAAAATATAGTTTTAGAAGGGAAGGCTTTTAATGCTCCTGTGTATTTTACGACAGGAAATGGAGAAGAAGCTTTCTCTGTAAAGGGAAACAGATATCGTGGCGAAATGAAGATAATTCCTTCTGCATGGAATAATGGTGTTACTGTTGTGAACCGGGTGCCGATGGAGTTGTATTTAAAGGGCGTAGTTCCCAGTGAAATCGTGCCTTCATGGAAGCCTGATGCCATTAAGGCGCAGGCTGTCGCGGCAAGGACTTATGCTGTTTATCACAAGAATGGATACCGATCCGCCGGTTATGATATAACAGATGATACCCGGTCACAGGTGTATCGTGGCTGTTCTGTGGAAACGTCGGCAACAAATAAAGCGGTGGAAGAAACGGCAGGAGAGATAATTACTTATAACGGAAAGGCTATTGATGCGCTTTTTCATGCGAATGGCGGCGGATATACAGAAGACAGTGAAAATGTATGGGGATCATATGTCCCTTATCTGCGGGGAGTAAAAGAGGAGAACAGCTCTACAGTTAATCGCCCATGGCGCAAAATTGTTTCGATTGATTCATTTTCCAATGCAATTTCACGAGCAGGGTATCATGTGGGGGAGGTAAAAAAGATAGGTCTCTCCAGGCTTCACATGGGGAATAATAAAGCGAAGGACCGGGGAGTATCAGGACGAGTTAAGACGATGGAAATTACTGGAAAATCCGGCAGAAAAATAATTCCCGGAGAAGTAATCCAAAGTGCATTTGACTTGGACAGTACACTTTTTGATATTTCTGCAAAAGGTAACAATTTAATTATTACCGGATATGGATTTGGTCACGGATTGGGACTTTCCCAGTGGGGGGCGGAAGCGATGGCGGAAAAGAACGGCGACGGGAAAGAGTATTATAAAAGAATTCTGCTTCACTATTTTACAGGCAGCAAAATTGAGAAGATATATTGATATATTTGTATGTATTTGGAGTAAGTAATGAAACTTGAAGATTTTAATTATGTCCTCCCCAAGGAACTGATTGCTCAACAGCCGGCAGAACCGCGTGATTCGTGTCGGCTTCTTATGGTGGATAAAAAAACAGGGGAATGGCAACATCGTCGATTCAGAGATATTCTTGATGAAATAAGACCGGGAGACGTGTTTGTATTCAATAACACGAAAGTTATTCCTGCCCGATTATTTGGCAGGCGCAAGGGAACCGGCGGAAAAGTGGAAGCACTTCTTTTGACACCGAAAGGAAATGATGTTTGGGAAATTCTTGTAAATCCGGGTCGTAAAGCATTGCCGGGGCAGGAAATAGAATTTTCAGAGAATTTCTCATGTACCGTTATTGATAAGACGGAATTTGGCGGCCGATTGGTAAAGTTTCATTATTCCGGGGATTTTGATAATTGGCTGGATCAGCTGGGGGAAATGCCGACGCCGCCTTATATCCATAAAAAGCTGGGTAATAAAGATGAATACCAGACAGTATATGCAAAGTTCAAGGGGTCTGCCGCCGCGCCGACAGCAGGGCTCCATTTTACTTCTGCGCTTCTGGAAAAAATGAAAGACAAAGGGGCAGAACTTCTTTTTGTGACACTCCACGTGGGAATAGGAACTTTTCGACCGGTTGCAGAAGAGAATATTGAGGATCACGAAATGCATCGGGAATGGTATACTATTGAAAAAGAAACAGCACAAAAAGTAAATGAGGCTAAAAAAGAAGGCCGAAGGATCATCGCTGTGGGTACGACTTCTGTCAGAACTTTGGAGTCGGCGGGGCAAACAGGAAGAGTAGAGGCCGGCAGCAGCTGGACACAGCTTTATATCTATCCCGGATATCAGTGGCAGGTGGTAGATGCTATCGTGACGAATTTTCATCTGCCGGAATCAACTCTGATTATGATGATGGCATCTTTTGCTGGGAGAGAACATATTTTGGCTGCTTATGAAGAAGCTGTCCGTCAAAAGTACAGGTTCTTTTCTTTTGGAGATGCCATGTTTTTGCGCTAAGAGGTTTAAATGGTTGTCAATTATGAGTTAGTAGCAGAGGATAGAAAGACTGGCGCTCGTGCCGGTTTATTACATACGCCGCATGGAGTATTTAAAACGCCCATGTTTATGCCGGTCGGAACTCAGGCTACAGTAAAAACGGTAACACCTGAAGAACTGGAAGAGATGGGATCGCAAATTATTCTTTCCAATACATACCATCTTTTTTTGCGGCCGGGGACAGAATTGATTCATGAAGCGGGCGAACTGCACCGATTTATGAATTGGAATAAAGGAATATTGACCGATAGCGGCGGCTTTCAGGTTTTCAGCCTGGGGGCGATGAGAAAGATTACGGAAGAAGGCGTTTATTTCCGTTCTTTTTTAGATGGTTCTAAACAATTTTTATCCCCTGAAATATCCGTAAGAGCCCAGGAAGATTTAGGAAGCGATATTGCCATGGCTTTTGATGAATGCATTCCTTATCCGGCGGATTATGAATATGCAAGAAAATCGACAGAGCGAACGACACGCTGGGCAAAACGATGCATCAAAGCACATCAACGGACTGACAGAGGTATATTTGGCATTATACAGGGTGGCATGTATAAAGATTTACGAAAACAAAGTGCGATGGAAATATCTTCGCTGCCTTTTGATGGAGTGGCTGTCGGCGGATTATCCGTAGGAGAACCTCATGATTTGATGTATGACATTTTAGAAGAAACGATCCAATGGATGCCGAAAGGGAAAGCAAGATACCTTATGGGCGTAGGAACGCCGGACTGTCTGGTGGAAGGTGTGGCACGCGGAGTAGATATGTTTGACTGCGTTTTTCCGACTCGTGTGGCTCGCAACGGAATGGCAATGATCCATACAGGACGTATGAACATGAAAAATAAACAATATGAAAGGGATTTTCGCCCGATAGAAGAAAGCTGCGGCTGTTATACCTGCCGAAACTATACAAGAGCTTATATCAGGCATTTATATAAATCAGAAGAGTTGCTGGCGTTTCGATTGGTTACGATTCATAATCTGTATTTTTTGCTTCAGTTCATGCGTGATATGCGTGAAGCGATTGTGCAAGGAAACTTTTTTGAGTTCAGGGAACATTTTATGGAACATTATAAGCGATGATGGCCCGAGAATATTGCATCGTAAAGGAAGAAATGATTGCGATTAATAATGTTTATCGTAAATTATAGTGATTATAAGAATTTGAGTTGAATCGTCAGTTTGGAAGTAAAGACAACCAGAGACTGCTGTGGTAAAATAAACCATATGATGTTTGGAGGTGAGTATAGTGGAAGATGCAGTAAATATTTTAGAGAAGTTTTGGCCACTTTTGATTTTAATTGCCTTTTTTTACTTTTCTATGTATCGTCCCCAGAAGAAGTTGCGGTTGGAGCGCAAGCGTTTTCTCCTGTCCCTGAGAAAAGGAAATCATGTAGTGACTTCCAGTGGTATTTATGGAGTTATCAAGGTATTGCGTGATAAATATGTAGAACTTGAAATCGCACCTAAGGTTGTAATCAAGGTTGAAAAAACAGCAATTCATCATGGTGATGTTGAGCTGATTGATGCTGAAACGGCAAAAAAAGCTGGCGCAGCAGTAGTTGGGGCAGCAGCGGAAAATCCGGAAGAAGCTGAGCGGCTTTCAAAACAGAAAAAAACAGCAGATGCTGAAACTGTAGAAGAAATTGTTGAAGTTGACAGCGTTGACGAGGAAGGTACAGAAATTATAGAGGAAGTTATTGAAGTCGATGAAAATGGTAATGAGATTAGCAGGGAAAAGAAATAAATGATCATGGAAGAGCCTCTTCTTATTTATAAGAAAAAGGAACTTCGAAAAAGGATGCTCGCCTTAAGGCGGGCTCTTTCTACTGATGAAACGGATAAAATGGCGATGTGTTTGCGGGAAAATATCGTTTCTCTGCCGCAATATAAAAAGGCCAACCGCATTATGGCTTTTTTAGCCATGAGGGGGGAGTCAAATCTAGATCCATTAATTGAACAGGCTTTGGCGGATGAAAAGGAAATATATATTCCTGTTTGTCTACCTGAAAGACAGATGGGGGCCGGGCGGCTTTTTTCCATGTCCGGCTTTACAAAAGGACCTCTTGGGTTAAGGAATCTTCCTGCACCTTATACAATGATTGCACCAGAAGATTTAGATTTAGTGCTTGTTCCTGCGGTTGCCTGTGGAGTAGACGGAACCCGTTTGGGGATGGGAGCAGGATATTATGACAGATATCTCGAAAGAGTCTCCCTTGAAAAACGTGTGTCTGTTTTATGGGATTTCCAGGTGATGGATTCTGTCCCTAATGGAATTTATGATAAATATATCTCAAAAATAGTTACAGAAAAACGTATCATTATTACGAAAAGGGGATGAAGTTTTGGAAAAGAAGAGGGCAAGCTCGCTCCGCACGGGAAAATTGCTGCAGTTTTTTGTCGTTATCGGTGTAATTATCGGCATTTTTGCCGCATCCATCGGATGGTTAGCAGGAAATATACGGCAGGGGCTCGATCTTCAGGGCGGGACGCATATCATTATGCAGGCGGAAGATACTGAGCAGAACAAGGTGACTACTGAGTCTATTGTTCAAGTTATTAATATTATGCAAAAGCGCGTCAATGAAATGGGGTTGACAGAGCCTATCATCCAACGGGAAGGCGCAAATCGTATTATTATTGAACTTCCGGGGGAAAGGGATCCGCAGAAAGCTATCGAAACTATCGGAAAAACAGCTGTTCTTGAATTTAGAGATGAAGAGGGGAATGTTTGTCTTACCGGGGAAGACCTGAAAGATGCGAGAGAACAGATCGGACAGAATCGAGAACCTCTTGTTGCCTTACAATTTAGTAAAGAAGGGGGAGATAAATTTGCGAAGCTTACTGCAGCCAATATCGGCCGTCATGTAGGGATTTATCTGGATGGGGATTTACTTACAAATCCTGTTGTCAATGATGCAATTACAGGTGGATCCGCAGTTATTACCGGACAAAGGACATTGGAAGAGGCTAAAGATCTGGCGATTCTTCTTCGCAGCGGTGCATTGCCTGTTAAAGTATCGGTGCTTGAAGTTCGTACGGTAGGTCCGTCTTTAGGGCAGGATTCGAAAGACAAGTCGGTAGTAGCCTTTGCAATTGGACTTTCCCTTGTTGTACTTTTTATGCTTGCAGTATACCGTGTATCGGGGTTTGTAGCAGATACGGCGCTTCTTGTTTATGTATTGATACTGCTGGGCATACTTTATGTGCTCCATGCAACATTGACACTGCCCAGTATCGCAGGGATTATTTTGTCGATCGGTATGGCTGTGGATGCGAATGTATTGATTTTTGAAAGATTTAAAGAAGAAATTGCATCCGGAAAACTTTTGCGGCTGGCGGTGCAGTCTGGGTTTAAACGTGCTTTTGTTACAATTTTTGATGCGAATATGACAGTAATTATTACATCATGCATTTTATTTTTCTTGGGAAGTGCGACGGTTAAAGGCTTTGCGTTTTCATTGGGACTTGGCGTGGCAGTTTCTATGTTTACCGCTATTACGGTCAGCCGTACTTTGCTGATGCTTCTGATTAATGCGAACTGGATTCATAACCCCTGGTGGTTTGGTGGTAAAAAGGGGGATGAAGCTAATGTTTAAAAATTTTGATGTTATTGCAAAGAGAAAGCTTTGGTTTTCTGTTTCCGGTTTGTTGGTACTGCTTTCTATCATGTCTATTATTATGTTCCGGTTTAACTGGGGCATTGATTTTACCGGTGGAACAATTCTTGAATTGGGGTTCAGTCAAAATGTGACCGTAGAACAAGTTCGAAATGGGATTCGGGAAGATGGATTGGAAACGGCGGTTATCCAGCTCTCCGGGTCTATAGATGGGGAATCGGGAAATGATGTTATTATTCGCACGAGAAACCTGAGCGCAAATGAGTCACAGGCCATAATCGACCATATCAATACCAAAGTAGGTACGGCAGAAGTAAAACGTATTGAGACAGTAGGCGCGGTTATTGGATCAGAAGTAACCAAAAATACACTTTTAAATGTTCTGTTATCTTTTGGCGCTATGATTTTATATATGACAATCCGTTTTGAGCATAGGATTGCATTTGCAGCGATTGTTGCCATCGTTCATGATATTTTGATGGTGCTTGGCGTATTTGCTTTTTTCCATTTGGAAGTGGATGCGTCTTTCCTGGCGGCTATTTTAACGGTTTTAGGCTATTCCATGAATGAGTCAGTTGTTATCTTTGACCGTATTAGGGAAGCGATTCATACTCACAGGCGGACAGACAGTTTTGCTATTTTAGCTAATGACTCTATTCATCAGACCATCCGCCGCTCTATGTACACACTGATTACCACATTATTTTGTGTTACTTCCCTTTATCTTTTTGGTGGAGATACTACAAAGAACTTTGCTTTGGTCATGCTTGTCGGATTTATTTCAGGCGCTTATTCTTCCGTCTGCGTAGCTACATCCATTTGGGTAACCTGGCATGAACATGTCAGGAGCAGCAGAAATAGAGCGGAAGCATGATTTTAGAATCATAATAAAATATTAAGATCCTTCTCTGTCTTATACAGCAGGAGGATCTTTTCATATGGAGCGCTTATCCGCACAGCTTTAGTAAGATGGGCATTGTCTTGAAAATTCGGTTTGATGGAGAGAAAGTAAGGACCGGAGTCCATCTGCTTGATTTGATGGGGATATTTTATTTCTAAATAAATGTCGTATAAAACTATTTTATTAGAGAATGATTTATAGATTATAGAATATTCTGTCAAAAACATTCGCATTTGTATATAATAATGAGTAAGGAACAATATATGATTCGATCATATTATTAAAAATAAAGGTTGAGATTCTCATGAAAAAAATTGCTTTTTATGGAAAGGGCGGTATTGGCAAATCCACAACTGCATCGAATGTTTCTGCCGCGTTAAGTCTGATGGGGAGAAAAGTCTGCCAAATCGGTTGTGATCCGAAGAATGACTCGACCCGGTTGCTTTTGGGGCACATATGTAAAGAAACTATTTTGGATAAGGTTCGGGCTTGTGAGATTGAGGATATTAAAGCGGAAGATATAGTCCATGCCGGATTTAACGGGATTACCTGTGTAGAAACCGGCGGACCTGAACCCGGAGTAGGTTGTGCCGGAAGGGGGATTATCGTATCTTTACAGCTGTTGGACAAACTGAATGCACTGCCTTCTGTCGATTTAACCTTGTATGATGTACTTGGTGATGTGGTATGCGGGGGGTTCGCAATGCCCATAAGAGAAGGATATGCATCTGATATCTATATCGTGTCTTCAGGTGAATTAATGTCTCTTTATGCAGCTAATAATATAGCCAAAGGTGTGCGGCGGTTTGCTATGCGCGGAAATGTAAGACTCGCAGGTATTATTGGCAACAGCAGGAACACACCCAACGAAAAGAAGTTGCTCACGGAATTTGCTAAGCGTTTAAATACAAAGTTGGTAGCTTTCGTACCGCGCGACAGGATTGTGAATATTTCTGAAAATTCGAAACAGACTGTGCTTCAGTATGCACCGGATTCAGCGCAGGCGGATATATACAGAAAATTAGCGAATGATATTTGGATGAATGAAGAGTTATCTGTACCGACACCAATAACGTTTGAGGAATTAGAAAAGCTGGTAGATATTTATGGAACCGAGAACTAAGTGGCTTCTTTCTAAAAATAGGTCCTGCAGCTGTACTATGTCGGGCGTATGGAGGGCGATTGCATGCTGCCGGGGATGTGCAGTAATTTTTCACAGTCCCATGGGGTGTGTCCATGTGGCAGAGACGATGGATCTGGGATCGCATTACCGGATTCTTGCTGACGGCAGACAGGAAAATATGGAATGTGTGCCTCTTGTTTCCTCAAATATACGGGAAAAAGACAGTATCTTCGGTGGAACAGGCCGACTTCGGCAGAGTATTTCGTATGTTATGGAAACATATCATCCGGAATGTCTTTTTATTGCGACTTCTTGTGTGGCAGGAGTTATTGGAGATGATGCAGAGTCAGAATCGGCAGATGCGGAAATGAGGTACGGGATTCCGGTTATCTGTATTCCTTATGCGGGCTTTCTTGGCGGTGAGTATTCAGAGGGGTATTATAAGACGGCGGAAAAGATCATAGAGCGCTTTTTTAGACCCTGTGAGCATGAACATAATAGGATTCTGCTCTTAGGAGACCAAATGGGGCCCGAAGGGCAGTATGTGACCGAGGTAAAACGCCTTCTCTCTTTGCTCGGATTGGAGGTACAGGGGCAGTTTCCCGGCTATCTTCCTTTTTCCGAATGGGCGAATGCTCCTGCTGCTGAATTGGCTATCGTGCTGGGAACAACGGGACAATCAGATCGTATGAATGGAATGGCTGATCTGTTAGAAAAGAAATTTGGGATTCATGCCGTTAAAGATATGTATCCGATTGGTTGGGAAAATACTTGTAAATGGATTCTTGAAATAGGACGGCTTCATGGAAACGTAGAAAAGGCAAAAGTGATCATAGAGGAAGAAAAGAAGAGAATAGATTCTTATGTGAAATCGATTCTGCATATCACAAAAGGTAAAAAGGCAGTCATTGGTATTGGCCGCGGTACGCACTGGTATAATCCGTCAGATACAATTTCCGCTCTGCGGCAGTTGGAAATGCGTATTGAAGCGGTAATTCTTTATGATAATTTAACTGATAAGGAAAAAGCAGAATATCGCCACCGGATTGGAAAAGAGGAGTCAATTCCAGTCTATGACGGGCGAGACGGACAGGAGTTGATAGATGCTGCCGATATACTTTTGACGACGAATGAAATTGTCAGCACGAAAACGAAACAATTTTTTATACCTATGGTACCGATGGTTGGTACAAATGGAGAAATTATGATATTTCGGGCATTATACCGGCTGCTTTGCCGATATGGGAATAAGGGGGGGATTACCTATGCAACCATCTGAGTGGGAAAATTCCTGCCACCGGATAGGAACTTGTGCGTTAACCGGTTCCGCCGCATTGTTTGCATCAATTCCCGGCAGCTATGTCATAGTGAATGGCCCGCTATGGTGCTACTTTTATGCGATGAAATATATTGATGACAGTATGCCCGGTGCAGCGGAAAGATTTTATTGCACACAGCCGGATCAGAATTCATTGGTTTATGGAACAGAGAAGGATCTGATTAATGGATTTGAATACTTGAAAAAAAATGGAAATCCGGAGCGGCTATTTGTTCAAAATAATTGCAGTATAAGTCTTGTAGGTGATGATATTGAGGGGATTGCGGCTAAAAGCCATCTGCCGTGGCCCGTATATGGAATAGACAGCGGAGGACTTCACGGGAGCTTTGCGGGCGGGTTCTCAAGGGCCTTATCTCTGCTGGTGCAGCAGATGAACCCTTTAAAAAAATCTGACGGTGTCAACGTGCTTGGACTTTCTTCCATTTATCTGCGCGGAAAAGCTGATGCCATTGAAATTAGACGTTTGCTGGAGTTATGCGATATACATGTAGTGTCCATGCCCGGTGTGGGAGATTCCTGGGAAAGTATTATGAAAGCTCCGGAAGCGGCATTGAATATAGTGGTAAGGAATGAACTGGCGTTAAAAGCAGCAGAAGACATGAAATCCCGATTCGATATCCCCTATATTTCTGTGGGGCTTCCCTATGGGATGGAAGGGACTTTGCGATGGTTGAATAGAATCGCAGAAGCAGTAAATTCGGCTTCTTTGAAAGCAGCAGAAATGGAAATCAGATGCAGACAGAAAAGGCTTCTTCATTTTGGAAATAATATGAAATCCATGTGGGGAACGCTTTGGTTCGACCGCATTCTTTTTTCGGCACCACCGGAAGAGAGTCTGGGAATTGCAGAAGCGTTGCGGGGGGAATGGGCGGACACAGAAAATTTGACTGTTCATTTGCAGGCAGATACCTGCTCCAAAACGCCGGCAGTGGATACAGTAAGAGTAATCGGCATTAATGACATATCTATTGCTGAAGATTATAAAAAATGGGATGGCGGGTTGATTCTGTCAAGTTCACATGAAACGGAACGATTACTCCGTATGAATAGGCCTTTTGTAAGTTGCCATATTACAAGACCTGTTTATGATGAAATGGCAGTGAGCGACCTTCCTCTTTGCGGAATAAGAGGGGCAGAATACCTTTATGAGAAAATATGGAATGCAAAACTTAGTGGGCATATAAGAATGGCGAAAACATGAAAAAACTAATATTTGTACTATTATGTATTATTTTTTTAGCAACAAACGGGTGCCGTTTTCATTTTGCCGAAGTGCCTGTCGAGAATAATGCTTATGTAGTGACAGACGAACTGGGGCGTACCGTAAAGATTCCACATAAACCGCAGCGGATTGTTTCCACTACTTATGGAACAGATGAAGTGCTTCTTGATTTAGTGGATATAAGCCGAATTGTTGGTCTCAGCAAATATGCGGGGAATCCTGATATCACCTTTGTTACTGAAGCGCAGCGTGAGGCGGTGGGGCATGTTGTTGAATTGAATTCCGAAAATATTATGGAGCTGAATCCTGATTTAGTAATTATATCTTCTGCTGTCTCAAACGGAATAACAGAAGTCCTGTCAGGTATGGGAGTTCCTGTATATGTGTCAGTTACAGCGACTACATGGGATGAAGTAGAACTGAAAGTGCAGGGAATGGCTAAGGCGGTGGGGGAAAGCGAACGGGGAGATCAGGTCGTTTCCCGCATGCGTATGAAGCGAAAAGCCATAGAGGAGAAATTGTCGGTATTAAGTCCTAATCAGGAAAAGACAGTTGTCGCGCTTTCCTTCCGCGGAATTATCGGGAAGCGGGGCACGCTGTTTAATGAAATATTGAAAATGGCGCATGTAAAAAATGGCGCAGATGGTATTGATATTCCCAAAGGCGCCGGTGTTTATTTGTCGAATGAACTCATCCCCTCTATAAATCCGGATGTATTTTTACTTCCTGTGTGGAAAACGCGGGAAGGGGATGATGAAAATAAGTTTAAAAAAGAGCTTATGCAAAATCCTGCTTATCAGGATGTAAAAGCTGTTAAGAATAATCAGTTTATTTTCTTTTCGGAACGGTATAAGTATGTAATGTCCCAACATGTAACGGATTCTGTTGAAGCTGTTGCACGAGCTGTTTATCCAGAATTGTGGGAATAACCATATTTTTATTAAATAGTTAATTATATGAGGAGATAAATGGAAGGGAAAGTTATTTATTTAACAAATGTAGACCGTCGTTTCTTTATGATGCGCAAAGCCTGCAGTGAATTAAAAAGAGAGGGGCTTGTTCCGGCGGAATATGAGACGCTGAAAGTAGAAAGTACTTCTTTATGGAGCAGAATCTGGGAAAAACAACTTGGCGATGCCGATTTAGTTATGATTCGTTTTATGGGAACGACTATCCGGACGATGTTTTGGGATAAATGTCTGGCGTTTTTTGCGGCTAAGTCGATTCCGTACTACATGGATGCTGCGGGATCTGCGGAGGAAGAGGCGCGGAACGGAGTGAGTGAAGCGGATGTTGAAAAGATTAAGCAGTATAGTTTTTACAGCGGAATCAAAAATTATAAAAACTTGTGGCTCTTTTTGCAATTTATAACGAATAAAGGCGGGGAGATGCCGGCAGAACCGTCCGCTTACTGCTGGGCAGGAATATATCACCCTGGGCTGCCGGAACTGTGTACAACCGATTTGATAAAATATAAAAAAATGTTCTGCAGAGAGGACCGGCCAACGGTTGGGATGATTTTTTACAGGGACGAGTGGATATGGGGGGATTTACAGTATCAGAATACGTTTATTCGCGAATGTGAAAGACAGGGGATGAATGCGATTGCCGTATTTACTAACGGACTTCCTGTTTCCGAAATGGGAATGCCTACACTTAACCAAGTATTTCATAACTACTTTATGGCAGACGGGAAACCGGCAGTAGATATAATTGTCAATATTCTGAAGTTTTCATTTACAGCATCAGGTTCTATCACAAAAGAGGAACTAAAAGAAATAAGCATTCCTGTTTTGGAGGGATATTCCTTAATCATGCCTGAACAGGAATGGGCGAAATCCAAAGAAGGCATGAATCCCGTGGAAATATCCATTAGTGTTTCCATGCCGGAGTTTGACGGAATTATTCATGGTGTACCTGTTGCGGCAAAACATATGAAGGAAAATGGAGAGGTGGAATATCTTCCCATTTCAGAGCGTATGGCTTTTATGGTTTCCAAGGCAAAAAAATGGGCGTTATTGCGCAGTAAAGAGAATAAAGATAAAAAAATTGCAATTATCCTCCATAATTATCCGCCCACTAACGCAAGCATTGGAAGTGCATTCGGTTTGGATTCTATTGAAAGTATCCGCCTGCTTTTACAGCGTATGAAGAAGGAAGGATACCGGGTTGATTTTATTCCTGAAGATACGGAGAGTTTTATTAAGACCTTAACTGCTCATGCGACAAATGATATATCCATGCTTACTGATAAACAAGTAGAAGAATGTAATAAAAATTTTTCTAAGGCGTATATTGACTTTTTTGCAACATTTCCTGAATCGGTAAAGCGACAGATGGAAAAAGACTGGGAAGAGGCTCCCGGTAAAGTTATGCTTGATGATTATAAAAACTTATTGGTTCCCGGAATTATGGACGGCAATATTTTTATTACCGTTCAGGCGCCTCGCGGCTATGGGATGGATCCTGCCAAGATTTATCATGATCCTTATGTAGCGCCTACTCACCAATATATTTCCTTTTATCAATGGATTCGTGATGAATGGAAAGCGGATGCCGTTATCCATGTAGGGACACATGGGAATCTGGAATGGCTTCCCGGAAAGGGAGCGGGGCTGGATAGGGAAAGTTATCCTGATTTGTCATTGGGGGATCTGCCTAATATTTATCCTTACCATATGACAATTACAGGAGAAGGTATACAGGCTAAAAGAAGAAGTGCAGCATGTCTGGTTGATCATTTGCCGGCACCACTTGCCGAAGCGGGTGTTTATGATGAGCTGGCGGAATTGGAAAAGATGATGGACGAGTATGCCCATTTTATGCAGATACAACCGAAAAATGCAGGCTCTTTGGAGCCGATGATCAGAGAACTTGCCGAAAAAGCCGAATTAGACGGGGAAATACCTTATGATGAGAACAAGCCTTTTCCGGAATATGTCGGAAAACTTCATCAATACCTTGAAGAATTGAAGAATGGTGAAGTCCATGTGGGACTTCATATATTGGGACAAGCACCCCAAGGAGAAATCCTTATTGATGAAATTCTCCAGTTTCTGCGGTTGGATAACGGGGAAATCCCGTCAATTTATGAAATATGGGCGGAAAAATATGACACCACCGTTGATGAAATCATTGGCAACGCAGGTAAATTGCATCCCCGGTTTCAAATCACTTACAGTGAGCTGATGTCAAGAATACGGAATGAGACTAAAAATATTATAAAAATATTGGAGGCCTATGATTTCAGTGATGAAGGAATAGAAAAAGCTCTTCTTGAAACTTGTATATCCGAGGAAAATGAATCGTGGAAGAAGAAGGTGGCAGGTATACTTTCCTATATATGTCATGACCTGATTCAGCGCTTATGGAAGACTGCGGAGGAAATGGATCATATCATGGATGGGCTCTCTTCGCGGTACATACTCCCTGGACCGTCAGGCTCTCCCCATACCGGAGGAGTCAATCTTTTACCGAGCGGACGTAATTTCTTCGGCTTAGATCCGAGGGTGCTTCCCACAAAAGCAGCATGGGAGCTTGGTAAAAGATTGGGTAATCAGGTTATTGAGCAGTATATTGCCGATGAAGGAAAATATCCCGAAAATATAGGAATGGTATTTTGGTCAGGCTCCAATATGCGCAGCCATGGTCAGTGTATAGCAGAATTTCTCTATTTTATGGGCATAAAGCCTGTTTGGGAGAAAGGAAGCCTTCAGGTTAAACGGTTGGAAGTGATTCCCCTTTCTGAATTAATGCGTCCCCGTATAGATGTGACCGCCAGAATCAGCGGGTTATTCCGTGACACAATGCCTACTGTTGTCGAGCTGCTGGATAAAGCTGTTTTACTGGCAGCAGATCTTAATGAATCGGAAGATGACAACTATATCAAAAAACATGTTTCTGAGGAAAGCAGCTTAATGGAAACAAACGGGATGACACATGAAGAATCTTGGCGGAATGCAGCATACAGAATTTTTGGTGATGCGCCGGGGACTTATGGTGCTGGGGTGTCGGCGCTTTTGGAATCCAAAAATTGGCAGACCGTCGATGATTTGGCTGATGTCTTTGTACGATGGGGCGGTCATGCGTATGGAGGAGCGGTAAAAGGTGAATATTCTCCGGAACTGTTCAGAAAACGGTTATCCGTTATGGATGTCACTGTAAAGAATGAAGATAATCATGAAACAAATATGCTCAGTTCTGATGATTATAACGCCTATCATGGAGGGATGATTGCTGCGGTAAGAAGTATACGAGGATTAGCACCCCATTCTTATGCCGGCGACAGTGCAGATCGGCTGCGTCCAAAAGTAAGGACAGTCCAGGAAGAAGCAAAGCGTATTTTTCGTATGGAGTCAATTAATCCCAAGTATATTAACGGTATGATGAATCACGGATATAAAGGGGCATCCGATATGTCAAAAATGGTGTCGGTCAGTTTCCAATGGGATGCGACAAGCGAGGTTATGGAAGATTGGATGTATGAAAAGTATGCAGAAAAATATGCGCTTGATGAAAAGGTACAGGATTGGATGAAACGTGTAAATCCCTGGGCGTTGCAGCGTATTACCGAAACCCTTCTTGAAGCAGAGGCAAGAGGGCTGTGGAATGCAAAGGAAAAGACAGTAGAGAAACTAAAAAAATTATATTTATCTGTAGAAGGGGAGTTGGAAGGAGAAGGGAATGATAACATGTGAAATTCCACCCATTCGAATGCTTGTGCTTACTCTGACCGGCCGATGTAATTTCAAGTGCCTTTATTGTTATGCTTCAGAGCAGGATCCAATTGATATGACTGAAGAAACTGCCATAGCTGCAGTGGCTTTAGCGCATGTGTCGAAAAATCAATTTCTTCTCCAGTTTTCCGGAGGAGAACCGTTGCTGCAATTTCCTTTAATCCGGAAAGTAGTGGATTTTGTAGAGAAAAATCATGTGAATGCACAGATGCAGATACAAACGAATGGAGCTTTGCTGACGAAAGACATTGGAAAGTGGCTTTTTGACCATCATGTAGGAATTGGTATTTCTTGTGACGGTCGTCCTGAACTTATGAACAGCTTGCGTGTTTCAAAAGATGGAGACAGATCTTCGCAAAAAGTGATTCAAGCTTTCCAAAATCTGGGAGAGTCAAATATAGAGGCCGGAATTACCTGTGTAGTAACTGATGACACGGTGGAGCAGCTGGATGGGATTGTTGATATGGCATACTTTTATGGGAGTGTCCATCAGATTGGTTTTGATATACTCAGAGAGCAGGGGCGCGGGAAAGGATTACATGCGCCCACTGCCGAGCAAATGGAAAAAGCTCTTGAAAGAACTGCAAAGAAAATGGATATGTTGGAAGAAATTGCAGGAAAACATATTCATTTTACACAGGAAGATCGGGTGCGAATGCTGCAGAGGACGGGGAAGCATGAGTTTCCTCAATGTTTTGCTATGAATGGGGAAGCTGCTTTTGTGGATGTGCATGGCGATATTTATGCCTGTTCTTCACTGATGGGAAAGAGTGAATATAAATTGGGCAATGTGTATACAGGCAGGTGCCCGAAAAATGTCAGGAAGATAGGAACGTTCATTAGAAACTCTATGAAAGCGTGCAGAATGTGTGAGTATTTTTCACTTTGCGGCGGAGGATGCTTTTCCCGATGGCTTGATAAGAACGGACAAGTAAGGTGTTCAGAAGCAGAATGCGCATTGAAAAAATTTTTTGTTAAACGGTATCTGAAAAGACAGGAGAAAGCCATATGAAAAGACAGGGAGTATTTCCGTTTACTGCGATTATCGGGCAGGAAGAAATGAAGAAGGCGCTCATACTCAATGTGGTCAATCCCCGATTAGGCGGTGTTCTTATCCAGGGAGAAAAAGGGACTGCCAAATCTACTGCTGTTCGTGCATTGGCGGATTTATTACCGCCGCGGAAATGTATTCAAGGATGCCATTACCATGACGATCCTGAAAATAAAACAAACTGGTGTGACAGCTGTCACGAATTATATGACACCAAAGAACCTCCAGTAGTATTATCGCCCATGAAAGTGGTAGAACTGCCGGTCAGCGCGACAGAAGACCGTATCGTGGGAACATTGGACATTGAACTGGCGATACGGGAAGGACGTCGTAGTTTTGAAACAGGCATTTTGGCAGATGCGAACCGTAATATCTTATATGTAGATGAGATTAACCTTTTGGACGATCATGCCGTAGATATCCTTTTAGATTCGGCAGCTATGGGAATTAATACAGTGGAGCGCGAAGGAATTTCCTATTCCCATCCTGCGCAGTTTTCTCTTGTAGGAACGATGAATCCGGAAGAGGGGGACATTCGTCCACAGTTATTAGATCGTTTCGCATTATCAGTCAAAGTTGCGGGGGAACAAAATCCGGAGAAAAGGGCGGAGATTGTAAAACGCCGGTTGGCATATGAGGCGGATTCGAAGAAGTTTATTGCCGATTGGAAAGAGGAACAGGAAAAAGAAGTGGGGAGGATAGAGCAGGCTATAAAATTGCTTCCACGGGTTATGGTTTCTGACAGTTTGTTGCTTCTTGCCGCTAAAATATCTATATTGCTTGGGGTTGATGGGCATCGGGCAGATATAACATTGATTAAAACGGCAGAAACAATAGCAGCTGTTGAAGGACGTACGGCAGTAAACAGGGCAGATTTGAAAGCGGCGTCAAGAATGGTTCTCCCACATCGTATGCATCGCCGCCCATTTGAAGAACAAACATTGAATTGGGAGCAGGTGGATCAGGTTATTGATGATGAAGCGCAATAATTTTCCTTTTTCCGCTGTATTGGGACTAAATCATGCAAAAACAGCCATACTTATTGTGCTGGTAAATCCTCGCGCCGGTGGTCTTTTGATTTCCGGACCTCGAGGCATTGGCAAATCTACACTGATGAGAAGCACACAGGAACTGATTGAAAGACCGTGGCGGGATATACCGGTAAGTGTTACCGAAGACCGGTTGTTTGGTACCATTGATACTGAAAAAGCCATTTACAGCGGACAGAAAAAATTGTATCCCGGAATTATTAATGAAGCGGATCAAGGTGTGCTCTATTTAGATGATGCTAATTTATTGCGGGAGGATTTGCTGGATTCTATTTTAAATATTGCAGAAGTTGGGGCGTATCAGCTTGAACGAGATGGATTATCACTGCGGTGTGATACGAGTTTTACCGTTATTGCCGCGATAAATCCGGAAAGCGGGATGCTATCCGGGGCTTGTTTGGATCAGTTTGGGCTTTTCGTAAATGTTGACAATATCCATGATGAAAATACACGTGTTGAGATATTAAAACGTACTATTTCTTTCGAAAAGGATTGTGCGTCTTTTTGTAATTTATGGAAATTGGAAAATGAAAAAATAAAGAAGGCAATACATTCTGCAATGTCCTTGCTGCCCAAAGTGGTTGTTTCATCGGCCATGATACAGTTGGCATCGGTATATGCTTTAAAAGCACATGTATCCGGACATCGGGCGGATATCTATTTAATTGAAGCGGCACGAGCATTGGCTGCCTTGGCAGAAAGAAGATATGTATTGCCTAAGGATCTGGAAAAAGCGGCGGAATTTGTACTTCCCCACCGTATGAGAAAGAACTGGGAAGAGGAACTGCCGCAGTCTGATGAACTGGAAGATCCGGATAAAAACAATACAGAGAAAGCTCAGGAATCCGAAAATAACGATCCTGGTGATGATGGAGAGGATCCAAACGAGAATCATATTGTTGAAGCGATGGGGAATGGGGGTAACAATAATGAATCATCATCGGATATGCCGGAATTTCCGCAGGGGGCGGATGATGAAAAAGTAGATTCCGCAGATTTACATGTAACTCTTCCTCCGCTCTGGATACAGAACGAGAAAAAACAATTTACCCCCAAAGGCAGTGGAAAGAGACATATAACGAGAAGCGATGAGAGACAGGGACGGTATGTAAAAGCCGGTATTCCTAAGGGTGAAACACATGATATTGCAATTGATGCCACACTCCGCGCAGCGGCACCCCATCAAAAAGGCAGACAATCCAACGGATGCGCTGTGGTCATCCGTCATGAGGATATCCGGCGGAAAGAAAGGGAAAAAAGGACAGGCAATATATTTTTATTTCTTGTTGACGCAAGTGGATCTATGGGTGCCCGTGAACGGATGAAAGCGGTTAAGGGGGTGGTATTTAAAATGCTGGCGGATGCTTACCAGAAACGTGATAGAGTGGGTATGATCGCATTTAGGCGGGATAGGGCGGAAGTCCTTTTACCGATAACACGAAGTATAGAATTTGCACAAAAGAAGTTAGCAGCACTTCCCACTGGCGGGAAAACACCACTTGCCCAGGGACTTATAAAAGCGGAAGATATGCTCGACAGGCTTTACAGGCAGGATCCGTTACAAGATCCGGTGTTAATTTTGATTACTGATGGGAGAGCAACCAATTCGCTTAATAAAAATACAGACCCCGTGAGAGATGCATTGTCAGAAGCAGAGCGGATTGGACATCGGCATATGCCGATCGCAGTGATTGATACAGAATCGAGTTTTATTAAACTGGGACTTGCAAAAGAATTGGCGCAGAAAATGGGTGCATCGTATTTTCATGTAGACAAGATAAGCGAAGATCGTTTGCTATGCATAGGACGGCAAACAGCTTATGAGCGAGGACAGTATGATTTGTAGAATATTATTCCTTTTCACAGTGATCTTTTCAGCATTGTTTCATTTGACGGTTTATGGGAATGAATCAGTTCGATTGGATGTACAATTTCCTTACAGTTTGAATGGAGAAAAGCATAAAGTAATACCTGCGGGGAGTACACAAATTTTATTTTTAAATATTGAGAGCATAGATCTTCCGAAAGAAGAAACGGCTGATATCAAAGTGACTCTGCCAAGTGGTATCCATGCGCTGAAAATGGAAGGCTGGAACACGGCAAAAGATAATGTGATTACAGCAAAGTGGAAGCTGCCGGCCAATTATGGACAAGTCTTTTCGGTTGTTTCTCTTTCTTGTGATAAGGATTTGAAAGAAGGAAATTATATGATTCCTGTAGAAATTCGTTATGGAGATAAAGAATTTCTACAAAAAATTGATTTCAGTATTGGCGAAAGTGAGGTGCCCACTGCGGAAGCTTCTGAAGAAAAGAAAAATTCTACTTGGTATATACAACGTATCGTTGCCCCTGTAGATGAAGATGGAAAAGTCGATCAAAGAGAAGCAAAAGATATATTGTATGTACGGGATGTGACTCTTGAGAACATAAGGAATCGGCTTATAGGAAGCAAGCCCACAGATTGGCCGTCATTATTGAATACGCCGGCAGCGTATATTCTCCTTGAAATGAGAAATCCGAATAAAGATACAAGAACACTTCATTTCGTGGCAGAACTTGTGGACCGGCCCAGTGGTGAAGTGAAGAAGGGATTAATTTCGGTCAGGACTGAAGATGGAGGTATCGGCTGGAGTGATGAGAACACTGATGCTACGGAAGCATCTATAGGTCTTTTGCCGCAAGTAAGCCAACCGGTTATCATGCCGCTTTATATAAACCCATTCACCATTAATGAAGGCAATTATAATTTACGGATTACTTTGACTGATGGAAATATATCAAAAATAACGGAAGTTCCATTGACGATTGTAAAAAGAAAAGGTACAGGTATGTTTGCCATCGGTTTTGCCGGGGCATGTGTAGCATTCGTAATAGCATCCTTTAAGAAGCTGAGGGAATGTACTATCCAGATTGGCGCACGGGGAGATATTACGGTGGCTCTTTTCGCCGCGCTTGCTTTTGGCGGCGTTGTTGTTCCGGTAACTTTGCTGGGAGACTTTTTTCATGTTATCTTAGGGCCGTTTTCGGGGCTTATAACAGGGATTTTAAATGGTATTGTGCAATACCTCCTTTTAATGGCGTTGTTAATTTTATTCAGGCGTCCCGGTGTATTATCGTTGTTTTTCCTGATGCGTTGGCTCCTGTCTGCCATACTTTTTGGGCGTGTTACATTGGTGGGAATCCTGATTTGCTCAGTATCTATTGTTGTTTTAGAGTTTGTGCTATGGGTTTGGGGATTCTTTAAAAAAGAAGTAATCACGGAACAATACGCTGTTTTGATTGCGGTAATGATAGGTATAGCTGATGCGTTTATTACCTTTATAAACATGCAGCAGATGATGTTCTTTTATCGTTTATACTATGCCGATTGGTTTATTGCCCTCTATATGCTGGTTAATGGGATTCTATACAGCAGTATTGGTGCCTGGATGGGATATCGTATGGGAGAGAAGCTTAAGCAGGTGATGGGAACATGATTTTAGATATTCAAAATGTATCTTGCCGATATACTTCCAGAGAAAAGGATACGCTTACAGGAGTCAATCTTCGTATAGAAGAAGGAGAAATGGTGCTTATTGCAGGTAGATCCGGATGTGGAAAATCCACTTTAGTAAAAGCGGTGACAGGACTGCTGGATAAAGAGGATGGTTCTATAGACGGGAAAATCTTTTTGGATGGAAAGGACACGGCGGCGATGTCCGCAGAAGAGATAGGCGTTTTTGTGGGAACAGTATACCAAACACCGGACGATCAGATTTTTGCGATGACCGTTGCCGATGAAGTGGGGTTTGCTCTTGAAAACAGAGGGATAGAAGCTTCTGTTGTTAAAGAGAAGGTTAAGGAAGTTCTTGCACGCACGGGATTGGATGGGATGGAAGAAAGAAGTATTCATGAACTTTCGGGTGGACAAAGACAGCGGCTTGCCTTAGCATCCGTATTAGTGACAAAGCCGAAATTGCTTATTCTTGATGAGCCGGTGAGCCAGATGAATCCCCAGGGAGTGCAGTCTTTTCTTGAATTGTTAGTTTCTTTGCAGAGAGAAGAACATATGACCATTGTAGTTGTTGAACATAGGGTCAATGAGTTGGCTGCGTGGTTTCCTCGTCTTTGTGTTATGCATAAGGGGCATTTTGTATATGATGGACTAATGGATGAATCATGGTATATTCTGGATAAAAATGATGGATATGGAATTCGTGAACCGCAAAGCGTTAAATTGGGAAGATTCATGAAATTGGAAAAATTATCTTACTCGCTGAGAAAGACTGCGGAGGAAATAAAGCGAGCAGGTATAAAATTCCAAAAATCCATAGAGCCATGTATAGTAGAAGATAGTAGTGATAAGTTGATTTTAGAAGGTAAAAATATCACTTACAGATATCCCGGTGCGGATTCTGATACATTAAACGGATTGAATTTTAAAATCAAGAAGGGATCTATCAATGCACTCATGGGGTTTAATGGCGCAGGGAAATCAACACTCATGAATATCTTATCGGGATTGGAGGAGCCTTCCTCAGGGGAAATTTTAATTCATGGGAAATCGATAGGGAAGCGGAGAGAATATATTGGATATATGCTGCAGGAAGCAGACCTGATGCTCCTAAATGATTCAGTTCGGGAAGAATTGCTATGGAATAATAAAACAATGACAGAAAAAGAATTGGATATTTTATTGCACAAGCTTCACGTATATCATTATCGGGATGATTTCCCGCTTGCCTTATCAAAGGGGCAGCGCCTTCGCGTCGTTTTGGGAGCATTACTTTCACGAAGAGACAATGAGCTTCTTTTATTGGATGAACCGACAACGGGACAGGATCAAAAAAGTCTTGAAAGTCTCAGTATGCTCCTTTCCTATGCAGCGGAGCAAGGAAAAACAATATTTTTTTGTACGCATGATATTGAATTGGCATCATCACTGGCAGATCGTATCTTTGTGCTGGCACAAGGACATTTTGTAGCGGTGGGGGCACCTCATGAAATATTCAGTAATAAAGAAGTTCTTAGAATGGGGGGATTATCCATACCACCGATGCTTGAATTATCGGAATACCTTGGTATAGATCCCTGTATAACAGTAAAGGAGGTGATGCGCCATGTCCTTTAGGCAATTATGGGAAGGTACGAACAATGATACTTTCTTTTCACGGTTGGATGGAAGGACTAAATTGTGTGTCCTGTTTCTTTTTGCTCTGATTATGGTTATTGTGGATAATCCACGGACATTATTTATTTTGTTTTCTATAAGTATAGCGCTTCATATAGCTGCCGGAACACCCGTATATAAGTGGAAGGTGCTTGCGGTATTTATTTTATTTGGGTTGTGGGGATCTGTTGCCAGCCAGGCATTGTTCTTTGCACAAAATCCACGTACTCCTATTCTTATGCTGATCAGTCCTACATTTCCTGTTCTAGGTGCACTGACCGACGGACTTTATATTTATCAGGAGGGAATCGTATATGGTGCGATACAGGGAATGAGATCTGTATCTATGATTGCATTGGGGCTGCTTGTATGCTGGACCAGCGATCCTCGCCAGCTTTTAAAGGGGCTCTCATCCTGGCGTCTGTCGCCGCAAATATCCTTTATGCTGGTAACAGCCATTCGATTTTTTCCTGTATTGGCCTCTGAAGCTGGTGAAGTTATTATTGCGCTGCAGCTGCGCAGCCATGGGAATAAAGGGAGAACCCGGATTATCCGACATTTGCCATATATAGTGAAACCTCTTTTGGCGAGATGTATCAGGAGATCCCAAACTCTGGCGCTTTCTGTTGTCAGCAGGGGGTTGTTTCTGGCAAAACAGCAGAGTTATGGAATCTGGGATTTGCGGGAAAAGGCAGTATGTCTGTTCCTAATGGGGACTATTATGGCAGCCGGTATCAGCAAGCTCATGTATGCACTGTCACAGCAGGGGATTTATTTTGGCGCGCTGCGTATAGTTTATGATTGGACAAAATTATATCTATGAAAAAGATGAAGACAATGCTTATTTTTCTGTTGTTGGGGATGACCTGGCTGTTGCTGTTCTTTCTGACAGGAAATAAAACGCCATGGAGAATGTTCGATGGAGAAAAAGCTGAAGGAGAAACCATTGTTTCACTGGGGGATGTGGCAGGAAGAAACTATGACAGAATGGGCTTTGATGGCGGAGAGATTCTTTATTCACCGGTTAATCGTGGATGGATTGTCGGAACCATAAAAGGGGAAATGTATTATTTTTCTATAGAAGGATATGAAAGATGGTCCAGAACCATCGGAATTGGTGAAATCCGTTCGTTGGCGTTGAGTAAAGATAACAGGATTGTCTATGTCGGAGAAAGCAGCCCATCCGGTACGCTCTACGCCTTAGAGGTTGCAACGGGAGATATCTTATGGAAATTTGACGGAGTTGATGTTATTGGAGTTGAAAATGAAATTCGCGCGTATCCGATTCCGATTCATGTAGAAACAGACAAGGAAGGGAATGTATATGCCATTTTTTATCGATCTACTGTCAGTAAGAATCATTCAAGAGCTTATATAAGCCGAATCATTTCCTTTGATGAAAGAGGGAATGAACGCTGGCGGTACCCGCTCAATGAAAATATGGACAGCTGGATTAATTGGGGCAGTGTATCTTTTGCAACAGGGCGGTTTGCGTTTGCTTCTGCTAATTATGACAAATCAGGGCCTGAAGAAAGAAAATATAATAAAAATATATATGTTTTGGACAAGGATAAAGGAACTTTGATTAGTGCTAAGGATATACCGGCGGCACCACTTTTTGAGATAACAACGATACGCAATGGTCCTAATTATTCAGAGGATGGAAAGTATTTGTCTGCGATGACCAGTGATGGGAGAGGAATCCTTTTTGATGAGAACGGCAGTATACTTTGGCAACGGGTCCTTTCAAAACCACATAAGGTAGCCGGCGGTTGGTATAACGCTGCCGGTAGAGATGCTTATATCGTGCCTGAAGGTGTTGTCTTCACAACTATTAATACATTTAACCGGGCAAATTGGCAAATTCCCGCACCGATTATACATCCTTCCAGTAATAGCGTATATCTTTTTGATATGGAAGGGGCGTATAAATTTAAATATACAGCAGGAGCAGAAGTGGAAGGAATTACATTTTCCTCATCAGGTATCGCAGCTATTGCTATTGGGCGGAATGTAAGAAATCATGATTATGGTGCGCATGGAGCTGCGGTGATCAGTTTAGTCAACGGAAAGGAGCTAAATCGATATCATACTAAAGGGCCTATTCAGGCAATTTCTATTTCTGATGATGGGAAATATGCAGCAGGAATTGAAGTGCCTGCGGTAACACCGGATGGAGATTTAATCGGTTCTTATGATCTGCATATTTGGAACAGGGAGAATGATAATGATTAGAAACCTTATGCACTATTACAAGCCTTATATGAAACTACTTATAGGTGTAATTATTGGGACTTTTGCCATGGCGGGGCTTGATTTGATTTTTCCTGTCATGGTAAGAGAGCTTATTAATCAGGTTCTTCCTTCTAAAAACATGACAGCACTTTTTTGGGGATCCGCGATTCTGTTGCTGCTTTATATCTTTGAATTTATTATTTCTTATTCTGTACAGTATTATGGACATATTATGAGTGCATCTATTGAGCATGATATGAGAAATGATCTTTTTTCTCATATCGAAACGTTATCTTTCCGTTATTTTGATAATGAAAAAACAGGGCAGCTTTTATCACGTATAACAAGTGATGTGACGGAAGTAAGTGAATTGGCTTTTCGCGGTCCCAATGACGTTTTACTTTGTGCTGTCATCATGACAGGAACCATCGTAGCCATGCTTATTATGAATTGGACATTGGCCATTTTAATCGGCGGGCTCCTGATTGGTAAAGCATTCCATACAGTAAAAATAAATCGGAAAATGAAAGATGCCTTTCGTAAAAACCGTGTAAAAGCAGGAGAAGTAAGTGCCAGAGCGGAAGAAAGTTTATCAGGGATTCGCCTTATAAAGGCATTTGCCATGGAAGATTTTGAGCGGAAGCGTTTTTGTAGTAAAAGTAGGGAGCTTAGAAATACAAGGTTCAATTCCTATAAATTAGTTGCCTATTTCTCAGGAAGTATTAATTTCTTTACGAATTTTATCAATGTGGTGGTTTTGCTGGCGGGCGGATATATGATCTCTGTCGATATACTTACATTGCCGGATTTTGTTGCATTTTTACTGTATGTGAATATTTTTATGCGTCCCGTATTCCGATTAACCATATTGGCGGAAGTATATCAGCGGGGCATGGCCGGATTTTCACGTTTTGAGGAAATTATGCATACCAAGCCGTCTATAGAGGATCCTGAAATGCCACTCGTTTTTAATAAAGTCAGAGGGGATATTTGTTTTAAAGATATGAGTTTTGGCTATGATGATAATCGTTTGGTTTTGCATCATATAAGTTTGGATATCCCTGCAGGTAAAACGATTGCTTTCGTGGGGGAGACAGGAACAGGGAAGAGTACTCTTGCCAATGTCCTTCTTCGTTTTTATGATCCTTCATCGGGAGAAATATTGATAGACGGAAAAGACATAAAAGAATATTGCCAACAGGATTTAAGAAAACAGATTGGAATCGTGCAGCAGGATGTTTTCCTTTTTGGGGATTCAATTGGTGAAAATATTGGGTACGGAAAAGAAGGAGCTTCTGCGGAAGAGATAAAAGCAGCAGCGAAATTGGCTGCTGCTGATGAATTTATTTCGCAGCTTCCCCATGGATATGAAACAAAAGTGGGAGAACGCGGAGTTAAGTTATCTGGCGGGCAAAAACAGAGGATTTCTATTGCCAGGGTATTTTTGAAAAATCCTCCTATTGTTATCTTTGATGAGGCCACATCATCACTTGACAGCCAGACAGAGAAAAAGATACAGGAAACATTGAACGACTTGGCAATGGACCGCACAACGATCATTATTGCCCATAGATTATCTACTGTCCGTGATGCCGATCAGATTATCGTGCTTGATCATGGAGAGATTATAGAAAAAGGAACTCATGGAGAACTTTTGGAGAAGAAGGGAAAATACTTTGAGCTTTATGAGGCACAGAAAAAGAGCGGGAAATATACAACCGGGAATGAAAAAGTATAATCTGTTATAAAACGGCTGCCTATTTTGTATGAAACGGGCAGCTTTGTGATGAAACCATTAGAAGATTTGTTATTTTCATGGGCTACAGAAAGAAAATGGTATAATAAAAAAGTAAATTTTAGATAAATATAGTTTGATTAAGTTTAGGTGCAACAATGAAAATAGGTGGAGAAAGATTTCTAAGAGAAGATATAAAAAATATAAAAGTAGCGGTGATAGGTGATATTATGCTTGATCGATATATTTCCGGAAATGTGGAACGCATATCACCGGAAGCGCCTGTTCCTATTAATTTAGTGAAATCACAGCGAAATGTTTTGGGAGGAGCTGCTAATACGGCTGCCAATTTATCCTCTTTAGGTGGACAAGTTTTTATTGCAGGTATGCGAGGAAATGATAGAGATGGAGATACACTTTCAGAGTTATTAAGGGCAGCTGGGATTGATGATACGGGAGTTATCGTGTCAGAAGAGTACTATACTACGACTAAAGTCAGGATTCTTGGCGCCTGTCAACAGATGATGCGTCTTGATTTTGAAGAAAGGTGTAATCCTGATGATAAAGTATGCAAATATATTTTAAAATGGCTGGATCAATTGCTTCAGCAAAGAGTAGGCAGTATTGTTTTGTCCGATTATGGAAAAGGTATGATTACAGAACAGTTGGCGCAAACCATCATAAAAAAAGGGAAAGAGTATGATGTGCCGGTACTGATTGACCCTAAAGGATGCGATTGGACGAAATATAGAGGTGCATATGGAATTACCCCCAATATAAAAGAGCTATCTGATGTCGCTAGATTCGTCATCAATAATAATGATTCAGATATTGAACGGATTGGCAGAAAGGTGCGGGAAACGTTTCAGATAGAAAATATTTTTGTAACCCGGTCTGAAAAGGGAATTACCTGCATTAATAAAAATGGAAGTGCACATTGTGCTTCTGTCGCACAGGATGTCTTTGATGTCTCCGGAGCGGGAGATACTGTTATGGCCATACTTGCAGCTGCAACAGCTGTTAATTTGGATATGATCACCGCTCTTGAACTGGCAAATACGGCAGCTGGAATTGCGGTGTCTCGAGTGGGAACTTATCCTGTCGGCCACACTGAAATGATCGACGCATGGTGCGGCTCCAATATGATGCGGACGGCTTATATCCCGATAAGCTGGGAGGAAGCAAAAAGTAAGGTGGATGCGTGGAAATCCCAAGGAGAAACTGTTGTTTTCACAAACGGATGCTTTGATATCCTTCATAAGGGACATATTACTTATCTGCAGCAGGCGGCGGCATTGGGGGAGCATTTGATTATAGGTCTTAATGCGGATGAATCTGTAAAAAAACTTAAAGGTGAAGGGAGACCGGTTAATTCGGAATCGGATCGGGCATTTATGCTTAACTCATTGAGGTTTGTGGATGAAGTTGTCATTTTTAATGAAGAAACCCCTTTGGAATTGTTAAAATGTCTGGAACCGGATATTTTGGTAAAAGGCGGTGACTATAGTGTGGAGGATGTTATTGGAAAAGAGTATGCGGGGGAAGTCAGAATACTTCCTTTTGTAAAGGGGTATTCTACGACCCAGATAATTAATAAAATTTTGGGAAAATGAGACATTGATTTTAAAGAGAGTTGTGTGATAGATAAAAGGGTTTCTTTTGCGTTATTTCCAGTAGAGATATTTGATAAGGAGAATAAACATTATATCAAGGAGCCCAATGGAAAGAAGACCATTTGAGGTTCCAGAATATTCAATCATGCTGCTGACAATAAGGCTGCCAAACGGTGTTGCACCTAAAAATACAAGGGCATATAAGCTCATGATACGTCCTAGGTAGCTGCGTTCTGTTGAAAATTGGATGATTGTATTAAAGTTGACGATGCTGATAATAGCGGTGAACCCAATTCCTGCATAAAGAAGAAGTGCTGGATAAAGCGAATTCGTCTGACTGATGATAATTAAGCACAAACCACATAAAAGAGCTGAATAAAAAGGAAGAGTCTGTTTCGGCTTGGATATTCCTGATGCGGAAATCAGTCCACCAATCATGGAACCGGTACCAACAGAAAAAAGTATTTTGCTGAATCCGTTTAATCCGGCATGGAGTACTCTATCCGCAAAGGGTGGACCGTAAGTACCGAAGTTAAGAATCAAACCGCTGACAACTGCGACCGCAAGCAAATTGGATAAAATAACTTTATGATGCAACGTGTATCTGAGACCTGCCTTGATTTCTCCCATTATATCGTTTGAGATGGTATGGTTTTGGGGTTCATCCACTTTTATATGCAAGTAGACAATGATAATAGGGATAAGACAGAGTGCATTCAAAAAGAAAATAGTACTGTAGCTGAGATAGCTAAGAAGAAAAGCTGCTAAAATGGGACCAAGCATTCTTGTAATATTAAAGTTGGTGGAATTTAAGCTGACTGCACTTTTCAGGTATTTTGTTCCCACTAAGTAAGGCATGAAAGCCATCCGTGCGGGAAGATCAATACAGTCTATGGTACCGAGAAAAAATGCAAAAAGAAGAATCCAATAATAATCAGTATGACCGCTCCACAGGATGAGCCCTAAAAGAAAAGCCTGGAGCATATACATAAGCTGTGTTCCCAACAAAATACTTTTCTTTTTGTGGCGATCAATCCAAAAACCGGTCCACAGTGTGAAAAGGAGGCTTGGCATATATTGCATAGTACTCAGAACACCTAACAGCAGAGGGGAATCAGTAATTTCATAAACAAGCCACTGCTGTGCAGTAAGCTGCATCCAAAGCCCCATGAGAGCAACCCATTGGGAAAGGAAAAAAGTCCGATAGTTTTTGATGGTAAAAGCAGGGAAAGTGTGTAATAAATTGAATCTTAACATAATGATCCTCTAATAAATTTAGTTTTTATTATACTACCACAGGCAGTCTATGGATATGAATAATAAAGGAGCGTTTTTGTGAAAAAAAAATTATGGTATGCTGTGAAATCCGGCAGGAAACCCGGTTTGTTTACAAGTTGGGATGACTGTAAATTGCAGGTTATTGGATATCCCGGTGCGTCTTACAAAGGCTTTTTTACAAAAGAAGAAGCAATGGAATTCTTGGGGGATGTTGCTGATAAAAAGGTGAAAGCCTTGAAAGACGAATTAAGAGTGGCGGTATATGTAGACGGTTCTTATATTCCGACAATTCCCGATACCTTTTCGTTTGGGGTTGTCTTTATCCACCATGGAACTGTTGAAACTTATGCAGAGAAAATTATTGATGCAGAAGAAGCGCAGATGCGGAATGTGGCGGGAGAAATACATGGTGCAGTGTTTGCGATGGGAAAATGTTTGGAAAAAGGGATCTCGGAGATAAATTTATATTATGACTATGTCGGTATAGAGAAATGGTGTACCGGAGAGTGGAAAGCGAATAAACGGGGAACAAAAGCGTTGCGGGAGTATTATGAATTAATAAAAGGACAGCTGACGGTTCATTTTCATAAGGTGGCAAGCCATACAGGCGTCATGTACAACGAAATGGCTGATCAATTGGCAAAAAATGCATTGCTGGAACAAGAACAGAATTATTCATAATGAATGAATAACGAAGAAAGGCTTTTGTAAAAAAGATATTCTTTTATATAGACAGAGGAGAGTAAATATTCATCAGCAAGATTTTACAAGTAAGAAAAATCTCCTTACGATTGATGTAAAATTGCGGTACGAAAACTGCAATGAATAAATCGAAGGAGATTTTTTGTGTGTGTAAATATTATGTAATGTTTACTTCTAAATATGGGAATGAAATCACTGTCAAATAAAGCCTATATGGTCGTTTTATTTCTTGTTTGCCCTCTTTGACAAAAGGTTACCGGTGAACTGCATAAACTGGACAATAATGACTAAGACAATAATTGTGGCAATCATGACATCCGCCTGGAAGCGCTGGTATCCGTAACGGATGGCAAGGTCACCGAGGCCGCCTCCGCCAATGGTTCCTGCCATAGCGGAGGATCCGATGAGGGAGACTATAACAACGGTCATGTTTTGAATGACAGAAGGAAGTGCTTCGGGAATTAAAACTTTGCGGATGATTTGGAATGGAGAAGCGCCCATGGATTCGGCAGCTTCAATAAGGCCCGACGGAATTTCACGGATAGAAGTTTCAACCATGCGAGCGGTATAAGGGATTGCGGCTAAGGTTAGCGGAACGATGGCAGCGGTGGTACCAATAGAGGTACCCGCAATTAATCTGGTAAGAGGGATAATTGCTACCATGAGAATAATAAAAGGAATGGAACGAATAACATTAACGATAAAAGCCAGTGGCTTATTAATAATCGGGCAGGAAAGTATTCCATTTTTCTCTGTAACAACGAGAAGTATTCCTAGGGGTATGCCTGCGGCTGCCGCGATAAAGGCAGAAATGGAAAGCATATAAAGGGTTTCAGCCAGACTTTTTAAAAGTAAATTAGTTATTACGGGAGACATATCCGATCACCTCACTTGTAATTGGTAAAGCGTTTAAATGTGTAAGCGCGTCTGTAAGATCTTCCAAATGCCCACTAATCATAATGAGCAGGCGGCCAAAAGAAATATCTTGGATGTAGTCGATGGAGCCGTAAAGAATACTTACGTTAAGATTATACTTTTTTATCAATTGGGCAATAATCGGTTCATTAGTTACATCACCACGGAACGAGAGTGAAATAAGTATATTATCAGATTCATGTTCTTTTGTAGGATGTATATTCATGTGGGAAAGCTGTGCGGGCAGTTCAGAAGACATGACGGAACCGACAAATTTTTTCAGTGTTTCTGTTTGAGGATTTGTGAAAAGGTTAATGACAGAACCTTCTTCAATAATTTTCCCGTGTTCAATAACAGCTACATGCTGGGCAATTTCTTTTATGACTTCCATTTGGTGTGTAATCATAACGATGGTAATTCCCAGTTTTTTATTAATATCTTTCAGCAATTGGAGAATGGATTTTACTGTTTCCGGGTCCAAGGCACTTGTTGCTTCATCAGACAGAAGGACGGATGGGTTGGAGACAATGGCGCGGGCAATGCCGACGCGTTGTTTTTGTCCGCCGGAAAGCTGTGCGGGATATTTATTTCTGTAGTCTGCCAGTCCGACTAATTCTAAGATATCATTAATGCGTTCTTTTTGTTCTCCTTGAGGTACATTTGATAATTCGAGAGGAAATGCCACATTTTCGTATACAGTACGGCTGGATAGGAGATTAAAATGCTGAAAAATCATGCCGATTTTTTTTCGTTCTTTACGGAGTTCTCTTTTTGAAAGGGTGACCATATTTCTTCCGTTCACGATAACATCTCCTGAAGTTGGCGGTTCCAGCATGTTTATACAGCGGACGAGCGTAGATTTCCCAGCGCCCGATTGTCCGATGATGCCGCAGATTTCACCATCCTTGATAGTGAGACTGATATCATTTAATGCATTAAAGCCGTTATAGATTTTGTTTATGTGCTTTAATTCAATCATATAATGCTCCTTTATAATAAAAAACTTTCATCAAAAGATGAAAGTAATAAATCATATCATCTTTCGAGCAGAATACCCGCTGGATTTGGCACCGTTTTCCATTGGAAAGGTTGTCGTAGTTTCACTGGGCCAGTCCCTCCGCTACTCATGATGAATTTTCTGAAGTTTGCCGTTATGCGTTGCATAAGGATTAAGATGGGAATATATTACGCTCTATATCTGAAAATGTCAATACTAGCTTACCGATATTATAAAATATAGGAATATTTTGCTTGTGGTATCACATAAATGCTATAATGCATTAAAGTGAGAAAGATTTTTAATTATTAAGGGAGCGAATATTTATCAAAAGTGTATTAAGGAGGTTATGATGAGTGTAAATCAGCGTTTGGTAAATCCACTGACAGATAATTTGTTTGATATTATTTTGAAATTGGAAACCAGGGAAGAGTGCTATGAATTTTTTGAGGACCTCTGTACAATTAATGAACTGCATGATATGTCACAACGGCTTGAAGTGGCCCGTATGCTTAGGCATGGAGAAAAATATGACAAGATTGAAGAAGCAACTGGGGCATCCACGGCAACAATCAGCCGCGTAAAAAGGTCGCTTGCTTATGGCGCCGATGGATACGCCCAGATGCTGAAAAGAATAGAGAAAGAGAAGGAGGATGTATAATGAGAGATTTTTCAAAAAAGCGCCATTCCGGATTTAAGGCTTATGATATACGTGGGATCGTACCTACGGAAGTGAATGAGGAATTGGCTTATCGTGTGGCTCGTGCATATGCACAATTATACCATCCTAAGAAGATAAGCGTGGGATATGATATCCGGCCTAGTTCCCTATCGATTGCTGATGCTGTAATTCAAGGAATGAATGATGCTGGTGTTGATGTATATAACATCGGTCTCTGTGGGACGGAGATGATGTACTTCACCACCTTTTATTATGGGTTGGATGGCGGGTTTATGATTACTGCCAGCCATAATCCGGCAAATAACAATGGAATTAAAATCGTTCGGGAAAAAGGAATACCTGTCAGCGCAGATACCGGTCTTAAGGATATTGAAAGAGTTGCTTTTTCAAGTGAGTTTGAAAATTGTGCTGAAAAAGGACATGTTTATACAAAAGAAATTATAGAAGATTACATTCAGAGCCTTTTATCTTTTGTGGATATTTCTAAAATGAAGCCGTTAAAAATTGTTGTCAATGCAGGAAATGGCTGTGCCAATATTTGCTTCGAAAATTTAAAGAAGTATTTACCGTTTCATTTTACGGAACAGTATATGAAACCAAATGCAACATTCCCTCATGGTGTACCTAATCCTATGCTGGAGGAATGCAGACGACCTTTGATAAATCAGGTCTTGTTGGATGGTGCCGATATGGGTGTAGCCTGGGATGGTGATTTCGACCGGTGCTTTTTCATAGACCACAAGGGGAATTTTGTAGAAGGCTATTATATGGTGGCTTTACTTTCTCGATATTTCCTGAATCGGTATAAAGGAGAAACTATTATCCACGATCCACGCGTATATTGGTGTGTACAGAAAGTTTGTAAGGAGCTGGGGGGAATCTCTGTAGAATCAAAAGGTGGACATGCATTTATGAAAGAAACTATGCGTAAAGTTGGCGGTATTTATGGCGCAGAAAATAGCGCCCACCATTTTTTCAGAGATTTTTCCTATTGTGACAGCGGGATGATTCCTTGGCTGATTGTAGCGCAAATTATTAGTGAAATAAATGAATCTCTTTATGAGCTTGTTTCCGATTTGGAAAAAGAATTTCCATGCAGTGGGGAAATTAATCTGCCGGCAAGTCATGTTGATAGAGTGATTCAGGCGGTTGAAAAGGAATATGCGAAAGATGCGAAAGAAATTCAGCATATAGATGGACTGGGGATGGATTTCGGGGAGTGGCGGTTTAATTTGCGCGCTTCCAATACGGAGCCCCTGATTAGGTTTAATATGGAAACAAGAGGGGATAAGCTGCTTTTAGAAGAAAAGAAAAAAGCGATAATGGAGTTCATAAAGAACCAAAATTAAAATATAGTTTGTAGCAAGACTTGAAAATCATTTTTTATAAGGCGAGAGACCTTGCTTATGTTAAAAAATGATTTTCAATATTTCTTACATATAAGGCGGACGGGAAGTGATAGATATGTTTGATACAATAATGAATCTTGTTAAAGAGTGGAACGTGACGGGAATCTGTCTTCGGCTTGCTTTGGCAACTTTTGTGGGGGTGATTATCGGGTTAGACCGGGAGTACAAAAATAAAGGCGCAGGGATAAAAACACATGCGTTGGTGTGTATTGGCGCGGCTATGGCAATGATCGTAAATGAATATGTATTTAGAGAATTCCCAAATATGAATACAGATATCACTCGTCTTGGTGCTCAAGTAATCAGTGGAATCGGTTTTCTTGGAGTGGGTACGATCATGATGAACGGACGAAGTGAGGTGAAGGGTCTTACTACTGCTGCAGGACTTTGGGCATGTGCGGGAGTAGGATTGGCCGCCGGAATCGGATTTGCTGAAGGTACTCTTTTGGCAGTTATTTTTATTCTGTTTATATTTCGTGTATTGGCGCCTCTTGATAAAAAATTACATAAAAATTCCAAGAGGATAGATTTATATATGGAATTTAAAGATTCAGAAAGTATCCGTCCTTTTATGGAATCACTCCGCAGGCAAAAAGTTGATTTATTAGAATTTGACTTCAGAAAAGATAAGTTGGGATTGCATATTCCGGCGGCCGCAATGTCTCTGCGGTTGCCTCACTATGGACAGAAAAGGGCGTTTAAAAATGATTTGCGAAATACAGAATCTGTTGTTTATTTTGAAGAGGTATGAAATTTTTCTTTATAAGGGGGATTTTTGAAATAGGTTCTTGACATAAAATAAAAAGAGTGTAATATTATACTCATAATGTGATGACAGAGACATGATATTTCCATTGTACATGCATAGAGAGTCTGCGGCTGGTGTAAGCAGGTATTGTCATGGTTATATTACCACTCTTAAACAGGAAAACAGAATTAAGTATGTTTTCACGGTTGACTGCGTTATAAGTTATTTAAGCGGAGTACTAACTCTAATTTGGGTGGAACCACGGAATTAAACTTTCGTCCCTTGTGGATGGAAGTTTTTTATTTTTTAGGAAATTTTTCTCTAATATATGGGAGGTATTTCCGGAAAGAAAAGAGGAAAGATTATGATAACAATTCGGTTGAAAGATGGGAAGGAACTACACTTTGAAAATGAAGTGACACTGTTTGAAGCTGCGAAAAAAATTTCCAATAGTCTTGCTAAAGATGTATTGGTAGCTAAAGTGGATGGAGAATTAACTGATATCCGGAACAATATTACTGATGGAACACAGGTTGAGTTCTTTACCAAAGCAGATAAGGAGGGGCTTTTTACACTTCGGCATACAGCCGCTCATGTAATGGCACAGGCGATTCAGCATTTGTATCCTGGAACGAAATTTGCAATTGGACCGGCAATTGATGATGGGTTCTATTATGATTTAGAATCTGACCATGTTTTTAGTCAGGAAGATTTTGCTGCTATTGAAAAAGAGATGGCTAAAATTGCTAAAGCAAATCTGCCTATTGAAAAAAAGATCTTGAGTAGAAATGAGGCATTAGAATTTTTCAGGAGCAGAAACCAGGATTATAAGGTTATCTTAATACAGGATCTTCCAGAAGATGCGATCATATCGACTTATACACAAGGGGATTTTACCGATTTATGCAGAGGTCCCCATGTTCGTTCGACAGGCAAGTTAAAAGTATTTAAGCTGATGACAGTAGCCGGTGCTTATTGGCGTGGTGATGAACACAATAAAATGCTCCAGCGTATTTATGCAACCGCATTCTTTGATAAAGAGGAGCTGGATCGGTTTCTCTTTGTCCGTGCTGAAGCGGAAAAGCGTGACCACAGAAAATTGGGGAAACAATTAAATCTATTCTCTTTCCATGAAGAGGGACCGGGATTCCCGTTTTTCCATCCGAAAGGAATGGTTATTCGCAATGAACTTATAGCTTATGAGCGGGAATTGTTCCGCGAATTTGGCTATGAAGAAATTATGACACCAATTATCCTTTCTAAAAAGTTGTGGTTGCAGTCCGGCCACTGGGATCATTATAAAGAAAACATGTACTTTACCCAGATTGATGAAGAAGATTATGCTGTAAAGCCAATGAACTGTCCCGGCGGGATTTTATACTATAAAACAAACCAGCACTCTTATAGGGAACTGCCAAAACGCGTGGGTGAATTTGGGATTGTACACCGCCATGAACTTCATGGTGCGCTTCATGGATTATTCCGTGTCCGTGTGTTCACACAGGATGATGCTCATATATTCATGACGCAGAATCAGATGAAAGATGAAGTAATTAAGACTATGGAAATGTATAGGAAACTATACAGTATTTTTGGACTTGAATATCATGTGGAGCTGTCCACGCGGCCTGAGAATTCCATGGGCTCCGAGGAACTGTGGGAAATTTCTACAAATGCATTACGGGATGCTGTTGAAGCGGCCGGTGTTCCTTATGTTATTAATGAAGGTGATGGCGCATTTTATGGTCCTAAACTGGATTTTCACATCAAAGACTGCCTTGGGCGTACATGGCAGTGCGGCACTATTCAAATGGATATGCAGCTGCCGGAACGTTTTGATGTAAACTATGTAGGGGAAGATGGAGAAAAGCATAGAGCTGTTATGCTGCACAGAGCAGGATATGGTTCCCTGGAACGGTTCATTGGTATCTTGATTGAACACTTTGCCGGAGCATTCCCGAGTTGGATTGCGCCAATTCAGGTCAAAGTGGTTCCCGTTACAGAAAAACATATGAATTATGCAAGATCTGTGGCAGATGCACTTTCTGCATCCAATGTACGTGTAGAAATTGAAGAGGGAAATGATACTTTAGGATATAAGATCCGTAAGGCACAGATGGAAAAGGTTCCTTATACGCTTGTTGTAGGTGATAAGGAAATGAATGGACATACTGTTTCGATTCGAAGCCGTAAAAATGGTGATGAAGGCTCTCTGCCAGTGGCTGTATTTGTTTCCAATCTGATTCGTGAGATTAGGGATAGGTCATATTGATATGGATAAAGAATATCAAAGTGGTGATGTTGGCCGAGCGGCGCTGCGTATGGCACTTTCTGAAACGAGGGTGGAAGAAAGTATCCTTCGGGAAGAATTGGCCAAACTGGAAATTCGCGCGGTAGCGGTTAATTTTGGTGGAAAGTTTTTAGATATTCTGCCTAAGATTTATGAATCGGCTATCGTTGCTGCCCAACGTCAACATGTCATCAGTGATACCCATGTAGGTGACGGCTCTGTTTTGGGAGCGGTGGAATCCGCTATCGAACAGATAAAATTAAAGTCATTGGGAATGAATGTAGGCGGAAAAATCGGTGTAGCCCGGTGGCACGAGCATTTATGTGTCGCGGTTTATGTGGGGGTTGGCGTTCTCCGGTTTAATGAGGTTGCTGTAGGAATGGCGCATCGTGTCCTTCGTGATGATTTGCCGGAATAAGTTTCCACTCTTTGCTTGACATTATTTGTGGAATCACTTATTATATACGAGTAACTGATTGCAAGCAGAAGTCATCCGCTTCTCACCTTACATGGCGAAAGCTACTAAGGTTCATGTATGAATTCGGAAGCGGATAGTATATGCTGTCCGCTTTTTACTTGCAATGAATTTCTTTTTCGGAGGTGAAAAGAATAGGAAAGGAACTCAGTATCAATGAGGAAATTCGTGCCAGAGAGGTACGGGTAGTCAGCGATACAAACGAACAGTTGGGAGTTATGACGCTCCATGAAGCCATCCGTTTGTCGGAGGAAAAAGGTCTTGATCTTGTAGAAGTTGCACCGAACGGGAAACCGCCGGTATGCCGTATCATGAACTACGGAAAATACAGATATGAGCAGCAGAAACGAGATAAAGAAGCGAAGAAGAAACAGAAGGTATTCCAACTTAAGGAAGTCAAACTTCGCCCCAATATAGAAGACCATGATTTCTATGTCAAGTTGAAAAATGCACAGCGTTTTTTAGCAGATGGGAATAAAGTCAAAGTTACAATTATGTTCCGCGGCAGGGAAATGACTCATCCGGAGCTTGGCGGAGAAGTTCTTGAAAGATTTGCGAAAGAACTTGGTGATTCTATTGTTCGTGAAAAGCCACCGAAATTGGAAGGACGTAACATGACTATGGTTGTTGGTCCGAAAGCATAATAAAGGAGAAATGAAAATGCCGAAAATGAAAACCCGCCGCGCTGCGGCAAAACGCTTTACCGAAACCGGCTCCGGCCAGTTTAAGAGAAATAAGGCTTTTAAAAGCCACATTCTCGAAAAAAAATCTCCAAAGAGAAAGAGAAATTTTAGAAAAGCAGCACTGGTTTCCAAATCTGATTACAAACGCGTAGCAAGATTGCTGCCGAACGGATAATAGGGAGGATTTAGAGAATGGCAAGAGTTAAGGTTGGTGTAACCGCACACGCAAGGCATAAAAAAATTTTAAAAATGGCGAAGGGATACAGAGGTGCCCGCCATGCCCAATTCAAAAAAGCGAATGAATTGGTAATGAAGGCTCTCTACTATGCAAGAAGAGACCGTAGAGCGAAGAAGAGAGAGTTCCGTAAGCTTTGGATTGTCCGTATAAATGCGGCAGCTCGTATGAATGGGCTGACTTACAGCAGATTGATTGCAGGTTTGACAAAGGCTGGTATCGAAGTAAATCGTAAGATGTTGTCTGAATTGGCTATCAGTGATCCCGCTGGTTTTACTGTAATTTGCGAAGCTGCTAAAAAAGCATAAGAGATGAATATAAGAAGACGAGTTGTTTGAACTTGTCTTTTTATATTTTAGACATGATTTCAACTAAACTAAAACTGCCATTGGATTGACGTGATGTATCCAGTGGCAGTTTTAGTTTAGAATGAAGATATTAAATGGTATTAGCCGAACCCACAACAGCTTCGATTTTATGCATGACCATTTGCCTTACAGCCTCTCTTGCCGGTTTCAGGTATCCGCGGGGGTCAAAATTTTCCGGATTTTTAAATATGCTTTCTCGAATGGCGGCTGTCATAGCAAGGCGGATATCTGTATCAATATTAATTTTACAGACGGCCATCCGGGCAGCCTTACGGAGCATCTCCTCCGGTACACCTTTGGCACCTAAGACTTTTCCTCCAAATTGATTACATTTTTCTACGAATTCAGGGATAACCGTAGAGGCGCCGTGGAGAACGATCGGATAATCAGGGAGCAGTTGGCCGACTTTTTCAAGACGTTCATAATCAAGATAAGGTTCTCCACTATATTTATAAGCGCCATGGCTTGTGCCGATAGCGATAGCGAGTGAGTCGCAACCTGTCAGTTCAACAAATTCCGCCGCTTGATCGGGATCGGTAAAAATAGCATCTTTGGCGTCAACACTGACCAGATCTTCTACACCGGCTAAACGTCCCAGCTCAGCTTCTACTACGACGCCTTTATTATGGGCATAAGCTACGACTTCTTTTGTAATACGTACATTTTCTTCAAAAGAGTGTTTAGAGCCGTCGTACATAACAGAAGTAAATCCGCCATCAATACAGGCTTTGCAAATCTCAAAAGAGGAACCGTGATCAAGGTGGAGCGCGGTGGGAATTTCAGGGTAGTCCTGAAGAGCAATTTTGATAAGCCCGACGATATACTCTTGACCTGCATAATTTCGAGCACCTTCTGATGCTTGGAGAATAACAGGAGATTGTTTTTCTTTTGCGGCTGCCATAATTCCTTGAATGATTTCCATGTTATTGACATTGAATGCGCCAATTGCATAATGACCATTATATGCTTTTTTAAACATTTCAGTAGTTCCTACAAGTGGCATCTTAAATACCTTCCTTTCCTTATTGGAATAAAATTATATAATAAAATACTTTATTTTATTATACTGTACCGAGGATATGATTTCCAGATGAAAGCATTTATCATTTAAATAGGGAAAATGTATATTGAATAATGTAAATGTGATATACTAAAAGTGTTAAAACATTCTTTCTTTTAAAATATAATTCTTTGTGGTATGGTAAAATAATTAGTAATTTATTCTTTTTATTATTATGGCATGTTAATAATTTATCAAGGAGACAATTATGGCTAAAGATTATTCTTTTGATGTGGTATGCCGTACTGATTTACAGGAAGCCGCAAATGCGGTGAATCAGGCCTCTAAGGAAATTGGTACGCGTTATGATTTCAAAGAAAGTAAGAGTTCGGTATCTTTTGATGGCAGTTTAATTACTCTCATAGGGGATGATGATTTTAAGCTGCGTCTTGTTCGTGAAATCGTTAATGGGAAGTTGGTAAAGCGAGGTATTTCTTTGAAAAATATAGAAGAAAAGAAAAAGGAATCTGCTGCGGGTGGTACCGTAAGGCAGATGCTTGAATTAAAGAACGGTATTTCTTCAGATTTGGCAAAAGATATTGTAAAACGTATTAAAGGATCGAAAATCAAAGTGATGGCTAAAATCAACGGGGATGAGCTTCGTATAAGTGGTAGAGATAAGGATGATTTGCAGGCTTGCATTGCATTTTTAAAACAAGAAGATATTCCTGTAGATCTGCAGTTTGTAAATTATAGATGAAGGGACATTCTATATATTTATGAATACAGAGGAAATGATGGGGAAGGTATTGCGGGAGGGGTATACAACCGGTGCAACAGCAACGGTTGCAATGAAGGCTGCAGTTCTTGCCATTAAAGGAGAATTTCCCAAACAGGTAACGGTTTTATCGCCGCAGCGTACAGAAATTACACTGCCGGTGCAAAGCGCATCCGCTGAAAATAACATCGGGACAGCAACTGTATTGAAAGATGCTGGCGATGATTTGGACTGTACGAATGGAACTCCGATTGTGGTGACAGTGGAGTTGACTGATAAGTCAGGAATGGAACTGCGAGCCGGCAAAGGTGTAGGCACAGTTACTCGTCCGGGGCTGCAAGTGCAGGTTGGTCGCCCTGCTATTAATCCGGGACCGCAAATTATGCTTAGATACGTGTATGAGGAATTGATTGCCCCGGCTCATGGCTGTATCGTGACAATTAGCATTCCTAAGGGGGAAGAGTTAGCAAAACAGACCCTGAATCCCGCACTTGGAGTGGTTGGCGGAATTTCTGTTTTAGGAACTACGGGAATCGTTAAACCGATGAGTGAAGATGCATATAAAAGGTCTTTGGCACCCCAGGTTCCTGTAGTCTGGGCCAGCGGGATTCGTACGGCGACTTTATGTCCCGGACGAATTGGTGAGCATGCAGCACAAATTATGGGAATACCTAAAGAATCGATTATAGAGACAAGTAATTATATCGGCTATATGATGGAACAATGTGTAGCTAAAGGTTTTGAAAAGATGCTTCTTATAGGGCATATGGGGAAATTAGTTAAAGTGGCGTCCGGAAGCTTTCATACATATAACCGGAACAGCGACGGACGGATGGAAACGATGGCAGCTTATGCGGCGATGAACGGAGCTGCTCCTGCCATAGTTCGTGAAATTATGGAATGCAATACTACAGATGGTGCGGCGCTTATTATTGCCCGAGAAGGCTATGACATGATTTATGGGCAGATGGCGGAACGAGCACAGGTTCGTGCGGAAAGGTATATTTTTGGCAAGGCTAGGGTAGGGATCGTTTTTGCGGGGTTGGATGGCACTGTTCAGGCTGTAAGCAGTCGGGCAAAAGAGATTTTGGAAGAGGAAAAATGGAACATACATTAATAGTAGCGGGTATAGGACCGGGAAGTAAAGAGTATATCCTGCCGAAGGCGTTGTCCGTAATTGAAAAGGCCCGCTACTTGGTCGGTGGACATCGTGCCTTGTCTGATTATGGTCATGCGGGGCAGGAAATGTATCCTATCACAGGAAAACTTTCTCTGCTTGCCGATTGGATGGAATCCGCACTAAAAAAAGATGATGTAGTTGTCATGGTGAGCGGAGATCCGGGATATTATAGTTTATTACCTTGGTTAAAAAAACGGTTTGCAGGAAATCCTATAGAAGTGATTCCGGGAATTTCATCGGTGCAGTCTGCATTTGCACTTATTACTGAACCCTGGCAGGGGGCATTATGGCTGTCATTTCATGGGCGTATCCCTGATGATGAGCAGCTGAGGTATGAAAAAGGGAAGAAAATGGCTTTCTTGACAGACCATGAACATAATCCGTCATATATCGCCAAATATTTAATAAAAAAAGGATGGCCAAAAGAAACTCGGGCCGCTGCTTGCGAACATATTTCATATGAAAATCAGCATATAAACACCGGTATGCTGAAAGAGATCACGATGCTGGACGGTTTTGGTGAATCTGTATTGGTGGTGATGGGATAATGTACACATTTGGAATTAATGATGAGGAATTTATAAGGGGAAAGGTGCCGATGACAAAGGCGGAAGTTCGCGCGATGATTATGGTTAAGGCACGGATTGCCCCTGAAGATACAGTGGTTGATATCGGTGCAGGAACTGGATCGATTACCGTTGAAGCAGCTCTTTGTGCAAATAAGGGGATTGTATATGCCATAGAAATGAATCCGGAAGGGATTGATTTAATTAAACAGAATGCAGAGAAGTTCGGTTGTAGGAATATCTATCCTGTTTTAGGAAGCGCGCCGGAGGCAATGGCGGAACTTCCTATGACGGATGTAGTAATTATCGGTGGTTCCGGTGGAAATATGCATGAAATTTTAAATAAGGCAACTAATATTTTGCGACCGGACGGACGAATCGTTCTGACTTCAGTTACTGCAGAGACGACGGGTGAAGTGGTGAATGAGTTCAAGGACAGACCGTTTACGTTTGACGGTTTTCAAATGCAGATTAACCGTTTAAGAAAGCTTGGCAGATATCATTTATTCAATCCGATGAGCCCAATATTTATTTTTACTGCTATAAAAAAAGAGGAGGTTTAATATGGCAAAAATTTATTTTATCGGAGCAGGTCCCGGAGATCCTGAATTAATTACAATAAAAGGTCAGCGGATTATTGCAGAGGCTGATGTAATTATTTATGCAGGTTCTCTTGTTAATCCGGAAATATTGAAATACGGAAAGAAGGATGTTCCCGTTTATAACAGCGCCACTATGAATTTAGATGAAGTGCTTAAGGTGGAATTAGAATCGATGCATAAAGGGAAAACGGTAGCACGTGTACATACGGGGGATCCTGCTATTTATGGTGCTATTCAGGAACAAATGGATGGGTTGCGTGCGGCAGGCGTGGCAGAAGAACAGATGGAAGTGGTCCCCGGGGTGAGTTCCTTTTTGGCAACAGCGGCAGCTCTCAAACAGGAATATACGCTCCCGAATGTTTCCCAGACAATTATTATTACGCGTATGGAAGGCCGTACGCCTATGCCTGAAAAGGAAAAACTCTCTATGCTGGCACAGCATCAGGCAACGATGTGTATTTTCCTGTCTATCCAGGGAATTAATACAGTTATGTCGCAGCTGAAGGATGGCGGATATCCCGGAGATACACCGGTGGCGATCGTGGTTCGCGCTACTTGGCCGGATCAGAAGATTCTTCGTGGAACAATTGATACGATTGCTGATGTAATCCATGCGGAAGGTGTAGTACGGCAGGCAATGATTGTCGTTGGCCGTGTACTGGATACAGATTATGAGTTATCCAAATTATATGATAGCAGCTTTACGACTATGTTCCGTCAGGGAACCGATAAAAAATGAGGTATGCGATCATTTCCGTATCTGCAGAGGGGGCGCGGCTAGGCCTTAGATTAAAAGCAACTCTAAAGGGAGATATCACATTATATGAGCATCAGGAATGTGCAAGCGGTGCGGAAGCGAATTATTTTAAGAAAACGGCAGCATTGACTTCTGAAATTTTTGGAAGGTATGATGGCCTGATTTATATCATGGCAGCCGGGATTGTGGTACGTTCTATCGCAGCCCATGTGGTGAGTAAGGCAAGTGATCCGGCCGTGCTTTGTATGGATGAATGTGGTAAGCATTGTATCTCCTTATTATCCGGACATTTGGGGGGAGCCAATAAGTTGACGCGGGAAGTCGCGGCAGCAATTGGTGCTGCCCCTGTCATCACTACGGCAACGGATGTGCATGAAAAAAGAGCGCCTGATGATATAGCCAGAGAGCTCATGATGCGCGTTGAACGGCTGGATACATTGAGACCCGTTAACAGCGTTATAGCTGCCGGGAAAAGATTTTCCTGGTTTCTGGATTATCAGGTGGAGGGGGCTAAATCTATACGAAAAAGGCTTCTTGATATAGGTATATCTTGTGCCAGCAGTGATCTGATAAATGAAAATGAGTTTGATGCCTGTGTAATTATCACGGAAAGAAATGTAAAATGTTCTAAGCCTTATGTGTACTTACGGCCTAAAAACTTATATGTTGGTATAGGATGTAAACGGGGAACTTCGGAAGCATTCATTAAAAAGGCCTTTTATGCAGCCTTAGAAAAGATAAATGTTTATACATATCAAGTGGCTTCATTGTCCAGTGTGAATCTTAAAGCCGATGAAAAAGGATTACTGGATTTTGCGAAACACATAGATAGGCCGATTCACTTTTATACAGTTGAAGAGCTAAGAGAAACGGAAGCAGAAAATCATATTGAGATATCAAAGTTTGTAGAAAAAACGATTGGAGTAGGAAACGTATGTCAGTCAGCAGCATTAAGAGAGTCCATGGGGGGGAAGACGCTTCTTCCGAAAACAAAATTTGCCAGTGTGACAATTGCTATTGCGGTGGGATTGTCCGTGTAGTTGGAATTGGGCCTGGACATGAAGCGGAAATGACAGAAAAAGCGATAAATGCTATTCAGGAATCCGATATTATTGTAGGGTACAATACATATATTGCCCTCATTAAAGACAGGATTGCCGACAAAGAAATTGTAGGAAATGGGATGCGGCAGGAAGTGGATCGATGCCAGAAAGCAGTTGATTTAGCTGTGGAAGGGCATAAAGTTGCAGTTATTTCTTCTGGAGACCCGGGCGTTTACGGCATGGCTGGACTTGTACTTGAACTTATTCAAAAAATTCCTGAAGAAAAACGTCCGAAGTGTGAAATTATTCCGGGGTTGACAGCTGCCAATACAGCTGCTGCAGCTTTGGGAGCTCCGTTGATGCACGACTATGCGGTAATCAGTTTAAGCGATCTGATGACGCCTTGGGAACAAATACAGAAACGGGCAAAACTGGCAGCAGAAGGAGATTTTGTTATTGCCATTTACAATCCTAAGAGCCGTGGCCGTACGACCTATTTAGATCAGATTCGAAATATAGTCCTGCAATTCAGGAAACCTGGGACTCCGGTAGGGATTGTGAGAAAAGCAGGGCGTCCGGGAATGAATTGGACAATCAGTACTTTGGAGAAATTGCCTGAAGAAGATGTAGATATGCAGTCAACTGTTATTATCGGGAATAGTAACTCTTATATTGCTGATGGACATATCATCACTCCAAGGGGGTATAAGCTTTGATCTGGATTATTTCGGGAACGCAGGACGGCCGTGAGATAGGAGCGAAACTGGCAGACCGGGAAATAAATAAATCCCCGGAAAAGCGGCAGGAAATTCTTATGACTGTAGTAAGCCAATATGGTAAGGTATTAGCTGCCCACAAAGGGATTGATGTTGAAGTAGGGCGGTTCAAACAAGAGGACATGGTACGAATTATTAAGGAGAAGCATATAATCTTGATTCTTGATGCCAGCCATCCCTATGCGGCGATTGTGTCTGAAACAGCACGGAGTGCATGCAAGGAGGCTGGTATTGACTATGTACGGTTTGAACGTCCTGAGATTTCGCTTCCCTATTATGATAAACTTTATCATGCCAAGGATGAGTTTGAAGCAGCAGGCATGGCAGGAAAACTGGGGAAAAGTGTTCTTTTGACAACAGGATCTAAGACTTTGTCAGCATTTGTCCATTCGGAGGCATTGAAGGGAAAGAAAATATGGGCAAGGGTGCTTCCTGTATCAGGAGTTATTAAATTGTGTGAGGATCTGGGGATGAAAGCCAAGCACATCTTAGCAATACAGGGGCCATTCTCTTATGAAATGAATTTGGCAATGATTCGTGATTACAAGGCTGATGTAATGGTTACTAAGAACAGCGGGCTTGTTGGCGGTAGTGACACAAAGCTTAGGGCGGCGATGGATGCAGGAATATCTGTAATCATTATCGACAAGCCTGCAGCTGATTTATCGGGTTTTCCTGTATTCTCGACACAGCAGGATATTTTAGATTATATGGAGGAATATTATGGATTTCATTAAGAACCCAAGAGCCATTGAAGAAAAGAGCATGGATCTGATCGATCCTTTTATCAGTGATATAGATTTAACCTCAGAAGAAATTACTGTTTATTCACGTATGATTCATGCGTCCGGTGATGTGGACTATGGTCATCTGATTGCGACCAGCAAGGGGGCTGTTGCGGCGGGCATTGATGCTCTTGCGAAGGGATGTAATATTTATACTGATGTAAATATGGTAAAAGCGGGTATTAATAAGAATGCTTTGTCTGTATTGGGAGGAGAGGTGTTTTGCCGCGTATCCGATCCGGAAATCGCAAAAATTGCCAAAGAAAAAAATATAGCCCGCTCCATGGCTGCAATGAATTCTTTTGGGGCAGATTTAAACGGCTCAATTATCGGAGTGGGGAATGCACCGACGGCTCTGTATGAAGCTATTCGCATGGTAGAGGAAGACGGAATTAAACCGGCATTGATTATTGGTATTCCTGTTGGATTTGTCGGCGCAGCGGATTCCAAGGAACAACTTGTTAGAAAAGCTCCTTGTCCATTCATTACAGTAAGAGGAACAAAAGGCGGCAGCTCCATTGTTGCTTCTGTTATCAATGCATTAATGTTTAACCTTGTACAAAGAGATCACATGCTTTATGTACAGGGAAGAAAATGATGTTTTGTTGTATTAATAAAATCTTGACAGAGTGAACAGAAGTAATAATATGATGATATATAGATTAGTGTTCTATTGCTTTTTGCTTATAGTTATATTGTGTGATTTTGTAGGAGGAACTGTTGGGTAAAGAATCGGATACAGGTAAAACTAAGACACTACGGCTTATCATGTTAGGGGTATTTTTTTGCTTTACTTGTTTTGCAATGGTGGGAAGTCTTTTGTTTGGATCAGCGAATATTTCATTTCAAACGATTTTACATACATTGATAGGGAATGTCAGTACAACGGATGAAATGGTTATTTGGAATATCCGTTTTCCAAGAAATATAGTTGGTGCATTAGTGGGAGGAAATTTGGCGGTTTCCGGTGCTATTCTTCAGGCAGTTATGAAAAATCCTTTAGCAGATCCGGGCATTGTAGGTGTATCCAGCGGAGCCGGTTTAGCAGGAGTTATCATGCTGATTTTTATGCCGGAAGCATCTCTGTTGCTTACTCCAGTGGCTTTTATCGGTGCTATGTTGTCCGCATGTGCTGTATATTCATTGGCGTGGAAAAATGGGATCAGGCCGACACGTATTATATTGGCCGGCGTAGCAGTCAGCGCATTTTTGGGAAGCGGCATTTCTGCACTTTTGGTTTTCTACTCTGATAAAGTGCAGGGAGCTCTTTTGTGGATGGTTGGCGGACTTTCGGCAAGGAGCTGGCCTCAAGTAGAGGCGCTTTTCCCATATACGGTTTTAGGGCTCATTTTTGCATTAGCCGGATGTAAGGCACTAACGATTCTCAGTCTTGGAGATGAAACGGCAAGAGGGCTTGGTGTGCCGGTGGAAAAAGTACGATTTTCTATGACAGCGGTGGCGGCTTTATTAGCGGCAGGTGCTGTCAGTATAGCGGGACTTATCGGGTTTGTAGGACTTGTAGTTCCCCACATTGTCCGTCTCATCGTTGGAACGGATTATAAATATGTAATTCCCGGATCCGCTATACTGGGGGCAGGAGTTCTTGTTTTCTGTGATACATTAGGGCGAATACTTTTTTCACCGGTTGAGATTCCTGCAGGGATTATTATGGCCTTTCTAGGAGCTCCGTTTTTCCTGTATCTGTTAAGGAGGAGTTCATAATGGGGGATATAGCAATAAAAATATCGGATGTCCATTTGGCTTTTGGGAAGAATCGGGTTCTTAGAGGGGTGAGTGGGCAGATAAAAAAGGGGAGTATTGTCACTTTTCTGGGGAGAAATGGATGTGGAAAGTCGACACTCTTAAAAATAGTTACAGGTAATTTAAAACCTGATGTAGGACGGGTTGAAGTAGCGGAAAAAGCGTTGAGTAGCTTTCATACCAATGAAATGGCCAGACAAGTAGCATTTTTACCGCAGGTGCATGAAATACCTAAGGATATGACTGCTGAAGAGCTGGTTTCATGCGGGCGATATCCATATCAACATTGGTGGACAGGCGTATCAACTCATGATAGAGATGTTATTCGAAGCGCGATGCAAAGAACGAATACTTTGCACTTAAAGGATAGATTGGCTGCCAACCTATCCGGAGGGGAACGTCAGCGGATTTGGATTGCAATGGCACTTGCACAAGAACCGAAAATTTTGATTCTTGACGAACCTACGACTTACTTAGATATCTGTCATCAGTTGGAAGTGCTGGAGTTGGTATCAAAACTTAATCGGGAAGAAAATATTACCATCATTATGGTTCTTCATGATATTAATCAGGCAGTACGATATTCTTCAGAAATTTTTGTGCTCGAAAATGGAATTATAGAAAGACAAGGAACTCCTATTGATGTAATGACTCATGATGCAATTGCAGATATTTTTGAAGTTGATGCAGATGTGGAAATGCGAAGAGGGCGGCCCAGTATTTCCATAAATGGATTACTTGATTAACGGATGTATTAAATTGAATACAATAAAAAACGGACTTGCAGAATGTGCTTTCAACTATTCTTACAAGTCTGTTTTTTATGAAAATTATTGGCGATATGCCAGATCAAGAAGTTGGTTCATTGCTTTTGGTGTGTTGACTCCGGGGTTCATAAGAAATAAATCAGAGGGAAGGAAATAAACTCGATTGTTTTTCACGGCTTGGATATTCGCCCAGGCCGGATTATCACGCATTTGCTCGTCCATTTTTTTGTTAATTTCTTCAGCCTTACCCATTGTTACTACAAAAATAATCTCCGGATCATCTGCGGAAAGTTGTTCCAGCGAATATGGAACTGTTTTTGTATCCAAGTTTATTTCTTTATGAGACAGAAGAACGTTATTCATCTTTAAACGTTCTGCCATGGACGCACAGATTGATTTCGGCGTTTCCGCCGTGACCGCCTTGCCGGTGGCCCTAAGTATGGCAATTTTTGCAGGTACATACTGCGAAGCATCTTTTTCCACTTTTTGAATATCCGCTTCATATTTCTTAATTATCTTATCGGCTTGTTCCGGTCTTCCATACACTTGTCCCAAAAATTTCATAAGTGGAATATTGTCATTGATTCCATCATAGTTGATCAAAAGATAAGGAATTTTATTGCTCTGAAGGAGTGATTCTAATTTCCCATTTTGCCCTTTTTCACCGAGAACGAGATCAGGATTAAGTTCTACGAGTTTTTCCATATTTATATGAGAAACTTGTCCCAATTCAGGTAAAGCTTTTGCAGAATCCGGTATGGGACTGGAAGTAGTCGGCCGAGCCAATGATGTTCCGCCAATCGCATATGCCATATTAAGCAGAGGAGCACTTAGTGTAACAATTCGCTTCGGTTGCGACTGCATGGTAATGCTTTGCTCTTTATAGTTATAGATACTGGCGGAAGGATTTGCTGATTTTTGTAGCGTATTCCCGCAACCGGCGGCAGTAAGGCATATGGCAGCAGCAAGAATAGCAACTTGGACCTTCTTCATGATAATCTCCTTTAGTTGTAATAGAAAAGAAAACCTCCGTCGAAAATGACGGAGGAATTTTTATATCAAAGAGTATTCCTCTCTTTAATATCTTATCACAAATTACTTCTTGAATGCAGCAAGGGCCTCATCAGCACGCTGTATGTACAGGGCACGAACATTTTCATTTTCCCCAAGACCGTGAATATAAGTATTTACTTTAAATCCTGCTTTTGTAAGAATACTCTTATGGCTATCTGGATCATCGCCTGCCATGTCATTGTTTGCGTGATCACCGGCGACCATCATAATTGGCATAAGGGTGACATTCTTAAACCCTTTTGCTTTTAGTTTCGGAATGACATCATCCAGATTTGGACGACCTTCAACAGAGTAAACAAATACATTATTCATTCCCAATTCTTCTATACGATCCTGAATGACAGAATAATAAGCATTGCCCGGATGTGGTGTACCATGTGCCATAATAAGAGTAGCATCTTCTTTTCCCATAACAGGGAACTGGCTCTTTACTGCATTCAGGAAATCAACAACCTGATCCGGTTCCCCTTCTGTACCCTGGAAATACATGAGCGGGGTGGCAAGAGAGAGTTCTTTGAATTTAGACATCTGCATTTTTGTGATAATCGAATCATAGCTGTATTCCATGCCCGGGATAACATCCAAAGATACGACAGCAACACGGGTATATCCTTCAGCTTTAAGCTTGCTAAAAGCTTCTTCCGGAGTCATCTTCTGGATACCTTCTTTTGCTTTAACTCGATCAATAATAATGTGAGATGTATATGCTTCAAAGACCGGGATATCAGGATGAGCTTTCTGAATAGCTGCTTCTACAGCATCAATTGTTTTCGCACGGGTATCAGCAAAAGTAGTACCAAATGTCATAACAAGAATGGCATCCTTGTTTTTCAGATTCTGGAGATCCGGGTTTGAATGGTGCCATACACCGATGGTGGAAGCTTCTCTGAGTGCTGGAGTAACGTCTTTTACTTCAGCATTCAATTCATAAGCACTCGCAGAGAAACCCACACCAAACACACATAATGCTGCTACCGAAGCGGACAGAATTGCTTTCATACTTTTCTTCATGAATATCACTCCTTAGTAAAATACCTGCATAACAGGTTAATCGTCAGTTTTTATTACCACAAATAAGAAATTTCCCTTAAACTTATTTTTGGTTTTATAAAAACTGCACTTTTTAAGATATATTATATATTAATACACGAAAGACACTAAGTCAATTAAAAACTGTTTATATTACCATAAATCTAGAATAAATTCAAACAAGAGTATAAGAATCATGCGAGCCATACTTGTATGGATATGATTTACTGTGAAAATGTATTATATAATATATGTAGAAGAATAAGAGCTCACTTCTTGGTTTAAACATATGGTACAATATATGTCACAATAATAGGAAAGGCTGTATTGGATGAAAGTATTTTCAGGCATTAATGATAAATTAGGAATAGATATGGGGTCTTCTCAAATCCGTATTTATTCCGATAAAAGGGTGATTTTGGAAGAAGCAAGCTGTGCAGCTTTAGAAGATAATAGCGGAAAAATCTTGGGGTTTGGCACAGATGCCATTATACGTAGTCATTCTTCTAGTGGAGATTGCCGTATCGAATGGACTATTAGGAATGGGATTATGGTGGATTATGAAATAACGAAAAAGATGCTTCGTTATTTTATTAATAAAGCTATCCGGCATTCCGTTAGCCGCCCCACAGTTATGATGGCAACACCCTGTGAAATCAGTTCCGTTGTTCGACATGCATTAGTGGATGCGCTTGCACGTGCGGGGGCACAGCAAATATTTTTATTGTCAGCACCTGCTGCGGCGGCTATTGGTGCTGGTGTAATTATTGATACGCCAGAAGCTGTTTTATCCACTGTTATTGGCAAGGATGTTACAGACTGCGGCATTTATTGTGCAGGCGGAGTTGTTGAAGAACATGGGATTTCTTTCGGGGGGAAAACCATTGATGAAGGTATCCGCAGGTTTGTCCAGGCGAAATATCACTTGATGATCGGAATGACACAGGCGGAACAGTTGAAACGGGAATGGATATCGGTGGTACATACCGGAGAATCTCGTACGTTTACCATTAGAGGAAGACGTATAGCTGACGGCGTTGAAATTATACTGGAGTTAACTGAACGAAATTTATCACCGATTATGCAGCGTATTTTGCAGCCGGTCGTACAACTGATAAAGAAAGTGATGCGTGCGGCAACACCTGAAATGGCTGAAGATTTATTGAAAAATGGTATGATTTTATCTGGGGGGACTGCGAAATTATCCGGAATAGATGAGTGGATTGCTTCACAGATAGGGGTTCCTGTTTTTGTGGCGGATGAACCGGAAAATGTGGTGGCCAAAGGCTGTTGTTTGGCATTAGGCAATGCAGTTAGATTGCCGATGCTTGTGGAAAGTGGCGAAAAATATTACGGAGGGATATAATGATCTTTTTTGGAAAGAGAAAGATTTTATTAACCATCTTTATTTTTATCTTGATGGCATTAGGTGGATGGTTTTGGCGCCATCGGGAATCGGTGCCCTTTGTCTCTCAACCACTGTCTACTGCGGCAGCACCGTTTCAGTATAGCATGAGTCATACGGCAACTTGGGGAAAAATTGGAATAAAAATTATAGATCAATCTTTTAGCAATTGGAGTGATTTGGAGCGCCTGAAAAGAGAAAATGAAAGCTTGAAAGCAGAGCAATCTCGATACAGTGGAATTCTTGCGGAAAATATTCGGTTAAGACACCTCCTTAAATTCAGAGAGGGGTATACGCAATTTAATCTGCTGGGTGCATCTGTAATTGGTCGGGATTACGGGACATGGACAAATACCATGGTTATAGATTGTGGTGTAAATCAAGGTTTGAAGAAATACATGCCTGTTATAGTGCCGGAGGGCCTTGTGGGTTTTGTCAGTGAAGTATATACGGAATCGGCAAGAGTACAGCTCCTTATTGATCCCAGAACGATGGTAGGGGGCATTATTCAGCGGCCGGCTTCTCGTGTAGCCTCAATGGTATCTGGAAATACAGGGAAGTTAGGGGTTTTGTCTTTTGTAAATATAGTCAAAGAAGATGATGTTATAAAAGGGGATGTGGTTATTACCTCCGGGTATGGAGGTGTATATCCCAAAGGTTTGGTCATCGGAAGCATTCAGCAAGTTACGGATGATTCCGGGAAGCTGTCTTTAGATGCAGATATTAAACCCGCTGTGGACTTTGGTCATTTGGAAGAGGTCTTTGTTATTATGGATTCTATCCGTAAAACATTACCACAGAATATTGATACGGAAGTTATTCAGCGTGAGCCCCCAATGAATCCTAACCTTCATCAGGCGGGAGCTGAAAATGAATAAAGAATTATTAATCGGGTTATGTATATTTTTTTCTATATTACAGGGATCTGTCATTCCATTTTTCTTTGACGGGATATCACAACCGGATCTTTGGCTTGTCTTTATTATTATTTCTGCGATGGTGTTTCCGGTTAAATATGCATATGTACTGTCTATAGTTGGTGGACTGGTGCAGGATTTAATTATTGGGAATTTTTTTGGTCTGCATCTGCTGGCCTATATAGTGATTACCTTTATTTTTGTTAAATTTGTCAAAGGGAAATATAATCGCAATTGGTATGTTTCTGTAATTTCCGTAATCGTGGGCTCTTTAGCATTTATGGGTATTTCCACGTTGATAATGTGGATTGCCGGTGTACCGTTGGTATCATCTTTATACTTGCTTTATATTGGAGTTCCTTTTATTGGATATAATGCAGTATGTGCATTTTTACTGCATCGACCATTATGGTATTTTAAAATTGAGGGAGAATCTCGGTGGTAATGAAAAGACGTGTACCGGGAATACTTGAAAATCTGTTGAAAAATAAGGAAGAAACGCGATATGCAAATTTAGCATATGTGTCAATTGTTTTGTTGACAATTTTGAGCTTTCGTTTATTTTTTATGCAGATCATAGAGGGATCTTACTATAAACAAGAGGCAGATGGAAATAGAATTCGTACTTTACCGATTATTGCTTCAAGAGGAGTAATGTATGACAGAAATGGAATCTTAATGGTAGGCTCACGTGCTTCATACGGCATAACAATGCCCGTAGATCGAAAGAAGAATAGCCTTCCGGAAATAGAGCTGCGAAATCTGGCGGATCTTTTGAAAACATCACCGGCCATGTTACAAAAAAAGATAGAGGATAATAAAGCTATTTTTGGTGCGATTTATCTTGCTAAAGATGTAAGCCTTGATGTGGCGACGGAAATTGAAGAAAAGAAAAATGATTACCCGGATATTGAAGTGGAAGTCCAGCCGGTAAGAGTGTATCCTTTTGGAAATGCCGGTGCTCAAATGCTTGGGTATGTAGGGGAAGCAGGTCCCGAAGATGTAGATAAAAACGGTAGACCTTACGCATCAAGCACATTGATAGGAAGGGCTGGTTTAGAATGGCAATACAATCAATATTTAGAAGGTACAAACGGGTCTAAAGTAATAGAAGTGAATGCTGCAGGTCAGCCGGTAAATTATACAGGCGGTGCAGCTGCCATATCGGGAAATAATATAAGATTAACCGTAGATTCTGCTTTACAGCGTGCGGCTGAAAATGCGGTGGAAGCGCAGGTAAACATTCTCCATGGAATGGGGATATTTCCTACTGGAGCATCTGTTGTGGCAGTAGATCCCAATAGCGGCGCCATATTAGCAATGGTGAGCTGGCCAAGCTTTGATCCAAATCAGTTCAGTCGTGGTATTTCTTCCGAGGAATGGGATAAAATCATCAATAATAAAAACCATCCTCTGCAAAACAGAAATATCTCTTCTATGTATCCGCCGGGATCAACTTTTAAAGTTATTACCGGCGCTACTGCATTGGAGGCGAAGATGGTCACGCCTGAAGAAAAGATATTTGATAATGGAAGGCATTGGCTTATTGATAAAAGAAATTCTGAAGGAGAGGCTTTCGGTTGGGTAGATTTTTATGATGCCATGGCAAAGTCTGATAATGTGTATTTTTACGAGATGGGACGGCGCGTAGGCATTGACCGATTGGCGGCTATGTCTCGTGATTTTGGCCTGGGGCAACTGACGGGAATTGACTTAACCGGCGAAGTCGAAGGGAATGTGGCCAGTGAAGAATATAAAAAGAAGATATTTGGTCAAGATTGGTATTTAGGGGAAACTTTTGATGCGGCTATTGGACAAAGTTTCACTCTGACGACTCCTCTGCAGATGGCAATAGTTTATTCGGCGCTTGCAAATGGAGGATTTAAATATCAACCATATTTAGTAAGCCGTGTGGATCATTTGGATGGTACGCCGAAAAAAATCTTTTCACCTAAACGTATAGGCAGCTTACCATTGTCAAAAGCTACTATGGATGTGGTTTGTGAAGCTCTCCGCCGCGTTATGCAAAAGGGTGGTACTGGTGGAAATTTATTTGAAAATTATCCGATTTCTATTGCGGGGAAGTCCGGCACAGCAGAAACAAATGGGTTGGATAATGGGTGGTTTATTGCTTACGGTCCTTTTGAGAAACCGGAAATCGTTATTGCATGTATGTTTGAACATGCCGGATTCGGTGCTGATTCTGCTGCGCCGGTAGTAAAAAAAGTGATGGATGCGTATTTTCATTTTGGCGAATATGCATTTGCAAAAGATAGAAGTGGTGCAGTTTTGAGAAAGAAAGGCAATTGATAATGACACAAGTGCTATCTGTGATTTCTGGCAAAGGGGGAGTAGGGAAAACCCTTTTAACGGCTGCTTTGGGTATTCAGTTATCGAGAATGGGGAAAAAGGTTCTTTTAATTGATGGCGATATGGGGCTTCGAAATCTGGATTTGATTCTGGGTGTAGAAAATGAATGTTTTTACAATATATGGGATTTAGCACAGGGGAAATGTTTTATAAGGGATGCGGTTCTATCCATTGATGAGAATTTATATTTTCTTTCCGCTTCACAAGGTGAAACTTGGGAAGAAATATCTTCTGACGCTATAAATACGGTGTTGGAAGATATAGATGAAATTTATGATTTCATTCTTATCGATTGTCCGGCAGGAATAGGAGCGGGAATAAAGTTCGCGGCTAAGATTTCTGATTTTGCAATAATAGTTTTAGCACCATCCTGGGCATCGAAGCGGAATGCAGAAAAAATGATTTTGATGATGCCGGAGAATGTACATTCCTACATTGTGTTGAATCAATTTAGCGAAGGCAATGATAAGATTAGTTTTGAGGAAATGATGACATGTATTGATGAGGACATATTTGGAGGAGTAATCCCCTTTTCACGGATTGCGACACAATTGTCACATTATGGAGAATTGCAAACATATCGCAATGACTGTGCGTTTGCAGATGCCTTACAATGTGTGATAAATGTAGTTTTTAAGGGACGGGAATATCCCATATCCCGATGGCGATATATACTCCATGCTGCAAAAAAGGAAAATGGTGTTGCTTTGAAAGGTAGCGAATCTATCTTAAAAAAACGTCCGATATTTTCTTGGGATCGGAACAGAATGGCGTATAAATGGCGCCATAGGAGATAATTTATGAATCTAATCCGTTATTTAAGAAGAGTTGACAGTACGTTGTTTCTGACAGTAATCAGTTTGGGCATTATTTGTCTAATGATCATTGGAAGTGCGACTCATGCCAATGTACATGGATATCCGGAACGGTATGATTTTATTCTGAAACAAGGAATATTTCTTGTTTTGGGGATTATCATATCAGGATTTACATTGAAATATGACTATCGCATATTATACAAATGGGCTCCAACTTTATTCGTGATTAACGCATTGTCATTGATAGTGGTTAAATTTGCGGGAACAAGTGCATTGGGGGCACAACGGTGGATACAGATCGGATCATTTACTTTACAGCCGTCTGAATTTGCCAAATTATTTATGATTATTTGCCTGGCGCGATTATTATCAAACCGTAAACAGGAATATAAAACATGGAGAAGCCTGCTTCCTGTGGCAGGATTGATGACACTTCCGACATTTCTGATTTTCATACAGCCTGATTTAGGAACGAGTTTAGTGTTTTGTGCCATCACTTTAGGAATGTTGTATATTTGTGGATTGAGTATAAAATTGGTGAAACAGGCATTAATCGGATTATTAGTCATCTCACCTATAGTTTGGTTCTTTGTTCTCCACGAATATCAAAAAATGAGGCTTCTTGTTTTATTTAACCCCAATGTGGATCCATATGGCTCGGGATATCATGTGATTCAATCAAAAATTTCGATAGGCAGCGGTGGATTTATAGGACAGGGATTATTTTCTGGAACGCAGAGCCAATTGGATTTTTTACCGGAAAATCATACAGATTTTATTTTTTCTGTTATTGGTGAAGAATTAGGCTTTGTAGGCTCGATTTTTGTTATATTTCTATACTTTTTATTACTATACAGGACGTTAGTTATTGCAAAATCTTCCGAAGATATTTTCGGCAGTCTTTTAGCTTGCGGCATTTTTTCTATGTGGTTATTCCAAGTGTTTATCAATGTAGGAATGACACTTGGAATCATGCCTGTTACAGGGATTCCTCTTCCCTTTATGAGTTATGGTGGAAGTGCATTGCTTATGAATTTATTTTGTGTCGGAATATTAATGAACGTTTACCTTCGTCGCAAGAAAATGATGTTTGAGTAGGGAGAATGTCTATGAATCCTGTAAAAATTGATCCGGTTTGGTTGATGCATGTACAAAAGCCGGCAAGATATATCGGGGGAGAATGGAACAGCATCGTTAAGAACCATGATTCTGTTGATGTAAAGGTAGCATTGGCTTTTCCTGATGTATACGAAGTAGCTATGAGTCATTTGGGGCTTAAGATTATTTATAGTGTAATCAATTCAAAATCCTATGCTTTGGCAGAGCGTGTATATGCGCCATGGATAGACATGGAAAAGATGATGCGTGAAAGAGGAATACCTCTGTTCTCTTTAGAAAATAAGTGCCCTATACATGATTTTGATGTATTGGGATTTACTATGCCCTATGAGATGAGTTATACGAATGTGCTGAATATGATTGATCTTGCGAAAATCCCCGTGTTGTCTAAAGATCGGAGCGACAATGATCCGATTGTAATCAGTGGGGGACCTTGCGTTTATAATGCGGAACCTATGTGTGATTTTATTGATGTATTTTTTATTGGTGAAGCAGAAGAGTCTATCTGTGAGATGCTGGAATTGATTCGGAATTGGAAAAAAGATGGAAAACCGGGGGGGCGGAAAGAAATCATTAGAAGAATGGCTGCGATAGAGGGGTGCTATGTGCCGTCATTATATGAGGTCTCTTATTATGAAAATGGTATATTCCGTTCTATAAGTCCTATAATTTCTAATGTACAATTCCCTATACAAAAACGTGTTATTTGTGATATGGATCGTGTTCATATAGATGATAAACCGATTTTACCGCATATTGAGATTGTTCATGACCGTGCGGTGCTTGAAATGTTTCGCGGTTGCAGCAGAGGATGCCGATTTTGCCAGGCGGGGATGATCTATAGACCTGTACGGGAAAAAACAGAAAAGCGTTTGCAGGAATTAGCGGACACCTTAATCAGACGAACAGGATATAATGAAATTTCATTGATGTCACTCTCGTCAGCCGATTATTCCCGTCTTCCGGAGCTTGTGGATCACCTTCTGGAAACCTTTAAAAATCGCAGAGTCAGTGTTAGCCTTCCTTCGCTTCGTGTAGATAGCTTTTCTATCGATATTGCAAAAAAAGTGCAGCAGGTTAGGAAGAGCGGGCTTACGCTGGCGCCGGAGGCAGGGACGCAAAGGTTGAGAAATGTAATCAATAAGGGGGTGACAGAAAAGGATATCATGGGCGCCTGTGCAAATGCTTTTAGAAATGGATGGAGCAAAATTAAGTTATATTTTATGATGGGATTGCCGACAGAAACGGATGAAGACTTAGCAGGAATTGCGAGCTTAGCGCTTCGAATAAAAGATCTCTATCATGAAATTCGTGGGAAATATGATTGTCGTGTAACTGTCAGTGTGTCAAGTTTTGTACCAAAACCCTTTACACCTTTTCAATGGATGCCACAATGTAGTGTAGCGGAAATTGAGAGAAAACAGCAATATTTAAAGGATTTGTTCAGAGACAAGCATATTAAGTACGCTTATCATGATGCGAAAACCGGATATTTGGAAGCGGTACTTGCAAGAGGTGACCGTCAATTGGGGAAAGTAATTTTAAAAGCATGGAAAAAAGGATGTACATACGATAGTTGGACGGAATTTTTCAATTATGATAAGTGGATAGAATGTTTCCATGAATGTAATATAGATCCTGATCTTTACGCAAATCGTCATAGAAATGAATTTGAGCAGGAACCTTGGGATCATATCGACTGTGGCGTAACAAAAGACTATCTCAGAAAAGAATGGAAAATGGCACAAAAAGGTTTGCTTACCCATGATTGCCGGCATCTGCCGTGTAATGGCTGTGCTGTATGCCCATTGTTGGATGTGAAGCTGATCGATCATAAGGAGGACGTACCCGGTGAAAAGGCTGTTTTTATCTATAAGCAAGGGTGAAGAGCTCAGATTTTTAGGTCATTTGGATATGCTTCGTACCATGGAGCGAGCTGTGATTCGCTCCGGGATTCCTATTGCTTTTTCTGAAGGATTTAATCCTCATATGAAGATAGCCTTTGATGCAGCACTTGGAGTAGGAGTGACGGCAGATCCTCTGTATTTGGAAATGAAATTGGAAAAAGATTTTTTACCCGAAAAAGTTTCTGCACTACTTACCCCGCAACTGCCCAAAGGGGTCATGCTTCATGAAATCAAAGAAGTCGGCCTTGACGGGGGGAAACTTGTTACATTTCTAAATGAAGATGTATATGAGATGGAAGGTCCGGTCGATGGGGGAAAAGATATTTTACAAACAGAGAAAAATATTGCAGAGTTTAACGCATTAGATTCCTTTATCTATGAACGGGTTACTCCTAAGAGAGTAAGGCAAATGGATGTGAAGCCCATGATTATTCAGCCAATGAGAGTGAAGATACAGGGGAATCGTGCATATTTAAAATTTTCTCTTGCCCGTTCTCAGTCAGGGAGTGTACAACCTAAAGATATATGGAAAATATTAGCAGAATTTTTTAATATGCCATGGATACCGGATGCCTTTATTTGCTCAAGAACCGGAACGTATTATTATAACGGCATTCGGAGAATTACACCTTTTTCTGAAGATATATTTTTTTAGGATTTAGTTTGATAAAGGATTAATGGAGGATAAATGAATCGAGTTATCCTGTCTGCTAGTACTGATGAAACGATTCTTGCGGTGACTAGGCAGCATAAATTAGTTGATTTAGAAATAGAACAGCAAATTAATACAGAAATAGTCGGATGTATTTATAAGGGCGTTGTCAAAAATATTGTGCCTGCAGTAGATGGTATTTTTGTGGACATTGGAATTGGAAAAAATGCTTTTTTACGCAGAAAGGATCTACTCAATGAAAAGAGATTTCCGACTGAAGGAAGCCCAATTCTTGCACAGGTTATTAAAAGTGATACAGATATGAAAGGCGCCCTTATTACAGAAAAGATCAGTATGTTTGGAAAGTATGCAGTGACATTATCAGGAACAGGTTATATAGGAGTTTCTAAAAAGATTCGGCAGGAATCCGTTCGTAAGAGGTTAAAGGAAATAGGAAAAGAAATATGTGCTGAGCATATGGGACTAATTATAAGAACTGCGGCTGAAAACGCGGATATGGATGAATTCAGAAAAGATATTACCCGTCTTAAAGAAAATTGGGATATTATCCAAAAACGGTTCCGGATGGAAAAGTCACCAACACTCCTGTATAGAGAAAGTGATATTATAGTCAAAGCACTTCGCGATTATGTTAATAAAGGAACGGAAATCCTAATTACTGATAACAGAAAGATATATGAACGAATTTGCAAATTAAATGAGAGCGAGCATACGATTGAGCCCGACAAGATATCACTTTATAAAGAAAGGATGCCGCTTTTAAAGAAAGAGAAGATTGAAGAACAAATACATTTCCTATTTAAACGCCGGGTAGAATTACCTTCGGGTGGATCGTTGATTATTGAAGACACAGAAGCTTTGACGGTGATTGATGTGAATTCCGGTGCGTTTAACCGGCAGGGGATTCCACATGAAGAAGCTGTGTACTTGATTAATCAAGAAGCTGCTATTGAAATTGCTCGACAAGTTCGGCTTCGCGGTATTGGCGGTATGATTTTAATTGATTTTATTGATATGCAAAAAGAAAATCAGAAAAAGGATATAGTCGGAATACTGCAACGCGAATTAAAAAAGGATAAAGTAAAATCCATTGTCTGCGGTATGACATCTTTGGGACTGGTTGAAATGACACGAAAAAGAACCACTCACAGCTTGATAAAGAATTATTGTGATATATGTCCGATTTGTAATGGTACAGGCCATATTTTATCGGTACAATCGGTAATTCAGCAGATCCACCGGGAACTGGAGACGGTAAAACGATATGGCGGAGCTCGGGATTTGGTAATCCGATGTCACCCTGAAGTAGCAGCACTGCTTAAGGAAGAACAGAAGTCGGGATATTTTATGAAATATTTTAACAGGAATATTATGATTGAAGAAAATGATCATTCAAACCGTGAAGTATATAGTGTATTATCTTCATTAAAATAACGGAGGGGAAATGGTTACAGAAATTCATTCAGAACGGGATTTTGAAAGAGAAGTTGTGGAGAAAAAAGGGTTTACTTTACTTGCCTGCAAGGCGGCATGGTGTAGATATTGTAAGGTGATGCTGCCGACAGTAGAGGCCGCCGCAGAAGATTTCAAAGGGCAGATGTCTTTTGTGTCTATGGATATAGATGAGATGGAAAATTTAGCAGAACCGTTAGGGCTGGTAGGTGTACCAACCTATTTGATTTTCAAGGATGGAAGAGAAGTAGGCCGGATTATTGGATATAATCAGAAAAAGACGTTTTATGATGAAGTGGATAAAATTTTGGGTAATAAAGAGAAATAAATACCCTCGTATAGGATATTCTTTGAAATTGGAAAAGTGGAAAACGGATTATATAGAATATATTGATTTTCCTTGCATTCCCCGTTTTCATTTGATATAATAACAAAGAATTATTCCTAATAGTGAAATGAGGTGCAACAAGTGAAAAAGGAGATACATCCGGATTATCATCCCGTCGTGTTCCGCGACATCGGTGCTGACTATTCCTTTCTGACCCGTTCTACAGCAACATCTAACCAGACGGTAAAGTGGGAAGATGGTAATGAATATCCGCTGATTAATATTGATATCAGCAGTAAATCTCATCCGTTCTATACCGGGCAGCAGCGTTTCGGAAAAGCTCGCGGCCGTATTGAAAAATTCAATAGACGTTATGGAAAAACAGCAGAATAAAATGAAGAGCAGGGTCGTGATGCCCCTGTTTTTTATTGCTTTTTTGCGTGGCAAATTCTGTGATATACTTGTTACGGTAATGTTTTATAGTGGTTATATTATGATTATGTCAAAGAATTAAAGCTTTTATTTGCAGGAGATACAATGCAGACAAATAAATTAGATGCCATGGAAGCGCGGTTTCGCAGTCTTGAAGATCAATTAAGCGATCCATCGGTGATTTCCAATCAAAATAAATGGCGGACACTTTCTAAGGAACATTCCGATCTTGGGGAAATTGTAACACTATATCGTTCATATAAAAAGGTAGATAAGACTTGTAAGGAAGCAGTGAATATTCTGGAGGATAAATCCCAGTCTGACCTTCATGAGCTTGCTAAAGAAGAACTTAAAGAAGCTGAGAAAATGAAAAACGAATTAGATAAACGAATTCATTTCCTTCTGATTCCCAAAGATCCGAACGACGATAAAAATGTTATTTTAGAAATTCGTGCAGGAACAGGCGGTGAGGAGGCTGCCTTATTTGCAGCGGATCTCCTAAAGATGTATTTGAAGTTTGCTGAAAATAAAGGTTGGAGAGTGGAATTGGCCGATGCAAATGAAACAGATTTAGGCGGCTTCAGAGAGGTTACCTGTATCATTTATGGTAAAAATGCTTATTCTTTATTGAAGTTTGAAAGTGGAGTGCATCGTGTACAGCGTATCCCGGCGACAGAAAGTCAAGGGAGGGTACACACCTCAGCTGTTACGGTAGCGGTTTTGCCGGAAGTGGAAAATGTAGATATTGATATTAACAGAGACGATTTAAGGATAGACGTTTATCGTGCATCTGGTGCAGGCGGACAGCATATTAATAAGACCTCGTCGGCAATACGCATTACACATATTCCATCAGGGATGGTGGTGACCTGCCAGAATGAGCGGAGCCAGCGCCAGAATAAAGAAAAGGCATTGCAGATTCTAAAAGCCCGGTTATATGACCGAGCTGTGCGGGAATCGCAGGATAAGACAGCAGCAGATAGAAAAGGACAGGTGGGTTCTGGGGATCGGTCTGAACGTATACGTACCTATAATTTTCCACAGGGGCGGGTGACGGATCATCGTGTTAATGTCAGCGTTTACCAACTGGATAATTTTTTAAACGGAAATATGGATGGTATTTTAGATGTACTTATAGAGGCGGATTTAACAAAGCGTATGAAAGAGGGCGAGGGGAGTGGCCGATAATTCTGTCTGGACAATCAAGAAGGTCTTGATTTGGACTACCGGGTATTTCGAAAAACACGGAATAGATTCAGCAAGGCTTGACGCAGAGCTTTTACTTTCACATGTATTGGGAAAAAGTAGGATTTATTTGTATACGGAGTTTGAACGAATTTTAGCCGCAAAGGAATTGGCCCTTTTTAAAAAATATATACAAAAGAGGATTGAAGGATTTTCTGCTGCTGCTATCATTGGCAAAAAAGAATTCATGGGGTTAACGCTTAAAGTAAATGAACAGGTTCTTATTCCGCGTCCGGATACGGAAACATGGCTGGAAAAGGTAATTCAATACTACAGGAATGAAACAGGCCTTAAGGTGGCAGATCTTGGAACGGGAAGTGGGGCAATCCTTGTTGGATTCTTATACTATTGCAGAGATGTGGTTGGTGTAGGTGTTGATATTTCTACAGAGGCATTAAAAATAGCGGAAGAGAACGGTCAGAACTTAAAAATAACGGATCGTGTGGAATGGAGACAAGGCGATTATCTAAAGGCTTTTGATGAAGAGGATATCTTTGATGGTATTTTTAGTAATCCTCCATATATTCCGACTAAGGATATAGGTGGACTTCCGGGGGAAGTAAAACATGAACCGCGATTGGCTCTTGATGGAGGAACTGACGGTCTTTATTTTTATCACCTTTTAGCGAAAGGCGCTGCGGAACATCTAAAGCCTGGAGGATTTCTTGCTGTTGAATTCGGTATTGGACAGGCTACAGATATTTTAGAGATGTTTCGGAAATCAGCACAGTATGAGGATTTCGAAGTCATCAAAGATTATGGCGGTATAGAGCGTGCTCTGTATTGCAGAAAGAAGTAAAGATGATTACAAAGAAAATAATAGTGGATCAAAGCTATTATAATGATAAGGTAAAAAGGCTTGGTGAAGTCATCCGTGCCGGCGGACTGGTGGCATTTCCCACTGAAACGGTATATGGTCTTGGAGGGAATGCACTGGATAAAGAGGCTGCTAAAAAAATTTATATAGCCAAAGGACGGCCGTCTGACAATCCTCTGATTGTGCATGTGGCAGATATATCTGAGGTCAGTACATATGTAAAACGGATATTGCCGTTAGAAAAAAGGCTGATGGAAGCTTTTTGGCCTGGTCCTCTAACTATCGTATTTCCGAAAAAAGATATTGTTCCTATGGCAACTTCTGGTGGATTGCGGACAATTGCTATTAGATGTCCTGCTCATGAGGCTGCGAGAGCATTGATTCGTGCAGCCGGTGTGCCTATTGCAGGTCCGAGTGCAAATATCTCAACAAAACCAAGCCCTACAACGGCGGATGCTGTTCTCCATGATATGGATGGAAAAATAGAATTTGTGATTGATGGCGGTGATTCCTTAATCGGATTGGAGTCTACCGTAATCGCGGTCGAAAACGGGAAAATAATCATATACAGACCGGGAGGGATTACACGGGATATGTTGGAGGCATTCGCTCCAACAGAACTTGATACTGCAATTACTGCCGAACAGGAGCATCCAAAGGCTCCGGGAATGAAATATAGGCACTATGCCCCTTCCGCACCGTTAACAGTTTATGCCGGAAACATAGAAGCCGTTGAGTCTGAAATTTTGTCATTTGCAAATAAAGGCAAAGGGAAATTTGGCTTTTTTGTCAGCCAAGAAACAGCGGAAAAAATTCCTGCTGGAAATATTATTTTTGTCTGGGGAAGACGGGGGAATAAAAAAGAATTGGCACATAATTTATTTCAGGGACTACTATTCTTCAATAACCATCCTGTTGACCACATTATCGGCGAAGGTACAGATGGTGGAGGGATTGGTATGGCAATCATGAATAGATTGACGAAAGCGTCCGGAACTCATATCATAAATATGAATTAAAACACATCTTAAGCAAAAATTTATAGCAGTCCCCATTTACATATTGCGCAAGGTAATAGGTGGATGGTGTTAAGTGTGTAATAGTTATTCATGAAATGGGAGAGATTTTTATGCGAGTAGCGATAGCGAGTGATCATGGCGGATACCGGTTAAAGGAGCGGTTGAAAAAATATTTGAAAAATAAGGATATAGATTGTATAGATTGCGGAACAGATAGTGAAGATTCTTGCGACTATCCTGATTTTGCACAGAAAGCATGCGGTCTTGTCCAAGCCCAAACAGTCAATTTTGCGATTCTGATTTGTGGGACAGGAATTGGAATGAGCATTGCTGCAAATAAAATGATGGGTATTCGTGCCGCGCTTTGCGGCGATGAATTTTCAGCTCATTATACAAGAGCACATAATAATGCGAATGTACTGACTCTTGGAGCAAGAGTTATAGGAGAGGGTTTGGCAGAAAATATTGTTGATATTTTTTTAAACAGTTCTTTTGAAGGCGGAAGACATGCCAGGCGTATAGATAAAATTACAGAAATTGAAAGGATGAAATCATGTACGAATCTTTAAAGCGAGAAGCAGCCGAAGCTTTTGAAGAGTTATGCGAGTCCGGAAATTTAAAGCGAGGAAACTTAATCGTTATTGGCGGCTCATCAAGCGAAATTCGCGGCGGACATATTGGAAAAGATAGCTCTTATGAAGTAGGCACGGCGGTTGTTTCAACCTTGATTGAAAAGGCGGATGAAAAAGGTTTGCATCTGGCATTTCAATGCTGTGAACATTTAAATCGTGCACTTATTATAGAGCGAAAAATTGCGGATGAATTAGGCTATGAAGAAGTAACAGTAGTGCCATGGCTTCATGCAGGTGGTGCATTTTCTACAAATGCTTATTATACATTTAAAGATCCGGCAGCGGTCCTTCAAATAAAAGCAGATGCCGGATTAGATATAGGCCTCACTATGATTGGGATGCATCTGAAGCGTGTTGCGGTTCCGGTGAGACTTAAAAATAATAAAATTGGTGAAGCATTAGTAGTTGCTGCCCGTACCAGACCGCCACTGATCGGTGGAGAGCGCGCTCATTATAGAAGGGAAGAGAGGTAAAAGTTATGATAAATTATCATTTGAAAGACGGAGATAAAGAGGTCTATGCGATTATACAAGAGGAATTAAATCGACAGAGAAACAAACTGGAAATGATAGCCTCTGAAAATATAGTAAGTTATGCGGTGATGGAAGCACAGGGCAGTGTCCTTACCAATAAGTATGCGGAAGGATATCCCGGGAAACGCTATTATGGCGGTTGTGAGTATGTGGATAAATTGGAACAGCTGGCAATCGATCGTGCAAGAGAGCTTTTTGGTGCCGATCATGTAAATGTACAGCCTCATTCCGGTTCACAGGCTAATTTTGCTGTTTATTACGGATTGCTTAACCCTGGTGATACGGTTTTAGGGATGAATTTGACCGATGGCGGACATTTAACACACGGCAGTCCTGTCAATGTATCTGGAAATTATTTTAATGTACTTCCTTATGGTGTTAGAGAAGATGATGAACTTTTAGATTATGACGCTATGGAAAAATTGGCAAAAGAAGTACATCCCAAAATGATTATTGGAGGAACTTCCGCCTATTCACGTATTATTGATTTTGAAAGAATGGCTGCTGTTGCACATGAAGTTGGCGCATTACTGATGATTGATATGGCACATTTTGCGGGACTGGTTGCAGGGGGAGAATATCCAAGTCCGGTGCCGTGGGCCGATATTGTTACAACGACAACGCATAAGACTCTTCGCGGACCGCGAGGAGGGATTATTATGTGTAAGGAAGAATATGCGAAAGCGATTGATAAAGCTGTTTTCCCCGGCATGCAGGGGGGACCGTTGGAACACGTCATCGCAGCGAAAGCGGTCGCCTTTGGGGAAGATCTCTCACCGGCATTCAAAGAATATGCGAAGCAGGTAAAGAAAAATGAAAAAGTTTTATCTGATGAGTTGCAAAATCGTGGAATTCGTGTAATTTCTGGTGGCACTGATACACATGTGCTGTTGGCGGATATGAGAGCGATTGGAATTACCGGCAAGACAGCGCAAACTGTTCTTGACGAAATTGGCATTACCGCAAATAAAAATACGATTCCTTTTGAAACATTATCTCCTTTTGTAACAAGCGGTATTCGTCTCGGATCTCCTGCCTTGACTACAAGAGGGCTTGTTGAGGAAGATTTTAAAGAAATTGCGGATATTATCAGTACAGTGGTTAAGAATACCGATAAAGATGAAGTCAAAAAATCATGTGCTGAAAGAGTGTCAGTTCTTTGTAAAAAATACCCACTTTATGATGAAATTTAGTTGATGGTGCGATATTGAAATAAATTCTTTATGGTATAAGCCTGGTCTAGTTATTAGTTATCGATATAACAACTGGATCAGGTTTCTTTTTCGTTTTATTTACTTAAAAGGGTGGTAGGAAAATAATCTTATTTTGATATCAATAGCTTTTTTTATCAGATGGAGGATGATAGAATAAATATTATCGATATGTATGCTGGTATTTTGCTCACTTTTTGTGGATGAGAAAATAAGATTCTTAATGTGAATAGATATAGGAGGTTCTTATGAATAGAAAATTTCTGATGATTATACTGATTATTTTTCTTATTATAGGTGGGGGCAGTTACTGCCTTTATAATTGGAATAGCCAAGAGAAAAAAGATACTTATACACTGGGGAAAGTAAGTCGTTCTGATATCGGAATGATTGTTGATGCGACAGGTACCATCAAGCCTGTTAACAGTGTAAAATTATCCGCTACTGCTTCAGGCATATTGGAACATGTTTATGTAAAGCAAAATGAGACTGTTACCAAAGGGCAGATTTTAGCAACTATTGAATCGAAATCCTTAACATCTACCATGGAGCAGGCGAAAAATACATTGGAGAATAAAAGGTCATATTACAATCGCTTGAATAGTCTTTATGAGCAAGGCGCTGTTGCATATCAGACCATGGATGATGCGAGATTATCTTATTTGAACGCACAGGCAGCTTATACCAAGGCACAAGCTGATGTTAATGACACAGTGATTACCTCGCCCCTGGATGGAGTAATAATTGGTGAACCGATGCAGGAAGGTGAAACCGTATCTCAGGGATTGTCGAGCCAAATGGTCATTGTTACAGTAGCAGATCTCTCAGCCATGAAAATAGAACTCTTGGTAGATGAAACGGATATCGGAGAAGTTGCCATTGGACAGACAGTATCCTTCACGGTGGATGCTTATCCAGGAAGGATCTTTCATGGAACAGTCAGTGATATTTCCAAAAAAGAATATTCTTCCTCTTCCACTTCATCCAGTTCTTCAGTTGTATATTACACCGTCTATGTATCAATTAATGCGGATGAATTATCCGGTCTCTATCCGTCAATGACAGCTCGTGCAGAAATTATGGGAAGAGAAAGTAAAGATGCATTGGTTATTCCGGTGACTGCACTTCGGAGTGATGCGACAGGTTCCTATGTATACGTAAAAGATGGAAATGATGTGACTAAAGTATATGTTAAAACCGGAATTACGACAGATAAAGAGGTAGAGATTATTTCCGGGTTGAATGAAAATGACCAAATTGTTGTCAGTGGGACTGTGAGCCAGGAAACCTCATCTACTCGAGTGGCTAAATCACAACATGGGGGACCGGGGTTCTAATTATGAAAGAGAAAGAAACAGCGGCGGAAGAGACCGTTATAAAATTAGAACATATATGTAAAAGCTATTACATCGGAACACAGGAGGTTCCGGTATTAACTGATATTCAGCTGACCATCAATAAAGGATCGTTTATATCTATTATGGGACCATCAGGAGCCGGAAAATCCACACTGATGAATATTCTTGGATGTCTGGATAGACCTACAAAAGGTTCTTATCAGTTAGACGGGGAAGAGGTTGCTACTTTAGATGACGCGAGACTTGCTTTTACACGAAATCAAAAGATAGGATTTGTATTTCAAAGTTTCAATCTATTACCTCGGTTATCTGCGTTGGATAACGTGATTCTTCCCATGATTTACGGAAATGTATATAAAAATGAAAGAAAACAGCGGGCGCAGAGAATGCTTGAGGCTGTTGGTTTAGGAGATCGTATACACCATATGCCTGCTGAAATGTCAGGAGGACAGCGCCAGCGTGTTGCGATTGCCCGTTCACTTATTAATGATCCTTCTATAATCATGGCAGATGAACCAACCGGCAATTTAGACAGCAAGTCAACAAAAGAAGTCATGGAAATTTTTTCAAATTTATATCAATCCGGGAAAACGGTTATCTTAGTGACTCATGAGTTAGGCGTGGCTAATTATGCTGAAAGACATGTAATTCTTTCTGATGGACATATCAGTAAAGATATAAGAGGAAAATTAGAATGACAAATATTTATTTTGAAAGCATACTGATGGCTTTTGACTCAATTTTCAGTAATAAAATGCGATCGCTTCTGACGATGTTGGGAATTATTATTGGTGTAGCAGCTGTAATAGCCTTGATGTCATTGGGATACGGCGTTCGTGCGGATATTGAAAATAATATCGCAAGTCTTGGTTCCAATCAGATTACTATTATTCCGGGAACGTCAAGAAAGCCCGGGGTCAGACCTGCAGCCGGTTCTATGCAAAGTTTGACTTATAAAGACTATCTGGCAGTCAGGAATTTACCTAATGTATCTAACGCGGCACCATTAGTAAGTAACAGCTATGTAGTAGTCAGTGGTAATAAGAATTGGACAACAAATGTTTATGGTGTAACATCGGATTATTTATCTATTTCTGATTTGAAAATAGCGGAGGGACGCTATTGGAATGAACAGGAGTATACTGGCCGCGAACGAGTCTGTGTAATTGGTAAAACGGTAGCAACAGGCCTTTTTGGATCAGAGTCACCGGTCGGGCAAAAAATTAGAATTAAAGGGAATCCGTTTACAGTTATTGGCGTGTTGGAAAGTAAAGGTTACTCATTCATAGATCAGGATGATCGGATACTCAGTCCATTTACCACCGTTCAGGAACGTATGATGGGGATTACTTATGTAAGCAGAATTGTACTTACTGCTGATGACAGTAATGTTTTACCACAGATTGAGGCGGATGTAACTAATTTGCTTCGGACCCGCCACCGTATTGTTATTGGTAAAGAAGATGACTTTAACATTCAGAACTCTCAAGATTTACTTGAAACTATGGAATCGACTACACAGACTTTAACTGTTTTTCTTGGAAGTATAGCTGCAATTTCCCTTTTGGTCGGTGGTATCGGAATTATGAATATTATGCTGGTATCTGTGACTGAACGTACCAGGGAAATTGGTATACGAAAGGCGATTGGTGCGACTTACCATATGATTATTGTCCAGTTCTTGATTGAATCCATTACGGTAAGCATTGCCGGTGGTTTAATTGGAATTATTGTAGGTGTGTCGATAGCGCTATTGATTCCACACATAGTCGGTATGTCTTCTGTTATCTCTCCTCTGCCGATTATAGGATCCTTCCTGTTTTCGGTTATTATTGGTTTAGTTTTTGGATTGTATCCTGCGCAGAAGGCAGCAAAACTAAATCCAATTGACGCACTACACTATGAGTAAAGGAGCATTGCCCTATGTACAGGCATCAGACCTTTTACTGAGTTATAATTTTGTAAGAATATTACTCTGTTAAATATTGAAATGGAAAAACGTTATTTATCTGCTATAATAATAAACGATGTTTCAGCGAATCTTGTATATTGGGGAGGAATAGATGGATTTTTCAGTAGATGTAAAACAACAGGAATTAATAGCCCTGGCGAAAACAATTGCCGAAAAAGAAATTGCGCCGCGTGCTCTTCGGATTGACAAAAGCGGAGTCATGGATGAAGAGTTGCTGGAGATTCTGAAGGAATCCGGAATGACACAATTGTCTGTGCCGAAAGAATATGGCGGAGCAGGGATAGATTTGCTGACAGGTGCTTTAATCAGTGAACAATTATCAAAAGGATGTGCCGGTGTTGCTACAATTTGTGCAGCAAATTCTCTGGCGTCATTCCCTATTCTTTTTGCGGGGAGTGATATGCAGAAGAGGGATTTATTTGACTGTCTAAACCGGGGAGGAATGGCATGTTTTGCGTTAACAGAGCCCGGAGCAGGCTCTGATGCAGGAGCGGTTTCCTGTCGTGCTGAAAAAGTTGAAGGCGGCTATATTTTAAATGGGACAAAATGTTTTATCACAAATGCTCCTATTGCTGACAAGATTACTCTTTTTGCCAATACAAGAGAAGGAGGCGGAATCAGAGGTCTTACTGTATTTCTTGTAGATGCTGATACAAAAGGAATTTCCATTGGCAAAGAAGAGGATAAGATGGGGATCCGTGCTTCAGCGACGGCTGAAATTATTTTTGAGGACTGCTTTGTACCGGATTCTGCACGAGTAGGAAAAGAAGGGCGCGGATTTATGATTGCTATGCAGACGCTGCAGATGTCACGTCCTGTTGTTGCGGCTATTTCAGTTGGGATTGCCCAGGCTGCGATTGAGGCTGCTGTGGCATATTCTCACCACAGAAAACAGTTTGGCGTAAAAATTGCAACTTTTGAAATGGTGCAGCAGATGATTGCTGATATGGTTATGAAAACTGAGGCGGCCAGAATCCTTACTTATAAAGCATGTGTTGCACAAATGAATAAAGATAAAAAAGCCGGATTATATTCCGCCATGTCAAAGTGTTTTGCATCGGATACAGCAATGGAAGTAACAACGACTGCCGTACAAGTTATGGGAGGTAATGGTTATTCCAGAGAGAACCCGGTGGAAAAATATATGCGTGATGCAAAAATTATGCAGATTTATGAAGGTACGAATCAGGTACAAAGGTTAGTTATTGCTAATGAAATAACATTTTAATCATACTTAATTATTAGTGAATCAAGGTATTATTGCAGCATCTTGACATTTATATTCATGATGCTACAATAATTTTATATTATTATTTGTAATGATGAAGAGAGGTTTTCTTTTAATCCATTCAGGGAGTCGGTGATAGTGGGACACCGGTGGGATAGGGATTTCCATTTCACTTCGGAGCATTCTGCTGAATAGAGTAGGCTGAACGTAAAGCTGCGTTAAAGTTTTCAAGTGAGAAATCAGGGTGGTACCGCGAAATGAACTTCGCCCCTTTAGGGGGGAGTTTTTTATTTTGGATTTTTTTAGTTTTTTCGAATGTTAAAAAAGAGATCATCTGTAACGTGAAGGGGGAATGAAAGATGGCTGAACTGGAGAAACTACGGGTAAAGGCATTGGGGCTTCTCAATAATTGCCGAGATAATATTGCGTCAAAAGAAGCATCTGCAGCAATAAGAAGTCAAATGGTAGGAATTCTTGGTGATTTAAAGAAATACCAAGGGGAAGAAAAATCTTCGTTGAATGAGATTACGGAACAAATCCAGGCGTATATTATCGAATTTATGAAAGACGAATTAAAGAGATTAAAATCTGATGCAGAGGCACAGATTCGTATATGCATTGATGAAAAAGAGCTTCAGGATACTAAAGTGGCATTTCTCGGAAAAAGAGGGAAATTAACGTCTATTCTCCGTGGGATGAAAGATTTATCCGAATCGGAACGCCCTGTTATGGGAGCTCTTGCCAATAAAATCAGGGAAGCGGTTGAGAAGCAATTCACCGAAAAACTGGAAGAATTGAAAGCAAAAAAACTTGAAGAAAAAATCAGAAGTGAAATAGTTGATATAACACTTCCTGCACGTCACCAAAGGTCTGGACATATTCATCCACTTGATAAGGCTTTACGTGAAATTATGAAATCATTTATTCGAATGGGGTATTCTGTAGAAGAGGGCCCTGAGATTGAAGAAGATTTTTATAATTTCGAGTGCTTGAATTTACCTAAAGACCACCCTGCCCGCGATATGCAGGATTCATTTTATATTACTCCTGAAATTTTACTTCGTACTCACACATCTCCTGTGCAGGTTCGGACACTTCGAAAGCATATACCTAATTCACCAATCAGAATGATTGCACCGGGAAAAGTTTTTCGGTGGGATAATGATGCAACCCATTCTCCAGTATTTCATCAGGTAGAAGGATTGGTTGTTGATAAGGGTATTAAATTTTCTGATTTAAAAGGGACTTTGGAAATATTTCTGAAGGATTTGTTTGGGGCTGATACAAAAATTCGTTTTCGTGCGAGTTATTTTCCTTTTACAGAGCCTTCAGCAGAAGTTGATATTTCCTTTGCGTCCAGAACACATTCTGAAAGTAATGATCCCGATTGGCTTGAAATACTTGGCTGCGGTATGGTGCACAACATGGTTCTGAAATTAAATGGATATAATCCAAACATTGTAAGTGGGTTTGCTTTTGGTATGGGAATTGAGCGTATTGCTATGTTGCTTTATGGAATTGATGATCTCAGAAATTTCTATGAAAATGATATCAGATTTTTGGAACAGTTCTGATCGGGAGGAGAAAAATGAATGTTTCTTTAAAATGGTTGGGAACGCTTGTTGATATAAAAGGTCTTGATCCGGAAGAAATGGCAGAGACTCTGACGATAGATGGAATACCAGTTGAACGTGTCATTTATCCTGGGAAAGGGATTAGTGGGGTTGTTACCGGAAAGATTTTATCGGTCGAAAAGCATCCTAACGCGGATAAGCTGGTTATTTGCCATGTGGATGTTGGCAGACCAGATTCCATTCAAATTGTAACGGGGGCAAATAATGTAAAGGAAGGATTGATTGTTCCCGTAGCATTAGATGGAGCGCATGTGCCTGCAAAACATGATGCTGGAACCCCTGGCGGACTAAAGTATGGTGATATAAAAATCAAAGCGGGTGAACTTCGTGGCGTGAAATCGGCAGGAATGATGTGTTCCTGTAGTGAACTTGGCTTGGACGAGAATTTATTCCCCGGTGTCAATAAGGAAGGAATTATGATTCTTCCTGCAGATACGCAAGTGGGGGTCGACTTTCATACTTTGTATGATTTGGATGATGTGATTTTTGAAATGGAATTAACTGCTAATCGTGCAGATTGTTTCAGTATGATTGGAATGGCGCTTGAAGTAGGTGCTGTTTTCAAAAGAAAAGTAACGCTTCCTTCTATAAATGTGGCTGAAAGTGGAATGCCTATCCAGGGGCGTGCTGCTGTACATATTTCTGATGCTAGATATTGTAAACGTTTTTGCGGACGTTTGATGGAAAATATAAAAATGGGTCGTTCTCCGATGTGGATGGAGAACCGTTTGCGCAGTAATGGAATTCGACCAATCAATAATATTGTGGATGCAGCGAATTATGTTATGCTTGAAATTGGACAACCGCTCCATACTTATGATTATGATAAAGTGGAAGGAAATGAATTGACCTGTCGGTTTGCAGGTGAGAAAGAAAACTTAAAAACTCTGGATGGCGTTGAACGTATTTTGCATCATACGGATCTTGTTATAGCAGACAAAGCAGGAAATCCTGTTTGTATTGCCGGCGTAATGGGGGGACTTAACTCGGAAATTACTGATAAAACAAAGAGTGTACTTCTGGAAGCGGCAGTGTTTGATAGTGCTTCGGTGCGAAGAACGTCACGGCGGCTAGGTCTGCGTTCCGAGGCTTCCGGTCGATATGAAAAAGGAATCAATCCCGCAAGAACAGAAATGGCAATTAATCGGATTTGCCAGTTGCTGATAGAGCAAGGTGCATGTACCGTTGCTCCGGGGCTGTTGGACGAATACCCCATCAAATCAGAACCGCAAATTATCAATACCACAATAGATGAAATTAATGACTATATCGGGATCGAATTAAGTAAAAATGAAATGATTGACATCCTTGAGAGTCTCCACTTTTCAGTGGCGGAAGATAATGGGAAAATACGCGTAACAGTTCCTGATTTCCGTATGGATTTGTATGGAATGCCGGATCTAGCGGAAGAGGTAGCACGTGTATATGGATATTCTAATATACCGATTACCACACCATGGAGCGCGGTCACCAAGGGGATTATGAGTCCATCGCAAGAAGTTCTTTTCAAGGTTACTGATATTCTTGTGGAGAATGGATTATCTCAAGTTGTTAATTACAGCTTCATGGATAAGAATGATTTGAAAAAATTGAATTTCCCTGAAGATAGCAGCGTGTATAATGCTATTTCAATCATGAATCCAATCTCGGATGAATATCCAGATATGAGAACATCATTGCTGCCCGGGCTAATGCATACTCTGCAATACAATCTTTCAAAGAAAAATGATCAGGTAGCTATCTTTGAATATGGACATATTTATGAACCTAAAAGATTTCCATTAGATGAACTTCCCAAAGAATATAGTCTTATTTCAGGACTTATGTGTGGAGGGCCTGCAGAAAATGGATATCCTAATGATCAGAGAGAATATGATTTCTTTGACACCAAGGCAGTTATGGAGAATGTTCTCTCAGCATTATCTATTCGTGATTATAAGATCAGACGTACGAATTATCCTGTTTTCCATCCCGGAGTATCAGCAGAATTTGTAAAAAATGATGTGATTCTTGCACGATTTGGTGAATTACATCCGGCAGTGCTTGATAAATGGAATATAAAAAGAATAGTTTACGGATTCACGATTTCCCTGCCGGATATTATGATTTTTGCAGGAGCTGCGACTAACTATAAAAAAATTCCAAAATTTCCTTCTGCGGAAAGAGATCTTGCGGTCCTTGTACCGGAACAGTTATCAAATGAAAATATCGAAAATATTATCCGGCAGGCTGGGAATAAACATCTGGAAAAATTATATCTTTTTGATCTTTATCAGGGAAAACAGGTACCGGCCGGATTTAAATCTATGGCGTACCGATTGAGTTTCAGAGCGTCAGATCGAACTTTAACTGATGCGGAAGTAGATAATTGGATTGAAACAATCGTAATAAGCTTAGGGAAAGTAAATGTGGTTCTTAGAACATAAGACATGAAAAAAGAAAGCGGTTATTGGCTGTTTTCTTTTTTCATATCTTATTATGTATTTCCAGTTTCTGCAAAAAAAGATGGTATTTGTTATAATGAGGTAAATTTTTGATTGAGGGAAAATAATTATGAGTGATTATGTAGGAAAACATCTTCTTGTAGATTGCTATGGGTGTAAGAAGGAAATACTCTTATCCTCAGCGGAGATCTTAAATACAATGTCTGATAGTGCGGTATATCTAGGGCTTAATGTGGAAGATACTTATTTCCATGATGGTGAAGAAGAAATCACGGTATCTGCCTATGGTCCACGATCACATATTTGTATTCATGCCTATCCGGATATGGGATATGTAGCAATAGATATCTATAGTTTTGATCCAGAACTTATTCCGGCAAAAACCATGAAAGCCATCCGTGCATTACTGAAACCGGAACGTATTCGTGCTACTTCTGTGAAACGAGGGGATATGAGTGCTATTACGGATATGAAACCGATAACAGAATCTAAGACAACTGCATTACGTAAGTTTAGAAATACAGGAAATCGAATCAATAAGGCCGGAAAGAAGGTGGCACATTATATTGTTCAGAAACGCGAAAAAAGAGATGGATTAGGTCCGGAATGAGGAGAAGAGTATTACGCTCAATAAACGGTAGGTTTTCGTTTGACACCAATTCTGTTTCTTAGTATAATAATTAAGTCATTGTACAGGGTGCTGTGACGCAACCGCTCGTAACCGGCCCAGTAAATGCTTTGTTATGAAGCTGCCGTATACGGCGAGTATAGTATGAAGGAGGTGCACACGTGTACGCAATCATAAAAACAGGTGGAAAGCAGTACTGCGTTGAGGAAGGCAAAATTATTACTGTTGAGAAACTGGATGTAGCTGCAGGTGATGAAGTAACTTTTGAAGAAGTTCTTCTTATATCCGGTGATGCGGTTAAGATTGGACAACCAACTGTTGCGGGGGCTAAAGTTACTGCTAAGGTTCTTGCACAGGGCAAAGAAAAGAAAATCCGTATTTTTAAGTACAAAGCAAAATCCAATTATCGTCGTCGCCAGGGACATCGCCAGCCATTTACGAAAGTACAGATTGAAAAAATTGAAGGCTGATGATTACCGTTACTATGTATCTGAGTGCCGGAGAATTCTGTAAGGGATTTACAATTAAAGGTCATGCCGACAGCTATGTCGGAGATAGCCAGTATGATCTTGTCTGTGCGGCTGTATCCGCAGTCACACTGACATGTGCATTGGGACTTCGTGATATCCTTGGAAAACAGGGCACTTATGATTCTGAGAATGGATTTATGAATGTAAACATTGCAGATAAGGCTGATGAGCAATCAGAACTTCTTGTAAAGACAATGTTGCAGGGACTCAAAATGATTCAGGGAAAATATCCTGATACTATTAAATTGATAAATGTAAAGGGGTGAATTACATGTTACTGTTTGACCTTCAGTTATTCGCTCATAAAAAAGGCGTTTCCAGTACAAAAAACGGTCGTGATTCTAATGCACAGCGTTTGGGAACCAAAATGCATGACGGTATGATTGCAAGACCTGGCAATATTATAGTTCGTCAGAGAGGTACCCACATCCATCCAGGTTTGAATGTAAGGTTGGGAAAAGATGATACACTTTTTGCCATTGCAGAAGGGAAAATTCATTTTGAACGCCTTGGCCGTGATAGAAGACAAGTTAGTGTATATCCAGTAGAAAAATAGTTACAAAAAGCATCGGTGAAATATCCGATGCTTTTTTGTTGAAAAAAAGAAAACCCTTGGGTAGACCAGGGGTTCAGTTGAGCTTTAGCGTTGAGTCTTTAATATAAAAAAGCATCCTAAGTATTAATATAAAATTGCGGCCTGTAAACTGCAGTTTTAATTAATAGAAGGAGGCTTTTGGTTGTGTCAATAATTTTTCGCGAATTCAGAAATACCTTCGGTAATATCAAATTAACCGATACTTTTCTGTTCTTGAATTCACTCTTTTTTCAATTCAAACAGGTGCTGCAAGTTAAGGTAATGTTTGTCTTTCCATTCTGATCCGGCAACATGATAAAGTCTGGCCTAAACGAATATTAGGAAACTTCACTTATATGGAAAAGGTACAGATTAGTCGTCTCATGATTAACCTGTTTAATGGATCGTTAGTTTAAGATAAAAGCCTGATAACAGATTAAAATGATTGTATCTGTTATCAGGCTTTTACATGATTAATTAATGAATGATAATTTGTGAAGCATTTTTTTCCGAATCATTGGATATAGTATCTTTCTTTAGGAGTCCGTCTTTCCCTTTTATTGCAGATTCTTTTTTAGACTTTTCTTCAGCAGCTTTCTTTTTTTGTTCCTCTTCAAATCTTCTGTATTTTTCTGCAGCAGTCAGATAAAGCGGATATTTGGGAGTGTTGGAGACAAGTGCATTAATTTCAAAAAAACGGTTCCAAGGGAAATCAGCAGAGATAGTTCGGGGATTTAAGTTTAACTTTTTCTTAGCAAAATCTTGCAGAGATGCAATCATTTCTTCTTTTACTTCCGGCGTAATTTTCCCCTTGGTATGTTTACTTTCCGCAAAGCGGATAATATCTTTTCGTACGTTGGCTTGATAGGCCCAGTTATCAATATATTGCTCTGTAAGCATGTTTTTATGATTCTGTGGTGTCATATATGGGGCGAGAATAGCCTGTGCAATTGCGTATCCGATAGTATTGCTTGCTGTATTCCAACCGTTATAGGAAGATACTTTATACAGTAGATTATTTTTTACTATGAGATTCATAAGAGTGTTGTCAGATCCATTAGCGAAATATACATCCACAATAGAAAGGCTGATACCTCGATCGATAGTGGATTTTATTTGTGTTATAAAGTCCGTAGTGCTTTGTTTCATCATTCCAAAGTTACTGAATTGCCCGGATTCTCCTGTGGAAAGAAGCGGGGTATTAACCGCAAGCATGATGTCCGGTGACTGCTTTTGTGAGATGCTGCCGCCAACAGCATGAATATGCTCAGCAATGGTTTTTCCTATCGGTTGATTTTCATAAGACGGGATAGTATCTTCACCGCGTCCCAAGGGATAGAGAATACCAAAAGTTGGATGGAGTTTATTGCTTTCCACATGGTAGCGTGCGATAAGGAGCAGAGCGAGTTGATCGGCGCCGGGAAACGAGCCAAAAATATTATTTTTTAGCGTAGTGGTATCTTTCTCCTGATAACGTGCTTCCATGTTTGTCTGAGAATTTTTGCTGTTATCGTCATGACCTTCACAAAAATAAGCAAATACACCATTTTTTGCATCTTTTAAGAGCTGCTTATTAATTAAATTATTTTTTGTGCGTCTGCGGAACCAATCTTGAAGATATTCGGTAGGAACTGTCAATTTTAAGGAAAGTAATTCTGCCGTTTCTTCTGCAGTAATGGAATTGGTATCTTGTTTATCCTGTAAAGCCGCTATACGATAAATGTCTGTACCGTAATCACTGTAATAATAAGGCTCTACTCCGCCACTGGATGCATAAGGGGTTCGCATAATAGTGCCAAATGCATAAAGCGGAATATTTGGATGGGAAATATGTAAATTGCGTATTTTATTTTCTCTGTATTGAAGTGTTTTTAAATCTTCATTATGTTTGCGCGAATCAACCAATCCACCATAAATTAAGGTGTCAGTAGATAAAATGGCAACATCAGCCTGGTCAATATTCTGATCAATCCATGTCCAGATTCTTTCAGGGAGACCTTGATAACTTTTACTTGAAAGGAAAGCCTTCGGGGGAGTGAGAACTGTATATCCTGCTTTTTCTGCTGTAGAAACAGTATAGGCAAAACTGACCGGCCTATCATCTTGCGGTACAAACAGAATTGTTTTGGCAAATGCGGTATTTCCACAAAATGACAGGGAAAGTACGGTAACAGCAGTAATTAGTTTATGATGGAACACGCTGAATCCTCCTATTTTAATGACGATTAATTTATTATAACATTAGTACTATGTATATGTATATGTAAAAAATATAAAATAAAAAAGAGCTACTCTCATAGAAAGAAACTCTTTGTGGCGGAGCGGGTGGGATTCGAACCCACGGTACATTGCTGTACAACTGATTTCGAGTCAGCCTCGTTATGACCACTTCGATACCGCTCCATAATACAATTGTCACATGGATAAATGACGTTTATCATCGAAAAATTCATCCATTAATTGTTGACATTCACTTTGGCAAACTCCGCGGATTACTGAAACCGCATGGTTAAAGGGATTTTGCACAATACGGAATTTGGAATCAATTCCTCCATACTGTGGATTGGGTGCACCATAGATAATCGAGGAAAGATGAGCATTTACCGCTGCTCCGGCACACATTGGACACGGTTCTATGGTAACATAAAGGCTACATCCAGTCAAACGCCAGTTTCCTAATATTGCAGAAGCTTTTTTTATGGCAAGTATCTCTGCATGGGCAGTGGGATCGCTCCTGTTTTCACATTGATTGTGCGCAGCAGCAATCACAGAGTCATGCAAAACTATTATGGCACCGATAGGGATTTCTCTGGAAATGAGAGCCTTTTTTGCTTCCTGCATCGCTAAGGACATATAATCATAGTGGTTCATCTGAGACCTCTTTGGAGAATATATTTGGAATATATTTAGTATACTATATGTGAGTTAAAGATTTACGGTAGAAAAAAATGTATGTACAGTATAAAATGAAAGAGAGTTAAAAGTTTAAATTCTTAGTTATGGAGGATTTTGAAATGGCAGAAGAAAAAAGAGTAAATCTAAAGGCGGCAAAATTCCAGAAATATTTGGATGATAATAAGCTTACTTTTTTCCGTCGAGATGCATCTAATGATGAAGCGGATACAATTGTGTTCCAATCTAATATTCAGGTGGAGGGACAGACACTGCCGGTTATAATTATTACTGACAGTACGATTTATACGATTATTCGTGTGCAGGTTGGTGCAGGACTTGTTAAAGAAGACAATCATGTCAAGTTTGGCGAATATCTGAATGGATTGAACAGAAGTTATAAAGTATTTAAGTATGTGGTTGCGGAGAATGGTGCTGTATTTTTAGATGCCTGTCTGCCAAGTACAAATGAAAGTTTTGATCCGGAAGTTGTACGTGTAGTTTTGGATGTTATTGTGGATCATCTGAATCAGGAGTATAAGAATATCATGAAAGAGGTCTGGAATTGATATATTCATCCATAGAATAAACAAATCAATGTCTCCTTGAATTTATACAATATTCAGGGAGATATTTTATTTACAGTGAAACGTAAAACATTAACGGTAGTTCTTGATTTTTAGAACTATTCTATGGGAATCTCTTTTTTGATAATGATAATATAATATAGAAAATGAGAATAAAAAATGATAGAATAATGAAAATAAATGAATTTGGGGATATATTATGACACCAGAGAAAATAAAACCTCGTTGGGTATTTCGTGGGGCATCATCAGAAGAGAAGGTTGCTGTCCCTGACTTTTTCAATTTAAATAATATACCTGAGGGTACTGCGCGTATTATGATGCGTCGCGGTATTTCCACGGAAGAGAAATTAACGCATTTCTTATATGATACATTAGACAATCTGTCTGATCCTTTTCTTATGAAAGGCATGCAGCAAGCAGTTAGACGCATTATTCAAGCAATTGATTTAAAAGAAAAAATAGTTATTTATGGGGACTATGATGTTGACGGTATTACGTCTACATCTATTTGTGTAAGATGCCTGCGAAAATTGGGGGCAGATGTAAATTTTTATATTCCGTTGCGCGAGGAAGAAGGCTACGGTTTAAACCGTGACGCTATAAACAAATTGTCCAAAGAAGGAGTTTCTCTTTTAATTACTGTAGACTGCGGTATCAGTTCTGCAGATTTAGTGGCAGAAGCGCCACAGTCTTTGGATATTATCGTCACGGATCATCATCAGCCGCCAAAGGTATTGCCTGATTGTGTAGCTGTATTGAATCCACATCAGGAGGACTGTCCTTATCCATATAAGGAGTTAGCTGGATGCGGAGTAGCATTCACTCTTTGCCGCGGTATTTATAAAGAATTATATAATGAAGATTATAAGGAAAATATAGAATTGGTAGCGTTGGGGACTATTGCGGATGTGGTATCTTTAACAGGGGAAAATCGGATACTTGTCAAAGAAGGTATGGCACGTTTTCTTTTGACTCCTATAAAGGGTTTATCGGCACTTCTCCGTATTACCGGTCTTGTGAATGAAGATACGAAAGAAATTCTTCATGCGGATTACATTTCTTTTGGGCTTGCACCACGATTGAATGCAGCCGGTCGTATTACTCATGCGAAATATGGTGTGGAATTGATGACTACTGAGTCTGGGGAGGAGGCTGAAGCACTTGCACAGATATTATGTGACACCAATATCGAGCGGCAGCATATTGAACGTGAGATTTATGAAGAGGCGTTGCAGCGGATTGCTAAACTGCAAATTCAAGATGATCTGATACTTGTTATTGACGGAAAAGACTGGCATCCCGGTGTTATAGGAATTGTAGCATCGCGTATACTTGAGTTATATCATCGTCCAGTATTGGTTATAACAGTCAGGAATGGAGTTGGAAAGGGGTCTTGCAGAAGCATTTCCGCTTTTAATATACATGAGGCTTTGGAAAAAATGGCAGGATTTCTTATCCAGTATGGTGGGCATAAAATGGCAGCAGGTTTCAGCATTCCTGCAGAGAGAATTTCCGAGTTTAGGAAGCGGATTAATGATTACGCAAAAGGGATTATAACTGTGGATGACAGGATACCTGTACTGGAATTAGAAGAATCTTTACCTTTGGATGAAGTAAATATAGAATTTATTCGCTCATTAGATTTGTTAGAACCTTATGGCAGCGATAATCCTAAGCCTCTGTTTGCCAGTTTCAGGGTTTTTGTGGAAACTGCCCGACGAATAGGAAATGATCGTAAACATTTTAAGTGCAGATTATCACAAAATCGTGAACCAGTAGAAGCTATTTTTTGGGGGATAGGAGATAAAGACCCCTGTTGCCCGGGAGATATTGTAGATATTGTATATGAACCGGAAATTCATGATTGGTACGGTGAACATGTCCAGTTGATCTGTAAAGATATCAGACCGGTAAAAGACTATTTTTTAACCAGAGATTTTCTGATCGATGTGTTTGTTCGTCTAAGAGAATTGATTCCTAATAGTAAATCTGTGGCTGTATTTGAGATACAAAACAGATTAAAACGGTCTTTTGAGGGGAAATATAGCAGGCAGTGTTTATGTACCGCCTTGTCAGTGTTTGAAGAGTTGAATATACTATATCGTTTCAATAGGAATGGCGTTGACTATTACCAGAGAAAGGTTATAAATAAAAAACTTGATTTATTATCATCGTCTATTTATAGAAAATATAGAAAATAAGGAGTTGGGATTACGTGAGTGATAGAAGAGGGACTCTTAAGCAGGCTATTACGAATATAGTTGACCATCAAGATATTTTGTCGCGCAATTTGAATGAAGAGTCACTTCGTACTGACGCATCAGCGTCAACCTTAGCTGAGTTTTTAATTCATCAGGATGAATATATAAAGATTGAATCAGGTAAAAAAGATTTTTCGATTGAAACAAGCCATGAATATAACAAACTGATGGAGAAATTAAAGACATATATTCATGAAACTCAAAGCATGGAAACCATCCAGCATGCGTTTGAAATCGCGCAAAAGGCACATGAGGGACAGATTCGCGCTACTGGAGAACCATATATTATTCATCCGTTAGCAGTGGCATATATTCTGGCAGAGTTGGAAATTGATGCACAAGGGATTATTGCAGCTCTTCTTCATGATGTAGTAGAAGATACTGCGTATACGCTGGAAGACATCCGCCGTATTTTTGGGGATGAAGTTGCTTTTATAGTAGATGGGATTACGAAATTATCACAGTTCCATTATAAAGACAAAGAAGATCAGCAGACGGAAAATTTTCGAAAAATGTTTTTGGCTATGGCGCAGGATATTCGTGTAGTAGTTATAAAATTAGCAGATCGTCTTCATAATATGCGTACACTTGGCATTTTTAGACGTGAAAAACAGATACGCATCGCAAAAGAAACCATGGAGATATATGCCCCTTTAGCCCATCGTCTGGGTATTTATAATATCAAATGGGAGCTGGAAGATTTATGCTTTCATTATCTTCATACTGAGGAGTATTATGATCTTGTCCGACAAATGCGGCAGAAACGCAAAGCTCGTGAAGAAATCGTAAATGACACTATGGAAGTGCTTCATCAAAGTATAAATGATGCGGGAATTAAAGCAACTATTACCGGTCGTCCCAAACATTTTTATAGTATTTATAAAAAAATGAAACGAGATAATAAAGATTTATCTCAAATTTATGATTTATATGCAGTGCGTGTAATCGTAAATACAATTCCTCAGTGTTATGCGGTTCTTGGAATTGCGCACTCCCTCTGGAAACCATTGCCTAATCGGTTTAAGGATTATATCGCTGTACCTAAGCCCAATATGTACCAATCTCTTCATACAACTGTAATCGGTACAAAAGGACAGCCTGTCGAAATACAAATCCGTACTTGGGAAATGCATCATATTTCAGAATATGGTGTAGCCGCCCATTGGAGATATAAAGAAGGGGATAAAGCAGGGACAAAAGATTTTGACCAAAAAATCAGTTGGCTTCGTCGGCTTTTGGAATGGCAAGATACTTCCAATTCAAAAGAGTTTTTAAACGCTTTAAAGTTAGATGTATTTTCTGATGAGGTTTTTGTTTTTACTCCCAAGGGTGATGTTATTAATTTGCCTAAAGGATCTATTCCTATTGATTTTGCCTATCGTATTCATACAGAAGTCGGGAATCACTGTGTAGGGGCAAAAGTTAATAATAAAATTGTTCCGCTTGATACCAAATTAAAAAATGGGGATATCGTTTCAGTGATTACAGCAAAAACCGGAAAACCAAGTTATGATTGGATTAATATGGTAGGCTCGACCGAGTGTAAAGCCAAAATCCGAAGCTGGTTCAAGAAAGAATACAGACCTGAAAATATAACACATGGGCAGGAACTTCTTATAGCGGAAACAGAACGGCAAGGATATAGATGGAAAGAAATTACGTCTAAGAATCACCTGGATGATGTGCGGAAATATTTTAACAATATTTCAAAGGATGATCTTTTTGCTGCTGCGGGATATGGTGGCCTTTCAGTAAAGACTATCGTACTTAAATTGATTGATCTTTATAAAAAAGATCTTAATGAACAGAAAATTACCGGGTTAAAGACTTCAAAAGATTTTGAAAACTTAAGAATGCGGAGCCTAAAAAAAAGGGTAAGCAATGGAATTCTTGTAAAGGGAGAAGATGGATTGGTAGTTCATTTATCCAAGTGTTGTAATCCTGTTCCCGGTGATGAAATCATTGGTTATGTTACACGCGGCAGAGGAGTATCTGTTCATCGTACAGATTGCCCTAATGCAATTAATCTTTCGGATAAAGACAGAACCATTGAAGTAGAATGGGAACAGGAAACCAGCGGTATGTTTTTAGTTACGATTGAAGTTATTGCCTATGATCGGACCGGTTTAATGGCCGATATTTTGGCGGTATTAATGGAACTGAAGCTTTCTGTTTCTACAGCTAATGTAAAAGTTGAGAATACCGGGATGGCTGGAATGAATTTGGGAATACAGATTAAAGATTTGCAACAATTGGAATTTATCATGACAAAAATACGTCGTATAAAAGGTGTTCATTCAGTTCATCGTATGCGTTCTTCTCGTGGAGGATAATATGAGATCTGTTATTCAAAGATGTAATTGGTGCAGAGTACTTTCTGAAGGGAAGGTGTGTGGAGAAATAGGTAAGGGGCTGGTTGCCTTGCTGGGTATTAAGCGTGGAGATACGGAAGAAGATGCATTATATATATCTGATAAGATACTGCATTTAAGAATTTTTGAGGATGAAAATAATAAGATGAACCTGTCGCTTTTGGATACGAAAGGAGCGCTTATGATTGTGTCACAGTTTACCTTATATGGAGATTCCAGACATGGGCGTCGGCCAAGTTTTACTGAGGCGGAACTTCCAAAACAGGCGAGTAGGCTTTATGAACATGTGGTGCGGAGCTGCAGGATAGAAGGAATAAAAGTAGAAACTGGAAATTTTCAGACACATATGCAGGTAGCACTTGAAAATGACGGTCCGGTTACTTTGCTTCTTGATTCGAAAAAACTTTTTTGACACTTATCACAACTTCAATTTGGGAGGGAATTTGCATGAAAATAACCTATCTTGTCCTCGGTCCCTTTATGACCAATACATATATCATATATGATGAAAATACAATGGATGCTGTCATAATTGACCCCTCCTTTACTCCTGAAAATATTATTCGTGCAGTAGCTCAGCTAAAAGTGAATGTTAAAGGAATCTTTCTGACACATGGACATGTAGACCACATGGCCGGACTTAACAAGTTAAAAGGAGTTTATAAAGAAGCCCGTGTATATATGAATATCAATGATAAAGAGTATTTATCGGATCCTAAAAAGAATCTTTCTGATTCATTCCCTCAGCCAACGATTTGTAAAGCAGCAGATTATTGGGTAAGTTATAGAGAGCATATAAAAGTAGGAAAACTTGATTTTACCGTGTTGGATACATCGGGACATACTCCCGGAGGAATTTCTTTTTACATGGAAAAGGAAAAGGTTGTTTTTACCGGAGATTCCCTTTTTCGAGAATCTATTGGACGTACGGACTTTCCCGGTGGAGATATAAAAAGGCTTTTGCAGACCATTAGAAAAAATCTTTTTTCATTATCCGATGAAGTAATTGTTTTGCCTGGACATGGGGAGGCAACAAGCATTGGATATGAGAAAAAACATAACCCGTTTTTGGTCGGAGGTTGATGATGAAAAGAACCGCAGAATTTTGGATGCGTATTGCCATAACTTTATTTTTTATATTACTTGCGCTTTCAGCGCCGATTATTTTTTTCCCGTTCGGAATATCTCTTATCCTATCTATTTTGCTTACACCGCTTGCTCAAAAATTATATAAATGGATAAATATGACCGGGATAAAGAATATCCCTTATGATATTCCGATTATTATATCTTTTGGTATATTTATCGGAATTATATATCTGATTGCAATTCATATTTTTGTACCATTCATCACGGAGTTAAGAGCGTTTACAAGAAGTATTCCTGCTACATTCTCTGCATTGCAGTCAGCAATTCCCGAGTTGGAAGCAGCTTATCATTTGAGTTTGCTTCCTGCGGAGGCGCAAGGTTTCATTGCAAAAATGATTCAAGAGATAGGGGAATATACATTGAGACTTGCACAATTCAGTTTGTCAGCAATATTTTCTTTTGCCAGTACAGTAATTGAATTGATTGTTGTACCTTTTATTACTTTTTACATGATGAAGAAGGGGAGAACGTTTTCCAATAAGTTTGCTGAACTTTTTCCGGAAAGGTATCATGCACACATAAAGAACTTGTTTAAGGAAATTCATTTTGTTTTAAAAGCATACATACATGGACAACTTCTACTGTCGGTACTCATGGCGTTCCTTGTTTTTATTGGAATGTGGATTATGGATATTCCATATCCATTGGTTATTGGACTTCTTGCCGGGGTTGTGGAGATGGTGCCAATCATAGGTCCAATTATTGGGGCTGTCCCGCCTATACTTCTCGGTCTTTTGCAGGGAAGCAGTGTTATGATTCAAGTTATTATTTTCTATGTGGTTGTACAACAGTTAGATTCTCATTTTATTATGCCGAAACTTATGGGATCGATTATTGAAGTTCACCCAGTGGCAATTATCGCAGGAGTGCTTATCGGCGGAAGCCTAAAAGGAATATTGGGGATGATGATAGCCGTCCCTGCGGTGGCAGTTCTTCAAATATTATTACGCCATATGTGGTATTACGATAGATATAAAGTCTTGCGCTAATGGAGGGTAAAATGAAAAAATCAGCAGTAATGAATACGTTAAAGAAAAAGATTCGTGAACATAAATATAAGTTTACGACACAGCGCCAGGTTATTTTACAGGCATTCCTCGAAAGCAAAGAAAACCATATGTGTGCGGAAGATGTATATGAATTTGTTCGGGATAACAATCCGGAAATAGGGCTTGCAACCGTATATCGTTCGCTTGAATTGTTTACATCACTTGAGCTCTTAAAAAAATTGGACTTTGGTGATGGCAGAAGTCGTTATGAATTAAATGACCACAATTTGGCACATTCGCATTATCATTTAATTTGTCTTAAATGCGGAAAAGTGATTGAGTTTTCCTATGATTTTATGAATAAAATGAAAGAAAAAATAAAAAAAGAAAATGGATTTGCTATTGTCGATTATCAGTTAAAATTTTATGGCTACTGCGCTGATTGTGAAAGAAATGATAAAACTGATAAATGATTTATTTGCGAATATATATATATAATGTTAGAATTATTGCGTTAATGCCCACTTGAATTTTGAGGCATTACTTGATAAGTATTCTTTTATGAGAATAAAGAGGTGTTGAGGATCTTGCAGGCATTAAGAGGTACACAGGATATTCTGCCTGATAACATCTATAAATGGAATCATGTAGAATCCGTTATTAAGGAATTATGTGCTCTCTATGGGTATAGTGAAATTAGAACTCCTATGTTTGAGGATACAAAGTTATTTCTTCGTGGGATTGGTGATACTACGGATGTGGTAGCAAAGGAAATGTATACGTTTGAAGACCGGGGAGGACGATCAATTACGTTGCGGCCGGAGAACACCGCAGCCGTGGTCAGGTCCTATCTTGAACATAAATTGTATGGGGATCAGCAGGTACATAAGCTGTTTTACATTGGATCAATGTTCAGGTATGATCGTCCGCAGGCAGGGCGATATAGAGAATTCCACCAGTTTGGAGTGGAAGTTCTTGGAGCATCGTCCCCAGCGGCAGATGCGGAAGTAATAAACCTCGCTTATACTCTGTTTAAAACGCTCGGGCTTAAAGAATTGGAACTTCATATTAATTCTATTGGAGACTATAAATGCAGGCCCATATATAGACAGAAGTTAATAGAGTTTTTTGAAGAAAAGAAAGATCAGCTTTGTGATGACTGCAAGGCTCGTCTTCATAAAAATCCACTCCGCATCTTGGATTGCAAAGAAGATAGCTGCCGACGTGCCTCTGCTGGTGCACCGAAAATAACAGATTATCTTTGTGATGAGTGCGAGAAAAAATTTGAGGCGGTAAAACGATATCTGGCGGCATTGGAGATCCCTTATTCAGTTGATTCCCGTTTAGTGCGGGGGCTTGACTATTATACAAATACTGCGTTTGAAATTCAGTATCCGCCATTGGGAGCCCAAAGTGCGATATGTGGCGGTGGTCGTTATGATGGATTGGTAGAGGATGTGGGCGGTCCATCGACACCAGGAATAGGATTTGCTGTGGGCCTTGAAAGACTGTTGCTTGCGCTGGAAATGCAAAAACTGATTCCAGAACCGGCAAATCGCAAGAAAGTATATATTGTGACACTAGGGGAAGATGCTATTGTGGAAGGCATCAAGATACAGCAACACCTTCGTGACAAAGGTGTTATTGCGGAAATTGATTTGCAGGATCGCAGTATAAAAGGACAAATGAAACAAGCCGGTAAAAATAATGCGGAATATACAGTAATTATCGGCGCTAATGAGATGGAGAAAAAAGAAGCTGCCGTAAAAAACATGGAAAACGGAAAGCAGCAGGATATTCCATTTCTCAAAGTATCTGATTTCATTACAGAGTCGAGCAGACAGTAAATAACTGCAAAATATTTTATATTATTAACGTTTTAAAGAGGTGCTCAAATATGGAAACAATGGCAGGTATGCACAGATCCTGCGGATGCGGCAGAGTTACAGAAAAGGATTGCGGAAAAGAATTAACCTTGGCGGGATGGGTAAATACCCGTCGGGATCATGGTGGATTGATTTTTATTGATTTACGGGATAGAAGCGGCATTGTACAGGTTGTCATGAGTCCACAATATGGAGAAGACGCGTTTCATAAAGCGGAAGATGTGAGAAGTGAATATGTATTGGCGATAAGAGGGATTGTTAGAGAAAGAAGTCCTGAAACCGTCAATCCTAAAATGCAGACAGGAAAAATAGAAGTGGTTGTTTCAGAAATGCGTGTTTTAAATAAAGCTAAGACACCTCCTTTTTATGTTGAAGATGGAATTGATGTAGATGAAACCGTAAGGCTGAAACATCGTTATATTGATTTGCGCCGTCCTGAAATGCAAAGAAATTTGATTATGCGCCATAAAATTGTTCACGAAATGAGACAATTTTTGGATGCACACGATTTTCTTGAAGTAGAAACTCCGATCTTAACCAAAAGTACGCCTGAAGGTGCGCGTGACTATTTGGTACCAAGCCGTGTTAATCCTGGGAAATTTTATGCATTGCCTCAATCACCGCAGCTTTTTAAACAGCTTCTCATGGTATCCGGATTGGAAAGATATTTTCAGATAGCTCGTTGTTTCCGTGATGAAGATCTTCGTGCGGATCGCCAGCCGGAATTCACTCAGCTGGACATGGAATTATCCTTTGAAGATCAAGATTTTATCTTGGACTTAATGGAACATATGATGCAGAGAATTTTTAAAAATGTCCTTAATGTGGATATTCAGATTCCATTTAAGCGTATTACTTGGGATGATGCCATGAATCTATATGGTTCCGATAAGCCGGATCTTAGGTTTGATATGCATTTTTATGATATTTCGGATTTACTTCGAGACACTGGTTTTAAAGTATTCCGTAATGTACTTGATAACGGTGGGATTGTAAAGGCGATTACCGTGAAGGGGGACGCTGCAATTCCCCGCCGTGAATTGGATGGCTTAGTGAATTATGTCGGGAATTATGGCGCGAAAGGGCTTGCATGGATCGGTCTTAATAAAGATGGCAGCTTGAAATGCCAGATTACTAAATTTCTCGGAGAAGATAAGATCCGCGAAATTGGTAAATTCTGTGAAGCGGAAAATGGAGATCTTATTCTCATTATTGCAGATAAGCCAAAAGTTGTCGCCCAGGCGCTTGGCGAACTCCGCCTCGAAATGGCGCGCCGTATGAATCTCATTGATGAAAATGAATTCTGCTTCCGCTGGGTAACTGATTTCCCGATGTTTGAATACAGCGAAGAGGATAAACGCTGGATTGCAGAACATCATCCCTTTACTGCTCCGCGTGATGAAGATGTCCAGTACTTGCTTACTGATCCTTCAAAAGTATATGCTAAGGCCTATGACATGGTTTTAAACGGAGTTGAGGCAGGTGGCGGTTCACTTCGTATTTATCAGGAGGAACTGCAGGAAAAAGTTTTCAAGGCGATTGGGATAACACACGAAGAAGCACAGGAAAAGTTTGGGTTCCTTTTGGATGCTTTCCGCTATGGTGCGCCGCCGCATGCAGGGATTGCCTTGGGACTTGATCGGCTTGTAATGCTTATGCTTCGTTTAGGATCCATCCGTGATGTTATTGCATTTCCAAAAACACAGAGTGCTATCGATCAAATGACACAGGCACCTTCAGAAGTTGTTGATATGCAGTTAAAGGAGCTGCATATCAGAGTAGATGTTAAAAAGGAAAAGAATTTATTAATTTAATTTATACCTACTGCAAAACGCATTTGTCATTTTGAAGAAAAAGACAAATGCGTTTCTTGTATGATGATGGCAGAAACTTGTAAAACAGAATACTTTTTGCTACACTAATATTAAAGATAAAACCCTGCTGTGCACGTGTCGCTTTATATTTTGAACCAACACCTTTAAAAAGGGAGTTCAGAATCGATTTGTGGATTCAATGCCCTTCTTCAGGGACTGAAGGAACAGGTCATGAGGACACCCACCTGCATCTATGCAGACTCAAAATACAGCATTAAACGACATGGTGGGGTCATTAAATGCAATGCCGCTAAGGTTTACTTGGCGGCTTATTCTTATGGGGAAGAAAAGATGGAATCATTATTTGACATATCAGATGAATCAAACGCATATGCTCCGTTGGCGGATCGAATGCGTCCGGAAATACTTGATGATATCATAGGGCAAGACGAGTCTGTAGGGAAAAACTCTTTCCTTTATAAAATGATAGAAAGAGATACAGTACCATCTCTTCTTCTCTTTGGGCCGCCCGGATGTGGAAAAACGACAATTGCATCTGTTATTGCAAAGATGACTAAGTTCAAATTTTTAAAATTAAATGCGACTTCCAGCGGAGCTAAAGAAATTCGCGACATCGTTCCCGCTGCCCAAAAAGAATTGCAGTACTATGGAAGAAGAACTATTGTATTCATCGATGAAGTTCACCGATTTAATAGGGCACAGCAGGATTTATTACTGCCTTATGTGGAAAATGGGACTTTCATATTGATTGGAGCAACTACGGAAAATCCTTATTTTGAACTAAACGGTTCGTTACTGTCCCGGATAAGATTGATTCATCTTAAACCGCTTAGCATTGATTCAATCGTCCTTATCCTCCAAAAAGCGCTTACAGATAAAAATAAGGGATTGGGCATGCATGATTATCATGCGGATGAAATAGTTCTTAAAAATATTGCTGCATATGCGGCAGGTGATACTAGAATCGCGTTAAACTTATTGGAGCAGGCTACAACAAGTTTGCCATATGGCGGGGTACTGACTGAAAAAGAAGTACAGGGGGTTGCCGGGGAACAAATGTCCGTGTATGATAAAAAAGGTGATTATCATTATGATATTGCTTCCGCATTTATTAAGAGCATGCGTGGAAGCGATCCCCAGGCAGCTCTTCACTATCTGGCAAGAATGATTGCAGGGGGAGAAAAAACCTCTTTTATTTCACGGAGAATTATAATCTGTGCGGCAGAAGATGTTGGATTAGCGGATCCCGATGCTCTTCGTGTGGCAGTGTCGGCAGCACAGGCGGCGGAAATGGTTGGATTCCCGGAAGCGCAGATTATTTTGGCGGAAGCAGTATTATATATTTCGCTTGCTCCTAAAAGTAATAGTACGGTTGTCGGTATTTCTGCTGCGATGACAGATATTGCAAAGAAGAGTAACTGGTCTATTCCGCGGCATTTGAAAGATGCACATTATAATGGAGCGAACAGGCTGGGATACGGAATAGCTTATAAATATCCACATGCATATGGGGGATGGGTTAAACAGCAGTATCTGCCTGATGAACTTTGTTCTGCTGTGTATTACCGCCCTGTATTGAATGGTGCAGAAGCGGAGATTGTAAAAAGATGGAATAAAAGGATGAATAAGGAGTAGGAAGGTTTACCGAACTGATGAAAAAGAAAGTACATATTGCACGCGAAAAGAAAAAAGGCCAGGGGACGAATAGAGTTGAAATCACGGGAATTGTTATGATTCTTTTGGGTTTCTTTGTATGTCTCAGTTTAGGCGGCTATGGCATGGGAATTGTGGGAAATCTGCTGCGGAATGGATTTTATGTACTCTTTGGAGTGGCCTCATTTGGGGCGGCCCTTGTTCTTATCTTTACGGGAGCAGTATACGTATTGACAGGACATGCGCCAAATATGACACGTCGTCTTGTTTTTTCTTTAATTGCCGTATGGATACTTCTAGCCGGCTATCATCATCATATGCTCCCTGCCGGTAGTAACTTTTCAGTAGCTTCTTTTATGACATATGGAGGAATGTTTTGTGGGATCCCGGTGGGTATAATACGTTTTTTAGCGGGAAATATAGGGACGACAATCATTTTGACCGGTTTGTTTGTCATAGATATTTTACTGTTAACACATTGGTCAGTTTCAAACGGTGCTAAAAAGGTTGGGGAACAAACTGAAAAAAGGATTGGTCATGTTAAAGCGAGAATACGTGAAAAGCAGGAAGCATATCATAGCGCCCGTAATGCGGCGGAAAATGCAGGAGAACAATATAATTTAACAGATTTTATTTTCCATAAGCCTACCATTAAAAATATAAAAAAAGATGATACGGAAGATCTTCCTGTTAATGTATTTTCTCCTGCTGATGAAAAAGGGAAACCTGTATGTGGTGAAGCAACAGACCCAACTGTTTCCGAGAATGCACAGATTTTATTGCCTGAAGATAATATTGATATGCTGGAAGGACATAAAGTCTGCGAAGAAAATACAAATGATATTAAAATAAATAGTAAGGCAGACATGCCTGAAGCAGAGAAAAATAATTTTTATTCATTTCCACCTCTGTCTCTTTTAAAGGAGGGAGAAAGCTCCGGCAGTTTGGAAACGAATGCTTATGGAAAAGCGAATCGTCTTGAGACAACATTAAAAAGCTTTGGTGTAAATGCCAAAATAGTTCATGTAAGTATAGGACCTGCTGTTACACGTTATGAACTTGAACCTGCTCCGGGGGTACGCGTATCTAAAATAGAAGGTTTGTCGGATGATATAGCGCTTCAGCTGGCAGCCACCAGTATCCGAATAGAGGCGCCCATCCCTGGGAAATCTGCAGTAGGGATTGAGATTCCTAATGCCAAAACAGCTGCAGTATCATTGCGGGAAGTTCTTTCCAGTAATGCTTTTCAAAAAGGGAAAGGAAAAATACTTGTGGCATTGGGAAAAGATATTGCAGGGAAGGTAGTAATTACTGATCTGGCTAAAATGCCGCATCTTTTGATTGCAGGGCAAACCGGAAGCGGAAAGTCGGTTTGCATCAATACCATAATTACCAGTATTCTCTATCATAGTCTTCCTGAAGATGTAAAATTAATCCTGATCGATCCCAAAGTGGTTGAACTGTCTATATATAATGGGATTCCTCATTTGCGCACGGAAGTCGTTACGGAGCCCAAGAAAGCAGCAGGTGTCTTAAATTGGGCTGTAACAGAAATGGAAACCCGTTATCGGTCTTTTGCGGAAAAAAATGTTCGTGATATTAATGGATTTAATAAGCAAAATTCTGAAATAAAGATGCCATTCATTGTTGTTGTGATTGATGAGCTGGCAGATTTGATGATGGTGGCAAAGGACAGTGTGGAAGATGCGATTTGTCGATTAGCACAAAAAGCAAGAGCTGCGGGGATTCATCTTGTTGTAGCAACGCAAAGACCTTCTGTAGATGTTATTACAGGCCTAATTAAAGCCAATATCCCCAGCCGTATTTCGTTTGCTGTTTCATCACAAGTGGATTCCAGAACCATTTTAGATAAAGCAGGCGCAGAAAAACTTTTAGGTAAAGGTGATATGCTTTTTAATCCATCCGGTGCATCAAATCCTATACGTATACAAGGGGCATTTATTTCCGATGAGGAAGTGGAGGCTGTCGTTTCTTATGTAAAGGAACAGTGCATCCAACAGGATGTCATAGTATCTGATGAGACGAAAATAGATTTATCAGAGTGGGAGCCTGCTGTTTCTTCAGATTCAGAGGAGCCGAAAGATGAATTATTGGCAGAAGCGTCAGGGTGGGTGGTTGATACCCAAAGAGCATCTGTTTCCGCATTGCAGCGAAGGTTTCGAATCGGCTACACTAGAGCAGGAAGATTAATGGATACCATGGAATTAATGGGAATTGTAAGTAAAGCTGATGGTGCAAAACCGAGAACGGTTTTAGTTTCTAAAGGGCAATTAAAAGAGTTATTTCCGGATCAAATAGAAAATTAAAATAAATAACATATTATCAAATAAGGGAGCGATAACCTTTGCGGAGATTAATACCGGTTATATCATTTCTTATATTAGCTTCTACTGCTTTTTGGGGAATTTTACAATATGCAAAAATCCAGGAAGATTTGAAAAAGCAAACTTCAGTCAAGACGCAAACTATTAAAATTTGTACTGATTTACAATCCAATATTTTAGATGAAATCGGTAAAGAATTTTATGCGGAAACCGGATTTCAGATAGAAATTATACGTATGACAGCGGAACAATTAGGCAGTAATGGGCATCAGGGGATTGGCGAGGCTGATATATTTTTAACATCTCAGACCAATTTGGAAGAATTGAAAAAGAATAAGGCATTACGCTCCTATTCTTCAGAATCGACAGACACTGCTTTAGAACAATTTAAGGATTTCGAGGGGACTTGGACGGGAATTTGGTTAGATCCGATTGTTTTTGTTGTTAATAAAGAATTTGCGGCCAGACATTCTCTGCTAAATTATAATTGGAACAATATAATGACTTCACCGCAGATCCGATTGTCCATGACGGATTTTATTGCGGCAGATATGGCGGAAGATTTGCTGTTATCTATGGCAGAACACTTCGGGATTACAGAGGCACTTTACCTTTTGTCTGAGGGGAACTCCCATATTGTACAATATGGGAAATATCTTTCGACGCCATCAAGGATGGCAGGTATGGGAAAGTGTGATATCGGGATATCCAGCTATAATGAGGCTATGCGGGCACAAAAAGAAAATCTTCCTCTACAAATTATGTACCCTACGGATGGAACTTCCTGGTATTTGTATGGTATAGGGCTTTCTGCCGACAGCAAAGAGCCCGAACTTGGTCAAAAACTTATGAATTGGTTGTTGACGCCTACGCATTATAAAAAGGTCATGCAGGATAACGGTTGTTACTTTATTTATGTTAATGACAGCGCATTGCCTGCTGATACAAACGGAAATCCTTTAAGTTATTGGGAATTAGAGAAGAAATATGTTGATGAGGGGAAAAAAATACTATTGAATGAATGGATAGAACAGGTTCGTTTCAGGAGGATTTCATAATTGAATCGTAAATTGGGAGTTATTAGTTTGGGATGTTCCAAGAATTTGGTAGACACTGAAATGATGGTTGGTATTTTAGCAAAAGCCGGGTATGAATTAACTGAGGATTTAAGCACTGCGCAAATCATTATTATCAACACATGCACATTTATTGATCCGGCAAAGGAAGAATCAATTCAGACCATTTTGCAGGCAGCCAGATACAAAAAGGAGGGAGTTTGTGAGAAACTTGTCGCTGCCGGGTGTCTGACACAGCAATATAAGGAAGCATTGGGAAAAGAAATACCGGAAATCGATATTTTTATAGGTACTGATTCATGGCAACATATTTTAGAAGTTGTCCAAGAGTCCTATATTCATGGCAATAAAAAGATATATAGATTCGATACCGCTCCCTGTGAACATGAAGAACTTATTCCGCGGCAGCCGCTGACTCCACCTTACAGTGCGTATATAAAGATTGCGGAAGGATGCAGTAATGGTTGCACGTTTTGCTATATTCCCTATGTTCGTGGCGCGATGAGAAGCCGCTCCATTCCGTCTGTTGTACACGAAGTCAAACGGCTTTCCAGTGAAGGTGTCCGTGAGTTTAATTTAATTGCGCAAGACTCCAGTTTCTATGGCAGAGATTTAAATGATGGAACAACACTTGCAAGGCTGTTAAAAGAACTTGTAAAAATTGATAATGTGAAATGGATTCGTTTGTTTTATCTGTATCCAACGTATTTTGATGATGAACTTTTAGAAATAATTACTAAAGAAGAAAAGATCTGCAAATATGTAGATATTCCTTTACAGCATATAAGTGATTCCGTATTAAGACGAATGCATAGACGTGATTCTTCCCAAAGCATCAAAAAGCTATTGAAGAAATTACGAAATACCACACCGTATATAACAATTCGGACAACCCTTATGGTTGGGTTTCCCGGAGAAACAGAGGCAGATTTTAAAGAATTGCTTACATTCATCAAGGCAGTGAAATTTGATAATATGGGGGCATTTACTTATTCAGCACAAGATGGGACACCAGCAGCCCGTATGGTCGATCAGGTTACAGAAGAAATAAAAGAAAATCGATATCACGAGTTAATGGCGGCTCAAGCAGAAATTTCTGAAGAAAATAATCGGAATCTGATTGGAGTTGATACAGAAGTATTGGTGGAAGAATTATTAGATGATGGATGTGGAAATCTTCAGGCTAAAGGCAGAGCATCTTTCCAAGCACCTGAGGTAGATGGTAATGTTTACATAGATCACCCTGGCGATTTACGGCCGGGTGACTTTGTTAAGGCGCATATTATAGATGGATACGCATATGATTTGATTGCGGAGAGAATAACAACAGATAGAGGTATATGATGATTGTTGAAATCATTACTACCGGCACAGAATTACTACTGGGAGAAATTGATAATGAGAACAGCAGATGGTTGGCGGTTTTTCTGAATCAGCACGGATTTACAGTAGCTTATATGACTACGGTGGGGGATAATGCTATGCGGATGAGAAATGCTATGGAAATTGCATTGTCTCGGGCAGATATAGTAATTACATCCGGCGGGCTGGGTGCGACACAAGGAGACATTACAAAGCGCATCGGGGCAGAAGCTTTAGGTATTCCTTATGTATATTATGAGGATCAGAATAGCCGTCTTAGGGATTATTATGAACGAGAAAGGCGAGTATATTCTAAACTCCTATCGCGACAGGCATGGTTCGGAGAAGGTTCCTGCATATTTGAAAATCATGTTGGTTCAGCTAATGGATCTGCATCTATTAAAAATCATAAAGCACTAATTCATTTACCGGGACCACCATTTGAAATGAAAATTATGGCAGAGAAAGAGATGATGCCGTGGCTTGAAAGTAATTTTGGACCGCAAGGTATTATTTATTCTGTTATAGTAACTATAACAGGGTTGACAGAGACAGAAATTGAATCCCGTATAATGGATCTAATTAAGGCGCAGGAAAATCCGACATTTGCTTTATTGGCAAGGCCGGGATATATTGCGCTTCGTATGACTGCGCATGGAAGTACTATACAAAATGCGCACGATTTGATCACTCCGTTCTTATTGATTATAAAAAAGCGGCTTCCTGTATCAGAGTATCATGTTGAATCTGATATTAGGAGTGATTTGGCAGAATTATTGATTCAGTATAAAATGACAATGAGCGCCGCTGAATCATGTACCGGTGGTATAGTTGGAAAGTTAATGACAGATTTGCCCGGAAGTTCTGACTACTTTAAGGGGAGTGCTGTTACTTATTGGAATGATAGTAAAGAGGAGATTCTCGGTGTTTCAAAAAGTACACTGGAAAGAGATACTGCTGTTAGTGCTGGTGTAGCTGGTGAAATGGCCGAAGGTAGCAGACGACTTTATAATAGTGATGTGTCGGTAGCCACTACCGGATATGCCGGTCCGGGGAATGGAATACATGGGGAGAGTCCTGGTCTTGTATTTATAGCTGTTTCAGGAAAATATGGAACAAAAGTCTATGAAGAACATTTTATGGGGAATCGTGAGAGTATCCGTTATGGCGCAGCAGATAAGGCATTATATTATGTTCTACAGTATATTAAATTAAATAAAGGAGGATAAAATGACAGTAAAAGTACAGAATACGGACATGAACTCAGAACGTCAAAAGGCTCTTGAAAATGCAATGCATCAAATTACCCGTGAGTTCGGAGCCGGTGCAATTATGCGATTAGGCGATATGAAGGGAAAATTGGATACAGAGGTTATTCCGACAGGTTCATTAGCTCTGGATATTGCAGTAGGGGTTGGCGGATATCCTCGGGGAAGGGTCATAGAAATTTACGGGCCGGAATCTTCCGGAAAAACGACATTAGCATTACATGCCATTGCTGAAGCACAAAAAAATAATGGTGTAGCGGCATTTATTGATGCGGAACATGCCTTGGATCCCGTATATGCTCATCATTTGGGTGTCGATACGGAGCGCCTTTTGATTTCTCAGCCGGATAGCGGAGAACAGGCATTAAGTATCTGTGAGCAGTTGGTGCGGAGCGGAGCGGTGGATATGATTGTTATTGACTCAGTAGCAGCTCTTGTTCCGAAACAGGAAATTGAAGGAGATATAGGTGATCAATCTGTAGGACTTCAAGCCAGATTGATGAGCAAAGCGCTTAGAAAATTAACCGGGATTATAAGTAAATCCAGGACCATCGTGATATTTATCAATCAGATTCGTGAGAAGGTTGGTATTATGTTTGGTAATCCTGAAACCACTACTGGTGGCAGAGCGCTTAAGTTTTATTCTTCTATACGGGTAGAAATCCGTCGCGGTGAAGCTATAAAAAATGGGACAGATGTGGTGGGAAACCGTACTCGTGCCAAAGTTGTAAAGAATAAAGTGGCCCCGCCTTTTAAAACAGCTGAGTTTGATGTGATGTATGGAGAAGGTATCTCAAAAGAAGGAACATTACTGGATCTCGCAACTAATATGGATATTATTCAAAAGAGCGGGGCATGGTACTCCTATAAAGGAAATCGTATAAGTCAGGGCCGTGAGGCAGCAAAGGCTTTTTTAAGAGAAAATCAGGAAATCGCTGCGGAAATTGATAAGATTATTAGGGATACTCTGGTGGTAGAACCGGAAAAATTTAATGTGGATGTTATTGCAAAGAATAAAGATGCAAAAGAGTAAAACAGCGTATGAAGCGGCCTTGCATTTACTGAAGTATCGTGGACAGAGTACTTATGAATTGCGTAAAAAATTAAAAGACAGGGAATATCCTTTGCGGGAGATAGAAGAAGCTTTATCGAAACTTTTACACTATGGATATGTAAATGATTTAGATCTTGCTGAAGATTTGTTTAACTTATATAAGAGCAAGAATGCTTATGGAGATGTTTATATTCATAAAAAAATGAAATTGCGAGGCCTTTCCATAGACCGACATTTGACTTTTGATGAAGAATATGCGGCTGCACTTATCGTTATGAAAAATAAAGTGAAAGTTTTACCAGATTTAAAGCATAATTATAGAAGAGCTGCGGGCATATTATATCGTCGGGGTTTTCCAGGATCAGTGATTACCAGTGTTTTGCAAAATTTAAGAATTTCTAATTTTTAGCTTTTTAAAAGCCACATGAAAGAAATGTCCTTTTTCCATGTGGCTTTTACTATTTAACATATTGACTTTTTGACTTTTAAGTAATAAAATAGATTTGGTAAAAAGAAAAGGAGACTATCATCAAATGACAAATTCCATTTTAGCGGATAGAATTGAACAATTTATATTAGAAAGGTTGGGAAAGCAGTCTTCTGATGAATTACTTTTACGGCGTAAGGATGTGGCTGATCTTTTGGAATGTGCCCCGTCACAGGTGACATATGTAATCAATACACGATTTTCATCAGATAATCGATTCATGGTAGAGTCAAGACGAGGAAGCGGCGGATACATTAAAATTTCCATGCGAGGTGTAGCGGAAAAAGATCACGGAATAATCTCGCATATGGTCTCTGAAAAAAAAGGGGAGACTGATAAAAATGATATAGAATTGGTTGAAAGCAATTTTGAAGGATATTTTAATATGCTTCTGAAATATAATATCATTTCACGCCGTGAATATCACATGATTAAAGTATTAATGCGGACAATGCTTGAATTTTGTCCGCCGGAAGATCGGCAAGATGCTGTAAGAACTATAATACATCAGACAGAGTGGACTTTGAAAGGAGAATAAAATGTTTTGTGAACATTGTCATGGAAGAGCAGCCAATGTACATTTGGTAAGAATTATTAATGGTAAAAAAAGTGAATTACATCTTTGCAATGAATGTGCAAAAGGAGAACGTTTCAAGCAAACTGAAAACTTATTGAATTATTCAATGCCTTCTATTTTAGGAAAAAGATTATTTGATATATTTCCACATTTTTATAAAGATAATAATGGGAGCATTTGTGATGTCAGGAAAGTAGCATCTGATGGATTAAATCTGTCAAAGGGACTGTTTCATGGAAACCAGGATTATAAATCTTTTAGAGAAGAACTCAGACCCTTGTTCAGTCATAATCTGACCAAAAATGAACCGGGCTTAAAGGAAGAGTCAATAAAAGACGAAAAGCTGGCTGAATATGAAAAACAATTAAAATCAGCTATAAATTCGGAAGATTTTGAGCAGGCGGCTAAGCTGCGGGATCAAATACAGGCATATAAAGCACAAAATGGAATTTAAAAGAAAAATTATGATAATCAAACATGTAAGGAGGGAATTTGGATGGAAAATAGGTACACAGACAGCGTAAAGAATGCATGGAAGTTTGCTGCGGAGGAAGCCTCTAAGCTTGGTAGTGAATATGTAGGGACAGAACATCTTTTGATAGGTATTTCAAATGAAAAAGACAGTGTGGGCGGAAAGATTTTAAATTCGTTGGGACTTACAGTAACAGCACTGGAAGAATTCCTGCAGGCATATAACGATTCAGTTTTTTTCAGAAATACGGACCTTTATATAGCACCTCGTACAAAGCGGGTTCTTGAAATGGCTGTCGAAGAGGCCAATGAACTTGGCAATAATTATGTCGGAACAGAACACTTATTGCTGGCCATTATTCATGAAGGCGGCGGACTGGCGATCCGCATATTGGAGCAGTTTAATGTAACAGGAGGTAAATTGAAGCGTGCTTTTGAACAATTTATGTCGGAAGAAAATGGTAGTGAAAAGAATGAAAATCTTGGCGACTTGGGAGAATTTGCTGTTGATTTGAATGAAAGGGCAAAACAGGGGAAAATCGATCCTGTTGTTGGGCGTCAGACTGAAATTAACAGAGTTATTCAAATCCTCTCACGGAGAAATAAAAACAATCCGGTTCTTATTGGCGAACCGGGCGTGGGGAAAACTGCGATTGCAGAAGGTTTAGCACAGCGAATTATCAATAATGACGTTCCCGAAATTTTAAAAAACTGTAGAATCATTTCCTTAAATATGTCTTCCGTGGTAGCGGGAACAAAGTATAGAGGGGAATTTGAAGAGCGGTTAAAAAAAGTCTTGGAAGAAGTAAAGAAACATGAGGACTGGATTCTGTTTATTGACGAATTACATACTCTTGTAGGTGCCGGTGCAGGGGAAGGTTCCATGGATGCTGCTAATATTATGAAACCTGCCCTTGCCAGAGGAGAGATTAGATGCATTGGCGCGACAACATTGAAAGAATATAAGAAATATATTGAGAAAGATGCAGCTCTTGAACGCCGCTTCCAGCCTGTAAAAGTGGGAGAACCTACTCCTAAGGATACTATTGATATATTAATGGGACTTCGCGATAGATATGAAGCATTCCATAAAGCAAAAATTACGGATGAGGCTATCAAAAAAGCGGTAGAGTTATCTTCTCGTTATATTACCGATCGTTTCCAGCCGGATAAAGCAATTGATGTTATTGATGAAGCCGCAGCTAAGGTTCGTATGGAGGCTTCTTCTACACCGGACGATTTGAAAAAAAAGGAGGAGGATCTTGCCTCTGTCCAGAAAGAGAAGGAAGCCGCCATATCTGCTCAAAATTTTGAACGCGCTGCCATATTAAGGGATCAGGCAAAAGAGCTATCCGGACAAATTGAAAAGATGAAGGGAGAATGGAAAGGCGGTGATCATGAGCATTTAGTTGTTACAGAAGAAGACGTAGCTGAGGTGGTTGCCAAGTGGACAGGTGTCCCCCTTCAGAATCTGAAACAGAAGGATTCTGAACGTCTGCTTCATTTGGAAGAAGAACTTCATAAACGTGTTATTGGGCAGGAAGATGCCGTAACTGCTGTTGCCAAGGCAATCCGGCGCGCCAGAGCAGGGATGAAAGATCCGAAAAGACCAATTGGTTCGTTTCTGTTTCTTGGTTCTACCGGTGTTGGTAAGACAGAATTGGCAAGGGCGTTGGCAGAAACTATGTTTGGCAGTGAGAAGAATATGCTTCGCTTTGATATGTCTGAGTATATGGAGAAACATGAAGTATCGCGCCTTGTTGGGGCACCTCCAGGATATGTAGGATATGAAGAGGGCGGGCAATTAACGGATGCCGTTCGCAGGAATCCATATAGTGTCATTCTTTTTGATGAAGTGGAAAAAGCACATGCAGACTTTTTTAATATCTTACTACAGGTACTTGATGATGGACGCTTAACAGATGGGCAGGGACGTACCGTTGATTTTACAAACTGTGTCATTATTATGACAAGTAATCTTGGATCAGGATTGTTACGCGGCAAAGAGAAGAAATTGGGCTTTATTGATAAGAATGAAGACAAGAAAGATTTTGAAAGTGCAAAAGCCATGATTATAGACCAGGTCAAACATACTTTTCGACCTGAATTTATTAACAGGATTGATGAGATTATCGTTTTCCATCCGCTGACTACAGAAAATCTATCAGAAATCGCAAAACTCCTTTTAAAAGCAGTGGAAAAGAAATTGGAACATCTTCATTTGAAAATGGATGTTTCTGAAAAAGCTCGCAATCATTTGATTGCAGACGGTTCTGATTTTGAATATGGTGCACGGCCTTTGAAAAGAACTATTCAAAAAGAAGTGGAAGATGAAATTTCTGAATTATTATTATCAGGAAAGCTGAAAGGGAAAAGTACCATCCATGTAGATGTTGGTGAAAAAAACAATCTGGTGTTTAATGCAGACTAAGGCTTATCGGTAAAAAGTAGTATAATGGGCATAGGGACGATCTCTATGTCCATTTTATATTGCGGGAGAGATTGACGAATATGAACTCAAAAACCAAGACAAAGTTTATATGTCATAATTGTGGAGCAGAAACGCCTAAGTGGATGGGTAAATGCCCCAATTGTGGAGAATGGAATTCATTAGAGGAAAAAATAGAAGGAAGTATTCACAAAAGCATACGAACGTTATCTTTTCAATCCGGAAAAGAACCTACCAGTTTAACTGATATAGAAATAAAAGATACAGATAGAATGAAATTGGGAATAACAGAATTAGATCGTCCATTAGGAGGCGGTATAGTCTCCGATTCCGTTATTCTTTGGGGTGGAGAACCGGGAATCGGAAAATCAACTCTTATTTTACAAATATGTGATTCATTTACAAAGATGGGAAAAACTGTACTATATTGCAGTGGTGAGGAATCAGATATACAGATTAAAATGAGAGCAGAACGGCTTTCTGTAAATACAGAGGGATGTTTTGTTTTTGCTGAGAGCAATTTAGAAACAATTCTTGCCGAGGTAGATAAACTACATCCGGATATGGTTATTATTGATTCTATACAAACCACTTATCTTCCTAACAGTTCTTCAGCAATGGGGAGTCCGACACAAATCAGGGACTGCACAGCAATACTTGTAAAGATGGCTAAAGAATCAGGGATTATCGTAATGATTATCGGGCATGTTACAAAAGAGGGAAATATTGCGGGTCCGCGTATATTAGAACATATGGTAGATGTGGTTTTTTATTTGGAAGGAGATAGAAACTATCAATTTCGTGTGCTTCGTACTGTGAAAAATCGATTTGGTTCTACATCTGAATCAGGACTCTTTGTAATGGGGCGGAAAGGATTGAAAGGGATTGATGATCCGTCTAAGTATCTTCTAAAAGGAATACAAAAAGCTCCTGTATCTGGAAGTACAGTTGCTGCCTGTATGGAAGGCTTACGTCCAATCTTGATTGAGGTACAGGCACTTACAGTTCATTCCGTACTGGCAGTTCCGCGTAGAATTGCATCTGGTTACGATTTTAATAGATTGGTTATTTTACTTGCCGTACTGGAAAAAAAGGGGGAAATTCCATTTTCTGCTGATGATGTATATCTCAATGTGGCAGGTGGCTATAAATTAAAAGAAACAGCAGCGGATTTATCAGTAGCACTGGCATTATTTTCCGTAAAATATGATATACCTTTGAAAAAATTCTGTATGGCTTTAGGTGAAATTGGATTAACCGGTGAAATCCTCCCTGTTTCTAAGTTAAGCTTACGACTCAAAGAGGCGGTCAAAATGAATTTTACTGAATTTGTCCTCCCCGCGAGGAATCAGGAAGAGGCCGAAAACTATTTTAAAGATAATCACCGGGAGGAATTACTCTCGCATGTGGTATTTATAAATCATTTGGAAGAGGCGATCCATTTTTTTAAATCACAGGTGTGAGATAAGAGAAAGGTTTGTTTTTCAATCCGTTATGATTGTGCTATTATAATTAAAATGTGTAAATGTAGTATTTCAGAAATTATTTTATGGAAACTAAAGAGGAATTTATAATATGCCGGAAAAAGTATTAAAGGCCATATTTATTCTGCTTTTTTCTGTATTGGGAATAGTGTTGTCTACCCAGACGGAACCGTTGCTTACTGCAGTCATTCCTAAAAACGTTTTGACCGAGACAATTTTGGGAATTACAATTTTATCATTGGGTGTCATGCTGATAGGCGGAATTTTAGGTGCACTTGTAGGACGAGTCATTTCGAGCTATTTGATTAGCAGTTTGTTTGCCTTTACATCCCGAGTCGAAAAATCACTGCTGCTTATATCGACACAGGATCTTATAATTGGTACTTTAGGATTATTTGCAGGGCTTATTATAGCTAATTTAGTTGGATTGGCGTTTGGCAGTATTCCATATATAGGTCCTTATGTATCTGTGGCTCTCAGTATAATTTTGGGATATATCGGAATGCACCTGACAATTTCCAAAAAGGCCGAAATTGCAGGATGGTTTCATTTCAAGGCAGAATCCGGTACAAAACAGAAAAAGAAAAAAGTAGGGAAACTGCTTGATACGAATATTATTATTGATGGACGTATTTTGAATATTTATCAGTCTGGTTTTTTAGAGGGGCCAATCATCGTTCCTGTTTTTGTGCTGGAAGAATTACAGAAAATTGCTGATTCAGCAGATGTATTGAAAAGAAATCGCGGACGTCGGGGATTGGATATTCTTAATCAGATAAAGAAGAAAAGCAAAGATGAACTGATTATTTTGACGGAAGATTTTGAGGAGATTAATGAAGTTGATTCTAAATTAGTAAAACTAGCGAGAACTCATGGCTATAAAATTATTACTAATGATTATAATCTAAATAAGGTTGCGGAATTACAAGGGGTTGCGGTATTAAATATCAATGAACTTATTATTGCATTAAAACCGGCTGTTATTCCGGGGGAAGAAGTGTATGTCCAATTAGTAAAAAATGGCAAGGAAGAAGGACAAGGTGTAGCGTTTTTAGATGATGGGACAATGATCGTGGTCGAAAATGGGAGCCAATTTATCGGACAGGAAATACCTGTTATTATTGCATCCGTCTTGCAAACAAAAGCCGGACAAATAATTTTCGCAAAAGCTAAATTAGAGAGTGGATATAATGAATAGCCTTGTCTTAGTAGCGGCGGGAGAGGGAACCCGTATAGGCGGCTCAATAAATAAACTGCTTATGGAGATGCATGGACATCCTTTAATCTGGTATACCTTTAAAAATATTTTAGACAGTAAACTACTAGATGAAATCGTCATTGTTGTGAAAGATACTGAAAAAAGTCAATTTCAACAGATTCTTTCAGAATTTAAACATGCCATTCCGATTAAATGGGGACAGGGTGGAAATACGCGTGTAGATTCTGTCATCAATGGAATTTCTCAAATATCTTCTAAATCGGAGAAACTCCTGATTCATGATGGAGCGCGTCCATTGGTCGGCGGAGACGCGATAGATCAAATTCTTAACAAGCTGGGGCCTGCGCATCCAGCCGTCATTTTTGCTCTTCCCTGTATAGATACAATGAAGGAGATAAACGATGAACAAGTGAAGAAAACGGTAGACCGTTCGAAACTTTATCGTGCCCAGACACCGCAAGGGGTGCTTACGGCTTTGTACAAAAAAGCTTTATTGCAAATAAAGTCATTAAAGAATATAACAGATGATTCCTCGATATTTGAGGCGGTAAAGATTCCGGTCACAATTATTCCCGGACGCGAGAACTTTTTTAAAGTAACCACGACGGAAGATTGGAACCGCTTTAGCAATATGATATATCCAAGCAAAATACCAGCTTACATCAGAGTCGGAGAGGGGTATGACATCCATCGTTTTGAGGTATCTCGCCCTTTATTTTTGGGTGGAATAAAAATTGCTGATTCTGGTGGATTATCGGGGCATTCCGATGCGGATGTTCTGATTCATGCGATTATGGATGCATTGCTGGGAGCTGCAGGACTACCTGATATAGGCCACTTTTTCCCTGATAGTGATGTCCGGTTTGATGGGGCATGCAGTTTGGAATTACTTAAACAGGTAAGTCGGCACATTACGAAACAAAATTATTTGATTGGTAATATAGACAGTACTGTTATTGCAGAAAAACCCAAAATATCCGAGTATATAGAAGCAATGAAAGCCATAATGTCTGCTGCGTTAAATATTTCAAAAAATCAAATCAATATAAAGGCCACGACGAATGAAAAATTAGGGGATATTGGCCGCGGGAAAGGTATTGCGGCACTTGCATCAGTCATATTATTCAGGAGGGAATATAATGAATAAAGAATTTAAAGTCCGTTTTGCTCCAAGTCCTACCGGTCCATTTCATATCGGCGGAGCAAGATCTGCATTATTTAACTGGTTAGTTGCCCGTCATCAAAATGGGAAGTTTTTAGTGCGCATTGAAGATACAGATCTGGCCCGTTCCACAAGAGAATCTGAAGAAAATATAAAAAAAGCGATGAAATGGCTTGGTTTGTATTGGGATGAAGGTATTGACATAGGTGGTGAGAACGGACCTTATCGACAGACAGAAAGACTTCCACTTTATAATGCAGCTGTTCAGCGTCTCCTTGAGGAAGGGAAAGCTTATTATTGCTATTGTTCAGCGGATGAATTGGAGGAAAGCAGAAAGGAGCAGTTGAAGGAAGGGAAAACACCTATATATAATAACCATTGCAGCCATTTAACCGAAAAACAGATCGAACAATATAAGTCGGAGGGACGTAAACCCGCAATCCGCCTTCGCGTTCCTAAAGATGGTGTATTTGCGTTCGATGATATGGTTCGCGGGCATGTGGAATTTCAAGCAGCTGGTGTAGGTGATTTTATTATTGTTAAATCAGACGGAATCCCCGTTTATAATTTTGCGGTAGTCATTGATGACGCATCTATGGGAATTACCCATGTTATTCGTGCGGAAGAGCATTTATCTAATACCCCGCGTCAAATTGCTATATATCAGGCACTCGGATATGAAATCCCAAAATTTGGACATATATCTCTTATTCTCGGATCTGACCACAAAAAAATGAGCAAACGTCACGGAGCGACTTCTGTGGATGAATATCGTAAAATGGGATATCTCCCGGATGCAGTGGTTAATTACCTGGCTCTTCTTGGCTGGTCGCCTAAAGGTGAGCGGGAAATTTTCAGCCGGGAGGAACTCATTTCGGAATTTTCAATGAAACGTGTTTCTGCTAATGATGCAGTATTTGATATTGAAAAATTAAATTGGATTAATTTCCAATATATGAAAAAGTTATCGCCTGATGAACTTTTCCAGGTAGCACTGCCGTTTCTCGTTGAAGCGGGATATGTATCATTGCCGCTTTCTTTAGAAAAGGAACAGTGGCTGAAAGATGTTGTATGGTTCGTCCGCGACCATTTGTACTATGGAGCACAAACGCCAGAAAATGTAAAAATATTTTTTGAGACACATCCTAAAATTACTGATGAAGAAAAGGTTTCTATTATGAAACAGGAAAGCAGTGCCGTACTTATCCGTCAATTTGCTGATGCATTGGACGCATTGGATCCCTTTGATGAGGATTCCATTAAAAAGTGCTTTTCATTCTTGATGAAGAAAACCGGAATTAAGGGAAAAGCGGCATTTGAACCTATAAGAATTGCGTTGACCGGAGAAACACATGGCCCTGGCTTATATGCTATGATTGCTTTATTTGGGAAGAAGAAATCCGTACAGCTTTTAAAAGACAGCCTCCAATATTGTTAAAATGTGATTTAAACTATTTCTGGAAAATATTTACCGGAATTTACCGGAAATTTTTATCTGATAACCAAGACCTCCGAATGGGGGTCTTAGTTTTAATCTGAAAGGGTTTTACTTTTACGAAACGGATATGAACAGGCTATTGACGCTTGCTTGGATAAATTATACAATCATACAAATATCTATACATGTACGAAATAATATTAGGGGAGTTAATATTTAAATGGATTTTGAACTTATACAACGTGCATTGCCAATTCTGCTTATGGGTGCGGGGGTAACAATAGAAATTACTGCATTCAGCGTAGCAATAGGTTTTTTTATTGGTCTCTTTGTTGGAATTGCCCGTATATCGCAGTTTAAAATATTACGAATAATGGCAGCGGTTTACGCGGACTGTATACGTGGAACACCATTGCTGGTACAGATCTTTTTGATTTACTTTGCATTGCCCATGGCAATCGGTCAGCGGGTAGAACCTTTTATCGCAGCAGTCGCGGCTTGTGGAATAAATAGTGGTGCTTACGTTTCTGAAATTTTTCGCGCAGGGATTCAAGCCATTGATGTGGGACAAATGGAAGCTGGACGTTCATTGGGCCTCACCTGGTGGCAAACTATGCGTTTCATTATATTGCCACAAGCATTTAAAAATATTTTACCGCCTTTGGGAAATGAATTTATTGCAATGTTAAAAGATTCTTCTCTGGTGTCTGTTATCGGATTTGAGGAACTCACAAGACGCGGTCAATTGATTATTGCACAAACCTATGGTTCATTTGAAATTTGGATGACCGTAGCAGTTTTATATTTAATAATGACAATGGCGATTTCAAGGATTGTAGCATTTCTGGAAAAGAGATAATTATGGATGAAGAAAAATATATTATCGATATAAAGCATATAGGGAAAAAGTTTGGAAATTTAACTGTTTTAAAAGATATAAGTAGTAAAATCAAGAAAAATGAAGTAGTTGTCATTATAGGCCCTTCCGGTTCGGGAAAAAGCACTTTTTTACGATGCCTTAATGGATTGGAAACCGTTACATCAGGAGTTATTACTTTTGACGGGATGCCCTTGGATGGAGAAAAGCATCTTAATATTGTACGTACTGAGGTAGGAATGGTATTTCAAAAATTTAATTTATTTCCACATATGTCAGTGATACAAAATATTATGCTGGCTCCCATGAAGGTTCGGGGAATAAGGAAAGAAGAAGCCTATGAAAGAGGAATACAGTTACTTCGCAAAGTTGGACTTGAAGATAAAGCAAAATATAAGCCAAACCAATTGTCAGGAGGTCAGCAGCAACGCGTAGCCATTGCGAGAGCGCTTGCGATGAAACCAAAAGTTCTTTTGTTCGATGAGCCGACTTCTGCACTGGATCCGGAAATGGTTCATGAGGTGCTGGATGTCATGAAAGAAGTGGCGGAAGAAGGTATGACTATGGTAGTTGTTACGCATGAAATGGGCTTTGCCAAAGAAGTGGGTACAAGAATACTCTTTTTGGACAGCGGGATGATTTTGGAAGAAGGAACTCCGGAGGAGATTTTTAAAACACCGAAAGAAGAAAGGACAAAATCCTTCCTGGCTCAAGTATTGTAAGGTGAAATATTATTTATCATTGACTCTATCTATGATTTGTGGTAATGTTAATTCGTGTCCGAATGGGGCAAAGTAGTAATATTTTTAGGAGGAACATTTTATGAAAGGTACAGTTAAGTGGTTCAGTGCAGACAAAGGCTTCGGCTTTATTGAAAGAGAAGAAGGCGGCGACGTTTTCGTTCATTACTCTGCAATTCAGACAGAAGGATTTAAAACACTGAGTGAAGGTCAGAAAGTAGACTTCGATATCATTGATGGTGCAAGAGGTCCTCAGGCTGCTAATGTAAAAGTGGTAGACTGATCACTTACTGAAGCTATAAAGCGTAGGTTTTTGATTCAAAAAGCAGAATCAAATTTTGATTCTGCTTTTCTATTGCCATTTAGTAAATTTTTCTTCTACACAGTTAATGTTTGGAGAGCATTTTATAAATAATTGGTATAATTAGCAGCAATTGTAATTTTCATTTTACATTCGTATCAAATACATTCAAATATCTAATAAAATAGACATTTAACCGATTATTATCAATTTGAAAATTTAGAGGAATATACTATAATAACTATAAAGAGCAGTACATAAATTGCTCATTCGTGAAAGGGGGATTCATTTATGGAATTGACAGTTAGAGGGAAAAATCTTGAAATCACAGAAGCTTTACGTACTTATGTAGAAAAACACACTGGAAAGATACAAAGATATTTTGATAAACCGATTAAAATCAATGTACTCCTTAGAATTTCAAACATGACAAAAACCTGTGAAGTAACTGCATTTGTGGATGGTGTTATTCTTCGTGGTGTTGAAAAATCCGACGATATGTATAAGTCTATTGACTTGGTTTTTGACAAGGTCGAACGTCAGATTCACAAATATAAAACCCGTTTGGCCAAACGTTTTAAAGAATCTAATGTTCTAAACAAACAGTTTGTCAGTGAGAAAGAATCCGTACCAGGCGAGAGTGAATTTGAGATTGTCAGACAAAAGCGTTTTACTATTAACCCAATGTCTCCGGAAGAAGCTATTTTACAAATGAATTTATTGGGGCACAATTTCTTTATGTTTTTTAATTCTGAAACAGAAGCGATGGCTGTCGTTTATCGCAGAGATGACGGAAAATACGGTTTAATTGATGCTGCAAAATAAGAATTAAATGAAGTGATTGAAAAAGGGCGGTTTTATCCGCTCTTTTTTGACTATATGTCTATGTTTTGCTAAAATATACTAGATATTCGTGTAAATGAAAATTGTTTTTGCTGGTAAGATAAGGAGTATTTTAATGTTCAATAAGTTTTTTGACCGTTTATTTAACGGTTCCAATGAACGTGATATAAAGAAAATGCGGCAGCTTGTGGAAGAAAAAATCAACCCGCAGGAATCAGCATTGAAGAAACTGAGTGATTCTTCTTTGGCAAATAAGACTAATGAGTTTAAGGCACGACTTGCAAAAGGTGAGACTTTGGATGATATTCTGCCAGATGCATTTGCTGTCATAAGAGAAGCTTCCCGCCGTGTGTTAGGAATGAGGCAGTTCGATGTCCAGCTTATCGGCGGTATTATTCTGCACCGTGGCAACATTGCAGAAATGGGTACGGGAGAAGGCAAGACTCTCGTCGCTACGGCACCGGTATATTTGAATGCATTAGAGGGCAAAGGGGCTCATGTTATTACTGTCAATGACTACTTGGCTAAGCGTGATAGTGAATGGATGGGGCAAGTATATAAATTCTTAGGATTATCGGTTGGCCTTATTGTGCATGATTTGGATTTTGAACAACGAAAAATTGCTTATAATTCAGATATTACTTATGGGACAAACAATGAATTCGGGTTTGATTATTTACGTGACAACATGGTGAGCAGTTTGGATCAAATGGTACAGCGGCCTCTCCATTATTGCTTAATTGACGAAGTAGATAGTATTCTCATTGATGAGGCACGTACGCCGCTTATTATTTCTGGCCCGGGCCAAAAATCTACAGATAATTATTATGTGATGTCTAAATTAGTTCCTCAACTTAAATTAGGAGAGGATTATACCATTGATGAAAAACAGAAAACTGTTGCACCGACTGAAGCCGGCGTGTCAAAAATGGAAAAAATGCTTAAGGTCGATAACCTTTATGATACAGATAATCTGGAACTGAATCATCTTTTTGTACAAGCACTGCGCGCACAGGCCATGATGGAGCGCGACCGTGATTATGTCGTTAAAGATGGAGAAGTTGTTATTGTTGATGAGTTTACAGGACGATTAATGTATGGCCGCCGGTACTCCGATGGACTACATCAAGCTATAGAAGCAAAAGAAGGATTGCAAGTACAACGTGAAAGCCAAACCTTAGCAACGATCACATTTCAAAACTATTTCAGAATGTATGATAAACTGGCAGGCATGACTGGAACGGCAAAAACAGAAGAACAGGAATTTATTAAAATCTACGGGCTTGAAGTTTTCCAAGTTCCTACCAATAGACCTGTCCAACGAAAAGATCTGCCTGATGTTATTTTTAAGACGAAACGTGGCAAATACAGGGCCGTTGTCCGTGAAATTGAAAGGCGCCACGCTACCGGGCAGCCAATGCTTATCGGTACAACGTCTATTGAGCAGTCGGAACAACTGAGTCATATGCTGAAAGAGGCTGGTATTGTCCATAATGTATTAAATGCGAAATATCATGAATTAGAAGCACAAATTGTAGCACAGGCCGGGCAAAAAGGCCAAGTTACTATTGCCACCAACATGGCCGGTAGGGGAACTGATATTGTTTTAGGTGAAGGAGTATCCGAGCTGGGAGGTTTGGCAATCATCGGTACAGAACGTCACGAAAGCCGAAGGATTGACAATCAGCTGCGCGGACGTGCCGGCCGCCAGGGAGACCCCGGTTCCAGTCAATTTTTCTTGTCACTTGAGGATGACTTGCTCCGCATTTTTGGTGGAGATAACATCAAGAAGTTCATGGAAAAAATGGGACTGGAAGAGGATGAAGAAATCAGAAGCAGTATGGTTTCAAGCGCTATTCAGAAAGCCCAAAAACGAATAGAGGAAAGAAACTTTGATATCCGAAAATATGTGCTTGAATATGATGATGTTATGAATCAGCAGCGTAAAGTTGTTTATGAACAACGTCGTAAAATCCTTGAAGGCCAGGATATGAAAGACCAAATTTTAAATATGGTAGACATGCTTATCAATCATGGACTGGAAACATATGCGAATCCGAAGCTTTATCCGGAAGAATGGGATTTTGATGCACTGATAAAATATTGTGAAAAGTATTTTCTTGCCCCCGGTGAAGTTAAACTTGATGAAATTGAGAATATGAGCCGCGAAGGAATTGGGCGGAAACTCATGGATATCGCGCATGAAACCTATGAAGCAAGGGAAAAATCCATTGGATCTTCCATGATGCGTGAATTGGAAAAGGCTGTCATGCTTAAGGTTGTTGATTCCAAATGGATGGAACACTTGGATGATATGGATATGTTGAAAGAAGGAATTGGACTTCGTTCATATGGGCAGCGAAATCCGATTGTTGAATATAAGGTGGAAGCATTTAATATTTTCAGTGAAATGCAGCAGTCTATGATTGAAACAATCATTTTATATCTCTATCATATTCAAATCCAATTTACACCGAGTCCGGAAAATGATGCTCCTTCTAAAAAAGAAAGAATTGATTCTTCTGTGAATAATTCTGAAGTGAGCGAAAATGATAAATGATAATTTTTAATAGATAAAACTGAAAGCGAGATGATTAACGGATGTTGGAAGATTTGAAAAAAACATTGACAGAACTGCTTGAACATGAAAAAGAAATAAGGGATTCACTTTGACTTACCTCAATTAGAGGAGAAAATTAGAAGTTATGATGTAGAAATGAGTGATCCGTCTTTTTGGGAAAACGGAGACCATGCGAAAGAAATATCTCAAAAAGCTACTGAAGCAAAAGCTGCTTATGACACGTATACCCGCCTTTTTGCACGTGCAGAGAGCATAAAAGAATTACTCGATATGGCCATTGAAGAAAATGACCAGGACATGGAAGGTGAACTGGAAGAAGAGATCAATGAGCTAAAAGATATATTAGACAAGAAGGAAATAGAACTGCTCCTAAACGATGAGTACGATGCGAATGATGCAATTATTACTTTTCATGCCGGGGCAGGTGGCACGGAAGCACAGGACTGGACTGAAATGCTGATCCGCATGTACATTAAATGGGCGGAGTCGGAGGGGTTTGTGCTGGAAGAATTGAACATGCTTCCCGGAGATGAAGCGGGTGTCAAAAGTGCAGAGTATATGGTTCGCGGGAAATTTGCCTATGGTTTATTGAAATCCGAGAAAGGCGTTCACCGCTTAGTTCGTATTTCTCCTTTTGATGCGGCAAAGCGGAGGCATACCTCTTTTTCTGCGGTTGATGTAATGCCTGAAATTGGTGACGATATAGAAATTGATTTAAATATGGCTGATGTACGTGTTGATTACTATCGTGCAAGCGGTGCAGGCGGTCAGCATATCAATAAAACAAGTTCTGCAGTGCGAATGACACATATTCCCACGGGAATTGTTGCAGCCTGTCAAAATGAACGTTCCCAGTTTCAAAATAAAGAACAGTGCCTGCGTTTGCTGAAAGCAAAATTGTTTGAACTGGAAATGCAGAAACGCGAACAGGTAAAAAAGGGGATTGAAGGTGAACAGCAGGCCATTGAATGGGGAAGTCAAATACGTTCTTATGTATTCCAGCCGTATACATTGGTGAAGGATAATCGTACCGGTATCGAAACGGGAAACATTCAATCAGTTATGGATGGAGGATTAAACCCATTCATTGAGGGATTCTTGAAGCATAAGAAGTTTAATAATGCGTAGTCCTTATCCCCGATTAATTTGAAGGATTGATTATGATAAAAACTTACCCGCATAATATATTTAAGATATTGGCCGCAATAATACTTCTCGGGGTAATAGCGGCAGGATACATTTCATGGCAGCGATACAATGTAGAAGCTCATGCGACTACTGTTGAAATGGTTTATGATTATAACAACATTTTAGAAAGCGCGTCTGTCGAAAGTACATCTGCAGACGAGCTCTTTTCCCTGTATAAAAGAAGTGGCATTACATCATTGGCTGTATATGATGAAACGCCGAAAAAACTTGCGGATCATGGATATATTGCAGTATATCATGGCTCAGAGCTTATATTGCATATGTCTAATCCGCTTATTCGTGGAAATCGTATTTATATTGCATCTACGAATACTTCTGAGGGTATAGAATATTTTGACGAACTCAAAGGGCAATTGAAACGTCTTTTAAGAAAAGATGATTTTCATATTATTCATTTAAACAACGAAGAATTGCTTGAAATAAATGCCAACTATGAACGCTTTTTAAATATGCCGCTTGGTATATTTAAGACTACTGTAAAAAAGGTGGAACAAACCGGATTATACATAGTTCTTCGGCCGATGAATGTTCCACATGCAACTCGTGAGGACATAGATCAATTTTTTAGTGTGGTTGATTCATCGGGAAAGATTAGTGCCATACTTTTCCAAGGAAAAGAAGCACTTGGTTACCCGGCACAATTGGAATATTTGTTGGGCGGACTCAAAGAGCGCCATTTACCTGTCGTTTTAATTGAAGCACAAAACCAACTCGGGTTTGAACGGCAGGACGGAACTTTAACATTGTCCAATAAAGACGGCTATAATACTGTTCGTTTATATGCGATGTCTAAAGATGAATTGATTAAACTGGATCCTAAAGAAGCCGCATCACGTTTCTATGTCAGTACCATAGAACGTAATGTCCGGATGAATTTATTCCCTTCATATAAGTTTGCTGCCAATGGAGAAACTTTATCAGAGACAAATGCGCGATATATACACGATGTGACAAACCGGTTGGAAAAACATGGGTTCAATATCGGAAAAGCTTCCGTGATGGAGCCTTATTTCCCATCACGGATACTCCGAGCTGCATCTATAGCTGGAGCAGCCTCTCTTTGCGTGGTAGCAATTCTTTTAATTGTACCTTTTTTAGTTAAGTATGCATGGCCTATAGAAGTCATAGTATTCCTATTCACGCAGACCTTATATTGGACTGGTTATGAGGCCATTCTTCGGCAAGCTCTTGCATTGGGATGTGCGGTTGGTACACCTGTTATCGTGATGTCTTTATTTATGGATTATTGCGTGCAGAAAAAACAAAGTGCTTTTAAAAATATCGGATGGGGACATTTATTTATTGAAGCTGTATTGCTGCTTTGGGGATGCGGAATATTATCCTTAATCGGAGCAATTTATATCAGCGGGATCTTAAGTGATATCCGATTCTTTTTGGAGATGAATATCTTTAGGGGCGTTAAGTTAACTTTTATACTGCCTCTTATTTGTGTTTCTCTTATTTATATTCAAAGATTCCCGTTTTTTGGCAAAGTAGTTGTAACTGATAAAGATTTCATCGGTTTTGTAAAGAAATTTTGCCAAATTGACATTAAATTAGGCGTATTGGCACTTATCAGCCTATTGGGGATTATCGGATTTATATTTATCGGGCGCAGCGGAAATAATGGGGCACCTGTACCTTCGTTTGAAATTTCATTAAGACGTTTTCTTGAAGATATTATGTATGCCCGCCCACGGGAAAAGGAATTCCTGTTCGGGCATCCAGCCATTTTAGCATCATTGGCTGCACTTTATCATCGGTGGCCACAAATTTTACATTATTTTTTAGTTATTGCGATAACGATCGGACAGGGATCCATGGTTGAAACATTTGCTCATATGAGAAGTCCTTTTATCTTAAGTCTAATTAGAGGTATTGATGGATTAGTCGCAGGAACAGCAGTAATGATTATCGTGTTAGCCGGACTCATTATTCTGACACATATAACCGAGTTTTTCGGAGAACGTTATGGAAAAGAATAATATCGTAATTTCCGGATACTATGGATTTAGCAATGCCGGAGATGAGGCTATGTTGTTTGCTGTTCTTCGTGCATTGCATTATGATCCAAAACGTATGCGAATCACTGTTATATCCGGTGATCCCAGACGTACAGAGAATACATTTCGCGTTCATGCGGTATCCCGCTTTGACGGATATTCGATTTTGAAAAGTGTTTATCAATCCGATTTGTTAATCAGCGGCGGCGGAAGCCTGCTTCAGGATGTGACAAGCTGGAAAAGCATGATGTATTACCTGAGTATTATAGGGATGGGAATATTTTTCCGAAAGAAAGTATTTCTTTACTCCCAAGGAATAGGACCGGTCAGATATCATTGGGGACGATGGATTTTGCGTACAGTAATGAACCATGTTGATGCTATAACCGTCCGTGATAGTGAGTCAAAATTTTTTTTGGAACAACTTGGTGTAAAAAACAGGATTTATTACACTGCGGATGCAGTCTTATCCCTATCTCCGGTACCGCATGATATAGGAAGAGAGATTTTAAGAAAGAATCATATTCCCACGAATAAAAAATTGATAGGCATTTCCATTCGGCGGTGGATGAATACTGAAGTATGGACGGAGCAACTAAAAAACTACATTATCAAAATAAACGGGAAAGAAGAATATAATTTTGTCTTCATTCCCATGCAGTTTCCGGAAGACTACAAAACAGCAAAAGAATTCTGTGATAAAATCCCACACACGTTCATCCTTTCCCATTCATATGGAACGGAGGAGTTAATGTCCCTTATCGGGAATTTGGATCTTCTTATTGGAATAAGGCTTCATGCCTTGATTTTTGCGGCTTTAATGCATGTTCCTTTTATTGGTATTTCCTATGATCCTAAAATAGATAGTTTCCTGCAGGCAGTCAATGAAAAAGCAATATTTGGATTAGATGATTTTGATGAAGACAAGTTGTGCGTAAAATCTTCCCAATTATTAGCTTTGCCCAAAGCGGCCTATAATTGGGAAGCTGTAGATATACTCAGAAATAAAGCATGCGAAACAATAAAAATCTTAGAAGAAGTTGCTCAACCAAGGGGGTAAATGATGAATCAACTAACCATGGAAGAAATAAAGTTTCTTAATGAAAAAGCAAAAAATATCAGAATCGACATTTTAAAGTCCATTACAAAGGCAAATTCTGGGCATACCGGCGGCTCTCTTTCTATTGCGGATCTACTGACATTACTTTTTTTTCATGAGATGAATATCAATCCGGCAAATCCCAAGATGGAAAATCGAGACCGTCTGGTCATATCCAAAGGACATGGTGCTCCTGCATTGTATGCTGTTTTAGCCGAGAAAGGATATTTTTCTAAAGAAGAACTGGATTTTTTGCGGCAGATTAATCATATGCTGCAGGGACACCCCGATATGAAACATACCCCTGGTGTGGATATGACAACCGGATCACTGGGACAGGGATTTAGCGCTGCTTGCGGAATGGCACTGGCTGCCAAAATGGATCATGCGGATTGGCGTGTTTATACTATATTGGGAGATGGTGAGCTTGAAGAGGGGCAAATTTGGGAGGCGGCGATGTATGCGGCTCATTACAAATTAGATCATCTGACCGCTTTTATCGATAATAATGGATTACAGATTGATGGAGCTATCACGGATGTAATGTCATCACTTCCCATTGATAAGAAATTCAGTGCTTTTGGATGGCATGTTATTACTGTGAACGGGCATAATATGGCTGAGCTCCATAACGCAATTGAAGAAGCAAGAAATATTAAAGGAAAACCCACAATGATTATTATGAAAACAGTTAAAGGAAAGGGGATTCCCGAAATAGAAGGGAAAGCATCCTGGCATGGAAAAGCACCTTCAAGTGAAGAATGTGAGCGTTTTGTGAAAATGCTGGAGGCGGAATAATGGGTAAAGCGACACGTGATGCATATGGTGAAACTTTAAAAAGATTAGGAAGCACTCATCCTGATATCGTAGTTTTAGATGCGGATTTATCAGAGTCTACAAAAACATCCATATTTGCAAAAAAATTTCCTGATAGATTTTTTGATACAGGTATTGCCGAAGAAAATATGATTGGTATCGCTGCAGGCCTGGCAACGACAGGAAAGGTTCCGTTTGCTTCCACCTTTGCCGTATTCGGTGCAGGCAGAGCCTACGAACAAATTAGAAATTCCATATGTTATCCGAATTTAAATGTAAAAATAGCTGTAACCCATGCCGGATTAACGGTGGGTGAAGATGGCGCTACACATCAGATGTTAGAAGATATAGCGCTGATGCGTGCATTGCCCAATATGACAGTTATAGTTCCGGCCGATGCCGCAGAAACAGAAGCGGCTGTAAGATGGGCAGCGGACTATAATGGGCCGGTATATATCCGTATGGGAAGAGCCAAATGTGATGATATCATGAATCCAAAGGTAATTTTTTCTCCCGGAAAGAGTGTTGTACTGAAAGACGGACATGATGTGGCTATCGTTGCTTGTGGGATTATGGTGTCTAAGGCACTTCGTGCTGCTGAAAGTTTAGAAGGAAAAGGGGTATCAGCCCGTGTAATTAATTTAAGCTCTATTAAGCCGATTGATGTCAAAACAATCATAAAAGCCGCGAAAGATACCGGTGCAATCCTTACTTGTGAAGAGCATACAATTATGGGGGGATTAGGAAGCGCAGTGGCGGAAGTGGTTTGCAAAAATAATCCGGTTCCAATGGGAATGGTTGGTACCGAAGATACTTTCGGTGAATCAGGAAAAGCAGAAGACCTTCTTGAAAAATATGGACTTACTGTTAAACATATTGAAGAAGAAGCTATTCGTCTCTTAGAGAGGAAATAAGAATGATTACTTTTGAAAATGTATCCTTGCAATATGATGCCAGACATACGGCGCTTCGTGATATAAATATACAAATCGGTAAAGGTGAATTTGTTTTTGTTGTTGGACCAAGCGGTGCAGGGAAATCTACTTTTGTTCGAATTATTACTCACGAACTTGTTCCGGAACAAGGTACAGTGTTTGTTAATGGATTAAAAATCAATGACTTAAAACAAAGTAAAGTCCCTTATTATCGTCGTACTTTGGGAATTGTTTTCCAGGATTTCCGACTCTTAACGGAAAAAACTGTTTTTGAAAATATTGCTTTTGTTTTGCGGGTTACCGGAGCTAAAAGTGCGGAGATCCGTGAAAAGGTAAATCGTGTACTTGATCTGGTCGGTCTTAAAGGCCGAGCAAATGAACTGCCCACCAAACTGTCCGGCGGAGAGCAGCAGCGAGTCGCCATTGCAAGAGCTCTTGTCAATCAACCCGTACTTTTAATTGCCGATGAACCTACGGGGAATCTTGACCCTGTAACTTCTGAGGATATTATGAAGCTTTTTAATGAGATTAACCATATGGGGACAACTATTATCATGGTTACGCACAATAAAGAGCTGGTTAATTCCATGCATAAACGCGTTGTCAGCATAGAAGAAGGACATATAATAAGTGACGTAAAAAAAGGAGGTTATGATCTCCATGTTTAGTTCTTTAAGATATTTTTGGAGTGAAGCTTTCAAGTCGTTGTTTCGCAATCAATTCATGGCGATTGCCTCTGTACTTACCGTAACTGTATCTATGTTCATACTGGGCGGTTTTCTTTGCGTAGTGTTAAATATCAACCACATGGCATCCTACCTTGAAAATCAGGTAGAAATGACTGTCTATTTAAAAGAAGGCCTCCGGACAGAACAGGTTATGGATGTCGGCGCCCATCTCAAAAAACTTCCCGGCATAAAAGAAATCAGTTTTACGAATAAAGATCAGGCCATGGCAGATTTTAAAGAGCGCATGGGAAATCAGTCCGCTTTGCTGGATTCTATCAACGGGAATCCGCTTCCCGCCTCTTACCAGGTATCCTTTTATTCTCCGGATGAATTAAAAGCGGCAGTAGATATCGCTAAAACTTATTCATCGGTTGATGCAGTCCAATATGGACAAGATATCATTGACCAACTTTACAAAATTGCACAAATTATCCGTATAAGCGGGATTATGCTTATTTTATTTCTTGCCGGGGCAGAGTTATTTATTATTTCCAATACGATTCGTTTAACAGTTTTCGCGCGGCGTCGTGAAATACAAATTATGAAATATGTGGGGGCAACAAATGGGTTTATTCGTTGGCCGTTCCTTTTTGAAGGAATGATTATCGGTTTTATCGGTTCAAGTATCGCTTCACTTATTTTGTGGCTCGGATATAATGTCATATTGGATGAAATTGCTGAAGCAGGTTTAGTCTTTATTCCTTTAATATCACTATGGCCATTTATGATGTATGTTGTACTTATTCTGATGGCCGCCGGAATTCTGATAGGCGGATCAGGAAGTGCGATTTCGTTGCGTAAATATATGAAGGTCTAAAACATGAAATATAATCGTTGTATGTCGGCAGCTTTAATTTCTGCAATACTTTTTGGAGCTGTCACGCCTGTTGCTGCTGATGAGTTGAATGACAAACTCCAGAATTTACAAGATCAAATAGATGAATCTCGTGCCAAGCAGCAAAGCTGGCAGGAGGTCATCAATGAAATAGCAGGGAAACTTCGTACTATACAAATAGAATTGGATGAAGCAAATCGAAAACTCAAAGCCATTCAGGCAGAACAGTCAGCCGTCAATTTACAGATAAAACAAACGGAAGAAGAGATTAAAAAAGCGGAAGCTTACCTGAAACAGCGCCAGGAAATTCTAAATAAGCGTGTACGGTCTATCTATATGTATGGACAATTAAGTTACCTTGAGGTAATTACCGGGGCAAAAAGTTTCAGTGATTTTGCGAACAGACTTGAACTTTTAAAACGGATCATTCATTCGGATTTTAACCTTATTATCGAAATACAGAAACAAAAAGCAGTAATCGAAGCGAAAAAAGCTGAACTTGAAGAACAGAAAGCCCGTTTGGATGCATTGGCGGCGGAAGCACAAAAGGCTCAAGATGAAGTTGTTGCAAAAAAAACACAGCAGCAAAAAATCATGGATGAGGCAAGAAGTGAAAAAGAAGCTGCAGCACAAATGGAGGCAGATTTGATTGCTGAAAGTAATAATGTCCGTGAAATGATTCAAAACAGAATCAGGCAGCAGCAATCCGGTGGTATAGATACTCCTGTTGTACATGGAACGGGCGTCTTTATCTGGCCTTGTAATGGTCCGATTACCTCACCATTCGGATATAGGACGCATCCTATTTTCGGAACAACTATTTACCATGCCGGAATTGATATCGGTGTAGATTATGGAACACCAATCCATGCAGCAGATGGTGGTACGGTCATAGCGGCAGAATGGTATGGTGGATATGGTAATGCGGTTATTATTGATCATGGAAATGGATTGCAGAGCTTGTATGGGCATAATAGTTCATTAACCGTATCTGTCGGTGAAACAGTTTCACAAGGGCAGATTATCGCTTATGCCGGATCCACAGGCTATTCCACAGGGCCTCATTGCCATTTTGAGGTTCGTCAAAATGGTGAGGCAGTTGATCCCATGGGTTATTTATAATGCTCAAGTTTGTTTTGAGAAATATGAATAAGATTCTGTTTTGGCTTGGATCTGTCATACTCACCGCTATATTGCTTGTTTTGGGCAGCTTGTACATGTTTACAGACTCTCCTTCTTCATTGATGAAATTTCTATTTACATATCAGGCTGTTAAAGAAAATTATTTTCATGAAGTAACTGATGACGTGCTTTTTGAAGGAGCTTCAAACGGGATGGTTTCCGCTCTGGATGATCCTCATTCAATGATTCTTAGCGGGGATAAATATGAAAGTTTTATGCAATCTACCCGTGGCGAATATGGTGGAATCGGTGTAGTTATAGGTGCCGATCGGAAAAATGTTACCCGGATTATTTCTGTGTTTCCCGGTAGCAGTGCGGAAAAAAATGGTTTACAGTCCGGAGATATTATTAAGCGGGTAAATGATGAAGATGTTTCAGCACTAAGTTTATCGGAAGTTTCTGACCGGGTCCGCGGAGAAGCGGGAACGAGAGTATCCCTTCTGGTTGAGCGTGAAAATGAAGAAAAATTATTTTGGGTTGAACGCTCAAATGTTTCCATGCCAACAGTGCAAAGCCGTCTTATAGATAAAAACATAGGCTATATTCATATCTTTTCATTTGCAAAACATACAGATGAAGAATTTGAAAAGCAATTGGCAAGCGTAAAGGCGCAGGGAGCTGATCGGTTAATTATCGATCTTCGGATGAATCCGGGCGGATTGGTTGATACGGTGATATCCATCATGAATCAGATATTAACCAAGGGCAGAGTTCTCAGCTACCACACCAGAAATGGCGATGACAGAACCTTTGATATCACAGGTATAGAAACTCCGCTACCGATGGTAATTTTGATTGATAGAAACAGTGCCAGTGCCTCTGAAATCTTGGCTGGCGCAGTGCAAGATAAAAAAGAAGGAATTATCATTGGTGAAACGAGTTATGGCAAAGGAACCGTACAATCCGTTATCCAAAATGGGAATAAGTCAGCGTTGAAAATTTCTATTGCAGAATATCGCACAGCTGCCGGGCGGATTATTGATAAAACAGGCATCACCCCTGATATTGCCATAAAGCAGACCGGACATGTTTTTAAGCAAGAAGATGACAACGTTCTTAAAAAAGCAATAGAAGTTTTATCTCAATAAGCTGGAAGCTGCGAGCGAAATCATAGTAATAAATTTCGTTTACAGCTTTTATCTTCATGGGAATCCTGAAAATATGACAAATAAAGTATTTTTCGGGTATAATAAAAATAATCAGTTATATAACAATGAGGTACTTATGTTTATAGACAAGGCAAAAATTATTGTAATTTCCGGTGCCGGCGGAGATGGTATGGTTTCTTTCCGAAGGGAGAAATATGTTCCCCGCGGGGGACCAAGCGGTGGCGACGGCGGTAAAGGCGGATCCGTTTTTATAAGAGCAACTCCTGAATTGAATACGCTTATGAATTTCCGGCGTAAACGAAAATTCGCCGCTGCAAAAGGTGAGAATGGCGGTGCCAAAGAAATGTTCGGCAAAAGCGGAGATGATATTTTTATTGACGTACCGCTGGGAACAATGGTATATGACCAAAGCACAAATGAACTTTTGGCAGATATAACACATGACAAACAAGAAGTTCTCATCGCTAAGGGAGGGAATGGCGGACGTGGAAATTCCCATTTTGCAACCAGTGCTGTACGATCTCCTGCTTATGCAGAAAAAGGAGAACCTGGTGACGAGAAAGAGATCCGCCTGGAATTAAAAGTACTTGCGGATGTAGGATTACTTGGATTTCCCAGTGTAGGCAAGTCAAGCTTGATCAGAAAAGTCTCCGGCGCCCGGCCAGAAGTAGCGGCTTACCACTTCACGACTTTGACACCCAGTCTCGGTGTCGTCAATCTTGATGAAATCAGATCTTTTGTAATGGCGGATATTCCGGGATTAATAGAAGGCGCCAGTGAAGGCACTGGTCTTGGGTATGAGTTTCTTCGCCATGTAGAACGAAGCAAGGTTCTGATTCATGTCCTTGATGCTGCCGGAAGCGAAGGACGGGACCCGTATAAAGATTTCCATATCATCAATAATGAGTTAGAAATATATAGTCCTGCTCTTGCAGCAAAAAAACAAATCGTGGCTGCTAATAAAATTGATTTGATTGCAGAAAGCAATATATTGCAGGAACTCCGCCGGAAAATAGAAGCAGAAGGCTATCAATTTTTTCCTATCTGTACATTAACCGGAGAAGGAATTAACCCTCTTTTGGAGGCTGCTTGGAAAATATTACAGGAAACACCTGCTGTGGAATTTGCACCAACGGAAACGACAATTATATATGAATCACCGAAAAATGAGTTTATTATTGAACAAGATCAGGGAGTATTTTCAATAAAGGGGAAACGTGTCGAAAAATTGATTGCCATGACCGATTTTGATAATCCGGTATCTTTGCGGCGTTTTGAAAGAGCCTGGAAATTTATGGGACTTGATAAACTTTTGAAAAAAGAGGGTATTCAAGAAGGTGATACCGTGAATCTCTATGGTGTAGAATTTTCTTTTTCGGACAAGAAAGGATGCTCTGATATACCGGGTGAAAGTGAGGGCAAATCATGCTGACTGGCAAGCAAAAACAATATTTAAAAGGTACTGCAGTAGATTTTTCGGCTGTAGTTCAAATTGGTAAAGAGGGAATTACGGATAATGTAATCAACAGTGTAACCGAAGCACTGGTTGCCAGAGAATTAATTAAAGTTAAAATTAATCAGAATTCTGCCGAAAATATCCGTAAGGCAGCAAAACTCCTTTCGGAAGAATCGGGATGTGAAATCGTACAGATTATAGGAAGAAACTGTATTCTTTTCAAGCAGAAGGACAAAAAATCTCATTATGATCTCCCCTGAGAATATCGTAAAAGCTAAAAAGAAAAAACGAATAGTTATTAAGGTGGGAACAAGTTCCCTGACACAGCCCAATGGTAAAGTAAATATTTATTTTATTGATCATTTGGCACGACAGATTTCTGATTTAAGTAATAGAGATATGGATGTTATTCTTGTATCTTCCGGTGCGATCGGTATCGGCATGCCGGTATTGGGGTTTGAACATAAACCGGATTATCTTCCTTATAGGCAGGCATGTGCTGCAGTTGGACAGAATATTTTAATGGGTCTTTACGGCAAATGTTTTCACGATTACGGTAAAACCGTGGCACAACTTCTGATGACAAAAGGAGATGCACTAAATACCAAGCGGTATATGCATATGAAAGGAGCGCTTTCCGCATTGCTGGAATTAGGTGTAATTCCTATCATTAATGAAAATGATGCGGTTACAGTAGATGAAATAAAAATAGGAGATAATGATACCCTTTCCGCTATTGTCGCCAGTGTTGCAGAAGCGGATCTGCTCATTCTTCTTTCTGATATCAAAGGACTATATGATAAAGATCCCCATGAGTTTGCAGATGCGCACTTAATACATGATGTACCCCATTTTACCAGGGAGCTTTTCAATGTTGCCGGTGGCGCCGGTTCTGCCCGCGGTACCGGTGGAATGTATACTAAACTGCTTGCAGCAGAAATATGTGTACATTCCGGTATAGATATGGTTATTGCCAAAAGTGATGCAAAGGAAATTTTACAGCGTATCATATCTGGGGAATCCATAGGTACTTTTTTTCATGCAGAAAATGTCCATCCACAAATGAAGCGAAGAGAAATCATTATCGGCTCAAATGTGAGAGGAAAAATATTTATTGATAAAGGCTGTAGTGAAGCTATATTAAACAAAGGTTCCAGTTTGCTTGCTATCGGTATTACAAAAATAGAGGGAATCTTCTCCGAGGGGGATGCAGTTTCCTTATTTTATGAAAACCATGAGATTGCACGAGGAATTTCACATTATGGAAGTGTTGAGCTGGCTCAAATCAAAGGCCTTCATACGAAAGAAATGAGAAATGCACTAGGCACTCCGCCACCATATGATACCGTTATTCATAGAGATAATCTATTGGTAATGCGTTAAAATGAATTTGACTTATAAGTTAAAGCGCTTGATATATTATTATATGTATACGCCAAAAGGAAAATTTGAACTCAGTCATATACGAAGTCTATTTCTTTTCATTTTGATATGTGTAATTATTCTGGAAGTGATGTTGTATTTATGGCTAAACGCATAGGTGTATTTGGCGGTTCTTTTAACCCGTTACATATAGGACATCTCATTGTTGCAGAAGCAGCCTGGCAGGAATTTAACTTAGAACAGGTTGTATTTGTGCCAACCGGTGACACTCCTCACAAAAATATGCACCATATCAGTAAAATAGATCGCTTTGAAATGGTAAAGATGGCAATAAAAGAAAATCCTCACTTTTCTATTTCGTCTATAGAAATAGAACGAAAAGGTCTTTCTTATACGGTGGATACTATTAAGCAGCTACACGCTGAATGGGGAAGTGAATATGATATATATTTCATCGCCGGAACGGATGCCGTCGCTGATATGCCAACGTGGAAGTATAATGAGGAATTACTTGATTCCTGTCACTTTATTTGTGCAAGCCGCCCAAGTTCTGAAGAAAGGATAAAACAAGCTGTTGCTTATTTTGGGAAAAAAGGCTGCGAAAAAATTCATTTTCTGCGTACACCTGAATTGGAAATATCATCTACTATTTTACGGAAGTGGATTGCTTCAAATCGTTCTGTAAAATATATGATTCCCGATTCGGTTATCCAGTATATTAATATTCATAATCTTTATAAGGATGAAGAATGAAACTAACAGATATAAAGAAGGACTTAAAAAATAGATTGTCTGAACGGCGGTATGTTCATTCGGCAGGAGTTGCCGCTTCTGCCTATATACTGGCTGAGAAATACGGATATAATCCCAAAAAAGCGGAATTGGCCGGTTGGCTCCATGACTGTGCAAAAGAAATGAAACTTGAAGAAATGCAGGATATCATTGATGAACAAAATCTGCAAGTCGATGAATATATGCGTTCGAGTCGTGCCCTTTTGCATGGACCGGCTGGAAGTATCATGGCAAAAACTGTTTATGGAATAAAAGACAGAGATATCCAAAATTCCATCTTTTTCCATACGACAGGACGTCCTCAAATGGAACTATTGGATAAAATAATTTTTTTGGCAGATTATATAGAACCGAGTCGTGATTTTCCCGGCATAAATATTATCAGAAGAAATGCTCAAAAAAATTTGGATACAGCCGTCTTGTCCGCTTATGACGCAACAATCCGTCACTTATTGGACCAAAAAGAGTATATCTATGAATTAACCTTTTTGGGCCGCAATGATTTAATTAAACACATGGGAAATAAATGAAGAAACAGAGGAACATAAAAAGAAAAAGTAAAATTCGCTATGGAAAACTCTTCCTGTTTATAAGTGCGCTGGTTACCGTTTTATTTTTGTTATCTATGGCAATTTTTCGCGGAATTCATTATATTTTGAACGATTTTCATGGGGAAGATAATCCCAAACCAGTATATTACCTCCTTGTAGGAACAGATGCTCAATCTACAGCCCAAGCAGATTTTGTCATGATTGCATCTATCGATAGCAATTCTAAAAAGGTAACGCTAATCTCAATTCCGGGAAACACCAAGATTGGGAAAGATGAAAAAAACAATATGACATTGAAATCATCTTTTTCTGAAGGAAATGGGGAAGAAATACAAAGTGCGGTAGAAAACTTATTGCACATTAGAATTAGTCAATATGCAGTATTTGATTACCATGCCTTCAAAAATTTAATTGATAAAACCGGTAATATTGAACTGTATGTAGAAAGGCCCATGTCACACGATGACAAAAACGGCGTTTCAGATATTTGGCTGCACAGAGGATATCAGTCACTTGATGCGGAAAAAGCTTTATCCTATATGCGTTATATAGATGCTTTTGATGGCGAGATCGGTCGCATCCAACGGGAAGAGCGCTTTATTAAGGCAATGATTAGCCAAATGCAGAAAAACTTTCCCTTTGTAAACTGGCTATATGCAAAGTATTATTGGAAGGCGGCAGAAACAAATATAACCTCATCGGATGCAGCGTCTATTGCCTATGAATTAACTAAAATTCCTATAGAAGACATACGTTTCATCATATTGCCGGGGGAAATGCGCAGAATAGATAAACAAAATATATGGATAGCAAACCCGGTGGAAATACAAAAAATTATTGGTGTAACTCTTGGACAGAGTAATGAGTAAGGAGAATATAAATTATGGAGAAAACGTTAGAATTAATTTGTGAAGCACTATCAAATAAAAAAGGGGTATTGATTAAAGTATTGGACGTAAAAGATTTGACATCTATTGCAGACTATTTCATTATTTCATCTGTAATGAATAAAAAGCAGGCCCAGGCATCAGCGGATGAAGTGGAAGAAAAACTGGAAGAAGCCGGAATTAAAGCCATTCGCAAAGAGGGTTATCGGGAAGGGAACTGGATTCTCATAGATTTTGGAGATGTTATTGTTCATATATTTACCGATGAAGAGCGTCAGCATTATGACTTTGATTCACTTTGGAAGGATGCGCCTTCAGAGGATTATTCGCAAAATAAAAATGATAAATAAAATGATAAGCCCTGAAATAAACGTTCCTGCTCTGAAAGAAAATTCCATTGTAGAGCTTCCTGTATCCCGCATCGTGTCTTTTGGCGCATTTTTATCAGCACAAACAGGAAATAATGCCGATGATATCCTATTACATAATGGACAACAAACGTCTGAGATTAAAGAAGGTGATATCGTCAAAGTTTTTCTATATCACGATCCTAAACATCGCCTTACTGCAAGCATGAGACTTCCCAAACTTGAAATAGGGGAGGTCGGGTATACAGAAGTCATTCTGATTACTCGTTTTGGTGCTTTTGTTGATGTGGGAACCGAACGCGGGATATTTCTTCCTTATTCAGAAATGATTGAACCAGTTCAAAAAGGGCAGAAAATTTGGATAAAACTGTATGAAGATAAAACGGGACGTCTTGCCGTAACAACACATGTTGAAGAAGATATCAGACGTTTGGCACGTCCTTGCAAGGAACTCAACGTGGGTGATAAAATAACCGGAACTGTCTATAACATAACCCGACAGGGAATCTTTATTATAACAAGAGAACGGTGGATAGGATTCTTACATAACAGTAACATAAATACAGTTATCAAATTAGGCCAGGAGCTCATCGGAAGAATTACCTTTATTCGTGAAGACGGACATGTCAACATTTCTCTCCGCCAAACGAAAGAAAGGGAAATGAATCACGATATGGCAGTATTGATTGATTGTATGAATCAACATAATGGACTATTGCCATATACAGATAAAAGCGATTCTAAACTTATAAAACTCAATTTGAGGATGAGTAAGTCTGCATTCAAAAGAGCAGTAGGACATCTTCTGAAAACTAATCAAATCATAATGACTGAAGGTAAAATTCGATTAAAAAGATAACAAAAAAGATGTGCCTGCAACAATCCGCAGATACATCTCTTTTTTGATTATAAACAGGTGGCAATCAATAATGCCTGTATAAACCAATAACTTTCCCTCGAATCTTTACATCTCGCGAAATAATCGGTTCATAATCATCATTTTCCGGTTGTAAACGAATATGATCAGCTTCGCGGAAAAAACGTTTAACCGTTGCGTCATCATTACCGACTAATGCCACTACGATATCACCATTACGAGCAGTTTCCTGTTCAGCAACAATCAAATAATCACCTTCTTGAATACCAGCGTTAATCATACTGTCTCCGCGGACAACAAGCATAAAACAATTAGTATCACTGCCAACCAATTCTGCAGGCAATGGAAAAACAGTCTCAATTTGTTCATCTGCGAAAACGGGATCACCGGCACGAACTGCACCGACCATAGGCATGGGAAGCATTTTCTTTCTATGCCAGGCCTGATCATTGATTACTTCAATAGCACGTGAACTGGATGGATCTTTTTTGATCATACCTAAATCAGAAAGACGTGACAAATATCCATGGACGGTGGATGTAGAACGCAAGCCAACTGCTGTACAAATTTCACGAACCGTGGGGGGAAATCCGTCCTCCCATGTCTTTTTGCGAATATAATCCAGTATGCTTCGTTCTCGAGTTGTTAATTCTCTTTGGAGACCTAATTTCTTGCCCAAGATTGGATACTCCTTTCACCTTTCATTTTAATATCAGGTAATTCTATAATATTTAATTTAATTATAACGTAATAAAATTAATAAATCAAACAAAAGTTCACCCTTATTGCGTTGTGGAGGAAAAGTCAGGGCTAATAACAAATCAAATATAGATTCCCTATTGACCAAATATTTATTCTATTATATTATTTATACAGAAAATATGTTCTACAAAAATATGTTCTGTTTTGAGAGCAAAGGGGAAAATGATTATGGGTAAAGTTTTATTTTTATTTATCACAGCGGTCTTATTATGCGGTTGGGGAGTCAATGCATCAGTTCTATCGGACAATTATGTCTATAAAGAAATTATTATTAAAGAGAATGATACCTTATGGGATATAGCGGCAAAGGAAACCGATAACCGCATGGATATCAGAGAATACATATATACAGTTAAACGGTTAAATGCTATAAAAAATTCAGGTAACTTAGTTCCCGGTCAAACAATACGTTTGCCAATGATATCCAAGTAATTATATATGGAAAGCCAAGAACGCATGTTTTTTTGACATTTTGTGCTGTCATATGAACATACGTTCTTTATTTTTTGAAATAAGAAGTCTCATCCTTTATCGTTCTTCTGAAATATCATTGTAATCGGGTTATTTGTAAATAAATCAGCTTCATTAATATAGTGCCGTACCATTTCAACAGAACGATGACGTGTCTGTTTCATAATTAGACGTTCTTCTACACCGTGAAGTGCTGCATAAGTTGCAAAACCGTGTCTTAAACTATGAGCACCATATAATTCAACAGGCAGGCCGATAAGCTCAATATATTTCTTTACAAGCAAATTAATACTTTTATCACTTAACCTGTGGGATGAAAGCCTTCCGTTTTTCAGGATTCTTCTGAATAATGGCCCGGAAGTAATTTGAGCCTCTTGAATCCATTTATTAAGAGCAACAATAGCGCACATATTAGGATTCTTTAAGTAGGGGATACCGACCTGTTGCCCGACTTGTTCCTGATCGGTTTTAGAATGTTTTAAGGTGACAATAATTCCCTGTGGATATCTGGTGATGTCTTCAAAATCCAAGCCGGAAAGTTCACTTCTTCTAAACGCCCCCAGGAAACCTAAGAGGAGAATCGCCTTATCCCTTATTCCTGACAGGCTGTCAGTATCTATGTAAGAAATCATTTGCTCCAATTCTTCCCAGTAAATAGGAGTCTTACCCTTTTGCATAGCACCCTTCGTCCGTGTAAGACCAATCATTGTTTCCCTGACAATCCAGACTCGACAGGGATTTTGTTCAGAAAATCCGGCTGCATTATAATTTTCTGAAATAGCGCTTATGCGACGTCTGATTGTAGAAATTTTTGCATAATCAGCTAAATCATTAATATAATTTACAATCGTTTCTACGGTGGCAGGGAAGGCCGATACCTTATGATATTTACACCAGTCACAAAAATCATTCCAGTCTGATTCATAAGCATCAACGGTATTTACCGCTTTTGTTTCGGAGAGCGTTTCTTTACTTTTATCAGACAGTCTTAAATTATCTTTTGTCTGGATGATATTCCGTAAATAAAAATGTTTTTCAGGCACTTACATTCCTCCATATATCAAAATAATATAGCCGTTTTAGTTCCGATAATTTAATGTTATCGGAAGTAATGTTAATATTCAATCTATCGCTTACTATCTATCACTGTTTACTTCGGTAAAATCAGGAGATAAAGTGAATTACATGTATTTTCATTTACCATCATTCACTATCATTTACCACGTGATTTATAAAAAAAGGGCGGAAGAAAGGGCGGAAAAATAATCTTCTGAAATATGCTTAAATACTAACAGAGCTGATGTGGCGCCTTGCATTTTGTGAGGCATTTTTCTTTGCAATAAATTCTTTCGCCTCAGAAGTAGTTCCGGTATTAATTAAGTTAGAAAGCCACTCATCATATTTTTTAGCAAATTCTTCAGTTTTGAAACTCACCTTTAACCCCCATATCTTCTTTATGCCATGAGAATCTATTAACTTAAAAAGTCCAGGAATGTAACACTGATCTATTAGTTTCCCATCACGATAAAGCAGTAGGCTCCCCCGTTCACAGATTACCTTACCATAATTAATTTTTAAATTCCCAATTTCACAAACATCATCTCTCAAATTACAAGTATAAGTACCGATTATTTCTGTCTTTTTACCACCAATTTCATAAGAAAAGTTATTTGTTGCCATAAAATTCTCTCCTACGATTTGATTTTAACATATGACGACAACAAAATAATTAATTATATCACAATAAAAAAGAGGGCGGTTTCCCGCCCGTATTTTAGTTTATCTTACAGAACCACATTCGGAGTGCCAGCATTGCTCTATGTATACCTTGCACGTTATGAATCTTCCACCCTAAATATATCCGCCATCTGTAATTTGTATTCGGAATCTGCATGGAATCATATATTTTCCAGTATTTCAGATCACGTGTAATAAGTACGTTTCTTTCAGATTCTCCCACTTTGTAATTGTCAATAATCACAACATCATCTGGATTGATTGTCACTCCGAACCAGTCCAGTGCAAAACCATAAGCGCAGTTTCTTGACAGCCAGAATAAACGGCAGCAATATCGCTTTAATTTGTCTATTAAGGATAATTGTGCAATATTGATTGATTTTTTCATTACCCGTCCATAATTCGGATCGTATTGTTTCTCCGACCGGTAGTATTTATAGAAATCATACCGTATCCATTTTGGGACATACTTTGTTACGCAGTCCTCACTGTCACAAGAATCATCAAATGTCTGCCACTTCCTTAAAAAACCGTGCAGTTCCCCGTCTTTGTCGGCAAACAATACTACAATAGGGTTCGTGATATAACAGATTATCATAATGAGTAATTGCAACGGTGCATATATAAACCATCTCATATAATCACCCCTACTTATTTAGAATTCTGCCCAAAAGAAAAGACACGGGAACACCTATTGCCACCCATGCGTTTCTTTGACGCTTAGCTAATCTTACATCATCTGATAGGTCATTTATTAGCTTCGTCAATCTGTCTAATTGTAGCTTCTGCCTGTTCAAAATCTCGTTTGCTGTCACTAATGATATCTCTGCATTCTGCAATGATCTTTTCGTTATCGCTAATGTAGCTTTGACTTCTGCTAATTGATTCTGTGCTTCTATCAATGCCTTCAATGCCTCTGTCGAGTTCAGTTGTAGCGTTTCCAATTTCATTTCGAGCATTGTTGATTTGTTTTCGTACATTCGTATTGTCGTCACTAATTGATTGTACTGTACTCTTGGCATCGTTACCATTTCCGCCGGTTCCGCTGCATATGATGAATGAAATAATGGCAATAATAAAAACAATAAAAATAACAGACAAAACAATCTTGATTTTCCAATTTTCAGTAATCTTTTCCACATTTTCCACCTCGTTTTGAGAAAATAAGCAAAATCACTATAAATGCTTTTTAAAGGGCTTTTTAGACGTTCTGGATTATTTTTGAATAACTTATCAAAAGATTTACGCAAACCCTATTCTTGCGGCACGATTTATAATGAAATCACGGTACATATGTTCTTATTTTATAAATTGAGTGACATCACATAGTTATAAGTAACATCTGCTCTATTCGCATATCCCTCTGTATATTCTTCACAACTTGCTGCTACTGCATATTGATTTCTGAACAATGAATAAATTACATCAATATCTCGTAAATCATAACCTCGTTCCTGCCGCCGTTCTAAGAACCTGCGAACGACATAATGAGATGTCGGGCACCATATGCCAGCATAAATTGTGCAGCGGGTGTCATCTAAGTCTTCAACTTTCCATAATTCATCTACATATTCTTCACAATCATCAGAAAGCATATTTAGCTGTGCGTTTTGCCCTTCTTCACTTGCAAGCAATTCTTTTAGCTCCCATAATTCTCCCGAATATTTAATATCTGAATAACTTCTATACGAAAAATGATCTCCGCCAGGTATTCTACTTAACAATAAATTTGCCCGGTCACCTTCCCATTGAGAGCAGCCAATGCTTGGATAATCTCCAGCTGTTGAACATGATACATCGCCATACCCCCCTTCAACTCCTGTTGTAATAATCCCTTTTGCTATTTCTCTTGCAAGTTCTGATTTAGTCATGATTAGTCCTTTCTTCTAAATTCCGGTGGTAACATTGGCATTTTAGGTGCATCTTTTTTGAGTTCTTTCTTAGCTTCTTTTTCTGCAGCATCTGGTCGCCCGTCATTATTTTTATCAACCAAGAACACAGAAACAAATGTAAATGCCGCAATAACCTGTGCCACAGTATATTTAGTGAAAAAATCGATTAAAACTTGGATGTTCGGGTTCCCTGTTCTTATGAATTCATAAACCCAAGAAAATATAATGAAAGTAAATAAAATAATAAGTCCCGCCCCATATATGTAAACAATCCACATTGACGGGCGGGATTTTTTCTGTATCGTCGGCAAATAACTGACGAGCTTAGTATATAGTTTTTTCAGTGTTCCCATCGTCATTCCTTTCTTATTGATTTAACAAACTTGCTAAACTCCCCATATATTTTTACTAAATCCGCATCTAACAGATTTAGTTTTTCAATGATTGATGTCAATTCACATATCACGGGTATTATTGCAAAGACAAAAGACATCATCAAGTCAAATCTCCACCCCATTACTACCACATCAGGAAGCAGAAATGACAAAGTTGAAAACAGAAACAACGCCGGATATTGTACCGTTATTTTCATAACCAACGCATTTCTTAATCCTTTACTTACTAAAAATCTTTTCTTTTTTCCGTTACTTGTGGATAATTCCCCCCATCCATACCATAAAAATGTGGTAATGATATTCCAAACGGTATATTTTTTGTGAGATGCCTTTATATATCCATCACATTCAATGGCTATGCGTAAAAGGACATCTGTCAATAGCAGTGCAAGAGTAAAAAACATTGTCCCCATAATATCTTGTACAGCTTCTGGTGGAACGTACGCAGAAATAATAGGTACTGATTGATCTATAATTATCAAAATAACATCTCCTTTACTTATGAATTATTAATATCTTGTGACCATGAAACGACAAGCGGGTCATTTGCTTCAAACAAAGAAACGAGAGCATTCCCCCCAACGTATATCACCCATTTAAGTCTTCCGAAACCTTTAACATACATAAACGTGTAAACTGTTCCCGGAGTGACATTTACATATTTATCCCATTCTCCCGCCGATGTACATTTTATTTTTGTAATCAATTGGGGACATGTCCATTCATAAGACGCACCATTATAATTTTGTACTGTAAAGCTGCCAGTTGGGATTGCCATCTTTAAAATAGCAAATTCCCGTCCTGCACTGGCTACATAACACCGCAAAGGGCTTGCCTGTGGGTCATTAAACTCCCCCAGTTTTACATAGCCATCTCTTCCGTCTACATTGACATACGTTCGCGGGTCTGGACATTCGTTCTGGTCATCATATACATCACACTGTCCTGTTTCCCCGTTCTCTTTCTGATAACATAAATGTTTAAAAACACTCATGAACACCACCTCACGCAAACCATATGTAATTATTACCAATTTTTAGCTTATTCTCATTGTTTGTGCCCACAATCTGATACCAATTATTTGTATTATCTATCTCATCTGGTGTATTCAGATAGCGATAAAACAAGCCGTTAGAATTAGCAAAAAACAGTTGCACTGTTAATGTGCGACCGTCATGTACTGGATAAGCACTCATTAAAACAGTTCCACATTGCTTATTGCCGTTAATCACAATTTCATAGGCGCGGTGCGCAAGACAAGCATAAACGTTCTCGTCTTCATAGTGCTGACGCAACCAGTCGTTCATTTGTTGCGTACCAATAAAAGTACCGGAACACAAATTGCCATCAAGCGCCTTCGCGGTGATATCGGCTAATCCGCCTTGCGTGCCGTTGCCAAACCGATATGTGTTAATATTGTGGTCACGAAAGCCGAACTGTATGGTTTCTTCATTTCCCGCAAAATTGACTTCGTTACCATACATTACTGGCAGGGGTACACCTTCATGATAATAACGTTCGTCTGCCTTGTCCTTAGTGTAGTAATTATCGGGATCAAATATTTCTTTTTTGTTTGCTATATCTATCGTTATTTTCGAACCATTTGCATCCGGAGTAATTTTAATGTTATCCCCGGCGATTAATTCAAGGACAGCTTGTTTCACTGCCGCAACAAGTTCTTTGTCACCGATTTTTATCTTAGAAAATGCGTTCTGATTAACTTCTGCCCCAACTTGTACACCATCTAACTTCTTTTTATCTGCTGCTGACATGAAACCGTCGCCCGAGGGCGACGCCTTTTCATGTTTATGACCATCAGGAGAAAAGAAGTTTGCCTCATGTCCATTTAACTTTTCAGCATTTAAATTGATATTTAACGCTCCATTGTTAATTGGAATTTGTCCAGAATTATTACCGGGAATTAATCCTTGCAGTTTCCCTGCATTTGCTATTTTATCTTCTTTTAATGCACGTTGATTCTCTCTTTGCTGTGCAGGAAATTCAGATAAATATCCATCATCTGCCGGAAGATTTCCATTGTATGCCATAAAATACCTCCTAAATAAAAAAGAGAACTTTTTTCAGTCCTCTTAAAACCCCTTGATTCGTATGTCAGCCTTGCCACCTACATCTGCATTTGTCCTGTCCTTGATTTTCAGTATACATGATGTTTTATCCTTGTTTACCAATTCAGCATGTAGATTTTCACCAACTGCCGCCGGAACAACAACCGGAACCTGAAAGAATGTATGCCCGTAATTAACTGTGGTACCGCCCTTAGCTATCGTTGCAGCCATTGCTATATCAGTATCAGGTACATCAATAGATACAGTAAATTGATTAACTTCTGGGGATCTGCTAGTATCTTTCGTTTCAAGATTAACTCTAAATCCAACATATCGGAACGTTCGTTGTATCGGCTTGAATATTTCCCAGTCCGTCCACTTTGTACCATCTTGAGAAGTTCTGATATATAATGTGGCACTGCCACCTTTTTTAGTAGCGGTAGAAGTAAACAGGCAAGAAACATAACATGTAATGATACTTCCTATATCAATATTTTTAGGATAATACCAACCCTTGAAGGGATATTTCCCATCTGCACCAACAAGCAATTTCAGTACATTAGAACCGCCAATCTCGGAAAATTTAGTATCAGGATAATCACTGAACTTGCCACCGTAATTTTGCCATGTCCAATGCGAAGCCCCTATTTCAGTGCTATTAAACGTTCCATTTGCGAGTGCGATTTCATCATACGTGAAAATGACGTTTTTCGGCGTTAATTCAGTAACAACAATACTTACTCTTGCCGGATTTCGTGAGTAATAACCGCTTGAATTTTTAGCTTTAACAAAGAACTTATATGCACGTTCTGTCGTAATTGCTATTCTATAATTCGTATCGGTAACTCCTGTAGTAATTAATGATGATTCATCCCACGAATATCCTTCACGGATTTCATAGCCAACAACGTCAGCATCAGGTGACGGATCCCAATATAGATCTACAGCATCCCCATTTTTATATGCTACAAGTCCGGTAACATCCGACGCTTCTACCATCGGTTCAACTGTGCATGATGTTTCTTCAGAATAATACCCTGCCATATTTTTAGCTTTAATCATGATTTTAAATGAGCCGGAACGAGTTAGATTGTAGCTCGTATAGAGTTCACGTGTAAATGGTAATGGTTCTCCTGCGTCCCAGTTATCACCAACCTTAACCAAATATCCTGCGAGGTCACCATCGTCAATGCCCGTCCATTGTATCCGGAGAATGCTTCTATCGTTCGGATCTTGAAAAGCTTGTACATCAGGAACTTTGGTTGGAGACATGCTATGCTGAAAATCTACCGTTGCAGCTACTTCACTTTCATATCCGTTACCACCAACTGCTTTAATCATGAATGTATGCCAATTTTCATCAGTCAATTCCATATCATAAAAAACGCCAGTTACATATGGCGCTACTACTGTTCCTGTATCCCACGATTGCCCCATTTTTATAACATAATAAGCAATTCCTTTTTCATTTGGGGCATTCCATCGTAATTGTAACCGCACTCGATCTATCATGCTTTGTATTGCTTTGAAACCAGTAACATCACCCGGCTCCAGTTTCACATTTTGTGTTACCTTATCTCTTCCAGTAGACTCATTCCCGGCATTATCAACGGCGGAAATTTCAAATGTATATGAACGGGTGCTTTTCGCAATAAAAGTATAAAATGTATCTTTTACACATTTTTCTTTAAGCACACCATTCACATAAATGTTATATCCTCGAATGTCAAGATCTATGTTCTCATTCCATGATAATCGTACTTGTGAAGCATTATCTGTTACGATTTCAGCTTTTAATCCAGTTGGGATATCTGGCGGTTCATCCTTGCCATTCATATTAAGTATGCCGATAAGCCCATCTGTTTCAATAATATCAACAACAGAAGTAACCTTTACATAGTATCGCTGTGGTGGTGCTACTTTTGTAATGTCATATTCAGTATCACGGGTATCCCCGATATATTGCCAATCGTGTCCATTCTTTGAGATATATATTCTATATTTACTTGGACTTTCATTTATAGGCGCTTTCCATGAAACATACAGATGATGGATATAGACACCATCATTTGTAATGTAGTTTTCTTCCCAGAGGTTTATGTCAGTTGGTTTACCATCACGTTCAACTGGTGAATAGTCTAAGATGGGGAAATTATCATAATTAACACGATAGATAGACTCGTCATATTCAATACCAGTAATTTTGACCTTTAAATCCCCATCCTGCGTGATTTTAGTAATCCGGTAAGGTTTGACAACGGCGGAAGTTCTACCAAAAGCATAAGGGTCAAATTTTTCAGGAATTTCACCAGTAACAAATTCAGTTGTTGCTATAAGCGTATCCGTATCTGATGTCGTATTTATAATATCTTTTTTTATAATCTTATCGGATTTGGAAAGAGAGATCATAATGCTATATGAATCCCCCGCAATCATATGGACTTTCTTGTCGAGTTTTATAACATTACCATCAACTGAAATAATACGCCCGCTTGCTTCCCCCAACTGTGGTACAGAATGATTTACACCTATAATGTTGCCGTATTCACAAACAATAGCATTTACATCTACAGGAAATGTTATTAATTCAATTTGCCTTTCATTACATGCCATAGTGTATACGGCTTCTCTGTATGCCTGAGATCGTCTTTTTACACCAAATAACGCTAATTTTGCCGTGTTATCCTGAAGCTTTAAATCATTTATGTAAGTTGGACTTCTAAGCAGAAAGCAAGTGTTTTTGAAGTCATTTTCTGCATCATTGTATGTGCATTCAACGGAACGTGCCCGTTCTGAGCGGCTTAGAAATTCACCTTGAAAACCACCACGTATAACCTGTCCTTCTCCGAAAATCTGAACTATTTCTCCCGGCTTATCAACTGTTATTCCATAAGATGTCCCATGGCGAACAATAGAGGCGTGACCAACAGCAGCAGCTTTATTTGCAGCTTCAAATCTTGTCTGTGTTGTGTCATAGAACGCATCAAACTCAAATCTTGCTTCTTTACCGCCATTATCATCTTCTACCAACTCATCAGCATAGGCGGCAGCGGTTACCCACTCATCATAATAATCAGTGAAATTTTCCTTATCAGAACCTTCAACTACATATTCTGATTTTCCCGTATTAATATTTTCAAGCAATTTACAATTATGAAGAATGTCATATGCTGCCCATATTGGATTTCGTGCAGATTTTGATTCATACATATTTTTCTTTGGATTCCATACATATACGGTATTTCGTGCTTGTCTCCAATTTACATTAGGTAGTCCGCCTGAAAGCTGGTTCGTTGCTTTAATTCGCAATCCAACAAGAACTTTTCCCGGACGGCTGTAAGCACTGTCATTTATATATGTAGAAAGTAAGCTCCACTGCATATAGCTGACTTTGCGAGTAGATGAAGGTAAATCAATACCAGTTATTCTTACATCATATTGGGCAGGTTCAAGGTTAGGAATTGAAATGGTTTTTCTTACTGTTGATGTAGAAGAAGCCGTAATAACATGTTCACCTTTAACTACTGTTACAGTGATTGCTTCTTTATGCTTTGCCCTAAAAAGGCTGCCATGTACTGATACCAAATTATTCCCAACGTGAAAAGATATATAATCATTAGAATAATCCTGATCCGGTTTTGCTCTTCCACATTTACCGTGAACAGATCCTATAACATCCCATCCTCCAAATTGTGTTGTTACCTTATAATAAACTTTCCCTTTTCTTCTTCTGTAAGGCTCTCTTACTTCTTCCGTAACAGGCGTAAATGTCCATACTTCCGATACGGCTCCTTCCTTTATTGTGATGTTAGTAATACCACTGGCATTACTCCAAAAGTTATATCCTGATCCTTTCCATTCGATTTCTCCATGTTTCCGATACTCAATAAGGAATTTAACTGTGTTTTCTTTTGTGTTTCCGTTATCATCTATACTGTATAGTCCCGATGGAAACTCAAATGTAAAATCAAGTCGATTAGCTTTTTTTGTAGATGTAGTTCTATTGATAGGGCTATTAGCTTTGACTTCAACACCGATTGATTCATCTGAAACTGTTTGCTGTAAGAAGCTAATTGGAGACTGATCATTTGTTCCAAGACGTGTTTCTATCATAACATCTTGAAAGTTTCCAATTGCTGTATTGCCGATTCGCAAATCATAGATGGCATCAACAGGCCCGTACCCGCCACATAATAATAGATTCAAATATTGGTCATTCCCTACCGTTTCAACATGTTCCATTAACAATTGAGGAGCCGGAATACATTCACCATATGTCTCCCCTATAACACCACCCTCATTTGTCTGTATTGTCGGTAAATTCCAACTATATGTTTGTGATGTTTCGCGCTCATTTACGTTGTTGACAGAGTTGAGATGGAAAACAGAATTAATAATCTTCCCACCAACTGTCATAACAAGGCCAGATGCTAATCCAGCAAGAAACCTTGACCCCCATGCGGCTTTCATCACCCATCCAGCAGCAGATGCACCGGCAAATGCAAGACCAATAGTTGCAATGACACCAAACCATTTTTTAAAGCCATGCTCTATAAGAGGCATAATAATAATTTCATTCCCATCCTGCGGGAAACAATGTTCAGGGCGTTCGATTCGCACACCATTTAAAAACGCTTGTTTTTGTTCAAGATTCTCAATGTATTTATATAATGTTTCACCTGTACATGCGACTTCTCGCATAGTTTTAGTACGTAAATCAAAAGGGTTTTTAACCTCAATTATTCTTATCATAAGTTTCTCCCGGCACATAATATCCAACAATAAACGGATCCCATCTTTTTATCCGATCAATTGTCACTCCTTTACCTACTGCTGAATGAATAAACTCATATTCATTGATACATACTCCCACATGCGATGCCCATCCATCAAACGAAGAAATAACAATAACGCATCCGGCAATAGGCTCTTTGATTTCTTTCCACTCTTTTTTCTCTGTATTAACAATTCCACTTATGTTTTCTTCTGTAGAATTATCAAATGAGATAGGATAGTCATTTAATGTAATACCCTGCCGCCGATATATTTCCATGACAAGTCCCCAACAATCATATGCATCGTTGCCGCGTCCACCATTTTTATATGCTTTCCCAACTAAATCCTTATATTCCATTGGAATTCATCCCTTCTTCTCCGCCAAATCTTGTCGGTATGCGGCAAGTTTCAAGTGTATTATTACAGGGAGTTGCGTTACCGGCATAACCGCAACGGCATGATTTAAAACGGTATGGGCAATAGTGAGCCATATAAGTACATGCAGGGAATTTAGACGCAGCTTCAGGAGATGCTCCAAGAGTAAATTGTATCCATTCTTCGCCGTAAGATGTTTTGTTTATTTCAAAATCCAATTTGATAAGTGGCTTGTTAATATGAAGCATTGAATAGTGGATTGCATAGATAGTGACTTTTGCGTCCGTAAATCCTTTAAATTTATGTACATATTGCTGAAGTATACCACCAAGGTTAGAAACCCCCCAATTCACTGTAGGAAGTGTTTTCCCATCAGTGTGGATATCTCCAATAGTCATCGGATAGGCAATCCACGTTTTGCCATCCCACATTATATCTTCATTATTTCGAGCAAGGTATATTGGTTCTGCAACACCTTCTATAATCATCTTGAATAGAATAATAAACGGCTTATCATTTGCCAGTTTATTTTTTTCAAGAATGGCAGCTAATGGCCATATAAGCATCTATTTATACCTCCTCAAATGTAAGTGACCCTCTATATCCATACGGAAAATCATAGACAAAAGAAAACTGCCCGGAAAAACGGACAGTATATTCTTTCTCATCTAATGGATTATTCCATTGAAACTGCATGGCTGTGGTTACTTGTTTGTAAAACTCTTCCAGCCTTGTATACTCCTCTTCTGTCAGATGCGTCCATACAAATGTCCATGAAGAAATTGTTCTGCTATTCCGCGGACGGGTAATTTTATATCCCCCGTCCGTTTCTGATTTAATCGTTGAATCGGAAATCACTTTTGTATATGTATTTCCGCTATTTGTTGCAAACGGATATACAGGAACTCCAATATCAGGAAATCTATATGCCATGTAATCACCTCAACATTTCTTTTAACGTATCAAGAGATCCGTCTTTGTTCTTTGATAATGCCCCTATTGTAATGTTCACCATTTGCCCTTCAATATCTCCAATGCCACCGCTTTCTGCTCGTACTTCTTCCGAACTGTAATTATTGATATTGATAATAGGGGCACCGCCAGTTCTCCCCATCTTATTTGCAATGCCATTTGCCAGTTCCCCAAATGTAGAACCATTGAGTGGGAGTATAGCTTCTCTGGATTTACCTTCACCAATCAGTCCAAGTGTTGGAGCAGTAACAAGCCCGCCATCCGCAAACTTAGGAAGGACAGACCTAATAGCAGGTGTCCAATCAAAAGACATATTAGCGGTGGAACCGCCGCCTCCACCGCCGATTCCAAAAATATTGCCTATTAATCTTGCGGCGGCAGCTTTAGCCGCAATCTGTACGATGGTTTTCAAAATCATTTTGCCGACATTTTCTGCTAATTTCCCAACGTTCTGAATATTGTTCCCGAGGTCTGCAAATATACTGGAAAGGCCGGAAGTCCATCCGGAAACCGCTTCAGCAGTCATCTCATTCATACTCTTATTTGATTCAAGCCACAGGTCATAAAATGCCTGTAACTTTTTTGTTTCTCCTTCCCATTCCATATACGCTTTTCCATCAGCGCTATTCATAAGACTATTTAACCGGCCTGTTTTGTGATTCTGAATGGCATAGCTGGCCTGTTTTGAGAAAGAGTCACGATAAGCATCAGCCCGCTTCTTTGTGGCTTCTTCAACTTTAGCTGTGTACTCATCCTCAACTGCTTTCAATGCTTCCACATCATCTTTTTTTCGTGATACTTCTTTTAGGCGTTCCTCACGTTGGCGATTTAGTGAATTTATAGTGGCTTCATATTCAGCGTCAGCAAGAGCTTTATAATCCCCTATCACTTCCGCATTGGTTTTCTTTGTTTCATAGGTGATAGCGTCCCATGCTTCCTGCCATTTTTTGACCAGTTTATTTTGTAAAACCTTTTCATATTCTCCAAGCTCAGATTCCAATAGAGAAATAGCCTCTTTAGGCAGTCCAGCATTTGAGAGCTTATTGATCTCCGCTTGCTTTTTTCTGATATTTTCTGCAATTTCATTCATTCCTGACATATATGATGATTGTGTTTCTTTTGTGATTTCATCATTCATAGTTTGGAAAAGCCGCATAGCTTCTTCTTTTGCCTGTTCCAATTTCTTAAGAGAGTCACTTACCGTTTTCCCGTTTGCGTCAACTGTACTCATTATTGTTTTACCGCCGGTATATTCAGATACGGATCCATACCCAAGCGGGTTCCCGAACCATGCATTGCCCTCTTCCATACTCCCACGATGAACACCACCGGAAGAGTTACGCGCTATATACTCACCGTTACCAGCATAAATACCTACATGATTTTGCCAATCAATCATATCTCCTACATGTGGAACATATCCATCACCTGCAGAATGGTAAGCCGTGCCAAATTGATTGACTAAATCATTACCATTTACAGAGTTAATTCCCTGTATTCCTGCTTCCTGATAAAGAGCCGATACGAAAGCAGCGCACTGAACACGGGCATCTTCGACAAGCGGGGACATCCACTGTTCCCCCTCAGGATGAGATGCCGCCAAATCAGCAACAACTTGACCTATAGGGATTTCTACTTTATACGTTTTCTCTGCTTTCTCTTCTGACTTGCTCTTTTTAGAACCTGCCCCAATTTCATTGAGCATGTCTCGCATTTGATTTTGTAGTGATTTCATGTCAAATGATGAATTTCCAAATTCATCATTACCATATTTTTTATGTAACGCTTCTGAATTAGCATTAGCTTCTGCATATTTTTCATCCCATGCAGCTTTGGCGGTTTCCACTTCTGCTTTATCATAAACATTCATAATTGTGCCGTTTTCTTTTCGGCGAAGCATGGTATTATTTCGTTTACTGTAATAGTAGTCTTTTCCGTTTACATTAACATATTGTGCTTCTTCTGCTTCTTTTTTATCAGCCTGATGAAATTCATATAATTTTGTAACTGCAAATCCTATTGCTGCTCCAACACCAATCCATCCACCAGCTAATCCCCATACCATTCCAAGAGCATTTCTGATAGCAGATTCAGTTCTCCCTAATGCAGCAACACTGATAGCACTAGCAGAAACAGCTTTTTGGCCAGCGTTTGCATGCGCTGCCCCAAGAAGAACTGCTCCTTGTGTTGCATTTTTAGTCGTGGAAACCGTCGTAGCAGCTGCAGCATTAGCTGTCGCAAAAGCACCTGTCATGCTTGTACGTATTTTAGCTGCTGAGGCTTCAGATGCAAGTCCAATCCTTGCCATCTGTTCTGAAATGAATGTAGCCGACTCTTCAGCGCTTAAATTCATTGTCTGTGCGGTTTTAATAGCTTCTGTCCGCATTTTTGCAAACTGCCGTTCATTTGCCGCAATAGACCTATTTATAGCTCTTTCCTGTGAGGCTGTAAGCGCCGACTGTTCAACAGTTCCTAATACGCCAAAAGCTGATGAGAACGCAGATACCTTCATATATCCAGCTCTCGCTACTTTTAACGCTTCATATATTGCAATCAGCTTTACCAATGTTGTTGCAAATTCTGCAATTTCGCCTTTATTCTTATTGATAAATTCTGCTGAGCTTTTAAGTAATGGAATAATTTCAGGCAACAATTCTTTAGCAAGCGGTGCAAGTGCACTGCCAGATACGAGTTGTAGCTGTCCAAACTGTAACTCCATTTCTTTAAGTTCAAGACTCATCTTTTTCATTTCATCAGGATCTATCCCAATCCCTTTGATTTCAGATGCAAGTTTTTTAGCTTCTGTATATTTCTGTAACGTCGGGATGAGTGCCATGCCACGGGTGCCAAGTGTGTTCATTATGAATTCTTGCGCTTCACCCGCCGCCTGTGCCTTTCTATATCCAACAGCAAGATTTTCCAGCTGCTGATTAATGGGAAGTAGCTTCCCTGACGCATCTGTAACAGAAACGCCGAATATATCCATTACCCGCTTTGCACGTTCTGATTCATCACTGCTCCCCTGTAGTGACTTATCAAGCCTCATAATGGTCTTAGCCGTGGCGTCAACATCCCCACCTGTTATTTTCATTATTTTAGAGAAATTACCAGCTTCAGCCGCTGACATTTGATAACGTTCCATTAGATCATGGAGCTTGTCACCTGCTTCCACAGCACTCCTGATGATGGCAGTAAGCCCAAACCCTCCGGCGGCCACTCCGGCTATTTTTGTGAATCCGCCAATCATATTTGCGACTTTGCCGGTTACACCATCAACGCCATCACCAAATGTATCAAGCGGGCGTGTAGAGAATGATTTATCAATTTCATTCTTTGCCTTTTTTAGCACCGCTTCCAGTCCACTGCTGTCGGCACCAATTTTAACTTGTAAATCAGTTAATCCTTTTGGCATAAAATCACCTCTACATTAAATTAAATTGTTTCATATAGTCATTCTTTTCTTTTGCACGATCCGGCATATCGTCCGGATGTAATCCATAGTATGTTTCCTCAAATAGTTTCCCCGCATCTTTATTGCCAACCAAAATGCGGGCAAGGCTTCTTAAAAAATAAGAAGTTCTGAAATCGTCCGATTCTCGTTTCATTCTGTGCCCTTCCAAAATCGCATAAAATGTATTAATGTTCATGGCACTGAATGATTCGGGGGTCAGTCCCAAGATACCATATGCAATAGGTTCTGATGTCTCAATCCATTCTGATATAGACTGGATTATTTCGCCTTGTTCAATTCCTCTTTGCTTACGGCTCTTGGCGTAAAAAAATTTGTATTCATGTAATATGCGCCAACTAAAACACCCATCAGCATATCAAGATTTGATCCTGCGTTGCAGTAATCGTCAATAAGGTCATAAAGCCCTTCGTCTGTTTTAGGTGCTGTCTTATCAAGTCCAAAGCGCAATGTGGCCATAATAAAATCAATATTGAGTTTGCGGGATATTCCTTCTGCGTTCATGAGATTTAATGTGGTTACTAAGCTCACATTCAGCTCACGTTCAATATTACGAAGTACCCCTATCGTTAGATCAAGAGTGTACTGTTTTTCACCGAATTTAATTTGAATTGGATTATTCATTTATGCATCCTTTCATTCTTAAATACGGAAAAAGGCGCAGTTCCCTGCGCCATAATTCCATATGATTTCATTATGCCTTAGTAACATTGAGCGTAATATTTACATCATTCGCAAATTTTACCGTGAATGTACAAGCCCTTGTAATGGTTTTCAAGAACTCTTTCTTGAACGTTAACTTTCCCCCTGCATAAGAATAATCGCTACCATAGGCTAACGGCTGTCCATTCTGGTCAAGTACCATTCTTGGAACAATATCTACCGGTGTTACATTAACGACAACATCAGCCGGGGAAGTTGCAATAGCGACAGTTGGTGCCGCAATTTTCGGATCTGCAGATGGAGACAACATATCTGACAATGCACCAACGCCTTCAAGAGACATCTTGATTGTTTGTGCAGAGTCGGAAGAGTTGTTATCAGACAAATCAGTAATGGATGCCCAGCCCATACGATAGGTGCCATCCGGATATTCGACACGAACATAAACAGGTTTATTATTTTTGAAACGGTCACGGCAGATATCAATACCAAGATCACCGACAACCCATAAACCATCATATTCAATGCTCCATGTATGGATACCGGGTAACTTTTTGGAAAAGTTACCTGATGTCTTATCCGTTGCGTCCATACTGTCCGCTTTTTCTGTGATAGGTGAGTTTTTCTGCCCACCTACAATAACAAACTCATCAGGGTCTTTTGTCAAAGCGACAAATATAAGTGTGTCTTTCCCTGCGACAGCACGAGATCTATCGGGTGCTACCGGTAAATTTTTAATCTGTTCAGTTGTAAGCATTATTTAACCTCCTGTTGTATTTCAAAATGTAAAATAATTTTTCCATGATAGGCAGTAAATCCATCTTGATACAGTTCACCGTTTGAAGCGACTGAAACGACTTCGGTGTTAATAACATGATAGCCCGGCATTCGCAACTTATAGTGTGTCACAAGGAAAATTACATCGTTCATAATATTATTGATTTCAAGTGTACCGCCCTGATCACTCCATAAATCAATCTCCTGTGTTAATAAGTGAATATCATTGGTTTTGTTATCGTTTTCCGGAACATCATTTGAAGCTCCTATCCATATATATGGAAATTCTTCTTGCCCTGTTGGGATATGTTCTGTTACAGGAACGGTTTGTCCTTTTGATAACAATTCATAGAGTGCCTTTTGTACAGCATTAAAAGGTATTTTAAGTGCCATTTTTTTCGATAGCCTCCTTAACTGCCTGCTCAATCGTTGGCCTTACTGCGTCCATAGCCGGGCGCATAAAAGGATGGGCACGGCGTGGCGGAATAACAGCTCTTTTGAAATAATGGTCACTACCACCGGGATGAAGCGCTTTTTTCACCACAGGTATAACCACTGAATGAGCAGTTCCGTTTTCAACCAAATGTGCCACAGGATCATCGGTTTTAACAATTCCCTGCGTCCCTCGTTTTGTATTTCCTATTTCCATTTGAATAGACGATTTTAGCTTCCCTTTCTTATAAGGTGCATGTGCTATGGTTAGACGATATACTTCTAATGTTTTCTCACGAACAACTTTTCTAATGCTTTCCTGTGTGGCAACATTAAATCTGTCAATTCGCACCAATGCCTTATATACTTCTTCACTAATATTTGCCTTTACAATAGCTTTACTACCCACGATGAACCACCGCCTTACATGTCAATGTCATTTCCTCTGGAACGCTGTAATCAATATGTAAGATTTCATAGGTACAGTCACGGTATTTTACCTTAATCGACCTATCTACATCGTTACGGCGCCTGATCGTAATCCCCTGCGTTATGGCAGATGCCGGGCTTCCACCACTATTACCTTCCCAAAACTTAGGAACGAGAATTTTCGCCCATACAGTCGCAAATGGTTTGAGCGGCTCCTTTTTGAAGCCGCCCTGTCCATCCGGAGTCTGTTTTTGTGAAAGTAAAATAACCCTAGCATTCCTTTCGCCAACTCTTGAAACATTCATAATTACCTCAAATTCTGTGCCGCACGACACTGGGCAATCATACCATTTAAGGTAATTCCTGTTGATTCTGAAAGGTTTGTCAGCAGATCGGGATTAGTCAGCATTTTTGCTGTGATCGATACAACAAGCCCACGGAATAACGTGTTTGTATAATCTACTTTGCATCCTGCATTAACAAGGTATTGTTCAGCAACGCCTGCATAGTGCATAGCATTTGCTTTTTCCTCGTCAGTGTCAATATGCAGTAGTCTTGCTAATTCTTCTGCGTCCATGTTTTACCCCTCAGAATAAATTGGGGGCTTTCGCCCCCCTCACAACCATGAATTATTTACCCTTTTTCACACGAATAAATCCGTTATAAGAAATAACGTTACCGCCCGCGAAAATTACTCCTTTGTTTGCAATCATACCTTCTTTGAATTTATATTCTGTGGATTTCGTAATTTCCAATTCAGAGAAGTTCGTCAAACGATAGCACAGCGGGTTTCCGTAAGCCATGCAATACTTATTTTCTGCTGTTCCGGCAGCAGACAACGGCAAGCATGCACTGTTGATAATAAACGGAATGGTATCAATGAAACCGGTTCCACCTGAGGTAAATTTGATTTCATGATATTTCTTTCCACCCGTTGTACGAAGCATGGAGAATGCCTTCAAATCTTGCTTACTAAGGATCAGAACTCCCTGCCCTTCAATAGACTCATCCCCACCGTAACTAAATACGATGGTATCAAGCGTTTTATTGTCAATTTCCTTCATGCTGAGGTCAGTGGATGCGTCAATGGCAGTTGCTTTTGCGCTGAAAATACCAATAAGATGTCCGGCAGTTCCATCTCCTACCATAATTTCTTTTGCCAATTTCTTTCTTACAGAAGTGGCCATCCCATTTGTAATAACAGAATCATAATCAATGTTGGACAGCTTCGTCACTTCTTCTGTTACCTCGCTGTAAGATGTAATCTTAGATTTCAAAATATCAGCTTCTCCAAAAACGGGATCGGTATCTCCGGCCGCTGCACCTTCTGCTGTATACTCTCCATCAGGGTTAGATTTTTCATATGCCTGTGCATAAGATTCGCCGCCGGGGAGCGGAAGAACATCTACAGCGTCCAGAAGGCTGGAAACCTGCTGGAAGGTTTTATTTACAGTTGTTCCCGTAAACTTCGGAAGTACAATTCCCCCGGACAGTTTTACCGCACGCCCTTCTTTCAGTGCTTTACCTCTTTCTTCCGCCTCTTCAATTTCAGCTTTCCTTGCTACTCCATCAGGGGAAACAGTAAATCCTTTACCCGGTATGAATGTTGCACTTTTTGCACGTGCTTCCGCTTCAGTACCGGTTGCAGCTGTACGGACGTCAGTGTCTTTATCCTCCGGTGTTGCGGTAGGAGCCGGTTGTTCTGCTGCTTCCACCATAGAGCGGAGCTCTTCAATTTCGTTGTTGATAGCAGTAATTTCAGCCTGAATCTGGCGGAGTTCTTCCACATTTTCGGATTTTTCACTTCTTTCAACAAGAGCCTGACGTGCTTCTTCTTTTGCTTTCAGTAATTTCATAAGTCTTTTTTTCATGTTAGATACCTCCTAAAATACGATTACGAATTTTGATTTTTTCTTTTTCCGCTGCATTATCCAATGCTTGTGCACGGGCGGTTTCCACTGCCTTTTTCGCTGTATCCACAGCATCTTTGTCACGGCCGGAAATATCAGTACCGTCATAAGCTGGCCAGTTTACGGCGGATACTTCATAAACCTTTTTGATTTTGTGAATAGTGCGAATGGGATGATCTTCATCTGTAAAATCCCATTCATCACTTCCCACAGTAAACATAAATGACATGCCGGTAATATCCTCACGTTCAATTGCGCTATACAGAGCAGCCGAATCAGGGTTCCCTTTTGTGTCAATCTTTGCTTCTATTTTCAAACCGACATCATCAATAGAAAGCGTCATAGTACTGTTTCCATTATTCCGACGGCTTCTTGCCATTGGAATACGGCCAATATCATGATTAGCAAAAAAAGGCACATCTGTGAAATCACAATCATCAAATGCTCCTCTTGAAATACGTTCCGTAAAATAACCACCTATATCGGTATCCTGTTCAAAAACAGATGCATGACCCTCAAGTATACGAATGCCATCATCTTGGCCATCATCACGAGTTAATGGTTTTGCACGTAAATCTGCAAAGGTAAAACTCCTCATGACAGCTTGTTTTTTATCAAGTATTTTTTTTGACATTTTATTTCTCCTTTTTCTTGTCTTTAATAGCGTTTAACTGATAGTCATCCGCAATGTTTGTAGATATATAATTCAGCGACTGTAAACGTCTGTCGCCGTCCGGCTGAGGTTCGTACCCAAACATGTCTAAAATTTGGTTCAATGTAAAAAGCCCGGTATTGGTACCGAGTGTTGCAAGTTCTATTTTCTGATTATTCGTCATGAAAGCTGTTCTACTGTAATAGGTACGGATCCTGTGCCCAATATCCTGTTCTCGTTGTGTAAAAACACAGGCCGACATAGCCTGTTCAAACTCAGTTTGGAAATCCTCTAAACAGCTCTGATAAAAAGCCCCATGTTGTTCCGCATTGAAATCTCCAGAAAGCATTGCTTCTGAAATTCCATAGCGTTCACGGATAATACTTTTAAGAAATTTCATAACCGTATCATCAATCTTTGTAGGAGACATATTTATTGGAATAAATTCCCCCGGTAAATCAGTAGCGATTATCCCAGATTCTGATTTTGAAATATGCTTTTCAAATTCATCTCGCATGCTATTTAGTAGATTGCCATCTACTACTGTTTTCGCCCTATACATTCCGTTAATTTTTAAGCTGGATTTTAATGCTTTAGGTACAGTTTTGAGAATTTCTCCAAGCGCAGAAACACTTTCAGAAAGTTCTCTTGTGTCAGGTGCCCCAAAATCACTACCGCCACCTATTACAGTATTTTTTCCCCGCCGCCATTTAAGATGAACAATATCTGAATACGGAATAATATCTGTCCCGCCGGAGCGCCAATGAAATTTAATCTCCCATACTTTACCGGTGTCATCTACACCTATTTCAATAGAGGTGGGATTTAATGGCCAAAATGCGGTGTAGTATTTATACTCATTTCCCATCTTATCTTTTATGATTTCATATTGCGGATAAATAAAGCAGTTGCAATCTTTCCGACGTAGCCATTCGCAACATGCAAGAAAATCCTTTGTTGTTTGCAATGGATTTGGCTTAAATCGGAACAAGCGGGATATTTCATCATTCTGTACTTTTACTGTGTTCATTCCTGTAACTACAGATAATACTGACATCTTGCTTACTTCAATAGCAATTCTATCAATACAATTATTCACATGATCTGACAAATATACATTCTGTCCGCCATAAGAGAACATTGCTTGAGAATCATTCAGCAAAGAAACAAGTGTATTTCGTTCTTTTCTCTTTAGAAAATTACGGATATAATCAAACATTATCTTGCCTCCTGCATTGCAAAATACTCTGATTTGTTTTCTGAAAATGCCGCATAAGAAATGATAAATCCAAGCGCTCCATCTATGCGGTTCTTTGATTCACCATATTTTTTTACCGGCATCATCCTGCCAATGGTATCTAATTTTATAGCAGTATTGGATAGACACCATCGATCAATGGGATTATTGTTGTAATTTATAACCTTTCGCCGAAGGTCACTCTCAAGAATGCTCATGGGATTTGATAAAGTCTTAAAATCCATGGGTACCCTATACAAAACTTCTTCTCCAAAATACGCACCTATTTCTTTTTTAAAATCTTGCGAATGCCAATTATCATAGCCAATACGAAATGGTTTCATATTGTAAATTTCATACAACGACTCAAACCATTTGGCAACCATAACCGCATCTACTTCACTCCCGGGACATATTGTGACAAACCCTTGTGCTGCCCAATCTTTATAGTTCTTCTTTTCAGGATTGAGATTATTCCCATCTATTAAGGCATCAGCTTTAATCTCAGGGATAAAATACATTGTTAATGTCCTTTTGTTTTGCGTAACAGGATCTATAAACATTGCTTTTGCATTGCACAGATCTGTAGTTTCTGCAAAATCAAGACTCCCAACATAGTATTGTCCTTTTAAATCTTCAATATTGAATGTATCAGTGTTGTTAATCGTGGCCATATCAAGCCATGCAGCAGATGAATTCTGTTTAATATTGAAATCTTTAGCCATAACAAATGCTTTTGTACTGGCATTAGTCTTAGCTTCTTCAACCATAGAGCGTAAGAATGACCATTTTTTTATAACGCCCAACCCAGGATTACTTTTGTACCATGAATTCTCATTTTGCCATATTTCCTCTTCACTATCTTGCTCATACATAAATATAAGCCATCGCTCATCTTCTGATTCTCCAAGCAACACTTTTCTTGCTTCATCCGTTTCTTTATCAAGGTAGCCCCCATCAGTAAATCCTTCTGATGTAATCTCAATATAAATAGGTTCATCTTGTGTTGACAACGCCTGTCTAATCGGCATAACCAATGAATTGTCTTGCATTTCGTGGACTTCATCTACTGCACCAACTTTTATATTTTTCCCTTCTTTTGCACCTGTTCGCGCAGATAGTTTTTTAATGTTTCCCTTATTTTGCTGGCTAAACTTTCCCCTTGCATGTTTCCGTTTCTTGTTTCCCCAAAATATCCCCTGTAAATTCTTATGAGTACATTTTGACATTTTAGGTGATTCTTCCCGCATCGCATTAGCAGCATCAAATAATATTCCTGCTTGGTCATAGTCATTTGAGCCATACAATACATTAGTTCCAATTTCGCCACAGAACCATTCTGCTAATGTCCATGCCGATATATATGGTGATTTTCCGTTTTTTCTTGAGATCTTCAAAAGTAATTTCTGATATTTACGAACATACCGTTGAAGCTCATCATCCCAAATCTTGAAACAATAAAACGCTTCAATAATAGCTTTTTGCCACAGCATTAATTCAAATGGTTTACCCGCAAACGGTGCTTGTGCATGGCGGCATTCGTTTTCTATGAAGTGAATTCTTTTATTCGAATCAGAAAAATCTTTCTTTATATCATCATCATGCAATTCATTCATTAGCTTATTAATCATAATGCGAACATACGTTCCTGTTATGATTTTTCCTGACTCTATATCGTCATGATATTGCTCAATCCAACATTTATTCATATTCATCTAATCCAAGGTCATCTTCATCAATGTCATTGCTTAGGGCTTTTGCCAACTTAAACATCATATTAGTATATGACGCTCTTACTTTAGGTAATACTCTGGATACTGCAAGTTCTTTTTGCATAAACGGGCTTGATGGATTTATTTTCAACAAGCCTGTCTTTTTAGCCACAGACTGTAAGTTATTCAAATCTACTCTTGTACGTGCGGCTTCAAGAATGAGCCCATCAAGTAGCGATAATTGCTTTTCATCTGTCTCTTTAAATATGGCCTTGATTCTTTTATATTCTTTTTGTATCTCGTCCATTATCAATCCCTTTCAATAGCTTTTTTTTAATAACTCCTAAAAAGTCAAAATCTCGGTTTATCTCAAAAAAGGGTACCCCACGCGGTATAGCTTTGGGCACCTATTTTTCACATGCCGGGGGGTTATTCCTGATACATGGCATACCATTTCTTGATATATCCTTTCCATTCATCTGCAAATATGCCTCTACTATCTGCCATGCCCATACATTCATCTATGGTTGACCGGCAATATATAGGTTCAGCTCCTGTTCGGTTAATGATATGCTCCCTAACCGCTTTTAATGGATATCCCCCTTCTATATATGCATTGTTCCATTTACCATATCTTTGTGCTACATGATCTATCAATAGGTCATGTACCCTTAACACATTCTGTTTAATATTATCCGGCTTATCATACAGTTCTAATCCACTAATGGCTTTATATAACAAGTCCATATTTACTATGATGTCCCCACGTACCGCCATTTGTTTTATCAATGTAGACTTACCCGAACATGGAGCTCCGTAAACTAAAAAGACATGGCGTTCTTTTGTGTAGCCATATCTCCCATGTTCTTTGTTATGACAATCAAAGCAAATCAAATCTACATTTTCAGGATTCAAAGAAACCAACGGATCATTTATATTTCCCGGCGTAAGTTCTGTTTTATGATGCCCTATCAATTCGGATTGATTGAACGTCATATTTCTACCACACTGCTGGCATATCGCTCCACGTTGAATAATGAGTGCCTGCCTTAACTGCCGCCACTCTTTAGAGTTATAAAACTTTGCCGCCCATGTTTCTGCCATTACCAATCACCCCACTTAGCCGGGTTTTTATGCTTTAGCCAACACATGGCCGCGGTTGGGTTTGGCGGTATTTTTCTTTTTGTATGTATGGTTCGTATTGTTTCTCCATTCTTATTTTTTATTATCCGGACTTCTTCATAATAAGTTCGTCCTATCGCTGTATTATAAAGTGCATTTTCTACAGCTGCTTCCGGTATTTCCTTGGCTTTTTTGTAAGTGTCGGCAAATTCGGGGAATCTATTAAACCAATCATATAATGTGGACTTATGTATGTGTATTTTATCTTCTGCTATCTGTTTGTCATCAAGTCCGGACTTCACCCATTCTATTATCTTTTTTAGCCCCTCACCTTTTATCCACTTTTCATATTCACCCTTCCTTGGCATTTAATCACTCTCCAAACTCTTATTATATACATTCTCTCACCTGATTTATCACAAAGTAAAAGCCACGGTTTCCCATGGCTGCTGATTACTGGAAAGGGCGATAGGAATTTCACCTATACAGAATGTCTTTAATGACATTTATGCTATCGTTACATCACGCCCTCATTTCGACTTTCCCTAACTTCTCACATTACCATTTTAACACCTTTTAGAGTGACATTGTGTGACATCTTTTATTTCTCCTGTTTTTTCTTCCATTTCTGTAAGTGCTTCATTATGTAATCTAATCACATGTCTCTTTGAATACGGGAACGCTTTCGCAATTGCATCCCAATCCATACATTGTATATATCGGTATTGCAATATGGTTTTCTTTTCATCATCGATAACTATATTAATAAGATTCATGGCAATCATACGCATATCGCTAAGCCGTTGTAGTTGTAATAAAAACTGCTTATCTATGCTTTCTCCTTTTGCGCAAATTTCCATTAGCACATCAGACAGATCTCTCTTTGTACTGTTATCTACCTTTGGTTTATCGTATCTTATCCCCCTAGCGGAAGCAGTATCCATTAGAAGTGTTTGACGGGATTTATTCAATGCTATAACTAATAATCCTTTTCCTATTACACTTTTAAAGAATTCTCGGATAGTCATCGTGCTGCCACACTTTCATATATCGAGATTTCAATATAGTCTACGATCTTTCCATTACCATCCTTTTTTTGTGACCGCAAGACTTCCGGTAACACATGGCAATATTTAGGACTGTCATTTTTTATAATCCCAGCTTCTTGCAACCCGTCTAAAATATATTTCATGCCATGCATAACACCGTCATCATCTCGACGGTTATTACTTTCATAGAAATCAATAAAGATGGTTACATGAGATTTAAATACTTTTCCGGCGGCCTGCTTTTTAAATTTCCACGCTAATTCTTCTGTATACTTTCTTTTCAAAGATGCGCCTGCCCAACGGCTTCCATTTACCGCTTTGATATATTCATTCAATGTTGGTAATCTCTGGTCACACTCCAATTTCATCATGGCAGATCACCTGCAATTACTTTATTTACCACAATGGAATGACCGGCTACTGCCGCTTTTTCTGTCATATATTCTTGTTTATACAGGTAATAGAATGAAATAGCGTTCCCTTTTTTATCTGCCTCAAGAATAACTGTATGGAATAGATCTAATACACTATCACGTAATCCGTTCGGTACTGCTATTGTCATAATGATATAGTTCCGGTTATTTACCATAACAACATCTTTTATGTTCTGCACATCATTTCTCTCCTACTTCTTGTGCTTACTAATTTGAATGTAATACTAAAATCTATCGTCCTGCTTCTCTTTTCCACCATTTTTGACAACCAATTTTCATTAGTCCAAATTTCACCTTAAGTGGTACCCGCTCCGACTTAAAACACTTAGTTTTCTTTATAATTTCTACTAATCCTTCCGTATCAACAATAATCACTCCTGCCTCAGGAAATTTTTTAGTTAATATTTTGAGAATTTTTTCGCTATTTTCTTTGTATATCTTATATGGGAAAGCATAGTAGACGGCTCTCGTATATTTTGTCAGATGTTTTTCTTTCTTTTGGAAGTCTGCTAAGAAATCACTGTAACTGATTTTGATTTCTACCTCAGTTAAGTAGTCATTTTCGTTGATATATAACAAATCAGCTTCATGGCGAATTCCCTCAAACGGATATTCATACCCGCTAAAAGAGCCATCTTCTTTATACTTAGAAATCCTGCATGATACTCGTGCAAAGCTAACATTCGGTATTACAATATTTTTCACCCCTAATCTTCTCGCAATTGCATACTGTATGATGGCTTCTCCTGTGCCCTTACTCATCATTTTCTCCTTTTAGCATTTTCAATATCTCCTCTCTATGCGCCTCTGCCGATTCTCTTGTCCTGAAACAATTTCCAATAGTTCTGTTTAAACAGTCAAAGGTATTATCGGAAGCAAACCCTTGACTATATATTTCCCCGTTAACACATACGCGCCAATATTCTTCACCATCTGCTGGCTTAAACGGCTTCTTTTTAAATTTATAATCTTCAAAATATGTCAAAAAATCACTCCACAATAGTGATCTCATCCATTCTCCATCTATTTTTTCAAAAAGAACTCCACATTTACAAAATTTAAATGTACCATGACCACATAAGCCACATTGAGCTTCAAACTCTTCATTTTCATCAACGCCGATCCTATCCATTAACAATTTCATTACTTTTTCTTTTAGTGTTTTCATCGCTATCACCTCACATACGATTTAGCTTAAATCCCCGATAGTTCAAATAAATCAGGAGTTTCTTGATTTAATTCTTCCTTTTTCAGATACCAGCATCCGTCATGGTAGTATTCCGGGTTGAGTTCTATTCCTATACCTTTCCGCTCTGCTTTTATAGCTTCAAGAGGTACAGTCATTAACCCGCCAAATGGGTCAAGCACGGTTTCTCCTTCGTTGGTATACCGATTTATCAAACGATCTACTATATCAAACGGCAATGGACAAATGTGCATCTGTTTTCGTCTTCTTGATTGTTCTGTATTGAGCGTTCTCATTCGGTTTACATCATCCCATACATCAGGTGACCAGCTCGCAGGATCTATACACATAAAGGTGGCGGGCAGTTTGTTTTTTTCGTCCATCGCATTGGCCAGCTCTACATGCTTATCAAAGTCATACACGGTTTCTTTACTGTATTTGTTGTACAGTTTGCGTATATCCGATATGGGCATGTCTTTCAAGTCGTCAACGGATAATTGTCTGTTCCCGCTGCTCCTCCAAAATGCATGGGCGTCCAGCTGCCATTGTCCGCGGGTATATTCTTCCTTGCTCTTTGTGACAGGCGTATCTGCATAGGCATTTGACGTATCGGTGGGCAGTTTCCGAAACAGCAGGATATATTCCGGGCAGCCTACTCCCATTTTTGTGCCGTCTTTGCACTGCTCCGTCCAGCCAAGGCGATATGTCTGATTATTTTCACGAACAACATCCGTTACGACGGTTATCATGCCGAAGAATTGAAAGCCGTGTTTCATGTAATGCATGATGGTTAAGGCATGAAACGGTTCTATGGTCGGCATGCCTGTTCCAGTTGCGTTTCCGAATAGTACACGATCTTTCACATGACAGGCATATACTCTTCCCGGCTTCAAAACTCTAAGCAGATTCGGTGTTAAATAATCCATTTGTTCAAAAAATTTATCAGTGTCTTCGTTGTGTCCAAAATCGTTATAGCTCGTGCAGTATTCATAGTGATTGCCAAATGGAATTGATGTCAAAATCATATCTACCGAGTTATCTGGCATCTTCTCTGTTTCTTCTACACAATCTCCATGGATAGCTGTATAATTAGTACCTTTTGTTACAATCTCATCTACTCCGATACTCCTTTGCATTTCTTTAATGGCGTCATTTCGTGAAAGACCATATTTCTTAATGATTTCTTCCATATTTGTTGTGAGCTTGTTATATTGCTCCCATTTCTTTTTCAAGACTTCTAATATCTGCTGTTCTGTTTCCATGTAAATTATGTCTATGATGACCTGCTCTGTTTGCAGAAATCGGTAGCATCTGTGAATTGCTTGAATGAAGTCATTAAATTCATAATCAATGCCCATAAATATTTGCCTGTGGCAATGTTTTTGGAAGTTACATCCACTCCCGGAAAGCTCTTTTTTTGTGGCAAGGATGCGGAAATCTCCACGTGAAAATCCGATTGTATTTTTCTCTCGTTCTTCTAAATCCTGCTGTCCAAAGATGAACTTAGCTTCTGGAATTTCTTTATGTATCTCATGGCGTTCTGCTTCCAAATCGTGCCATAAAATAAAATGGTCATCGGGAGATTTATCAATAATTTTCTTTGCTTCTTCAAGCCGTACATTGATACTTTCCCGTTTTTCTCTTGCAGCATCCGCTAATCCAACCGCACAATCTTTAATTAATTTTTGTTGTCCATCGCGGTCTACTTGATTATCAGGTAAATTAGCTGATAGCATATGATAATTAACTTGTATCGGAGGAAGAGCATATCCATCATCGCTATATCCAAGATCTGAAGGTCTTTGGATAAACAATGCCCACGTAGATAACCATAACCAAAACTCTTTTTCTTTATGCGGGTATAATGTCAGGTTATTTGCTTTGGTACTGTCACGTTGAAAGAAACGTGTCAATGCCTGCCCCGTGTCCATAACTTCCAAGTATCCGCCGTAATGAATAAGTTCTTTGTATCTATTTGGCGCAGGTGTAGCTGTAGCAACGAGCTTATATTTTACACCTGCGAATTTCGGGAGAAATGTTTGATACGTCTTGCTTCCGAAACTTCTAAGCACTGACGCTTCATCAAGACTACATGCAGTAAAATAATGTGGATCTATATCTCCGTCACGAACTCTTTCATAGTTTGTAATTACTATTCTGTTATCTGCAGCCTCGACTTCTTCCATGTTTCTTACATATATTGGCGCAGCTATATTGAGCAGATTAACTGCATCTTCAGTAAATTCTTGTTTGACACCTAATGGACAGACTATTAGCGCTTTACCACCTATTCTTTCTGTAAGTACACGGCACCATTCCAGCTGTTGAATACTTTTCCCTAGTCCGAATGCTTCGAATAATGCCCTGCGCCCACCTTTTAATGCCCATATGACAGCATCTCTCTGATGTGGTTTAAGTACGGAGCTTATTTCATTCACCGATACATCAATACCTGAAACAGGGGCTTTTATAACCTTGTTTTTCAGGAAATCAAGATAGCTTTTCATCATTCACCATCCCTTTCACTGTCAATAAGGTTTTCAAGTTTATTTCTTGCCCTTTTCATCTTTTGCAAAGTGTTTTCATAATCTTTCAAGACGCCTCTGTCAAACATTTCAAATAAAAGTTTTTCGATGCCTCTTTTCAAGCAATCACATTGTTCTTTGACTGCATAGTATTTTATGTTATTCATGGTGTCGCAACCTCTTAGAATGGAATATTGGAATCAGGCTGAGCTGTTCCAAATTGGTTAAAATCGCCTTTTGTATCACCAAGCGTTTTAGCTACTACTGACGCAATAACTTCCGTTATGTATCGTTTACTCCCGTTTGACTCATATGACCGTGTAGCATAACGCCCGATAACCACAACCCTCGCCCCTTTGGTTAAAGAGTTGCCTATATCTTCTGCAATATTTCCCCATGCGACTACATTTATCCAATCGGTAAATTCTTTTACTTCTCCCTCATTGGTGACTACACGTCTATTGACCGCTACTGTTATGTTTGCTTTCACCTTTCCGTTATTAGCCGCTCTGATTTCCGGATCACGACCAAGTCTTCCGATTATTGTTACCTGATTCATATTTTTTCTCCAATTCTCAAAACTGTCCCGCCAAGCGCCATAAACATTTCAATCCGTTTAATCTCTTTTTCTGCAATGGTTTCCGTAGAGAACTCTTTGATATATTTTCTAAACGACCTATCTCTGATTTCGATTTCTTTTCCAATGCAACATACGCTGATTGGATCTATCAATATTACGAAGTCCTTATCAGTGCTCGACTCACGTCTTAAACGCCCGCTAATTATCATCTTCGTGCTCCTTTCTCTCATAAATCGTAACGTTCGTTGCCCATATACCTAATCCCTTGTACCATTGTCCTTCTTCATCAAGAAAAACTCTGCAGGTAAGCGAACCTTGGACGAAAACCACATTTCCTGTTTTCAGTAGTGTTTCATTGCATTGGCTTTGGAAGCATGCACAATATACTATTCCGTCTTTTGGGTTTTCTATATGGTATTTTTCACGTACTGATTTCACTTGTATAGCAAATAGAACCATATTCGATGGGCTTTTCACGTTATCTTTTCGCAGATAAACCTTACCATTTGTTACAAGGGTTCCCATGAGTGCAACTGTGTTCATTTCCTATCCGCCTTTCCCTGATTGAGCATTTTGCCCTTTGCCGTATCGCTAATTAATCGGTTCACTCTTTCATTTCCAATCAATGCTTCAATTCGCTTTGTTTCCCGTCTCTCAGATGCCAGCGAATCATAGATTTTCATGAACTGACCTCTTGCCACACCGATAGTATTCATCGGCTGCATGTTAAGTTCTTCCCATCCAAAACGGCGGACAGCTTCTTCAATCAGCGGGCTACTGAATTTAGGTTTTTGGTAATATCCATATTCCCGCACTGCCTTTAATGCTTCATTCCATGCTTCTCCTGCAGTTGGGATCTGTTTCCCGTTTGCTATCCTGTAAATCCTTTCAGCTTCTTCACGGATTTCCGCAATCGTTGGCGGGAATTTGCTCGTCAAAATCAAAGATTTAATGGCGGCAGTTAGAACTTCACCAGGAATATCACCAAGGAACTGTGCATATAGTCCTGCTTTTTCTTCTGTAAATCTGTCATATATCCCAGTCAGCAGGGATAGCGCCTTCTGAGTTTTTGTCAGTTCCATTCTCTGCATTCATCCTTTCAAACATTTCCGCCGTTTTTTGTATCTTGCTTTTTTGATCCTGTAAGCCGGATGGGGTTTTTAAAGGAAATAGCCCCTTCCAGCAGTTAAGCGTCGATTGATTTAGGATTTCAATCATCATAGACTCATTGCCATGGGAAAGTTCACATAACCGTTTAAAGGACATAGAAGCGGCTCTCACTGTGAGAGGTGCTTTGATTGTCTTCCTCATTTCAATCCAATCTTTGACAGCTTCAAACAACATAGAATTCTTTCCAGCAAATTCTTCAATGATGGTTTTCAATGAAACAGATTGTTTTTCTTTCTTATCTTTTCTTATCTCTTCTCCTCTTATCTTATCTAATCTAATCTTATCTAATCTGTGGAACCATTTTGGTTCCATTTTGGTTCCATTTTGGTTCCAGTTTGGCTCCGCACCATCGGAAGTATTGATTTTATCGTATTCTTCATGGTCTCCTGAATGACCTTCATGTTCTTCTTGGCTCCGTTTTGGTTCCAAACTGGTTCCACTTTGGCTCCGTTTTGGTTCCAAACTGGTTCCACTTTGGCTCCGTTTTGGTTCCAAATATTGGTACTCTCTGTTCTCGTCCAACATTATAAGTTTTGATTCTGGGATAGAAGATTGTTTATACCGGTCACGTTTGACATAATTATGAATTCTCCAATGCTTTACGACGATTACACCTGATTCAAAGGCCAATACATAGCTTTTTGCTATCAGGATTTTCATATCATCGTCGGTACAGCCAATACTTCTCATGGTTCTTTTAGGGGAAACGATAAACCCGTCATCGTCTGCCCTCAGTAGTAAGTGGAAGTATAAGCACTGGGCGGACATCGGCATATCCATAAATTTATCTGTTTCTATAATGGATTTCGACATCATTCTTTTTTCAGCCAATTCTTATCACCTCTTTTCATACAGCATTTATAGATGTACTCCACTTTTTTCTTCACCTTATGCTCAAACTCCTTACACTCCTTAGAATTCAGATAGCTGATAAATTTAACTTGCCAGTCCTCTTTATCTATGCCATGCGCATATCTGCTATGGCAATCAGGGCAAAGGCATATTAGGTTCCACAGCGTATCTGATCCGCCTTGTGATCGGTAAATGACATGATGGTGCTGTACGTCCGGGCATTCGCAAATAATGCATTTATGCCTGTCACGTTTATCCACTAATCCACACATTCTTTTATATCCACGGTCAGATAATCTAAGCGGGGTATGTTTTTTTATTTCCATTCGTTTTCCAACCTTTCCCGCTCTGCTTGTGATATAGTGTCGATATTAAGCTCATAACACGCATCAAATAGATAATCAATTATCCGGCTCATCTGCTTAGAGTCATAACCGGATGAACCAGCATAAAGCTGTATATCCACCCATTCACCGTCATCACCCAGCGGCACAGCTATCCATCCAACACCGTTGCGTTCCCAATCGTTTATCAGGCGGGCAGCGGCTTTCATCATTACTCGGACGGTAGAGAAGTGTCCTGCGTTTAAAATAGCTTCCCGGTATACATCGTTTTTATAAATCCCAGTCTTTTCAGAGATTTTCTCGCAAAGTTCCCACATCAGTGCATTTGCTGACAGAGATCTCTTTTTTTGTTTGACCTTGATTTCCAATGTAAGCGGTTTGGTGGTATCAGGCATTGCAGACAGACAATGCTTATCAACTTGTATTATCAGCACGGCTGTCCGCAAGTCTGAGAATGCTGTCTTGATATCTTTCACATCTGCTTTCATGACATTGGGATTTCTTCTTTTTCAGAATTCTTTCTTTTCGTATATTCGGCAATAGCCGCTTCCAGTCGGTAGAACGCATTGTTGATCTCAATCTGATTTAATTCATCTGGCTTTTTGTTATAAACAAGCCTTGAAAAATCATCAATGGCAATCTTCTTATCAGAAAGTACTTTCCCCAATTCAGAAACTGTAACTACTTTTTGAGAGGTTGTTCCACTTTGCTTTGGCTTATTTTGTGTTTTATGGAGAGCCGGATTGTTTTTTACTGAATTGCCCATCTCATTACCACTATGATTAGTAGCCATCTCCGCATCATCATCTTCCAGTGATACCCCCACCATGGCGGCCAGTGCGTAACGTCTGCCATATGTAATTGCTGATCCGATAGATTGAGCATCTCCTTTCCCTGTCGGCATAAATATAGTGCTTTGGATATATTCTCCTGTTTTGTGGATTAGAACCGTTGTAATAGAAACACGTCCGTTTTCAAGCTTTCCCGGCATCTGCATAACTGACAATCCATTATTTGAAAGCGGTTCTCTTACCGCATCCCATACCGCTGATAAATCGGCATAATTTCGTTTGGTGAAAGGATTGTAGCTGCTCTTCTTCGCAGGCTGCATTTTCCCCTGCGATACAGCTAATGCCGTTGCCAATTCTCCGATTGTTTCCGACCTTTCATAAGTCTCTGAAATTCCCATTTCTTCCATAATTACCTCCCTGTGCTCCCAATACCCCCGACTCTATCTCCAGAGGCATCATCGCCATCGGCAATCAGATAATTCATGAAAACTCCCTGTGCCATTTTTTCACACTTGAAAATGTATTGTTTTTCTTCTCCGATATTGGTGAAGCATATCATGATGTGCCCATCATTTTTAGGATTATTGAAATAATCAGCATCTATAACGCCTACACTGTTTGGAATAATTAGTTTCTTTTTAATTCCAAAAGATGAACGGGAAAATATATAAAGAACTTCCTCCGGTTGCATATATGCTTTGACAAAAGTGTCGATAACTTTTGTATCTCCCGGTTCAATTGAAAAATCGTAAGGAGCAAAGAAATCATATCCTGCACTTCCTGATGTGCTCCTTTTGGGCAAGGGAATTTTATTCTTCTCGACACCAAAACGATCTTCCATGCCTGCTATGGGCATAAATCCGCGTTTCATTGTTTAACCTCTACTTTCATATCAAAACTAATGCCATCAATAAGATTGATTGCCTCATTGACGGTCTGAATTTCAGTATCATTCCGGCAATGAAATGTAACAATGATATCTGTTTTCTTCTGTACACCTTCTTTCTCACCAATTGTTGGTACTTCTTCTTCCTGATTAATTTCTTCTTTTGCAAGTCTCGCCCTTTCCTCTACTTCTTTTCTATTTCTTGCAAATGCTTCTATTCTCGCTTTGATTTCCGACACACTGGCATCTATAATTTCAGTATCATTCAGCACATCATCAGCATTTATCGGACTTGCCAGATTATATTTGATATTCGCCTTTTCAATGCATAAGTCCCTGATTTCTTTGCGGCTATCGATAAGTTCAGCCTTTGCCGAATCTGCTACCTGAAATTCTTTCTGGGACGCTATCAGATGGTCGATAGAAACGCATGTTTCCGACCATTTAGCCGTTTTGTTCAACCATTTTTCATCAATGTCTAACTGCCAGTATTTCTCTAATAACCCGACTGCTGTCGCCTTTGCGGCATATTCTCTTGAAATCTGTGCGATCAGCTTGTCACGGCGGACAGTTTCATATTTATCAAGCTGTTCTTTGAGTGGTGCTTCCACGGCATTAACAACCTTGAGCAGTTCCTTGCATTGTTCGTCAAAAACATTTACAGGCTTTCTTAATTCGGATTTTCCTCGTATTTGGAATTTTTGAATAGCCGTCCTGATAGATGTAATTTCCCGCTTTGCCTTTTCCATATCCTTGAGATTTTCATCTGTAACTACAAGTCCGGCATATTTTTCCGTGGCGGATATTAAGTATTCTTTGACCTCTTCATGATTCCATTGGAAGTTGAATTCCTGTTTTTCAATCTTTGGCATGACCGGCTGTATAGCCGGAAGTGTTGTTATTCTTTCCATATTGTTTCTCCTATTTATCGTTTCCATCTCTTTTGGCGTTCTTCCGCTCTCTTTTGTTCTTTGCGGTTATGATCTTCAAGACGCCTGAGCATTTGTTCAAAATTCTTACCTTCCCGCCGTTCTTCATATGGTTTAAAATCACAATCACGGTGGCATGGCTTGAATGTATTCCCTTTCTTCACCCACATTTCCTGTCCATCTTTAATTGGACGGCCGCAGAATACACATCTCATGATTCTATACCCTCTTTTACCCGTTTAAGAAAACATTCTCTCATTGCGGAAATAACTCTTTTTCGAGTTTCGGGGTTAGGGCTTGCCATCATTTGGATGAGTGATTCAGGACACCCATTACGATATAAGCTGTCAATAATTGCTGCTGCCGCAATGGAAATAAATTTATCATCAACACCTTTCCCTGAAATTACAAATTTTTTCAATTCGTTATCTGCCTGCACTTTTATCTTGTACATTTTTAACCGCCTTTACTTTAATAACGATTTCTTTCCCGGGTTGAATTTGTCCCGGTTTGGAAATATGGTTCTCCCTCGTTGTTCTCCATACAAGTTCTTGCAGATTTTCCCGACCACCGGAAACACGATCGCATATGTCCCAAATAGTATCCCCTGCTGAAACAGTTTCTCTGTATTCAATCATTGGGGGTTCCGGTTGTACTGCATATCCGGCCGCAGTTGCCACTGTTGCAAGAATAACTGTACCTGCAAGCATATTATTCATAGCCCACCTGCCATTTCTGATAGATCTTGGCCATCACATTTATTTAGGAACTCATTAAAAGCAATTTTCCGCACACGCCGTGAAGAATTTACTTTGATAACAGGTAATACTCCTGAATTAATGAGTTTTGAAACAATCCGGGAAGAAGTCTTCAGCCGTATTCTTACCTCCTCCAATGACAGAAGCCTGTCCGTGTCATCTAATATCATTTCTTTTTTCATGTGTCGCAACCTCTTTTTGCTTTCTTTACTACTAATTCGAGACCTAACCTCTTCAAAATGGATAAAATGGTATCTAACTTAGGGTTATGCATTCCAAGTTCCAGTTTTGAGATCATCTCTCTTGATACTCCGCATTCTTTCGCCAGTTTGTACTGTGACAAGCCTTTTCTTTTTCTCTCCTTTTTCACAGTTTCTACAAAATCTTGTATTTCCACACTATCACCGCTCCTTTATGTTGCGTAAAAGATTTGACGTAAAATATTGGCTTATGTATAATGTCCGAGGGATGTCTATACACGAGTTACATAGTGTAAATTTCCATTCATCCCGTCGGAAAGGGGTTGGTTCTATCATTAGGCCAATTTTTAACCGACGCCTGTGCCTTTACTACTGATGCTTGCTACGGCGTAATGTAGCAGGAGACTTAACTCCTTAAGTGAGGTAGCACGCCAAGAAGCGGGATTGCAACCGTGCTTCAATCTGATTTCATAAATGGAGTACTAGACTGGTTAGCATTTGTGATATTGGAAAAGCTGCAAGGTGTAGGCTAAGAAATAAGCTGACTATATTAGGGATTTGCTCCCCTAATACATGTCTGGTTAAAGGGACGTGTTCGCTCACGTCTCTTTTTCATTGCGCTTATCTGACGATCTCACTCCCTCACCTCGCTTCTCTTTTCATCCTGATAATAATTTCAAGGGCACGCTATGCATTGGGAAAGTGTTTTCGGAATAACGCCTCTCGGAAATGCCTTTAAGAAGATTTGTTTATAATCTCCTTACCTTTTCCCACATAAACTCCGCCATCTTAATTGATAACCATCCTGCGGCAGTGATATTGATAAATACAGTTATCAGCATAGCTGCCGTTATATATATAAAAACTTCCATTTCTCTTCCCCTCTCTTTTTCTTTAAAAATTCTTTCCTAAGTACCTAGATAATAAATCCGTTTACCGTCACTCCGAATCTCTTACCTTTTGATTCTTAAATTCTTGCATGTTTTGCAAGTCAAATCGCAAAAAAATATTCCCTGCCTGTGATTCTGACAGACTAAGAAAATCACTAAGAAGATATGCTTCCCAACATGTAAATGCAGTTTTTCCATTTATCTTTGAACTAAATGAATTTATGGAAATCCCTAAACATTCAGCTGCATCTGAGTATGTTTTCTTATTCTGCCTAAGCAGTCCTTTTAATTTAAGATTCTCCATCCCCTCTCCTTTCTCTTGCAAATTTTGCAAGTTCTCTTGCTCTAAGGATACGACTAAAAATTATATTTGTCAATCGTTTTTTACAAGATTTTTTTATATTTTTGTATTAAAACTTGTATAACATTCATGATTAGTGTAGAATGTCATTGAGGTGATAAATATGAATGAGCAGGAATTTAATAAAAAAATAGGTCAAAGAATAAAAGAAGCTCGCTTGAATAAAAAAATAACTCTTGCAGAGTTAGGGAAAAGAATTGGTATAAGTGAATCAAATACACTCAGATATGAAAATGGGGATATTAAAAAAGTTTCTATCCCGTTACTTGCTAAATTTGCTGCCGCATTGCAAACAACATCGCAAGAGTTATTGGGGTGGAACACCGATAGTACAACTATAAAAAGCTCATTATATCCGTTTTTTGATGCTTATATTTCAGCCGGTACATTGGATAATATTGATGCAATCTATGATTGCCCAAAGATAGATATGCCTGACGCTATATTAGGAAAATATGCCCATGATAAGGATATCGTTTTTATGACGGTCAATGGTGAAAGTATGAACCGTGTTATTTCCAATCATTCTGTTATTGCTGTCAAAACAAATGTAGATAGAAATTCACTTTCAAATGGAGATATTGTTATTGCATCTAATAATGGCGGATATACTGTGAAACGTTTTATCAATGATGAAAGAAATCAGCGGATTATCCTCCGTCCGGACTCTACTGATGAAAGTTTCAGTGATATTATTATCCCCTATGATATTGCTGATGACTTACGAATATTCGGTAAAGTCGTTGTTTATTCTGTCATTCTTTAAGAGGCGTTAGAAATGGAGCTTGAACCTGAACAACAAGTCTTATTTGATAGGGTAATGTCCTACCCCTATCTTCCCGTTGTTGCCGTGGATGTTGAAACAGCAAATAAATATCCTGACAGTATCTGCCAAATAGCAATTGCATGGATGGAAGGTCAAGAAACCTATGGGCTTTCATTTCTCATTAAACCGCACACTAAAAAATTTGAGTTTACAGATATTCACGGAATAACTTATGATGATGTAAAAAAATCGCCAAGATTTGCGGAGGTAATGGATAAATATATATTTCCTATTTTAAATAAAGCACAAACTATATCCGCGCATTATGCTTCATTTGATATGATAGCTATTGAAAAATCTTATGAACTCGATAGTAAATCTTTTATTCATATTATGGATTGGCCAACTAAAAAGATAAGAGATTCCTGTATTCTTGCCCGTGTATTTCTTCCAGATTTACCAAATCATAAATTACCAACGGTTTGCCAAGCTCTTAATATTCCTCTTATCCACCATGACGCACTAAGTGACGCAAAAGCGAGTTTGCAAATTGTAAATTGGGTAATGTCAAATTATGCGGATTATGAATTACATGATTTGCCCATGTGTATGGTCACAAATGAATGGGCATACAAAGATATGTTCTTTTCTCCTTTTAACACACCCCATGGTGTCACGATAATGACTCCTAAACAAAAAGCAGAGTTACAACGTCAAGCTGAAGATGATGCAGAAGCGAAAGAATGGGTAAAAAATGGTATAATGGTGGTTTTTGCAGTGCTAATTGCATATTTATTTTTTATGTAATTTCTAATAATTTTTATTGCAAATCAAAGCTAAAGGACGACGATTATGGATTCTCAAATTTTACTATATAGTATCGCACTCAGCTTCCAAATAACTGGTTCTATTCTATTTATAGCTTACTCCAGTTCATTATGCCGTATCAGCATCATAAGATCATTTGCTGCAAATAGTTTTATAATAAATGATGGTGATACTAAAAAGATTGATTATAATCATAATGCCTTTATTGCCGAATATAAGAAGGCCTATTTCAGCAGAATGACATTCATTTACTTGTTAGCCGGGTACATTCTTTCTATCTTTTGTGATTTGAATGAATACGATAAACGTTGCGTAGCCGCACTTGTTGCAGTTTTCACAGGAATTCTTTATTTGTGTACAAAACTTATCATAGAAAAATACTGTCTCACACGACCTAAAGTTGTTAAGTTAATTACTTCTGAAGAATTAACAAATTTAGGAATTTCTCCAAACATGGAGAAAATTTCTAGCGAGGAAATAGAACTATTTTTTACGAATCCTAACAAACGCTAATATTTGACGAGAATCTTATCCCTCTGATACAATGGGGTCACAACTTGAGGATTACTCCTCAACTAAATTATGGACTTTGCGGCATGCCCGCACTACCGTAGAAAGACCTCGTATCATTTGGGTGCGAGGTCTTTCACGTTTCACTTTACTTAATCAAAGTGGCGATAAACTTACAAAAGACGAACCCCACCGTTTGAGAATGATGACAAATTAAGATCCTACATAGGGACAACTTGCCCCAATGTATTAATAAGTTATAGAAACTATTAGTGGTTTAAATTTTGGAGGTAATGCTATGAAAATGCCATGGAAAATCACGTCAGCTATTATTTTGAGTACAATGCTGTTATGTAGTACGGCAGATGCTGTCATTTCTTCATCAAAGTCGCAGGTACCAAAGGATTTTGAAAATATAACTGCTACAACTTACCAAGAGTATTGGAAAAATGGTGAAGAATTTAAATCAAATGGAAATCAGGAAAACCCGGATTTATTTGGGCGGCAATGGCGGAAAGCCTCTACCAACTCCATTTCATTGGTCACACCACGGACGATAGTTGGGTACATTGCCTTTTCAAATAAGCAGAGGCTGATTGATGTACCTGCTAATTTTGAACAAATTATGGAAAAGCATAATGATTTGCTTTATGTTGCGACATGGACAAGTTTCCAAAGAATGGGAATGTTTGGCGAAGGCGGAATTAACCCACAGTTGCCCACACAAAGGCTTGTAATAGAAAAAGACGGTGTATTAATTCGCCCGCAGGTCATGCCGCCGGAAATTGAAGCGCTTATGCCCCACAGCTTCGGGCTTGTATATTATGCCTTCCCCCGTAGTGTCATACTCAATGCCCCATATACCATTAAATGGGTTACAGGCTATGGCGATATTTTAAAAATGGATGTTCCACAAGAACTCATTGACAGCCTGATTGACGATGAATATCATTTTTACAACTCTAACAAAGGTTTAGTAAAGATTCCTTTGAATAAATCTTCTGAATAATAATTAAAAGCCCCTGCCGTGCAGGAACACGACAAGGGCAAGAGCTGATTGGTTGCGACACCATGAACAACTCTGTTCATATTTTACCACATCAGCTCCTTTTCTAACAGGAAGGAGTTAATAAGAATGGCTAATTTTAGAATGCGTAACGGTCGTTGGTATTATACCATTGACGAACGGACAAATGACGGGAGGCGGATAAGGCATGAGCACTTTGGTGGTTTAACAAAATCGGAATGTGCAAAGACATACAGAAAGGCAATGATCGAAATTGACCGGACAGGAAAATTCTTTGAGCTTTCCGGCATGAACCTTGGTGAATTTTTACAGGAGTGGTTCCTAAAAGAAGTAGAAAAGAATTTACGTCAAAATACACAAGATGTATATTCAGCGCTTATCAAAAACCATATTTCATATGATCTTGGAACCATAAAGCTAAAAGAAATCACTACCCCGCTTCTTCAGGATTATCTATCAAAACTAAAAGATGATGGATATGCCAAATCAACCGTCAAATCCATTCACATAATCCTGAAATGTTCCTTGCGCTGGGCAGTCGCAAACAGGCGGTACCTTCTTTTTAATCCGATGGATAATGTGAAAGTTCCCCGTTATGATGTTGCACCATCATCCCCCGGCATTTTCACAAATGAAGAAATCGAAGCTATTTTTGAGAAATATCCCGCCGGAAATAAACTGTTTATTCCTCTTAGGATTGCATATCAAACTGGACTAAGAAGAGGTGAAATTCTTTCTTTACGATGGCCATTGATAGACCTGCAGAGGAAGATCATTCATGTAACAGGAACCCTTTATGATAAAACAGGATTTTTTGTGCAAGATAATCCTAAAACATCAAGCTCTATCCGGAATGTTCCGTTTGGCCAGTCATTATTTCTTGATTTAAAAAAGCAACAAATAGAACAAAAAAAGAACCGACTCAAGTATGGTCAGTTCTACTATTATGATTCTGATTTTGTTTGCACTAATGAAAACGGAAAACCGTTAACATCTAATGCCCTGCGAGGCTTCGAGCAATTCTGTAAAAAAACATTTGGACACGGGTCGATGCACACATTCCGTCATACCCATGCAACAAAGCTTCTTGAAAATGGCATTGACCTTGACTATGTATCAAAACGACTTGGTCACTCATCAATAACCACCACCGCCGATATTTACATTTCAATGACGGACAAGCGGGATAAAGCTGCAGTGGAGCTGATAGACAAAGTCTTATAGTTTCCGCCATAATCACAGACAGGCGGAAGCAGGGCGGTAAAAAACACTGGAAACCCTGATAAATACTACATTCTCACTTGGTTTAATGTTATCGGAACTAAAGTTGCGTAAAGAGAAAATATACCCGTTTCCATTAGATCCAATATATTCTCTTATATTCTCTTTATATTTAATTATGGTTACGTAAAAGAATACAATTCTTTTGTAACACGAGATACTTCAGCAAAAACTCGTTCAGTATCAATTGTAAGAAGCTCTTTGTCCCGCATAACAAGATTTCCATTAATTATCACGGTATCTACATCCATAGAATTTCCAGCATATGCAGCCAAAGATATACTGTCAAACCGTGGATGCCAATGAAAACCGCTTTGATCTATTAAAATAATATCTGCAAGATATCCCGGTTCTAATTTACCTAAATTATCATATCCAAGACACTTAGCACCTTCTATGGTCCCCATATCAATAGCTTCCTTTGCAGTAACTGCAAAAGGATCATAATTATTTGCTTTATGGATAAGCGCAGCCAAGCGCATTTCCGCAAACATATCCAATTTATTATTACTGGCCGCACTATCCGTCCCAAGACCGACAGTAATTCCAGAATTTCTCATCTTTATAACTGGTGCAATGCCAGATGCCAATTTTAAATTACTCCCCGGATTATGTGCGACACAGACATGTTTTTGAGCCATGATCTTTATATCATTATCGTTAACATGTACACAATGTGCTGCCAATGTAGGCTGTTCAAAAAGCCCAAGATTATCCATCAAAGCAATTGGTGTTAATCCATATTCTTTCAGGCAATTATCAACTTCTCCTTTTGTCTCGCAAAGATGTATATGGATTGGAATGTTATATTTTTCAGCTGCATCTCTAACTTTCTTTATATACTCCGGTGGACAGGTATATGGCGCGTGTGGGCCAAGCATCACCTTAAATCGTCCATCACCCGCTCCATCCCATTTCTTAAAAAGTTCTATGTTCTCCTGTAGAGCTGAGGAAGCGTTAGGACTGATACCGGCAAGCCCTCTTGCGAGATTCCCACGCATTCCCGCTTTCTCAGCAGCTTCTCCACAGGCATTCATAAACATATACATATCACAGAATGATGTTGTACCGCCGCGAATCATTTCCGCAAATGCAAGCATACTTCCCCAATAAACAATATCATCATTTAAGTGTTCCTCTACCGGCCATATTTTATTTTGCAGCCAATCCATCAGTGCCAGATCGTCAGCATAACTTCGGAATAAGGTCATTGCTACATGGGTATGCGTATTTACAAGTCCCGGTAAGGCAAGCATATTTTGGCCATCAATGACTTCGTTATAATTTTCATTTCGGGGATGCTTGGGAAATTCCCTAATCAATTTTCCATCGACTACAATATTACTATGTTCATGGATTTCTCCATTTTGATATAATGCGACATCTTTTAATAAAATAGACATGTAGCCCCCCTCAGTCTAATCCCAGGTATTCCTTTTGTTTATCAGATAAAGTATCAATCTCATATCCCATAGATTTCAATTTGATTTCTGCTACTTTTTCATCTAATTCTCTCGGGAGTAGGTACAATTGGGGCCGCAGTTCTTTTTCATGTTCACAAAGGTATGAAACAGCCAATGCCTGCATAGCAAAAGATAAATCCATAATTTCCACAGGATGACCATCCCCTGCTGCCAGATTAACCAATCGCCCTTCAGCCATTAAATAAATGGTATTCCCATTAGGAAGAATATATGCCTCGATATTTTTTCTTGCTTCATAATGAGAGTCAGAAATACGCTCTAAATCCTTTCGGCTGACCTCGCAATCAAAATGTCCGGCATTCGCACAAATTGCACCATCTTTCATTTCCATAAAATGTTTTTCCGTAATAATGTCTATGTCACCGGTAACTGTTAAAAAAATATCTCCATATCTTGCTGCCTTTTTCATAGGCATTACCTCAAAGCCGTCAAAAACTGCTTCAATTGCTTTAATTGGATCTACTTCTGTAACAATAACATGGGCGCCCAACCCTTTAGCACGCATAGAAACGCCCTTTCCACACCATCCATACCCCGCTACAACAACGGTTTTTCCTGTTACTGTTAAATTGGTACTGCGAATCACCCCGTCCCATACAGATTGTCCTGTCCCATATCTATTATCAAATAAATACTTACAATAAGAATCATTGACTGCTATCATAGGGAATGCCAATTTATTTTCTTTTTCCAATGCCTTTAAGCGATATACGCCGGTCGTTGTTTCCTCAGCTCCGCCAATCAGATTCTTTTTTGCGTCTGTTCTGTCTGAATGAAGTAAATGAACTAGATCCCCACCGTCATCAATGATAATATGCGGCATATGATCTAGCGCCTTATTCAGGAACATGGTATATTCCTCGTCAGTACACCCATGCCATGCGTAAACAGTTATACCCTGATTTACGAGACCTGCAGCAATCGGATCTTGTGTAGATAATGGATTACTTCCGGTCACGATGACATCCGCGCCCGCAGACTGCAGCGTAAGTGCCAAATATGCCGTTTTTGCCTCCAAGTGAATGGACATTACAATGGTCTTTTCTTTTAATGCCTGATTATTTATAAAATCTCTTTTCAGTGCATTCAATGCAGGCATAAATTTTCCCACCCAGCGAATCCGTTGAAGTCCTTCTTCGGCCAAAGATATGTCTCGAATCATAGAATCATTCATATTTTAAACTCCTTTCAAACTGTTTGATAGATATATAGTAAGGCGCCTTTAATGCCCCTTTTTCGGTAATAATTCCTGTAATCAGTTCATTTGGTGTTATATCAAATGAGGGATTGTAAACAGGAATATTCTTAGGTGCGATATAAATCCCCTGAACCATACGAACTTCATCAGGATTTCTTTCTTCAATTGGTATATCCTTACCAGAAGAAATGGAAAAATCAAATGTAGAAAATGGCGCTGCTACATAAAATGGAATCTGATGATATTTACATAGTACAGCAATTCCATATGTCCCTATTTTATTAGCCGTATCTCCATTACCTGCAATTCGATCTGCCCCTACGATTACAGCATCAATTTTTTTTCGTTTCATTACATCTGCTGCCATACTATCTGATATAAGGCGGACAGGAATCTGACCGCTTACCAACTCGGCTGCTGTCAGCCTTGCCCCTTGGAGCAGTGGTCTTGTTTCATCGACATAGACACAAGATAGTTGACCATGCTGATGCAGACGTGTGATTACACCCAAAGCAGTTCCGATTCCTGCGGTTGCCAATGCTCCAGCATTACAATGCGTCAGTATTTTCAAATGCTTTTTACCCTTAAAAATATCTGCACCCCGATCAGCAATTCGGCTGCATATTTCTTTATCCTGCCTTTCTATTTCATTTGCTTTTCTTAGCAGCGCTCCATAAATATTTTCCAGCTTTGTGTTTTTAAAAACTTTAATTATTTCATCAACTGCCCAAAATAGATTAACTGCTGTGGGTCTTGCCATTTTCATTGTGTCAGCGGCATGCAAAAATTGTTTTTCAATTGTAGCGGTATCTTGGCAATCTCTTGAAAATTTCTGATAAGCCAGCAGCATTCCATAAGCAGCGGCTACACCAATAGCAGGAGCTCCCCTTACGACAAGATTTTTTATGGCATCAGCCACCTTTAGGTAATCATTGTATTCCATATATATATATGTTCCAGGCAGGCGTGTCTGATCAAGCAAATACAGTTTATCATTTTTCCATTCTAGGGAATGCATTATCATAAGCAGAATCCCCCGAAATCCTTACCTGCATGACGGCACTCACAATCAAGCGTTGTATCAAAAGATTCGCAAATCATCATCGTAATTTTACGAAAGCTTTCGATATTCCGATCCATGCACTCAACGACCTCTTTATGAGTAAGTATCGTCGGTGAAATTCCCGCCGCAAAATTGGTAACCATTGAAATAGTCGCATAGCACATTTCCGCTTCTCTTGCCAATTGGCACTCCGGTACATTGGTCATTCCTACCACATCTGCTCCCCAAAGCCTAAATGTCTTTATTTCCGCCGGAGTCTCAAATCGTGGTCCTTCCGTACATATATATGTACCATTAGGATGAATAGTAATTTCATTTTTCATTCCAGCTTGAATAATCACATTCCTTAAGGTTTGACAGTAAGGATTTGTCATATCAATATGAGCAACACCACGGAATTCTCCATCAAAGAAAGTTCCATTCCTTGATTTCGTCATATCTAAGAACTGATCAATCAGTACAAGTTCGCCCGGTTTATATTCCGTGTTTAAAGAGCCTACCGCAGTAGTTGAAACTATGGAAGAAACTTCTAACATTTTTAACGCGTAAATATTTGCACGATAATTTATTTTATGCGGAGGAATAGTATGCTCTGTACCATGCCGGGCTAAAAATACGATTTCTTTCCCCTTAAAATACCCAATTTGACAAGCCGCTTGTCCAAAAGGGGTATTTATTATTTCAGAACGAATATCGGATAATATCCCGGCATCATACACGCCGGTACCACCAATAAATGCCAGTTTATTCATTGCGTTATACTTCCTTCCTTCTGAAACCAATGTTGAAGCGTCTCTCTTGATATTTTTCGGATCTTACCACAATAATGACATGAAATTTCAATATATTCGTCTTTCAGCAAAGAAACTCTTTCAGATTTCGGCAATGCCACAAGCGCCGTTTTTATCCGTTCTTTCGAACACGTACAGCAAAATGCGACCGGTGCCTCTTTAATTATTGAAAACCCGCCTTCTTTTATAAGTGTTTCCAATTCGTGCCCCTGGAATAATCCTTCCTTGGAAAATAAATGGTTTCTATTTCTGAAGTATTGAGTGAATTTTTTCTTATTCCCTTCCGGCAGCAGCTGGGCAAAAATACCGGCGGCACGCGTTATTTTTTTCTCCGGTGATACAGCTGCTGTAACAAAAATGAAAGATTTTATTTGGTCAGACTGTTTTAAATATTGTCCAAGGCATTCAGAAATATTACCAAAAGATAAATTTATACGGCTACTATAAGGAGTCCGTACTAAGGAATATCTTGTAACGGTAAGTTGTGCTTTATCACTGATGAGGAGCTTTTCATTATGTGATGTCACCGGAAGATTATCATCAGCAGTGTCCACATAACCACGTATAAAATACCCTTCATAGGCATCAGCATGAATAGATCCCAAAATAGAATTTGTTTGCCAAAGAATACTGATTCCTTCATGATTCTTAAAATCCGTCGCAAGTACAGATGTACCGGCCAGAATTTTCCCCATAATCACTGCTGTTAAAGCAGGCAGATGATGTAACTCCTGTACCTTTGCAGCAGCAGAAGAAACATCAGAAACAGTTATACGAATTCCTGACATGCTTAAATAATGTTGAATTGTATTAATTTTAATCAATTTTCTCTCCGGATATCTTGAATATTTGAACAAATTTAGATATCAAATCTTTGCATCATATGTTTATTTTACAACAAAATCAATGAGAACAAAAAGCGCACAGCCTATAAAAACAGACTATGCGGATAAAATACGGAAAGAAAACCCTATGAACGCAGTACATCAATCGCTTTTTTTCTATCAGCCGCGCCAAACACGGAGGAACCGGCTACAAGAATATCTGCGCCTGCGTCTTTAAGCAAAACAGCATTAGCAGAAGAAACTCCTCCATCCACTTCGATGGGAATTTGAAGATTTAAATTCTTCATCATCTTTTTTAATACTTTTATTTTATCTAAAGTATAGGAAATGAACTTCTGACCGCCGAATCCCGGATTAACGGACATAATAAGTACAAAATCTAAAAGAGGCAATACAAGTTCCAAAGCAGACAGTGATGTGCCAGGATTAAGCGCAATACCCGCTTTAATTCCACGAGACTTTATATCGTGAATAGTACGATCCACATGAATCACCGCCTCCTGATGAAAGGAAATCATATCAACACCAATTTTTCCAAGTGAATCAAAATAATATTCAGGATGATATGTCATTAAATGAACATCAAATGGCAGCAACGTGACTTTTCTAAGTGACTGAATGACCGGTGGACCAAAAGAAATATTGGGTACAAAGGTACCGTCCATGACATCAAGATGAACTAAATCAGCACCACCCGTTTCAATATCTTTCAACTCACATTCTAAATTGGAAAAATCTGCGGCGAGGACCGAGGGAGCAATCTTCATAATTTTTTCTCCTGGCAAAATCAAATCAATACTTTTTGGAATACTTCAATTTCTGAAATATTTGTAAATAGGACTCATATCTTCTTTTTTGAACAACCCCGTCTTCTATAGCCTTCCGGATAGCACACTTCGGCTCGGAAATGTGCCGGCAATTATTAAAATAACATTTCCCTAAGTAAGGACGAAAGTCTTTAAATAAAAAACCTAATTCATCAATATCCAGTAAATCTATATCTAGAAGCGTATACCCTGGGGTGTCCATAAGAAATACTCCCGTCTTAAATGGCACTAATTCTGCATGCCGGGTTGTTGCCCGCCCCTTTCCTGTATAAGCGCTGACCGCACCGGAGGTAAAGTATGACCGCCCTAAAAAATAATTTAGAATACTGGACTTTCCAACTCCAGACGGTCCGGAAAATACGATGATACGACCTCGCAAAAGTTTTTTTAAATCGTCAAGGCCATCTTGAGTATATGTAGATGTATAAACACAGGGATATCCCGCTTTTTCATATTCTTCACATACTCTTTTGGCAGAAACTTCATCCAAATCGCACTTATTGATGCAAATCACAGGAGACATATTCGCATTTTCCGCAAGTAATATCATTTTATCAAGAAGACCGCGATTAAGATCCGGTGTACAAATGGATGACACCAGTACGAGTTCATCTACATTTGAAACCGGCGGCCGATATAATTGATTCTTTCGTTTATAAACTTTTGTAATGATTCCCTCGAACCCTTTATTGGTTTCATATTCTACATGATCGCCCACTAATACATCGGTCTTTTTCTTCAACGCTCCGCGTGAACGGCAGCGAGTCAGTACCTGATTATTTCCCAATATGGTAAAATATCCGTTTTGATCTTTCAGGACAGTCCCTTCCATAAATTTATAGCTCCCGATCTTGGACTATATTTCCATCAATAAGTACTTGAACCTTAACATTCCCTATCCCTGATACAGATTGATTAACTGTACTTCCCGGTTTAACCTGCTGATCATAGGAGACTGATTTACCATTATCATCAATTATATAGATAACCACATGGCGTGAATTGCCGTTTTTAGGAATAGTAATATTAACGCTCCCTGTTTTTTTCTGCGTTTTTTCTTTTTTCCCGATAGTAAGATTTACGGAAGATTCATTCGTAGATACGCCACCGGTGGGATTCTGCGCCAAAACAACAGCAGAATCATCTGCAGTAATCCCGTCAGAAGATGAAATAGTTCCTAATGTAAGATGTACGGAATCCAATGCATTTTTTGCATCTGCCAATGTCATACCTACCAAATTAGGAACATTTACCGGTTGGCGCAAGTTAATAACAATATTGACGAGTGTTCCTTTTGCCACTTTCGAGAAAGACTGCGGGCTCTGAGAGATAATGATTTCGGCCGGCTGGGATTGGTCGCTACCATTTTCAACAGCCCCTAAAGCAAGATCCAGTTTTTCTAACCGTTCTTTTGCCTGATCTAAAGTAAGCCCTTTTAAATCGGGAACCAAAATAACAGCTCCACCTTTGCTGACTGTCAGATGAATGATCCTCTGTTCTTTTACACTTGCTCCGCCAACCGGTGTTTGGGATATTACCTGTCCGGCCGGAATATCATCACTGGCAATTTCATCAATGGAAAACTTAAGATTCATTTCCTTCAGTGTCTTTTGTGCCACTTCCACAGGCTCTCCGACAAGCATTGGTACTGTTACATTTGAGGTACTCCAAAAATTTCCAAAGCTAAAAAATGCCCACAAAAAACAGGAAATAAATAAAAGCACCATTGCGATCCAAATATACTTTTGAGGGAAATTTGTAATCAAATGAGAAAGCTTACCTTCCGGCTCTGTTCGTGCAATTTTTTCTGTTTTTTGTGCAATTGGTTTCGTCATCGCAGCAAACTCGGGCTGTGCAGGTTTATAAATGGACGTAGTAAATCCCTGCGCCATTTTTAACTCAGAAATAAAATCAGAAACAGAATTGTATCTCTTATCAGGATCTTTCTGCAACGCGGTCAAAACGCATTCTTCCAGCATGGGCGTAATGGCAGGATTAAATTTAGTTGGCCGTGGTACTTCTCCGCGCATATGCTGCAGTGCAATACTGACTGCTGTTTCACCTTCAAACGGTAAATGGTGTGTAAGCATTTCATAGAGCACAACACCTAAAGAATAAATATCTGTTTTCTCTGTAACTTTATCCCCAGCCGCTTGTTCTGGTGATAAATAATGAACAGATCCCAAAATAGATTTTTTATCAATTACTGTTGCAGAATTGATTGCTCGTGCGATGCCAAAGTCAGTCACTTTCACCTTACCGGTTTCAGTCAGAAGAATGTTATGCGGCTTAATGTCGCAATGAACAATACCATTCTCATGGGCTGCTTCAAGTGCGCTGCCGATTTCAACAGCAATACGTACAGCCATATCGACAGATATACTGCTGTGATCTTGAATATATTGTTTAAGGGTCACCCCTTCGACATACTCCATAACAATATAATGTACTCCCTGATCATCCCCAACATCATATATCCCCACAATATTAGGATGTGTAAGTTTCCCCGCAGACTGCGCTTCATGTCGAAAACGTACAATGAAATCATTGTCTTCTGCAAAACTGCTATGAAGCACTTTTACAGCAACTACCCTATCAAGTAATAAATCGGTAGCCATATAGACATCTGCCATGCCCCCCGAGCCTATTTTCTTTTCCAATTTATAGCGATTGTCAAGTGTTTTACCAACCATTAGCCTTCTCCGCCTTTTCTACCCCAGTAGTCAATTAATATAAGAGATACATTATCTGCCGCACCTGCATTATAAGCGGCATTGAATAAATGTTCTCCGCAATTCATTAAATCTTCTTTGGTAAAATTTCTATATTCCGACAGAATTTTTGCGATATGTGTATCATCCACCATCCCTGTCAATCCGTCAGTACAAAGCAGTATTAATGTATTATTTTTTAACCGGATTGTACCTGTATCCACTTCTAATGCCTTCTTGATTCCCACAGCACGGGTAATTTCATTCTTCCGTGGATGTTCATGCATTTCATCCTCGGTAATCTTGCCTTTTCTTAGAAGTTCCATAACAAAAGAATGGTCTGTTGTCACTTGCTGGAGAATTTCTTTATGATAAATATATAATCGGCTATCTCCGACATGTGCCCAACTCAGCACATTATCATTGATACCTACTGTAATCATGGTTGTTCCCATACCATCAAGTTCAGGTTTCTTCATTTTTTCGGTCAGAACAACTTGATTTGCATGCAAAATAGACTCCTTCAAGAGTCCTTCTGAAATTTTTTCCAAAGGTACATTCTTCAAGAAGCCGGTTCCACTTTCAACAGCAAGCCTACTGGCCACTTGACCACCTACGTAACCTCCCATGCCATCCGCTAAGATAAAAACGGGACCGGAACAATCCGAAATACTGTCTTCATTTACTTTGCGAATCAGTCCGACACGGGAATCGCCGTATGCAATAAACATAGATGCCAGATTCTTTCTATAACTCAAATACAATAAATGCTATTTACAATTCATAGTAGCATGTTGAAAAAACACAGTCAACAAAAGCCTTTAAGGATACTAAGTAACACTGTTTAAATATCTCCGTTTTAACTGTCCGCAAGCCGCTTGTATTTCATCCCCCATTTGTTTGCGCACAGTCGTTTCCTTTCCTTTTTTCAGCAAAATATCCTGAAATCGTTTGATTTCTTTCCATTCTGGCGGATACAATTTAATATGCTCTGTACCGTTGATAGGGATTAAATTAATATGGCACGGCATTTTACCTATTAAGCGGCAAAGTTCTTTTGCGTTTTCCACACTTGCATTCATATCCTTGATAAGAATATATTCAAAAGTGACCCTTCTCTTTGTTTTCTTAAAGTAATATTCTGCCGCACTCACTACATCTTTAATTCTAAAATTTTTACTTATAGGAACCAAAACATTACGAATCCGATCATTCGGCGCATGCAAAGAAATAGCAAGGGTAATAGGGATATTTTCATCAGTTAATCGATAAATTTGAGGTACGATCCCGCATGTAGAAATAGTTATATTACGATAACTGATATTCAATAGTTCAGGATCATTCGCAAGATGGATAAAATGCAAAACCTCTTCATAATTAGTAAGTGGTTCCCCTGCTCCCATCAGAACGATGGAATGGAACGGTATATCGTAAAGTTCTTTAAATGCATACATCTGTGCAAGAATTTCTCCTGCCGTTAAATTTCTTTCCAACCCTTTTCTTGTGGAAGCGCAAAATATACATCCCATTGCACAGCCGACCTGGGTGGAGACGCAAATAGAATTTCCATAATGGTGACACATACAAACGGTCTCAACCAAGGAGCCATCTTTTAATTTAAGAAGTAATTTTATAGTCTTTTCATCATCGGATTGAGCCCGGCTTATAATGACCGGCTTATCAATCTGTCCGTTCTCTTTTAACCAGTCTCGCATTTTCTGCGGAAACTGAGTCATTTCATCAAAATGGAATATATGCCTTTTGTATAGGTAATCTCGTAATTGCTTTGCTCTGAAACGGGGAAACCCGTTTCCCACAACCCATGTTTCTATCTCCTGCAAATTTAGTCCCCATATATTACGCTTCATGAGATACCTTTCTTAATTTTGCCACAAAAAAACCATCACTTCTGACTAAATCAGGATAAAGGGTCATCATCCCATTTAAAGATTTTCCCAAAACGGGAAAGTTAAATTCTTCCGGCGTAAACTCCGAATGTAAAGAAAGAAACTCATTAATAATATGTTCGTTCTCATCAGGATTAAGTGTGCAAGTACTATAAACCAATACGCCGCCTGTTTTTGTATATTTAGCCGCCTGCTCAATTAATTGTTTTTGTAATGGTGGAAATACGGATAAGTCACTTTCCTTTCTTCTCCACCGAAGTTCCACCTTATGTCCTAAGACCCCTAATCCTGAACAAGGTGCATCTAAAAGGACCTTATCATAAGTTTCATACAGGAATGGTAACGGTTTGACGGAATCTCTTGCCTCTGTATGGATAATAGATATTCCCAAACGTTTTGCATTGTCTTTTATCAATTTGACTTTATGCGGATAAACATCCCAAGCGTCAATACTGCCTCTATTTCCCATCAACGCTGCTATATGCGTTGTTTTACTTCCGGGCGCCGCACACATATCAAGAACATGGTCTCCTGCATCCGGTCCAAGTACTTTGGCAGGAATCATGGAAGATGCCGTCTGTATATATATAAGTCCTGTCTGCAGAAACTCTGAAAACAGAATATCCGTCCCCGCTTTTATTGCCAGTGCTTCCGGCATATAAGAAATATCTCCTACACTTATATTTCTTAATTTTAACTGTTTTTTGATATCATCCGTTTCTATTTTAAGCATATTTACTCTAATGCATGTGTCCGAAATAGTATTAAAGGCTTTCAGAATCTTTTCAGATTGTCCCATACCGTATTCTTTTTCAAAAAATCGAATCAGCCATTCAGGTTGGTTATAGATTAAAGATTCATAAAAGACACGGTTGGAAGTTCTATCCGGCAACGTAAGTGATTCCCTTCGGCGAAGAAAATTTCGGAGAACTCCATTAATAAATTTTACATTTCCGATATGAGTTACTTTTTTTGCAATTTTTACTGTTTCGTTGACAGCTGCAGACTCAGGGATACGATCTAAAAAGACAATCTGATATATCCCAAGGGCTAAAAGAATACGTACTGCAGGATGAATTTTAAACATCGGCCGGTCACTTATCAAACTGATCAGCCAAAGGCAATAATTATATTTACGACAAACCCCATAAATAAGTTCCGTCAATAAATGTCGTTCTTCCTTTTTTAAAGGGCACCACCGCAAAATACTCTGAATCGTTAAATTAGCGTAAGCATTTTTTTCAAAGATTTCATAAAGTGCCTCAAATGCCAATGTTCTCGCTGATTTTATTTTTTCAGTACTCGAAGCAATCATTGGTTTTTACCTGATATCCATTGATAAAATCAATCGTTTTCATTCGCTTATGATTCTCCGGTTGAACCATTGTTAAGTATATGATTCCATGCGTCGCAGCAACACCTATATTCCCATCTTTTAAAGAAACAACAGTTCCCTTGGGGATCGCAGCGGTATCGCTGTTCTCATAAAAAGCAGCATGGATTTTTATCCGTTTGCCATGAAAATAGGTGTATGTCCCCGGGGAAGGATACATTCCTCGAATAAGGGCATCAATAACCGATGCCTCTTGCTCCCAATCAATATGCCCCATCTCTTTTGTAACTTTTTCCGCATAAGTTGCTTTAGCATGATCTTGCGGTTTCGCACCAGCCATACTTTCAGGTAGATTCTTCAAGACATAGAGAAGCTCTTTCGCCCCCAACACGGAAAGTGATTCAAATAATTCACCCGCTGTCATATGCGGCAGGATTTTCAATGGAGCCATACGAATGATATCGCCTGTATCCATCCCGGCATCAAGTTTCATGATACTGATACCAGTCTCACTTTTACGGTCTATAATAGCCCTTTGTATAGGGGCAGAGCCTCTATACTCCGGCAAAAGAGAGGCGTGAATATTAATCGCTCCATAAACGGCGGCATCTATAACTGCGACCGGAAGAATTTTTCCATAAGCCACTACAATAATAAGATCTGGCTTTAATGCAGCCAATTCCCGAATAGTATCTTCACTTTTAAAAGTCGTCGGTTGGTATACCGGGATATTCTCTTCCATTGCTAATTTTTTTACATCAGAAAAAGTTATCCTGTTCCCTCTTCCATTTATTTTGTCAGGCTGAGTATAAACAGCAATAGGTCTATATCCATTTTCACACAGTGTTTTTAATTGCACAGCCGCAAAATCAGGTGTTCCCATAAATATAATCCGATATGGATTACTCATCAGACGCTCCTTTATGCAACGAGTTTGCCTTTTCGATAAAAAGAATCCCATTCAGATGATCTGTTTCATGTTGTATACAACGTGCCAGAAGTCCCGTTGCTTTCTTTTGCTTTCTTTTCCCGTGAATATCCTGATATTTTACAGTCACATTAGCATAACGTTCTACTTCTCCATACCAATTTGGAACAGACAAACAACCTTCCGTATCAGTTACTTTCTCATCTCCGTCAGGAGTCCATCTCGGATTAATATAAGCTTCAAATCCGGATTCTCCATCATCAGCAACAAAAACACGTTTTGAAACAGCAATTTGCGGTGCTGCCAATCCTACTCCGTTAGATTCATACATTGTCTTTTTCATTTCATTAACTAAGAACTTCAGTTTCTTATCAAATGCGGTAATAGGCATTGCAACAGACTTCAAAATCGGATCGCCTGCAGTAATTATTTTACTCAATTCATTTCCCTTCACTTTCACTAAAATATTATAGGGGATCTACATCTATAATTATATCATTTTCCTGAAATATCTTAGAATTCTGCATGGAAAGCTTCAAACGCCTTAGTGTTTTTCCTTTTATAAGCAAAGAAACATTATATATATTTCTTACCTTTTTGACAGGTTCATCATAAGGCGGTGTTACAGAAATATAATCCGGTATGCTAGGCAGCATTTCCCGAATATAACGATAAATCTTTTCTGCATGATTTCTGGCGATGCTCTCTTTTTTATTAAAACAGGTGATTTTCATCAGCCTGGTAAACGGCGGATAATGGAGAGTTCTTCGATATTCCAATTCCTGCTGATAAAAAGCATCATAGTCCTGTTTTGCAGCAGTTAATATAACATAGTGTTCTGTATTATATGTTTGAAGAATGACTCGTCCCTGTTCCAAATTCCTGCCTGCCCGCCCCGCACATTGTGTAATCAGATTAAAAGTCTGTTCTGCTGCAAGATAAGTAGGCATATTCAAGGTGCTATCCACAGAAAGGATCCCTACAGACTGCACGCCCGGTATATCATGTCCCTTGGCTACCATCTGTGTGCCGAATAAGATGTCAAATTTTCCATCTCGAAAATTGGATAATATTTTTGCAGCGCTATACTTCCTGGCAGTACTATCTACATCAAAGCGGCAACATTTCGCTTCCGGAAGTAATTTTTTCAAATCCTCTTCAATCCGCTGTGTTCCCCATCCTAAATATAATATATCTTGAGAACTGCACACAGGACACTGCCTGGGCAAAGGAAATGTACTCTCACAATAATGGCAGTTCAATCGATGTTTATCTTTATGATAGACAAGCGGAACATCACAATGGGTGCATTTGAATACATATCCGCAATGTTTACACATCAAAGTCGGTGCAAAGCCTCTTCGATTCAGCAGCAGAATCGCCTTATGATTCTTTTGAACCGTATCTCTCAAAAGATCAATCATCGGTCTTGATAAGTTGGTCGCATGCCCTATATCTGCTTCGCTCCGCATATCATAAACATATATTTGAGGCAGTGGTGTTCTATGAACACGTTGCCGCATTTCCAGCAATTCAATCTTCTTATTTTTAGCCGCAAAAAAAGTAGTAACGGAAGGCGTAGCCGCCCCAAGAACAATAGGGCAATTATAAATAACAGCCATTACCTTTGCCACATCTCTGCCATTATAGCGGGGAGTCTCCGTTTGTTTATAAGATGAATCATATTCCTCATCAACAATAATAAGTTTCAGATTCTTAAACGGCATGAAAAGGGCAGAACGGGAACCAATAATAATAGAACTTTCTTCATTTGCAATTCTTTGACGATTATTATACCGCTCACCTTTACTTAAATTACTGTGCATAAAAACCACTTTATCGCCAAAGTAATCAGCAAAATAAGAAACCATCTGGTTCGTCAAAGCAATCTCAGGTACTTCGAGCAGCACTGTTCCCCCTGCTGCAATCGCACTCTCAGCCGCGCGGAGATAAACTTCCGTCTTCCCACTTCCTGTTACACCATAAAGGAGTATACCCTTGTATCTTTCCTCATTAACAGCACCGATTATATATTCTACCGCATATTTTTGTTCCTCCGTTAGTTTACGTGGGTTGTCACTCTTTTTGTTTTCCACAAGCGAAAACGTTTTCTTCCCTCGATAAAATAGATGTCCATTGCCATTCCTGCAAAAGCGTCGAATAACATCCCGTGAAAAGCCCGCTGATATCAGGTTTGAAATCGAATCCTTCCCGATTTGACACAGATGTGACCATAAGGCTTTTTGTCTTCCCCCTCTTTTCATGGACTCCGATTCCGATTTGTTATTAATGGCTAACCATTCTTCCAATGGTTCTTTATAGACTTTTTGCAATAATTCTGTTTCTTTTATAAATCCTTTCGCAAGATATCGGTTACAACGAGTTTTACCCAAAACTAAAACCGCGTCTTCTTTCGAAATGATTTCAACAGAGACATCGATCAGTCCCCATATATCCTCACATTCCGGAATTTCCTTCCAATTAATCTCATATAAGACCTCTGTTCGTATTCCTTTTTTATCAATAAGAAAAAGACGAAGAGCATCTATCAATGTGCACATATAATATTGTGAAATCCATTTTGCTGTTTTAATCATTGCATCCGTAAACCAAGGTACTGAATCAATAGCATCATAAATTTCCAGCAACTTGTAAGAAATATGAGAGAATTCCTCTTCATGACATGATAGAATAATTCCTTCTTCCTGCTTGCCGGCAAACGGTACTATGCACCGCCAGCCGGAACCCACATAACTGAGATGATCCGGGATTTTATAAGAAAATGTTTTATTTAAATGTTTCGAGGGCCGATTAATTAATATCTCCGCAATTGTACCAGTCATAGATCATTTTCCTTATTTCGTGACTCCTAAAGAAGCTCTTTTATATCGATATAAAACGATATCTATATATTATCATAAAATGCTATCCTTATTCATTCATTATTTATTTATTTTAATGCGGCAGGATATTTTTCACGACAATAAAAAACTTCTTTGGATAAAAAACGATTCTGTCACCACAAAGAAGTTTCTCAAAAATTATATCCCAACTTGTCTTTTCAATGATTCCGCCTTGTCTGTATGCTCCCACGGTAAATCTATATCATCTCTTCCAAAATGTCCATATGCTGCAGTCTGTCTATAAATCGGATGACGTAGATTAAGCATATCAATGATACCGGCAGGTCGAAGTTCAAAATTCTCCTCAACCAGATTTACGATTTGTTCTTCATCAATTTTCCCTGTTCCGAATGTATCGACTAAAATAGATACCGGACGTGCTACACCAATTGCATAAGCCAATTGAATTTCACATTTATCCGCAAGACCTGCTGCCACGATATTCTTTGCCACATAGCGCGCAGCATATGCCGCTGAGCGATCCACTTTTGTCGGATCTTTTCCAGAGAAGGCACCGCCGCCATGGCGAGCCATTCCGCCGTAAGTATCAACAATAATTTTCCTTCCAGTGAGTCCCGCATCTCCCTGCGGCCCACCAATAACAAAGCGGCCTGTCGGATTAATCAGGTATTTTGTATTTTCATCAATAAATTGGGCCGGTAAGACGGCTTTTATCACATGCTCAATCATATCTTCTCTGATTGCTTTCTGTGTAATATCCGGCGCATGTTGCGTTGAAATAACAATCGTATCAATACGCACCGGTTTCCCATCAATATATTCTACGGTTACTTGTGTTTTCCCGTCTGGTCTGAGATATGCGAGTTGTCCATTTTTCCTGACTTCTGCCAAACGGCGTGAAAGTCTGTGTGCAAATGCAATAGGAAGAGGTAAAAATTCAGGAGTTTCATTGCATGCATAACCGAACATCATTCCCTGATCGCCGGCTCCGATATCATAAGAATCCGCTTTAGCTTCCTTTGATTCCAGAGAACGATCCACCCCCATTGCGATATCAGGAGACTGTTCATCCAGAGAAATGAGAATCGCACAGGTTTCACTGTCAAATCCATAACTTGCATCAGTATACCCGATGTCCCCAATCGTTTTGCGAATCACCCGTGGAATATCCACTTTGGCATCAGTTGTTATTTCGCCAAACACATGCACCTGCCCGGTTGTGACAATGGTTTCACAAGCAACACGCCCATTGGGATCCTGCTCCAGAATAGAATCCAATATGGCGTCTGAAATCTGATCAGCTATTTTATCCGGATGCCCTTCTGTAACAGATTCTGACGTAAATAAAACCTTTTTCGGCATATTTTTATCCTCCGATTATGTAAAAAAATAAAAATTCCTCCGCGCAGGGAGGACTTCCTCTCATCTGCCAGCAAATGCTGATGGAATTAGCACCTTTTCCCTATATAGAATGGTTGCTGCAGCATCATGGGGCCAAATCCCTCCGCTGCTCTCGATGAGTATTATGAAATTTATTATATCATATCATTGAAATTAATCAATAGAGTTTACAACAAAGGTATCTTCTACGATTTACGTAGCTCAAGAACAGGATGTCTTCTCTTATTAAATAATCAATTACATTTTTCCGCAATTTTCTCTATGATGATTTTCCCTAATTCTTCCTTTGACATTTTAGGATATTGCTGTAATGTACCATCTTTATATAATATGGCGGCAATATTAGTCGTTACATTAAATCCTGCGCCGGGCATTGCCACATTATTGGCAATAAGCATATCTAAATTCTTTCTTTCCACCTTGTTTCGACCATGGGCAATAACATCATTCGTTTCTGCTGCAAAACCAACAAGGAACTGGTGAGTCTTTTTTTGCCCCAGATCAAAAAGAATATCCGGATTAAGCGACAGGTGAATCATAAGATCATCATTTTCTTCTTTTTTAATTTTTTGATTCGCCGCAGCAATCGGTCTGTAATCTGAAACTGCCGCTGCCATAATGACTATATCACTTTCTTCATAGAGACTCTTCATTGCCTTATCCAATTCACGGGCATCCCGAACATAAATCATTCTAACATCTTCCGGCGCGGGCAGTGCTTCCGTACAACTTACCAGAACCACGTCAGCTGCTTCTATTGCAGCGGCCCTGGCGATAGCATAACCCATCCGTCCGCTGGAACGATTTCCTATATAACGTACCGGATCAATATTCTCTTTTGTCCCACCCGCGCTTATGACTACACGCTTCCCCTTTAACAACTGCCTTCCCGATAAAATTCGTTCAATCCGGAAAATAATTTTTTCCAGCGAAGGGAACCGGCCTTTACCGGAAGCATTACATGCCAAGTGTCCGCTTTCAGGTTCTACAAATATATAGCCAAGTTTGCGCAACTTTTTAATATTCTCTTGGACAATAGGATTCTCATACATGTTTGTATTCATGGACGGAACAAAAATAACCTTTGCAGTTGTCGCCATAATTGTTGTCGAAAGCATATCATCAGCAATTCCATTGGCTATTTTCCCAATGATATCAGCTGTTGCAGGAGCAATAACAAAAACATCCGCTAATTGGGCAAGCGAAATATGCTCTACATCCCATTTGTTGATATTGGCAAACATATCGACAGTAACATCATTACCTGAAAGTTCTCCGAATGTAATAGGTGTAACCAATTTTGCTGCATGTTCAGTCATAATGCAATGTACATCTGCACCGCGCTGCCTAAGCTGGCTTACAAGTCCGGCCGCTTTATACGCCGCAATACCGCCGCAAACTCCTACGACAATATGCTTATTTATAAACATCATAAAAATCCTTTCAGTAAGGTGAGTAAGAAACAAGTAATTACACCGTAAATTTATTTTTTATTTTCATAATAAGAAATCTTATCGTGATATATCTCTTCAAGCGCCACAGTCACCGTTTTTTTCCCTTTATCATCAAGTAATGCCGGAGCTCCATCCGTTAATTCTCTCGCTCTCAGGGCAGCCAATGTGACAAGGGTATATTTTGTATCAACTTTTTTCACAAGAGCATCAATTGCTGGATAACACATCATTTTAAAGGAACCTCCTTATTTATATACTGCTGAAAAATTGTTTCTATCTGATTCTGATTCCTGGATAGTTTACATCTTTCTGCCTCTATAATTGCGCAGGTTTTATGAACTGCATCCTTCAGTACATCATTTACGACTATGTAATCATATTTATGCGCCATAGATAATTCACCGGTGATTTGAGCCAAACGCTTTTGGATGGTATCTTCCGAATCTGTCCCTCTGCCGTGTAAACGCGCTGAAAGCGTCCTTAAGGATGGTGGAACTATATAAATAAAAACACCTTTAGGATATCTTTCCTTAACCTGCATAGCACCTTGGATATCAATTTCAAGCAAAACTGATTTTCCTCTTTCAATTAGATCAAGAACACTTTTCTTTGGTGTTCCGTAATAATTGCCGTATACACATGCATACTCCAAAAAGGCCTCTTCTTTTATCAGTCTTTCAAACTCTTCCTTTGATCTGAAAAAGTAGCTGCCCCCCTCTTCTTCCCCCACTCTTGCCGTTCTGGTTGTCATAGAAATGGAATAATTCAATTCAGGATAAATATTTCTGATTTCATTGCAAATAGTGCCTTTCCCTGCTCCCGACGGACCGGAAACGACAAGCAGAATTCCCTCATCCTTTTTCCCCATATACCTTTACCCCTCATCAGCCGCTTCCATAATTGCCGTTTCCTTATTCATTAAACGGTGAGAAATTGTTTCAGGCTGAACAGCGGAAAGAATAGTTTGCCCACTGTCCATAATCAAAACTGCCCGTGTTTTTCTCCCGTAAGTAGCATCAATCAGCTCGCCTTTGTCTCGGCAGTCTTGAATCATTCGTTTGACCGGTGCCGATTCTGGACTGATAATTGCAATAACTCTGGTTGCCGCCGCCATGTTTCCAAAGCCTATGTTAATAAGCTGAACTCCCATTATTATCTCCTTATTCGATATTTTGAACCTGTTCCCTGATTTTCTCCAATTCTGTTTTGATTATTATAACACAGTCAATCACACTGATGTCATTGGCTTTTGATGCGGTTGTATTGATTTCCCGGTTAATTTCCTGGAGCAGAAAATCAAGCTTCCGTCCTATAGGTTCCGTACTGTCTAAGGCAGCAGCGAACTGATTTAAATGACTCTCAAACCGGGTAAGTTCTTCTGTATAATCCGTTTTTTCAGAATAAACAGCGACCTCTTGCAATAAACGTGTCTCATCCCAAGCATTCCCACTGTCTTCCAATAATTTGATCATGCGGCTGCGAAGTCTTTTTTCGTAATCCTCTACAATGATATTTTGTTTACTTTTCAGATACAGAAGTTTTTCCCTCAATAGATCAATTCTTTTATTTAAATCAGCCGCTAAATTTTCTCCTTCCCGACGCCTCATTTCATTCACTCCAGCTAGTGCGGCAGATACAGCCTCGCGGGCAAGAGAAATCAATTCTTCATCAGTAATGGATTCTATTGCTACATGAAGAAAAGGAGCCGGCAACGACAAAAGATCGGAAACTGAAGGTTTCCGGCACCTGATCCCATCCTTATGCCTCAGCATGTGAAATACGTCCAAATAAGCAGATAAAAGGTCTTCATCTAAAGAAACATGAATGTTTTTTCTGCTTCCGTCTGATGTGAATGTGAGATTAACGTATATCTTGCCCCGGTGTACCTGTTCTTTGATTAAAGATTTTATACTTTCTTCCGCGGCTGCAGAAAAATGGTCAGTACGTATATTTAACTCAAGAAATCGATTGTTAACAGTTTTTATTTCAGCCGTTACTATTCCCTTAGTACCAGTTGCCGTACCATGCCCGAAACCAGTCATGCTCTTCATACTTTACGCCCCTTTTCCAAATAATTAAATGATATATTCACCCTCAAACACTTTTTCTGCCGGTCCTGTCATAAATACATGCGCAGAACTATCACCCTCCCATGAAATATGAAGATTTCCTCCGTCAAGAATAACCTCTGCTTCTTTTTCTACAAGTCCATTCAGGATTGCAGCAACAACAGTCGCGCAGGTTCCTGTACCACAAGCCATCGTAACACCAGTACCACGTTCCCATACACGCATGCGCAGTAAATTTTTTTTCAGGAGCTGCGCAAACTCCACATTTGTTTTTCGAGGAAAATGAGCGTCTGCTTCTAATCGGGAACCGATTTCTTCAAGCGAAATTCGATCAATATCGTCAGTAAAAATAACACAATGTGGATTCCCCATTGATACACAAGTAATACGGTATGTATGCAAGTCATTTGTAAGTTTCCGGTTCACCACCATACCGTCACCAAATCCTGTCACAGGAATCTCGCTGCTGTTTAAATGCGGCACGCCCATATCGACACGAACCTTTCCATCCGGAAGCAGTTCCGGGAATAAAATCCCTGCACCGGTTTCTACGGAAAAATGATGCTTTGATACCAGCCCCAGCTCATGAGCCCACTTGGCAAAAGCACGAATACCGTTACCGCACATTTCTGCTTCACTTCCATCACTATTGAAAATTCTCATCTGAAGCGTTGCCTTTTCCGAAGGAAGAACAAAGATTATTCCATCGGCACCTATACCAAAATTTCTGTTACAAATAGAAACACATTTTTTTACCACCGGCCGGATATCCATTGTCATTGCATTGACAAAAACAAAGTCATTTCCACAGGCCTGCCATTTCGTAAAATGCATAAACCCCTCCTGCATATCATTCATTAGTTTTTTATTTTAACATCTATACTAAACAGAGTCGAGCATATTTCTGCAGAAAACAGGCTATCCTCCCCAATGGATTATGCTATACTGATTCAGAACAAGAAAGGAGTTATTTCATGCAAATTGACAGTGCAGTTCTTTACATATTCAGAAAAGAATTGGCAGCTAAAATCATACCGGCACAGGTACGCCAAATTCATCAAATAGATAACCGGATTATTGACATAGAACTATTTCGTTCATACGAAAAACCTATACACTTAATCTTTGACACTTACCGTCCTTTAATCTACATCACCGAAAACCTAAAAAAGGACACCGGATATATGCCCTCTCAAACATTTTGCATGACATTGCGTAAACAGCTGGAAGGCTCCAGGCTTTCATCCATTGAACAACCGGATTTTGATCGGTTCTTAAAATTTAATTTCGATCGTATAGAAGCAGGTGGGAAGATTATTACCAAATCCCTCTGTATGGAATTAATTCCCTCGGCACCCAATTTAATTTTAACAGAAGATAATGTAATTATTGATGCCTGTCTTCGAGGGAAAAAGATGGAACGAATCCTTGCACCGGGAAAACCCTATGTCCGTAATTCATATGCAAGCAGAAATAACTTTCTTCTTTTTTCTGCAGAAGAAATCCTCCAAATATTGAAATTCGGTCAATTGCAAGATTCTTCAGTTCAGCAGTGGATTTTTGATACGTTTAATGGCTTCAGCAGCTTTTTGGCAGAGGAATTATTTTCCCGAACAAAAATTAAAGCTGATCTGCCACTAAATCATCTAAATGAGGAAGAATCTACTATCCTGGCAAATACAATTTACGATATAGCGCAAGAGATCTTAAGTGCAAAAGCTCTTTATATTTACAAGAAACCAAATAACAAAACCTGGGCAACGCCCATTACGCTCTCTGCGGGAGAACCCATCAGAAAAATTTCTGTTGACAGATGGATTCGTGAAGAACTGCAAAAAGATGGCGGCATTCTCTCTGCTGAAACTTCACAGATGTCCCAAAAGATATCCTCTCTCTTAAAAAAAGAGACCAGAAAGATGAATAAAATAAAAGATGAATTGAAAGAAACGAAAAAAACGGAGACCTATAAACTTTGGGGAACACTGCTTTCCATTTATGCGTATAAAAAACTTAACGGAATGCATGAATTAACAGTAAGCAATGTTTTTAATGAACCTCCGACAGATGAGAGCATCCCTGTCAATCCGCTTTTATCGGTAAGTCAAAATAGTCAGTTATATTTTAAAAAATATTCCAAAATGAAGACAAGATTGCAAGTCGGACAGGATAAATTAAATGAATGTTTTGCAAAAATCCGCTATCTGGAAAATATTTCTTATTTCCTTGAGAATATAAAAACAAAAAATGAGCTTATTCAATTAAAGGATGAATTAAAAGATTCCGGAGCAACTATTCAGCGTCACTCTTCCAGGCAGAGAAAGAAAGAAAAAGAACCTTCTTTCATCTCACTGACTATAGATGGATTTCATGTCCTCCTCGGAAAAAATAATGTACAAAATGAATACTTGACATTTCACAAAGCAGGAAAAGAAGATTTGTGGTTTCATGCACAAGCTCTTCCGGGATCCCATGTTGTTCTAATAACGGAAGGACAAGTTATTCCTAAGGAATTAATTGCAAAAACAGCTGCACTGGCTGCCTTCTACAGCAAAGGAAAATCATCCGGAAAGGTTAATGTTGACTATACTCGTATAAAATATGTCAAAAAGATTCCCAACAGTCCCCCCGGACTGGTCAATTATACCCACCAATCTACTGTCACTGTAATTCCGGAAGATTTCAAAATATCCATATAAGCACTTATAAAAAAACGGCCTGTTATAGGAAACCTCAACATGACAGACCGTTTTTATCATATACAATTGTAGCGTAAAGTTTTATGATTCCTTTTATAGAAGAAATCCGTAATTCTCTAATAGAGTCCGCACATGTGACTCTTCTTCTTTTGTCGGGGCAACCATGGGAAGCCGGAAATTTCCGCCCGGTTGTCCAATTAAATTAACAGCAGTCTTAACGGGAATAGGGCTTGCAATAAAAAACATTCCTTTCATAATCGGATACATTTTCAAATGCAGTCTCCGCGCGGCAGCCAAGTTTCCTTTTTCAAAAGCGTCAATCATAGAAAGAAGATCCTCTCCGATCACATGGCTCGCCACAGAAATAACACCTACACCGCCTGCTGCTAAAACAGGCAAAGTAAATGCATCATCTCCACTGTATATCATGAAATCATCTGGAAGCAGAATCTTTTCCTTTGTTACCTGATCCCAATTCCCGGCAGCATCCTTCACGCCTACTATATTGGGGCAAACATCTGTCAACCGTTTGATTGTTTCCGGTTGGATACTAACACCGACACGCCCCGGTACGTTATATAGAATAATTGGCAGTTCAGTAGATTCCGCAATGGCTTTAAAATGTTGATACATCCCCTCCTGCGTCGGTTTAACATAAAATGGAACAATAACCAGAGCCGCATCTATCCCTGTTTTTTCTGCTGCTTTTAAAAACTCGATTGTTTCCTTCGTCCCAATGGTGCCTGCATTCCCTATAACAGATACTCTCTTTTCTGTTCCATTTTTACCAACCGCATCAACAATCATCTTATACAGCTTTAGTTTTTCTTCACTGGACATGGTCGCACCTTCACCGGTTGTTCCACCGACAAGAATTCCTTCAGATCCATGATTAACTAAATATTTAGACAAAGAAGATGCGCCTTCATAATTTACATCTCCATTTTCTTTAAATGGAGTAATCATTGCGGTTATAACTCGTCCAAACTTTGCTATTGCCATGATTTTCCCTTCTTTCTGTATAAACTGCTGTCCTATCAACTAAAACATATCATGAGCAATCATATATTCTGCAATTTGTAAGGTGTTTAAAGCAGCTCCTTTTCTAATCTGATCCCCGCAAACCCACAGATTGATTCCCCTTTTATTATATAGATCCTTTCTAATTCTTCCTACCGCCACATCGGTCTTATTAGATGTATCCAGTGGCATAGGATACACTTGTTTTTTTATATCATCTACAAGAACCACACCGGGAAATGATTTCATTGCCTCTTTAATCTGTTTAGTCGAAAGAGAAGCAGCAGTCTCAACATAAATTGATTCTGCATGGCTTCTTATAACAGGTACTCGAACTGCGGTCGGCGTAATTGCAATATCCTCATCATGAAGAATTTTACGGGTTTCATTGACCATTTTCATTTCTTCTTTGGTATATTCATTATCCAAAAATATATCAATCTGCGGTATTAGGTTATAGGCAATCGGGTAGTGTTTAGGAAGGCTAACAGAGGGAAGAATCTTCGGTTCATATACAGTCCCTTTTGATACGGCTTCTGTTTCCCCGTAAAGTTCGTCAATTCCTTCTTTCCCTGCTCCTGATACGGCTTGATAGGTGCTGACAATAACACGCTTTATAGGAGATAAATCATAAATCGGCTTCAACGCCATAAGCATGATAATTGTAGAGCAATTGGGATTAGCAATAATTCCCCTATGCTTTTCTATATCTTCCGGATTAATTTCAGGGATAATCAGCGGCACTTGGGGATCCATTCTGAACGCACTTGAATTATCTATTACTACAGCGCCGCGCCTTACTGCTTCCGGTGCTAATACTTCACTTACTTTGCCGCCGGCAAACAATGCAATGTCAATATCCTTGAAAGAATCGGGTTTTGCCTCTTCTACAGTATATTCCTCACCACAAACCATTAACTTTTTACCGGCAGATTTGGCAGATGCCAAAAGTTTGAGTGAAGCAAATGAAAAATTTCTTTCTTCAAATAAACGTATAAATTCCTGACCAACAGCACCTGTTGCTCCTAAAACAGCTACATGGGGCAATTTGTTCATTACAAACACCTCACTTTAAATAATTTTCAAGACCATAAACAAGCCCTGGAATTTTCATAACTTTATGACATGCAAGCATTACTCCCGGCATAAAAGACTTCCGATCAAGCGAATCATGTCGGATCGTAAGTATTTCCCCATATCCTCCAAAAAGTACTTCCTGATGAGCGACATATCCTGGAAGCCTTACACTATGAATCGGAATATCTTCATACTTGCCACCTCTTACCCCCGGCAGGCCTTCTTTTGTTTCATCTTCATCGGGATGCAATGTACGGGCTGCAGCAATTTTTTCCGCTGTCAATTTAGCCGTCCCGGAAGGCGCATCAAATTTATGATTATGGTGAAGTTCTATAATTTCAGCATTAGGAAAATATTTAGCTATTTCTTCAGATACTTTCATCATTAATACCGCACCAAGAGAAAAATTGGGGGCAATCAGGCAATGAGAACTATTTTTATCGCAAACAGCAGACAAACCTTTTCTTTCTTCCGTTTTCAAGCCAGTTGTGCCAATAACCATATTTATGCCAGCTGCAAGAACCGTCTGTGCATTTGAATAAATAACTTTAGGTGAAGTAAAATCAACGACTACATCAGGCTTACCACCAACAAAAGCTTCTTCCAGGCTTCCATAAATCTGTATTCCTTTATATCCAATACCCACGACGTCCCCAATATCCTGCCCCGTACATTTAGGATCTACCGCTCCGCAAAGGATAAGCCCTTCCTCTTTCTCAATAGAACGAACCACTTCACTGCCCATCCTGCCGCTGGCACCGTTAACCAGAACCTTTATCACTACAGTCCCCTTCTTTCTATTTACTACCCCAAAATAATATAATTACATCTGTTATTAAATTATAAGAATCGTAGTATAAACAAAAGGAGAAGTCAATCATCAGATAGTATTTTTTGCATTTCCAATGCTGATCGAATCGCGTTTTCTGATTTAGACATTCCTGAAATCATTTGAGCAATATTTTCTACTTGCTGCCGCCCATCTAAAAGCATGGCCTTGGAAGATGTCTGCCCGCGGCTAATGATTTTTTCAATTTTATAATAGCGTCCGGGAATACTTGCAGTCTGTGGCAAATGTGTAATAATAAGCACCTGCAGATATTTTGACAAAATTTTTATTTTTTTTGCAATCTGTATTCCTATTTTTCCGCTGATTCCCACATCAATTTCATCAAAAACAAGAGTTTGTCCTCTCATCAACCGTGAAATTACGATTTCTATGGCTAATGCAATTCTCGATAGTTCTCCTCCTGAAGCGGTTTCTTTCATAGAACGTAAAGATTCTCCCCTATTAGCAGAAAAATACAGCTCCATTTCTTCAACACCGGATGATACAGGTGCCGCTGCGGGGACTAAATGTAAAGTCATCCTTGGATCATCCATCCCCATATCTTGCAATAAAGATATGATCTTTTCCGTAAATTCACAGCCTGTAAGAATACGTTGTCGATTTAGTGCTTCCGCCTTTTTCATCACCGCTTCTGTCAATAATTTGTATTTTTCTTGCATCTCTTTATTTTCATAAATGAGATTTTTAAGGCTGGTACATTCTTTCTCTGCATTCTCTTCATAATGAATTACATCTGCCAATGTAGGGCCAAATTTTCGCTTCAACCCTATCAATATGTTGCTTCTTGATTGCAGTTCTGATAATTCTTCATCTGAAAAATCCGCAGCGGATATATAAGTATCTAATTTCCCTTCTATATCTTCTAATGAATATAATACCGTTCTCAGTTCTTCATCTGTTTCCTTCATTTCTTTATCATAACGGGATGCCGTTGATACCGCTTTAGATGCTGATGCCAATAAATCTCGGGCACCACCTTCATCACTGAGAGCAGAAAGAGCTGCTTTTACGGAATAGATAATTTTTTCATAATTTTGCAAAATGGAAAGGCGTCTATCTATTTCTTCATCTTCCCCGTTTATGATATTAGCCGTCCGAATTTGCTCTAATTCCCATTCAAGAATATCAATACGTCGTTCATTTTCCTGCCTATGCGCATGAAATTCCTCTAAATTTTTTTTAGTTTCTTTCCATTCCTGATATATATGGTCATATTCATCACGGAGCGTTGAGATTTCAGGCGTAAACCTGTCAATAATCCTCCTGCAATATTCAGAAGAAAGAAGTTCGATAGCATCATTTTGTTCATGTAGACGAACCAGTTTTCTGCCGATAAATTCCAATTGTTTTACAGTACAGAAATCTCCATTAATCGTGCAGATTCCCCGACCGGACCGATTTAATTTTCGAGTAATAATAATCTGTGAATCTGCTGCATCAAAGCCAAATGATGATAAAATAGAAACTATTTCATCATCAGCAGAGAAAACGCCTTCCACTTTAAAAAATTCTGCACCAGTACGAATCAAATCGGTCCGTGCGCGTCGCCCCAAGAGTATCGCAAGCGCATCAATCAAAATAGATTTACCGGCTCCCGTCTCTCCAGTAAATACTGTTGCACCATCAGTTAATTCAATAATGGTATCTTCAATAATCGCAAAATTAACAATATGTAAACTTTGAAGCATATTTCCTCCTATGCTTTCAGAAGCTCCTGTATTTTTTTCTTAAACAGCTCCACATCATCCGGATTTCTCATGATAAGGAGAATCGTATCATCTCCTGCAAGTGTTCCCATAATCTCACTATATCTGGTCTGATCGATAGCGGCTGCTACGGATTGTGCCGATCCCGGCAATGTATGAATCACAATTAGGTTCATGCTGCTTTCAATTCCGATAACCGCTTCTTGGAAAAGAAATGATGTATGGTTCTTAGTCATGATCCCCGGTTTCTCTGTGGACAGAGCATATCGATAATGACCATCTTTATATGGGATTTTAATAAGCATGAGATCTTTGATATCTCTTGAAACGGTTGCTTGCGTGACAATAATCCCCTCTCTCTTTAGAGCAGCCGCCAGTTCTTCCTGTGTTTCAATAATCTGATGCTGTATAATTTCTTTTATTTTCATGCTTCTATATCTTTTCATCGCATATCCTCCTACACCTTATTTCATATAGATCTTTATTAACAGTTTATTGATTTATTTTATAGTATTTAATGCATAAGGTCAATAAATATTGCATAAAAATAAAACCCTTAACTTGCTTGCTTATGACTATCAACAGATTCCGTTAACTGTCAAAAATGTACAAATAGCACAGAAGCTTCCTATCTGCGCTATTTGTACATTTATCTGATAATTGACCTTTAATCGGAATCAGGATTTCTTCATAAGTTTACCGGAAAGCGTACCCCAAAAATCATGATCAAAGAAACGAACAAAACGAATAGGTTTACTAACTCCCTGTACAAGCAGAATATCATTCGTTTTTAGTTCGTAACTCCCATTACCGTCTGCTGATATATATAGAATATGTTCCCGTGATGGCAATGTAATTTTTACGATATCCTTTTCGGATAATACAGATGCAAATCGTGACAAAGTATGGGGACATATCGGAACCACCATCATCTGCTTTACGGAAGGAGACAGGATTGGTCCGCCGCAAGAAAATGCATATCCCGTAGAGCCGGTTGCTGTCGATATAATCAAGCCGTCAGCAGGATACTGTTGTGCAAAAATATCATTGATATACAGGTTGACTCTTACCATTTTGCCAATTTGTGCACGACCGATTACGATATCATTTAAAACATCAGGCAGAAAAGTTCTTGTGCCATCAGCATGCAATATGCAGGAACTCAAAAACATACGATCTTCTAAAACATATTTTTGCGATACAATCTGATCCAATCGCTCTTCCACGTCAGACTGGCGTATTGAATTTAAAAAACCAAGTTCTCCCAAATGGATACCGGTTAAAATAACAGAGTAATCTGAAAAAGCCTTGGCAGCTTCTAAATATGAACCATCACCCCCAATAGAAAGAATATATTTTAAATTTTTGCCCATCCAGTTTGTGCCTTTATACCGGTCTTTATCAATAGCTATATCCCGTGACTCAAAACCGCCTCGTGCATACTCAGCCACATAATATTCAATATGTTTGGCTTGAAGAATCGAAATCAGCTTGCCCCAAAAAGTATAAAGTGCTTCCTTTCCCATATTAGGAAATATACCGATCTTCATGACATTTCTCCTTTAAATACCTGATGTGCTTCTTCTACTATATCGTGAATAATATCTGTATTCACCATAGACCGTTCCGGCCTATCTTTCTTCAGCAATGCTAAAAATTCAATATTCCCGGATCCGCCTTTAATGGGTGAATATGTTATCCCCCATGCGTGGAATCCTTCTGTTTCAAATGCTGACAAAGTATCCCTTATTACGTCTTCATGGATATTCTCATCACGAATAACTCCGCCCTTTCCAACCTTTTCCTTCCCCGCTTCAAACTGCGGTTTAATCAGAATAACTACGGATCCCTCCGGTTTAAGTATAGAATGTACAGCCGGCAGAATTTTTAATACGGAAATAAAAGAAATATCAGTCGAAATGAAATCTACTTTTTCTCCTATCATGTCTTCAGTTACCTGTTTGATATTTGTTTTTTCCAAATTAATTACATGAGGATTAGTACGTAATTTCCAATCAAGCTGATTGGTTCCCACATCAATAGCATACACTTTGGCAATGCCGTTTTGAAGCGCACAATCGGTGAATCCACCCGTGGAAGCGCCGATATCAGCCATCACAAGATTTTTTAAGTCAAGATGAAATTCTTTTATCGCCTTTTCCAGTTTATATCCCCCACGCCCGACATATGGCATAACATGCCCTTTAATTCTGAGTCTGACATCAGACGGTATCTTTGTTCCCGGTTTATCAACAGGAACATCATTCACCAGAATAATTCCTGCCATAATATGCCGTTTCGCATTTTCCCGGGTTTCAAAAAAACCTCGTTCTACCAAAAGAACATCCAGTCGTTCTTTTTTTACTTTATTCATATCTTTTATTCCTTTATCTGTTGTAAATCAAAGCAAATACTGCGCAAGAAACTTATTTTCTCCGGCAAAGGATCATCTCCGGCAGCTCTCTCAACGGCTTAAATTCTTCTCCGAAAGCCCCCAGGCTCTGTACAGCAGCAACAGCTTCCTTCCGTGCTCTCTGTTGTGCCTGATGTTTCCCCAAAAGCGTCACATAGGTGCATTTATGTTCTGAAATATTCTGTAATGGAACTTTCCCCATTTCCTGAAAACCTCCATTGAAATCCAAAAGATCATCCGTAATTTGAAATAGAAGCCCTATATGCTTTCCATATGTATGAATCGCTTCCTTATCATTTTTAGAAAGCCCAGCAATTTCTGATGCCATATCCAAGGAAGCGCATATCAGTTTACCTGTCTTACATTGATCTAAAAACATTAATTCTGACAGAGAGAGTGTTTTACCTTCTGCCCCTTTATCATGTGCCTGCCCTCCTACCATTCCAGCAGGACCTGCCGCGGCTGTTAAAATTTTTATCAATGCTATACGTTTGAAAAACGATATATTGTTTTCACAGGCAAGGAGTTCAAAAGCATAGGTTAAGAGCCCATCTCCCGCCATAGTTGCAATACCTACCCCATATCTTTTATGATTGGCCAACTTTCCCCGCCGATAGTCATCATTATCCATGCCCGGTAAATCGTCATGAATGAGTGAATATGTATGAACACATTCCAATGCGCAGGCCACATTTATATATAAATTCGAATCCACACCCAATATATCTAGAAGTACCAAAAATAAACAGGGGCGTATCCGTTTTCCCCCTGCCATTAAACTATATTGCATAGATGCGTATAATGAATCATGTGCCGGATCTGACGGCATAAGAAGACATTCCAATGCATCATCAACTAGTATCTTCTTATTTACCATCATTTCTTTTATCACGCGTTTCCTCCCCTTGCTGGATTAATTTTTCTATTTCAACAGAAATATCATGTATATCTCTCTCGGTTTCCTTCAATATAGTAAGACAAGCCATTGCCGCTTCTGTCCCCTTTTTATATTGGACAAGCATTTCTTCCAACGGTGTCTCTTCCTTCTTCATTTGAGAAACTACAGAACTTAATTCTTCCATGCAATCTTCAAATTTCTTTTCCATCATCTGCTCCTTTTATATGTTTACTGCAGATAAGAATATCTTTCATTCCACACCTTGAAAGAAACTGCATTCGCTCTAAAACATCCAATTTTTTATTGCTGATAACCTTTTTTAGTTTTCGATCCAGTATAATCCAATTATATAAAATATCCTTACGTACAGCAGTTACTTTTCCACTTTGTGCCAATATGTTAAAGATAGTTAAAGTATGCTGCAATTTAAGCTTGGATATATTCAGCTTGTCTCGAATAATTTTCTGTAAAACCAAGTACAAGCATATTATACGCTCTTCAATATATTTTTTATCAGGGACAGCAATTTCCGCTGCCTGCGTTGGCGTAGAGGCTCTCACATCAGCGGCCAAATCAAGTAAAGTCACATCTGTTTCATGTCCTACTGCAGATATAACCGGTATCTTAGAACAGAACACTGCATCCAATAAAACTCTTTGATTAAAAGGTGCTAAATCCTCTTCCGCGCCGCCGCCTCTAGCAATAATAAGAATATCCGGCGGCTCTGTTTCTTCATTTGCCCTAATAACCATTTCTGCCATATCGGCCGCAGCATCCTCCCCTTGCACAGTTGTACTGTATAAAGAATATCTTACTGAATTATTCCGTAAAAATCCCGTCCGTATAATGTCATGGATAACCGTACCTGACACTGATGTAACAATTCCTACTCTAAAGGGGAATAAGGGTAATCTTTTTTTCTTTTCAATATCAAAATATCCTGAAGCTTTAAGTTCTTTCTTCAGCATATCCAATTTTTCCAGAATTGGACTCTCAGTAGAAGAAAGGATTCTATCCACCTGAAAAATCGGTCTACCGCTTATTTTGTCATATTTAATATTTCCAAGAATAAGAATTTCCGTCCCATTCTTAATCCTGCGTCCAAGAAACACGCTTCTCATTTTCCCGATACGGCAGGTAATACGAGTCTCTTCATCAATTAAAGAAAAAAATATGACCCCTGAAAAATGAAAGTGTAAATTGCTGACAGTTCCCGATATGGTTATATTTTTAAAAAAATAATCTTTTTGAAGAGCACCTGCTACAAGGCTGCTGCATTCACGAACCGAGTAGACTTTCATATGTATACCTCATAAATGCTCCGAACGCATTTCCTGTCGCATTGTCACTGCTATACTTCACTTCTGCGAAGCATGGATGCAAAGATTTATACCTGCATATTTCCGTAATACTCTTTCGCAGATACCCATTGCTCATCACTCCGCCGACTGCGATAAAGGTTCTCCCTTCTATAAAGCCATTATATGAGTCCAAGACTTTATGTAATGACTTGCCAATAGAGGAAAAAACGCCATAAGCAATATCTTCTGGTGTATAACGCTTAGTTTGTATATCACGCTGTACCTGCGCTTCCGGGCCGGCAAAACTGAATCCATTTTTAACATTTGCTACCGGTACTTTATATAATTGCTGATGTTTCATTGCTAATCGCTCCATAGACGGGCCTGCAGGAAAAGGCATTCCTAAAGAAACACCTACACGATCAATGAATTGTCCGGCGGTAATGTCCGCAGAATGAATCAGATCCACAATTTGCATAATATCCTTTTCCCATTCCACTGAAAGAACATCTTGTGTCCCCCCGGAAAGATGCATCATATAAAAGGGTGTTCCCCATATTTCAGGCATATTTTGAATGGCTGCCAATGCATGATTTTCCTGATGACTGAATTCGAAAACAGGTACGCGTAACACATAAGACAGCGACTCTGCCATACCTTTGCCGACAAGAAAAGCGGGCATGTAAGAATCTGCCCGCCGACGTGGAAATACTGATACGCCGATACCATTAATCTGATCAATCCATGGCTCTAATTGTCCCAAAATCACAGGGAGATTTTTGACATGCTGGAATACCATTTCTGACTGGGATAACCCTCTTTTTCCAGCCTTTACAGATAAAATAATGCGTGACTCTCCCACTATACCTTCAGTACTGTCATATACAGCTGCAGATGTCGTATAGCAGCTTGTATCAATACCAAGGAATTTAGCCATTTTTTTCCCCTGTTACCGCACTTAAAATTCCATTGATAAAACGATAGGAATTTTCACCGCCATAAGCTTTCGCAAGTTCAACAGCTTCATTGATGATAACTTTTCTATCCGCCTTATCCTCATAAGTATAATTAAATTCGGCAATCGCTATCCGCAAAATATTTTTATCTACAATATTTAACTGGCTTAGTGACCATTTTTTTAAAAACCTGACAATCTCCCCATCGATCTCATCCCGATGCAGCTGCACCTGTTCAATTAAAAAATCAGAAAAGGATTTTCCTTTCTCAGATAAAGCATCAGAGATATCTGCTGATATTTCTGCCGTATTAGGATTTATCTCCTTTGCATATAAAACTTTTAATGCATGTTCTCTGGCTTTACTTCTGCTCATTGTTCTGCTTTCTTTATTTAATAACTTCTGTCACGGCTACATCAACTGATAAAACAGGTTCATCAGTCAGTAGTAAAATTTCGCGTTGTACTTGTTTTTGTACAAGATATCCCACCTCATGGACATGACAGCCATAAATGAGCGAGATAAAAATATTAATAGTCATTCCATTTTTATCATGGCGGATTAAAATCCCTTTATGCACCTTTTTGCCAAATGCTGAAGTAATTCCCTTGACGATATTCTGAAGACCTTCCGATGTAAATCCCTTAACTTCCGGAATAACAAGAATAGTTTCTTCAATTTTCAGATAAAGTTCTTCATCTGAAACAACAGAATGCAAATCTTCCACCATATCGCTTACCTTGCTGCACCAAAAACAATCTGCTGCACATTTACATTAACCTCCGCAACAGTAATTCCCGTATATTGAAAAATATCTTCTTTGACAGCTTCCTGTAACTGCAAGGCAACAGCAGGGATTCTCATCCCATGTTTCACGCAAATATATAAATCAATAATTACATTTTTATTTCTTATGGAGACACGAACACCTTCCGCATCCCCATCGCCAATCACAGAAGAAATTCCATGCGAATATCGACCATCCATGGACATAACCTCATTAATTTGAAGCGCTGTATCCCTGGCAATGGTAGCAAGCACCTGTTCAGAAATACTGATAATCCCCAATGATGTTTTAATTTCTGCAGCTGCCATCAAAAAGATCTCACTTTACACGTTCAATATAGTCGCCGGTACGTGTATCAATACGGAGCACTTCCCCTTCATTAATAAAAAGTGGAACGGATACGGTATATCCGGTTTCCAGCTTGGCAGGTTTTGACCCGCCGGTCGCCGTATCGCCGCGAATCCCTGGTTCTGTTTCAACAACTTTCAGCTCAACAGAGTTCGGAATATCAATCCCGATAATATCCCCATTGAAAAACATAACAGAACATTCCATCTCTTCCTTAAGGAAATTAATCTTATCTCCCAATTGATCCTTGCGAAGCATAATCTGTTCATACGTTTCCGTATCCATAAAACAATAGGATTCATCAGCCTCATACAAATACTGCATCGGCTTACGTTCTACAATGGCCGGCTGCAATTTAATCCCGGCATTAAACTTACGCTCAACAACCGAACCATTTACCATGTTCTTCAGCTTTGCACGTACAAATGCCGCACCTTTCCCCGGTTTTACATGTAAAAATTCGACACACTGCCATACAGATCCATCGAGTTCAATGGTAATACCCGGTCGCAAATCATTACTGGAAATCATTTACTTTCTTCCTCCTGCTACATTCTTAAAAATTTTTTTGGGAATTTTGTTAAGACTTCAATACCGTCTTTTTTTATAACAACCGTATCTTCAATACGGACTCCACCAATTCCTGGAATATATACCCCAGGTTCCACCGTTTCTATCATATTTTCTTTCAATACTGTATGGTCCCGTGCTGATAAAAAGGGGGATTCATGAATCTCCAGCCCCACACTATGTCCAAGTGAATGGATGAAATAAGCCTCAAATCCATCTTTTTTCAGATACTCTCGCGCCGACTTATCCACTTCCGAACAAATAATTCCCTCCTTAAGCTGCATTTCAATATGCTCATTGCAGCGTAAGACACTGTCATAAATCTTCTGCAGTCGCTCTGAAATATCTCCTATGGCAACCGTCCGTGTAATGTCAGAATGGTACCCCTTATAAATAGCACCAAAATCAAAAGTGACCAAATCACCATCTTCCAAAACCTTTCCTGTGGCTACACCATGAGGATATGCGGATCGTTCACCCGATGCGACAATAGTATCAAAAGATTTTCCTTCCGATCCTTCTTCAAGCATAGCGCACTCAAGGATAGTCCTCAACCGTGCCTCAGTTATTCCTGCCCTGATAAAAGGAAGAGTTGCCTTAAATCCCGCATCTGATATACGACAAGCCTCTTTTATACAGGAAATTTCTTCCTCAGATTTGATCTGCCGCAGCCGATCTATTTGAGAAAACCTGAATTCTATATTCGGCATATATTCATGAAAAGACAGGTACATCTGATAGGAAAAAACCGTTTCTACTCCCATAGTTTTTATATGGTATTCACCAGCAAGCTTCGCGACTATTTCTGCCAGATGACCTTTGTAATCCACCACTGTATAATCGGCAGCTTCTTTTCTTGCCTGCTCTGTATATCTGCTGTCCGTCAGAAGGTACAACTTCTCTTTTGTCAGAAGCAGATAACTGTCTGAACCTGTAAACTTACTTAAATATCTGCAGTTTTCATCCTTTTGCACAAAAATTGCATCTAATTGATTTTCTCTAAGAAAATCAATTATTTTCATTTTCTCAGTCATTAAATCACCACTTTTCCGTTTCTTTATGATACCGTAAAAGTGTATGTTTGTCCATTTTGCTTTGGTTCCGGCAATGATTTCTGTTACGATTCCTTATTACCGGATAATCCGATAAAAAATGTTCCGTTATAGCAGTATCCGTAAATCACTTTATCAGATGATCCGTAAAATTATGAAAAGTCAAAATTGTTCTGTCACCCATATAATGTGTCATGCAAGTAATACCGGCATTATATAAACTGAAATTCCAAGCTGTTTTTAACGGTATATCCAAAAGACCGCAGATAATTGTCCTGATAGCCGCACCATGGCTTACAATTACATAAGTCTTATTATCCCCGCGGTCAATAATCTCTTCAACCGCCTGCACCGTCCTCCTCTGTAAATCGGCAAAAGATTCGCCGTGAGGCAGTTGCAATAGTTCCGGATGATGATACATCTCCTCAATCATTCCCGGCCAGCAATGCTCAATCTCTTCAAAAGTTTTTCCTTCCCAGTCGCCAAAATGAAGTTCCTGCAACGCATCAATCACTTCGACATTCATACTCTTCAATTTTGCAATTTCTTTCGCCGTTTCCATGGCTCTTCCCAAACTGCTGGATATTATTCCATTCAGAGAAATTCCTTCAAACCAATGAGCTGTCAGCTTCGCCTGTTCTTTCCCCAATGCACTCAGTGCCACCTCAGTACTGCCTTGGTACCTTCCAGATTCATTCCAGACCGTTTGTCCATGACGAACAAAATATAGCGTGATCATCTATTCAAGAACCTTTCTCAATGCATTAACTAATCGCAGATTTTCTTCCTTTATCTTTACTGCAATCCGAAAATAACTTTCATCCAACCCCGCATAATTACCGCATTGCCGCAAAATAATTTTATAAGGCCATAGTGCTTGTTGCAGTTCATATGCTGATTTGAACTTTCTCGTCAGTTTGCATAAAAAGAAATTAACACTTCCCGGATATACCTTAATACTATCGATTGCAGACAAATCCGTAATCATCCTATTCCTTTCCGTTTTACAATATTCTCGTGTTCTCTGAATATACGCATCATCTGCCAATGCACTCTTCATATAAGTCTGAACAAGTCCATTTACATGCCAAGGAATTAATTGCTCCTGGCATTTCTTAGCAATTTCTTCTGTAGAAAAACTGCATCCGATTCTTAGCCCCGGGACAGCATAAAATTTAGTTAAGGAAGAAACTATAATAACCTGTCTATGGCAAAGGCAAAGTTTTCGGTAGGAAAAAAAGTCTCCTAAAAAGTCCACAAAAGACTCATCCAAAATCAAATAGCTTTGCGTTTTTTCTACAAGCGGAAGTATCTGTTTCAACCTCTCCTCATTAAGTATTTGTCCGTCAGGATTGTTGGGGTTCCCTAAATATACAACAGATTTCGGTTCTATCTTTGTAAAAAACTCCACAGGAATTTTGAAATCTGTTTTTGCAGACAACGGTATTTCCTCTACCTTTGCGTTGACAGATTCAGCTGATAGACGATACTCGCTAAATGACGGTGCCGGTACATAAACCTTGCCAGGCAGCAGCACACGGAGCAGAGTATACATAATTTCTGTAGCACCATTTCCAACCGTTATCATTCGGTCAGGCATGCCATACCTGTTTGCCAAAGCAGAAATAAGCTCTCGACATTCCATATCAGGATACCGCAATACCTCTTTTTCCCAGGATCGAATAAGTACTTCTTTGCCTTTCGGGGAAAGTCCTAACGGATTGATATTGATACTGAAATCTAAAAAAACATCCCGTTCTACTCCCGGCAATTTAAATATATCACCACCATGCCTACTTTGTGAAAGGATCATCCAATTTACACTTTCTGATCTGCATACCTTGATTTGTCAACCGTACTGTATCTAGATAAAAAACTCCTAAATCATAATCTTTAATTTTCGTCCGGATTGCTTCAATATCTGCACCAGGTGCTACGATTAACCCAAGAACAGTTCCACTGTGTGCGCAAATAACCCCTTTTCCGCCTAATGCGCTTCCCCTCGTATAAAAATCTTCCAGCGGCTTTTTAAAAAGTATCTTCTGGTTTGCAAACGCGCTGATTGTAGCCGCCTTTCCGATAATTTCCAATGACTGATTTTTTAATCCTTCCACCAAAAAAGACATCGCTTTCTCTATTTCGGTTTGATTGCTCTTTTGCAATGAAATCAGATCTTTCCTATTGTTAAAAGACATCGTATCAACTTCACCGCCACAATCGTAAATTAAAATCTGCATATCAGGACAATGCCCCATTTCCCGAATCACTTTCCCGTCACGGTAATCAAACTCCACAATCCCCTCAAAAAACGTAGCATCACTGGGTTCAATAGAAAGCGCGATCGTTGCTAATTCACGCGGAGAAAGAATTTCCCCGACACTTAACGCTGTCGCCTGGCATACCGCACTTATATCGGCCGTACTTGACGCCAATCCCTTTCCCCTCGGAATATAGGATTTTAGCTTAATCGGAACAATCGTATCGGGTCTTTTCAGATAAACTAATGTACGTTTCACGGCCTCCGCCGCCTTATCAGGCAAAATGTCACCAATTCCGTCGAATCCGCTATAAGCATAAGAATATCGATTAATCGGGCAAGTCACCATAAAGGAGTATCCATTCGCATACCCCTGAATAAACTCTCCGCATGATCCGGGAGATATAACTAAATATGCCATGCCCCACCTTTAACCAATAACACAAATAAGAATGCTATAAACGCTTCGGTGATTTCTGTAATAAACCCATAAGTATCACCGGTTGTTCCGCCAATCTTTTCAACTATCCACGAATTTAAATAAAGACCAAACAATATAGCCGCGCTGAAGAGAATAATATAGTCAAGCCCAAAACAAACTGCCGGCAGAATAGCTGTAAAAAATGCATAAAAAACTGCATTTTTAGACCTATAGGCCGAAAAGGACTTCCCGATTCCATATGGTCTGGCATAAGGATATTCACATATACTGATAACCAGATTTAACCTTCCCAGTGTCGGCATCGCGATAAGGACAAAATATAGCGCAGTATCAGCAGAAGCCAGCGCGAATGTTTTTAAGAGAACTATCAATAAGACAGAAAGTACCCCAAAAGCTCCTACATGGCTGTCTTTCATAATTTCCAGGCTTCTCTCTTTACTGCGTCCCGAAAATAAGCCGTCAGCGGAATCCATAAGCCCGTCAAGCAATAATGCCCCTGTAATAAAAAGTTCCGATATAACCAAAATAAACCCAATCAAAAGAGGGCTGCCGAGTGGTCGTATCAAAAAGAAAACACCGCATAACAGGAGTCCTATAATCCATCCAATTACAGGAAACCATGTTACACTTTTCCCAAAGTCTTCATCTTTCCATTCAGTTTGTGTGTCAAGGCGAAGCCGCGTCAAAAACTGCAGCCCGACAAGAAAACTTTTCATTCCATCACCAAAATAATAGAATCAACGATTCCATAAAGGCAAAAATAATAGTAGCCAGATACATCATCCAAATAGTAGTCTTAATGTGCTCCGCCCGCAAAGTTTGATCCGAATCCCCCATATAAGCACGAAACTCCGGTTTCCCATTATAATAATTATATCCGCCAAGCTGCACATGCATTGCACCCGCCACAGTAGCTTCAGCATAACCCCCATTGGGGCTCGGATGTTTGTTCGCATCACGAAATCCGATCACGCATGCGTTTCGCCAATCTAGCCGAAGAATAAAAGCGACTATAATAAAAAGTAAATAAGTAACCCTTGCGGGTATGTAATTCAAAACATCATCAAGCCGTGCAGCAGCTCTGCCGAAGAAAAGATAGCGTTCGTTTTTATAGCCGATCATGGAATCCATCGTATTGCCTGCTCGATATACAATAGCGCCAATTGGGCCCAAAAGCAGAAAATAAAATAGTGGGGAAATAATTCCATCAGTCGTATTTTCTGCAACAGTTTCTATCGTCCCTCTTGAAATTTCACTTTCATTTAATCTGTCAGTATCTCTTCCTACAATCCAAGATAACCGGGCACGCGCTGTTTCTACATTTCCTTTTTTCAGAAGATTGTATATTTCCATCCCATCACGGGCAAGCGCACGCGGAGTAATCGAAACATAGAGTAAAACCGCACTAAGCAGAAAATAACAGAAAATTCCTGCTTTCGCAGCAATATACAATATTACCGTAGATACAATACCTACGCTCACCAAGACAAGAAGAACCACACCACATCCGTAAAGGAACAGCTTCATATTATCCGTATGATGCTTCGGATACAATTTATTTTCCCATGTGGAGATCAGTTTCCCGATGAGAACTACCGGATGCCAGTCCGATCGGGGATCTCCTATTACTGCATCTATTATCAATGCCATAAACGGAACCAACGCATAAGGGAGAGTTTCCAATTCACTCACCCCAAGACTTCATAAAACTTCTTCATATCAAAATGTTTTCGTACCGTATCGGCAAGACGGTCAAATTCCGATTCTTTATATTGGCGATAACGGAACTGCACAGGAAGCGTCTCCAATCCTTTTCTTTTACGAAGTGCGTTAATTATCGCCCGCCTAAGATCATCATTATCAAAGATACCATGGCAGTATGTACCAAATATATGATGTGTTTCATTGATATATCCGTCTTGCACTTGCACCGGTTGATTACTTCTCCGCACTATATTAAAAAGGCTTTGTGCTGAATGGGTAAGTACCGTTTCCCCCATATGTATTTCATACCCTTTTAAATGGCTTCCTTTAAAATCCATACCAAGAAATGGCAAGGCTTCACAATTAAACTCTACCTGATATGTATTTTTTTCCCCCTGCATGGTTGTAACATAAGGCATTAACCCCAGTCCTTCCACTGCATCATTACTGCTTTCTACATGTAATGGATCACAAACCTTTTCTCCAAGCATCTGATAGCCGCCGCAAATTCCAACCACGGGAATACCTTTTGCTGCAAGCGCTTTAATATCATGATCGTACCCTTGTCGCTTCAGATAAAGCAAGTCCTCTGTCGTATTTTTACTGCCCGGCAGTATAATAAGATCCGGACTCCCAATCAAATCTCCCTGCTGAATAAAACGCACGTTTACATCCGGTTCATGGGTAAATGCATCAAAGTCCGTAAAATTTGAGATTTTAGGCGTTTGGATAATAGCAATATGAACATCATGCATAATCTGATTCCGTGGCATTTCCTGAAGTGACACGGAATCTTCATCATCAATCCCCAGCTTATCCAAATAAGGAATAACACCTAAGACCGGAATCCCCGTATGTTCTTCAAGGAATGTCAATGCCGGTTCCAAAAGTGTAATATCCCCGCGAAATTTATTAATAATAAGTCCCTTCACAAGTTTACGTTCTTCAGGCTCTAACAGTTCAAGGGTTCCTACAATAGACGCCAGCGCCCCGCCACGATCAATATCTGCGATCAAAAATACGGGAGACCGGCATTCTTTTGCAATCCGCATATTGACAATATCATTCTTTTTCAGATTGACTTCAGCAGGACTTCCCGCCCCCTCAATCACCAGCACATCATAATGTGTTTCCATGAAATCAAGACTCTTTTTTACGGAAGACCATGCCTCTTGGCTATATTTATTTTGATATTCTGAAGCGCTATAATTACCGACCGATTTACCGAGAAGAATCACCTGAGAGCAGGAATTCCCCGTGGGTTTCAAAAGTACAGGATTCATCTGCACAATAGGATCTTCCCCTGCGGCTTCCGCCTGGGCAACGGTAGAACGGCCGATTTCTCCACCAGAATGCGTAACATAGGAATTTAGTGCCATATTCTGCGCCTTAAATGGGGCAACATGATACCCATCTTGTTTGAGAATTCTACAAAATGCCGTTGTTAAAATACTTTTACCCACATGAGAGCTTGTTCCCTGAAACATAACTTTTTTGGCAATTTTTCTCACCATGGTTCCACTCCTCTGCTTTTAAGCTCCACTGTAATTCCTGCAATTGATAGATATACCTTATCTGCCTTTTGGGCCACATACTGATTTGCCAATCCCACCAAATCGCGGTATACCCGGCTCATTGCGTTGGCCGGTACGATGCCCATCCCCAACTCGTCAGAAACAAAGATAATTTCCTTGTTATCCGTCTGGGAAATGATATTAAAGAGCAATTCCAAATCTTTCTCCAGTAATGTTTGTAATGCCGTCAGATCGTTAATTCCAAGTGTTTCATTATCTTTATTCACCAAATGCTCCATAAGAATATTGTTGACATACATCGTAATGCAATCAAAAAGAACCGTGTCCGCTTCCATAAGAACAAATCCTATTTTGCCGCTGACTTCTCCTAAAATTTCAAATGTTTTCCAGTCTTCCGGGCGCCTTTTTTGATGCAAGATAACGCGGTATTTCATTTCATCATCTAAGATTCGGCTTGTTGCGACATATCCTTTTCTTTTCCCTGTAGAATGATACATCAGCTCTTCGGCAAACTCACTCTTGCCGCTTCTTGACCCGCCTAACACTAAAAATATCTTATTGCCCATCTGTGCCTTACCACCTTAAATCCCGAGTATGTCTTTTACATAATAACATATGTAAAATTCCTATGCCAATTAGACGGATTCCACCACTCGTCTTGCTTAAAAGTGCTACAATGTAAATATATTTTAAGTTATGGAGGATATCATGACAGAAGAATTGAATCAAGATCCTTACCACATTGATTTAATGCGAACCTTATGGGAAAACACTTATCGTGGAACCGTTTTCGATTATAAAGAGCAATATGTTGCAACCATACGATTAATCCTAAGCATTCCCCTTGATCGCAGCGAAGTCCCTGAAAATGCTCCGAAGGTTAATCCCTCAGTTATTGTACTCATTGAAGACACTATTCTTTCTCCGCTTGAAGTCGTGGAATTTGAACAAATTATGTCCAAGATCATCACGAAAAAAGTATCAAGTGAATATTTTCAACCAGACCGTATTATGTACTTTTACCCAAGCCCTTCTGATGGTGCAGAAACAGCAAATAGAAATGTAGATAATGTAAACTAATTATTTTGTTAAAAAGATCTTATACTACAAGAAAACGGTGCTATGTGTGATATAAATCACTGCACCGTTTTAAATTCCTCAAAATATATTATTCTGCTGAAATAAACATCGGATATAGCGGTTGTCCGCCATCATACATCTCAAACTCTATATCTGAATAAATTTTCTCCACTGCTGCCAACTCACGACCACATGTATCTTTCGACATATCTTTTCCATAATATACAGTAACCACACCCGTATCTTCATCAATAAGGGATTCCAGTAACTTCCGAAAACACTTATTGAAATCTTTTTCTGTAAAAACCTGGTGATCTTTTGTTATCCCCATGTAATCTCCCTTATGGATAACAATATCCCCAATAAGGCTATCCCTCACTGCAGCAGTAATCATTCCTGTTTTTATCTGCTGCACTCTCTTTGACATTTCATTCAAATTTTCCTCAATACCGATATTATCCATAAATGCCATCGCAGCAGCTAACCCTTCCATAGGATTAACAGATGGCACGATGTGTATTTTCTCACCAAGCATTTTCTGGAGTTGCTGTGCTGCTAAAATAATATTTTTATTATTAGGCAATAGGATATATTTATCATACCTTCCATTTTCTATACCTGCATTCAATTCCTGAACGGAAGGATTCATCGACTGCCCGCCAGATACAACATCGCAACCGAGTTTTTGGTATAATTCTGTCCAACCGTCACCGGATACAACTGCTAAAACCCCTAACGGACGTTTAGGTTCATCTTGTTGCTTTTCTTTATTTTTATGAAACTGGTCAACCATATTGTCACATTTAATATCATGCAATGTCCCCCAAGAGGCAGCCATATCTAAAACATGCCCCGGCCGTTGGGCGTGAATATGGACTTTGATAAGATTATCTCCTTCCGCCACAATCATAGATTCACCCCAGGTTCCCAATTTCTGGCGTATTTCTTTTGCCGCCAATTTACAAGGACTGATAATAAACTCCGTGCAGTATGGATACTCGATAGAAAAAGATTCTCCTTTTGCTTCCAACCGACTGATTACCGGTTTAATCTCCAAATTTACTTCGCTTACTTTTCCGGTCAATCCATTAAGGCACCCTATGAGGAAGAATATCAGGCCTTGTCCTCCGGCATCGACAACATTTGCATCTTTTAAGATCTTTAACTGCTCCGGCGTTTTTGCCAAAGCATCATTGCCATGACCAATGGCAGACTCCAAAACCTTGCTGAAATCAGGTTCCTGCCTGATCACTTCATATGTTCCTTTGGCAATTCCCCTTGCAACGGAAAGAATAGTCCCTTCTACCGGCTTGGTTACTGCACGATAAGCATATAAAATACCATACTGAAAAGCCTTTCCCATTTGGGTTCCCGATGCTGTCTTTTTACCACGTAATCCACGGCTTATCCCATGAATAATCTGAGAAAGGATAACACCAGAATTCCCTCTTGCCCCCATAATTGCACCGGCGGAAGCCTTTTCCGCAATCATACCTACCGGCTCATCCGCACTGACATCACTGATCATACTATACATCGATTTCAGCGTATTCAGCATATTATTTCCTGTATCCCCATCAGGAACAGGAAAAACATTCAGCTGATTTAATATTTCATATTTTTGTTCAAACATCTGATATGCGCCAATCAGCATATTCTTAAAACAACCACCATCAATAATCGTATACATGCAATTCTCCCCCATCTCAGGCGCTCTCAAAAATAATACCTATCAGTCCCGGTCCTAAATAGCAAGCCAATACTGGTGTCCCTGTCGTCAAAGTGACATCAATATCAGGATACTTTTCCTGAACGATAGACTGTAATTCTTTTCCGCCTTCCGGATTCTCAATATGGACGATACCGATACGTTTGCAAGGAGCATTCTCATCTAAGTACTTTATTAAACTGGCTACCGCTTTCTTCCTTGTACGCACTTTGTCCAAAACATCCACTTCATTGTTCTTATTTAGATAAATACAGGGTTTTATCTTTAATATACTTCCAATTAACCCCGCAGCCTTACCAATTCTTCCTCCACGACGAAGGTAATCCAAGGTATCCACAGTAAAAGTTGTCCTCATATGTTCAGCAACTTCCGTCAATTTATCCGTGATTTCTGCAAAAGAATTGCCACTTTCAATGAATTCCAAAGCATCCTGAACCATTTGGAGCATTCCAACAGCCGTTGTCTTGGTATTAATTACTGATATATTTCCCCTTCCAGATTGTTTTGCAGCCAAAACCGCACCATTGTATGTACCACTGACTGCAGTTGTGATGCATAAAACAATAATGTCATCTTTTTCGGGAATCAAATTAAATGCATTTAAAAAATCTCCCGTGCTCGGCTGGCTTGTAGGTATTGCTTGATTTGTCTTTTCAGAGTATTCAATAACCTGCCTGATTGTTGCTTCATTCTCAGGAATATACTCTCCTTTAATAGATAAACTAAGAGGGATAACATGCAAATTTGAATATTTAGACAACATTTCTTGAGGAATAGCAGATGTGCTGTCCGCAATGATATGAATCATACAATACAATCCTTCCTGTTATTTATTTTCGTGCCTTATTTTATATTCTTTCAATAGCTGCTGATATGCATATTCATCATATCCATTGGTGGCAAGGATATATTCTTTCAATTTGTTACGGCCTAAAGCGACATTCATAGCTGAAATTTCAAAGGGATCTAAAGAAATTCGAGCCAACTGTTCCCCCGTAGAAGAATATCCAACAACCCCATGTCCTAAAAGATCAAGAAGAGGCTCTTTCTTTACAATTTCACAAAAGCCTTTGAAAAACTTCTCTGCTTCTTTTTCCATCCGTTCCTTTGTTTTTCTATACTCTTCTGCTTTGTCCGCGGGAATTCTATAACCATCTACAATTACAAACTTTTCCGGTAAATTAAACATATTTGCCTGCCCATATTTTTATACAACTTTCCACTGTATTTAAATATATATCTACATAAACATTTGGTCAAGCATATGAATCAATTAAAATACACATCTGTAACGCCTGCTCCTCCATTTTGAGGTTCTGCCATCCGAAAATCAGTTATAAACGGAAGCGTTTTCAAGTAATCATGAATTCCCTTCCGCAAGCTTCCCGTCCCTTTTCCATGAATGATTTGCACAGGGGAAACTCCCGCCATTATACAATCATTTAAAAATTTATCTATTTCAGGAATTGCCTCATATACAGTTTTGCCAATCACATTTACCGATGTACTTACTTCCTCATGTCGTAAATTTGATACATTTTTCTTTTGGTGTGATATTTTTTGTGGAATCATCTTCACCAACTGTTCTGCAGCAAAACAATGGCTTATATCCACACATATATTGGCTAATCCACAGGCAACCGTGATTTTCTTACCAGTTACAGAAATCACCTTTCCATTACTGCCTAACGTATCTATATAAATAATATCTCCCCGTTTGATTTCATTAGCAACAAGCCCCCGCTTCGACCGACTCTCCGGAATCTTCATATTTTCAATGGCACTTCTTGTAGTTCCCACATGTTTCATAAAAGCATCTTTATCGAGACTTGATGCCTTTTTAACATCTCTAATTATTTTTTCAGCCTGAATCCTCAAATTACGTTTTATATCAGAGGATTCTTCCCGCATTTTTGACAGTATGGCATTTTTCTTCAATAAAAACTCCTCCTGCTCCTCCTGCAACTGAGCTTTTACTCTGTCTGACTCTTGCCGAATGATACGGATAGATTCTTTCTCCTGCTCCAATTCTTTTCTCTGCTCATTTAGATGATTCATCACCATCTCCATATTATGAAAAGGTGATCTTTGCTGAAGCCCAACTGCCCGATTCAATATACTCTCCTGCATACCAAGCCGCCGACAGATATTAAATGCGTTGCTGTTTCCGGCAACTCCAATAATCAAATGATAAGTCGGTGATAACGTTTCCTTATCAAATTCAACAAACGCATTTTCAACTTCTGACAATTCGTAGGCAAGCTTCTTCATCTCGCTAAAATGTGACGTAATAATAGAGTTCACATTTTTGTTTACCAAATATTCCGTAACCGCCTGTGCCAACATGGCACCTTCAATTGGATCCGTCCCTGCTCCCAATTCATCTAAAAGTACAAGATCCTTTTCATTCACATAAGGTAGAAATGAAACCAACTGCGTAATATAGCTGGAGAAAGTCGATAAATTATATTGAATACTCTGGTCATCACCAATAATCGAATAAATGTGGTTATATACAGGCATCATTGAGCCTTCTGCAGCAGGGATAAATAAACCTGATTGATTCATCAATGCCAATATGCCCACCGTTTTGATAGCAATTGTTTTCCCGCCGGCATTGGAACCTGTTATGACAAGTATTTTGAAAGCTTTCCCTAATGTAAGCGAAATAGGAACAACTCTATCCGCAGGAATCAATGGATGTCTTGCGTCCTTTAAATCCAATATACCGGCAGCTGAGAAAGTCGCCCGAACTCCATTCATGGCAAGCGCCAATTGTCCCCGCGCAAAGATAAACTCCATATCCGAAACAATATGGCAATCTTTTCGAATAACTGCACTATTATTTTTGATCTGCCGTGTAAGCTCCCTCAGAACCTCCATCACTTCTTGCTTTTCTGCCAGTACCAGCTCAATAAGATCATTATTTAGACGCACGGAAATCATCGGCTCCATAAAGAGTGTTTGCCCGGTAGAGGAACGATCGTGAACGATTCCATCAAATTTATATCGATACTCTTCTTTGACAGGCACTACATACCGCCCGTTGCGCTGTGTAATAATCGCATCCTGCAGGTATAATGCGGTATCTTTATCATGCAGTATCTGCCTGAAAGATTTCCGTATCCTGCTTTTAACTGTTTCTATATCTCCTCTGATACGGGACAGCTTCATAGATGCCTTATCCCGTATATCGCCTTTATCATCAAAAACCTGCCGGATTCTGTTAAGCAAACCATCCAAGGGAAGGATTAAAGACGCTTTTTCTTCCAAAATCGGATAGCGTAAATGTCTTTCCCCACTAAAATACTCATGCATCTTTTGATAGGTTTCAAGCGATGAAGAAATTTCCATAAACTCTCCAGCAAGAAGTATCATTTCTTTCTCCGCCCTATCTATAAATGGAATGATGTCATAGGTCTCTCCCAAGGGTGAGGATATCTCTTTTTGCAAACAAATTGAAGCCTCTTCCGTTTCCTGCAGATGTTCTGCAATTATCCGTGGTTCCGAAGACGGCTGCAGATCCATAGCTTTTGCTTTTGATAAAGAAGAAGGGCATAATTGGGCAAGCATACGCCTGATTTCATTAAATTCAAGAATCTGCAATATATCTTGTTCCATCCTGTAACACTCCAAAATATTAACAAAATTCATTCGTATTATAATATCCATTAAATATCTTCTGTTCCGAATATAAATTTTAATGAAAAACATAAGAGGAGATACCCATCAATCCGAATATCTCCTCTTAGTTTAGCATATTTATCGAATAACTTTTACTTCACTTCTGTTTCATAACGGGACAAAGTAAAGCATAAATCAGAAAGCCGATTAAGATAGCGAATCCCCGATTCATGAACCTCTTCCGTTTCAGAAAGTCTCCACATACTCCGCTCAGCACGACGGACTACGGCACGGGCTACATCAAGAAACGCGGCCCCCTGTGTTTCTCCGGGAACCAAAAAATGATCCAAAGGTTCTAATTCTTCCGTATACTTATCAATAGTCTGCTCTAAGTCTTTCACATGATCACTGCCAATATTAGGTTCTTTCCCAAGACTGGCAACATCCGCCATTAGTAGCCAAAGATCTTTCTGAATCTTAAAAATGGTTTCTTTTACATTCTGATGAACAACAAAAGCACGAGCGCTTCCTAAGACAGAGTCTACCTCATCAATTGTGCCATACGTTTCAACGCGAAGACTTCCTTTGGACACACGTTCCCCGGTATATAGACTGGTTTGTCCGCTATCCCCGGTACGAGTATAAACTTTTGCCATAACAGCCCTCCCTGCTAATTTAATTCAGGGAACCACAGAGCAATTTCCCTTGCTGCAGTTTCCGGAGCATCAGATGCATGAACAACGTTTTCATCAATAGAAGTGGCAAAATCACCACGGATAGACCCCGGGACTGCCTTAATAGGATCTGTTGCGCCATTAATCTGACGGACGGCTGCTATTGCATTTTCCCCTTCAATAACCATTGCCAATACAGGTCCGGATGTAATAAAAGAAATCAGATCATTGAAGAAGCCTTTTCCTGCATGTTCTGCATAGTGTTTTTTCGCTAATTCTTCCGGAACCTGTATCATTTTTACGGAATGAAGAATGAGTCCCTTTCTCTCAAAACGAGAAATTACTTCACCGCAAATGTGTTTTTTTACACCATCCGGTTTCACCAATACAAGAGTTTTCTCTACATTAGCCATACTATTATCCTCCTTAGAATAAATTCTTTTGGGCTGCTATTTCATGCAGCTTTTTAACACGCTCCTCTGTAGAAGGATGCGTAGAAAACAATGTTGCATAACCGCCAACAGCCGCAAGCGGATTGATAATAAATAATCCGGAGGAAGCCGGTTTTGCATAAGGCATAACTTTTTGACGTGAATAACTGTCCAATTTCTGTAATGCACGGGCAAGCGCTAAAGGCTTACCGCTTATTTCTGCCCCGGAAGCATCTGCCATAAATTCTCGTGACCTCGATAATGCCATTTGAACCAGTGATGCAGCTAAAGGAGCGATAATAATGGTAGCAATCAACGCAAATGGATTATTACTTCTTCCTTCGCTGTCACGTCCACTTCCAAATATAGCGGCCCATTGTGCGGCTTGCGCAAGATAACTGATAGCAGTCGCAAAGGTAGCTGCCAGGGTCATAATAAGTGTATCATGATGACGGATATGGGACAATTCATGACCGATTACACCCGCGATTTCATCTCTGTCAAGCAACGATATTAATCCCTCTGTCACAGCCACAGCGGCATGATTTTCATTCCGGCCGGTAGCAAAAGCATTCGGAATTTCTGTGGGAATAATATACAATCGCGGCATAGGGATTCCCGCATTTCTTGATAATCCTTTTACCAGTGAAAATAATTCCGGCACTTGATTCTCCGATAACTCTTTTGCATTATATGCTTTCAGCACTATTTTATCAGAATTCCAATAACTGTAAAAATTTAAAATGAGAGCAATGATAAACATCATTGTCGCCCCATTTTGCCCGCCCACATATCCGCCAGCTGATACCAGAATCAAACCGAGCAGTGTCATAAGCATGACTGATTTTACTCTATTCAACATAAAACCTCGCTTTATAACAAATACTTATTCAAAAAAGCTTATTTTTAGAATAATATCATGCAATAAAAATGGTCGGAACGACATGATTCGAACATGCGACCTCTACCACCCCAAGGTAGCGCTCTACCAAACTGAGCTACGTCCCGACATTTACTACGTTATATACAATACACATGTTATCAGTAATTGTCAAGCTGTATTAGCCGTACGCCCTCTTGATCAAAATCCAAAACCATAAATTTTGATTTTACATGATGCAACTTGAATCCGTCTACCATCGCAGCACCAATTTCATATGCTTTCTCCGCTGAAGAGAAAGCAATAATCGTCGGACCGGATCCGCTTATTGTTACACCGTAACATCCTTTTTTATCAGCATTTTTCATTGCCTCTTCAGCCCCACTGATTAATGGCAAACGATAAGGTACATGGATACGATCCGCCAATCCAACCTTCAGTAATTCACCTCTCCGCATCATAACAGCTGCCATTAAAAAGGAAACCGCCCCTATGTTTTGCACTAAGTCCTCTCTGGAATAAGTATCCGGCAATGCACACCGTGCATCTTCCGTTCTAAGTTCAAAATCGGGAACAGCAACGACCGCCTTCCAAGTGTCCGGGATTTTCCACTGCTCCGTAAGAACAAATTTATCTTTAACAATGGAGAAACAAAATCCGCCAAAAATAGCAGGAGCAACATTATCAGGATGACCTTCCAATTCAGTAACGATATTTAAGATTTCATGTCTGTTTAATACGTTTCCGCACAATTGGTTGGCAAGATACGCGCCGGAAACAAGTGCTGCAGAACTGCTTCCCATTCCTCGTGCCAAAGGAATTTGATTAATAAGCTTCAGTTCACCGCCGGGAATTTTCTTTCCTACTTTTCCCGCCACTGCCTGCATGGCCTGTAAAACCATATTATCAGCACCAGGTTTAATCTTGCCGGCACCTTCTCCTTGAATATCAATATGAGACTTCATAAGTGATAACTCATTTACAGGCGTAAAATAAGCTTCGTTATATAATCCAAGCGCCATTCCCAGCGTATCAAATCCGCTTCCTATATTGGCCGTAGTTGCAGGGACACGCACACCGTATTTCTTATTTATTTTCATCTCACATAACCCTTATCACATTAGCAACCTTACGCATACAAGGAAGTACCTGGAGACCTTTCTCCACCTGCAATATGCTTTCCCGGCTCGCCAGTTCCGTAATAAGCACCAACTCCGCCAAACCTTTTGTTTTTCGTTTTTGGACGACTTCGCAAATACTGATGTCATTTTCTGCGAAAGCCGCCGCAATTTGAGAAAGCACACCGGTAACATCATCAACATCTAAACGAAAATAATATGAATTTTGAAGTTTTAATGATGAATAAAATGGAATTCTTTTGGTATCAGTCATTATCATGCCGGTTCCTGTTGATCCATTCAATATATGCTGTGCCGTGCTGATAACATCCCCCATCACTGCACTTGCCGTAGGTAATGCGCCGGCTCCTCTGCCATAAAACATAACATCATCAACAATATTTCCAGTTACATAAATCGCATTATATGCCCCCTTTACTGAAGACAATGGATGATTATCGGGCAAAAAGGCCGGATAAACGTTTAGTGCAATTCCATTTTCCTGTCTGAGCGCAACCGTTAAAAGTTTAATTGTATATCCCATATCTTTCGCATATTGAATATCACTTTTATCTATCTTTTCAATGCCTTCCACCAAAACATCATCAAAGGTTACATTAGCTCTAAATCCAATAGAGGATAAAATAGCAAGTTTTCTGGCCGCATCAAAACCACACACATCATTTGTCGGATCAGCCTCGGCAAATCCTTGTTTTTGGGCATCTGCCAATGCGTTTGCATAGTTGACACCGGTTTCTGTCATCTGTGACAATATATAATTTGTTGTTCCATTCAATATGCCCACGATACTTTCAATCTGATTTGCTGCAAGTGACTGATGGAGTGGCATCAAAATAGGAATTCCTCCGCCGACACTCGCCTCACAACTGAAATTTACATGGTTCTCAATCGCCTTATGGATAATATCCGGGCCATATAAAGCTACTAAATCCTTATTTGCGCTGACGACGCTCAATCCATGCTCCAATGCACTGAAAATATACTCCTTGGCTGGGGTAATCCCTCCCATCACTTCAACAATGATATCCAGGGATTCATCTTCTATTATCTCCGAAAAGTTATCGGTTAAATGAATATCTTTCAATATGGGAAATTTAGTATATTTGTTTACCTCTCGAACCAGAACATATTTTATCAATAAATGCACGCCCAGCCGCTCTTTGATAATGTCGGAATTTCTCTTAATCGTTTCTGCCACACCGCTTCCAACCGTACCAAATCCGAGTAAAGCGATATTTATATTTTTCATCGGCTACCTTCCTCTTCTGAAACGACGATTCGTATGATCCCCTTAATCCTGCGAATACTTTCTGCCAATAAATTGATATCCGCCAGGGTCATCTTTGTCTTAAATGAAATTATAGTCGGAACATTTTCGCCAAAAGCTACCCCGCTATTTATGGATAGCACATCATTATTTTCCTTTTTTATTTTTCTCATTATTTTATTTAAAAGAGAAAAATCATTTTGCATCATTATAAAGTATGTGATACTGCGTTCTTTAACGGCTCCCGTTACCGGTTCCACATGATCTTTATATTTATAATAAGCACTCCTGCTTATATTCATCGCAGATAATGCTTCATTTATTGTCTTCACCCTTCCATTTTTCAAAGATTCTTTAATACGAATTGTTTTTTTTATTGCTTCCGGTAATACTTGAAAATCCACCAAATAAAACTGCTTTTCATTATTTTTCATTTTGCAGAAATCCCTTCTATTGCCACATCTCGATAAGATATTAAATCAATACTCTCTTCATCAATCTTTTCCTTTACCGTTGTCGATAATAATGCCTGTAGTTCCGATTCCCCATGATATCCCCACCGAAATTGCCTATCCATTTCCTGTTCATTCGATGAAGGATGGCACATAATCTCTGTAACGCCAGACTTAACCCTGCTCAATAAATTGATTATTCTATCTTCCGTCAAATGTCCCCCGTAGAGCATTCCGTAAAAATAATCATTCGTTTTCACATTCATCTGCTTTAATACACTTCTATGTCTTCGGGCAATAAAGGCCAATCCGGTTCCTGCCATTGATCGTAAAATATTTTTTGCGCTTATATCAAAAAAAAAGCTTTCATCAGGTACTCTCATACATGGAATTTTATATTTCTTCCCTAATGCAAGGGCAATAGGAAAAAATTTATTCCACATATGAAGATGTTGATGCCCATCAATGTGCGTAATCGAAATTCCTGCATCAAGAACCTTACGGATTTGTGCATCCCACTCCCTGTAAACGTCATCAAGACTAATAAGGCCTTTCATATCTCGGAGAATTAATTCTAAATAATCTTTACAAAGGACTCCTTTCTCCCAAGTTAGCGTCGGAACTTCTTCAGCAGGTAAAACTGTTGTCAGTGTTCCTACCAAGGTTAGATGGATTCCTATCCCAATATTTCCCATTTCGCGAGATAGCCTCACCGCTGAGGAAAAAGCATCCCCACCTGCCATAATCGAAGTACTGGTTAAAATTCCTGACTCAAAACCTCTATAAACAGCAAGATTCACAGCCTCATGTATCCCAAAATCATCGGCATTAATTATCAGCTGTTTTTTCATCATCTTTCCTTTCAATCGTACACACTATAATCAAGCATTTTTGAATTAATATGTCCAAACTCTACTAAATACTATTAATTATTAAATTCATTATCATCTAAATAATAGAATAAAATGATTGCCGCTGTCGAAGAAACATTTAATGATTCCACAGTACCTGCCATAGGGATAAACACATTCCAATCCGTCAAGTCTAATATTTCCGGACTTATTCCACTTCCTTCATTTCCAAAGATAAAAACCCCCTCTGTCACAAACTTGGCATGGCGATAATTTTGGGAAGCACTAAGTGATGTTCCAATAAAAGGAACCTTCGAAAAAGATTTAATTTCTTTTAAAAATTCTATGTCCAAATCATGATATATCGGAAGTCTAAGAATACTGCCCATAGAACTCCTTACCACTTTCTCCGAATATGGATCTGCACTCCCCTTTGTCAAAAGAACTCCACTACACCCAGCCGCGGCGGCCGTCCTGATAATCGCCCCAACATTTCCGGGATCCTGGACTGTATCCAACAAAACATATTTACCATGCAAACCATTTAATAACTGGGGATAATCCATAACATATGGCTGTTTCACCAATAAGATGATTCCCTGTCCATTTTCTGTACCCGAAATTAAACGCATCAGCGGTTCTTCAACTTCACAAAATAGCCAGTGCAGATTTTCCCCCCGTTCAAAAATGTGCTGCACTGATCCATTCTCTGCTCTTCCCGACTGAACCAGGCATACAATATCACTTATCTCTTGATTCTGAACATCTTCCGCATTACGGAGCCCCTCCATCAGAAACATTTTGTTCTTATCCCTGTACTTTTTTTGTTTGAGACGGATTGCCAATCTGATCCAGCGGTTGTTTTTGCTTGTGATATGCTCCAACCAAGTTTCTCCTTATACACTACTTGTTTCTCCAACAATCTGCTGCACAAACAATTCACAACGATAGTTTTTTCATACATGAACCATAAACAGCCTCTACTGAAATTGTACTCATATTTGTAACTTCATGGCCAGGGGTCTCCGCCAGAAGAACCTCACTATAACGATTTCCATAGGGACCGCTCCGATAAGGAAGTGTGGGGCCAAATAACGCAATAATAGGAGTTCCAACAGCATTGGCAATATGGAGCGGTCCTGTGTCCGATGATATATGGACAGCAGCCATCTTTTCCAATGCTATCAATTCTAATAAATTTGTTTTACCTATGAAATCTACTACATATTTTGACTGTGCTATTCTGCGGATTTCATCTGCCATTGGCTTTTCACCCACAGTTCCGGATATAATACAGAAAATCCCCTTCTTGGCCAATCGTTTTGCCAACTCTCCCCAATATTTAATGGGCCACTTTTTATTTTCACCTCTTGTTCCGGGTACAAGAAGTACATATTTCCCAATTACACCTGCCTCAGAAAGCTTTTTTCTCACAACTGACAATTCATTTTTATAGTCATGGAGCGGGAAATGGATTCCGTTTCCCTGCCATCCCAAGTAACGTATTACATCTAAAAGCTGTTCAATGATATGCCCATTTTTATATTTGCCGGAAATGGCACGGCTAAATAATCCACTGCATTCCCGTGCATCATTATAGCCAATCCGTTCATGACAGCCCGTTAGAAATGAAATTAATCCGCTCTTCGCAATCATTTGCAAATCAATCACAAGATCAAACTGTTTTTTATGCAAATCCTTCCTTACCTGGAGCAAATAATTTATTTTCTTTATTCGTTTTCGATCAATAACATATACATTGTCGATCCACGGTTTTCCCGGAAGTATCTTCGCAAAACTTTCATGTATCGCCCAGGTAATGCACGCATCTGGAAAGAGCTCCCTCAAAGCATAAAGTGAAGGCAATGCATGAATTATATCCCCCAATGAGCTCATTTTAATAACCAGTATATTTTTGTAATCTTTCATCTATCTAGTTATCCTTTTTCCCGAAAAATATTTTTCAGAAAAAGATTTAAATTATCCCCTTCAAATAAAAAACCTTTTATACCCGCACGGGCTGCTGCTTCTATATCTCTTCTGCTATCACCGACCAAAAATGTGTTTTCTTTAATCAATCCATACTTGTTAATCGCCTGTAAAATCATCCCAGGCTTAGGTTTCCTGCAATCACAGTCCACGTTATAGCGGGAAATTTTTGTACCATTCAGATGTGGGCAAAAAAAGAATTCAGTAATATTTCCACCATATTTCCTAAATTCTTTATTCATTTGTTTATGCAGTTTCATCACATCTTTTTCCGTATAGAAACCACGCGCCACACCGCTTTGATTGGTAACAACAAACAAAAGCCATCCCTCTTCCGTTAACCGGGCAACCGCTTCTCTCGCACCATCAATCCAGCGGATATTTTCATATCGGTATACATATCCGGAATCAATATTAAGAACACCATCCCGATCAAAAAGTATCGCCTTTTTCCCAATACGCATTATTATTTACCCCAATCAATGTCATCAATCAACTGACAAATGATATGGGCACATAATATATGCATTTCTTGAATTCTCGCCGTACTATCACTGGGAATCACAAGTGCAACATCACAAATATCAACCATCTCCCCTCCAGTCTTACCAGTTAAGGCAATAGTTATCATCCTCTTGTTTTTAGCCTCTATAATCGCTTTATTCACATTTTCGCTATTTCCGCTGGTGGATATCCCCCAGAATACATCTCCAGCGCGCCCAAGTCCTTGTACCTGCCGGGAAAAAACTTGGGAATAGTCATAGTCATTTGCGATAGATGTCAAGATAGATGTATCTGTACTAAGGGCAATTGCAGGAAGCGCCCGCCGCTCGTTATGAAACCTTCCAATAAACTCCGCAGCAATATGCTGCGCGTCAGCAGCGCTGCCGCCATTACCACAGATAAGAATCTTATGTCCGGTTATCATTGCATCTTGACATATTTCAGCCATTTGGCGAATTACAGGGAAAAGTTTTTTCGTTGCCAATAAAGTTTCTTCGTGAGCATTAAAACACGTTTCTATCGTATTAATTTTGATCATTTTTACTATCGGTTCCTTCTGTTTTACCATTTTTCATTAGCGTTTCGAGTTCGCTCATGAAACTGCTTAAATCTTTAAACTCCCTATATACCGATGCAAAGCGGACATAGGCAACCTGATCCAATTTACGCAATTCTTCCATGATAAGATTACCGATAACTTCAGTAGGAACCTCCTGTTTCAATTCATTTCTGACAGTTCGTTCTACAGAATTAACGATTTCTTCGATCTGACGGGATGAAATATTTCTTTTTTCACAAGCTCTGACAAGGCCATTTCTCAACTTATTCCTATCAAACATTTCACGGGATCCGTTCTTCTTCACTACGCGTAATGGTGCTTGTTCAACAGTTTCATAGGTTGTAAACCGACGATTACAAGATAAACACTGCCTCCTTCTGCGAATAGACGCACCATCATCTGTATCACGTGAATCAGTCACTTTTGTATCAAGACTGCTGCAAAAAGGACATCTCATAACATTCTCCTTACAAAAAAGCCACACTGCGATTGCGGTGTGGCCCTGCTTACTATCATTTTTTCAAAAATTCAGGAACCGCAATACCGGGTGTATGAATGCTGCCTCTAAACGTACTGGTTCCTGCCGCAGTTTTTGCTCTTTCTTCAAATCCTGTTGCAATAACCGTAATTTTAACGGTATCATTATCAAGTGTCGAATCGACAGATGTTCCCCAAATAATATTTGCATCAGGGTCGGCGGCTTCCGTTATAATCTGAGACGCCTCATTGATTTCAAAAAGCCCGAGATCTTCATTTCCCGTGATATTGATAATAATACCTTTGGCACCGTCAATGCTACGTTCTAATAATGGACTGTTAATAGCCATGGTTGCCGCATCGCTTGCACGATTATCACCTGTCCCCATGCCAATTCCCATCAGTGCTTCACCTTGATCACTCATAATCGTCCTGACATCTGCAAAGTCAAGATTAATAACCCCGGGGACAGTAATCAGATCAGAAATCCCCTGAATCCCCTGACGAAGCACTTCATCAGCCGTTTTAAATGCATCTCTCAATGGTGTTTTTTTATCAAAAATCTGAAGTAATTTATCATTAGAAACAACCAAAATGGCATCTACATTTCCCTTTAACTTCTCAATGCCCTCCAGTGCATTTTTCATACGAACCTTACCTTCAAAACTAAACGGTTTTGTAACTACGGCAATGGTTAATGCGCCAAGTTCCCTGGCACAAAGAGCCGCTACAGGAGCCGCACCGGTTCCTGTGCCCCCCCCCATTCCTCCGGTAACGAATACCATATCGGCACCACTAAGGGCTTTTGATAAATCTTCACGCGACTCTTCTGCGGCCTGTTCACCAACAATAGGTTTAGCGCCTGCCCCCAGACCGCGTGTCAGCTTCTCGCCAATCTGTATCTTTGTCGGTGCATTGGATTGATTCAACACTTGAAGCTCCGTATTTACAGCAATAAATTCTACACCGGATATATTTGCCTCAATCATGCGGTTAACGGCATTATTTCCACCGCCACCTACACCAATGACTTTAATTTTTGCGATTTCAGAATCTCCCATTTTCGCTCCTCCTTCTGGTACTTGCGATATACTACAATTATGTTCAATTTGTTTCATAATAATATATTTTATATTCTACAATACTTTGAAAAGATTCGCCATATATATTGTATATGTTCCCAAAATATTACACTACCTTTTCAATTTAATAAAGGGTGCTGCCAAATTGGCATCCAGATACTCAACAGACAATCCTCTCGCCTTGACATCGTTCACCATACTTTCCGCAAGCGCCGCCTTTTTTTCCATATCCGTTCCATTCTTTAAATGGACGGATATCCCATCTCTTGTATAGGCCATCAGATTATCCGTATTTCCCACATTCACTTCCGAAAATATTTTGATGCCGTCTTCAGTAAGCCCGTTAATGAATTCTAATGCTGTATGGATTTGTGCATCATCGAGTTTATCCCCAAGAAGGACATTTCCCAATTTCTTTCCTGTTATCATTGGAAAAACCATTCCTTTAATAGACGGTTCTGTTTGAATGACTGTTCCTTCTTTATCCAGAAATATGTAGGCATATTCCCCCTGCATGACAGCCACTACTTTTCTATCCGTAATCTCGACAGAAATTGTGAAAGGCGAGCCCCTCTTCACCCTAACGGTTTGAATTCGAATATCATGGGTAAGCCGTTCCTCTAGATTAGTTGTGCTGATTTGCAATATATTAATCGGTGTGGAAACATTCCCCTCAAACAGGACATCTTCCAACGTGATGCTCCGTGTTCCCGAGATCTGGATTTGCCCAAAGGGTATCGGAAATAACAGCAGTGTTAAAAATATCATAAAAAATAACGCAAACACTGATATGGCATACATTCTAATTTTTCCGGCACCATAAAAGGATACTGGATGCCTACCGTTTCTATGAGGTTTCTCTTTTAACAGCACTCGGCCGTCATCATAAACTCCCTTAACCCCCTCTTGAACAGATAGGGTGTCATTTTTTATGTGCTGCTTCTTTGGGAACTTCTTAAAAGCTTTCTTTTCACCCATGATTCTAGACCACCTTGATACGTATTATACTTTATCAACACCAGCTTTCAGCAAAATATTTTCGCACAAAGACGGAAAATCTATACCGATTGCCGCCGCAGCCTTAGGTACAAGACTTGTCTCCGTCATTCCCGGAATAGAATTCGCTTCAAGCAGGAAAGGCGTTCCTCTTTTATCGGTGCGAAAATCAAATCTGACCACCCCGCTGCACTCTGCAGCCTCATATCCTAAAATCGCCATATGAGTCATTTCATCAGCCGCGGCTTCCGGCAATGGTGCAGGTACTATATAATCGGTTGCACCACTCGTATATTTAGAGTGAAAATCATATTGTCCTGAATGAGGGCATATCTGAATAATCGGCAAAGCTTTACCATTCAGGACCGCTATGGTAAATTCCTTTCCATCTAAATAAGCTTCTGCCAAAATTCTGGATTCAATGGCAAATACTCTTTTTAATGCCTCTTTTAATTTCTCTTTTTCATAAACAATTTCGAGCCCAATCGTAGATCCCTCACATGCCGGTTTCAACACAACTGGAAACTTAAAATTCTTTTCAATGGATTCCGCCACGGTATCAATTCCGTTTTTTAAATAATACGGTTTTGAAAAAGCCATCCGGACACCAGCATCTTTAAAAACTCTACTGCTGATAATCTTATCCATCGTAATAGCACTTGAGGAAACTCCCGATCCTGTATACGGAATCCTGCTTAACTCAAGTATACTTTGAATTGTTCCATCTTCCCCATATTTTCCATGAAGTGCAATAAAAACAACTTCCGCCCCGACTGCTTTAAGCTGTTTAAGGACACAAGACGGATTATATTCAACTTTTACCGCATGGTACCCCAAAGACAACAGCGCCTGAAGAATAGCCGTTCCTGTTTTCCTGGATATATCCGCCTCACGAGATACGCCTCCCATTAAAACAGCTACTGTATTATTTTTTGTAATCACTGGATAAACCCTTTCCTTTCATAAGATTCGCAAGCATTTCGCCTGCCATATATATATTCCCTGCGCCCATAGTAATCAGCATATCATCAGGTTTTATGACCTTATAAAGCTCTTTGGGCAAATCTTCTACATTCTTCACGTAATTAATTGGTTTATCCGGGAACCGCCTTTTCACAAGATTTGGAATCAATGTTCCATCTATTCCCTGAATAGGGGATTCACCGGCTGCATAAATATCAGTAAAAAACAAGACATCAGCATCAATAAATGCTTCTGAAAACTCTTCTCGCAGCAATTTTGTCCGAGAATACCGATGTGGCTGAAATGCACAAATAACTCGATGCCTCCCCATCTCTTTGGCCGCTTTTAACGTTGCTGCTATTTCAGTCGGATGATGGGCATAATCATCTACGATCCAAACCCCATGCTCTTTCATTTTTGTCTGAAACCGACGCTTGACGCCGGAAAATACTGATAACGCTTTTACACTTGTTTCAAAAGAAATTCCACAATATAATGCTACCACAATGGCTCCCAAAGCATCTCTGACATTATGAATCCCTGGAATCTGCAAAGATACCGTTCCAAGTTTTTCTTTATAGTGATACACATCAAACAGCATATTCTGCTTTTCATATCTTTTATTCACCGCACGATATTCAGCAGAATCATTTATGCCAAAAGAAATAACCTTTTTCTTTATTTGCGGCAGTATAGCCTGTACACCTTCACTATCGGTACAAACAATTGCTCCCCCATCTTTATAAGTAACATGGTTAAGAAACTCAACAAAGGCTTTTCTTATATTTTCTACTGTCCCATAGTGGTCTAAATGATCATCCTCTATATTAGTTACTACAGAAAGAAACGTAGCGAATTTTAAAAAGGAGCCATCACTTTCATCAGCTTCCGCGATGATATGTTCACCATGTCCCAAACATGAGTTTCCTTTAAGATAATCCGTGAATCCGCCTAAAACAATTGTAGGATCCATCTTCGCCACATGAAAAATCTGCCCGATCATTGCTGACGTGGTTGATTTTCCATGTGCACCGGCTACTGCAATGCCTTTTCCCCATTTGAAAATGGCCGCCAATACATCAGATCGATGGAAAATCGGCAGGTCTCTACTTTTGGCCTCCTGCAGCTCAGGATTATCCATGCCAATGGCTGAAGAAACTACCAGTACATCTGCATCGTTTATATTTTCCCGCTTATGCCCAATAAAGACGGCAGCTCCTTTATTCCTAAGTTCCTGTAAAACAGCTGAATCCGACACATCAGAACCGGAAACAGTAATACCTTTTTCAATTAAGATTCTGGCAAGCGCACACATTCCCACACCGCCAAGCCCAACAAAATGAAACGCATGATAATTTTCCAATTCCATCATTTCTTATTCTCCGTCATTTCAAGCGCCAATTGCGCAATATCTGCCCCTGCATAGATCTTTTTAATCTTTTTTGTTGCTTCAGACATCCGTTCCAAGGTTTCAGGCTGGTGTCTGAAATCATTAATATCCTGAATAAGTTCCTTTTCAGTCACATACTTATCCGCAATCATTTTTGCAGCCTCAGCTTTAACAAAAACTCTTGCATTGAATGTCTGATGATCTCCTGACGCGTAGGGATATGGTATCAGAATAGAAGGGAGTTCCCGTGCAGCAAGTTCCGCAAGACTCACTGCCCCCGCCCTGCAGATAATTAGATCCGCAGCTGCTAATACCGCCGGCATATCATACTCATACTTAATAATCCGACTGCCTTCCCCAAAGGACTTACCATCTGTAAGTCCTAACTCTCGAACAATTTTATCGTATTCAAGATTCCCTGTTATGTGATAAAGACAGATTTCTTTATCTCCCTTAAAATGTTCATGTACACTAATCATTGCACGATTAATCGTTCTTGCACCACGGCTGCCGCCGGTAATTACTACCATAAACACTTCAGGTGATATCCCTAGTTTTCTCCTGGATTCCGCCCGTTGTACAGATACTACATCCGGCCTAATCGGATTTCCCGTATAAATACATTTTTCCGGTTTGGGAAAGCGTATTCTCGCTTCTTCGTAGCCTAAGGCAACCTTATCAACCACTCGATTTAAAATTTTATTTGTAATACCGGGAATCACATTTTGCTCTTGGATAAGAGTCGGAATACGGCTCAATGCTGCAGCCATTAAAATAGGTCCGCACACATATCCGCCCGTTCCAATCACAATATCAGGTTTAAACTTATTCAAAACAGCTTTTGCTTTAAATAAACTATGTATTGCCTGCATTAAAATTTTTATATTATCAAATGTGATTTTCCTTTTTAATCCCGAAACCGGAATTGATGCAAAAGCAAATCCCTCTTCCGGAATAATTTTAGACTCCATCCCATCCGGAGTTCCGATAAATAAAATCTCCGCTTCTTCTATTTTTAGAATCTCGCGGGCAATCGTAATTGCCGGATAAATATGTCCACCTGTTCCGCCTCCGGATAAAATAATACGTTTCATCTATACTCCCATCACTTCAGCCTATTTACAATCTTTTTAAAATCAAAGCCTCGCGCTTCATAATTAGCATACATATCAAAACTTGAACATGCCGGAGACAGCAATACAACATCCCCGCTGCAGGCAATGGATTTCCCTTTTTCAACAGCGCCCCGCATATCATCAGCCAAAACAATAGTTTTTATCCCGGCTTTCTCTGCTTCATCTTTAAATCTTGCTGCTGCATTGCCTAACAAAATCAAACATTTGACACGCGCTTTCACCGTTTTCATAAACTTATCAAGTTTTGTATGCTTGTCATATCCGCCCGCAATAAGAATGATTGGACGATCAAATGTTTCCATTCCCTTAATCGCCGCATCTGTATTTGTTGCCTTTGAGTCATTATAATATGAAACTCCATCCAGCTCTCGAACAAATTCGATACGATGCGGTAAGCCTTTGAATTCAATTATTCCATCATGAATGGCTTCAAGCGGGATTCCACCTTCATATGCTAAAAATGCTGCTGCTAAGACATTCTGGTAATTCTGATTTCCTGTCAGCTGCAATTCATCTATACCTGCCACCTTAAGAACTTTCCCCCTTCGCTTAATCACCAAGTCTGCTCCGTTAAGACAGGCGCCTTCTTCTACATCACGGCTTATACTGAACAAACATACAGTAGTATTTTTAGCTTTTTTCATCAGCATCGGAGTATATTCATCTTCCGCATTTAATAACAAGCAATTATCCTTTCCCATATTCTCAAAAATTCTTGCTTTTGCTGCCACATATCTTTCCATCGTATGATGACGTTCTATATGATCTGGAGTAATATTCAAGATCACTGCTGCCTTAGAGCAAAAATCTTTAATAAACTCCAGCTGGAAACTGGATACCTCTGCCGCAATCACTCCATCTTCAGCTACCAATTCTGCTTCACGGCTAAGTGAAATTCCTAGGTTTCCTGCTACTGCAAAAGGTATTGATGAATGGCCTATCATGCTGCCGAGTAAAGTTGTTGTAGTTGTTTTCCCATTTGTACCGGTAACTGCCAATATAGGAGCCTTCGTTACTCTATATGCCAGTTCAATTTCGCTAATTACAGGAATTCTACGCTTAAAAGCCTCCATCACAACTATATTCTCAGCAGAAATAACTGGTGAAACCACAACCGTATCGATTCCATCCAGTAACTCAACAGATTGCATGCCAAATTCAAATACGACCCCAAACGATTGAAGTATTTCTTTTTCTTTCTTATCTTTTATATTGTCTTTTAAATCTGAAACAATAACATTACATTCATGTCTGAGCAATACATGCGCTGCCCCTAGGCCGCTAATCCCTGCACCAAGCACCAATACATTTTTCACTTTTACCGCCTCAAATAAAAACAACTACTACACTTATTGCTTCACTTTAATGCATGAATATATGTCTATATTTTTCTATGCTTTAAATGAAATCATGAGTGTGACACATGCCATAATGCAAGCAAAAATCCAAAATGACCAAACCACTCTAACTTCACTCCAGCCGGAAAGCTCAAAATGATGATGAAGTGGACTCATTTTAAATATTCGTTTTCCTGTTAATTGGAAAGATACAACCTGTAAAATCACAGAAAGTGCTTCAAGTACAAAAACCATCCCTAAAAAAATGAGAAGCAATTCGGTTTTTGTCACTATGGCAATTCCTGCAACTGCCCCTCCTAAAGCCAAAGAGCCGGTGTCTCCCATGAAAATTTCAGCCGGATGATAATTGAAAAATAAAAATCCCACACAGCCCCCCGCTAAGATTGCAGAAAACAAACCAATGTCATGTATCCCATTTACATAGCAATAAACTGAATAAGCTAAAAATGTTACAACACTGCATCCTGAAGCCAAGCCATCCAGCCCATCAGTCAGATTCACTGCATTGGAAGCCCCTACAACAACCAATACTGCAAAAATATAATACAGCGCTCCAATCTCGATCTCCATTGATGAGAATGGAATTGAGATTGAATATGGCAGATGAAGCGTCTCTACACATCCCCAGCAAAAAAAGGCCGCTAAAATCAATTGTCCCGCGATTTTCTGCTTAGCGGTTAACCCCAAATTCCTTTTCTTTTCCGCTTTTATCAAGTCGTCTAAAAAACCAAGCAAGCCATGTCCCAAAGTCAGAAACAGGAGCCAAAGTACCGATGGGTCTGCCAATCTGTTCCAAATAACGACAAGAACTACAGACAAGCACACAAATAGTCCCCCCATTGTGGGAGTTCCCGCCTTTAAGCGATGCGATTTGGGTCCTTCTTCTCGAATAGACTGCTGCGCCTTATATTTTCGTGCGAGGGGAATTGCAATTACCCCAAGCATAACTGTTAATGCAATTGCTTCCCCCATGTAAAGTATATAAGTAAATTCCATCTTAATTTAAAGATTTCCTCCAAAGTTCCAGTATCGTTTCCATATGCATGTAACGGGATCCTTTGACTAAAACAACATCTCCAGACTGGATCATCTTTTGTAATCTCTGCCAAGCATCCTCACAAGTTGTGCATTCCATGATGTTCGTTTTTCCCGCATCGCGAGCCCCCATAGCTATATGGCGGCTAAGCTTCCCCACCGTAATCATTCCGTCAAACCCTATATTTGCGGCTATTTTCCCCAGTTCATAATGAAATTGTTCCTCTTTTTCCCCCAACTCTCCCATATCCCCTAACACAAGGAAATAATGCTTTCCATTGACCTGACGCATAGCATGAAAAGCCATCTCCATTGATAATGGATTGGCATTATAAGAGTCATCAATCACAGTTACGCCATTAATCTCTGTGAAAAACTGTCTTTGCGCTCCAGGTAAAAACTCAGAAAGTGCTTTTTGAATACGATTTACATCAATCCCAAGCACTCTTGCCGTTGCCGTAGCCGCCAATGCATTATATACATTATGAATACCTAGCATATTCAGCTTAACTTTAAATGCCTCATCAAAGCAGGTACAAACATATTTGGTACAATTATTTTCATATTGAATTCTACTCCCATGGACAGTATAATTCCCATTTACGCCATACCCTATTATATTTCCGCTAAAAGTATCGCCCATTCTAATTACATAAGGATCATCTTCATTTAATATGGCAATCCCCTTATCAGGTAGTGATTCAATTAGCTCTCCCTTCGCCTTCGCGATATTCTCCTGACTCCCTAAAATTCCTATATGCGAAGTCCCTACATTTGTTACAACACCGATAGTAGGCGCTGCAATTCGACACAGTTCTGCAATTTGCCCAAGACCTCTCATTCCCATTTCCACCACGCACGCTTCTGTTTCCGGCGTCATGGATAAAAGAGTCAACGAAAGTCCAATTTCATTATTAAAATTTTTCTGCGTTGCACATACATTCAATTTGGAAGCAACTAAAGCCGCAATCATATTTTTTGTCGTCGTTTTTCCATTAGATCCCGTTACCGCCACCACCGGAATATCAAACTTCATCCGATAGAAATGTGCTAATGCTTCCAGGGCTGTTTGGGTATTTTTTACCAGGATAACGGAAACTGTTCGAGGAACAGCCTTAAAAGAAGATCTTTCGGAAATAATGACCATTGATGCACCGTTAATACATGCATCATTTAAAAAATGATGTCCGTCAAATGTATTCCCTTGCAAAGCAATAAAAAGTTCTCCGGAAGAAATAGTGCGTGTATCAGTATTTACCCCTGTACAATATTCATGGCTCCCCTGCTGCAGTAAAACACCACTAACTGCCTTTAAAATTTCCCCCAGCGTAAATGATGCCATTTCCTAACCTCTTAATGCCTTCCTTACTTCTTCACGATCATCAAAATGAACCGTTTTATCTTTCAAAATCTGATAATCTTCATGCCCTTTACCCGCAATCAATACAATATCCTGATTGTGTGCTATCGACAGAGCATACTGTATGGCAGCACGCCTGTCAGTTACCGTTTTATAAAGTAAATTACTCTTATGTTGGGAAATATCCTGTACCCCGGCAGCTATTCCCCTAATAATTTCTTCCGGGTCTTCTGTTCTTGGATTATCACTAGTAATAACAACAACATCAGAATAATTGGCAGCGATGCGCCCCATAATAGGACGTTTCAATTTGTCCCTGTCTCCGCCACAGCCAAAACAGGTTATAAGACGCCCCTTCGCAATCTCTTTCGCAGTTGTTAATATTTTTTCCAACCCATCTGGTGTATGTGCATAATCTACGACGACGGAAAAAGATTGCCCTTCTTCAATAAGTTCAAACCGTCCTGCCACTGATACGAAATCAGAAAGAGCAGCTTGTATGTCTTTGATATCCACACCTTCTGACAGAGCTGCACCAATAGCTGCCATTACATTATATACGTTGAAACGGCCGATAAGCTTAGTTTTTATAACGTATCTTTTTTCACCAAGCTGAATTTTGAACGATGAGGATTTTCCACTAAAATGAACATCACTTGCTTTTAGATCGGGATTACCATTAAAGCCATAAGTTGATACTTGGCAAAAATCCGGGTCTGAAATTGCGTTACTCATTACGGCTGCATATGGATCATCACTGTTAATCCACGCCGATTTCCCATCTTTAATCTGATCTTTGTCAGAAACCATTTTGAAAAGGATGGATTTTGCCTTGGCATAATTATCCATAGTCTTATGATAATCCAAATGATCTTCTGTCAGATTTGTAAAAACCGCTGTATCAAACTCACATCCGATAACACGCCCCATAACTAATGAATGAGAAGATACTTCCATACAAACATGGGTTACATTTTCTTTTAGCATCTGATACAAAATACGCTGCAGATCTATAACATCCGGTGTTGTATTATGTGTAGGGATCTCTTTATCTCCAATCAAAACATGCACCGTTCCAATGACACCGGTTTTATATCCGACACGATGCAGGATATGGGATATAACATGGGTTGTTGTAGTTTTTCCATTTGTTCCCGTCAAAGCAATCATTCTCATTTTTTTAGAGGGATAGTCAAAAAAATATGGAACTATATCTTCCATCGCTTTTCGTGTATCGGCAACATAAATAATTGTAACATCCGAGGCCACATCGATTTTCTTTTCCGCAATAATAGCTGCCGCTCCATTTTCAGCCGCCATATTTGCAAAATTATGTCCATCTACGTGTTCTCCACGCAAACAGAAAAATAAACTTCCTGTTTCTACCGCACGGGAATCCGCAGTTACATCAATTATTCTAACTTGGGAATTACCTTCCATTCTCTCGATAGGAGTTGCCTTTAATAAATCAATTAATTGCTTCACACCAATACCTTCTACTTGTCATCATAATCCTGTACATTGCCTTATATAGTATAACAATTTATATACAAGCACAATAGCGGTCCTATGAGGGCCGCTATTAACTCAATCTCTTATTTTCTGCTTTCCGCCTTCTATCTCCATGCGTCCATAAATAGCACTTGTAGCAACTTGCATACCAAGTTGTGTTTCCGCAATATTTTGGATTCTTGCCGGTGCTTCAAGCTTGGCAACATCCAGCTGTAAAGTTGCATTTTCTTTTGCAATAGAAATTACTTCAGAACGAAGAACTTGCATTTTATATTCTTGCTGTGCATTCATTCCCGAAAAAAAATACAATGCCAACACAGGAATAAATAATAAGGAAAGGCTTATAAATACTTGATAAAAGTTCCTGCGTTCAATGACGCCACTTTGTCCTGCTACTGCTACGTTTTCAGATATATAATTCATCATATTCACATTCTGTGATGTCATTTGAACTTCCCCTATCCCTTATTACACTTTTTCCACTACACGAAGCACAGCGCTTCGTGCTCTTGGATTCTCCTTAACCTCTTGCAGGGATGGCCTTATTGATTTCCCCACACTTCTGACCTGTCTTCTGTGATTACATATACAAATCGGAATTTCCGACGGACAAATACAGTCTTTAGACATGTCCCTAAAGGTATTTTTGATAATACGATCTTCCAATGAATGAAAAGTGATGACTCCTAACCGTCCTCCCTTATTCAGGTGATTTATGCAATCCTCCATGGCTTTTCGCAAAATACCAAGTTCATTATTTACTTCAATGCGAATGGCCTGAAAAGTCCTTTTCGCTGGATGCGGTCCATCTCTTCTTGCCGCAGAAGGGATTGCCGCTTTAATGACATGGACAAGTTCTTCTGTAGTAGAGATTGGTCTGCGCATCCTGGCTCTATCTATAAAATCAACAATACGACTCGCCCAACGTTCTTCCCCGTAATCACGAATAATATTTCTTAAATGCTCTTCCGTATATGTATTTATCACATCATATGCAGTCAACGAGTTCCTTTGATCCATTCTCATATCAAGCTTTCCATTATTCATATATGAGAATCCACGGGCTCCATCATCCAACTGATGCGATGATACCCCTAAATCAAAAATAAAACCATCAACTTTTTCTATTCCATTCTCTTTTAAAATTCCATTGATATTAGAAAAATTGTCTCTTACTGATATAAATTTACACTGGGCTCCACGGAGCCGTTCTTTAGCCGCCTCAATAGCCTCCCCATCCTGATCTACACCAATTATGCAGCCAAGATTTGAAAGCCCTTCAGCAAGAGCCAAAGAATGGCCTCCACCGCCCAATGTGCAATCCACATAAGTACCGTTTGTATTCGTCAATACATGACTAACCATCTCATTTTGCAAAACAGTAGTGTGGCTAAATTTCATAGATACCTCTTATATCAGAAATTCAGAGGAAGTTCTAACGATTCCGCCAAATCGGTAATAGATTCTTCTTCATTTAAATCCCGATCAAGAAGCTCAGGATCCCATATTTCAATCGTGCTTCCCGCACCAATAATTCTTGCATCTTTTTTTAAATCAGCAAGTTTCCTTAAATGTGCAGGAATCAATATCCGCCCCTGCTTATCGCACTCCATTTCACTTCCTTTTCCAATCAGATATCTTTTTACCTTTCTTACATTTTGATGTGTTGCCGACATTTGCTCAAACTTAGAAATAAGATTATTCCAATGTTCCATCGTATAGATGCAGAGACAGGAATCCAACCCTGGAGCTAAAACGAAATGATCCCCCAATTCTTCGCGAAATTTGGCAGGAAGAATCATCCGCCCTTTCGAATCTATACTGTGCGAATATTCTGACATAAACATGATTCTTCCACCTCCCTCCACTTTTAGCCACATCCTACCACAATCCCCCACTTATATACAATCCGGAACATTTATTCTCATATAACTATTATTTACCAATATTTCCTACCATCTCTTTCTTCGCTTTAATAAAGCCAGACATTTTTAACTCCCACTTTGTCTTTATACTGTGTAAAACAGAATAAAATTCACACAAAAAAACGTGATGAAAATCTCTTTCATCACGTTTCCTATTCTGCTACGATATACGCACTACCCAGCCTGGTACATGTATTAAACGGAATATTTATCAAAGCCGCCCTCGCATTTACAGACAGTGGTATTTTCACTGCGCCAGACCAGTATAACATCCTACCTATAATCTCGCCAGGTGACTTCCCGTTTGCCCTCAGTTCCCGGATGGTAATTCCGCCTTGCCTCTTAGACAAACGTATACCATACTTATCTACCAGCAGAGGTAAATGTCCGTATAAGGGAATTTGATAGCCAAGCTTTCTCAAAAGATAAATTTGATAAAACGTTGAAGGCAATAGATCATTTCCTCTGAAAACATGAGTTACCTGCATTATCCCGTCATCCGCAGAAGCCGCCAATTGATATGATACGGCACCATCTGCCCGAAAAATAATAAAATCATCTTTCCCCTCTTCTAAGGTCTTTATCTGATTCCCGCAGAACATATCACAAAAAGAAATTTCTTGCTTTTTCATGCGGATTCTCCAAGATGGCTCTTTGTCGGTTTGTCCCCGTTCTGACCATGATAAGTTTCGACAATGCCCGTCATATACAGGTTTGTTTTCCCCTAAATGAGGAGCTGACGATATATTATGTATTCTTGCCCGCGAACAAAAGCAAGGGTATATGGAATCTTCAGCTTCCCACCGCTTCTTAATACCCTCATATATAGAGAACCGTTTACTTTGTATAGGCTCTCCATATGCATATACATGTCCGGGCTCTTCATCCCAATCTAACCCCAGCCAAGATAAATCTTCTTTAATTGCTGAGATATAGTCTGCCCTGCACCGGCTTTGATCGATATCCTCTATTCGCAGAATAATTCGCCCTTTATTTTGCCTCGTCCATAACCAGTTTAAAAACGCCACCCATACATTTCCCAAGTGCAAATAACCTGTTGGACTTGGTGCAAATCTTGTTTTTATCCCCATCACTTCGGCATAGACAGAATAGATGTGAATAGCGCTTTATTTTGTCTTATTTTTTCTTCGTTTCCCATTACACAAATATAAGGATCATCCATCACACTTCTGACAAGCGGTGCTAAACTTCTGATATTGTCAATTGTACAGTTAACAATTTCATCCCTTATTTTCATTCGGCTTTCTCGTGTATTCCCTGTCAGGTAGTATGCTAAAGCTCTTTCTCCCTTCATAAATGGTGTCAATTGAATTTCTTCAGCAGCCATCGTCCCAATAACATACTTGGTCATCTCGCGTTCAGATAAGACGAGTGCGCTTAAATAGTCAGGCAATTCTTCATAAACTTTTAAAGTTTCCGCTAAATTAGGATCACGGTAAGAACATAAAATAGCATTACCATTTCGCATAAACTGGGTAAACGCTCCATATGCTCCACCAAGGACTCTCACTTTTTTCCACAAATACTCATACCGAAGGATAGTTTCCATTACCCGGAGTGCTCCAGTATACGCAAAACCATGTCTTTTAAAATTTCCGCCTTTTGCCACATACTGTACTTTACCTGCTGTTTGAAAAGCCTCATTTATTACTACATTGGAGCAGGTCGTTTCTCGGTTGGCAGGTCCCAGCTCGTCGGGCATTTCTGAAACCATTTCAGGCAAAAACTTATTGACTGCCGTTTTTTCTTCTTCAGATCCAATTGTATGAATAAAAAGATTATGCCGTGTAAAAATTTGTTTTGCCAGCCATTGCAAGCAAGAAATCATTTCATCGCTAATTGCATCAAATCTTGCAACCACATCACTCAAAAAATAATAATAAGACAACCCTGTCGTCTCTGAATATCTACCTGCTTCAGAAAAATAAGATAATAATCGGCTTATACAAAGAGTATGTCCGCGGGCAAACGCTGTCATATCCCAATTTGCTTTTTCTTCCATTAAAATCTCTCTTAACCGAATTTTGTCAGTATAATCAGTATGCAGGATCACCTCTTTCAGCAGTCGAACCATTTTGTCTGCGTTAGATACGAGTGCTTTTCCTTTTACGATTAAATACGGCGTGCATTTTTGATCTGAATCGATATTACTGATCGACCCCACTTGAAAGTTAATTCCTCCAGTATACGCATTAGACTGTCTAACCAATTCAGAATATTCATAATTTACGGTATTCATCGATAATAGCAGTCTTGTCAATATATTGGCATAAAAGATATCCTTTTTTGACAATCCTTCTAAATTAAAATATAAATTTAGATAAACAATACCGTTTGAATTGATGTCATAGTGAAAATGACGGATTTCCTCAATTCTGCCATTCTCGATTTCATCATTCTCAATTTCACGATTTAAATCTTCCCGTCGAAGGAGAGGAATAGCAGACAAAGCCTCTTCTGAATCCACAGATGCCTGTCGCTCTTTTAATACCCGTGTCTTTTCTATGATATCCGTAATCTGATTCTCTGAAAGGCTTTTTTTATAGGCGTCCAGTTGTTCCGCAACTTCAATTCTTTTCTTTTCATCAATCCCTTTTTTAGCTTTCATGGTAATCAATACCTGATGAGAATTCTTAATAAGATATTTTAGAAGCAGGCCTTCAAAATAATCCGTTTCAATAGCTTTCCTTAATCCATTTATATCATCGTAATACCGCAGAGCTTCTATTGGATCACGGTCATATAGCCACATATCCATAGCCCGTATTCCGTAAAACAAGCCTTTAGGCCTCCCCTGATAATCGTTTTCTCTTAAAATAAATTCCGTACGATTCAATGCGGCAGTCAACATCTTTTTATCAAGCCCCATAAGCGCAAGTTTTCTAAGTGTATGATCTACGATTTGTGAGAATTCTCCCTGCCGTTCAGGTTCCGAACCGGTCACAACAATAGACCAGACCGGCTGTTTATAACTATCCTCGTAAGCTCCCGACACATCACTTCCAACACCCGCATCAAGGAGAGCTTTTTTTAACGGAGCGCCATCCATATCAATCAATACATAATTTAATATCCGAATGGCCAATGACTCTTTTGTTGTCATACAATCCGTCATAGCAGCATATAAAGCATGAATCGCTTTATTAGCGATATTCTCTCCATCTGCTATGTTGTAATTCTTTTCTGTTATGACACGTTTGGCAAACGCTTTCTGTGTTCCCACCTCAGAATAGACACACCGTCTATCGAAAGCTGATAAATACTCTTCATCAATATATTTTAAGGTATTTTCTATATCCATATCCCCATATAAATAAATATAGCTGTTTGACGGATGATAAAAACGACGATGAAAATCAGTAAACTCACGGAATGAAAGAGTAGGAATAACGTCTGGATCTCCCCCTGACTCTACATTGTATGTCGTATCAGGAAAAAGCTTTTCCATCGCAGCGTTGTTCAATAATGCATCAGGGGAAGAAAGTGCTCCCTTCATTTCATTATAAACAACCCCATTATAGGTAAGTTCTCCATCTTTCTTATCAAGTTCATAATGCCATCCTTCCTGCATCAGTATTTGGGGATTCTGCAAACAGTCCGGATAAAACACCGCATCTAAATACACATCCATCAGATTATGAAAATCTGTAGAATTTCTACTGGCAACAGGATACATAGTTTTATCAGGCCAAGTCATGGCATTTAAAAAGGTATTCAAAGAGCCTTTTGCAAGTTCCACAAAGGGTTCTTTTAAAGGGAACTTTCTTGAGCCACAAAGAGTAGAATGTTCCATAATATGCGGCGTTCCTTTTGAATTGTCCGGTGTCGTGCGGAAACAGATATAAAAAACCTTATTATCATCTGCTGAATCTAAATACATTAATTTTGCACCGGATTTTATGTGCTCCATCATGTATACATCAGAATTTACCTCTTCAACATGATCCACTTTCATAATATTGAATCCATGCACTACATCTCCATTATTCCATTTCATGGTCAACCTCCATATTATTTCATCATTAATAGAAAAAGCGCAGGCAATTTTATCCTGTGCTTTCTAAATAGTCTAACGATCAGGCCGTTTTATTTCCCCAAAACTCTTTATGGATAGCCTGTATAGCTTTTGCCACATCGTCCCGGTTAATCAGACAGGATACGCTAATTTCTGATGTACTAACTATCAAGATATTAACACCGACCCTTCCCAGTGCGCCGAACATTCTTGCAGCAACCCCGGGCGTACCGAGCATGCCTGCACCCACAATAGATACTTTCGCCATATTATCATCATAAATAATAGTCGTCAATTTCTCTTGCGACTGCAATTCGCCAAGAACACGCCTTGCATCCTCTAAATCCGTATCGGTAATAGTAAAAATAATGTCGGTCAGATCATCATTAGACCGCTGCACACTTTGTACAATCATATCAACATCAATATGTTCATCAGCAAGAGCTTCAAACACCATATGCGCAACACCGGGAACATTTTTCACGTTCAATACAGAAATCCTGGCCGTATGTGTATCTTGCGCAACACCTTTAATAATTTGGCGTTTTCTTTCCATGACGCATTCCTCCTGGATAATTGTTCCTTCATCGTCCGTAAATGTAGATCTGACATGAATTGGTATGTGGTAATGCATCCCTAATTCAACACTGCGCGGCTGCATAATGCCTGCGCCAAGACGTGCCAATTCCAGCATTTCTATATTCGTGATTTCCTGCATTTTTACAGCATGCGGACAGTATCTGGGATCCGCCGAATAAACACCATCTACATCAGTGAAAATTTCACACACATCCGCATGCATTGCACCGGCTAGGGCAACTGCTGTTGCATCGCTCCCACCGCGCCCCAAAGTGGCAACATCTCCATTCGGCAACACCCCCTGGAAACCTGCAACAATGACAATATTCCCTTTCTCTAACTCAGAAAATACTCTTTCCGGTTTTATATCGTCAATCAGCGCCTTGCCATGTGTCCCGCTACAAAAAACTCCTGCCTGCATCCCCGTCAAAGATATTGCAGGTGCTCCTAAGCTTTTGAAGGTCATCGCCAAAAGAGAGATCGAGACCTGTTCTCCTGTAGACAGCAACATATCCATCTCTCGGCCATGTCTCAATGATGGAACCTGACCAGCTAACGCCAGCAAATCATCCGTACTGTCACCCATGGCGGAAACTACTATAACAATCTTATCATTATCATGTTTTTCGCGAAGAATGCGCGATGCTATATTCTTCATTCTTTCTGTTGTCGCAACAGATGATCCGCCAAACTTTTTTACATAGAGTGCCATTCCGCATCCCTCATTTACTTTTATATTTATTTAGAGATTTTATCATGCATTTTAATCTATGTAAAGGAATTTATCTTGCTGCAGCCGATTTAAAATTCTATACCTTTGCGTGCATGTATCCCATTTTGAAAAGCATGTTTAATTAAAGTCATTTCGGTTACCGTATCAGCAGCTTCAATAATCTCCGGCCTGGCATAGCGCCCGGTTAAAATCATATTTAACCGCGGAGGCCGTTCTTTAATAAGTTTTAAAAGTTTTTCCGGTTCAAGCATCTCAAAATGAATCGCATAATTAACCTCATCTAAAACAACCAAATCCCACCTATCACTCATTACTTCATCAACAACAGTTTCCCAAGCCCTGGCTGCCAACTCTTTTTTATTCTGATAAGCAGCTTCATCCTCTTTGCGATTGTGAAACACAAAGCCATCACCCATAGGTCGAATCTCTATATTTCCATTACATGCTTCCAATGCTTCAATTGCTTTAAGTTCACCATATTTCCATGCACCTTTAATAAATTGTAAAATAAGAACTTTTTGTCCATTACCCCAAGCACGGATTGCAGTACCTAACGCCGCTGTGGTTTTCCCTTTACCCGTTCCTGTATTAATAAGGATCAAGCCCTTTTGTTCTGTCATTTTCCCTCCTTGCTACAATGATAACGCTCGCAGGATTCAATTAACTTTTCTCCAGCTTTGGGATTCCCATCAAAAGAAAGGTGCAGATATGATGCCAATATGTTTTTATTGCTATATCCTTCCAAATGCCCCTCTTTTTGTCGGGATCCCTGAAGATTATATGCCCAGGGAAACCCTTCGCCGTATTCTAAAGTAGAAAAATGAAATTCATGCCCTTTCAGAGTATCACCCGCATCAGCAATAATACTAGATAAAAGCGTTTCCCCTTTCACATAGCCAATGCGCTGAAGACTCTTCTGCATTTTACAAACAGCCGGCACAATTCCCGCCATTTCATAACATTCTCCATTAAATCCCTGTATAGCCTTGCAAAGATACATCAATCCGCCGCATTCCGCATAAATCGGCATTCCTCTTTCAGCACACCGGCGTATAGACTCCTTCATGGAAATGTTCCCCATTAATTGCTGCAGAAACATCTCCGGAAAGCCGCCGCCAAAGATTAGGCCATCCGCTTCCGGTACAGTTTTATCCCGAAGAGGACTAAATTCAATAATTTTTGCTCCATTTTTTTCAAGATATTCTAAGCTTGTCGGATAATAAAAAGAAAACGCTTCATCTTTCGCCACGGCAATACAAACCCGTTTCTTAGCTGAAAAATCATTCCGTACGTCTACAAACATAGAAGGTGCCTGCTGCGCTGCTTTCAGGAAGGCATCCGTATCTACCCATCTACTGACAGCCTCCCCCATATGCTTAATTAACACTCGTGTTTCTACTTCCGTAACAGGTGTCAGTCCCAAATGGCGTTCCGGCGTTTTTAATGCATCATCCCGATGGAACGCGCCAAATACAGGCATATGAATTTTTCCCATAACTTCTCGAACCATCGCCTCATGGCGGTCGGAACCAAGGCGATTCAATATGACCCCGACGATATTTACTCCCTTATCATATTCACGGAAGCCTAACGCTGTAGCCGCGATACTGTACCCAACGGATTTACAATCCAATACCAATATGACCGGCGCATTTAACTGTTTTGCAATGGCGGCAGTACTGCTGATTCCATCCTCCCCTCCATCATAGAGACCCATAACCCCTTCTATAATTGATATATCTGCATTTTTAGATAAAGCAATAAAGGTCTCATTTAACTTATCTGGAGGTGTCATCCATGTATCCAGGTTATAAGAGCTATGTCCTGCCGCTTCCGCATGAAACCCGGGATCTATATAGTCAGGCCCCACTTTAAAGGGCTGGACTCTGTACCCCTCTCTATTAAAATATGATAAAAGGCCGGTCACTATCGTTGTCTTCCCGACACCGCTGTTCGTACCTGCAACGATAATCCGAGGTCGTATAAACTCCGTCATATCAGTTCCCTCGTTTGGCAATAATTGTACTTAAATAATTCGGTCGATAATCTGAAGGCAAACTATCCAGATCCCGCTCTATTATTTCATCAGGCAAACCCGCGCGTGATACCATGACCGCATTCTTTATCATGTGATGCTTACGCAGTTCTTCCTGGATAAATGCAAACTTCTTATACACCTTCATAATTACCGCATTGTCAGCAGCGGAAAGTGCTCTGTCAATTTTTTCAGGATCTGCAGTTGCAGGAATGATCAGTACGTTTTCTTCCCATTCGGTCACCGGCATTCCGATATAAGAAGCAATTCCTAAAAAAGCAGGAATCCCCGGAATCGTTTCCACAGTATATTCTGTTCTTTTTAATGCCCGGAAAATATACATATATGTACTATACAGCATCGGATCACCTAAAGTAAGAAAAACCAGATTTTTTCCTTCATCTAACTTTTCTTCAATAATTCTTCTATTTTCTTCCCACTGTTTCGATACAACTTCCATATCAGTTACCATTTGAAACACAAGAGGTAAGATTTCCGCTTTTTTTGAAATATAGGGAGTTGCAATATGATAGGCAACAGAGTCTTCTTTTTTTTCTGTTTTTGGTGTAATAATCATATCCGCATTTCGAATCGTTTCTACCGCTTTTACAGTTAAAAGTTTGGAATCTCCCGGTCCCACACCGATTCCATATAACTTCCCCTTTGACATAACTATCCTCCTCATAAAAATTTTAGAATATACTATACGATTCCTATTCTATCATCTATTTTAAAAAAAATCTGTGAAAATATGAAATCTCCACAGATTAGTTCCTACACTTACCAAAACCATATATAACAATCACTTTAGTGTAAATGATACTGGGACTCGTGATTGCGCTTCAACAGCTACTCCATTTTGCTTTGCAGGAACAAATTGCCATCCGTAAACGGCATTCACCGCAGTTTGATCAAGTATGCTGTTTCCTGATGATGATTCAACCCAGGCACTTGTCACATTACCATTAACGCTGATGATAAGACCGACCACCGTCGTTCCCTCTACATTTGACGCACGAGCCGACTCAGGATAAGAAGGAGATGGTGCGCTTAATATTTGCGGGCCCATAGTGACGCCATCATTTCCATCACCATTACCGGTTCCTGCTCCTGAACCATTTCCACCACCGGAACCTGTACCGCTGCCGGAACCCGTACCTGACCCCGTTCCGGTGCCATGCCCAGATCCATGACCGCCTCCGGAACCCGTACCGCTGCCAAACCCACGATTTCCTGAAGATTCCCCTTCTCCGGAAACCTGCTTCCCCATATTGTCTTTTGTTGCAGCCTCTTTAGATTCTGTTACTGAATCAGCAATTTCATGAATATCATTCATGGCATCTTCCGGCATATCTTCTGCCAGAGCCGGAGGAGGCGGTGCAACTTCTGTCGGTTCGGCTGAAGGTGGCGCTATGGCAGGGCCATTATCTGCATCAGGACTTCCGCCGCCGCCACCGCCGCCGCCAGATAATGAAACCAAATCTACCTGAATAGGTCCTTTATCAACGGGAGCAGAAGGAAATAGTGCCACAACCACCCCAATCACAACAAACACTACAACGTGACAAGCAATAGATGTTCCAAAGGCAGCCATCCATCTGTATTTAGATGTAAACATAGCGCCGCCCCCCTTTATTCCTTACTCTGTGATTTTGCTTCCGTTGCAATACCAATCTTACTAATTCCCACTGATTTCAATTGATCCAGAACAAATACGAAATCCCCATGTTCTGATTTCGTATCCGCCCGAAGAACAATACTCAAATTCGGATTTCTATTTTTTTCAATTTCCATTCTTCTGCGGAACGTTTCACGGGGAATCTTTTCCTGCTCTACGTAAATCTGCCCATCTGAAGTAACCGCTACCGGTAAGGCCTTTTCTATATCCAATTTCGAAGTCACCGTTTGCGGTAAATTTAAACTAATTGATTTTTGCACCACCATGGTTAACATACTCATCATAAAGAAAACAAGTAAGAAAAATATGATATCAATCATGGGGATAATCATTATTTTAGGCTTTTTATCTACATCCAGTTGTTGTAATCTCATTTTTCTTTACCTTCCGCTATTGCAAGATAAACAGAAGATAATTTTTCTATAGAAGAAATATAGTGGCTAACTTGCTGGGATAAGTAAGTATAAGCAATTAACGCTATAATGGCAACGAATAAACCCGTTGCCGTACACACCAATGCTTCCGCAACACCACCGGTAATAGCAAAAGGCTGACCATCCGCAGTGGACAAGACATCAAAGGAACCTATCATTCCGATAACAGTGCCAAGCAATCCCATTAAAGGGGAAAGTGTCACAATAACATCCAGATAATTCAGGTAATTTTTCAAAAGACCTGCCGCATGTGCTGCAGCGCCTTCAATAATTGTCGCCTGATGTGCTTTAGTTCCATATACATTGACTGCAGATAGAAGGACCCCGGCCGGAATTCCACCATCAGCTTTTAAAGCGTCTTTTAATCCTTCTATATCTCCCCGGTCCAAGCTGTCAGTCATCACCGCTGACAACCTTTCTGTATCAGAACGATGGGAAGAATAGTATCTATATCTTTCAAAAAAAATCGCCACAACTATAATCGAACAAAGTAAAAGCGGGTACATCATAAATCCGCCAGCATGAAATAAGTGCAAAAAATACATAACATCCTCCCAATTCACATTTTAGCAACCATACACTTTATTCACAAATTAATAAAAGAGTATATATAAAACTTATTACAAAAAGAATAGCATTTACATATATTCTAGTCAAATATTTTCCTTTTATATCATAATTTCTATCATTAGACATTAATGTAAATTTTATATAAGTCAAGAACAAATGAAAAAAGGAAGGGACTAAGCACCCCTCCCTCATTATTAATATTTATTATTAATATCATTAATATCCGTTTGTCTGGCTTACCACACGAAAATCATCTACACCAAAAGCTTCGCAAATGGAACTCCAAAACTTCCCCATAAGCATGGAACGATACATTTCACTCTTGCTGATCATCATAAGCCGATCGCCATCTTGTGTAATACGGATTAATCCATTATTAATATATTTCTCGAAATCTTTTTCTTCCATAATTCCTTGTAACTTAATGAGTCCCTCACGTTCCGGTCCAGCTTGATACTCACTCCTTTCCAGTACCGGCATGAACCTTACTTCATAAATCTTATCCGTATACCCTTTCGTCTCCGCGGAATATTTCTTTTCATTTTCCCTATCTGCCATAATATGCACTCCTTTAATTACAATTCTTAAACTATGTTTTCTATACCAGTCCATTTTTGTTTAAACTGGCAAATTCTCCATCACCGATTATAACATGATCTAATAACCGTATATCAAAAAACGAAGTAGCCCTTCTAAATTGTCTCGTTAAATTAATATCCGCATCTGAAGGTTCCGGATATCCTGACGGATGATTATGTACGAGTATAATACCGTGGGCCTTAAAGCGAAGAGCCCATCTCATAGCCTCCTTTATATCCACAGGCGCAGCATCCAAACTTCCCACACAAATTTCTTTATATCCAAGCAATCTGTTCTTGGTATTTAAAAAGCAGACAATGAAATGTTCCTGATCTTCATGTCTTAATTTTTCCATAAAATATGATGCCACTGCTTCGGGGAAACTAAAATTCTCCAACTGTTTCTTATTATGAAACTGCGCCAGCCTTCGCCCTAACTCTACTGCTGCACATACGGTAATCGCTTTATCTTGTCCAACACCCTTCACAGAGATTAAATCCCGCCAATCCAAATTATCAAATCCATTGACATCCGTGGACAACCGAATTTGCTCTACCACTTCCTGCGCCATATCCATAACAGAACACCCATGGCGACCGGTTCGCAACAGGATAGCAACCAAATCTACCATGCTAGCCGTATCGGGAGCCTTGGCAAATCTTTCGCGCGGTTTATCTTCGCTCCGCATTTCTTTAATCATCATTTATAGCCCCTCCTTTGATCGGCCAAAATAACATAATATAGACCGGGTAATAACAATAAATTCATTAAAATCTTTTATATACCCAAGCTGCCAAAAGTATCCCGAAAATACTAATTAAATTGGGCGCAAACCGGATACCAAAACGAACATCTATGACCGCTAAATTCAAATAAATATCCTTAAAATCAAAAATCTCATATGTTTTCGTCAAATACGGTATCATTCCGGATAAGCTGACCTGGCTGAGCACTTGCCCAATAATCCCACCAATCAAAGCTCCGCATACCAAAAAGAGTAACAAAGAAAATAATCCGTGTCCACCGAAACGCATCACATTTCCCCCATTTCCTAAAATACTGCCCCAATCTGTATTCTCCCTGCCAGCTGTGCGGAGAGTTCTCTCCCAATCGGATCTTCTGTCCGATATTGGTAAATTACACGCCAAATAACTTCATCCTGTAAAAAAATATATTCATTAACCGTTAGTGCGGTCTTCTCCTCTCTTGCTTTTTCCACATAAGAGAATCTCAAAACTTTAGCGTCTTCATTATTAAATTTATCGTCGGCTTTTTCTACCTTCAAATTAGTAACTCGCTTATTGTTCCGCAAAAGGGTTTCTGCACTTTCTGCCACAGCAGATATGCTCTCATTTATTGTATTCTTATCCCCCATAACAAAGATGCGTATATGTTGATTATGCCCTTCTGCCATTATTTTATCAGCATTTCTGTCTGAGATTTCCGCCTGTTTTCCATTTGCAATTAGTTCAAAAGGTGTTAATACTGTAATAGTTGTATTATTGCAACTAATTCTATTTTTCCCAAAGACAAACTTATCTCTCACATTATTACCGCTACACCCCGACAAAAGCAGGACAAAACATATAAGAAAACCTAAACTATTCCTCTGAACAAAATGATATATATTCATTTATTCCTTTTCTATAAATAAAATTATCCCGGTTTATTATTTCATTAAATAATTATAGCATATGCCATTCCCCTGATTACAGGAAATCCCACATACTTATGGTAAAATAGTCAATAAATACATTGGAGGTACATCATGTATATTGGAATTACTGCTGAATGGAACCCTTTCCACAGCGGCCATGCCCATATGCTCCGGAGCCTTAAAAATTTATTTCCGGACGCCCCTATAATTTCCGCGATGAGCGGTTCTTTTGTACAGCGTGGAGAACCTGCTATTTTTGATAAATGGACACGTGCAAAATGGGCGCTTATGTTTGGTGTGGATGCCGTAATCGAACTCCCTGTACTTTGTGTATTGCAAAGCGCCGACAAATTTGCTGCCTCATCGGTTTCACTGCTTCACAATATGGGGTGTACCCATATTGCTTTTGGCGCTGAATCCTTAAATTCGGATACACTTTATAACGCTGCGCAATGGTCCCTGCAGCCCGATTTCAATCTATATTTTCACCAATTTTTAGGAAAGGGACTTTCTTACGCCTCTGCTGTCACCAAATCCATGGAAATCCGATATCCTGAAATCTCACGAGAATTAACACGCCCCAATAATTTGCTTGGATTCCTTTATGTACAGGCCGCATTAAAGCAAAACCTGCCTTTATCATTTATCGTCATAGAAAGAAATACGCATTATCCCGCCTCTGCCACAACTGCCAGAAAGCATTTTGTAGCAGGCGAGTCTTATCCTCTGCTTCCTGAACAAATACAAACTGAAATCCATACCCTTATGAACACAGGGCATATTCTCTCTTACGCCCGTTACGAAGACGCATGTCTATTATTAGGGCGGTTAACAAAAAAAGAGTCACTGAGAGACTCCCGGCTCTTTTCTGAAGGGTTAGAAAATAAATGGTACAAAGAAATCCAGCAGGCGTCTCTTCCGGATATATTTGAGGCAATAAAAAGCAAGCGCTACCTTTATAGCCGTCTTAAACGAATTGCAGCATCGCTTTTACTTTCATCAGAACTGGTACCTTCTCCCTTTTCTCATTCCTCCTTCCCCAAATATGCCAGGCTCCTTGCTTTGAAAAACACAAAAAGTTTTATCCTCAACAAATCAAATCTCCCTGTAATCACAGGCGCAGCAAAAGCTCTGCGTACTTTGCAAGAAAAAAAAGCCTTAGAGTCTTTTAGCATCGATTTGCGGGCAACCGACATCCAATCCTATTGCATGAAAAATAAATCATACAGAACCGGCAGATTGGATTTCTATCATTCACCTGTTATAAGGTAATTGATACTTTACATTATTTTTCTTATCCAGTATCATGAATAAACAATATAATAGATATAACTATAACTGCAGAATAGAAGGGGGCTTCTGTATATGAATTTGCAGAACAATATGGGAATTTTGGCGGCATTCATGCTCTATTTAGCCGCCATGATGGGGATTGGCATTTATTACTCACGCCGACAAAAGAAATTATCTCAATTTATTTTAGGTGACCGCAAACTCGGCCCGTGGGTGACATCCATGAGTGCTGAAGCCTCTGACATGAGCGGATGGATGCTTATGGGACTTCCCGGTTTTGCCTATTTGAATGGACTTTCCGCATTTTGGACCGGATTTGGACTAATAGTAGGCACTTGGGCAAACTGGGTACTGACTTCTAAACGGCTCCGCCATTATACAGAAGTAGCCAATAATAGCCTAACAATTCCCGACTACCTTTCCAATCGTTTTGAAGATCACAAAAGCGGACTTCGCCTTATTTGCGCGCTTTTTATTATATTATTTTTTATTATTTATACGTCTTCCGGATTTGTTTCTGCAGGGAAACTTTTTAATACAATTTTGGGGCTGCCCTATTTTACCGCACTTCTTATCGGAGCATTTGTTGTTGTATTTTATACCTTTTTAGGTGGATTCTCCGCTGTCAGCATGACAGATTTCATTCAGGGAACGATGATGTTCTTCACCGTCATATATATCCCTGTTGCCGCAACGATCGTATTAGGCGGGCCAGCACCGACAATGGCTTCTCTCGCGGGAGAAGGGAAAGACTTTTTCTCCTTTTTCCCTGAATCACTGGGAGGAATGTCGCTTATTATCATGATTCTTTCCTCATTGGGCTGGGGACTCGGTTATTTTGGGCAGCCCCATATCCTAGTCCGCTTTATGGCAATCAGCAATCCGAAAGAATTAAAAAAGTCTACGCAAATCGCGGTGTCCTGGGTTCTTTTGTCCCTGACTTTCGCTGTTGCTATTGGTATCGTAGGAAAAGCCTACCTGCCTATGCCTCTCGAAAATGCCAATGCTGAACGTGTATTCATCATTATGGCGGAAACACTTTCCCCTCCGTTCATCACGGGACTTATATGGTCGGCCGTACTGGCAGCAATTATGAGTACCGCCTCTTCTCAGCTTCTCGTAACGGCTTCTGCTGTAGCAAGAGACTTATATCAGCCCTTCTTCCATAAAAATGCTTCTGAGAAAGAGCTTATTATTATAAGCCGTGTTACGGTTTTGTTAATCTCCCTATGTTCAATCTATCTTGCGTCCGACCCGAACAGTTATATTTTCTCCATAGTATCTTATGCATGGGCAGGATTTGGCGCCTGCTTCGGACCAGTCGTTCTCCTTTCACTTTACTGGAGACGTATGACTTTAAAAGGAACTTATGCCGGCATCATTGTTGGCGGCATCACCGTCCTCATTTGGAAACAGTTTAACTGGTTTGGTCTTTATGAATTAATCCCAGGATTTCTCTTTTCTACAATCTCTATCATTTTAATCAGCCTTATGGATGAAAAACCATCACAAACAATTTTGGATAACTTTAATAAAGTAGTATCTCTTTCCAATGAAAAATAATTGATTGAATACAAATCTCATTACGAATAACACAATTTATTACCCTCAAAGTACATTGTCAAATTGTCATATTTTTTTGTAATACAAAAGGACCGCTAAAAGCGATCCTTTATTTTTTTGCGAGCAATCAATAAGCCGAGTTCTGTACCATTTTCATGGTGATGATTATCTGTCTAGCCGAGTAAATTACTTTATCGGTCAAGCGACTCAACCCGGAAGGTCAGCGGGCAACGTCATTCCTTCCCTATTCGGTCTTGCTTCAGATGGGGTTTACCAAGCCAAACGGTCTCCCGCCTGCTGGTGCGCTCTTACCGCACCTTTCCACCCTTACCGTTATTCACGGCGGTTTTCTTTTCTATGGCACTTTCCCTAGGGTCGCCCCCGCCGGATGTTATCCGGCATCTCGCCCTGCGAAGCTCGGACTTTCCTCACGCCTTTCGGCCCGCAATCATCTTTCCTGCTCGCGAGTAACAGTATACCATCCTGTATATCTTATTTCAACTTTTATACACAATGAAATATATCTTTTGCCCTAACATCTTCTAAAACTCCAACATTCCAACCACGGGTTTTAAATTCATCACGCAAACGTTTTGCCAAGTACGGAATAATCACACGTTCCGTATAAAAATGCCCGCCATCAGCGATAACTAATCCATTCATCGCCGCATCTTGTGCCTCATGGTATTTTAAATCCCCCGTCAAATACAGATCTGCCCCTATTGATTTTGCTACCCCCGCAAACTCAGCACCTGCCCCGCCAAGGATAGCTATTTTTTCTACCAAACAATCCTTATTACCAGCATACCGCAATACAGGAACCTCCAATTTATTCTTTATATAAGATAGAGCTTTCTCTACCGACATAGGGAAGGGGAGCTTTCCGATACGCCCCATGGTTTCCTTATAACCATGATTTACAAGCTTATATACATCATATTTAGCTGATTTATCTAAAGATGAAATCATATCTTCCACCCGTTTTACCAACTGACCAGGCACGCGGAATTCAACCCGTATATTTTCCGTAAAATCATCTGCATCATCAACAACATAGTAGCTCTCAATATCTTTCCCTCTTAAACTATCTAATTTCTTCTTCAATAATTTAGCATGAGCAGCAGTTATGTATAAAGTGAACTTATAAGATGAATACGTCATTACCGGAACAAATCCCTTGCATTCCTGTAATCCCAATTTTTCAGCCAATGCATCATTTACGCCTTGTACTGCTGAATCTAAATTGGTATGTGCTGCAAAAGAAGTGATCCGATGTCTGATCAAGTTTTCAATCATTCGCCCTTTACAAGTGGAAAGGTCTATGTCATGAATAGGTTTAAATAAAAATGGGTGATGCGATATGACCATATCCACTCCATGATCAATTGCATAGGATATATTCAGTTCGGTCATATCCAAAGCTACCAGAATTTTATGTACAGGCTGATTCGGATTTCCCACCTGAAGACCGGGATGATCCCATGATTCCGCCAATGAGGAGGGTGCCCAATCTTCCATCAATTGCATAATATCTTTTACATAAATCTCCATAATATCTCCTCCAGAATAGCCTCATCCGTTAATGCCTTTTGGTACTTTGCCGTATTTACGGCATTTGCACTCTCAATATCAATGCCATTCAATATCATTTTTCTTTGATTGCTAAGTTTTTTCAAATGTTTAACAAAAAGCTTATCTTTATATCGGCTCTCAGTAACTCCTATTTCAGCTTCTATCTCAGAGAAAGGCGCCATATATCCATGTGTCACATAAAGGATCTCATAAAGCTGCGTTCCTTCTTCAGCAAGAACTTCCTGTTCAATTTTATATCCATTTTGCTGCAGCCAAATATATAAATCGGATGTATGGTTTTGTGGCTGCAGGATAAACCACTTAATACTTTCAGCAATAACATATTCCTGCTTTAAAATATCACGAATCATAAATCCGCCCATCCCTGCGATCACCGCACCATCTACTTCATCCTCTTCCAAAATAGATAATCCGGCACCTTCGCGCACCTTAATCTTCATTGAAAGACCTTCCCTCTTTATATGTTCCCGAGCCCGCTGCGCAGGACCTGCATGTATATCTCCCGCTATAGCATATTTAATTCTTCCGTTATGAATCAAAGAAATAGGTACATACGCATGATCTGTCCCTATATCAGCTATACACGAACCACATGGAACCAATCCCGCTACAGCCCGCAGACGAGGTGTAAGTTTCATTCCAATTCCTTTTCTGTAACAAAAAAGGCCAAGCATTGAGCTCAACCTTAAATATCTATTGGTGGGCCCACCAGGACTCGAACCTGGGACCAGGCGGTTATGAGCCGCCGGCTCTGACCAACTGAGCTATAGGCCCCCTTCACCAATACATGATATTTTATCAGCAAATAGGAATACCGTCAATACTTCTATACATTGGCCAATGATTTGGCAGACTTCTTCAGTTTTGTTAATGCTTTCCCTTCAATTTGCCTGATACGCTCCCGGGTTACATCAAAATATTTTCCCACTTCTTCCAAAGTTCGTGGCCTTCCATCTTTTAATCCAAATCGGAGTTCAAGTACCTGTCGTTCACGATCTGTCAATTCTCGCAGCAGTTCATCAATCTGTTCCCGAAGTAAAATGGAACCCGCCGCATCATCGGGAGCAATTGCCTCATGATCTTCAATAAAGTCGCCTAAATGGGAGTCCTCTTTTTCTCCAATTGGTGTTTCCAGCGAAATGGGATCCTGGGCAATTTTTTTTACTTCCCGAATTTTCGCGACACTTACTCCCATGGCTTTTGCCAACTCTTCGTTGGTAGCCTCCCGGCCTTTCTCCTGAAGCAGCTGACGAGAAATACGATTTAACTTATTGATAGTCTCCACCATATGGACAGGTACACGGATCGTACGCGCCTGATCCGCAATAGCCCGCGTAATTGCCTGCCTTATCCACCATGTTGCATATGTACTGAATTTAAAACCTTTGGTGTAATCAAATTTATCTACAGCTTTGAGGAGCCCCAAATTCCCCTCCTGAATTAAATCTAAGAACTGCAGTCCTCTGCCAAGATATTTTTTTGCAATAGAAACAACAAGTCTTAAATTCGCATCAGAAAGCGCTTTTTTCGCCTCATCAGCAGCCAGCTTATCCCGACCAGTTGCATCATCAAAGCTTCCTTTTTCCACCAACTTGGCAAGCTCTATTTCCTGTGATCCTGTAAGGAGCTTAATAGCTCCAATCTCTTTCAAATACATCTTTACCGGATCATCTATATTTATAGAATCAGAAGTATCCATGACATCAGAAATTTCGACAATATCCTTTTCATCATCTGTTTCTTCATCTTCTAAAATTTCCAGGTCCTCATCGGATGCATCTTCATCGAAATTGATGTCGATATTGCTTTCATGAAGCAGCTCATATACCGCTGAAAGATCATCCTGTCCCAGATTCTTTTCGGTAAAGAAAAGCATGATATCTTTATTTGAAATTGTCCCATCTTTCCTTACCTTATCTCTCAGTTCTCCCATCCAAAGCTCTAAATTTTGCCTTTTCTTCTTCATAAGCCCCCCTTTATCATAAATTTCATACTGCATTTTCCCCCGCCGATCAATCGAATTTCCTCACTTAATCGAATACAGGTTAACTGCTCTTCTTTTGCCTTTTGCGGATCACTCTCCATTAATTCCGCCGCCCGCTGTGTATGAAATTTATACTCGTTCTGCAGATAAATTTTACGCATAGGGCGGATATACTCTTCATATGGTTCTGCCACACCATGATAATCTGTCATCATCAGCTGCGCCAACTGTTCCAGATCAGATCGTTCCAACCGTGCCTCTGCATACTCTACAGTAATATTTCCTTTGCCGGCCTGCTTCAATACGTCATATAATCTTCCAAGAAATTCATCGGCAAAGGAATACTTCTCCAAACTATCAAAGCCTTCCGGCAATATATGTGAAACCAAACAGTACTTCAACAGTTCCTGTTCCAGCCTTCGCTGACGCCCATCATTGGAGCTGACGGTACCAGTTCTTTCCTCGCCATATACATTGGGTGATATATATACATGGGAATTATTTTTCTTCGTATACCGAATTGCCTCACTGCGTATAAGGCCTTCATCCATATGAAGCGTACGTGCCATCTTCCTGATAAACGAATTGAATTGATATGTATTATCCTGTACTGTAAGAACTGCAAACATTTCATTTAAAATTTTTTGCTGCCCTTCTAAAGTGGCACCATCATATTGAGTCCGCAAAGCCTGAAATAAGTAGTCAAGAGCAGGTACTGCCTGATCAATAACTTCTAGGTATTCATCTCCGCCATGAAGATTTACAAATTCATCAGGATCCTTTCCTTCCCCAAGCAGTGCTACTCTTAATTTTAGCCCTACTGAACCGGCTATCTCAAGCGCTCGACGTGTCGCATTCTGTCCGGCAGCATCCATGTCATAGCTGAAAATAACTTCATCAGCATACTTTTTTAAGAGCCTTGCCTGCTCAACAGTAAAGGCTGTTCCCAATGATGCAACCACATTTTTAATTCCATGAGCATGTAAAGAAATGGCATCCATATAACCTTCCACCATAATTGCCTGACGCTTCCGCCGAATTTCAGGAAGTGCCTGATAGATGGGAAATAACAACCTGCGTTTATTAAATATAACCGTCTCCGGAGAATTTAAATATTTGGCAGCACTTTCTTCACTGTGCATAATTCTGCCGCCGAATGCAACAATCCTTCCTTTTAAGTCCATAATAGGAAACATGCATCTATTGCGAAAAGTATCATAATATTTTCCGTTCTTATGGCCCACCAGCCCCGCTTGAAGTAAAATATCCGGACTTATATGTTTCCTTTTGGTAAAATCGCAATAAAGCCGTTCCCATTCGGGTGGAGCAAAACCCAGCTTAAATGTTTCGATGGTTTTATCATCTAAATGTCTCTTTTTAAAATAAGCCAGCCCGTCTTTTCCTATATTTGTCCGCAACAGGCAGTTATGAAAATAATTTCCCGCAAGTTCAGTTACTTCATACAACTTATGAACCAGTGCTGCTTCTCTTTTATCTTCTTCGGATATTTCATCCGGCGGCAATTCCACATGCCCCATTTCGGCTAAACGTTCTACAGCATCAGGAAATGTAATTTGATCCATTTTCTCTATGAATTTAATGGAATCACCTGATTCATGGCAACCGAAACAATAATAAAATCCATCTTCAGGTGAAATAGAAAAGGAGGGCGTTTTCTCATGGTGGAAGGGGCAGCATGCCCAATATCTACTTCCCTTCTTTTTTACATCAATTCCGTAAGCACGTATTACATCAATAAGATTTGTGCTGTCTTTTACCCGCTGAAGGAACTCATTATTAAATTTTCTCACAGTTCCTCCTTATCTATAAAAAGCAGAAAGTAGACAAAAAAACTGACAAGGAAATATTTGTCAGCGTTTCTCCTTTCCGTAAAATCAAGCATCCTTTATTCAACAGAAATTTTAATTGTAGATGTCAGTTCCTGCCAACGAGTTATTAATATTTTAGTATATAAAACGGAATCGAGGCCAAAACTGCTCAAAGCATATGCATCACTTACTTCTACTAAAAGAGTTTCTCTTTTATCCGTAATCCCAAAATCAAGAGCATATGCACGAGGCGCGAAATGATAAGCATTGACAGCTTGTTGAAGCACTTTAGGATCAGGATATAAATCCCATCTGCCTCTATACGGATTTATACCTATAATTTTCCCATCTAAAATCCAAATGCGCCATTCAGCAAGGAAATTTACCTTTTCACTGCACCATACTTCAATATCTTCAAGTCCGCCGCCTAATTTAATCAAATCTTCCGATTTATCTAAAATCGTTCCGCGAAAACGCTTTACATCTTCTACCGGCTTTACAAACACATGCCAATAATCGGGATGACTGGTAATCGTAAATAGTGTCGATTTCCAAATTTTTCTTCCTGTAAAAGGTAATAATTCATCCGGATAATCAATCGGCAGTAAAATTACACCTAACCGCTCTAACGCAACCTTCACATCCGAAAAAGCACCAACGACCAAATCTGTCGGTGCATTATCCGTCACTGAATATATTGCTTTATACCTAACAATGGGAATATCCAATTTAGAGCATCCATGATAAACAGAATAGCAATTCTGATCATAGAAGTCTCCAGAATGCTGAATACGAATAAATGCTCTCATGAACTTTCTCCAAACTAAAATCTTACCGCTATGGGATTAATGATAACATGTTCAAAGCAAGCGGGCAAGTTTCACCAAAAGTAAATTAGCGCAACAAACGCTACAATAAAACGATAGAAAGCAAAACCTGTCAAAGTCGATGTAGCCAAAAACTTCAAAAACCAAAGAATAGAAACGTATGCAACAACAAAAGACGTAATAAATCCCACTGATAGAATGCCAAAGTCACCCATAGATAAATATTTTGCCACCTTTATCAAATCATACAGGCATGCAATGCACATCAACGGAACTGCCATAATAAAGGAAAAATCGGCAGCCACTTTTCTTGATACGCCAACTAAAAGACTTCCGGCAATAGTGCTTCCGCTTCTGGAAAACCCCGGCCACAGAGAAAGACATTGAAAAAGTCCTATTTTAAATGCCTGTTGTGAAGTAATCTGATCTATATTTTCAACCAAAAAGTATTTTCTCTTCTTTTCCGCAAAAATCATGAAAAGGCCTCCAATAACAAGACCGATGATAACGGTTTTGGGACCAAACAGATATTGTTTAATCATACCGTGGCACAGATAGCCTAAAACACAGGCGGGAAGCATGGCAATTCCCAGATTCATCAAAGATGGACCTTTTTTTCTAAACCAATGATGGGTATCCAGTATATAAAGAAACTTCTGTCGGTATACGACAACTACGGATAAAATGGCGCCAAGCTGGATAAATACATCGAAAACATTGGCCAGCTCACCTGTGAAGTTAATCATATTCCCAACGATGATCATATGTCCCGTACTCGACACAGGAATATACTCTGTTAAACCTTCAACAATCCCAATAATTAACGCACAAAAATACTCGTACACTTATATAACCTCTTCACAATAACCATACAAAATCTACTTGCAATCTATTTCTTTTCACTAAACTGTGGATTCTTTGCAGAAACGATTCCATCTATCTTTTGTTTTGTAAGAAATAAGATCAATATATTTCTTTTATCCTTCGAAAAATATATGTAGGAAGTTCTCAGATGCCCTGACGAGGTATCCATTTCTACCTTATACGGCGCCCCATAAATTAACTCTGCCGTTTCTAAATCATCTCCCAAGGTTATGCCTCGAGTGGTCACCATATCAGAATCCGTCAGGAACAACCCCTGTACTATTCCCGATCTCGCCGTAGCGCGAACAGCATATCCGGAAAAATACCACACATCTTCTTTGGGATTAGACATTTTCCTTTGCCATGTATCCCACGAATGAGCCCTAAATTTCGTATCTAGTTTAAACCCGGCGATCCCAAAGTCTTTATCCGGAAGTAGTCCGTCTTTCCTCATCTTTTGCGTCAATGACTGGAAACTCCCGGCAGCTCTTCCCGAATCCTCAACAGAAAACTGAAATGCCTTTACCTTATTTCCCTTTATGATGAACTTAATCTTTTTTTGCCCTGCTTTGTAAATAAAATAAAATGATTTGTCTGTACCATCCCATAAGACCTCTTCAGGTGCACCATATGCCCGCAAAACATTTTCCCTCAAGGACCCCACCGTGATACCTCTTTTGGTGATCGCTGCTTTGCCATCTATATAAAGACGCGAGACCCCGGAAAATCCCTCCCCTTTTTTCAGCTGTACATCTTTTCGTTGCACATAAGCATAAGGTAATTTCCTATTCACTACTACAGTAAGCCCTGCATTCTTCCAATGATATTCATCACTAATAGTTCCATGGGAAACCATGTCAGGAACTCCATTAAGACGAAATATACGCTCCGGTTCATCTCCCATTTTAACATTACTGAGTATAAAGTCATCATCATCTAACGGATGCCCATCCACCGCCATTAAAGATACTCGTTCCTTATCATCTGATACGTTTCCCGATTTTACTTCGGAAGCTTTTTCTTTCGGCAGAGAGGCTTCTTTCATTATGGATACCTTATCTTCCGCATAAGAACATATTCCCAAGGAAAATACGAGCAGCCCTGTTATCACAGTCATTTTCTGCAAAGATTCATACTTCATCAGATCTCTCCTGTCCAATAATTTTACATATTTTTTATTATGAAGTTCGCATCACTATTCTGTCAAGAAACAAAATAAAAAGGGAGGCACAATCACGTCCCCCCTCTTTTACCAACACTTTATTTTTTATATTTTGTCACAAAATGTGCCATGCGTTTCATCGCCTCTGTCAAATTTTCTCGACTTGCCGCATAGGAAATACGAATATGATTTTTCCCCTGCAGCCCAAAACAAGTACCAGGAACCACTCCCACTTTTTCTTCCATCAGCAGCCTATCACAAAACTCTTCATCGTTCATTCCAGTACAGCTGATATCCGGAAAAATATAGAAGGCCCCTTTCGGCTTAAATACTTTAAGCCCCATTTTCGCGAGAGCATCATACACTATCTTTCTGCGAATCTTATATTCATCGAACATCACTTTTACATCTTCATCACATTTCCTCAGCGCAGCGATTGCTCCATACTGACTGGTAGATGCAGCACATAAAATCTCATACTGGTGAACCTTGTACAAAGACTGCATGACTTCTTTCGGTCCGCAAATATAGCCAATACGTAATCCTGTCATCGCATAAGATTTTGAAAACCCATTCATGACAAGAGTGCGTTCCTTCATACCGGGGATGGAAGCAAAACAGGTATGTTTCCCCTCATAAGTCAGGTCACAATAAATTTCATCTGAAATTACGATCAAGTCATGCCTCTGGGCAAATGCCGCAATTTCTTCAAGAGCTGCCTGATCCATTACCGTCCCCGTTGGATTGTTTGGATAACCGATCAGTAACGCTTTCGTCTTGGTCGTCAGTTTTTCCTCCAACTTATCCACGCTTAATCTGAATTCATCATCAGAAAATGTCGGTACAAGAACAGGTGTCCCTCCAACCAATCTTACGCATGCAGGATACGCGAGATAGGCAGGGTCAGGCATTAAAACCTGATCTCCCTGATTCAGGATCGTCTGCATGACAACAGTAATAGCTTCCGATACACCAACGGTAATCATAATTTCATTCATTGGATCATATTCCAATCCATAACGCTTTTTAAAAAGGCCGCTGATTTCCTCGCGAAGTTCCAAAAGACCCCAATTTGAGGTATAAGAAGTTTCTTTGTTTTTCAGACTTTCAATGCATGCGTCAATAACTCTATCAGGTGCCGCATAATCTGGTTCTCCCACACCTAAAGAAATAACATCTTTCATTGTGCTTGCCAGATCAAAAAATTTACGAATTCCAGAAAAAGGAACTGCCTGTACATTTTCAGAAATTTTATTATTCCATTCCATTCAAATCCCACCTTTAGTAATTATCATCTTTTATACAATACAGTCATTATGCTTTAGCAACTGCTGCCCCAAGAGCTTCACAATTCTTCTGAGCCTCTTCATCAGGATATCCATAAGCTAAAACCGGTTTGGCAGCAAAATGCGCCCCTGCGAAATGAAGCTCATTATACCAGGAATTCAGCCATGCGCCGCGGCTCCAGCCACAAGAGCCGAAAACCCCCATTTCTTTCCCTTTTAAATAAGGTTTCAACTTCTCACAAAATGGCTTCATTTCCATCTCCTCAATCACTTCGACTCCCCAAGCTGAACACCCTAAGATAATGTGATGACAGGTATTACCGATTTCAATAGGATCTACATCTGAAACGGGAGCAAGTAAAACTTCAGCTCCCGTATTACGAGCTCCCACGGCCACGGCCTCTGCCATCGCTTCTGTATTCCCTGTTGCTGAAAAATAAATAATTGCAACTTTACTTCCCATAAGTCCCCCTATGTAAAAAAGAAGCGCCTCTCTTAAGACGCCTCTTCGATACGATTTAATTACGCATTCGCTACCGCTTTCCCTAAAGCGGCACAAGCAGCCAGTGCTTCATCATCAGGATAGCTGTAAGCCTTAACCGGTTCGGATATAAGTTCAACACCTGCATCATTCAAACGCTGCTTCCACGTCACAATCCAATCGCCCTGATTCCACGCATAAGAACCAAAAATACCAACTATTTTACCTTTGAGCTGTGGCAACAGTTCAGCAAAAAATGGTTCAAATTCATATTCTTCCAACTCTTCATTCCCCATCGCCGGACAGCCAAGAATAATATGATCAAAAGCTGCCACATCAGATGCAGTAGTATCACTTACAAAGCTCAATGTGGTTTCTGCACCCGCATCCTTTGCTGCATTTTCAATTGCTTGTGCCATAGCTTCTGTATTTCCGGAGCCGGACCAATATACGATTGCTACCTTTGCCATGTAAAACTCCTCCTGTCAAATTTTTACATAATGAATTACTACCTCTTTATATTACTTATCAAAACATGCCTTGTCAATTTGCTACTTTTTATTACAAATTTTTATTCCAAAATCTACTTTTTTAAATCAAGCAATTTCTTCTGCTTGACAATTTTCCTTTTCCCCATCATCTCCCGTAAAGAACTGGTCAATTCAAATTGCTCCGCGTCAGAATTGATAATTCCTAAGGAAATGAAATAACCGTCATTTTGTAGTACAACTTGATATGCTTCATGATAAACGATATCTTTTTCTTTTATTCTAATCTCAAACGATCCTTCCCAGCGAGGATTCTTCTTATCATTTATCCGTATCAAAGGTGTTTCCCCTGTATAAACGGCACCACTTTCCATAATACGCTTATTCAAATACCCCGCAATGACATCCATCTGCTTTTCTATAGGATCTGTTTTATGTGTGATCTCCCCTATTTCCAATAAAAAGGGAACTCCCAGCTTTTGACTGGTTGCCCAGCCATAGGAAAAATCAGGGGGGTTGGAATAAGTCATCGTATAATATCTTCCACTTGCTGCTCCCTTCCGCGTAAAATACAGCTTTATCCCTTTATCCTGCAAAAAAGGTAAAGCAGACTGCTCGCCTTCCTCAAAATGAACATGCGGAGGCACTTCCATCTTTCCAACATCAGGTAATTCCCATTTTTCTGCTGAAACATTAGCTGTCAGTGATACCGTAAATATCACAGATAATATACCAAGCCATAATCTATATCTCATATTTTTCCTTATCCGTTTCCCTTCCCCATTATTTTCTGCAACTTAGCCCAAGTATCCCGAAGCCCGACAATCCGATTGCACACAATCTGTTTTTTTGTACTGTCTTTATCAATAATAAAATATCCCTTGCGTAAAAACTGAAAACGGCTTCCCACATCATATTCCTTAATTACCGGTTCAGCCTTACCATTCATTACTACAAGTGAATCTGTATTCACCTTTTCCATGAAATCGCGGCCATCATCTACATCATCCGGGGAAATCAGATAATCGTACAGACGCACTGCCACATCAACTGCTGTATCAGCATATACCCAATGAAGCGTCCCCTTCACTTTACGATCTGCACCGGGTGTTCCACTGCGTGTATCAAAATCAACCGTGCAATGAATTTCTTTGAGTTTACCCTTTTCATCCTTAATAAGTTCATCACAGTGCACAATGTATGCCCCTTTAAGCCGAACCTCCTTTCCCGGTGTCATACGGAAAAATTTCTTCACCGGCGTTTCCATAAAATCTTCCCGTTCAATATAAATAGTTCTGCCAAAAGGAACCTGCCGTGTTCCCATAGTTTCCTGTTCCGGATTATTTTCAATCGTTACATATTCCATTTTATCTTCAGGATAGTTCGTAAGAACAACTTTAACAGGATCAATAACAGTCATAATTCGAGGCGCCTTAGTCTTAAGGTCTTCACGAATACAGTATTCTAAAAAAGAAATATCTACTACATTATCTGCCTTAGCCACACCAATCAATTCACAGAAGCGTCGTAAAGATTCCGGCGTATATCCTCTTCTTCTGATACCGCTGACAGTTGGCATACGGGGATCATCCCATCCGGAAACAACACCCGATTCTACCATCTTACGCAGTTTACGTTTACTCGTAATCATTGTAGTCACATTCAATCGCGCAAATTCAATCTGCCTCGGTTTTTCCTTCTCGTCAAATGCCTGGAGACACCAATTATATAAAGGGCGTCTTTCCTCAAATTCCAGCGTACAGATAGATTGGGTAATTCCTTCAATAGCATCAGAAAGAGGATGCGCAAAATCATAGAGCGGATAGATACACCATGTGTTGCCTGTACGGTGATGTGTAGAATGGAGAATCCGATAAATAACCGGATCTCTCATAACCACATTGGGTGCCGACATATCAATCTTGGCACGAAGAACCTTTTCCCCATCTTTATATTTTCCATTCTTCATTTCCTGGAATAACTGCAGATTTTCTTCCACACTGCGGTTACGCCATGGGCTTTCTTTACCGGGATGTAAAAAATCACCGCGGGTATCATGAATTTCCTCGCTGGTCTGGTCATCTACATAAGCCAATCCCATACGAATCAATTTGCAGGCAAATTCATAAAGCTGCGGAAAATAGTCAGATGCATAATGTACGGGTTCTTTCCATTTGAATCCGAGCCATTTTATATCTTCTAAAATCGAATTAACATATTCGACCTCTTCTTTGGCAGGATTGGTATCATCAAAACGTACATTAGTTTCACCATGATATTTTTCACCAAGGCCGAAATTAAGGCAAATACTTTTCACATGTCCAATATGAAGGTACCCATTAGGTTCCGGAGGGAATCTTGTTAATACCCGTCCATTTTCATATACATTATTAGCAATATCCTTGTTAATTTCTGCTTCGATAAAATTGGCCGCTTCTTGTCTTTCTTCCATTACTTATCCCTCTGTTTACTTCTAAAATCAAGAATGATTTCAATAATTGGCACAAATTCATTCTACCATAGATACTATTTTTGTGAAATAAAATATGAATAACTCACTTACTTTTATGTTATAATAGCCATAATTTAACAGAAAGAAGGGATATCTATGCAGAGACTTATTTCATATAATCATAAGGGCCTCCGCCAATGGGGCGTCCTTACAGAAGACAGCAAGTCCATTATTCCCGCTGAACTGTTGGAAGAAACTTATTTCATTCCCTTAGGCGAAACGATGGATGAATTTATTGAGACTGGCGATGAAGGACTGCTTAACCTTGCGAAAGTACTGGAAATGAACAAAGAAGATCAGTCTATCCTCCCTGTTTCTTTATCAGAGGTAGAAATCGCAGTTCCTTTCTATCCAAAACGTAATATCTTCTGTGTAGGAAAGAACTACCAGTCCCATGTCAAGGAATTCGAAAAAAATATAAATGCGAAAAATCCACTGCACCCTATTTTTTTTACCAAAGCAACCACTTCTGTCATCGGTACCAATGAAGAAATTGATCTTCATCGGGATGTGACATCCCAGGTTGATTATGAAGGTGAACTGGGTGTAATCATTGGCAGAAAGTGCATTGATGTCCTCGAAAAAGATGCTCTGAAATATGTATATGGCTATACCATCATCAACGATATAACCGCCAGAGATTTACAAAAATCCCACGCCCAGTGGTTCCGAGGAAAAAGCCTGGATACTTTCTGCCCCATAGGCCCCACTGTCCTCATTGGCGGCTGGCCGTTTCCGTTCACAATCTACACAAAAATAAATGACCAACTTCGCCAGGAAGGCAATACTACGGATTTAATCTTTTCTGTTGCCAAACTGATTTCTACTCTTTCTTCCGGCATGACATTGCTTCCAGGTGATATCATCGCCACTGGAACACCGGAAGGTGTCGGAATGGGTTTTAGCCCGCCAAAATTCCTTTGTCCCGGAGATGTTGTGGAAATTACGATTGACCCCATTGGTACACTCCGTAACCCGGTAAAATAGGTAATCAAGTAAATATCTAAAATGATTAAAACTCAGTTCAATGCTTTCCCTCTGCGGAATTGCACAAACTGAGTTTTTAACTTGAGGCATCACTTTTTTGTACCGCTGATTACTTAGCAACAATATTTATAATTTTTCCGGGAATCACAATACATTTGATAATTATCTTACCCTCCGTAAATTTCTGTACTTCCGGCAATGCTCTCACAAGTTTTTCGATACTATCCTTATCCATGTCAACAGGTACTTTTATTGTTGTGCGAACCTTGCCGTTAATTTGCACTGCCATTTCCAATGAATCTACGGCAAGCGCAGCCTCATCAACCTTTGGCCATGCTGCAGCATGTACACTGACTTCCTCCGCTCCGATACCCTGCCAAAGTTCTTCCGTAATATGTGGAACAAAAGGCGCAAGCAGAATTAACAAATCACGAAGCAGTTCCTTTGCAAAACTGTCTTCAATCGTACTGTGCTTTTCTCCAAACCTGTACATCTCGTTTACAAGTTCCATAATAGCACTAATAGCCGTGTTGAAGGCAAATTTCCCATCTAAATCCTCTGTAACTTTAGCAATAGACTGATGCAGCCGGCGACGCAGAGCCACCTCATCAGGTGATAACATTCCTTTTAATTCTTTTCCCAATTCCTGATACTTGCCAACAATCGTCCAAACACGTTTTAGGAATCGATAAGAGCCTTCTACGCCCTGATCACTCCATTCCAAATCTTTTTCCGGCGGCGCGGCAAAAAGAATAAAGAGCCGGGCCGTGTCCGCTCCATATTTTCCAACGATTTCTTCCGGACTCACCACATTACCAACGGATTTACTCATCTTCCCGCCATCCTTGAGCACCATCCCTTGGCACAGCAGATTGGTAAACGGCTCCGGATAATCAACCATCCCCTCGTCTTGCAATACTTTCATGAAGAAACGGGAATATAGTAAATGAAGAATCGCATGTTCAATACCGCCGATATACTGATCCACCGGCATCCAATAGTCTGTTTTACCCTTACTAAACGGCTCCTGTTCATTATGCGGATCGCAATACCGCAGAAAATACCATGATGAATCAATAAAAGTATCCATTGTATCCGTTTCACGAACGGCATCCGCTCCGCACTTCGGACATTTGCAATGAAGAAAACTTTCACTTGTTTCAAGAGGCGATGTAGCACCGGCAACAAAATTGACATCTTCAGGTAATACAACCGGCAGTTCTTCTTCCGGCACAAGTACGCTGCCGCAATGCGGGCAATTAATAATCGGAATCGGACATCCCCAATAGCGTTGACGAGAAATAAGCCAATCTCTCAAGCGATAATTGACCTTTTCTTCACCAATTCCCATTTTCTCTAATTTTTTCGTAATATTGATTCTTGCTTCCGCGGAAAGCTGGCCATCAAACTCTGATGAATTGACCAGCTCCCCATCTTCACAGTAGGCCTGATCCATTTTATCAAGTTTTAGGTCATGAGCTTTATTTTGGATAACGATTTTTACGGGAAGATTATACTTTTTCGCAAAATCCCAATCACGCTGATCACCTTGGGGAACTGCCATAACTGCACCTGTACCATATTCATAAAGAACATAGTTGGCAATCCAAATCGGCACACGTTCGCCTGTAAGCGGATGCACAGCATAGCTGCCTGTGGGCATTCCCAATTTAGGTGTATCTTCAGACGTGCGGTCGATGTCGTTCTGATTTTTGATTTCCTGAATAAATGCCTGAATCTTTTCTTTTTCAGGATTATTGGAAATTAACTTTTCTACCAGAGGATGTTCAGGTGCTAACACTATGTAGGTAACACCATATACTGTATCTACACGAGTAGTGTAAACAGGAATTGTATCTTCCATGCCATCCACATGAAAAAAGAACTGTGTCCCGATAGAACGGCCAATCCAGTTGCGCTGCATGATCTTTACGCGTTCCGGCCAACCGGGCATATGATCCAAATCAGCAAGCAGACGATCTGCATAATCTGTAATTTTCAGGAACCATTGAGACAAATTTGTTTTAACAACCGGATTCTTACAGCGCCAGCACTTCCCTTCTTCCACCTGTTCATTTGCAAGAACCGTATGACAATGGTCACACCAGTTTACTTTTGCTTCCTTTTTATACGCAAGCCCCTTCTTATAAAAAATCTCAAAAAGATTCTGCGTATGTTTATAATAATCTTCACGGCAAGTCAGGACTTCTCTTTCCCAATCATAAGAAAGCCCGAGCTCTTTCTGCTGACGCGTCATATTCTCAATATTTGCATATGTCCATTCAGCCGGAGCAATTCCATGCTGGATAGCGGCATTTTCCGCCGGCATGCCGAAGGCATCATATCCCATCGGATGAATAACATTAAACCCCTGCATGGATTTAAAGCGGGCTACCACGTCACCAATAGAGTAATTTCTCACATGCCCCATATGAAGATTGCCCGAAGGATACGGGAACATCTCAAGAACATAGTATTTCTTTTTATTCGGATCAAAATGAGTCTCAAATGCTTTCGTCTCTTCCCAAATCTGCTGCCACTTTTTTTCAATTTGCTGCGGAATATATTTCCCCTGCATACCGTCACCTTCCATAAGCATTTTATCAAAGAAATTTCTTCGAAAACCGTTATCCAATATTATATATTTTTAGCATATTAACGTCAAATAAACTGCCCATTACTTCACGGATGATTCCCGCTGAATGAGCAAGTATTCACTGCGCCCTTTTCAGCCTCTCCCTGAATTTGATAAGTATATCCTCACTTCTGTTCTTATACCTGACCGATTCATCCTTTTTATTCAGAAATGCACCTTCTATCTGATCGTATATATCTTCTGTTTCAAAACCATATCGCCAAAATGCCAGTCCTGCCAGTTTATAATCATGTGCCAAGGAAACCTTTTCTTGCAAAGAGCGTCTTTCTTCAAACCAAACTTTTCTCGTCTGTCCATTTTCTTCCCATATCCCTACATACTGGCGATCTTCAGGGTTCCAAAACAATCCGATATTATTCTGTCCCAACAAACTTTTGATTTGCTTCATCATAAGGACGGAAGAAGCCGCCTGCCCTTCTTTTCCCGTCCAAATGCGCGTATAAAAAGGTAACCCCAGCACCAGTTTATTATTAGGCACCTGTTTTAAAAGCATAGCAATATGATGTTTGAGCCATGAGTAGGACGATACTGGCCCGGAATATCGACTTCCCCCCGGCGTCTGGTCATATCCCATAATTACTTCATAATCTACATAGGCTGCCATTCCTTTACGATCATAACAGAGACTCCAGTTCGGACTATTACTGTTCACCGTAATATCAACGGAAATTTCCTTTCCATGCATATGAAGTTTTTCAGATACTGTTTTAATAAATTTCGTATATAAAAACTTATCCGCCTCATCCATATTTTCAAAATCCAAATTCCATCCATCGAAATCATAAACCAGTGCTGTCGCAGTAATTTGTCTTGCCAGATTTTGAACTGCTCCCGAATCATGAAGAAGTTTCTTTGTTTCCTGTAAGTCGAAGTCATTATGTAAAAGCGGTGTAATCTTCATTCCTGCACGTTTGGCTTCCTGCAGATATGAAAGCGATAGCGGTATTTTTTTCATATCCTTATAGCCACCCCATGTGGGCGCTAAAACCCTTTCTCCCACATGTTCCGTGAAATAATTTTTACTCGTATCAAATATCAAGTCCGGATCCCACATAAGAATGATCCTTTTATTTTTCTGTGATTTTTCTTCCGCTTTATATTCCTTTGCACATATTTCCATTTTCTTTCTATCAAAAATATATTCAAAACCTGCCTGTTTAGAAAAAAACGTAAAATTAATATAGGGCTCCCCTCTAATTTCCGTCAATGGCAATTCTACATCAACCGGATCTTCATGTATTCCCAGATTAACTTTTGCATAGATTTTCTTCCCGTTTTTTATAATCTTCCATTGATTTCCTTTTTCCAGGAAATACGGTCTCGTAAATATCTGTTCACCTTCTTCATAAGCAGTCTCACTCACTTCTTTATATTTCACATTCACCTTCGTAAAGGCGTAAATATTTTGTGTAAATATAAGAAACAACAATCCTACAAATAAAATCTTAAACATAAAAACCCCCACCTGTTTTCATTTTTTAGTATAATAAAATAATATTGTTATCATTATAATTGAGTGAGGCCAATTATGCATCAATATTTATTTTTTATCGGTAATTTCCCTATCCGCTTATACGGGATCTTCTTCTCTCTGGGTATCATATCAGGATGTATTACCGCTTATTTCTTACTAAAAAAAGACAGGCGGGGATGGGAATCCCACATGTTTGATTTAGGACTTGTCATCGCTTTTGCAGGAATCATTGGCGGCAGACTTTGGGACGTACTCTTTTTTGACTGGGAATACTATCATAATCATTTGTTGGAAATCCCTTATGTTTGGCAGGGTGGGATGGCTATCCAAGGCGGTATTATTTTCGCGTGTATTGCCGCATACTTTTACTTAAAGAAAAACCAGATCCCAGTTCTTCCCTTTGCTGATATTGTCACACCGGGAATTATTTTGGGACAGGCCGTCGGACGTATCGCCAATTTTATGAATGGAGACGCTTTTGGACATCCCACTGGACAAGATTTCGGGCTGCTCTATCCTGACACAACTCTTGCTTATCATACATATGGAGCCCAACCGCTTTGGCCGGCAGAAGTATGGGAATGCCAAGGTGATCTTTTAATTTTTGTTTTGCTTCTCTGGTATGGATGTAAAACACGGACAGAAGGGACTACTTTTTGCCTCTATATTATGCTTTATTCTCTCCTTCGCTTCTTTCTTGAAAATTACAGAGGCGATTATGGAACACTCATCCTCGGTTTAAAAAGTGCACAACTTACCAGTCTGGCTGCTTTTGCCGGAGCGTTCACCTTATTTCTATATTTCCATTTTAAACACAAGAGCAAAAGTGGTATATCTGAATAAAACTTTAAAAGTGCCAGTTCACATCAATCGGCACTTTTCTTACGCATCAAAATAAGAGTTCAATATATTGATTTCAAAATTTTCTTCAATCTTTGTAAATGCTTTTATATGCAGAGGATTCTCATAAAAACCGAACAGATGAGATTTACAGGAACAGTCCGTACAGCCGAATCCTTTAATTTCCCAATCTGCAATATCAGATATGGCCGCTGCCAAAAGATGTTCAAAATCGCGCTTTGTTCTAATCGGAATAACACCGATAAATTCAGACTCCTGCCGTAAGTAATCAATATGCCAATGCATTTTCTTTCTCAGATGACGATGCCGTCTGATCCGCTGTTCTAAATTTCTCTTTGCGGACCCGATATATACATAATACCCCTGAGGGAAATTCATAATCCCTTTGGTTCCTATTTCCACTAATTTGTCTTTATCCAAATAAAGTATTAGTAAGTAGTCACCACAATTCCCCATCTCCTCATCCAAGGCCTTTATGGAAGTGGGAAGAAGCTTTACATGATCGGGGTAATCAAATTCAGGCGTCCAATGAAGCGCTGCCACCTTCCAATCAATACGCTCCATATTAACTCGGAATGCTTTTGCAAACTCAATATCCGTATGAAAATCAGGCAAAAACCACTCTGCCCGATTCCATTGCACAAGGATCAATATGCCTGCGCGTCCGATCTGTCCTATTTGCCCAAGATGATCAACATGTTTCTTTCCTCTTGCAGTGACTGCATCAGGAAACATTGCCCCCTTTTCGCCAAAAAGAGTACACGATTTCACTTCTACAGGAAATACTTCTCCTGTCACTTCATTTCCCAGCAGTAAATCAAATCGGCTGTCACCCATTGTGACTTCTCGCTGTACTACGGAATATTCTTCCCAACCAGCAATCAGATGACGGCTCACTAAGTAATGCGCCACATCATTACACTTAGATGTATCCAGAAGAATAACTTCTCCATCACGTTCCACGCCGATAACACGATATGCCGTGCGATTCAAGGGATTCCTGCTTTTTACAAGATACATTTTGACCCCCGGAAATAAAAGCTCTCTCATTCTTCCGGGATTAGGCATATGGCAGATTTCCATTCTCCCATCTATCTCCGCATGAATTACAAATCTGTTCGTCCGCATAACAAATGCACCGGTGACAATATTTCCATAAAGTTTCTTCATTAGTACTTCTCCGCAAAAAAGCCCCCTTATCGGAGGCTCAATTATTTTACCACTATACATTAAAGCGGAAATACGCGATATCTCCGTCCTTAATAATATATTCTTTCCCTTCTACCCGCAGCAGTCCTTTTTCACGGGCAGCTACAAAAGAACCGCATTTTATCAATTCATCATAGGTAATGATTTCCGCACGAATAAATCCACGTTCGATATCGGAATGAATTTTCCCCGCAGCCGTAGGCGCTTTCGTTCCAGAATGGACCGTCCACGCACGGCATTCATCTTCACCCACAGTAAAGAAATTAATCAGGCCTAACATTGCATACGCCGTACGAATCAAACGATTCAATCCCGGTTCCGTTTCTCCCAAATCCGTCAGAAACGCTTTGGCTTCCCCTTCTTCCAATTCCGATACTTCCTGCTCAATCTCTGCTGAAACAGGTACCCATTTGGCATTTTCTTTTTCTGCCTGCGCTGCTGCCGTCTGGACATAAGGATTCCCCATGGGGTTCGCAATATCATCTTCCGCTGTATTCAATACATACAAAACCGGCTTCAATGTAATCAAATTTAATTCCTTAAGAGCCGCCAGTTCATCCTCAGCTAAATCCAAAGTTCTTGCCGGTATTCCCTCCTGCAAAACCTGAAAAACCCTTTCATAAATTGGTAAAACCGCTTTTGCTTCTTTTATCCCCGCCTGAGCCAACTTGGCAGTCTTTACTCTTTTCTTATCGACGCTCTCCAGATCCGCCAGACATAATTCTGTATTAATGATGCCCATATCACGAACAGGATTAATTCCGCCTTCTACATGAGTGATATTTTCATCATCAAAACATCTGACAACATGAGCGATAGCATCGGTTTCACGAATGTGGCTCAAAAACTGGTTCCCCAGCCCCTCCCCCTTCGATGCTCCTGCCACCAGCCCTGCAATATCCACAAAACGGGTAAATGCAGGCGTCGTTTTTTTCGGATTAAATATACCTGCCAAATCATAAATTCTATGATCCGGCACTTCCACAACACCCACATTAGGTTCAATAGTACAAAAAGGAAAATTGGCCGCCTCCGCACCTGCTTTTGTAATCGCATTAAAAAGCGTACTCTTTCCTACATTAGGAAGCCCGACAATACCGATCTGTAAATTTGTGCTCATATCTTCATCCTTTATTTGTATATTTTTTAACAGCCGTTTTCAAACGTTTCACAGCCATTGCCGTCTTTTCCGATGTATTGAATGCGGTCAGACGGACATACCCTTCCCCGCATGGACCGAATCCTGATCCCGGCGTACATATAACCTGCGCTTCCCGAAGAAGGAAGTGAAAAAAATCCCAGCTGCTCATTCCATCAGGTACAGACACCCATATATAAGGGCTGTTTATTCCACCGGAAGCCCGTAACCCGACTTCTTTTACCCCTGCCAAAATAGCCAGGGCATTTTTTCTGTATATCCCCAAAGTCTTCTGTATCTGCTTTTGTCCGGCTTCTGTATATACAGCTTCCGCCCCGCGCTGCACAACATAAGAGCATCCATTAAATTTCGTACATTGTCGGCGATACCAAAGTTCATTTGCACTGATTAATCCCCCTGACTTTGTTTCCAGCTTCAATTCTTTCGGGACAACGACATATCCGCAGCGCACCCCTGTAAATCCGGCTGTCTTAGAGAATGAATGGAACTCAATTGCCACCTCTTTGGCCCCTTCAATTTCATAAATGCTATGCGGAATGTCTTCCGTAATGAATGCCTCATAGGCAGCATCAAAGAAGATAACTGATCTAGTCTGCTTTGCGTACTTCACCCAAACAGTTAATTCCTTTTTATTTAATGCAGTTCCTGTCGGATTGTTGGGTGAACATAAATAAATAATCATGGGATCATGGGATGGCAGGTTTGCTTTAAAATCACATTCTTCATAACACGGCAGGTACTCAAATTTTTCATATGATCCATTCACAAATTTCCCACTTCGTCCCGCCATAACATTACTGTCCACATACACTGGATATACAGGATCCATAATTGCCACAATATCCGACGTGGCAAATATTTCCTGCATATTACTTATATCACATTTTGCGCCATCACTAATAAAAATTTCATCCGGTGAAACATCACATCCCTTGTCTTTGAAATCGTGCAGGGCAACAGCTTCACGCAAAAATAAATATCCTTGTTCCGGACCGTAACCACGGAAAGTTTCCACTTCTCCCATTTCCGCAACAGCTTTCATCATGGCCTCAACAACAGCCGGAACTAACGGTTGCGTTACATCACCAATGCCAAGAGAGATAATATCAGCATCCGGGTAATTCGCTTTGTATGTTTCCTGTTCCTTTCTTATTTTTGCAAACAAATACGCTCCCTGCAAATCATTAAAATTTTCATTGCAATGTGCCAAAATAATCACCCCTCATTCCCCATCATTGAACATAAAATATAAGTTATTATAACATAATACTCCTATCCTTTGTCGCAAATAAAAACCGCTCTTGCTTCCAGGAAACGGTCTTCCATCATAACTCAACCACTACAGTTCCAAGTACGTGGTCAATTGGAATCGGCCCGATAAATCGGCTGTCAGAGCTATGATTTCTATTATCGCCCATAACGAAAATTGTTCCTTCGGGCACCGTAAACGAACCGGGCATTGAGAACTCCATCACGCCATTGATGTAGGGTTCATTCAATTTTGTGCCATTTCTGTATACCGCATTATCATGAAACTCCAGCTTATCCCCGCCCTTACCAATCACACGCTTTACCCAAACATTGTGTCCCTGACCGCTTCGGCTGAAAAGCGCCACGTAGTTTAAAGCAGGTTCAGATAAATCATCCGCCCACGACCGCATTCTCTGCGTACGGCTGTCAATAATAACAATCTCACCATAATCAGGTGTCTGACGGAAAACATGCCCTAACTTGGAAACAATTAAATACTGTCCATCCTCTAACGTAGGATACATGGATGAACCTGCCACTTTGGTAGGGACAAAAAGAAATATATGGATAATCATCGCTAAAAATAAAGCGACCACGATAGAATAAATCCAATCAAACAATTCGTGCATAAGTCTCCCCTTTCATCTGTAATACAATATATTTTACTGCAAACAATAAAAAAATTCCATATAAAAACCCCCGCCTCACTTGAACATCATAAGCATTTGTCGAGGGTTCTTCTAATATACTGTTATTAAAACATTCTTACACCGGGTTTATCCTCTCCAAAACGGTGAACTGTATCAATAAAACGGACAGTACCGGTCTTATAACGAAGAACTAAAGTACTTGTCCTTGCCCCGCCGCCAAAAAAACGGACACCGCGAAGCATAGCACAGTCTGTAATAGCTGTCTCCGCGAAAATACAGTCATCTCCTTTTACCAAATCATCCAATGTCAGCACTTTATTGGGATCATCAATCCCCATTGTGTGCAGCCGCTGGATCTCCTGTTCCGTCTGCGGAAGCAGTCTTGCCTGCATATCACCGCCAAGACATTTCAATCCTACTGCGGATAAAACACCTTCCGGCGCTCCGCCCGACCCCATAACCATATGGATGCCGCTGCCCTGGATACCGCAGTCGACAGAAGGCACTACATCTCCGTCAGTAATCAGGTATACGCGGGCCCCGGCTTCCCTCGCTTCACGAATAATCTTTTCATGGCGTTCCCTGTCCAAAATAACCATCGTCAGATCGGAAACTTCACGTCCCATCGCATCTGCCACATTTTTAAGATTTTCAGTAACCGAGGCACGGATATCAATCCTCCCCTTCGCACGAGGACCCACGCAAATTTTCTGCATATACATGTCCGGAGCATGAAGCAGACACCCTTTAGGAGCAATAGCAAGAACAGCAATAGCACCATTTTTCCCTTTTGCTACAAGGTTTGTTCCTTCTACAGGATCCACCGCAATATCCACTTCTTCCCCACCCTGTCCTACATGTTCGCCAATGTACAGCATGGGGGCTTCATCAATCTCACCCTCGCCAATGACCACGGTACCGGAAACAGGCGTTAAAGCAAACTGCTCATGCATGCCATCAACAGCAGCCTGGTCGGCGCCCTCCTTATCACCTAATCCTACGAGCCGCGCACTTTTCAATGCAGCTTGTTCTGTAATACGTGCAAACTCCAATGATAATTGTCTATCCATTACAGCCTCCATAATAGTACACTATCTTCTATCTTGAAATATTATATCACTTTTGAAAGCTCCATGAAGCAGCCATTTAAAAAGAAATCTGACTATTATCTTTGCATATAGCAAACGGTTTTAACCTTTTGCCGATTTGACAAAAGGACCTTGCTATTTCTATCATTAGTTATATAACATGGGAGGAGCATCATGGACTGGGATATTCAAAATGCAAACTCAATTCATTTCTTTGGGGACAGTCTTACTGCAGGATACGGCACCTTACCGCAGTATGGCTGGATTTACCAAATTTCCAGACGCTGCCCTGCCATCCAATACTACAATCACGGTTTATGCGGTGCAGGACTTGAAGACATTTTTGATTCCCTCTCTCTGTTTCTAAGCAGCCCCCATGAAAATACATTGTTTTTTATGATGGGTGGTACCAACGACATACTTTCCGGAATCAGAGTAACTCATTTGGAAAAAATGATGTTATCCGAGATTAATAAACTTAATAAGAAAATCCCTCTCTGCATCGGTATCCCTCCTTTAATGACACCACTCAGCATTACCACAGGATGGCAGACGCACTTTGCTTTTACGAAAAATAATAAAGATTTGAAAAACTATGGGAGCTTTTTAAAAGCAAATTGCATCGACTTAGATATTCTCTTTATTGATTTTTCAACTGCCTTCCCTCTTGATAATGCGTGGTATTCGGATGGTATCCATCCCAATGAAAAGGGATATTCCAAATTTGCGGATATCGCTGCCCCTTATATGTCCATATAATTGATCTGCCACTTTCATACTTCCCCCATGCAAAAGCCGCCTGGCGATTTGATTCGCACAAGGCGGCTTGTTTATATTTATTGCTCAATTTTATAAATGTTACAGGCATTTGTCGTTGTCTGAAAAACAACAGCCTCCACGCTCAAATCTTTCAGCCGTGCAATTTCTTCCGCCACATAAATTACATTACGCGGCGTATTCCGTTCTCCTCTATGTGGCGGTGGTGCCAGGTAAGGACTGTCCGTTTCAATTAACAATCTATTCAAAGGGATTCCTTTAGCCACCTGTTTCAGTTTGGTACTTTTAGGAAATACTACCGGTCCCGCAAAGGAAATATAAAACCCCAAACGAATAAATTCTTTGGCCATCTCTAAACTGCCGCTGTAACAGTGCAGTATCCCCCGCAAAGAATCCCGTTTATATTCCCGCAAAATCCGGAGTGTATCGCCATGCGCATCTCTGTCATGAATAATTATCGGCAAATCTAACTTCCCTGCCAATTCTATCTGTCGGTGAAACCATTTCTGCTGCATTTCTTTATCACTATAGAAATAATGATAATCCAGACCGATTTCACCGATAGCAACGATTTTATGATTTTCTCGCGCCATAGATTCGAGCTCCTGCAAGCTGTCTTCCGTCGCATGACAGGTTTCATGAGGATGAATACCGACTGCTCCATAGAGCCGGGGATACCTGTTTACAAGATCTGTCGTTTTCCTGCTCGTTTCCAAATTTTCAGAAGGACAAACCACATATTTTAAATGTGCAAATACGTCTGACAGAACTTGCTCCCTGTCATTATCAAAACGTTTGTCATACACATGCGCATGAGTATCAAAAAGTTCCATTACTTCACACGGCTGCCTGAGGGCATATCAACGAAAGGAAGTACAAGATCATTATCTTTGGACGCTGCCAAAACCATCCCCTGCGATTCTATCCCCATCAACTTCGCCGGTTTAAGGTTCGCTACAAAAATCACATGCTTGCCGACAAGTTCTTCCGGCTTATAGTATTTAGCAATACCACTGACAACTGTCCTAATTTCTTCGCCCAAAGACACTGTCAGCTTAATCAACTTTTCTGATTTTTCTATTTTTTCTGCTGTCAGTATTTCCGCAACACGCAATTCCGTCTTTAAAAAATCATCCATTGTAATGAGTGGAACACTTGTGTCATTTTCTGTTTTCTTCACGTTGAACTTTCTCTCCGACTTTACTTCCGCTTTCAAGTCTTCTTTCTCCACTTCAATACGCGGGAAAATAGGCATTCCTTTGGCAACTTTTGTACCATCAGCAATACCGCCCCATACAAGGTTTTTATAATTTGCTTTTTCAAAATCAACCAGTCCCAACTGCGCCCAAATCTTTTCAGCAGCAATTGGAATTACGGGCTCTACCATAAGAGAAACAAAACGCATACCCTCGCAAAGGTGATAAAGCACAGCATCAAGTGCAGCCCTTTTAGCTTCATCCTTTGCCAGTACCCAAGGCATTGTTACATCAATATATTTATTTAATGAACGGATAAAGATCCACACCGCTTTAAGAGCGTCATTAATTTTCCAATTATCCATTCCATTACGGAACCTCTGCAAAGTAGCTTCTGCATTTTTTTCAACTTCCGAAGATACCTCTCCTATGCAGGGATCAACAGACGCGTCACCATGCACAAGAACCCCATTTCTATATTTTTCCACCATGGATAAACTTCTGTGGAGCAAATTGCCAAGATCATTGGAAAGATCTGAGTTAATACGGTTGATAAGCCTTTCTCTACTGAAATTACCATCCTGTCCCAACTGAATATCATTTAAAAGATAGTAGCGAATAGCATCTGAGCCGAACTCTTGCAGCAATGGAATAGGATCCACTACATTTCCTTTAGACTTGGACATTTTTTCTCCGTCAACAATCAGCCATCCATGACCATAAATTTTTTTCGGCAACTCTATCCCGAGACTCATAAGCATAATTGGCCAGATAATAGAATGAAACCGGACAATCTCTTTCCCTACCAAATGAACATCAGCCGGCCAAAATCTTTTAAATTTTTCAGGATTATCAATAATACCAGCTGCCGTTATATAGTTAACAAGCGCGTCAAACCACACATAAACAACATGCTTGGGATCAAATGGTACAGGAATGCCCCACGTAAAACTGGTTCGTGACACACAAAGATCTTCCAAGCCGCCCTTAACGAACTGGATCATTTCATTTCTCCGAGATGCAGGTTGGATAAAATCCGGATTTTCTTCGATAAACTTCATCCATCTATCCGCGTATTTTGACATCTTAAAAAAATAGGCCTCTTCACTGATACGTTGCAATGGTCGTCCGCAGTCAGGGCAAAGATGCTCCGGTGTCAGCTTATTTTCCGGCCAGAAAGTTTCATCAGGAATACAGTACCATCCTTCGTATTTCCCAAGATAGATATCTCCATTATCATAAGCACGCTGAAAAAGCATCTGCACCACTTCACGGTGACGTTCTTCCGTTGTGCGGATGAAATCATCATTGGAAATATTTAGTTCTTTCCAAAGCTGCTTGAAAAGAGCAACAATATTATCCACATACTCAATCGGCGTAACTCCAGATTCTTCCGCTTTCTGTTCAATCTTCTGCCCATGTTCATCAGAACCGGTCAGAAACATCACCTCGTATCCATCAAGGCGTTTGAACCGTGCCATACTGTCCGCAATGGACGTACAGTATGTATGTCCGATATGAAGTTTGGCACTTGGATAATAAATCGGCGTTGTAATATAGTATTTTGGTTTTTCTGTCATTGTAACTCCCCCTGTAAAAGTCTTTATTTCCTTGTATTTTCCATTATATAACCGGGAGCAATTATTTCCCAAATCATTTATTCGCATCAGCTTCTTTTTGATTTAAAAGGTACTGATACACTTCTCGACGAGATAAATGATGTTTAAAAGATACTTGCCTTGCTGCTTCTTTTAACGGCATCTTCAGCGCAAAAGATACTGCCTCTTCACGCCAGCCAGTTTTCTGTTCCTTTTCTTCCGTAGAAATTTCATTCCATCCCTCCACAAGAATAACATATTCTCCACGTGGTATTTCCGTTTCTAAGTCATCCAACAATTCCTGAAGCATGCTTCTTTTAAAGGTTTCAAATCTTTTTGTCAGCTCTTTTGCAAGAACCGCTTTCCTGTTTCCCAATTCCCGTATCAACGTCTCTAACGTTTCTTTCAACCGATGGGGGGCTTCATAAAAAATTAAAGTAACCGGTATATGAGACATATCAAATAACAACTTCTTTTTCTTTGCGTTAATTTTAGGCAAAAAGCCAATGAACGCAAACTGCCGGGCATCAAGTCCGGACGCTATTAACGCTGTCAATGCCGCATTAGGTCCCGGTAAAGGCACAACAGGAATCTCCGCCTCTATGGCAAGCCGTACCAGATCTGACCCAGGATCAGAAATGACAGGCATTCCTGCATCACTGCACTGAGCCACGGAACGACCGCTTTTCAATGCTTCAATTAATTTATTGCCAGATTCTTTTTTATTATGTTCATGATAGGAAACCACATGCCCGGAAATTTGAAAATGATTCAGTAATATTCTTGTGTGTCGTGTATCTTCTGCCGCGATTAAATCAACCTGTCGTAAAATGCCTACTGCCCGCTCTGTCATATCAGATAAATTTCCGATAGGAGTAGGCACAAGGTACAACGTACCCGCTTCCACTTCATTCATTTGTTTTCTTTCCATATATCTCCATAATCTCCTGTGTGTAAGATCCATCAGTATTATGGATTAATAACGGCGGTTCCAAGATTAATTCCGTATGTCCACCATATCTGAACTCCAGTAAGACACGAACCGCTGAAGCGCCTATTCGGGCATATACGGGGCGTATCCGTTTGGCTTCCATTTTGTACCTGCGGCCAAGCGTAATCAAATCGACTAAACGATCCGCACGGTGAACCATAGTTAGACGACCGCCATATTTCAAAAGATACTGTGCTGTATGAAAAATATCTTCCAAGGTTACATTTAATTCATAACTGGCGCTGGCTACACCTTTGCAATGATTCATTCGACCGGTTCCTATTTCCCGATAAGGCGGATTTACCACAACAGAGTCAAAACTTCCCGTCGGATAAATCTTCTTTACATTCCTGTAGTCACATTCCACGACTTTTATACAATCTGATTTGTTATTCCCATTCACATTTCTACGAGCTAAATCCGCCATTACCGGATTAATTTCAAACGCAGTAATATCTTCACCGCCAAGTGTGGAAAGCAAGAGCGCAATAACTCCCGTGCCGGTTCCCAAATCAGCAATCCTGTCTTTTTTGCGAATCAAAACATAGTGAGCCACCAATATAGAATCCAAAGAGAAGCAAAATTGATCCGGCCTCTGGATAATTTTCATATCGCCCCTAACCAAATCATCCAGCCGTTCTCCCTCATTTAAAACCCAATTATTCATTTTCCACCGGTTCCACCACATCCCATTGCATCGTTTTCGTCCGTCCGCCTTCCAACTGTACTTTCACACTGTGTTTTTGCAGATTTACATAGACAACTTGTCCTTCACCTTCGTCAGTGATAACTTTCATTCCGACACGAAACATTTTATAGGACTCCTGCGCGCCGCAGCAGCATTTCTTTCGTGAATGATCTCCTGTATACTGGTCATTTTCATATCGAAGGCAGCACATAAGACGCCCGCAAACGCCGGATATTTTAGCAGGATTCAAAGATAATCCCTGGTTTTTTGCCATTTTAATAGAAACCGGGGCAAATTCCCCCAAATAAGTCGCACAACAAAGCGGTCTTCCGCAGGAACCAATACCGCTGACCTGTTTCGCCTCATCCCTGACCCCCACCTGCCTTAATTCAATGCGCGTATGAAAAACAGAAGCTAACTCTTTTACCAATTCACGAAAATCAACGCGGCCTTCTGCTGTGAAAAAGAATACAATCTTGCTTCTGTCAAAAGTATATTCTGTACGTAAGAGTTTCATCGGTACCTTGAACTTTTCAATTTTCTCAATGCAAACAGCAAAAGCCGAATTCTCTCTTTCTCGATTTCGCTCCAGTTGTACCATATCTTTTACAGTTGCTTTACGAACAACCGGTTTTAGCGGTCCATTATCCTCGGATACTCTTTCTTCCGCCGGTATCGTTACGATGTGCCCATATTCCATACCGCGGGATGTTTCTACAATAACCCCGTCATTGATTTGTAAATGCAAGTTATTAGGAGCAAAATAATAAATTTTGCCAGCTTTTTTAAAGCGAACTCCTACTACTTGTTCCATATATAATCGCCTTTCTGTATGTGCTGTAATTGAATTAAAATCATATCCCATATATTTTTAGTGGAGATATAACGCCGACACGCCGATTCTGCTTTTTGCAAGACAGCTAATGCCTCTATCGCACGGCCGTCAGTCCAATATTTCAACAGCCGCTTCTCCCGATCAGACCATTGCATACATTTCTCCAGCTGATCATCGGTAGTTTCAGCGCCAATCATGAGATCCCGTCCGATGATAATAACCCATCGAAGCAAAACCAAAAAATCCTCCCGTTCCTTAAATGTCCATGCAGATAAAGAAGAAAATGCTGTTGAAGATGTTGTGACCGTTTCCCAAAACCTCATGGCCACGTCCAACTGCATCATCCCTTTTTCACCACAAAGATCTTTAGCAACGCCAGGATTACCTTCAGAAACCTTGAACGCTGTTTCCTTCCCTACTGTCCCGTCAAAATTAAATTCTTCAGCCACTGTCTCCACTAAGTAATAAAACTCATTTTCCATTAACGGAAAGAAAGGAAATCTTTCCCCTCGTGAAACAATCGTCGGTAAAAGTGCATTTATATCAGAAGTAACAAGAATAAAATATAGATTTTCTACCGGTTCTTCCAAGGTTTTCAGGAAGGAATTCGCCGCGTATTGGTTCATTTTCTGCGCATCATCGATAATACATACACGCAATTTTTCATCAAAGGAAGCCATTTCCTCCATAAAGGCGCGGAACTGGTCAATTTTAAGTTCCATTCCCATCGGCCGGATATACCAAACACGGTCTCCTTTCAGATTTTCCAGAAGCTTTTCATTTTTACTGCTTTTTATCTTTTTAATTTCCACCCATATTTTTTCAGATGCCCCTGTGAGAAAATCTGCAAAATCAAAAGCAGCTGTTGTTTTTCCCAGCCCATCATCACCGTAAAAAATCATAGTATGCGGTAACCTATGATTTTCCATCAAAAGCTTCAGCTCCCTTTTTAATTTTTCCTGTCCATATACGTGAGTAAGAAATTGGCTCATTCTGATATCCCACACCTATAAAAACTTATTTTATTATTTTATCATCTAAACCCGAACATAGCAAAAGTACAGGAACTTATATGTTCTCCGCATATAAAACATATACTTTATTCTCCTGATATTTTATAAAATCAATCTTCCTTATATATCATGCATCAATAAGAATAGTGTTGAATAATTAGTATAGCGTTTTTCTCAGTATAAAATTTTAATTTCCTCTATTCTATACGGTATTCCTGTCGGAAGTAATTTGTCCTTCAGTGATGTGGGTAACATCACGATCTTCTCTCTTATGGAAATTCCACGTAAGTTTTGACGAAGAACCGTTTTTATAGGTACATTAAAATATCTGTTCATCGCGGAAGAAAACTTCATCTGCACCAAATATGACTTTTCCATAATTTCCTCTACATATGATGTCCATGTGTAATATATCATCAAAATAAATTTATATTTTAGCCTATCAAAAGAGGTGGCAAAGATATCCCTCTGTCACCTCTTTCAGACTTGTAACGTGTCTACTATGCTATTTACATCAGAAATATTATTTTTTTCACACCACATACGTAATTCATCAGTGATCTTTGGAATTGCATAGGGACTTGCTAATGATGCTGTTCCCACCTGCACAGTATCCGCACCGGCCATCATAAACTCCACTGCGTCAGTACCAGTCATGATCCCCCCCATTCCACAAACGGGGATGTGAACAGCATGTGCCACCTGCCATACCATACGAAGCGCCACAGGTTTTATCGCAGGGCCTGATAATCCGCCAGTCACATTACCAAGTATCGGCCTCCGCGTTTTGACATCAATTGCAAGACCAAGAAGCGTATTTATGAGCGACACTGCATCCGCCCCAGCATCTTCTACCGCTCTGGCTATAGAAACTATATCCGTCACATTGGGAGACAGTTTCATGATGACAGGCAAATCAGTATTTCTTTTTACGGCTCTCGTCACTTCTGCCGCCATATGGGGATCAGAACCAAAAGCAATCCCTCCACACTTTACATTCGGACAGGAAATATTGACTTCAAAAGCATCTACGCCTTCCACAGACAATGCTTTTGCAACCATGCCATACTCTTCCGGGTTCTTTCCTACAATATTACAAATCACCGGTACGTCGTACTTTTTTAACTCAGGCAGATACCTTTTCTTAAAAACATTAGTACCGGGATTTTCGAGGCCAATGCAGTTCAGTATTCCTGATGACGTTTCTGCGATACGAACGCCTTCATTACCGTCCCAAGGCGTAATAGCAATCCCTTTACAGGAAATTGCTCCGATTTGCGATAAGTCCATGTAATCCTTATATTCCACGCCAAATCCAAAAGTCCCTGACGCCGCAATAATAGGTGTTTTCATCCTTATACCAAGGAAATTCACATTCAGATCAGTACTCATAAGCAAACCTCCTGTGCATTGAATACCGGTCCGTCAAGACAGACTTTGTAATGCCCGCCGTCAACTTTATCGCAAACACACGCCAAGCATGTTCCCGTGCCGCAGCCCATCCGGCATTCCATGGAAACCTCGCAGTATATTCCTGCATCCGCTGCCATTTGCGCCGCTGTTTTCATCATGATACCGGGACCGCAGATACAGGCCTCATCTACCTGTTCTTCCGCAAAAAGTTCAGGCAGAACAGATACGGAGAATCCTTTAATCCCATAAGAACCGTCATCTGTTGTTACAATTAATTGTTTCAAAGTTTTAGGGAAAAGGTCTTTCCAGAATACTTCTTCTTTATTTCTTCCACCGATGACAACTGTCATTTGTCCCCGTTTTGCATAACGTGCCATGAAAAGGATCGGTGCGATTCCTACACCACCGCCAACCCCTACAATATGTCCTTTATCCATGGAAAAAGAGGTTCCCAATGGCCCAAGGCTGTCAACAACATCCCCTATTTTCATATGAGCCATGGCTTCCGTCCCGTTACCAACAATTCGATAAATAATTTCCACAAGGCCTTTTCCCGGTTCAATGCCTGCGATAGAAATAGGCCGCCGCAACAATTTGCTGGGATCGTTAATTTTTATATGAATAAATTGTCCTGGCAGTGCCGATTTAGCAGTCTGTGGAAGTTCAATCTGCATTCTCCAGATATCATGCCCCACTTTTTCATGAAGACGAATAACACCCTTTTCTACATAACCGGCCATAATTAATTCTCCCCGATATAATCCTGGATGGCTTCTACATTCCGGTTTTCACCGGCCGCCTCTGCCATAACACGGAGTACTTCTCTTGCCGTATCCAAAGAGGTAAGACAGGGAATCGCCAATTCGACCGCAATGCGCCGCAGGTCGTAGCCTTCCTGTTCAATCTGACTTCCGTAAGAAATAGTGTTCAGTACCATGTCTACCTTTCCTGACTTCAAATACTTCTCACAGTTTTCTCCCTTCTCATGAATCTTCCTGATTATTTCTACCGGAATACCGCGATTCTTGAAATACTCGCCTGTACCGGACGTGCTGATTAGGTGATAACCAAGTTCTACAAATCGCTTTGCCAGTTCCGCCGTTTCCGGTTTATCCCTGTCACTAACAGTAATAAGAATATTTCCTTTGGCAGGAATCATAAGATTTGCGGCAACAACGGCTTTATAGAGTGCTTCCTGGTATGTATGCCCGATTCCCATAACCTCACCGGTTGATTTCATTTCCGGTCCCAGCTTGATTTCCACAAGTCCCAACTTAGAGAATGAAAATACCGGTGCTTTAACGGCTACATAATTTTTATCAGGAACAAGACCCAGCGGCAGTCCCTGCAATTCCAAAGATTCGCCAAGCGCAATTCGCGTTGCATGCTCCACCATGTTGATTCCTGTAATCTTGCTCATGAAGGGAACCGTACGGCTGGCACGCGGATTCACTTCAATAACATAAACTTTATTACCTACAACAATGAACTGAATGTTGATAAGGCCCTTAACATTCATCGCTCGCGCAATTTTCCGTGTGTAATCGGTCAAAGTCTCTATCGTTTCCTGTGTTAGATGCTGAGGCGGATAAACAGCAATAGAATCGCCGGAATGAACACCGGAACGTTCAATTTGTTCCATAATTCCCGGGATGCATACATCAATACCATCAGAAATCGCATCCACTTCTACTTCTCGGCCAACCATGTACTGGTCAATAAGGACCGGATGTTCATGAGAAGCTACAACGGCCTCCTTCAGATACTGGCGCAGTTCAGCCTGATCATAAACGATCTGCATCGCACGGCCGCCAAGCACATAACTGGGCCGTACAATAAGCGGATAATCCAGATCCTGCGTTTTTTCCATAGCTTCTTCCACACTTTCTACAAGACAGCCTTTCGGTCTTGCTATACCGAGCTGTCCCATAAGTGTATCAAAGCGTTCACGGTCTTCCGCCATATCTATACTTTCATTAGAGGAGCCAATAATACGGATTCCCCTTTTTGCCATAGGCGTTGCTAAATTGATTGCTGTCTGTCCCCCAAACTGGCAAATAACGCCTTCCGGCTTTTCTTTTTCAATAATTTCCAGTACATCTTCTTCCGAGAGCGGTTCAAAATACAGAGAGTCTGATGTATCAAAATCCGTAGATACAGTTTCAGGATTATTATTGATAACAATAGATTTCTTCCCCGCCCCTCGCAATGCCCAGGAAGCATGAACAGAGCAATAGTCAAATTCGATTCCCTGTCCGATACGGATCGGTCCGGATCCAAAAACAATGACCGCATTTTCTCCCTGCGGTTTCACCTCATCTTCACTGCTATAAGTAGAATAATAATAAGGAGTGTAAGATTCAAACTCAGCGGCACAAGTATCTACCATTTTATAGTCAGGATGCAAATTAAATTTCTTCCGGAAGTTTTCTACATCTTTTATGGAGATTTCTGCAAAGTGGGCAATAGCCGGGTCAGGCATCTGTATGCGTTTGGCCGCTTTTAATGTTTCTTCCGTCAGCCCTTCCTTAAGCAGTCGGCGTTCCATCCTGATAATATTTTGGATTTTGTAAATAAAGAACAAATCGATCTTGGTGATCCTATTGATCTCTTCCGGTTCAATACCACGACGAAGTGCTTCTGCCAGGACGAAGAGACGTTCATTATCAATTCGACTCAAAAGACAACGGATATCATATAAGGATTGCCCATCTAATTTTTTCAAGTGAAGGTAACCTTCTCCTACCTCCAATGACCGGAGTGCCTTCAACAGAGCCCCTTCCAAAGTACGGTCAAGTGCCATGACTTCCCCAGTGGCTTTCATCTGCGTCCCAATTGAACGATCCGCCAGGGTAAACTTTTCAAAAGGCCATCGGGGGAATTTAACGACTATGTAATCAATAGACGGCTCAAAACATGCTTTCGTACGCTTTGTAATGCTATTCGTGATTTCATCAAGATGCATCCCCAAAGCAATCTTCGCCGCCACTTTCGCAATCGGATAGCCCGTCGCCTTGGATGCCAGCGCGGAAGAACGGCTGACACGGGGATTCACTTCGATTACATAGTAATTATTTGTTTTCGTATCCAGCGCATACTGCACATTACAGCCGCCTTCAATTTGGAGATAACGAATAATATCTAAAGAAGCGGTACGCAACATTTGGTACTGACCATCTGTTAGTGTCTGTGTCGGCGCCACAACGATGGAGTCTCCTGTATGGACGCCGACAGGATCGATATTTTCCATAGCACAGACAATAATGCAATTATCTGCACTGTCACGCATCACTTCGAACTCCACTTCTTTCCAACCAGCCACACTGCGTTCTACCAGAATCTGATTAATAGGGGATAATTTAATACCACGATTGGAAATCTCCTCCATTTCATAGCGGTCATGGGCGATACCGCCGCCTGTGCCCCCGAGCGTATATGCAGGACGAATAATAACAGGATAGCCGATTTTATCAGCAAAAGTTACTGCCGGTTCCAGTTCATCAAAAATACCGCTTTCAGGAACAGGCTGATGGATTTCATTCATCGCGCGCTTGAACAGCTCACGATCTTCCGCATGCTTGATAGCATGGAGTGAAGAGCCAAGCAATTCCACACCATATTTTTCTAAGACGCCTGCCTCTGAAAGATCCACCGCCATATTTAAGCCGACCTGCCCGCCCAAGGTGGCAAGTAGAGCATCAGGACGTTCCTTCTTTATAACTTCCGTCACAAAAGGCAATGTAATTGGTTCGATATAGACACGATCCGCAATATCCACATCTGTCATAATGGTTGATGGGTTGCTATTGACAAGAATAACTTCCATCCCTTCTTCTTTTAAAGAACGGCAGGCCTGTGTCCCCGCATAGTCAAATTCAGCTGCCTGACCGATGACAATAGGACCGGAACCAATGACTAAGACTTTCTTTACATTCTTTTTTGTCATCTTTTTGCATCCTCCATTGCCTTTACAAATTCTTTAAACAGGTAAAAATTATCCGTCGGTCCCGGTGATGCTTCCGGATGGTACTGTACTGCCTGAATCGGCAGAGTTTTATGGCAGAACCCTTCAATCGTTCCATCATTGACACTTCTGTGGGTCACTTCTATACATTCCGGCAGTTCCTCATCAGAAACAGCATACCCATGGTTTTGACTGGTAATATAGACACGCCCTGTACGCAGATCTTTCACCGGATGATTTGATCCGCGGTGCCCGAAAGGCAGCTTAAAAGTATGCGCTCCCAATGCCAGAGAAAGCATCTGTATACCAAGGCAGATGCCGAAAATCGGTTTTTTCCCGATCAATTCCTTAACCGTACTGATGGCATAAGGTACATCGAGAGGATCCCCCGGACCAGGACTCAGAAATATACCATCAGGGTTATCCGCAAGCATTTCTGCTGCAGTGGTATGGCAGGGATATACGGTTACAGTACAGTCGTTTTTAGCAAGGCTGACTAAGATGTTTTTCTTAAGACCGCAATCAAGCAAAGATACCTTATGTGTCCCATGACCATAGATATAAGGCTTATCAGCCGTTACTCTTTCAACCTGATCCCGATGAAGCTCTTTCGCCAATTTCTCCTGAATTATTTTTTCATCAGTATCGGCTCTGACAATAATCGCTTTCATGACACCGTATTTTCGTACGGCACGGGTAACTGCACGAGTATCCACATTGTAGAGACACGGCACATTATATCTTTCAATAAAATCAGCAATCGTTTCTTTACATTCCCAATTGCTCGGATGAATCGTAATTTGATCCAAGACATACCCAGTAGCTGCAGGTTTGCTGTTCTGCATAAATTCATTATTAGCGCCGTAATTGCCAATCAAGGGATACGTCAACGCAAGAATCTGCCCTTCGTAAGAAGGATCGGTAAAACATTCCTGATATCCTGTCATTCCCGTATTAAAAACAAGTTCGCCAATTCCCTCTGCTGACCCCAACAAATCCCCTTTAAATCGAACGCCATTCTCTAAAACCAGCAGGCCCCTCATTTAACCACCTTTCCTCCTTTCATAACAATCTCCCCATCCACTATCGTAAGAACAGCCTTTCCCTTCAGGCTGATCCCTTCATATGGCGTAAAGAGAGACTTTGTATATAACTCATTTCCACGGACTACCCACTCTTTGTCAGGATCAATAACAGTTATATCCGCTGTTCCTTCTTCTTCCAGCACACCACCGGAAATATGGAGAAGTTTCGCAGGATTAACCGCCATCAGTTCGACAATGCGATCGATAGACATCTTACCGGTATGATAAAGGACGGTCAATGTTGATGCCAAAGATGTTTCCAGCCCTGCAATTCCATTCGGCGCACAGTTAAAAGGCACATCCTTTTCCTCGTCAGCATGAGGCGCATGATCCGTCATAATAGCGTCAATCGTTCCATCAAGCAGTCCATTAATCAATGCCTGCCGATCCTTTTCCGTCCGTATAGGAGGCGCCATCTTAAAAGCGGATTCATAATTTTTCAAATAATCGTCAGTGAAATATAAATGCTGCGCTGTCACTTCTGTAGAACAATCAACCCCTTTCTTCTTTGCATCTCGAATCAATTCCACCGCTTTTGCGGAACTTACGTGAGCAATATGGATATGGCATCCCGTTAACTGTGAAAGGAGCAAATCCCGCGACACCGCGATATCCTCCCCTACAGCCGGCCTCCCAGCCACTCCCATCTGATAAGAAATGATCCCCTCATTCATAAATCCATCACTGCACATCGTCATATCTTCTGCATGGTCGATAATCATTTTTCCAAGCTGCCCTGCATATTCCATCGCACGCCGCATGAAATTGGCATTTTCCACATAATGTCCATCATCAGAGAACGCCACCGCGCCAGCAGCAGATAAATCCCCCATTTCAGACAACTGCTCCCCTTCCAGTCCCTTCGATATGGAACCGATAATGCTGACTTTTACTACACCATCCTCTTCAACCCGCTTCTGTACTGCCCGAAGGACAGCCATATTATCAATAACCGGTTTTGTATTTGCCATGGTCACCACATGAGTAATCCCACCTGCGGCGGCTGCTTGTGTTCCTGTATGGATATCTTCTTTTGCTTCCTGCCCAGGTTCACGAAGATGGACATGCATATCAATCAGGCCGGGCGTTACAAAAAAACCTTCCGCATCATATACTTCTGCGCCGGACACATCAGCTATACCTCCCAAAGACACGATTTTTCCATCTTCAATCACCACATCACCCTTCTCATGTTGATGATGGACAGGATTTATAATGGTTCCATTTTTAATAATCAGTTTCAATGTCTTTTCCCTCCGTCAGCGTTAAATATAACAATGCCATACGTACTGCAACGCCATTCCGCACTTCTTCCTGAATCCAAGACTGCTCATCATAAGCTATATCATGAGAAATTTCTATTCCCCGGTTCATCGGCCCCGGATGAATGATTGCCACATCAGGTTTGCAAAGTGCTAAGCGTTCCCGATTAATTCCCCACAAACGGGCATATTCACGGGTAGTCGGGAAAAAACCGCCTGCTGCTCTTTCAAGCTGAATGCGCAGGATATTAATAGCATCAGCGTCTTTTAAAGCATCTTCCAATTTATCATCCACAATCGCTCCCATGGCCTCTAACTTTTTAGGCACCAATGTACGCGGTCCTGTTAAATGAACTTCCGCCCCTAATTTCGTAAATCCGTAAATATCGCTCCTCGCCACGCGGGAGTGAAGAATATCTCCAATAATTGCATACTTCATTTCCTTGATCTTCTTTCCCGCTTCACGAAGTGTAAAAAGTTCAAGTAACGTCTGACTGGGATGCTCATGCGCCCCATCACCTGCATTAAAAATCAAAGGTGTCTTTACCTTCGGGCTTTTTACTTTGGATGCAAAAAGAGCGGCCCCCTCTGACGAATTACGAATAATCACCGCATCTGTTCCCATTGCCGAAACAGTAAGCAATGTATCACGCAGGCTTTCACCTTTCGTCATTGAGCTGCCGCTCTTTGTAATATTAACAACATCCGCCCCCAAATACTTGCCGGCAAGTTCAAAAGAACTGCGCGTCCTGGTGGAAGCCTCGGAAAATACGGTAACAATAGATTTCCCTTTAAGATAATCCTTTTTCTTATTCCCGGACAACACAATTCTTTTCATTTGTGCCGCCACATCAAGCACCCGTTCAATCTCTTCAGCTTTAAAATCTTCCAGCCCTAAAATTGATCGGCCTTGTAGCGAAACTGTACCCATTCCGGCCTCCTTAAATTAAAACAGCTAAATAGTTATCTTTATGATTCTAAAATATCAAACTCTTTTTTTCAACATAAACTCGATTAAATTTTGGTGAATCCGTTTCCCTTAAAGTATTTCTCCCTTTGAATAAGAAACTGCTGCTTCAATCACAGTCTTAAATGCAGGCGGGATTTCCTTCCCTGTTAAAAATTCACCAATAGCTCTTCCAACAATGACCCCTTTATTTCCATAAAGCCAGGCAAAGTAGTAGAACTGCAGTGAACGATTATCCCGTTTCGAAATATTAGACAGCTTTCTCGGCGGATAAGAACCACGAGCCATGCCAAGTTTTTGTCCCGCTTTTTTCACAAGAGAAGAATTTACCACATCGGAACTGTCTTCCACAGAATGTATCACCCGATTCAAAACGCCAATACTCCCACTGGATATACAAGCCTGTACCACATCCATTTCATAACAAATATAGTCAGTATAAAAAACATAAGGTTTCGGATTTTCAACCATTACATCCTTATCATAAAGACAAACTGTAGGAATATGAAAACGTCGGATCAACTGGGAAATTTTTGTAATAGAGCTTTCACCACGGGCATTGATCAGGCAGATTCCATAATAATCAAAATTAATGCCTAAAGTCTTCGCAAAATAAGGAAACGAACCATACTCTGTTTCACCTTCTACTAAAATAGTACACCGCGAGTACAGTGCCTCTTTAACCTCGGGAAAATGCATTATCAAATGCTTCTCTATTTCACGGTTGAAATGGAAAGTAGTTCCGCAAGACACCTGTACTTTCTTTTCTTCATTCCAATATAAACGGATGATTTGCCGATAGTCATTTACCAGAGAATCTGTGGAATGAGTTACTACAAAAAGCTGCCCGTCAAGTCCGTCAACCCCTAATGTTCTTTGTATCAGTTTTTTAAAAAAAGGTTCTTCATTATTTAAAATGGACTGCAAAAAGGCCAATACCGCTCTCTGCAGATATGGATGAAGATGCAATTCGGGTTCATCGATGCTTAACACCAAGGGAAAAAATCGTTTTCCCCATTTATTGTATACAATGATATTTTCAAAAGGAATTGCTTTACTGTTTCTTTTTTCCACAAGCTGAACCAACAGATGTGAGGCAATCGCAAACATTAAACGAATTGTAAAACCGGACGGTGCTGCATCTTTATCTGATGTGAAAATAACTTTCAATATTTTAACCACTGCCAAGTTAGGATCGGACGGTAAGCTGACCGGAAGCCCTTTTTTTGCCAAAAGTTCTTCCGCCTCTCGAATCGTCTCTTCTCCTGCAGAAAGATAATCCTTATATAAGGAAGATATCTGTAGAAGCTCTTCATCCGTAACCATGTTGCGCGGCACATCATCTAAGGCATAATCAATATAAAACAGACAGCGCATATATTCGAGCGGTAATCGTTCGCCCGTATCAGAATTGATCAGAGTCGGTACCACTTCACTCACTAACTGGCGAAGTTCGATATGTGCAAATTCCCCTGTTCCCATATCTGCAGAGGAAAGAGTAAAAAAGACACGTATCGGATTATTCTCATCAAGAAAATCCGCTTCCCGGAATCCATATCCATGAGTAACTGTTTTTAAAAAACTTAAAAAATTGGACTTCCCGATATTGTTATCTCCAACGATATAATTGGCACGACTGTCAAAATGAAATGTCACATCTTGGAATGTACGATAATTCTCAATCCTCACATCAGAAATATACATATCCTCACCTGCCTTAAATTCCTTTTTTATTATACCATTTTCCTAATTCACCGTTACACCTGCCTTTGCATGGCTAGACGGTGTCAAGTTGTTGTGGGTAAAAATCTCTTTCACAGAATCCCTCTCAATTCCAATGATCAAATCCGTTACCCAAATGATTCCACAAAGAAGAGTAATTGTATAAAAACCCCCATTAAAATTTTATATCAACATTGCATAAAATCAGCAATAATTGATTGACAATGCTTTTGCACGCGCGTATGTTCTAAGCAGGAGGTTTTATGAGTAAAGAAAAGAAGACCAATGTTATGCGTATACTTGATAAGGCAAAAATACCATACATCGCAAGATCTTATGAATACAAAGAAAGTAATCTGTCAGGCACCCACGCTGCTGCCGCCCTCGGATATGACCCCGCCATAGTTTTTAAGACCATCGTGACAAAAGGCGATAGAACCGGCCCTATTATTTTTTGCTTGCCATCCTCAAAGGAACTAGATTTAAAGGCAGCCGCCCGAATTAGTAAAAATAAAACTCTTGAAATGATTCATGTAAAAGACCTTCCCGCTCTCACCGGATATGTAAGAGGCGGATGTTCACCGATAGGAATGAAGAAACAATTTTCTACTTATATAGACAGTTCCTGTCTGTTTCATGAACAAATCAGTATCAGTGCCGGCCAACGGGGTCAACAGATTCTTTTATCGGCAAGAGCACTGATTGATTTTATCCATGCCACTACTGCAGATATTACACGGACCGCTTCATCTCATTTATGACAAAGCGCGACATCATGCACTAATGATTATAAGTTGTTTTACTGATCAGTCAGTTAAAAATAACTCACAGACAAATCCATTTTAGAAATAAGCAATAAAAAACTGCTGCGAAATTTCACAACAGTTGTTTTTGGTGCCGAGGACCGGAATCGAACCGGTACGAATCTCACGATTCGAGGGATTTTAAGTCCCTTGCGTCTGCCAGTTCCGCCACCCCGGCAGGTTCATGGAACTTTCATCTAAAATATGGAGGCGGCATCCGGAATCGAACCGGAGATAAAGGTTTTGCAGACCTCTGCCTTACCGCTTGGCTATGCCGCCATATGGAGCGGAAAACGGGACTCGAACCCGCGACCCCAACCTTGGCAAGGTTGTGCTCTACCACTGAGCTACTTCCGCACTTGGCGACCCGGATCAGATTTGAACTGACGATCTCCGCCGTGACAGGGCGGCATGTTAGACCACTACACCACCGGGCCGCAAGTTACCTTATAAGTATATCTATCACCCCCTGTTTTGTCAATAATTTATAAGCATCTTACCGACATTGATTTCTCAGTGAGTAAACTTATTTACCACTATCTTCAGGCAGATAATAAACCGAGTTTCCTGTTATTTGTCAAACAGACATTATGCCCGTCTTTCTAAATCAAAAGACACATCATTTTAAATCTTATTTTTATTTTCACCAAATTGCAGTAGCAAATTGGACAATCAAGAAAAGAATTATGAAGTATATAAAAGCCGAACAATCTGCTCCTTGAAAGCAAAAACTTCCGCCTCATAAGAATTGGAAGTTCTGTGGTGGGACTATTCAGATTCGAACTGAAGACCTCTTCGATGTCAACGAAGCGCTCTGACCGGCTGAGCTATAGTCCCATAAGTGAAGTCCATTATACATTAGCATACGTAAAAAAGCAATCATACTTGGTTAAAAGAAAAAACTGCCCACTACAAAGCAGTCCTCTTAATTACAATTCATTTTGACTTTCTATGATTCTTTCTGCTGCACCCATGACGGCAAGAAGAGCATGTTCAAATACAAGTCCGCCTTGAAAATACATAATGTATGGAGGACGCACCGGACCATCTGCCGACATTTCTATGGTTGACCCCTGCACAAAAGTACCGGCAGCCATGATAATAGGATCTACATATCCCGGCATGGGACCGGGAATCGGTGTTGCATCAGAATCGACAGGCGACCAGCTCTGAACGGCTTCCGCGAAGCGGCACATATTTTCCTCAGTGTCTAATGTAATCGCTGTAATCAGGTCTGTTCTTAAGTGTCCCGGTTCAGGAGTTACTGAAAATCCGAGTATCTTAAATACGGATGAACAGAATTCGGCACTCATCATGGCCTGACGTGTTACATGCGGTGCCATAAAAAGTCCCTCGAAAAACGGCCGATAGCTGGCTGCATAAGATCCCATCTCAGAGCCAAGCCCAGGAGCCGTCCATGCATGGGCACAAAGTTCCACCAGATCTGCCTTACCGCAGATATATGCTCCGGTAGGAGCAAATCCGCCGCCGGCATTCTTAATGAGCGAACCTGCCGTAATATCCGCACCGAGTTCGATTGGTTCTTCTTTACAGGTAAATTCACCATAGCAGTTATCTACAAAACAAATCGTATCAGGATTTTTTGCTTTGACCGTATCGACAATTTTTTTTATATCCTCAGGAAATAAGGAATCGCGAAGCATGTAACCACGGGACCGCTGTATTTCCACCAGCTTTACATTTTCATCCACCGCCGCGGCAATGGCATCCAAATCATATGCATTCCCTTTGAGCGGCACTTCTTTATACCGGACACCGCGCTTTTTCAAATTGCCGGGTGCATCGCCTGTAATCCCAATAACACTCTGCATCGTATCATAGGGACTTCCCACAGCGGAAACCATGGTATCACCGGGATTTAAAAGCGCCAAAAGAACCGTCGCCAGCGCATGAGTACCCGAAACGAACTGGGGCCGTACCAAAGACGCTTCCGCATGAAAAATATCGCACCAGACATCCTCCAACTTCTCCCTGCCGGGGTCACCGTAACCATATCCGTTAGATGGCGCAAAGTGATAAGCCGACAGATGGTTTTTGCGAAAAGCTTCTAGTACTTTTTGCATATTGAATAAGGAAATTTCTTCCATCTTATGAAAAACAGGTGCGCAGAGCATAAGAGCTTCCTGCCGCACCTTCTGTAATTGTGTATTCATTATAAATAATCAGATCCTTTGAATTGTAGATATAGCATGCTTATAGATAAGTTGTGAACGATTTTCGCTCACAAGCAGCACTGTAAAGCTGTCGAATGATTTAACTTTACCCTTGAGTTGTACTCCGCTTAAAAGAAATATGCTGACCGGTACATTTTCTTTTCTCGCTTCATTTAAAAACGTATCCTGAAGATTCATTTTCCCTTCCATTCTGATTCTCCTCTGATCCATGAAATCACATACGCTTCTATTTCCCTGAGCCATGTGTCCGTATCTGTCCGCTCTACCCAATGGATATAAGGCATGCGGCGGTACCAGGTTAGCTGTCTTTTGGCAAAATGACGTGTATTCTTTGCAATGAGCGCTTCCGCTTCCTCAAGGGAATACTTACCGTGAAGAACGGGAATCATCTCTTTATAGCCAATCCCCTTGAATGCCTGTGAATTTTCAGGCACGCCTGCAGCAAGAAGAGCCGCAACTTCCTCCTTGAGTCCTCTTTCAATCATTTGATGGACTCGCTTATTTATTCTATCATATAAAACCGATCTGTCCATAGTAATACCTATAACAGGTCCGTCATATACGAGATGCTCCGCTCTATCCGTTACAAGGCTTTGCCCTGCATCAGCAAGCTCTAACCGCCGTACCATACGTTGGGGATCCAAAGGAATTACCTCTTCAGGAAGAAGTTTCTTAAACGCGTCCGCCAATCCCTCTTTCCCCTGCATCTTATAAAAAGTGTACCACTTGCTTCGACCTTCTACTTTTGGTGAAAAGACATATCCTTCCAAAAGTCCCTGCACATAAAGACCTGTACCGCCGATAAGAATAGGAATTTTATCCTTTTTATTTTCCTTAGAGATATATTCCCGCGCTTTCTCTTGAAATATAGCGGCTGAATATGATTCTGCAGGTTCCATACAGTCTACCAGATAATGGAAAATTCCATCCGCCTCTTCTTTCGTTACCTTCGCTGTACCGATATCCATACCGCGATATACTTGAAAAGCGTCACCGGAAATGATGGAACTGCCCAGAATTTTTGCTAAATAGACTGACAACTCCGTCTTACCAACTGCCGTAGGTCCAAGAATGGTCAGCAGTTTTTCTTTCTTCATAGTTTTATCACTCCATAAGCGGTTGTCTGTCCTCTTTTACCGTGAATTTCTGTAAATAATCCTGTACGGAACAGCGCAGAAAACGGCCTCTCTTTCACTATTACTTTTTTTCTGGCTGCTCTCATTGCAAACTGTAAAACATCTTCTGTCAAAGGATCATAAACCGCGGCACTGCGAAATCCTTCTATACTATTTTCTTTCCGTTTTACAGGATGCCTAAACATAGGATCAAAGTAAATTACATCAAAAGAATTTGGCGCTGCTGTTTCTAAAAATCCACGAAAATCGGCATGCAGCAGCTGAATACGCCGTAAAGCTTCCGTCATTTCTCCATCTTGTCCTGACAATGCAGCAAGACCTTCTTTCCCCACTTCATAAAGAGGACGGCTCCGTTCAAGAGAAATAACTTCTCCGCGTTTCCGCAGATACCAGCTTAAAATGACAGAATCCCTGCCCTGTCCAAAGGTACAGTCCAGTACAGATGTACAGTCTCCCGGCAAAAGATTGCACAGCCTGTCTCCATGCCCTTTTCGCATTTCAAAAATACGAAGAACTGCCGTCCCCAAATGAAACCGGTAAGTTCCTTCTTTTGACCAGAAGAATACCGGTTTCTTTCCATAAACCAGAAAGCCTTCCTCTCCATATTTTTCTGACATATGGAACAGGTTCTTTTCTCTTTCATAAAAAGCGGTTCGCAAGTCTTCCGCCTTTTTCCTTGCACGCCGAAGAGAATCTGCATCAGGCTTTAAAACGGTGGTGACGGCTATATTCATGTTCTGTCAAAGAGGCGCCCCAGTTCGTCAGGTGTAAATTTCACAATGGTCGGACGACCATGGGGACAAACGAATGGCCGCGTGGTATGGAACAGATCAGTAATAAGTTCCTTCATCTGCCGTACATTAAGCGGATCGCCTCTCTTAATTGCACCGCGACAGGCGGCATAAGCCATCATCCGATGACGCAGGGTTTCAGGAGAAGGCATGTTTTCATCATGGAAAGTAAAAAGCAAATCTTTAATAATACGATCCATATCATTTTCTGAAAAGTCTTCCGGCGCACCTGTAATTCGGATGACATCACGGCCTGCCTGCTCAAAAGTAATTCCTAACTTTTTAATCTCTTCTTCTTTCTCAAAAAGAATATCCATATCTTCCGGTTCCACATCAATCAGGTAAGGAATTAGAATTGCCTGAACCGGAATTCCGCCAGTCTTTGCAGCAAAACGATCATACCTTACCCGTTCATGGGCAGCATGCTGGTCAATAATAAATAAATCGCTCCCATGCTGGCACAGAATAAAGCAGTCCGCCACCTGTCCCAAAGGAATGACAGGATCATCTTTTTCAGCAGGTACTTCAAAAAGCGGTTCACTTTCCGCTTTCATCGACTCTTCATGTGGTTTTATAAAAACGGGTGTTGTCGATAAAATTTCTGATCGGGTTTGTTTTGTTTCAAAATCAGTTCCTGATCGGGATACAGCATGTTCCGATTTGCGAAAATCACGATTTCCATAAGAAGAAAAAGATTCGTTCCATGAAGACTGTACCGGCACAGACGGTTGCGGTTTCTGCACGACTCCGTCCGCTTCAGTGAGTCCGATATCATGCGCACCAAGCTGCTTATCTTCCACCACCACCTTTGACAAGTCCAGTTCCGTTCCCAACGGTACCTGATGAGCAGGTTCTTTGATCATATCTTTCACAATAGAATCAGGTGCAGATTGGGATGTCAGCGTATTAAGAACTGCGTGGTAAACAAGACGGAATATTTTCTGCTCATCATCAAATTTAATTTCTCTCTTCTGCGGATGAACATTTACATCGATACTTTCAGGCGGCAAGGTGAATGTCAGCACCATAATCGGATAGCCGTTCTTAGGCAGCAGGGAATGATAGGCATTATCTACCGCCTTCGTCACTACGGCGCTTTCCACCACACGGCGGTTAATAATAATCGTTTGGTTCTGACGGCTGCTTTTCAAAAGAGAAGGCTTAGAAATCATTCCTGTCATAACAGAGTCTTCCCCTTCACTTTCCACTTCTAACATTTCTCCGGTCACCTTCACCCCGTATAATGCAGAAATCACATCCATCAGGCGCCCGTTTCCCGGTGTCTCAATGACAGTACGTCCATTATTGATAAGAGTAAAAGAAATATCGGGATTTGCCAGTGCCAATTTACCAATCATTGTATTAATCCGACTGCTTTCCGTCCGTTCTGATTTCAAAAACTTCTTTCTTGCCGGCACATTGTAGAACAGTTCACGTACTTCCACTGTAGTTCCTGCAGGTGCACCCACACCTTTAATTTTTTCCACCGCTCCGCCTGTCACATCAATAGCGGTTCCTTCCATATCTTCCGCCCCTCTTGTGGTAATTGTCGTTCGGGATACAGACATAATACTTGGCAAAGCCTCCCCGCGAAATCCAAGGGAACAAATATGATAAATATTTTCAACACTGGAAATTTTACTGGTTGCATGGCGGATCACGGACAATTTCGCATCTTCCCTCGTCATGCCGCTGCCATCATCGGTAACACGGATATATGTCATTCCCCCGTCTGCTATTTCCACTTCAATCATGTGGGCACCGGCATCAATAGAATTTTCCACCAATTCCTTTACCGCATTGACTGGTCTTTCTACCACTTCCCCCGCAGCAATCTGGTTCGAAGTAACTTCATCAAGTATATGTATTAATGACATTAGCGCCCCTCCTTTGCTTCTTTACTAAGCCTGAACAAAATCTCCATCGCCTCGATGGGTGTCTTGCTCATGACATCCAAATCCGCCAGCTCATCTATAATCGGTGAAGAAAATAAATTAAGAGCAGTTTCTCTTCTTATAACCGGAGCAGCAGGCTCTTCCTTTATTCCCTCCACTTCCAGCCCTTCCAGTATTTCATCGGCCCGCTTCAGGAGCGATTCAGGAAGTCCTGCCAGCCGTGCCACATGGATGCCGTAACTTTTATCAGCACTCCCCGGAACAATACGACGGAGAAATGTAATCTCTTTTCCCCGCTCCTTAACGGTAACCGTATAATTTTTGATATGTTCATTTTCTGCTGCCATATCTGAAAGTTCGTGATAATGAGTAGCAAAAAGAGTATACGCATGCACCTTGCTATTAAGGTACTCCACCACTGCCCGTGCGATACTCATTCCATCATAAGTACTCGTACCGCGGCCTATTTCATCCAAAAGAATAAGACTGTTCTTCGTAGCATTGCAAAGAATATGAGAGACTTCTTTCATTTCCACCATAAATGTACTCTGTCCCGTAGAAATGTCATCAGCCGCACCCACTCGTGTAAATATGCGGTCCACAGGTGCAAATGATGCACTTTTTGCGGGAATAAAAGAGCCGGTCTGCGCCATAATCGTAAGTACTGCAACCTGACGCATATAGGTAGACTTGCCTGCCATATTGGGCCCGGTAATAATAATCATTTCTTGATCCGTATGGTTAAGCTCTGTATCATTCGGCACAAACATCTCTCGTTTCAGGGCATGTTCCACCATCGGATGACGTCCGTCATGGATAGAAATACGCCCTTCACGGCTGTTTGTAATCTGCGGACGGACATAACGGTCTTTCAGCGCCGCCCGGGAAAGCCCCGTCAAACAATCCAGCGCCGCAAGAGCCTTTGCGGTCCTCTGCATAGCAGCAATTTCAGGGCGGATAGCCGCCTTGACAGCCTGATAAATTTTCAATTCCAGTTCTTCTGTTTTTTCTTTTGCTGAAAGCGCTTTTGTCTCAAACTCCTTCAATTCAGGTGTGATATACCGTTCTGCATTGACAAGTGTCTGCTTGCGCATATAATACTCAGGAATCGGCACCTTGTTGGCGTTCGTAATTTCAAAATAATACCCGAACACATTATTGAATCCGATTTTCAGTTTAATCCCTGTTTTTTCTTTTTCTCGTTCTTCCAAATCGGCAATCCATTTCCTGCTGTTTTCAGAAAGGGAACGAACCTCATCAAGTTCCGCAGAATATCCCTCTTTTATATACTTGCCGTCACGAATGTTTCCCGTACCGTTTTCATTCATAGAACGATCCAAAAGCTCATAGACCGTACTGTGGATATCCATTTGATCGGACAATTTTCTAAGGACTATTGAAACTGTGCCGGAAAGCAGTTTCTTTATTTCGGGAATCATCCCGAGAGATGCCTTAAGTGCCAGTAAGTCCTTTGGGGATGTCGTGTTTGCTTCAATGCGGGTTAAAATACGTTCGAAATCAAAAACATGTTCCAGCATTTCTTCCAGTTGGGAAAGTTCCGTCGTATGCCCTGTCAGTTCTTCAATACCATCCTGTCGTTGAATAATTCGATTCACATCCGTCAACGGGCGTTCCAACCAACGGCGTAACAGACGTGCCCCCATGGCAGTATGGGTGTGATCCAATATTTCAAGAAGCGTTCCCCGTCGCCCTCCATCACGCATATTTCGCGTGATTTCTAAATTCCGTAAACAGTCTTCTCCGAGTAAAAGGCAATCCTCCTCACGAATAGGCATCACCGTATGAAACTCTGCTGCATCAGCCTTCATCATTTCTTTCAGGTATGCTGCCAGCCATGCAAAGACACGGCGGATATTTTCATCTCCTAACGCTTCCGCCACGTGGGGAACCGGATAATCCCCCTCCTCTCCACGCCGGGTAAGAAGACAACCTCCAAGACGCGCCCGGCAGTAAGCTTCCAGTCTCCCATAAAAATTATCACTTAAAGAGCATACTGCTTCTGTCGGTGCATAAACAGACAGCATATCAAAAAATGCTTCCCGTTCTTTCTTTTTATCCCAAATTCCCCACCAGCATTCCCCTGTGGAAATATCCGCCAGTACCGCGTCAATGTCATTATCCGTTTCATAAAGGTAAGCAAGGTAATTATTGGATTTATCGGCGATAGAATTTTCAAAAAGGATCGTTCCCGGCGTAACGATACGAATCACATCACGCTTCACTAAGCCTTTCGCTTTTTTCGGATCCTCCAATTGTTCACAAATGGCAACCTTATAGCCTTTCTGTACAAGCCGGTAAATATACGTTTCTGCCGCATGATACGGAATCCCGCACATAGGAACTCTTCCTTCAGAGCCCGCATTCTTCCCCGTCAGCGTCAATTCCAATTCATGAGAAACAGTTACTGCATCGTCATAAAAAAGCTCATAAAAATCACCGAGCCGATAAAAAAGAAATGCGTCTTTGTGCTCATTCTTAATAGACTTGTATTGTTCCATCAAAGGAGATTTAGCTGCCATCTGTATCACTCCACAATAGTTCCTTTTAATATCCAGGTCTGCGCCGTATCTACACGCACCTTCAAAATATCGCCCACAGAAAGAGACCCTGTCTTAGGAAAAATAACCATCTTATTACCTGATGTACGACCGAACCAATTATCAGGATTCTGTTTTGTTTCCCCTTCCGCAATGACAGTATACACCTTCCCTTCCATTTCCTTATTAAGAGAAAGACTGATTTCATTTTCCACATTCATGATTTCCTGCAAACGGCGGTGGCAGACAGCATCAGACACCTGATTTGTCATACGCGCCGCAGGAGTTCCTCTGCGGGGAGAATAAATAAAAGTATAGGCTGAATCAAACTTCATTTCTTTAAGGAGTGTAAGCGTTTCCTCATGCATGTCCTCCGTCTCGCCAGGAAATCCCGTGATCAGATCAGTCGTCACAGTGATGCCAGGCATCTTTTCCCGGACGTACTTTAGAAGCTCCTTAAAACGCTCAATTGTGTATCCGCGGTTCATCCGCCGCAGTATTTCATTCGCCCCATGCTGAACGGGAAGATGCATATGGCGCACCACCTTGGGTGAAGCAGCCATAGCATCCACCATTCCAAAAGTCATATCCTTGGGATGAGACGTCATATAACGAACACGCTTAATTCCGTCAATCTTGTCAATGGCGTGAATCAAACTGCCGAAATCCGTACCATCATGAAAATCAAGTCCATAGGAATTGACATTCTGACCAAGAAGAGTGATTTCTTTATACCCTTCTCGGGCAAGTTTCTCAATCTCACGACAAATATCATCAATCGTACGGCTTGTTTCCCTGCCGCGGACATAAGGCACAATACAATAAGTACAGAACTTATTGCATCCCTGCATAATAGGTACCCAAGCAAAAATCCGGCTCTTTCTCACAGAATAAAGTTCACTGTAATCATTCACACGGTTCGGATTCATCTGCGTCATGACCACATGCGAACCTTCTGCCCCCCTGCGGGAAACAATATCTTTTAAATCATGGATATGGTATGGTCCAATAACAAAATCGATCACCGGCATACGCTCAATAAGCTTTCCTTTATTTTCCTGCGCCATGCATCCGGCAATCCCCAAAAGGACACCGGGCTTCTTCCCCTTTAATTTCTTTACCTCGCCAATTTTGCCATATACTTTCTCTTCCGCATTCTGCCGGATACTGCAGGTATTCAAAATAACAACATCGGCATCATCCAATATATCCGCCGGCACATAGCCAAGCTCTTCCAGCTGCCCGCTGATACGTTCCGTATCGCTTTCATTCATCTGGCAGCCATAGGTTTCTATAAAATATTTCTTATCAAAAGACACTTCTTTCAAAATAGTCCTCCAAGTATAACCATGATATTTAATTATATCATAACCGCCCCCGTTCTCCTGAAAATGAAAAGCCTGCCCCTTACGGCGCAGACCCACTCATCCTGTTACATCAGTTATGATATTGACTTTAATTGTATCCAGAGCCATACCCGTGGTATGCTCAATTTCACGCTGAATCTTGTCACGCATCAGGTGAATCAGTTTCTTGATCTCCTGCGGCGTTCCCTGCCGGACCGTTACGTCAAGAGACAAAATGATACCATTCATCTGGCTTGTACTTTTCACGCTGGAAATATGGCTGATATGTATCTTTCTCAGATCACGCACCGCGTAATGTACCAGTGCTTCAATAACATGATTTGAAAAAGACAACTTTCCATAATAACTGAATACCGGACGGACGACAGATCGCTCTTCATTGCCCTTCGTTTTTCCCCTTACACTTCTGCGATTGCGGAAAAACTGAAGCGGATCTACAAGGTATCCTTTGAAATAGGGGCGCAGCTCCATCGTCGGTACAGGAATAACATGCTTTCCTTCCTTATGGCGTGCGTAATTTGCCTGAGCAATTTCCTCAGGTTTTGCCACATCCTCGATATGAATATACCGTGAAGGTGCAGGAAGCTTAAGTGTTGCAGCAATCTTCTGAACCATACGGTCAGATGTGCCGAGGATTAAAATACGCTCCGGATTGATTTTCATAATATGGAAAATTACATCTTCCGCCTGATTTGAATCCCAAAAAAGCGCGCGGCGTACCGCCGTTAAACGGCTGGCTTCCCTTTTTGCCGACTTTCCTGCCACAATACGATTATGATATATCAGGATCCCATCATCGATAATACAAGAAGCTTTATTTTCATAAGCTACCACAAGTGCACGGTCACTTTTCCCTGATCCCGGCGGTCCTGTAAATGCTAAAACATCCATACGATTCTCCCTGTCCGCAGGCAGCCTGTCCAATCCTTACAAGCCAAAACTACTCTTCTCCTACAATTTGCACTTCCGTCATAAGTTCCACACCATACCCATCAAAAACCCGGCGCTTAATTTCAGAAATCAGGTTCATCATATCCGTACAGGACGCATGTCCGTCATTGATAAGGAACCCGGCATGTTTCATGCTTACCTTTGCATCACCTACGGCAAATCCCTTTAGTCCCATCTCCTCAATCATTTGCCCCACAAAATACCCAGCAGGACGCTTAAACGTACTTCCTGCACTCTTCTTCTCCAACGGCTGCTTCATGCGGCGGCGGCGATTAAACTCTTCCATCATTACTTCTATGTCACGAATATTACCAAGTGCAAGCTCCACTGTAATTTCCACAATTATTTCACCATTCTCCATAAAAAGACTGTGGCGGTAATCATAATGAAGCTTCGATTTATTGTAAACAGACAACTGCCCATTCCGATTACAGGAAAGAACAGACACCACAATATCCGCCATCTCCCCGTTATACGCACCAGCATTCATGTACGCCGCTCCACCTATAGTTCCGGGAATACCGGCGGCAAATTCCATCCCTGAAAGGCCATGCTCCATTGCCGCCTTGGCAGCCTTTGCCGTAGAAACACCCGCAGCTACACGGAGCCTGTTTCCTTCATGAATAATAGACTGCAGCCGTCCCGTATAAATCACTACACCACGGATTCCTTTATCACGAACAAGCAAATTTGCGCCGCCCCCAAGAATAAAAAACGGCACATTCGCTTTAGTGACCTCCACAATGACTTTCTGCAGCTCCTCTATCGTTTCAGGCATAATAAAACAGTCCGCTGCCCCACCGATACCAAATGTTGTGTGACGGCTCATGGGTTCATTCAGCTTAATTTGATTCCTTCTTAAAAAAGAAGAAAATAATTCCGTATATGCAACCATAAAAAATCCTTCTTAATACATATTCCTATTTTCACTATTATATGAATGAATATCTATATCGTCAATTATTCAAAAAGCACCACTCCCAAAATCTTTTTTACAATTTTTCAGAAAAATTACCATAAAAAAGAACTGCCTATGATTACACAGAACAGTTCTTCACAATTCTATGAAGCAAATCATCTGTCCAAATTGGTCATATCTCTTGCCACGACAAAGCGATCATAATCTTCTTCTGTCACGTAGCCCAGTTTCAAAGCGGCTTCTTTCAAGGAGCTGTTATCGGCAAAAGCAGTTTCGGCAATCTTTGCGGATTTTTCGTAACCGATATGCGGAGAAAGCGCAGTGACAAGCATAAGTGATCTTTCTACCAATTCAGCCATCCTGTCTTCATTGGCCAGCATACCTTCCACACAATGGATATCAAAAGAGTGGATGGCTTCACCCAGAATAGCGGCTGATTCGATGAAGGCTTCTGCCATAACAGGAGCAAATACATTCAGTTCAAATCGCCCCTGGGAAGCCCCAAAGGAAACAACTGCCTGATTGCCGTGAACACGACAAGCTACCATCGTCAAGGCTTCGCACTGCGTGGGATTTACTTTACCGGGCATAATGGAAGATCCCGGTTCATTAGCAGGGAGTGTGATTTCCCCTAATCCTGCACGGGGTCCGCAGCCGAGGAGACGGATATCATCAGCGAATTTCATGCAGTCCATGGCAAGCGCCTCAAGAGCGCCATGGGCAAAAACAAAATCGTCCCGTCCGGTAAGGGCATAAAACTTATTTTTTTCGGAAACAAAGGGCAATCCCGTTTCTTTCGCAATAGCAGCAGATACTTTTTCACCGAAATCTTTCGGGCTGTTCAGACCTGTTCCTACCGCAGTCCCTCCGATAGCAAGCCCAAGAAGGTATTTTTCAGAATCATGAAGCATATCACGGCTCTTTTCCAGCATCACTTTCCATGCGGAGATTTCCTGCCCGAAAGTAAGAGGGACAGCATCCTGCAAATGGGTACGTCCGATTTTGACAAGATGCATGTACTTTTTACTTTTTTCCTCAAAAATCTCAATAAGATGATTCAATGGTCCGTACAGTTTGTTATGAAGTGTCTCCACAGCAGCGATGTGCATAGCTGTCGGGAACGTATCATTAGATGACTGGGACATATTCACATCGTCATTGGGATGAATACGGGTTTCACTTTTTTTGCTCCCCAATTTTTCATTAGCAATATGTGCAATTACTTCATTCATATTCATATTGCTCTGTGTACCGGATCCGGTCTGATATACAACAAGTGGAAATTCTTCTTTCCACTCTCCCGCAATGATTTCGTCACAAACCTCACAAATAACCTTCTGCTTTTCAACTGATAATTTTCCGGCTTCTTTATTCGCTATGGCGGCGCACTTTTTCAGTATGGCAAAAGCACGAATAATATCTTCAGGTATTTTATTTTTACCGATTTTAAAATTTTCAAAAGACCGCTGTGTCTGAGCTCCCCATTTATGATCAGCCGGTACCTTCACTTCTCCCAGCGTATCATGTTCAATACGGTATTCCATGTCGTTTCCTCCTTCAGAAATGAATTCTATATTATTCTACCATTTCCTCCTGAAAATTGTCATTTAGAAAAGGTTATATTCTTTTAAATTATCACGCTTTTTTCAATCAAAACAAAAATATTTTTCTTGAATTAGCTCTCAGAAATAAAATATTTTGCAAAATAAAGTCCGTATAGTATAATAACAGCACATGGCTTTACAGTTCTGATTTATGGCAGTCTTCGGGTCCCGTGCAATGGAATCCCATGAATCCTGTCAGGTCCGAGAGGAAGCAGCAGTAAGTGGCCCTTTCTATGTGCCACGGTGTATTCTGAAGGCTGTCATAAATGAGAGTTGTAAAGTCTTTTTTTATGTTATTTTTGGTATAATTAATTTATACATCTTTCTATTAAAGGCTGTTATTCCTTGTCCAAGGAGGGTTCAATGGCTTACCTATCACTATACAGAAAATGGCGCCCAAGCACTTTTAAAGAAATAATCGGGCAAAAGCATATTTCCATTCCCATTCTTCGCGCATTTGAACAAAACCGCCTTGCCCATGCCTATCTGTTTTCCGGCCCCCGTGGCACAGGAAAGACAAGTATGGCACGAATTCTTGCCAAAGCAGTAAATTGCCTTGATTTAAAAAATGGCAATCCCTGCAATGAATGTGCTAACTGTAAATCAATTAATACCGGCGCCAGTATGGATGTTTATGAAATAGACGGCGCTTCTGCCCGTGGTGTTGATGAAATTCGCGTACTTCGCGAATCGGTTCGTACTCTTCCTGTATCGGGGAATAAAAAGGTTTATATCATTGATGAAGTCCATATGTTGACAAAAGAAGCGTTTAATGCCCTTCTAAAAACTTTGGAGGAGCCTCCGGCCCATGTACTCTTTATCCTTGCCACCACAGAACCTGCCAAGATTCCGCTTACAATTTTATCCCGCTGCCAGCGGTATGAATTCCACCGTATTTCTGTAAATGACATCAAGGAACATTTACTGCACATTTCCCAAGAAAGCCATCTTTCTCTCACCCCTGAAGCGGCTGCTTTAATTGCTGTACGCGCAGAAGGCGGTCTTCGTGATGCGCTGTCTCTTTTGGATCAATGTTCCGGCGCATCAGCAGGTAATGAGCTTTCTGCAGAAATAGTCTATGATCTTCTAGGCCTTACGGACAAAGAACAGATTATAGATTTGTTCCACATGATTGTGTGTGGAAAAAGCAGTGCCACACTTCAGCTTTTTTATAAGATTCTCCAAGACGGAAAGGAACCTTCCGCTATACTTTCTGATTTATTGGAACATTTCAGAAGTATTATGATCTGCAAAGTGAATCCAAACGCACCGGAATTATCTGCTTATGGAAATAAGATTTCTGTTATACAAAAAGATGCTCAGGAATTAAGTGATGCTTACTTGGACGCACTTTTCGATTCTCTCCACCATTCTTTTTCTGAAGCTAACAGAAGTTCATCTCCCCGCATGAGTGCTGAAATGGGACTTCTCCGCCTATGCCGTCTCCGTGGTTCACAGGCATTGGACAGTTTAGAAGAACGGATCACAGCATTGGAAAAAAACGTATCTGTACTTATGAAAAGCAGCACGCTCCCGCAAACCGAAACTATACCCGTTGCTCCGTCACCCGCCATACTGCCCCCAACGATTTCTATACCTCTCGTCACACCTACAGCACTTACCCCCGCCCCTGCGGCAAGTACAACCACCTGCCCGGATTCTCCAAAGGAAGTGGTAACGCCCCCTCCTGCTGATAAAACACCGGTAAAAATGGAACCTGCCACAAAAAGTAAGCCGACTCTTCCCTGCAAAACAAAAAAATCTCCCGAAGAAAAGAAGGCTGAAACCAGCCATGAGATTGGTGAAACACTTCTGGATCCCTCGACCTATAATGATATATGGGCAAAGGTACTGGCATTTTTTGAAATTAACCATCGCATTGATATTTTATACTGTCTTCAAAAAAGCAGTCTGATCCTGTTAAGTAAATCCCGGGCTATTGCAGTAGCCCCCCAGCCTTACCTTGTTCTCGCAGGAAATAATAAAGGCTATCAGAATACAATCAAAGATGCGTTCATAAATGCCATCGGAATTCCTGTCGAATTCCATTCCATCTTGAAAGGTACTGTCGATGAAGCAGATGCTCTTAGGCAAGTGCAAATGTATACAGATTCCGCAGCATCGGTTCATGAAACTGAAAAGGAACCGATGGCGGAAACCGCAGATAGTGATTACCGACTGGTTGAAAAATCTGAAATCCCAGACGATGAGAAAGATATGCCTGCACTTGCAAAAGCTTTCCGAATTCTTTCCGACTGTGATATCTATGAAAAGAAATAGATCCAATTTGACAAATTTACTATATTTGCCGATATACGGTATAATGATGAATGTGAAATTATAAGTTTTATTTGTAAAAGGTAACAATCGCTTTTCGAGGAGGAATTATTTATGTTTGGCAACAAGGCACAGATGCAGAATATGTTGAAAAAGGCTCGTAAAATGCAGGAAGATATGCAAAAGATACAGGAAGAATTAAAACAGCAGACAGTTGACGTTTCTGTAGGCGGCGGTGCTGTGGCTCTCATTATGAATGGCGAAAAAAAAATTGTTTCCCTGAAAATCGCAAAAGATGCTATTGATCCGGAAGATCCGGAAATGTTAGAAGATCTCATCACCACTGCTGTCAATGAAGCAGGCAAAAAAGCTGATGAAATGGTACAGAAAGGTATGAGCAAGGTCACCGGCGGCCTTGGTCTCCCCGGCGGCATGTTCTGATGAACAGTGATTTAGAACTTGTAGCCGAACAATTCCGCAAACTCCCCGGAATCGGTGTAAAAACGGCAAGACGGCTTGCTTACTTTATGTTGGAACGTCCTAAAGAAGATATAGACGCATTTATCAATGTCATCCATTCTGCACGGGATAAGATTTGCTATTGTTCTATCTGCTGTAATTTAGCTACATCAGACCCCTGTGAGATTTGTGGTGACAACCGACGCGATTCATCAGTGATTTGTGTAGTGGAGCATCCTCAGGATGTGCAGGCACTGGAACAGAGCCATGAATACCATGGTTTGTACCATGTTCTCCACGGCGTCCTTTCCCCTCTTGATGGTATTGGTCCAGAACAGCTCAAAATCAAAGAGCTCTTAAACAGGCTCGCCGATGATACAGTAAAAGAAGTCATTATTGCGACAGACCCCAATACAGAAGGCGAAGCGACAGCATACTACCTGTCCCGCCTGATTAAACCGCTTTCTGTCCGTGTTACACGGATTGCCCGCGGCCTTCCTGCCGGCGGTGACGTAGGATATGCTGACAGCATGACATTGGCCGGCGCAGTAGAAAACAGAAAAGAAATGTAAAAGCGTGTGCTTTGTGTAAAAAGCCGGACAACTTACACATACATGAAGCATATGCTTTTTTACAGGGCTTCTCACCTTACTAATCAGATTTCTTGAAATACTAAAATATATCAAATTGATTCATCATCGGGAGGTTCTCTATGGAAATTATGGATGCCAGCATCGTCGGTCTCATTACATCTGCTGTTTGTATTTTTCTTTTGTGGAAATTCCTAAGCTGTGCCGTATTTCCTTTACTTGGGAATATCATTTTGGGCGGTCTGTTATATTACGTCATCAATTTACTGCATATTGTCCATATGCAGTGGAGCTTTTTTGACATTGTCGTTATTGCTATCTTCGGAATTCCGGGAACCGTTTTCCTTGCGATTTTCCATTTTTTCTTCCAATAATAGATCACGGTACGAAAAAATCGTATCCTCTTTCAGCGGATACGATTTTTCTACTCCAAGATTCAACAACTTTTTATTTTGTCAATAATTTTATCCAGCCACGAGCCCTTCCCTTTATACTGGGTAACATCTTCACCTGATACATTCGCATAGTTCAAAAGAGCTTCTTTCTGATTTTCTTTCAGCTTTTTCGGAACAACCACTTTCACTTCCACATATAAATCGCCCTTATAGGATGACTGCAGGCGAGGCATTCCCTCTTTTGAAATACGAAAACGTGTACCACTCTGCGTTCCTGCAGGAATCTTGAGTTCCACCTGTTTATCCAACGTTTTTACCTGGATAGTGCTTCCCAACGCCGCTGTCGGGAAAGAAACAGGTACCCTGCAGTAAAGATCATCCCCTTGCCGTTCAAAATCAGGATCAGATATGACGTAAATATATACATAAAGATCCCCCTTCGGCCCTCCCCGTTTACCGGGTTCTCCTTCACCGGAAATACGCATACGTACACCTGTATCTGCGCCTGCAGGAATATTCACTTCCAATTTCTTCTGCTTACGGGTCGTACCGCTCCCATGGCAGCGGCTGCATTTATTTTTAATAATTTTACCTGTACCGCCACAATCCGGACAAGTCACAACATTCACCATCTGTCCGAAAGGACTGTTCCGAACAATACGCTGCTGACCTGTACCATGACAGGCATGGCAGGTGTCTACTGAACTTCCCGGTTCCGCTCCATCCCCATGACAATGGTCACAAGTTTCATTTTTCGTTACAGTAAAGGTCTTATGAATACCACTGGCCGCCTCACGAAGAGTAATTTCCATATCATAGCGGAGATCCGCCCCCTGTTCCGGACCATTTCGGCTCCTTCTCCCACCTCCGCCAAACATATCAAAAATGTCACCGAAGTCAAAACCGCCTGCTCCGCCACCAAAGCTGCTGAAATCAAAACCGCCAGTTCCGCCGAAACCTCCCGGTCCCGGTCCGCCGCCATTCTGCGCCGCTTGACGAAAGGCATCGTGCCCCATCTGATCATATTGCGCTCTTTTATCCGCATCAGAAAGAACGTGGTATGCCTCATTTACCTTTTTAAAATTTTCTTCCGCTTCCTTCGGATGTTCCTTATTCAAATCCGGATGGTATTTGCGGGCCATTCTCCGGTATGCTCTTTTTATATCTGCTTCCGTGGCGTTTTTATCAATGCCAAGGACTTCATAATAATCCCGATTTGCCATTCCAGAAACACAATCCTTTTCTGCTACAATAAACAGCATAGAGCTGCGGATAACCGAAAATCACCCGCAGCCCGCATGCTAACTAACCACTGGCTGTTATTTATTATCGTCATCAACCACTTTGTAATCTGCATCAACCACATTATCATCCGATTTCTTTTTCTGCTGGGAATCCTGTTGGGCAGCTCCTGCTTCCGATGCACCCTGTTGTTGGGCCGCCTCGTACATCTTGCTGGTCATTTCATAAAGGGGCTTTGTGAGCGCTTCCGCATCAGCTTTCATCTTTTCTGCATCTTCCCCTTTTAGTGTTTCCTGAAGCCGGGTAATCGCTTCATTGATTTCTTTTACCTTTTCCGCATCAGCCTTATCGCCAAGATCTTTAATCGTTTTCTGAGCCTGATAAATTAGTGCTTCACCCTTATTTCTTTCTTCAATAATTTCTTTATGCTTCTTATCTTCTTCTTCATGGGCTTTCGCATCCTGCTGCATTCTTTCAATTTCTTCATCAGTCAGGCCAGAAGAAGATTTAATATCAATTTTTTGTTCCTTGCCTGTTCCCAAATCTTTTGCAGAAACATGGACAATGCCATTAGCATCAATATCAAAAGTAACCTGAATCTGTGGTACTCCACGAGGAGCCGGCGGAATATCGGACAATTCAAACCGCCCCAATGTTTTATTGTTGGCAGCCATCGGCCTTTCCCCCTGGAGCACATGAATATCTACAGACGGCTGATTGTCGCTGGCAGTAGAAAACACCTGACTCTTGGACGTCGGGATTGTTGTATTTCTTTTAATCATAGTCGTAAATACACCGCCGAGCGTTTCAATACCAAGGGATAATGGTGTTACGTCGAGAAGGAGAACATCTTTGACCTCTCCTTTTAGTACGCCCGCCTGAATAGCCGCACCAACAGCAACGGATTCATCAGGATTAACACTCTTGCTCGGCTCTTTGCCGAACTTATTCTTAATCAGCGTCTGTACGGCAGGGATACGGGAAGAACCGCCGACAAGAAGAACCTTGTCAATATCGTTTACGGTAAGCCCCGCATCTTTCAATGCTAAGTCAATCGGTTCCATAGTATCCATAACGAGATCTTCCGTAATCTTGTCAAACATGGCACGAGTCAGAGCGGCATTGAAATGTACCGGCTGTCCATTCACATCCATGGTAATAAACGGAAGATTGATGTCGGTAGACATAACATTGGACAACTCGATCTTTGCCTTCTCAGCCGCTTCTTTCAAACGCTGATTGGTCATTGGATCACGGTGCAATTCAAAACCATTCTGTGCTTTAAAGGTAGTAGCGATCCAGTCCATAATACGGGCATCAAAATCATCACCGCCAAGATGTCCATTGCCATGGGAAGCTTCCACTTCAAATACACCATCAGCTAAATTCAAAATGGACACATCGAAAGTACCGCCGCCAAGGTCATAAACAAGAAAACGATGTTCTTTGCCGTCTTTTATTTTATCCAGACCGTAAGCAAGAGAAGATGCCGTCGGTTCATTGATAATACGGAGCACATTCAAACCCGCAATAGTACCTGCATCTTTTGTCGCTTGACGCTGGCTGTCAGTAAAGTATGCCGGGCAGGTAATAACCGCATCAGTAACTGTTTCTCCAAGATAAGCTTCCGCATCTGTTTTCAGTTTCTGTAAAATCATTGCAGAAATTTCCTGCGGCGTGTAACTTTTCCCATCAATATTTACTTTGTAATTTCCTTCACCCATGTGCCGCTTAATAGAAACAACGGTGCGATCCGGATTGGAGACGGCCTGGCGCTTCGCAAGCTGTCCTACCAGCCTTTCTCCATTTTTAGAAAACCCTACCACTGACGGAGTCAGGCGGGAACCTTCCGCATTGGAAATGACGACAGGTTCACCACCTTCCATAACAGCTACGACAGAGTTGGTTGTGCCAAGATCAATACCAATTACTTTTGACATTTACTATGTCCCCTTTCTTTTCAGGTTTTGCCTGATAATTAATGACTTTTTTACGAAAATTAAGGTTTATGGGAAACTTGTACAGAGGAAGGCCGGAGCACCATATCTTTATACATGTATCCCTTCTTTAATACCATAGAAACTGTATCGTCTTCCCATTCATCAGAAGAAATTTGCATAACTGCTTCATGGAAATGGGGATCAAAAGGCTTTCCTACCGCTTCGATTTCTGTAACACCGGAATCATTTAAAAATTTCACAAACTGCTTAAGCAGCAATTCAACCCCCTGAATAAATGTAGCAGGAGCGCTACTTCTTTTTATCTGCGCAAGAGCCATTTCAAAATTATCCACAATCGGAAGAAATTCCTTCATTGTACCTGCTTTCACCGTATCTGACAGTTTCGCCTCATTTTCACGGCTGCGGCGGCGGAAATTTTCAAAATCCGCCTGAAGTCTTATATATTGAGAAATTGTAGTTGCCAGTTTGGACTCTGCTTCTTCCGCCTTATTTTTATAAGTTGCCAAATCAGCTTCTACCTTTTCTAGGACTTCTTCTCTCACTGCAGCTTTTTCTTCTTTATTTTCAGAAGTAGTTTTTACAGCTGCCTCATCAGCAGAAAAAGTATCTTCTAATTTTACCTTATCTTTATTTTCTGCCATTCACAAAACCTCCTCACTTTATTTTTGAGACTCTTCTTATCTTATGAATCATTACCATTGACTCAAAAATTTAATCATCATCCTTTTCCAAGAGTTGATTTAATTGATGCTGCATGAAATACATCATCCCTACTACTTTTTCATACTGCATACGGGTAGGCCCCAAAACAGCCATAGATCCAATCACTTTGCCATTGGCCGTAAATTGCGCCCGTACCACAGATAAATCTTCAAAATTCTTAAATGCATTTTCTGTACCTATATGGACCGCAATCGGACGATCCATAGTAGAGAGAAGCATGCTTTCCAGTATATCCCGCTTTTCCAATAAATTCAATATATCCTGCATTTTCTCCACATTTTGAAACTCAGGCTGCTCAATCAACTGTGACGCACCGTCAGAATAAACCTGTTTCTGCGTTTTCACTGCCTCCTGCATAGCTGCAAAAATATGTATATAAGGGGATAAATCTCTTTCCACGTCTTTTTGGAAAGACATAATAAACTTTTCATCCACACGCGCCAAATCCCGTCCATGAAGGAAATGATTCAATTTATCAGCAAACAGCTGCATCTCATCAAAAGATGAATCATCAGGAATCTTTATAATTGCATTTGACACTTCCCCCCCACCGGTAACTACAAGAAGAATTGCCCGCCTGCCATCTAATGGAAGAAAACGGATATAATTCAATATACTTTGTTGTCCGGAAGAGGCTGCTACTGACAATGAACGTGTAAGCATTGACACAACCTTAGCCATATTTCGAAATATCTCATCTACCTTTGCCACGTGACCAGTCAATGCCTCCACAAGGAGAGACTCTTCTTCAGGAGTCACAGGAGACGGCTGCATAAGCCAATCCACATAGTACCGGTACCCTTTAATAGAAGGAACCCGTCCCGCGGAAGTATGAGGCTGTTCAAGATACCCTTCATCTTCCAAATCCTGCATTTCATTGCGAATAGTGGCACTGCTTACGCCTAAATCATATTTCCGTGCAATAGTACGGGATCCAACCGGCTCAGCCGTAGAAGAATAATCCTGAACAATAGCCCACAGCACTCTTCTTTTTCTTTCAGTCAGTTCATTGAGTCCGTCAAAAGCATCATTCATTGTCCATTTTGCCATCTTTATCACCTTTATTAGCACTCACTCATATCGAGTGCTAAACTTACGTTATTAGTATATTCTTGCCCCCATGAATTGTCAATACGTTTTCATCGGAGATTAAATCCATCCCTCTCACAGTATGATATTTTGTGCTAGTCCACCACTTTCGCTACTCTGTTTAAAGGGCAGGTATTATCAGCCTTAGAACGCAAATAATACCTGCCCTTTATATTTTCTCATCTCCTACAATTATAATTCGACGGATTCTCCTGGCTTCACAACTACAACAGAAACATTTTCCCGAGCTGCCGCCTTCTTAAATTCTTCAGGATTTTGTGAAATAACAGGCCATGTATTATAGTGGACGGGAATAACTTTTTTCGTTTTTAAAAATTTCGCTGCCAAAATCGCATCTTTGGGTCCCATAGTATAGTTATCACCGATAGGAAGAACAGCATAGTCAATATCAAAAAGTTCCCCAAAAAGTTTCATATCGCCAAAGAGTGCCGTATCTCCGGCAAAGTAAAGTGTCAAACCATCATTGAAGGACAGTACAAATCCGCAAGGAATACCGCCTGCCACACCACAGCTGTGGATGGCCTGCACCATTTTCACTTTACCGAAAGGAGCCGTAAAAGTTCCCCCAAGGTTCATGGGCTGGAAATTGATTACGGTTTTCGGAAAAAGTCCGATGACTTCAGGAATAGCGATGAGTTTTGCACCTGTCCGTTCCGCAATGGCAATAGCATCTCCAAAATGATCCGCATGGGCATGGGAAAGAAAAATATAGTCACATTCTACTTTGCTGGCAGCTTCTTCGGCAAGTCCATTCCCGGTGAGGAAAGGATCAAAAAGCAGTTTTTCCTTTCCTGTGTCAATCTGGAAGCACGCATGTCCCAAAAATATAAATTTCATTTTCATCACTCCTTTGATCGAATATAAATATGGACACCATGAACAATTATGACAGCATATTCTTTCTCACCATAATTTCCTTAATAACTTTTTGCGCCACATCAGTCAAGAGAATTCCACGACGCATACTGGTCTGCTGCATTTTATGATAAGCTTCTTCATCACTGATATGATAGTAATCCATCAGCAGCCCTTTGGCGCGGTTAATGATCTTGCGTGATGCCAGTTCCCTCTCCATTTCTTTCACACGGTGTGCCATTTCATGTCTGCTGCGATACTGACTGACAGCAATCTGAAGTGCAGGAAATAAATTTCTTTCTTCTACCGGCTTCATGACATAGCCAAAAACATGGGATCGTTTCGCTTTCTCCACCGTCTCCGCATCACCATAAGCAGTTAAAAGGACAACAGGCGCCAGAGCATCATGGGCAATCAGTTTTGCAGCCTGTAATCCATCAAGCTTCGGCATCTGTACATCTAGAATCACGAGATCCGGTTTTTCCTCTTTTACCAGTTCCAAGGCACGCACGCCATCTGCACATATACCGACCACCTCATGCCCTGCCTCTTCTAATATTTCTTTTAAATCCATACATATAATCGCTTCATCATCGGCAATAACGATACGATATGTTTCACTCATCTTTTGTTCTCCATAATCGATAAAGGGATTCGGATATGGGCTTCTGCCATATCTCCTTTATTTTTCAATATAAAAGAACCATTTAATTCTATTTCTACTAAGGTACGGACAATCTGCAACCCCAGATCGAAAGATTTCGTACTGAAATGTGTATCTAAGATATGCCCATTATTTTTCACACAGGTATGGAGCATACCATTTTCTACAGAAGCACTTACAATAAGTACACCGTCTTCCATACCTTTAAAACCATGGGCAATAGAATTATGAATTAATTCACTTGTAGCAATAGCCAATGGAACCGCTTTTTCCGAATTAATAAGCAGCTTCATTTCATTATTCGGCCGTACTAATTTGATAGGGCATACTGCCAGACTGTCGACAGAAAGCCGGCAGATTTTATCCAAAAATACATTCCAATTCACATGGTCCCCGCTTTGGCTCGCCAAAACATCATGGATTTGGGAAATTCCCAATATGCGGTTCACCGCAACTCTCAATGCCTCTTTCGTATCAGTATCTTTTGCCCGGCGCGCCTGCATCCGAAGTATCCCGGCAATAGTATTCAAAGAATTCTTCACACGATGGTGTATTTCTCGAATAACGGAGTCCTTCACCATAATCTGTCGTTCCTTTTCACGGATTGCAGTTACATCACTTAAAAGAAGGATCGTGCGAGACACACGGCCGCCGGAAAGAATAGGCATTCCCCAGGCAGACAATATCATATTCCCGGATACTTCATCGCCATATGCCGGCTTTTTCGTTTCCATAATTTTATCCACCAATGGCAGATGAACCATGGAATGCCCAATGATTTCTTTCCGTTCCACCGTTTCCTTATCAAGAACAAAATATAAATCATCCGCCATATCATTGGCATACATGATACGTCCTACGGAATCAAGGATAACCATTCCATCCTGGGGACGAAGATAATGGTACGCCCCTTCTTCCATCGGCACTTGGAGCATCATATAAGCCGTATCGGTAAGAACCTGCTGCTGAAACTGGGAATTAGACAGAAAAGCAGCCACAGCAAAAGGAATCCCGGCATTATCAAAAACAGGATATGCTGTCAGCGCTACCAACCGCCCTAAATCAAGTTCCTTTCGTCCAACGACTTTACTGCCTGTAGAGAATACATTTTCCACAAGAGTAAATTCCTCATCTAAATAGGCATCCCCTCTGTCAAAAAAGGTATTCCCCATGGAATAAGAAGGCTTTGCCGCCAAAAGAACTATTTCTACACTTTCATTTTTTCCTTTTGCGCAGATGTAAATTTGATTTTTGGAAATATCAGCAGCGAGCTGGAGAGCTGCTTCCATATGATCCAAAATACGAATCTGCACATCCGTAAGATTCGTCATCTCGCGGGCCAGCGAATAGAGCTGATTCATAAGTACCGCCTGTATTAAATTACCTTTAAACCTTCCCCCGTTCTGCCAGAAAGGGAAGGCGTGGATCTGCGTTCAATGTCATTGGCGCAAAATCCCCCTTTTGCGCCATGTAATACGCCCGGCAGCCAATCATAGCGCCATTATCCGTACAAAGCCCGGGGGCAGGACTGCATATACGAACATTTCTTTTCAGACAGTTTTTCTCCATTGCTTCACGAAGTCCGCTGTTCGCCGCGACGCCGCCTGCTAAGGCTACTGTTTTCAACTTCGTTTTATCCAAAGCTGCCATTGTCTTTTCAAGCAATGCGTTTACAACCGCTTTTTGGAAAGAAGCAGCTACATCTTCATAAGAAACAGGAACCTTCTTCATCTCTTTCGCATGAATGTAGTTAATCACAGCAGATTTCAATCCACTGAACGAAAAATCGAAACTATGTTCTTTCCTCAAGGCCAGCGGGAATTCTATAGCATTAGGATTTCCCGCTTTTGCCAATTTATCGATATAAGGACCGCCGGGATAAGGATACCCCATGACCCGTGCAATTTTATCAAAAGCTTCACCGGCCGCATCATCTCTCGTCTGTCCAAGAAGTTCAAAAGTATTGTAGTCACGAACAACAACAAGCATAGTATGTCCACCGGAAACGACAAGCGATAAAAAGGGAGGTTCCAAATCAGAATACTGGAGAAGGTTGGCAAAAATATGTCCTTCCATATGGTTCACCGCAATTAACGGTTTTCCTAAAACCCATGCTGCCGTCTTGGCTGCAGCTACGCCCACCAAAAGAGCACCCACCAGCCCCGGCCCTTGTGTAACAGCAACAGCATCGATATCCTCCCAGCCGGCTCGGGCTTCTTCCAGTGCTTCAATAGCCACAGGAAGAACGTCTTCAATATGGTGCCGGGATGCAATCTCGGGCACAACGCCGCCAAATTTTTTATGTATAGGAACTTGTGTGGAAATAACATTGGATAAAATCTTCCGTCCGTCTTCGATAACAGCGCAGGAAGTTTCATCACAACTTGTTTCAAACGCTAAGATTTTCATTTTATCTCCTTACACCTTCCGGGACATAATATATCCATTTTCACGGGGCAGTTCATAGACATCCTGTCTTACGCTGACCGTTTGAAAATTATATTTCCTGTATAGCGACTGGGCAGGCAGATTACTCACACGAACCTCGAGAAAAATGACTTCCATATGACGCTCCGCAGCTTCCTCCAACCCCTGCTTCAATATTTTTTCCGCTGCTCCCATACGACGATACTCAGGAAGCACACCTATATTCATTAGCTGGGCTTCATCAGCAATAAACCAAAAACATCCATATCCAATAACTTTTTTGGCAAGTTTTGCAATGAAATAACAGCTGTGTCCGCCCTTCATATCATTTCTTATAGTTTCTTCACGCCAAGCATCAGAAAAAGAAACTGTCCCAATTTGATAAATATCGCTGATATCCTTTTCTTCTGCTTTTATAACTATTAATTCATACCGTGAAGTTTTTCCCATAAAACCTCTGCCTCACTTCTGCGAATATAATTTGGCATAAGCTGAAGGGGATCATCAATTTGTCCTTTTTCCCATCGGACAAATGCGGCCATCGCCACTGAAGAGGCACGGGCACAGCAATTATGGGGTGGTGCCACCTGTATCCCTTCTGCAAGAAGCTTTTCCCGATACATTTCTGCACCTTCACCTACAGCAAGAATCGGTCCGCCATGGCTGGCTGCTGCTTTAACCACTTCATCAATAGAGGCTGCTTCTGCGGGTGCTTCCTGCCATATCTCATCAAAAGAGCCATACATCGCCGCATAAACGTTTCCACGCTGGGCATCCAGCAGGGGAAGAATAAAAGCTCTCGCGCCAACCATATTCCATACCAGCGCTTCCAGGGTATCTACGCCGATAAGCGGAACTTTCCATATGTAAGCTGCTGTCTTTGCGGTAGCAAGTCCGATACGGAGACCGGTAAACGACCCCGGTCCTTTGGCAGCAGCAATGGCAGTAATCTCCTTTTGATCCACTCCTGCATCTTTCAGTATTTCATCCATATGTGGTATGAGCTGTTCTGAATGGGTTAACCTTTTTTGTACTGTCCACTCGGCTACAAGCTTGTCCTTCTCCGCCAGCGCACAACTGAGAACAAAAGAAGAGGTATCAATGGCAAGCAACATACTTTATAATCTCCTTTACAACTGATTCCGGAGCGCCTTTTCCCCAGCACAAGGAAATATGGCGCATAGTCTCATTGATTCTTTCTATATGGACAGTAATACTTTCCGGCGGCAGCAAAGCAGGAAATACATCCGCCCACTCTACGACTGTCACACCACCGCTGCTGTACTCCTCCCATCCGATATTATATAAATCTTTTTCGTCACCCAACCGATAAAAATCAAAATGCTTCAGTGGCAGTACCCCCTCATAATAATTCATAATCATAAAGGTAGGACTGCCAACCGCATCATTGATACCCATTCCCTTAGCCAGCCCCTGTACAAAGTGTGTTTTTCCCGTACCAAGATCACCATTTAAGGCGATAAACAGGTTATTCACTGCATGAGCGCCAATCCACTCACCAAAGGCCATTGTTTCTTCTTCACTATGAGTTGTCAAATTCACTTTATCCATGAAGCCACCTCATTAATTCATCAAAGCGCATCATGCCGATTCTGTATCCTTCGCCATGAAGCACACGAAGTTTGGCAGGGTTCCGTTCTGCCCGGCTGACTTTCACCGGATTTTCAGGACGGAAAATAAAAACATCTCCCTCTTTTTCCATCTGTAAAATCTTTTCCAGCCGTGCATTGTACCGTTCCGGAATAGTACACATGGAATCTACAATGGCAGGATATTTTCTTCCCCACACGGCTTCTGCCATCTTCCTCAAGAAATAGGGCATCTGCCTTTTTCTGTAGGAAATCGGCCGTGTCAATATATATACAGATTTTTTTACAGGAAAAGGAAGTTCATCATAAAATGGAACAAGTGGCATGGCAAGCCCGCCATCCACATAAGGAATGCCATCTATTTCTACAGGCGGCGAAAGAACAGGAATGGATGCACTCGCTTCTACGGCTTTCACAAAGTCTTCCTCACTGCGGCTTTTGTTTGAAATATAACGTGCCTTCCCTGTTTGTCCGTCGGTTACAACAGCATACAATTCAGTATCTGATGCACGATATGTTTCCATGTCCATAGGATCCAGTTCATTTGCCAGCTCGCCAAACATGAATTTAAAATTGAAATAGTTCTTTTCTCTGAGAAGATGTTTTATTCCCATGTACCGCGGATCATTACAATAAGTCGTATTGATTCGGATATTGCGTCCTTTTTGTCCGGACATATAACACATTCCCTGCATGGCTCCTGCTGACGTACCAACTACCTTCCGGAAATGGAGCCCTTTTTCAATAAATACATCTAAAACGCCTGCCTCAAAAACACCTCGCATAGCGCCGCCCTCCAGGACAAGGGGAATGTCCATCGGTACATAAAAATCAAACGAATTTATCTTTTCCGTCATACACCTCACGGCACTATACTGCCTTTATCCCGTAAAATTTACTTCTTTTCTTCCGTACGAACAGACTGCATTTTTACAGCGTCAATTTTCGCACGAATTATGTCTTCATCACCAAGATAACCTACATGATCAACTGTAAAGTCCTCATTCAAATAGTATACAAGTGGCACACCTGTAGGAATATTCATACCGGCAATTTCATCATCAGAAATATCTTCCAAATACTTTCGCAGAGCACGGATAGAGTTTCCGTGGGCTGTAATTAAAACATTTTCTCCCAATTCAATTTTAGGCTTGATTTCCGATTCAAAATAAGGTGCTACACGGGCCACGGCATCTTTCAGGCATTCCGTCAGCGGCAGCTCCACAGTTCCTTTATACCGCTGGTAAGGCGCCTGTTTTGCAGGATTTCGTTCATCATCCTTCGGCAAAGCCGGCGGCCGCACATCATAAGAACGGCGCCAAAGATGGACTTGGGAGTCACCATATTTCTCTGCGGTTTCCTTCTTGTTCAAGCCTTGGAGCGCGCCGTAGTGACGTTCATTCAAATGATAATCTTTTACCATGGGAATCCATGCCAGATCCAATTCATCAAGAACAGTATAAGCAGTATGGATGGCCCGCTTTAAAACAGACGTATAGCATATGTCAAAATGGTAATTTTCTTCTCTCAAAAGTCTTCCTGCCTGATGGGCTTCTTCATACCCTGTTTCTGTCAAATCTACATCCGTCCAGCCGCAAAACAGATTCAGTTTATTCCACTGACTTTCTCCATGTCTGATTATTACGAGTGTATGCATAATTCCTCCTTATGAACGAAAATGGTCATACCCTGCTCTTGTAAGCAGTTTTATACTATTTTTATCTTTAAGAAACACCTGCCCTTTCCCTGCTTTCGTGACATGTCCGATTCCGGTCACACCACCAATACCCTTTACATATTCCCAATTCTTTTTAGAAATCGTACCAACCAATTCATAGTCTTCTCCACCATTAATGGCAAAACAGAAAGGCTCTTTTCCACAGTCCTGTCCCCATCGGCAAAGTTCATCAGACAGAGGAATCCGTTCTTTTTCCAATTCTATCGTCACCTGGCTTGCCGATGCTATTTCATTGATTTCCCGCGAAAGACCGTCAGATACATCATTGAGCGAAGAGGCTCCACTTTCTCGAAGGATCCGGCCAAAATCTATCTGCGGTTTCGGTCTTTGATGCCGGATTGCCAACATAGGGTATTCTTCTTTCTTACCATCTAAGAGGATAGACAATCCTGCTGACGAATCACCAAGCGTTCCTGTGACAAAAACGATATCTCCCTCTTTGGCACCGCTCCGCTTTACCGCTTGATTTTCAGGAACGATACCTACTATCGTCCCTGTGAGAATAACCCCTTGTTTTGAACCGGTGATGTCTCCGCCAAGAAGATTGACGCTGTATTCGCGGCAGCATTCACGGATTCCATCATAACAGGATTCTATCCATGTAATAGACAAATCCCCTGGAAGCGCAGCAGATATTACGAAAGATACCGGCTCCGCCCCCATGGCCGCCATGTCACTGAAATTCACAGCACACAGATGATATCCCGTATCAGCGGCAGACATCGTTCTTTTTGTAAAATGAATTCCTTCCACCATAGTATCCGTGGAAATCACCTCGTCGTATCCGCAAGGCGTCATAAATACAGCTCCATCATCACCTGTGCCTAGCTTAACCAATTCAGGTCGGTAAATAAGATCATGGGCAATACGGTGAATACATTCAAACTCTCCGATATCCAGCAAAGTTTCTTCCTTCATCACTCCAAAATTTCCACGCCAAGCTTTTTCATTGCATCTATTGCTGCCAAATGGCCGTTATAATCCACATAACCAAGACCTTTGACAAGAAGCGTGACCTTATGCCCAGCCTTTAATAACTCAAAAACCGTTTCTTTGATACAATATTCAGAAGCAATGCCACCTACATAAACATGGTCTGTCACCATTGTGCCAAGTGGAATCCCTTTTTTATTTATTCCATGGAAAGCGGAATATTCTTCAACAATATCATCCATTCCTTTATGAAAAATATTTTCTTCATTCGGGCGATTTTTAACATCGATAATATCCACAAAGAAATGTCTGTCCAAAGCAGAACCTTTTTCCCCGGCGACACAATGAATCGGCCAGATGCCTCCATTCACCTTAAAAGACCTGTTTGCCGGGCTGTGCCAATCAGAAGTATACAACACTTCCATCTCATGCCTGTTTATAAAATTAATAAGGTATGCCACCGCCTCATGACTTCCGCTGCATGCCAATGATCCATCAATAAAATCATATTGGCAATCAACAATCACTAAAGAATCCATACCCGCCTCCTTTATTGCCTGTTTTATTTTATTTTAACAGGTTTCACCAGCCATGTAAAAGTGACTTCCCATTAGAGAATATATCCTTGCCAAGTTTTTTCTGTTTCTTGCGTCAATTCTTTTTTATGGGTATACTTTGTAAGTACATCATTATTGAAATTTTCAGTTAAGGAGATGGAAGATTTGGACTTTATTACCACCCTCGCTTATTTTCTGAATGTAGGCGTATTCAGTGCTGTTATCTCTCGTTTTTCCGGTGCGCCTATATCCATCCTTGTATGCTGTGCTGTTCTCTACGTTGGTGCTACACCTTTGGAGACAATCGGCATAATGCTTACTTATCTCGTATTTATGCGTCTGACTATTTACACACAGAAAAATCGGGTAAATTTCAAAAAGATGGAAGTATTTCCGGGATGGAAAATTATCCCTGCAATTGCCCTTATTTTAATTTCTCTTATTCTCTATCCCTTTGCAGGTCTCGCTATTTTCCTTCTCGTATTCATGGCTGAAGTACTGGCAAAGATGCGGATGAAAATCCCAGAAGAACGCCGTATGGAAAAAGGCGAACTTATGCCATACATCATCGGCGGCGCAGTCCTTATGACGCTGTCCATGGTTGCTGTAAAATTTATCCCGGAAACTCTTTATTATGGATTGGGCGGTTTTGTTATCTTAGCCCTCTGTGCATTCTTCTGGTGGGTCGGTAATGACCGCGATCGTTTAGCTTCCGTTTGGGATAAGATCATTCTTGCCGCTTTCATTCCTGCCGGTCTCTATGGTTTTGATATGGCTGATTGGATTGACGACCTGAAAAGAAATGTAAATCCCACACGTCTTGCTTATAATCTTCCTTTCGTATTCCTCCCTGTTTTCTTTATCGCTTTTCTCATGGCAAATATCCTTTTCGGTATTTTTTCCCTTTCCGGTATGGTCATTGTATTCTTTTCCGCTATCGGCCTGCGCATTTTCGGCTACTATGAAATGAGCGGCAAAGGTAAGACAAACCTAATCGCTGTAGGTATTACTGTACTGGTGGCTCTTCTCCTGTTTCTCACCGCACCGATACCGATTGGTATTACACACACAGTAGATGCGTTCCTTAAGCAAAATCAATATGGTTTCACGGGATTACTGAATATGTTCTAAGTGTCTTTAAAACGAAATATTGCCTCATGCTCTTATGCATTTCATCGAATAATATTTTTGATCTTTATTACCATATTGCAGAAATAACTGACTGATTTATTTTACTATTTTCCATATTCCAATTAGAAAAAATATTCCTTGCTCCATTTTCTGAAACGTTATATTTAACCAAAGAAAAACCGGCGTCTCTTCATTAAAGGCCTGACCTTGACAAGAGACATCCGGTTTTATTTCATTTTCTCGGTTTCCATGCTTCTACTTTGACGGAACATGACGGACATACATCAGCCAGAAAACAAGTTTCACAGCTCGGTCTGCGTGCATGACACACACGGCGTCCATGCCATATGAGCCAATGGTGCGCATTGGACCAGTTTCTCATGGGGATAACCTTCTTCAATCCTTCCTCCACCTGATCAGGGGTATCACCGACAGACAATTTTAATCGATTTGATACACGGAATACATGAGTATCCACGGCGATGGCAGGATAGCCGAATGCCACACTTCTTACCACATTTGCTGTCTTGCGCCCTACACCGGGAAGCTTCACCAGTTCATCAAAATCTTCCGGTACTTTTCCGCCATATTTCTCAAGAAGCATATGACACATACCTAAAAGATTTTTTGCTTTTGCCCTGTACAGTCCACAGTCATGAATTTCTTTCTCTAACTTCGCCTGTGACAAAGCCCCCATCTTTTCAGGCGTGTTTAACCTTGGAAAAATACGATCAGTAATAGTATTCACACGCTTATCTGTACACTGCGCTGACAACACGACTGCTACAAGAAGAGTAAACGGACTGCCGTAAGTCAGCATCGTTCCTTCGTTTTTGTATACATCGGAAAGCCTTCGGAGCTGCTCTGCTTTAACTGCCTTCGTTACTCTCATTTTAATTCCTCAGCAGATAATCATGGGCCGTCAGCGCTGCAACAGCTCCCTCACCGGCAGCAATGATAACCTGCTTATTCTTGTTATCTGTCACATCGCCGGCAGCAAAAAGTCCCGGAATATTTGTCTTTCCTTCTTTATCTGTAATGATTTCACCCAAAGAATTCGTAATGACATCTTTCGGTAAATAACTATTATTGGGGATTCCGCCTGCTTCCACAAATACACCATCTACAAACAATTCTATTTCTTTTTCATCCCTCTTATTTTGCACAATGAGAGACGTGACTTTCCGTTCACCATTAATGCGAAGTGGAATATATTCCATAAGCACTTCAATATTTTCTTTTTCATACATACGCTTTACAATAATTTCCGCAGCGCGAATACGGCTTCTCACAAGAAGATACACCTTTTGTGAAATCATGGACATTTCAATGGCTGCCTGTATAGCACTGTCTCCGCCCCCCACAATCGCAACTGTCTTATTTCTATAAAAGGGTCCATCACAAGTCGCACAATAACTTACCCCGCGGCCAGTATATTCCATTTCACCGGGGATATCAAGAGTACGGCTCTTTTTGCCTGCAGTCACAATAACAGTCTTCCCCTGAAAGCTTTTTCCATCATCAAGCTGTACTTCAAAGGAACCATCTGCCAGATGCTTCAGTACCTTTACACCTGCAGTAACAAAATTAACGGGATACTGACGGACATGATTTTCCATCTTCTCCGCCAGTTCAATCCCCGTGATAGACTGGAACCCTAAATAATTTTCAATTTCATTGGTCAGCATCATTTGCCCGCCGATATCAGTAGATACAAGTGTTACGGACAATGCTTTTCTTGCTGCATAGAGAGCGGCATTCAATCCCGCAGGACCTCCACCAATCACAAGTACATCAGATATTTCCATGATATTCCTCCTCTATCTATTTACATCTAATTTTATTAATCTTATTATATCGTTTTTTATCGATATGATCAATTCCCTTTTTCTGTAAATTTAGTTTTTTTATAACCGATAAATTCACGGAGAATCGAGTTGTCAGGAACAAAATCATCTGATAATTCGCGAAAAGGCTCAAAGAAATGAATTAGTCTCTGCGCCTCCGGATAAAGCGGATTTCCTTTTTTTATCCTCTCCAGCATGGGCCGTGTCATTTTCTTGAGAACAGGAAGCTCATAGATAAGGGCGGAATTGAATACGCGATCCGCCCGATTTTGAAAGGAAAAAATGTTCTCTTCTTCTCCCCGGCGTACTGACTTCCAAATAGACAGCGTATCTTCAGGACTGTGCCCCCTGTATTGGACATCCCGTACCATACGACGGAGCAGACGCGTATCGGACGTAGAAATGCGGTTATGGTTATTGATATTGATTTGTGTCAATGCCGATAAGTATATGCGCATTTGCTGGTAACCGGGAACAAAGTAGGTCAATTTAGGGTTAAGCGCATGCAGTCCTTCCACTAAAACAGGCTGGTTTTCCCCGAGTCGGACAGGTTCATCATACCACTCTTTTTTCCCTGTAATAAAATTGAATCGTGGCAGCTGAACCTCTTTCCCTTCCAAAAGATTTATCACTGTTTCCTCAAAAAGGGAAATATCCATTGCCTGCAGGTTCTCCCAGCTTTCTCCTCCCATTTCATCGCGATTCCTAAAATAATCATCAAGAGAAAGCATTACGGGATGAACGCCATTAACCCATAGATGGATAATCAAGCGTTTCATAAAAGTCGTTTTCCCCGATGATGAAGGCCCTGCAATGCATACCAGACGGATTCCAGGATCTTGGCCGCAGATTTCATCTGCTAATTCTGCCAATTTCTTTTCATGAAGAGCTTCTGCTACGGCAATCAGATCAATGATTGAACCTCCGTCAATGGCATCATTCAGTTCTGCTAAAGAATGGCAGCCTATGAGTTCGCTCCATTTTTGGGATTCCAAAAAAACACGGGCAAACAAAGGCGTTTCTTCCTGTACTTTAATCTCTTTTTCCCCGGGATCAGGTACATGGAGAAGAAACCCCGGTGCATATGAAGACAAATGAAAGATTTTCAAAAAACTCATGTCCGGCAGCATGGGACCAAAGAAGTAATCAATAAAAGTACCACATTGACTTACACTAATTTCTTTGATCGGCATTTGTGTAACCAGATCTGCATCCGCCTTCCGCCCTTTTAAGCGCAGAAAAGCTTCTGCTTTGGAAATCCCCACAGTCAGCTGCGTAATATCTCTTCCTTCTTTTACGATTTCTTCCATCTTATAACGAAGCACATCCAATTCCTTTTGAAGAGGCACATGTCCATCACTGAATTCACAGTAAAGCGCTTTCCCTAAAGCATGCTTCACTGCTACTTCTATTTTCCCGCCATATACTTCTTTCGCAGCAATAGCAAGCAGCATAATAAGAGATCTTTGATAGGCACGGTGAGCCAGAGGAGAACCAAGAGGAATCCATTTCACATCAGTATCACCGGTAAAGGGCGTTTGGAAATCAATAATATCCCCTTCACAGTCCGCCAGCACTGCCGTTTCAGGATCACGGCCTCCGGAAACCATATTCCATAAATTCTGTGGTGTTGCCCCCTCAAATAATTCATATGCCTTCCCCTCACAGGTAATATGCATTATCTTCCCTCCTTTAATTTTCGATCCGGTTTTCCTTTAGGATACCATAAATTAAAAAAAGATGACGATTTACAAAATGATATCCTTTATAAAATCAGCGATTATCTTCCTTAATACAAACAATATAAAACAGGCCCGCCCTATAAGTGCAAAGGTCATGCCTGTCTGATGCCCTATTATCGAAAATACTTTATTTTCCAAATTCGCTTTTTCATATATGCCGCCAGTAAATGGCAAATCCCATGACGAACCAGATGATTCCCGCCAGAAGATATACCTGCCAGATGACTGAATAATAACCGTCGCCGCAATAAGAGATCCTGCCATATTCCCAAGCTGCTGCGCTGCGAAAGTCAATCCAAACACACGTCCATGAAAAGATCCGGGTGCATACTTGACAAGTGCTAGATTAAGTGATGAATTAAGACCGATTATGAAGCAGCCCGCAAGAAACTAGCATGCTGCACCCCCCCAAAAATATTATCGAGAACCGCCTGCAACATCGTGATGGCACCTGTAACAGTAATTATCATGGCAAAATAATATCCATTATTCCGTCCAAAACCTCTCCACAAAGCCGTCGTTAATGCGCCGGCTATACCACACCGGCACTCATGATGGCTCCTGCAGCAATTTTCTCATTTTCCCTTCTTTCTGCTTCCAATTGTATCATTTGACTGTTTCCATCCACGCCACAGCGTCATCCATCATATTTGTTGTCACAAAATGTCCCAGTCCGGGATATTCTATTTTTGCCCCGGCACCGCCTGCTTTTTTAAAAGTATCAAAAAAATGTGCCTGCGCCCGCGGATCGACAGAAGTATCACACTCCCCATTAATCAGCAAAAGAGGACATCTTTTTATATCAGATAAATGATTTAAAGGATTTCTCTTTTCCAATTCTTCATAAAGTGTCCAATTTCTCCCAAAAGAAATCCCAAAACGCGCCTGCATGAATAAATGAGATAATTCCCAGTCACCGGAACCGTTAAAAGAAACAATCCCCCGCAAATGAGCGGAATGCGACGCGGCAATTCCCAATACAGACAGACCTCCCATAGAATGTCCCATAAGAAAAGGCTTTTCATATCCACAAGAAAAAATTCTTTCATATAAAAAAGGAAATTCTTCCACATTGCTAAAAATTGTTTTCCAAAAAATATCATATCCCTCAGATGTATAATAATCAGACAGTGCATGGCGTTCTCCATGGTTTACCGCATCAGGAATAAAAACTGTATACCCATGAACGGCCAGGAACGCCGCCCGATTGACCTGCAATTCTCCCTTGCTGCTCCAGCCATGATAAAAGATAACTGTCTTTCCAGTTTCCCGTATGGGATAAACCACATAGCAGGGAATCGATCCATATTTTACCTTTTCTACTTTCAGCTGCATCATGATTCCTCCTTTAATTCAGGATAAAACCTGTCAGTCCACTTCCACCGATTATGCAGCCAAAACCAATCTTCAGGATGTTTTTTTATCCAATTCCCAAGTCTTTTATTGATATCATCAGTTATCTGCCGGACGGATTCTTTCTTTCCTAAATTTTTGTCCGCATAGATAGGATCTTCAACAATAATTTCGTAAGTATAATCCGTAAGTTGATGCATGAATGCCATAAGGACAGGACGGCCTGTCATAAGTGCAAAATGAGCAGGTCCTGTAGGCGTCAATGTCTTTTGTCCAAGAAAGGGAGAAATAAGTCCTGTATCCCCTGGATCCTGATCACAAAGAAGCCCCACAAAATACCCCTCTTTCAAACGCCTCAACATATCTCGGACACCGGTTTTGTATTCTACCGTCTGTCCAGGAATGGACCTATACTCACGAATAAATTTGTCAAAACCTTCATTCGACTGTTTCATCCCCACTGCAAGTATAGGATACCCGTAAAGAGCAAGCGCCGCCCCTTCCAGTTCCCAGTTGCCGCAATGATTCCCCGCAATAATACAGCCTTCCCCTGAAGCAAGAATCTCATCAAGTTTTTCCTTTCCTTGAATAACCACATAGTCGGAAATATTTTTTTTATTCAACAAAGGAAACCGGAATACGGACATCCCGATAGTGCCGAAACGGACTGCCGCCGCCTTAGATATTTCTTCCGCCGTTTTTACATCCTTCGTGATGTTCCCACGAAAGATATTTCGCAGTGCCAATTTTTTTCGACGGTTGGGGATAAGCATCCAAAAAAACTCGCCCAAAATATGTCCCATTTTTACCGCACTGCGATCAGAAAGACGACAGCAAACACGGCTCAGAAATTTCAATAATTGATAACTCCCATTCATATATATCCTGCCTGACTTGTAATAAAAAAAGATGCAGATGCACCTTTTCGAAAATAACAAAGAACCCTTGTAACAGAATATCTGATTATAATTTGATACCCTTTTCAGTGAGCAGCTTTTCCAAACGGCGCATCTTTTTCATCAACTCTGGAAGACGAGTCACCATGATTTGTTCCCGCCCCCATTCTCCGTGCGGCCGAGCCGGATATCCTACATAAGTTCCCGGAGTTTCGATATTTCCTACCACGCCGGTTTTTCCTCCAAGTACCACATGATCCGTAATATTCACATGTCCCGTGATTCCTGTCTGTCCTGCCAGTACGCAGGAATCACCAATCTTCGTGCTCCCTGCGATTCCAACCTGCGCAATAATAAAGCAATCTTCTCCAATTTCTACATTATGTCCCAAGTGAACCAGGTTATCTACTTTCGTACCACGGCCGATTACGGTGTCATTCATCGCCCCATTATCTACGGCACTGCCGCTTCCCACTTCCACATCATCTTGCAAAACCGCTTTGCCAAGCTGCCGGATATGGGTATGATGACCTGCCGCATCCGTAGAAAACCCGAACCCTTGTCCACCAATTACCGCATGGGCACGAAGAACCACACGATCTCCAAGAATACTGTTCTCATGAATCACTGCGCCTGGATTCAACTCACAATTCTTACCAATTTTCGAATTCTTACCGATATATACATAAGGATAGACGACAGTACCGCTTCCGATTTCTGCACCGTCATCCACAACAACATACGGCATAATCGTTACATGCTCGCCAATAACCGCTGTTTTACCAACTACTGCCGTAGGATGAATTTTACCGTCATGCTGTTCTTCAGGATGATATAATTCAATTAATTTCCCAAATGAACGTCGACAGTCTTCCGTTACAATCAGATTCTTCGTGTATTTTGCAGGGAGGGCATCCACCAAAATAACACCAGCCTGCATCTCTTCGATATGCTCAGCGTACAAACCTCTTGCAAAAGTCACATGAGACGATCCCGCGCTCTCTGCACTGCGCACATCATCAATAACTACTGCAGGATCTCCGTACAGTGTGCCACCGACAATTTTCGCCAGTTCTCCGGCTGTTTTTTTCATATTAATCCTCATTTTTTATCTGTTGATGACGGGTCGGATACACCATTCAATTTTTTTAACACTTCATCAGTAATATCTACTGCGCCGGCAGGAACAACCCGCTTGTGCATAACGATGCCTATATTCTTTTCTTTTGCAACAGCCGCGCTTTGTGTTTCCACCATTGACTGGATCTGTTTCTGTTTGCTTTGTACAAAAATCATTCTCTCCTGCTGCGCTTCCTGTACCTTTTTCTGCATATCTTCATCAGACAACCCCGCCTGTGAATCTGTTGTCAATCTATTCTGTATTTCCGCATTCTTATCTGTAATTTCTTTCTGGATCGCCTGGATCTTCGCGGAATCCTGCTGTACTTTCTGTACATCAACCACAGCCACTTTGTTCGCACTTCCGCATGCAGAAACAGCAGCAGCTGCCATAAGTAATCCAATGCATGCTAACTTACGTAATATAGTCTTTCTCATTTATCCTCCTGCTTGCCCATAGCGATAATTTTTCCGGCAATATCACCCGTTACATCTTCCGCGCTGATATTCGCGCGATACTGTGTAAATATCATAGTCAGGTGTTTCTCAGAAGCGACACGCCCCGCTTCCCGTCTGATATCTTCCATCATTTTTTCTTTTAAAGCAGCAATTTCCTTTTGCTTTGCTTCCATTCTGTCTTTCCACTCGGCATTAAATTCCTCAGGTGCTGCCAATATTCCTTCAGCACCAATTGTTTTCATCGTCTCCGCCCGTTTTTTATCCAAATCTGCTTTAATTTCAGCAGCCTGTTCATCGGCATACTTTTCTAATTCGGCACTTCCCTTTTCCCGTGCTGAATTCATCTTTTCCACGTCCTCCGGCAACCAGCCGTTCATGGGATATCCGCCTTGAAACGCACGAGAGCTTAAAAGTTCATGAAGCTCTTTTTTAATCTGCTCTTTTTCGTCACCCCTTACACCGAGAACGGTCAGTTTCATTTGAAGATTAGCCATACGGGCTCTTTCTTCCGCAGTCAGATTATCAACAGAAAAAACACCTTTTTCTTTATATTTCTCAGATAATTCCGAATAAAGATCTTGAATTTTACGATTCAATTCATCTTCTTTGGTCTTAACACGAATTTTCAGCTCATTCTCGGCTGCCAGCCGATCGCTTTGATCTTGAACGGAAGCTCTGATTTTAGATTGCTGAGAGGCGACACGGATAATCCGCTGCTGTTCATTCTTATATTTCTCCACCAAATGGCTATATTCTGTCTCCAGCCGAAAATATTCGCTGTACTTAGGATGAGATTTCACGAGAGTTTCCAAATCGGCCACACCATATACCGGATGAGGTGCGGTCTGCTCCGCCTTTTTCGTCCCGCAGCCGGCCAACGTAAGCCCCACACCTACAAAGATCATTGCCAGTACCTTTATCAAGCGGCTATTTCTTCTCATGGACTCTTACCGTTATTTCGTGGTCGATGAATCTGTCTTTGCTGCATCCGTCTTAGCAGCATCAGCACTCGCGGATGTTGATTTTGCCAGAGAATCACTTACATCTTTTGTAATATCTGTTCCGCCATAAATAACTGCTGCTTTATCTACCACAAGAGAAAGCCCTCTCTTGGAAGCAACAGATTTAACCGCCCCCGTTACTTGATCCGCCATTTCTTTTTCGATAGAAGTACGTTTCTGATTGAACTGCTGCTGCATATCGGCAAAAAGTTTCTCTTTTTCAGCATCAGTCATATTTTCTGCTTTTGCATCAAAATCTTTCTGCATTTCATCCGCCGTTTCCTTCAACTTTTTCTGGTAATCTAATGCAAGCGTCCCATTATCGGAAATTACCTGACGCTGATCGACGACCCCAATATCGGATGTAGGGGCGGCATTGGCGGTATCCCCCATAGAAACAATTGCCATGATACCGACAGATGCGATAAATACACCTGCCAGCGCAAACGAAAAGATTTTCACATTTTTCTTATTTCCAAGTGCTGTCATCATAATAAACCACTCCTTTTACAAATTGGCAATAAGCCGCAGCCATTTGCCTTCTTCTTCATTATACACATATTCAAGAGTTATGTAATTATGGATCTTGTAAGAAAGTCCATATTCACTCTCTTTTTTCCCAAAATCATGATCATACCGCAGGGCAACTTTTTCACCAAAAGGCACACGTGCAAATACATGATTGGCACTTTCCATAAAATCGTACTTATACCCTACCTCAAGAATATCTCCAAAACGATGCTGCCAGCCGCCATAAACATTCCACTCCATAGGACCGGGATACAGCTGTACTTCACCGAAAAGAATATCATGCTTCCCCATATAATGCCCAAGCATACCACGGAAAGCATAATTTTTATCCCCATCACGCCCTGTATCCAGCCAAGCTTCCGTCTTAATAATCCAGTGATCTGTCAGAGCGTCCACTTTTAAAACGGAATCCGTTCCTGCCGACAAATTTGTCTCTACATCTATCTCATACTTTTTGATAAAAGAATCCTCTAAAAGAATTTCCTTCATATGATTGGAAATGTCCTGGCTGTGCCGAGCCACGAAGCTCACGGGAAGTCCCTCCAATCCTTTCATCGCTTCTTCTGTCCGGCTGGCTGCGCGGAAAAGCAGAATCCGCGGAATCGTCGTTTTATGAAAGGACAAGACGCTGCTTCTCACAATCTCCCCTTTAGGAATCAGAAATATGCGTACTTTTGTTTCCTTGCCTGAATGAACCTCAAACTTCGCATCAAACTCAGGAAGAATCTGTTTCATCAAATCCTGTCCTGCAGACTGGGAGACACTTTCCGCCCACCCCACGGAATCCACGGGAAGACCGGTCAGTAATTCCGTCATAAGCACCGGTACGGAAGTCGTGTCTTTTTGGACATACTTCGCCGCTTCTTCTGTTAAATTCCCATAATCAATTTCTGTACTGACAGTTCGTATAATTTCCCCTACCGGCTGTAACTCCACAGAAATCGATGTATGTTCTCCATAAGCCACCTGCAAATCACTTACCATATACCCGATAACGACGCGATTAACAATATCCGCCAAAACTTTATTGTACTGAACCGCGTTCAGACGGAAAATATTTTCCTCCTTTCCCACAAAAACACGGTTCCCAATAGCAGAAATGCTGGATTCTATCCGTTTTCTCACAGAATCAGGAACTTCGCCCTGCATCGTTGCTACGGATACACCTACACTTTTTATGGGCGCCGCATCCACATTATGCGGCAGAAAAACAAAGCATGCGAGCAACCCCACGCCTGCCTGCACAACTGCTTGTCTCCGTAAAGAAGGAATCATTTCCCATCCTTATCCTGTGATTAAAACTGTGTTCCGAAACTAAAGTGGAACTTATTTCTGTCACCATGCCCATAATCAAGACGGATCGGCCCGATAGGCGTCTGAAGACGAAGCCCGACACCCACAGAGAAATTAAGAGAGTTGTCATCCTTATACCACGGAATCTTTCCTTCATCAATCCCCCAAGTCGAACCCATATCGGTAAATACGACCCCCTGTACCTTCTTTGCGATGGGGAAACGGTATTCCAAAGTAGCGGCATACATTTTACTTCCCTTAAACTGGTCATCTTCATAACCGCGGAGTGTGTTGGAGCCGCCTAAATCAAAAAGATTACCGTAAGATACATTACCGTCAATATAACCTGCCATTACACGGAGTGCAAGAATATGTCCATTACCGAGTCCTTTGTAAAAACGCCCCTCCGTGGTGAACTTGTAGAAGTCATAATTTCCGCCAAGTCCGTGTCCGCTCCATTGTGCTGAAAAGGACAAACGTCTGCCCTTGCTGGCATTGAAGTAATTATCACGATTATCATATACATGGGTAAATGTCAGGCTGTTCGTCCTGCCGAAATTATCAAAGATAGCTTTTCTCCATTTTGCTTTTGTAGCGGCAGTTTCTTTGCTCGCACCACTTCCCCACTGAAATCCGTCTTCATCTTCATAGGATTCCTTTACAGATTCAAAGTTCAGATAATTGGTGCGGTATTCATCACTGACACGCCCCCAGGTAAGATTCCATCCTTTTCTTCTCTTATCGTATTCTGCAATAGTATCACCATCTGCATTATAATCATCGTATTTATAAACTCTGTTGAAAATAGAAGCACCCAGGGAATCACCGTTGGAATTGATCCATGGTTTCGTATAGGACAGCTGATAATTTTTACCATGCCCTGCTCCGCCAAATTCCCAGTGAAGATTTACTTTATCACCGGTTCCGCGGAAATTGGTATCTCCCAGTTCGAAAATACCGACCATGCCGTCAGAATCAGAGTACCCCGCCCCGACAGTAACAATCCCGGTCTTCTGTTCAATAACATCAATTTCTACAGATACGTTATGGTCTCCTTCCGTACCGGGAAGAAGCTTCATATTTACATCTTCAAAATACCCCAAATTATAAAGACGTTCCATGCTGCGGCTTGCAAGGAATTTATTAAAAGGCTGCCCTTTCTTGAATCGTAATTCGCGAAGAATAACCTTGTCTTTTGTCTTTTCATTGCCTACAAGCACTATGTTTTCAATCTTACCTTCAGAAATTGTTATATGCAGTGTTCCGTCAGGGGTTACCTGCACATCAGGAACAGAAACAAGAATGTACCCCTGTTTCAAGTACATGTTTTCAATTTCATGTATTTTCTGATTAACCAGGACAAAGTTCAATACGCTGTCCTGGGGAATATTCATGATATTTCTCAGATATTCATCAGTAAAAATAGTATTCCCCGTAAATTCCACATGATGGACAACCGGATTAGATACCAGTTTGTAATCAAGCTGCACGCCCTCCGGAATTTCGGAAAAAGACGGAGAAATCTGGGAAAATACACCTGTGCTGCCAAGGGATGCCACATCATTTCTTACACTTTCAGCAGAAACAACACCACCCGGTTTGCTCTGCAGCAAAGGATACAGTTTCGGTTTGACTTCTCCAGGAACACCTTTGAAATCGACAGCAGTAATCGTTTTACCCTCCTGCGAAGCAATTGCCGCATCATCTTCTGCTGACAAATACAGGGATGCATCGCCCACAGCCACTGTCTGTTGAGACTGCTCCACCGCAAGGGCATCCGCCTTCCCTATTTCATTGGAAATTTCCCTTTCACCTGTGGCCTGTCCACTTTTTACATCAACCATGGAGCTCTGGGACATATTATTTCCGCTCCCTGCCATCTGCGGTGCTTCCGCAAAAACACTGAACCCTGAAATAGAAATCAGTACTGCAGATACGAGCAAAGTCTTTCTCCGTCTTGAAGTAATCATAAATATCCTCCTAAATTATTTCTTGCTTAGATTTATATTATATCAGGACTGCCCCCTTAAAGCACGTCCTGCTTCGCCAACTACGCTTTGAATCTCACTTTGCGACATAACGGGAAGTACGGGCGCAGGCGCTTCCGTCTGTATACTTTTCGTCGGTACCGGATCCGTATTAGATGATTCAGTTGCCGCCACGGTCGGCTGTACCGTTTCTGAAAGCACCAGATTTTTATCTTCCGGCACTTTCGGCACTTCTTCTTTTGAAACAGTTGTTTCCCGGGATATCACAGGGGATTTATCCGCATTTGCAGAAAACAGATTGCTAAATCCAATAAACAGGACTGCCGCGGCTGCCATGGCGGAAAGTCGGATTCCCCACTTCTTTGCTTTTTCATGAGGATGTGTTTCTTTCAGCCGCTGCATTTCCGCCTGCGCCATCATTAAATTTAACTCACCGGAAATGTCTTTATTATTCGAATAAGAATTTTCCGCTTTATCGAGCCATCTTTTTACAGATTTTACCCGTTTCAGTTTATCGCCAGGCATATATTTTCCCCCTTATATAAACATAATCCGGTTTTTATATGTGGTTATAAACATCAATTATTGCCTAAACACGCCATTCCTCTATCAATTTCTTCCGTTTTCTGAATTTTTCAGCATGAAATCATATTGTATCGATTTTCACTATTTACGTTCATGCATTAGCTTGGAAAGCATACCGCGAAGGCGGTGGATTCCGCGTTTTTCAAGGCGATACACATAAGCCGTACTTACGTCCATCTCATTGGCAGTTTCAGCTACCGTTTTTTCCTTCAGATACACACTTCGGATAACATCCTGTTCTTTCATTGGTAATCGATTGACGGCCATCGAAACAGCAGAATGCAGAGAATTTCTGTCAGTAATTTCAAAAGCCGTATCGGGTGCAACCTGCAGTGTAAAAAGTTTTTCTTCCTGTTCTTCCCCCATAAGAATATCATTCTGGCCTTTCCGTAAGAAGTCCAGCATTCTTCCTCTGATGCGATGAATGGCATATAAAGAAAATGCAACGCCCTGCTCAATATCAAATTTTTCAGCGGCTTCCATAAGCCCGACTGTCCCTTCCTGAATCAAATCCAAAAGCACGGTTTCCTGCACAGGATACTTTGTCGCCTCTTTGAACACAAGAAGCTGGTAATGCTCTATCAGTTTCTGACGTGCCTCCAGTTCCCCTTCATTCTTATAGGCATCCCAGAGCCGTGCTTCTTCTTCACGGGACAGCTTCCCTTCTTTAGGGAGGGAATTTATGTACTCTGATAACATTAGACTCTCCTAAAATTTAAACTTCCAATCCGTACCGATATAACTATCATGTTCGTTATTATACCATGAAGAAATACCTATGTGCGAATTTAAATCATAATGAAATCCGATACTTGTTTGATTATTATTAACACCGGTCGTCGCAGTGAGCATAAAATTATTGAACAAGTATTTCCCTATTTTAATATAGTAATAGTTGTCATTATTTACTGTTCTGCTGTCATAATAATCAGTCAGGCTTGATGTAATACTGATCATATCAAGCCCAATGGTTTCTTTAAAGAAATCCTGCACACTGTTTCCCAAAACCATTGTCAAACCCGCATTGAAAAGTGCACCTTTTATAGCTTCGGTATTATCGCCTTCCGGATTAGCATGTAATGTCAGAAGCATGAGAATTTGGGAATCGTTCAGATATGGTTCACTGTGAAACTCTGTTTTCAGATTACCGGGAATTCCATCCATTTCCGCTGTAATATTGTAACTTCCTACTTTTGTTGTTCCTTTCATATGGATTGCGGGAAGGATATTTCCCTGCTCTCCATTCCAAGCCGCATATCCCGAAGAAATATTAAACTCCGTCATATTGACTTTAACGGTACCTTTTTCTACATTGACCTTCCCTATGACAGCAGGTGCACTGACAGGACCTTCTGCTTCTATATTTCCTGTCAGTCGCAAATCATAAAGAGAGCTGCTTTTTGCCCTGACATTATCCCCGACAAGGACATCCAGCTTTATCAAGGCCGGTATGGATGAACTGCCTGAATCTGAGAGCAATGTAAGCGGAAATTCAACAAGCGCATCATGAATGTGAATATTACCTTCAATCCCCGGTACGTCCATCACTTCACCAAGGCCAAAATCAGCATCTAAAGAGCCTTTATAGTAATCAGAATGTATATCGGGCGCATGGAGATGCGCTTCTCCATTATATGCAATAATAGCACCACGATCCCATTCCAATCCGCCTTTTACTGAGGATTTCCCCGTCCCAAAAATGGCATTCCCCTCCACAGTTGCGCTCTTTCCATCAAATTTCACATCCATATTTAAAGGAAAGATAGGATCGTGTAAAGTAAGCAATTCTATCCGTCCATTCTTTACGGAAACATACCCCCTGAGTTCCGGATCATCCCAAGCCCCTGATACCTTCACATATCCTTTGATCGGGCCCTCTGCTGAAGTTACCGGATTAAAGAACAGTGCCAGCGCATTCATATCTGCATGATCAAGATTGATATCTAAATCCAATGACGCCGCATTGGCGGAAGAAACACGCGTAAGCACATTAACAGGTATGGATCCTTTCATGCTTGCTTTATACGGATTTCTCCTTGCAAGAGCCTGGGAAATATAGATTACATCCCCTTCCGTATTCCCCATAAATGAAATATCATCAAAAGCATAGCCATTATAAACCGGATGATCAATACCTACAGAAAAGTCAATTTGCGGATTTTCTTTTGTGCCCTTTAAATCGACTGCTGCGGTCATTTTTCCATCTAAAGTTATATTTTCTTTCTCTGTCACCCGGGGTATCCAAGAAATGTCCATATTGCTGGCGGCCGCCTGAATATCAAAATCACCATTACTTGACATCCCGCCCTGAGCAGCTAAAATACCCTCTCCTACAGGAATATACAATTTTCGTATAGAAAGTGCGTGGTTTATATAAGAGAAATCTATATCGCCTTCTCCCAGAACAGCATTTGCCAACTGCCCCCCATTCACTTTCGCACGAAATGTAATATTTGGGTCCTCCATTGTGCCGCTAAGAGACATCCCGCCATTTACAGTTCCGCTGATATTAGAAATCGGTAACCCCAAAAACCGGACAACCTCTGATATATCCCAATCATGAAATTCCAAATCGCCCGCTATAATTCCCGACTCTTCATTATATAGGCCTTTCCAGTTAAAAGCCCCTCCTCCTTGATGAAAATCCCCATCAGACACGGACAGTATATGATTCTCATATTGAATCCCCGCAGAAAGACTGCCAAGACGACCTTTCCCGATTTGAATTTCACGGCTCTGTGCCATTCCTGTAAATGCGGGATTATCAGTCGTTCCGGAAACATGACCTTTCAATGTGGCTTTCCCGTTGAACCCCTTATCAGGCAAAAGCTCACCTACATCTATATCTGTCAGTGTGACATCCATATTCAGCGTATCTCCGATAATACTGCCATTAATCAAAGCCGTCCCGTCATAAATATAGGCTAACCCGTCCTGAATGGTTATCTTTCCATCATCATAGGAATATTTCCCTGATACACTTTGGAATAATTGCCCTGCAACAGATCCGTCCCATGCAAGAAAGTCCCCCGACACGGATGGTTTTTCGGATGTTCCGGTAACATTCACTGTATTTTCAACCCATCCGGTAACAGGATATGACATACCTGCCATTTTCAGAATACTTTCTATACGAATTTTTTCACTTTCAATTCTTAAATTTAATTCGTGCGGCGTCTCTAATCCGACTGTCCCCTTTATATGATGACTGCCTTCCCCGTTTTTCCACACGAGAGAATCAATCCTCAAACTATCTTCCGCTCCGGTAAGATGTCCGTCTATAGTATCAAAAGCGGCATTATATATATGCCCGTCACGGGCATGAATCTCCCCTGTAAAAGAAGGAAGCGACTCTGACCCCGTAATCCGCATATCAAAAGAAGTTCTCCCCGCAAGATTTATATCGACGAACTCAGAAAACTGCGCCATATCTAAATTCGTCCCCACAGCCCTGATACTCATATCATCTGCAGCATAAATACCATTTATGGAAAATATTCCCTCCCCCGATTGCCCATTCAAATAAGAAATCTCATATGTATCATCATGAGCCGCTATTTCACCGGCAATGGAATCCGCACAAAGCCCATTAACTTCTACACCATCTCCGGTAAAAGTCGATGTCCATCTCCCATTTTTATAAATGCCTTCACCGGTAATAAAAGACGCACTATTCCCATTATATGAAATATTCTGTCCTTTTCCCGCTGCCGTTGCCGAATATAAAGTCATACTTCCATCAAAGTAATTACCTTGGGCAATAACCGACCCGTTTATAATCCCTGATAAATCATAGCCTAAAGGAATATCGCCTGCGGAAATATCCTCTGCAGTTATTTCACCATTAAAATCACCGGTTGAAAAACTGTACTTCCCTTTTCCTGTCACAGTTCCGCCGGCCATATGAATTATCAACGATGAAAGTGCCAGCGTCCTTTCACCATAATCAAAAGCTGCCGATCCGTCTTGTATTAAAACATTCCGGTAACAAACGTCTTTTACAGAGATTTTCCCTGCCAGTACCGGATTGGAAAGACTACCCCCTATATGCACATTTCCTGTAGCATACCCCTTAACGTCTTCCGTTAAAATAACTTTTGATGCATCTAAATAAGAAAAATTCACATTACCACTGATAAGAGGATCTTCGCCTTTCCAATTCATTGCTCCGCTGCCGGCAATAATCTGTCCATTCACTTTCCCTGAAAAATTTTCTATCTGAAGAACCCCATCACAAATATCAAAAAAGGCCGCCACATCCGTAAGAGCATAATTTTCATAGCTCACCGCAGTCTGATCAAGGCGACCTTTTACATGATAAGACAGGACGCCATCACTTCTCCAGATTCTGGCGCCCGTCACTTCTCCCATACCGTTTCTTATATCAAAAGAATGCACCGCTCCCGGCATTTTCTCAATCAGCGGCTTTAAAAACTGTAAAGATGCCGGTTCCGTCTGTATATTTCCTTCAAAATTATTTTCATCTGTATATGACAGATCCCCATCAAAAGGGACTTTCAAAAATTCTCCTGCCAGGGTTCCTTTGATTTTCTCATCTCCCCCCCTGGTAAGATCGCATTCTACCCTTTCAAAAGTGTAGATGTCTCCCGTCTGCGTTTTCACCTTGAGATTCCCGTTTTTCAAAGCTACGGAACCATGAAATTCTCCTGCAGATTCATCAGCAGAGTGCTTAACCAATTCCTGCACGTTCCACTGCCCGTCTTTTCTTTCACGCACAGTCATCATCGGTTCTTCCATAGTGATACCACTCACCACATTAAGAAGATCACCATCATGCATCAGATAATTATATAGAGCACCTGCTGACCAGCTGATTGTCACATTAGCAGACTTTAAAACATCTTTTCCCTCTTTATCCTTTAATTCCACAAAGTCAAAAGACAGATTATACCGGGGATCTAAATCCATTGTACGCCATACAAGTGTGCCATTGATTTTTTCCTTAACAGCATCTTGGATAACAGGCTCTAAATTTTGCACGACAATAGGCCGTATAAGAAGGTAGACCACGGCAAGCGCAAGAAAAATAATTGCACCAATCCCGTTTAACCACCATTTAATTTTATCGTTCAAAATAAACTCCTATCATGGATAATTTTGTGACAATTACTTTTTGGCAGTAAACTCCGGATGGATAACTGCCGGAATCCCCATGGCATTTTCAAGCGTAGCCAAACCGACATTGTAATTATATAATGCGGTAATATGATTTGTCCTCGCCTTATTTAAAGCAAGCTGGGCATCAAGAACATCCAAGTTGATTCCGACACCTGAACGATACCGGACCGTCGCAATCTTGTACGCCTCTTCCGCCTGTTCTACAGCAGCTTCTGTCGCACGGATCTGCTCCCTAGCAGATAAAATGTTTAAATAATCCTGTCTGATTTCAAGCTCTATCGATTCTCTTGCCTTTAATAAGGTTTCTTCCGCAGACTTCAAGCCGGAAGATGCACTCTTAATTTTTGCATCAGTCGTACCACCATCCCAAATACTCCAGCTCACCGTTCCTGTAACAGTCCAATCATCTTTATCCAAACCGCCAAGACCAGCTGTGTTCCAAGAATAACCGCCCCCTACAGCGACTGTGGGCATGTATCCCGCCTTTGCAATACGAACCTGTTCCTTGGCAATACGGACATTATAATCTGCTTTAATCAGTTCCCATCTGTACTTTTGCCCCATGGCAATAGCTTGTTCCAACGTAATATCAAAAGTTGGTTCCGGAAAATCTTTATCAATTGGGTTTAATTTCGTATTCATAGGAAGGCGCATGATATTATTCAAATTCGCTTCCGCTATATCACGAGAGTTTGCCGCTGCAATACTGTTCTGTTTTGCATTTGCAAGAGAAACATTTGACGAGAGAACATCCAGCTTTGCCACAACCCCCGCATCATACTGCTGTTTTACATTAGTCAGGTGCCTATCAAGGTTTGTAACCGATTCCATAGCTACATCCGCCAGTTTAATCATTTCTAAATACTGGTAATATGCCTTAGCCGCTGCAAGCTTTGTTGCAGCTTCCGTTTGGTAAACGTTTATATGAGCCACATCTTCTGCATAACGGGCTGCATCAATCGCGCCTTCTACGGCTCCCCCTGTCCAAATCGGCCAAGATAACGTCAACCCCTGATTATATCCATGATTTGCACCGTAAAATCCTGCACTATTAGCAGAGCCCGCTTTCACCTGGTTTCTTGCCCATTTATAAGATAATGATGGGTTTTTAGCCGCTGCCGCCTGGCTGACTGCAGTTTCCGCCTGTTCCAAAGACAATTCTGCCAACCGGATATCACGATTATTTTGAATGGCCGTAGAAACTGCACCCTTTAAATCTATATCTATATTAGATGTTTCTGCCTTTACCTTTCCCTCGGGCATCATATCATTTAAATTTTTCTGCAAAAGCATATTATCAAAATTTACTTCTTTTGCAGAAACACTCTGTTTCATTTGGGCTTCAATCGCCTTTTCTGTCAGTTTCGGGTCAGTCGACAAACGAAGGCCCTCTCTCGCATCTGCAGTAATACCTGCTGATAAAGCTGACAATAACGCTATTGATAAAATTACACTCTTCTGCTTGTTCATATTTCTCTTCGCCCTTTCCAAAATCATTTTTTAATACGCATAGCCTAATCCGATATATTCACCTCCGCCATGACGACCATGAGGGAATATTGATTGCCCCACCGCATAAATGCCGGGATATGCTTCATAAGCCCCCCGCAGCCTGACAGTTAAATCATTCGGATCAAAGAGATCTGCATCAAATTTCCACTTATCTTTTTTATAGGAAGCCCCGATACCCAATTTATTACGGATAATCCCGCCCCGGATATCGAATTTTCCCTTTTTCTGCCCATACTGCACATTATATACGCTGTCGTTGCCAAAAGACTCAACACCAAGAATTAAAGGGGAATCTCTGCCGATACGAAGCGATACATTGGGAGAAAAATCTTCTCTTTTCGTATTATATAATAATTCGCCCGACACAGACAAACTGCCGCCTGCCATAAGATTGTTTAATTTGTCAGAAACATTTTTTGCATCACCGGAAATTAATCTGGCATTTTCTGAAGCAACTGCCAAATTATCCATGATCTTTCTTGCATCCGCCACTGTTTTTCCATCACCATTCAGCTGGTATAGCATAGAATTCATCTGCGACGTGACACCCTGTATCTGATTGGCAATTTGTATCCCCTGCGCTGTCAATATAGTAAGATTTTCGGAAATAGCGTCAAAGTTGTTTAGGCTTCTCTTGACATTTTTTTGAGCTGCCGGATCGCCTACAATTGTATTGATTCCGTCAAGCATCACCTGCGCAGAAACCATGAGTTTATCCATTTTGTCCATTGCTGCATCAATCCCCGGCGCAGCCTGCCCCTGTACAGTCATCCCCTCACGCAAGTATCCCCGATCCTGATGTCCACCAACGACTTTGACAAACCGTCCGCCCATCACACTGCTGGTTTGGATAGAAAAATTCGCATCCTTTGGGACTTTTACGTCATCATAAAACCGAAGAACAAGCACAGCTTCTCCATTTTCGATAGAAATATGATCTACCATACCCACATCAACACCGGCATAATGAATAGGGTTTCCCGGCTCGATCCCTTCTGCTTCCCGAAAATATGCTGTTACATGAAATCCGCTTTTGCCAAACAAAACAGCACTGCTTAGCTGAATTATAATCACGGAAAAAAGTAAAATTCCGATAAAGGAAAATACTCCTACTTTCGCTTCTTGTGACCATTTCAACTAAATTCACCCGCCCTTACCGTGTATTGTTCTGAAGGCAATCCATTCATAAACTGTTTAACTCTGTAATCCCTCGAGGATGCTAATGCTTCTGCCGTACCGACAGCTAAAAAGGAACCTTTATAAAGAAAAGCCATTCTATCAGCAACCATTTCCGCTGATTTCAGATCGTGAGTTACCACAATGCTGGTGACCTTCATTTCTTTTTGCATTTGTTTAATCAACAGACTAATATCGGTCGCACGAATCGGATCCAATCCTGCCGTAGGCTCATCATATAAAATAATTTGGGGATTTAGTGCAATGGCTCTGGCCAGACTCACACGCTTTTTCATACCGCCGGACAAATCGGCAGGCATTAAATCACCAACATCATCTAAGCCTACTAAATGCAGTTTTCCTTCCGTGATATTCTCTATTTCTTCTTCTGATAAATCGGTGTGCTGCCGAAGACCAAAAGCTACATTTTCCTTTACATTCATCGAATCAAAAAGAGCTGAATATTGAAATACCATTCCCATACGGCGCCGTTCCTCATTCATTTCCCGTTCTGTCAATGACGATATCTCTTTCCCATTGACTTTGATAGAACCGGAATCAGGTTTCAAAAGCCCTATAATCAACTTCAGGAGAGTTGATTTTCCGGATCCTGAAGCGCCGAGGATTACCATGGTTTCCCCATCATAAACCGTTAAATTAACGTCTTCCAATATTTTCCTTTCTCCAAAAGAAAGGCATATATGTTCTACTTCAATCATAGATATCCTCAAAATAAAATAGAAGACAGAAGATAATTAGCCGCAAAAATCATAATTATAGAATATACAACAGACTGGGTTGTCGCCCTCCCGACACCTTCCGCCCCTGCTTCACAGGTCATTCCGCGATCACATCCGACAAGTGCTACAATCATCCCAAATACGACAGATTTCATCACGCCGATATAAAGATCGGAAGGTATACAAAAGACTTCAATGGAATGGATAAAAACATAAGAAGAAACTCCATGAGTCAACGATGCTACAATCATACCGCCAAAAACACCAATAGAAACACCGAATACCGTCAAAATCGGCAGCATCGCCATACATGAGAGTAGCCGTGGAAGGACAAGATAGCCGACAGGGCTGACCGCCATGCATCGAAGAGCATCAATCTGCTCAGTCACGCGCATCGTCCCAATTTCTGCCGTAATAGCAGCACCCACGCGCCCCGCCAAAACAACTCCGCAAAGCACCGGCCCCAATTCGCGCCCCATTCCGATAGCTACAATTGCACCGACAGTAAACCCGGCGCCATATTTTGTCAGTTCTCCCGCAATCTGCACAGAAAGAACCATCCCCGTAAATAAAAGGGTCAACGCTACAATGGGAAATGACAGTACCCCCAAATCAAGACACTGCTTAATCGTTTCCCTAAAACGCAGATGATTTAACTCCTTACATGAGGAATTCAGGAGCAATATTACGGCGCCAAGCTGATGGAACAGACCAATGGTCTTGCTGCCAAGCAGTTCAAAAAATCCCACCGTAACACCTCTTTCTCCTAAACCTACAGGAATCCCTAATATGATACCTCAAAATATAGTTTGATACAATATTTTTGACTATACGTCATTTTTATTTTTTCCCCTTATTCCCGTTATCTTTAGGCCCCGGTGATGATTTTTCCGATTTATTTTTATCAGTATTCTCATTTGTTTTTTCACCGTCAATCAATTTCTTTTCCTCCGTCGTCATTTTGGCAGAAAGTTTTTTATTTGATTTAGCCAATTTTTTCAAAGCAGTATCCCTGTCCGATGGATTCATCACCTTGAACGTAAATTGCCCATCACCATAAATAACATAGTCCGTATCCACACGGCTTTTTGGTGATTCTTTATCAGTATCAAGGCCGGTTCCGCCTTCTTTCTTTTTTAAATCTACCGGATCTTTACCCACCGGTTTGTTTTGAATTTCCGCTTTCACTTTACCATCTTCCTCTTTCGAAACCATGCTGACATCCGGATCAATGATTTCTACCACAACCTGGTTGTTCTGATCTTCTTTCATCAGTTTTCCGTGAAGATCATCAAAATTCTTATAACTGCGGAGACGGCTTAATATTTCTTCCGTTAGATTGTATTTCTGCTGCTGGAGCAGGTACGGTAATGGTACAACACCTCCACCACGTACTTCCAGCACCATATTCCCAAGCGGCTGATCTTCAGGCACATCAAAAGACAAATCTTTATAAAAGACCTCTCCGCGCCAAGGCTGGAGACGAGCACGGACATAAATTGTGTCTCCCGGACTTACCACAACAGGTGATGCGGATGCATCAAGGATTTTTGCTGTGTTCCTTTCCTGCGTCACTTCCATATCCATGGAAATATTTCTAAGAGCATAACTTTCAAACCGGTTTTGTTCCAAAAGTTTCACTATCTGATAAATCTCATCCACACTTCGTTCCGCAATATCGGTAGAAGACCAGTACATGTTTGTCCGGGTAAACGGTTTTTGCTTCATGTCTTTAGGGTGCAAAGTATAAGTAAACTTCACCGTCCCCTGTCCGCGGCGATCCATGGCCGTGCTGATTGCATTATAAACAGATGTAGCAGAAAGCGTAGGCAGCAAGGATTCATTTTGTATCATCCGAACATTTAAATCTTTTTCCACACCCGTATCTTTGTCTTTTACGAACGCATGAAGTGCCACAAAATCCGGAGATGTTCCGCTGATTCCACCGATTCCTGCGCCACGGTCCTGATTTACTGTACCAATTTCTGCGCCTACAGACCCCAATTTAAAGGGAATATTCTTGCTTGGAATTACAGTAAATATGTAAGAATTATGCATGAAATAACCGGTATTTCCCCGGCTCATGAAAGGATGCCCAAAAGCAAGCATTTGGTTTCCATCTACATAAGTAACCGTTCCAATCGCCCCTAATTTCAAATCTCCTGTCACCAAAGAAGCCGCCACTGCACCACCCGCCTCAAGCGGTCTTGCAACGGTATCCTGATCCACGGAGACGGCCGAAAAAGGAATCATATGGAAATCCTGCATCTTATCAGACAGATATTCCATGCCTCCCGCACTATATCCCGATGCCATAAGCGGCGTATCAATAGGGATTAGATCAGAAGACGGCCTTGGTATATAAGCGGACTTCTTATTATCGGTAAGCCAAAGCTCAAGCATATCTGAAATAGGAGTCACCATACCGATACGTCCCCCCGACTGCGGGAATCCATACGCAATGGCACCCAAAAGTTTTCCGTTAATATAAACCGGACTTCCGCTCATTCCCTGAGCAATCCCTTCCGTCTTATCAATCAGATCCCCCGATACTTTTACAAGGATAAGATCCCCGCCCGTGGCGCCTTTCTGCTTCATTACACCAAGCACATCAACATCAAAGGTCTCTACTTGTGTTCCATGAACGACCGTTTTTGCATATCCATGCATCCCTTCACGCACTTCGGAAACAGGAAGAAATTCTTCTGCTGAAACAGCTGCCCAACCTGCAAACACCAGACATACTGATATAGCCAGTACTTTGTATTTTATTCTAAAACCGGACATTTTAAATTCTCCTAAGATAATCAGCGATATTCAATAACTGCCACGACATCCTGCTTATTCAGGCTTTGTCCTTTAACCACTTTGACTTCTTTAACGACACCATCAGCAGCAGCCCGAGATGCAGGTACCGCTCCGGCCAAAGAAGTCACTGTTACCAACACATCGCCTTCTTTTACGGCAGTTCCCGGTTCAACGACGGATACAACCGTTCCCGCCATAATTGCTTTTTCTTCTACCACCCCGGTAAAAGCGTATACATATGCAGCACCTAAGATACTCGCAGCGGCAATAATCGCCATTCCTATTTTTGTTGAATTTTTCATAATAGCCTCACTTTTATAAAAACTACTTTTTATTTTAACATTTTATAAGTAATTTCACACCTAAAAAAGCGTCCTTTATGAATTAAAGAAAAAGAACCATCCCAAGACAGTTCTTTCCTGCTGTTAATGCAAATCCTGCAATGAATCACGAAAATAATCCATATACTCCAAGGCAGATCCTGCGCCTACTGCATTTACATAAGAGGGATGATCCGCCACATGTGCTTTCATGTCTGTTACTTTCAATACGAGCTCTTTTAATCCTTTCAGCTGCGCTACACCACCGATCAATACAATCCCATGTTCCCGGATATCTCCCAGGATTGCCGGCGGTGTCATTTGTATCACAGAAGTAATACCTGAAAATATCCTGTATAAAATCGGATTCAGCGCCTGGGCAACGATCTCCCCTGTTACAGCAATTTTCACAGGAAGTTCTGTAATTGTTGAGATACCGCAGACTTCACATATACGGGTATCGCGATTTAAATCCCATTCCACGCCAAGAGCCATTTTTAATGTTTCTGCCGCTTTCCGTCCAATACGAATATGGTATTTTTCCAAAATCACATTCATAATAGCTTCATCCATAAGCATTCCCGATTCTGTAGAAAAATGGCTATTTACTACACCATGCCTGGATACGACAGAAATTTTTGTCGATCCGCCGCCAATATCTACAATGAGCACACCTTGCATACGAGCTAATTTTAAACCAAGCCCCATAACTGCCGCAATCGGCTGATCAATAAGTACTGTTTTTCTCGCTCCTACAGCTACAGCCGCTTCAAGAAGAGCCCTGCGCTGTACCTTTGAAATCCCCACCGGCACGCACATCAGTAAACGCGGGTGGAAAAATATACCTTTCAGATAGGACTGGTTAATCAGAGCGTTCATCAGATATGCTGCACTGTTATAATCAATGATTGCGCTGGTTTTAAGCGGGCGTATAAGCTGGAGCCCCTTAGGAAGACGGCCTTCCATTTCTCCCGCACGAACACCATAAGCGAATATCTTTTTAGTATTTTCATTCTTTGCCACTACAGCAGCTTCAGGAAACACAAGACCTTTATTTTTTACATAAATAACTGCATTGGATGTCCCTAAATCAATACCTATATCTTCCGCGCCAAAAGCACCTACCCAATCAAGCAAAAGGGAACGTTGAAGATATGTATTTTTACTTCTCTCCCGTTTAGTCTTCGGTGACACGGACAATGTCAGCTCCTAACCCCTGTAATTTCTCCACAAGACGATCATAGCCGCGATCGATATGGTGAAGTTCCCCAATCTCGGTCTGCCCATGCGCCGCTAAGCCGGCCAAAGTCAACGCTGCTCCGGCGCGAAGATCTGTGGCTCTCACAAAAGCCCCCCGCAGAAACGGTACCCCTCTGATGCTGGCCGTACGGCCTTCTACCTGTATGGAAGCCCCCATACGCTGCAATTCACCTACATGCATAAATCTGTTTTCAAAAACAGTTTCCGTCACACGGCTTAAACCATCACCAATGGTCATCAGCGCCATAAATTGCGCCTGCAAATCCGTGGGAAACCCCGGATAAGGCAATGTCTTAATATCAGTGGAACGTATCTTACCATCACTAATGACCCGGACACTGTCAATATCTTTGACCACTTTTACTCCCGCCTCATTTAACTTCGCAAGCAGTGGTTTTAAATGTTCTGTAAGTACATTGGAAATCAATACATCACCACCGACCATTGCCGCTGCGATCATAAAGGTTCCCGCCTCAATACGGTCAGGAATAACCGTATGGTCTACGCCATACAGCTCTTTCACACCTTCAATGCGGATTACATTCGTACCTGCGCCTTTAATATTTGCACCCATTCCATTAAGAAATGTAACAAGATCAACAATTTCCGGTTCTTCTGCTGCATTTTCAATAATGGTGCGTCCCTTTGCTGTTACGGCTGCCATCAATATATTTTCCGTGGCACCTACACTGGGAAAATCCAGATAAATGGTATTTCCCTTTAATCCGCCGGGTGCCCATCCTTCCACATATCCGTTTCCTACATGAATTTCAGCTCCCATAGCCTCAAAAGCTTTTAGATGCAGGTCAATCGGGCGGCTTCCTATCATACAGCCACCGGGAAGGGCAATCCTCGCATGCCCCATCTTCGCAAGAAGGGGACCCATGACAAGGAAAGACGCCCTCATACGGCTCATCAGTTCATAAGAAGCTTCTGTTTTATTTACTTCAACCGCATCAAATGTAATACGCCCCTCTCCATGAGTTACTTTCACACCCAAAGATTCAAGGACGCTGCAAATCGTGGAAACATCATCCAAATGAGGGGCATCTACAATAGTCGCCGGTGTAACAGGAAGTAATGTCGCCACGATAATAGGCAAAATCGCATTTTTAGCACTGGATACACGCACAGTGCCGTGCAGAGAATGTCCTCCATGAATAATCAATTTTTCCAAAAAAATCACTCCATCATTTATAAAAAGCCATGGTTTACTTCGATTTTATTATTTCGATTTTATTATAAGGTAAAAATCATTCGTATCATAGCAAAATTCAAAAATCTTTTCAAGGAACCTGATAAATCGGCTCTCATCATAAAAGAAAAATAAAGGGCAGCCACCATACCGCCCTTTATCACTCTCTATTCTTCTGTACTTTTATGGTTTTCTGCCATCTTTTCTTCCAATTCAGTTGCCGCAATAGCACCCAGTATATCATGCCGTGTAATAATTCCTACAAGCCGGTTGGGCCTTTCGACAACCGGTACTGTTTTCAAATGTTCGTCAATCATAAGGTTCATGATTGTTTCCATATCTGTTTCCGGTGTCACACAGCGAACATCCTTTGTCATCAAATCCGCAGCCTGTGTCGCCAAAAGCTTTCTGAAAGATCTTTCATACCTGCCGAATCCGCAATAATAGATATTTGCACCTAAAATATCCAAATATGCCGGCACCTTAGGTTTCACTTTTTTATAAAGAAGATCACCTTCTGAAACAATTCCCAGCAACTCATTGTCGTCACCAACCACAGGAACAGCACTCACCGGGTGAGTAACAAATAATTTTACCAATTCATGAACAGTTACGTCAGGTGGAATGCTAAACACATACTTGGTCATAAAATCTTTCGCTTTGATTATTTTTTCCCCCATGATTATCCCTCCCGACATAATTTGAATTTGTATAGAAAAAAACCTTCTTTTTATATCTTAAACAATTTTATCAAACTCCGCAAATAAACTTTAAATTTTTTTATAAATGGTATGGCTCATGATGATTAATTTTTACAGCACGATAAAGCTGTTCAAACAGTATCAATCTCGCCATCTGATGTGTAAAAGTCATCGGCCCCATTGATAACTTAAGATCAGCACGCGCTTGGATATTTTCCCCATTACCATAGGGACCACCAATTATGAAATAAAAATGGCTCGTACCCATGATGGTCTTTTGCGCGATCCATGCGGCCAATTCTTCAGAAGAAACTTTCTTCCCATTCATGTCCAGCAGCACCACACAACCAGAGTCTTGAATTGATCTCAGAAGCTTTTCTCCCTCTTTTTCCAGCACCTTTCCTTTTACAGCCGCAGAAGGATTTTCCGGCATCTTTTCTTCATCACTCTCTAAAACATCCACTTTTACCACGGGCTTCAGACGTTTAGAGTATTCTTCAATACCCTCCCGCATCCATTTCTCTTTTATCTTTCCAATAGCCCGGATCGAGAATCTCATTACTGATCACTTTCAGATACCGATGACAAAAGAATTTCCGTTGTTTCGCTTCTGCCATTATGTTCATACACCAGGGAAATCTTGTCTCCAGGTCTATGAGCATCAATAATTTCCCTCATTTCTTTTACGGTATTGATCGTTTTGCCATCAATAGATAAAATATAATCCCCTATATGGACATCAGTCAAACTCAGAGGACTGTTCTTCGCCACTTTCATGACAAGAACTCCCGAGTCATGATCCCATTGATATCCATAGCGGGCTGCAATATCCTTATCCGCCGCATAAACTCCCAAATATGCTCTGACCACCTTGCCATTGGCAATAAGCTGTTCAATAATTCCCTTCGCCTGATTAATAGGAATGGAAAACCCCATTCCCTCAATGCCTTCCTTGGATATTTTCGCACTGTTAATTCCTACGACTTTCCCATCTGCCGTCACAAGAGCACCACCGGAATTTCCCGGATTGATGGCCGCATCAGTCTGAATTAATTTAAAACGCTGATCAATATCGTCAAGCGACCTGTTTAATGCACTGATAACACCAACCGTAACTGTCCCTTGAAATTCAAGACCGAGGGGATTCCCTATAGCAATCGCAGTTTCCCCTATCTGAAGTGCGTCAGAATCACCAAGGACCGCCACAGGCAAGCTATCGCTGCTATCAATTTTTACCACCGCCAAATCAGTAGACGCATCGGTTCCCACTACTTTGCCGGGGACAGTCTGCCCATTGGAAAGAGAAACATTAACTTCTTTGCTGCCTGACACGACATGATTATTCGTAACAATATATCCCTTCTTATCAAAAATAACACCGGAGCCGACACTCTGCCCCACCGCCACACGGCGGTTAAAAATATCTTTATCATAAACCCGCGTCGTGATCCCAACGACAGCCGGACCAACTTCTTTGACCGCCTGTACAACAGCCGTATTTCTGATTGCCGGCAGCTCCTCCACTTTTTTCTGTTCTGTCTGTGGAAAGGAATAAGAAGATTCCGCTTTGTTTCCCTGCTTGTTTCCCGGAATAATATCACCGAAGAAACATCCCCCTATGAAAGCGGTAATCAAAAGAACCACTGCCGCGGCCGCCAGTTTTTTCCGCCCTGAAGAGAACTTATCCGTCTGCAATTCTATATTTTTCCCCTGTTCTTTTAATTGTCTGTCCAGTTCTTCTCTGTCCATATTTATGACCTCACAATATTCAAAAAATATTTTACAGTGTTTTTCATTATATCATAAATGGTTTTCCCCGTTCCAAAAGCACAAAAAAGAGAATCCCCCGAAAAGGACTCCCTTTTATCTTATTTTGCAAAATCGATAGCCCGTGTTTCTCGAATAATAACTACCTTCACCTGCCCCGGATACTGCAGCTCCTTCTCAATTTGCTGGGCAATATCATGAGAAAGAATCACAGCCTGGTCTTCATTAACCTTTTCAGGCTTTACAATGACTCTGATTTCACGGCCTGCCTGGATAGCATAACAACTGGATACCCCCGGATATGAACGGGCAATATCTTCCAATTTCGTCAGTCTCTTGATATAATTTTCAAGCGTCTCCCTCCTGGCACCCGGTCTAGCCGCAGAAACAGCATCAGCCGCCGCTACAAGAACCGCCTCTACGCATACGGCTTCCGTGTCGCCATGATGTGATGCAATAGCATTGATGACCTGCATCGGTTCATGGTATTTCTGCGCCAGTTCCACGCCAAGTTCCACATGGGTGCCTTCCTGTTCACGATCTACCGCTTTACCAATATCATGGAGCAAGCCAGCCCGTTTTGCCATATCCGCGTCTGCACCGACTTCCGCCGCAAGAATACCTGCAAAGTAGGAAGTATCGATACAGTGCTGGAGAACATTTTGTCCATAACTCGTTCTATATTTCAAACGCCCCAGTATCTTAATCAGATCAGGATGCATGCCGCTAATTCCACACTGGAGTACCGCTTCTTCACCGGCCTCACGAATCGCTTTATCCACTTCTTTCTTTGTCTTTGCCACAACTTCCTCAATTCTTGCAGGATGGATTCGTCCATCTTTCACAAGACTTTCCAGGGACAATCTGGCAATTTCACGGCGAATCGGATCGAAACAGGACAGAATAACCGCTTCAGGTGTATCATCAATAATCAAATCAACACCGGTCAATGTTTCAATTGCGCGTATATTCCGCCCTTCGCGGCCGATAATACGGCCCTTCATTTCTTCATTCGGCAGGGAAACTACCGAAACCGTTGTTTCAGAAACTGTATCAGCAGCGTTTCTTTGAATAGCAGCTGCTATAATTTCACGCGCTTTGTTATCAGAAGTCAGCTTGATTTCTTCTTCTGCCGCCCTGATACGGACCGCCTTTTCATGTGCCAACTCATCATTAACGCGGGCAAGAATCATTTCCTTCGCCTGATCACGGGTAAGATGTGAAATTTCTTCCAGCTTCGTCTGCTGCATAACACATAAATTATCCACTTTTTCTTTCTGTGCCTTCAGCTGGGTTTCCTTCTTTGCCAACACACTTTCCCGCTGTTCCAGATTACTGCTTCTTGCGTCCAAATTACTTTCCTTTTGAACCAGACGCTGCTCATAACGCTGCAATTCATCGCGGCGCCCCTTATGCTCCTGTTCTACCTCTTCACGGAGTTTATGAAGTTCTTCTCTGGTTTGTACAATCGTCTCTTTTTTCAGCGTCTCCGCTTCACGCAAAGCATTTTCTCTTTCTTTTTCCGCCGATGCAACAAGCTGTGCAGCTTTTTCTTCAGCAGAACCGATCCTTGCTTCAGCAATACGTCTGCGGAGTAAGTATCCTATACCAGCACCAATTACAGCTGCAATAATCCCTGCTATGATAACGTACAATAAGATTTCATCTTTCTCCAAGTTTTTCACCTCTTTTCTTTATATATTTTAGTTTCAATTGGAAATAAACACTAAAAAAGTACAATCTTTCGATTGACTAATTCAATTTTAGAATCTTTGCAATTTATTGTCAAGATGGAAAACTCCCAAAAATCCGATAAACACGAATATTCCAAAACTATATTTTCGGTTTATCCTCAATAAATTGCAGACAAGCCGCTCGCTTATACCCAAAATTTCCGCTTTCCCTTTTTCATGAATGACTCCTGCCTCCACCGGTCATCGACCAGATAAGAAGGGCACCAAAAGCAACCCACGACATAGAATGAGTGAGTATGCCCAAGTCTGTCAGAATATTAATTATCGTAAGCCCTGCCATAAAAAGTATATTAGACCGGAAGTCTGAAAATCGGTCACGCCGAAGTATAAACCAAGAAGCCGCTAAAATCAGCAGGTTCACAGCAATAACCGCTTCGAAATAAAATAAGAGTGGTACCATCTGTAAGATAAAACTTCCTGCAAACATGAGCAGCATAATATAAATCCATGTATAAGTCATTTTACTTCTCCCACATAAACATCGCCCTCCGCCTTCGGTATCCATAAGGGAATATCGGGAAATCGCCAGCGGAATTCGTAAGACGGCGACCAACGGATTCCAAATGCATGCATTGGTACCAATGCTGTACTCACATCGAATTTCTCCAAAAATGCTTTGACTCCCCATTCTCTTGCCACCGCCTGTCGGGCGTCCACCGGGAAAAACACGATATTCATGGATACCCGGGGAATCCGTTCCAATTCTTTAAAATACTCATCGCGTGCTGCCAGATTATCAGAATCTCCTTCCCCGGCCCAGTGCCACCAGTTCAAATCACCTGCGTGGAAAACAGAAGCTTTCGGATGGTTAATTAAAAATGATCCCCCCGCATCAGTGGATCCGAACATCTTGATTCGAAAATATTTTGTCACCATAAAATCTCCCACTTCCATGCAGTGGAGCATCTCATGATTTCTAAGCGTCAGTGTGCAGTCACGATGGATGAAATATCCTTCTGCCCGGCTTTCGAACCGATTAATCTCAGGATTAAAGTGATCCGCATGAAAATGACTCACAAAAAAATACAGCGGTTTTGATGAGACCTCACAAAGGTCATCCAACTTTCCTTCAGGATCCATGTAGTAATCAAAAACAAGAATACAGTCTTCCAGCTCACAGATGAATCCGCTATGGTGAAGATAGGTAATTTTAAATGTCCCCAAGACAACCTCCACAAAACAGAACTTATGTTTTCTATCGAAATATTTTTATAACAGTATAGATTTTTACTTGGATGTATAATTTCTTCTGACATCATATAATAAATTATAGCATAAGCTAATCTTGAAAAATAAAAGAAAATGGTGTTCCCGCCTGTATTCTTTACGCATTTTTAAGGCTGGTTCTCTCAGGAAAATTCGTCTTTCTTACCAGGGAAACAAATGCTGTCTTTCTTTCAATGAAACTTTGACATATCCTTATTTTCCTGTAAAATAAAATCTGTCTACCCAGGGGAGAAATGTCACTATGGTCACACATGATATTAAGAACCACAAATTTAAAATCGAATCACCGAAAGGTCTCTCCTGCCTTGAATATGATTTAACAGGTCATGTCTTTACTGTACTTCATACCATCGTTCCCGCCGCATTATCCGGAAAGGGTTTAGCCGCCCAGCTCGCCGAAGCCGCCTATAGCTGGGCTGTCAAAAATCGGTATACAGTTCGTTCTGACTGCACTTACATGACCGCTTGGATGAAGCGGCATGAAAGATAAATTCTTTTCGGTTTAAACCGGAAAAACACCTACGGCTCTCTTTCTTATTTTTATGATTAAGGTTTTCTATGTACCCCACTTCGATATTCCAGTCTGCTGAACTAAGCATCGACGATAAAAATAAGCTGAATATGGTCATCAATCATCTCTTATTTTTGATGCGCATAAAATCAGTTTCTCTGTATGAGCACTCTCAGCGTGTCTCCAATTTAGCAGCCGCTACTGCCATTTACATGCGCCTTACTGCCAATGAAATTACGCTTATCCGCAATGCCGGCCTGCTTCATGACGTCGGTCTCATCTGTGTACCCAACCATGTGCTGACCAATTACCCCTATGTCTCCAAAAGAGATATCCAGGTCTATAAAAGACATCCTGACTTAGGAGCTAACATACTGGAGTCCTGTCCCGGCATGGAGGATCTCATTCCTCTTATTCGTTTCCACCATGAACGTTGGGATGGCACAGGATATCCGAAACATCTGAAAAAGATCAATATTCCTTTGGGGGCCAGAATTATTGCGCTGGCCTCTTACTATGACGATGTTATTTTTTCTTCGCCCAACTTTAAACATAAAGACCGGCCGGAAGTTTCCCGTGCCATCTTCAGCGGATCCGGAATCCTTTTCGATCCCGATGTAGTTTCCGCATTTTTAAATGTAGTCTTCCATAATCTGAAAATAGGATAATTAAGTTTCATGAAGCATCTTTAAAAAAATCAATATGTACCGGGGCCTTGTATTCCGATTTTACATTTCCACATAAAATCCGCCTGCAGTTTGACATCTATATATCAAGCTGCAGGCGGATTTTTCATTTTATCGTTTTTTGAACCATGGATGGTTTGTACGTTTGAACCGCCACCGCCTTTTACTCCAGGGGCTTACAGGGCGCCATACGACATCTCTATGATGTTCTTTATTCAATCCCGTAATATCAGGTGCTGGTTTAAATCCTTTATTTTTTTGCCTTTTCAGAAGATTTCCCAACAGTTTCCTGAGAAAATTCACTGCCTTCAATAGCCCCTCCCTTTGCATTACGATCTTTTGCCCGAATTTGAGCGGCCCGTTCTTCCGTTTTCGTACGAAAATCATCCACATACCCCAGAATATCGGCTTTGGCACGGTTGGCAGCAGCAGAAACATTTCTTCTGTAATCGTCTGCCCTCGCATTCACCTTCTCTTTCAATTCATTTGCTTTATCCTGCGCAATTTCAGCCTGGGTACGAACTTGTTCCTTCAATTTATCTGCCTGGACTTTTGCTTCCTGCATCTGGATTCTCGCTTGGGCTTTCAGTTTTTCCGATTTCAGTTTGGCCTGTTCAGCCCGAATTTCCGATTGGCGCCTCATTTCTTCTTTTTTCTTCTGCAATTCCTCCATCTGTTCTTTTGCCTGCTCTTTCATCTCAGAAGCTTTTTGCCGTGCCTCTTCCTGAAGTTTTCTTGACTTCACTCTGGCAACAGCACGCAAATTTTTTGCTGTCTTTTCGGCTGTTTCCTTTGCTATTTCTGCTGCGCCAATAGTAGTGTATTTTGCTTTTTCAATCTGTTCATCAGTCATCCCGGCTTTTTTCAAGGCTGTAACAAGCTGTTCACCCAGAAGGTTAAACGTATCTACCAGCTGGTCTGCCAGTTTATCCACAGCTTCATGCGCTTTTTCAGGATATACATCGTCAACTGTCTTTTTAATTTCTTTCGTAAAATCTCTCTTTTCATCGCCAAGGGGAATATCCTTTTCAGGATTTTCTTTAATTTCTCCAACCAGCGTATTACCCTCCGCTCGTCCCTCTTCAAAGACAGCTTTGTAGGGTCTCGTATCATCAGGCATTCCGTCTTTAATCCAACGGACGGCCGCTTTTCCCAATCCATAAGTTACGGAAATCCCGATGGGAATCTGGATAAACGGAATCGGTAAAAGTGTAGCAACGGTTGTGCCGACAACGGTTGCCCCTAAAGAACCGATAAAGGAAAGAACCGCTTTCTGCGGAACATCTACTCCATAAACGCTTCCAATTTTAGAAATCATGTATACTTCATTGGCAATAAGAGACACCGTCCCCAAAAGTGGAGCCGCCACGATCACGCCTGCGCGGGCAGCCGCCCAGTGAATCAAACCTTCTGCTTCTTTATCACGATCATCAATAAAGGTAACTTCCACATCAGCTTCCGGTGTTTCAAGGTGAACTTCGGGCACATTCTCCATATCTTCCGCTGTGGCCTCAACAGATTCTTTCACCTCTTGCGCAGCCTCCTTCGCAGCACCGACTGCTGCTTTTTTTATTTCTTCCACACTCTTGTCTCCGTTCATCATGCCCTCCTGTCTTTTCGGCTCAGCCGATTACACTTATGCCGCTTACGGCTTAATTATACTAAATCAACATTTCCTTATCTATGACCATTATATCCTTTATCAGAACAAAATCATACTTACCAGTCCGTCAATCCTCCATCAACAGGAATAACCGCACCTGTCATATAAGAAGACTTTTCGGAAATAAGGAAGGCAATCACCTGCCCTATTTCTTCCGCATCGGCAATTCGCATAAGAGGATACCAATTTTTCATTTCATTTATCGAACCGCCGTAAGTTTGAAGCTGCTTTTCCAAAAGAGGCGTCGCCACGTCTCCGGGACAAACCACATTGGCCCGCACGTTATCCACTGCCAATTCAAGCGCCAACGAACGGGTAAAAGCGGTAACCGCCCCTTTCGTCGCGCTGTACAAGCTGCACTGTACATTTCCCTGAATGGCAGCATCGGAAGCCACCGTTACAATGCTCCCTCCATGCATACGTAAGAACGGGACAGCCGCGCGGAGTAATTTTATCGTACCGAAAACGTTTACTTCAAAGAATTTCTGCATTTCTTCGTCTGTTACATTATCCAAAAGACCTTCCGTATAAATACCGGCACAGGACACGACGCCTCTGATTTCTCCAAAGGATGCAGCCTTTTCAATTGCGTTTTTCACTATCCTTGTATTTGTCACATCACAGGGAATAAAGATGCTGCCTTGAGCTTCTTCCTGCGCCCCGCGCCCCTTATTCATGTCTCGACCGAGCAGAATTGTTTTCCACCCTTCTGACGCAAGGATTTTTGCCGTAGCCAACCCGATTCCCGATGTACCGCCGGAAATAATAACCACTTTGTTTTTTCCCATCTTACCACCTTAACAAAGACGATACATAAACAAATTCGATTCCCTGCGCCTGAAGTTGTGGGACAATATCGCGAAATGCCGCTGCCGTATGAGGGCGGCAATGCCCAATGATAATATAACTGCCGCTGGCTTTTGCCCGATTGGCCCCTTCCTGTATCATCGCCCGGATTTCACCTTCATCGGCAGAATTATCCACAAATAAATCATTCCTTGCATAGGGAACGCCATATGAGACAGCTGCGCTGTCAGCCGCAGTCGTGGTATTGGTACGGCTGTCAAGAAAGAACAGCCCCCTGTGTGAAAGTTCATTCATTACAACACGCATGACCCTGGCATCAGTGGTGGCTCTTGAGCCTTGATGATTATTGATTCCCACCGCCTGCGGTATTTGTTCAAGCGATTCTTTCAGCATATATCGTATCGCTTCATCACTCATGGATGTTAATATGGTCTTTTCTTCCATGCCCGAACCTGAAACCGGCTCCATGGGCTGATGAAGAATAACAGGCATTCCATAACGGGACCATTCCGCTGCCGCTTCTGATGTGTACATTTTATTCGGCATAACGGCAAGCGTCAAAGGGACTCCAATCTCTTCATATATCCGCTGCGATTCCAAATCAAGTCCTGCATCATCTATAACTACCGCCAAACGGCCAGTCACCGACGAGGAATTTCCTCCCGCTTTTTTCTCTGCCGGTTCTCTCTGCTTCGCTGCAGATGCCTTTAGTCGCGTATCAGAAGGGTTCTTTTCCTCACGCTTTGTAAGGATGTTATTTCCATCGCCGTTGTTTCCTTTATTTTCCCCGCCTTTAAGTCTATTCATGAACTCTTTGATAATGGACTGTGGCTCTTTCTTCACCTCTTCCACTCTGCCGCCGATTTTTCCTTTTCCATCTCTTTCAGAAGACTCCTCGCCAAAAAGATGATGGATCGCAGTATTCACCGAAACCATTGTTTCCTTTTCATCAGAAAAAGGATGTGCCACCGTGCAAGATGCCACCGATATGACAACTAAGAAAAACAGTAAAAGTAACAGGGAATGCCCTCTACTCTTCTTTCTTCGGCGGACAACTTTTCGTTTCCCTGTAAAAGATGTTCTTTTCAATGTTCTTTTTCTCTCTGCCATTTTATCTCCATCGTGAATTTATTTCCTTAATTATAATCAAACTATCTCTATTCATAAACCCCTTTCAGGAAAATGATATAATCAATTACAGAAAGGATGTGCTTCTATGAAACTTGTGATTCTTAATAAAATTTCAGAAGAAAAATTGACAGAATTTCGGAATGCCATTCCCGGATCCGTTATAGAGTCATACCCATCTCCCTGTGACGCACTCTCTCATGTATCGGATGCCGATGCGATCGCCATGTGGGGATTTCAAAATGTGCAGCCTTTTCTGGAAGCATCACCCCATGTTCGCTGGATTCATTCTCTGTCAGATGGTGTAGAACACCTTCTTACAAAAGATATGTTAAAAAGGCCCATTATACTGACAAACTCTCACGGCATCCATGACCACGCTGTTGCCGATCATACATTAGCGCTTCTCTTGAGTCTGGTACGCTGCCTTCCCATCATGATCCGCCAACAAGATCAAAAAATTTGGAAACGGCCGAAAACGGATTCCCTTTACCAAAAGACTGTTGCCATCATTGGTTATGGCAGCATCGGAAAAGCAATCGCCCAACGGATAAAAGGTTTCAACACAAAAATACTTGCTGTAAAAAAACATATATCTGATGACCCTTTCACCGACCAAGTCTACACGGCAGATCAGATAAAAGACGTTCTCCCGAAGGCAGACATCACCATTGCTGCTTTGCCTTCCACCCCCGAAACAAATGAGTTCTTCGGAAAAAAAGAATTTTCTCTGATGAAAAAAACTTCTTTCTTCATCAATATCGCAAGAGCTTCCGTAGTAAATGAAAACGCGCTGGTGGAAGCGCTTTCGGAACATCGCATTGCCGGCGCTGCGCTAGACGTATTTGAAAAAGAACCGCTGCCGGAAAACCATCCTTTCTGGTCCATGGAAAATGTTATCATCAGTCCGCATTCTGCTTCTTTCACGCCGGACTCATGGAACCATGTGCTTGAATTACTGAAAAATAATTTTATCGCTTTCTCTAAAGGCGAAAAACTTACTAATGAAATAAATAAGACGAAAGGCTACTAAACTCTGTACTATAAAAATCCATGCTGTCAATTGCATGGATTTTTATAGTGTTATTTTTATTGTTTATTTCACAGTCAGATAAGATTTCAACGCTTCTGCAAGACGCCTGATGCCTTCGACAGTTTTTTCGTCATCATTGTAAGAGAAATTCAGCCGGAAATAATTCCTTTTGCCGGAGGCAGGGAAGAAACTGTCTCCCGGCACATAAGCTACTTTTCTTTTGATTGCCTCCGCGAAGAGGTCCCGCGCATCACAGCCGTCCGGTAATTCTACCCAAAGGAACAGACCTCCATGGGGATAGGTACACTTTACATCAGCAGGGAAATGTTTTTTTATTGCGTCACACATGACATCACGTCGATGAGCGTATAATCTGCAATTTTCCTCGACATGTCTTTCAAAGTCATAATTCTGCATGTAGAGTGCCACTTCACGCTGTGTAACGGAAGGTGTATGAAGGTCAGTGGATCCTTTAACCAGATCCATTTTAGCAAGGATATCATCATTGCAGACCATCCATGCCAAACGCATTCCCGGTGCCAGCGTTTTTGAAAAAGTACCGGAATACATAACTAAATGCTTTGGATCCATAGAAATTAAAGGCGCAATTTCTTCTCCTTCAAAGCGAAGATCACCATAAGGATTATCTTCAAATACAGGAATCTCATACTTTGTTGCCAATTCCATCAATTTCCGGCGGCGTTCCAATGACCAGCAAATACCCGTAGGATTCTGATAATTGGGAATTACATAAATAAATTTTACTCTTTCCGTCGTTTGGATAAGCTTTTCCAATTCTTCTGGAATCATTCCTTCCCCATCAGTAGGAACTTCCACGAATTTAGGCTGCTCCAATGCAAATGCCCCGATAGCACCAAGATAAGAAGGGCTCTCAATAAGAACAACGTCATCCTTATCAAGGAATACGCGGCCTGTAATATCTAATCCCTGTTGGGATCCTGTAACAATCATGATATTCTTTGCGGAAATTTCCGTCATACCCATGGGAACATACATACGGTTCATGCGGGCGGCAATAGCTTCACGAAGCCCCATAAATCCTAAAGACGGACCATACTGCATAGCACCGGCTCCGTCTTCCTGTCTGACTTTAACTGCCACCTCTTCCAGTTCCTTCAGGGGAAACGTTATAGGTGCAGGAAGCCCGCCCGCAAAAGAAATAATATCCGGCTGGGCTGTCAATGCCAGCAACGGACCAAGGTCCGAGCCTTTCATCTTGCCAAGTACTTCAGAAAAACGAATCGCCATAGTACATCTCTCCTTTACTTCACGCATCATTCATCGAAATGCTTTCCTCATAAAATATCTTCAAACGAAGTTCATGAAAATACATTATGAATACATGTATTGTAAGTCTCTTATATTATAGTGTCAATTCAAATATGCATGAGAGCCAAAATAAAAGCATAAGAACACTTGTCCCCATGCTTCCGGCTATACTTCTAAAATCTGTTTGGCTCTCTTTATATCTTCTTCAATCTGCCTGCGCAGTGCCTCTATATCAGGAAACTGCTTTTCTTCGCGAATCTTCTCAATCCATTCCAATGCAAAAGGAGCATCATAAATCTTTTCATCAAAGGAGAATATAAATGTTTCTATGGATCTTTCTTTATTTCCAAAAGTCGGATTGGTTCCCACATTTGTTACAGAAGGATATTGTCTCCCTCTAATAAAAGCCCGTGTCGCATACACACCGTCCCCGGGAACCGCTCTTTCCCTCTCCGGCTTTAAATTTGCCGTAGGAAATCCGATCACCTCAGTTCCCCGTCGGAATCCATGAATTATATCGCCACAAATACGGTATGGGCGGCCAAGAAAATATCCCGCTTTCTTTACATCCCCTTGCAAGATACACTTCCGGATCCGTGTACTGGAAATCACGCCGCCTTCCGCTTTTTCCAATTTAACAATTTGAATAAATACACCTTTATCGAGAAAATAGGAATTCAGCAGTTCCGCATTCCCTTCAGCATTTTTCCCGAAAGTAAAATTTTCTCCCGTTACGATCCCGCAAAGTGAAGTAATTCTTGAAAGTGATTGTAAAAATCTCCCTGCGCTTTGTCCGAGAAATTCTTCCGTCGGACTGATGACCACAGTTGTCTCAAATCCCATCTGCTTAAACAATTCCTCTTTCTCGCTTTCTGATAGAAGAAGCTGTATAGACGCAGAAGGTAATAATACAGTCAATGGGTGGGGGTAAAAAGTGACAGCCACAGGCATCGCTTTTTTCTCTCTTGCTAACCGCAGACATGCCTGCAATACCGCCTGATGTCCGCGGTGGACACCGTCAAAAAAACCAAAAGCCAGTACTACCGGCCGTTTTTCAGGCAGTTGATCCAATGTTTTAATAATATTCATAGTCTCTCACGAAAACACTTTCTTTGGATGTAATACACCATTTTCTATAAATGCTGTCCCTAAAAACCATTCTCCTTGAAATACCGCAGTAACTTCCATATCCGGCAAAGCAGTACGCAGCCTTTTCCCCTGAAGAAAATCTTTTGCCGCGTCTTCCGAAAGCGATACATTCTCCAGATTGGATAAGAGCAGCTTTATATCCGTCATAAGGCAGTCTTTAGGATTTCTTTCTATTTCTTCCAACGTTTTCGCCTGTCCAATGGAAAACACCCCCATTTTCGTCCGAAGAAGAAAGGACATGGCAAGAGGCACCCCCATCTTATTTCCTAAATCACGTCCCAGTGCCCTTACATAAGTACCTGCGGAACAGGTCACTGAAAGACGAATATAAGGCGATTGGATCTCCCGTATCTGTAAATGATATACTTCCACCTTGCGAGAAGGCAATATCACCTGTTTACCATTCCTTGCCAACTGGTACGCCCGTTTTCCATCCACCATTATGGCAGAGTAAGAAGATGGTATTTGCTCTATAATGCCTGTAAATTTCGATGCCACCCTTTCCCATAACGAGATATCAGAGCAGACTTTGCCTGTTTTTATAATCCTTCCTGTCATATCCTCAGTATCCGTCGCCAGCCCCATGACGAATTCCGCTTCATATGTTTTTCTATGTATAGGCGCATATTCAATCAATCGGGCTGAGCGTCCCAGAAATACAGGAAGCACGCCTGCTGCCATAGGATCCAGTGTTCCGCCGTGACCAATCTTTTTCTGTCCATAAATGCGGCGCAGACAAGCAATGACATCAAACGAAGTCATTCCTGCAGGTTTCAATACATTAAGAACACCATCCATCAGAGGTATTTCTCCGCTTTTTCTACGAATACTCTCTCGCAGTCAGAAAGTGTTCCGTTCATCGTACACCCTGATGCTTTCCAATGTCCGCCGCCACCAAATTCAGCTGCCAGATCTGCCACATTCGCATAATTTAAAGAGCGCAGCGAAACGCGGTATTCGTCCTGCTCTTTATATTTAAAAAGTGCCGCAATCTCCGCACCCTTAATGCAGCGGGGAATAGAGGCGTAATAATCAGAATTTTCTCCATCCAGCGCCATAGCCTCTTTATTCATATAAGCAACAACAATCTTTCCGTCCTTATATGAATGGACGGTATCGGCAACAAGTTTGTAACACTTCATCGCTTCTTCTGTTTTTTCATCAAGTTTATTGGAAATATAGGACGGATCCGCTCCCATTTTTACCAGACGGCTTGCCATAAGGAGCGTATGTTCAGAAGTACAGCTGAATTTGAAAAATCCGCTGTCCGTTCCGATCCCCATATAAAGTGCATTACAGGTATCCCTATCCAGCTTCAAACCCATAGCAAAAAACATTTCCGCAAGCATTTCTGCTGTCGCTGCATACTTGTATTTTAAATATAAATAGTCAGTATACTTTTCATTTGTCTGATGATGGTCAATACATAAACTTGGCACATCGGGAAAATTAAAATCTCCGCCACGGGAAATATTCGCCAGATCCGTAAAAACCATAGCATCATATGTCCCGTCTTCAGGTATTTCCATTAATACCTTTGCTGACGACTTCACAAGAGTAAAAGCCGATGGAACGGGATCAGGCAAAATCATATCCGCAGTTTTCCCCATGGATACAAGAACATTGTAAAGGGCACAAAGCGAACCCACATCATCTCCGTCAGGATGTTCATGTCCTGCCAAAAGGAAATGATCATGCTCATGCAGGAAAGCAACGGCTTCTTCCATTTCTATTTCTTTTGCCTGTCCAATCTTAATTCCCATTGCCATCCTCCTCGTGGATCTTTTTCAGAAGTCCTTCAATATGCATTCCATAATCAAGAGACTTATCTTCTTCAAAAGAAATTTCAGGAGTATAATACACTTTCAGACGGGTTCCCAATTCTTTTCGAATGAAACCTTTTGATTTATTCAAAACCATGAGAGATTCTTTTCTCTCTTCTTCTTGTCCAAAAAGGCTTACATAAACAGTAGCTTCCCGAAGGTCTCCCGTTAGTTTGACTCCCGTCACAGTAACAAAACCGAGCCTTGGATCTTTCAGTTCGCGGAGGAGCATATTCCCTACTTCCTGCTTGATAAACTCCTGCATTTTCCTTACTCTTAATTCCGACATATTTACCTCACATAAGTGAAAAAGAAAGCGGCGCAAGAAATCCACGCCGCTTTTATCTATTTATAATTCAGCAACCTCTTCTTCCAGCCTGAAGGCTTCCAGCTGATCGCCTTCCTTTACATCTCTGTAGGATTCAATGGCAATACCGCACTCAAATCCTTCCGTAACCTCTTTCACGTCATCCTTAAAGCGGCGGAGAGAATTAATCTTCCCTTCATGGACAACAATTCCATCACGGACAATACGAATCATGCTGTTGCTGGTTATCTTTCCATCCTGCACATAACAACCCGCGACAATGACTTTCGGGGTATGGATAACCTGCCGGACTTCCGCATGTCCCAAAAGGATCTCCTTGACTGTCGGAGCAAGCAGCCCTGCCATGGCAGATTTTACATCATCAATTGCATCATAGATAACACGATACAACCTGATATCCACACCGTCTTTTTCTGCCAGCGCCCTCGCATTCGCATCAGGGCGTACGTTGAATCCGATAATTAATGCATTGGAAGCCGATGCCAGCATGACATCAGATTCAGTAATCCCGCCGACTCCGGAGTGGACGACAGCTATCCGGACCTCATCACTCTTAATACCCATGAAAGACTGGACCAACGCTTCCACAGATCCTTGGACATCCGCTTTAACAATGATATCCAGTTGTTTCATTTCGCCTTCTTTAATTTTTTCAAAGATATTATCAAGAGTTACCTTCTGTACACTTCTCTGCTCTTCCTCTTTAGCCCGGGAAGCGTGAAGTTCCGCAATGTTTCTTGCACGGCTTGCATCCATAACATAGAAATGTTCGCCTGCTTCCGGAACGCTGTCCATGCCGAGGATTTCTACAGGAGCGGACGGTTCAGCGCTTTTCATTTTACGTCCGGTCTCATTAGTCATGGCACGTACACGTCCCCAACTTTTGCCTGCTAAAATGCCGTCACCCACATGGAGCGTACCATTTTGTACAAGAACGCTCATGACCGGCCCTCTGTTTTTATCCAATTGGGCTTCAACGACGATACCGTAAGCCTCACGATTCGGATTCGCTTTCAACTCCTGCATTTCAGCTACGAGCAGTATGTTTTCAAGCAATTCATCCAATCCTTCTTTTTTCTTTGCGGAAATAGGAACCATAATGATATCCCCCCCCCATTCTTCACAAAGAAGTCCTTCATGGGAAAGCTCTTCCTTAATACGTTCAGGATTTGCGCCGGGTTTATCAATCTTATTAATGGCTACCATAATCGGCACCCCTGCATTCTTCGCATGATGGATTGCTTCCACGGTTTGCGGCATAACGCCGTCGTCAGCCGCTACGATCAGGACAGCGATATCCGTCAGCTGTGCGCCGCGGGAGCGCATTGCTGTAAATGCCTCATGTCCCGGAGTATCAAGAAATGTAATCTTATGATTTTTATAACGGATCTGGTAGGCACCGATACGCTGTGTGATACCGCCGGCTTCATGCATAGCCACATTCGTGGAGCGCAGCGCGTCAAGCAAAGTTGTTTTGCCATGATCAACGTGTCCCATAATAGTAACTACTGCCGGACGCGGTTTTAAAAATCTTTCATCATCTGCTTCCGGTACATATTCGGCCAACTCTGCCGGAGCTTCCGCCTCAATGATCTTTGCGCCGAATTCTTCCGCAATGATTTCTACCGTTTCATGATCCAGATTCTGGTTAATTGTTACCATAACACCAGAAAGCATAAGGTATTTAATAATTTCAGAAACTTCACGCCCTAATTTTTCCGCCAGTTCTTTAACAGTAATGCTTTCCGGCACTTCGATTTCTGTCGGATATACAGTTGCTTTCTTTTCTGCCACGTGTTTTTTCTTTTTGTTCTGGTTCAAAGACCGCGCCATAAGGGAGCCGCTTTCTTTTTCTCTTCTGCTCCTTTCATAGTCCTTCTTTGTTTTCTTCTTATCAGGACGATCCCGTCTTGCCTGTGGAATCAACGGCTGTTCATCCAAACCGCCTGCCGGTTTAACAGCAGCCCCACTTCTGCGATCTCCCACGGGGCGTCTAGCTCCTACAGGCCGCCGATCTCCTTGGAAACGGTCACTACGCTGATGATGACCTCCCTGAGGACGGTCACCTCTTCGCTGATCCCCCCCCTGTGAGCGCTCACCTCTCTGTTGGTATCCTCCCTGTGGACGATTGTTTTTTCGAGGATGATCATTTCGTTCTATTCTTGCCGGCTGTCCCTCTTTATGGGGGATTTGTTCACCCATATGGCCGTCATGCGTAATTACAGACATTTTCCCTGTCGGAAGCTGACGTCCCTCTTTTTTCCCTTCATTTATGATATTTTTCCGCTGCAGAGATTCTTTCTCCGCTTTTTTATCTGCTTCTGCTTTCTTAGCCTCTTCCGGCATTCCCGTTTTTACAGGTTTTGATACAGCTGTGTTATATGAAGAATAAGATTTTTTTTGTACTTCCGCCGTCTTGCTTCCGGTCGGACGTCCTTGCTGATCAAATCGTACGGTACGCATAGGCGGCCTTTTATTCTTTTTGACAGAAGGAGATACAAAAGCTTTGTCGAGAATCTCTTTTGCTTTCTCATCCACACTGTTCAGCCGATTTTTAACTTCAATATTATTTTTATTCAGCACCGCAATGATTTCATCATTCCCTTTATTATAAATTTTTGCAAGCTCATATATTCTGTATTTCTGCATAAGTAACCTCCCAATCTCTATTTATTTTAGGGTATCGATCCTTTGCAGAAGCGACGTCCCAAATCCACTGTCCGAAATCAGGATGGCTGCTCGTATGCCTTTACCAACAGCATGTCCTAATTTTTCCTTTTCACCGAATATCCGCCAAGTTATCCCTGAAAGTTTCGCTAAGCGGATATACTCTTCTTTCGTCCGTTCCGAACTATCCTCTGCCAGAATCAGGAGTATGCCTTTTCCGTCTTTCACAGCAGTTTTTATCTGTTCACTACCGGAAAGCAGCCGCCCTGCCTTCATACATAATCCCAGCAACCTGTATATCGGTTCATTCATTTCCTATTTTTTCCTTTATCGCGTCATATACATCACGAGATACAGGCCTTTTCAGAGAACGCTCCAATCCATGAGAATCAAAAGCTTTCTGAAAACATTCACTGCTGTTACAGATATATACCCCACGACCTGATTTTTTCCCTGTACGGTCTAATTCAATAATACCAGTAGGTAAAGCGACAATGCGAAGTAATTCTTTCTTAGGTTTCAGCTCCTTGCATCCGACACACATCCGCATAGGGATCTTTTTCAATTTCACACATTATCCCCCTCTCCTGTATCAGCTGTTTCAATATCAGAAAGGATATCATCATCTTCTTCTATTTCTTCGCCAAATCCTTCTTCAGCTGCCTGAGATTCACTCTTGATATCAATTTTCCAGTTGGTCAGCTTATTTGCAAGACGGGCATTTTGCCCTGCCTTGCCGATAGCAAGGGAAAGCTGGTAATCGGGGACAATGACATAAGAAGAACGTTCTTCATCCCAGACGGAAACGGAAACAACTTTTGCCGGTGAAAGTGCATTGGCAATATAGATTGCCGGATCTTCATCCCACCGAACAATATCAATTTTCTCGTCATGAAGTTCATTGACAATATTTTGTACACGCTGCCCTTTCGGTCCCACACAGGCACCTACCGGATCCACATTGGGATCCATGGCATATACGGCAATCTTGGCACGGGAACCAGCTTCGCGAACAACGGATTTAATTTCTACAGTACCACTGTAAATTTCCGGTACCTCCATTTCGAAAAGGCGCTTCAGCAGCCCGGGGTGAGTTCTGGAAAGAATGATTTCCGGTCCTTTTGTAGTCTTCCTCACTTCCTGTACATAACATTTAATTTTATCATTAGGCTGGAATGTTTCACCTTCAATCTGTTCCGCAAAAGGAAGAATGCCTTCTACACGGCCTAAGTCTACAAATACGGTACGGGATTCACTCCACTTTACCGTACCGGTGATAATATCACCTTCACGACCGGAGAATTCTTCATATATGGATCCTCTTTCCGCTTCGCGAAGCTTCTGGATCAACACCTGCTTAGCCGCCTGAGCAGCCACACGGCCAAAATCTTTCGGTGTTACATCAACGCGGAGCATATCACCGGCTTCATAATCTTTACTGATTTTCTTTGCATTCTCCACAGTAATTTCATTGATTGCGTTTTCCGATTCCGGATCAATCACTTCCACTACGGTTTTCTCTTCATAAATTTTATACTCCCCGGTGGTTCTATCCAGTGAAATAGAAGTTTTTGCGTTGCTTCCCATTTCCTTTTTATAAGCTGTCAGCAGTACCATTTCCAACGCATCAAACACAATATCTGCTTCTACTTTCTTTTTATCCACCAAAAAATTTACGGCCTGCAGCAAATTATTATTCACGATTTCTGATTCCTCCTGATTTTAAAATGAAAAATGTATTCTTATTTGTGAAATCTTATCTTTCCCAAGGGTGATCGGTTTATCCTGAAAGATGAGCATAATCTGCCCATCATCAGAAAGTCCGTGCAATACAGCAGTAAAGGCTTTAACCCCGCCGACCTCTTCCAAGGGGGCAAAGAGTTTTACATCCACTTCTTCGCCGGCATAACGGAGAAAATCCTTATCTTTTTTTAATACCCTGTCCAGACCGGGAGACGAAACTTCAAGCATGTAATTAGCGGAAATCAAATCTGCCTCATCAAGCAATTCTCCTGCCTTTTCACTGATTTGCTGACAGTCATTCAAATCAACACCGCCCTCTTTGTCAATAAACACACGGAGAATCCAGTTCCGTTCACGGACATACTCTACATCAATAAGCTCGATGCCAAGCTGTTTCAAAGCAGGCTCAAGCAGTCTCTCCGCTTCCAATTCAATTTCTTTTCTCCCCATCGATCCTCCTACTATAAGAAAAAGTGAGCCGCGGCTCACTCTACTGGAAACTATAAACTAATTACAATCTTTACGGCAGTTATTATAACATAAATAATGTATGAACTGCAAACAATATCACATAAAAATATAAGTATTTCCTCCTTAACGCCAACTCGTACCCAAAATTTCCTGTACACAAATTACTTAATCTTCTACTACAGGATTTTCATAAAGCATTTCCAAATCTTTTTCCAAATATGCTTCCAGGTGAGAAGAAAACTCGTTGATAGTCGTTGCGTCATACTGATGGACAATCACGGGAATCCCGCCTGCGCGAAGTTCTCCATAATACTCTTCACGATAAATATTATAAAAGAACAAAACTCCGATATTTCGTTCCCTGCACTCATACGCACCAATGATGAAAGACCCATTCAATCCCTCCACCGGATTCACCGGCTTAATAATCCGCTTATACTGTCCCATCCTTTCAGGCATCACCTTCTCATAATCCCACTTCATGAAACCTTTAGCGGCTGCCAGTACGGAAACTCGTTCCAAATGGATTAACTCCTTTTCAATCGCTTTCGGCGTCAGTTCCCTGACACGCTTTTTAAACTGCCCAAAATCCCCCGTAATAGATTCAAGTTGCGTCAGTGTCATAAGCCGCAAATCCATTTTCACCATGTAATCTTTAGTTTCTTCATCAAAAATAGCCTTTACCATCCAGCCGTTCTTTTCATTTTCCCATGCAAATGCCGTATATACGCGGATGTCAGTTTTCACCTTTCCTGTCTTACGGTCCTCCATCGTAGGAAAATCAATACGTTTTAATACATAATCACCCACTTCACAAGGCAAATCATTTTCAATATCCCAGGATAGAAAAAGCTTACGCCGCTCTTCCCGTTCCTTTTCCAGTTTTTCATCCATTTTCATTTATCTTTCTCCACAAGACGATCTCTTGCAGTTACCACAGATTTTACAAACTCCCGCGTTTCAGGAAATGGAATCCTTTCTATGTCGGAAAATCCTTCTTCCCACCTATTCTCTTTTATCCATTCATCTACATTCCCGCGGCCTGCATTATATGCTGCCAGCGCCAGGATTTCATTATTATGGTAAGTTTTCAAAAGGAAATTCAGATACCATGCCCCAAGAGGTATATTTTGGTCAGGCTCCTCCAACTTTTCTGCCGTCAATCCGCTTTGTTCGGAAATCCATGCTGCCGTTTCAGGCATAAGCTGCATCATTCCTACGGCACCGACTTTGGAAACTGCTTTCTCATCAAACTTGCTTTCTGTCAGCATGACAGCTTCAATCAGGCACGGAGAAATACCTTCCCTCACTGCACTCTCATTGATAATATGCTGAATCATAGGACTTGGGCGCCAAGAAACAGTCGCACAAAAAATATATGAAAAAATCAAACTTAATGCAGCCATAAGAAAGACAAACACTTTAACGCCCGTATTTTCTCTCGGTGGTTCAAATTCTATTCTTCTTACTTTGTATTTCAGCTTTTTAATCATTGCATCCTCCGGGGAACACAAAGCCGGGAATTTGCATTAAAGCTTCTCTTACCTGCCGCTTCGTGTCTTCCGGTGAGCGGCTGTTATCTATAACAACATCAGCATAGTTTAACTTATTTTCCGTAGGCATTTGCTTGTGAATCCGCTCCAGCACCTGTTTCCGAGTAAATCCATTCCGAGCCATCACCCGCTCTATTTGTACTTCCAAAGGCACTTGCACAACCCATACGGCCTCCACACGAAGCTGCCAGTCTATTTCCAAAAGCAGTGGCATATCAAGTACCACCACAAAATATCCATGATTCTGCGCGGCAATAACTTCTTCCTGCGTACGGCGCCAAATATAAGGATGGATAATCCCATTAAGCGCTTTTCTTTTCTCTTCATCTTTGAATATGATTTCCGCTGTTTTCAGTCTGTTCAGCGAACCATCTTCATTAAAAATTCCATTACCGAAAACCTGCCGAATTTCCCTCATGGCAATGTTGCCGGGAGCCACTGCTTCCATAGCCAGGCAATCTCCATCAATAACAGGAATGCCAAATTCTTTCATATAAGAGGAAACTGTGCTTTTTCCGCTGCCTACACCGCCGGTAAGTCCAATTCTATACATCGTTGTGTCCTTCCAGTACTTACTTTGCTTCTGCCCAATTTTTGCCTTCGTGGACATCGGCAATGAGCGGTACTTTTAATTCCACAACGGATTCCATAGTTTCTTTTAAAAGCGTTTTCAGATTTTCTTTTTCTTCACTAACCGCTTCCACCACCAATTCATCATGAACCTGGAGAAGAACGCGGCTCTTGTACCCCTCCTCTTTTATACGTCGGCTCACTTCAATCATAGCAAGCTTCATGATATCTGCCGCCGTCCCCTGGATAGGAGTGTTCATTGCGGTTCTCTCGGCAAAGGAACGGCGATTGAAATTAGAACTGCGGATGTCTGGCAATTCCCGATACCTTCCAAAAAGAGTTTTTGCCCGTCCGCTTTCTTGGGCATCTTCTACCATACTTTTCATAAACGCATGAATATAGGGATAGCGTTCAAAATATTTCTTTATATACGTTCCCGCCTCGCCGCGGCTGATGCCAAGCTGATTGGCAAGACCGAAGTCACTGATTCCGTAAATAATGCCGAAATTGACAGCCTTCGCATGAGACCGCTGTTCTGAGGTAACCTCTTCAAACGGAATTCCCAAGACCTCCGCTGCCGTTCGCCTGTGGATATCCTCTTTGTTGCGAAACGCCCGGATAAGACTTTCATCTCCTGACATATGCGCCAATACACGGAGTTCCACTTGAGAATAATCGGAAGAAATAAAGCAGTCATATCCCGGCCCCGGGACGAAAAGCGAACGAATTTGCCGCCCTTCTGCTGTACGGACAGGAATATTCTGCAAATTGGGATCCGAGCTGGACAAACGTCCTGTGGCGGTAACTGTCTGATTAAATGATGTATGAATCCGTCCCGTTTCAGGGCGGATAAGCAGCGGCAGTGCCTCAAGGTATGTGGAAATCAATTTTGAAATCGTTCTGTATTCCAGAATATCTTTCACAAAGGGATAACTTTTCGCCAGCATTTCCAGCACATCTGCCGCTGTGGAATAACCGTTCTTTGTCTTCTTGCCGGCCGGCATGCCCATCTTTTCGAACAGAATAACACCAAGCTGCTTAGGTGAGTTCACATTAAATTCTTCTCCCGCTGCCTCGTAAATCAGCGACAGCAATTTCCTTTCCCGTACCTTTAATTCATGGCAGACCGCTTCCCATCGTTTCTGATCAGTAGCAATACCCGCTTTTTCCATTTCTGCCAAAACAGCAGCAAGCGGGTTTTCTATCTTTTCGAAAAGCGATTGTACTCCATTCGATTTCATATGCTCCAATGATGTCGCATAAAGAGATAAAAGAAATCCACAGATGCAGGCACTTTTTTCTTCTTCCGTATCCAAATGATCTGGAAACACAGGCGACGTTCCGAATAATTCTGCCATGTACGACAGTGGATAGGTCGTCCGTGTCGGTTCAAGTACATAGGACACAAGGGTCATGTCATAAAAAGGAATTCCTTCTGTAGGAAAGTCTGATTCATAAATAGATTTGCTGTCCTGTACAATGACGTGCTTCGCCGCAGCAAGAGCCATACATACATCTTCAAACCGTTCCGGCAGGGCTCTATAAACATGATTTCCATATCCTACCACCGCCAGATCGGCATGATAAAAAGGCGCCTTCCCTTCCATGTGAAGGACAAGAGACACTTCTTTGCCGGTAAAATCCGGATGCAAAGGAAATTCTTCCAGCTTTACAGCTGCCGCCTGTATTTCCTTTTTCTTAGATACAGCCAGTTCACGAAAACGGGGCAGCGTACTGTATCGATCGGCGATGCGTTCCAAACCTAAACGATGGAAAAACTCCATCATCTCTTCAAAATGAACCGGCTGCTTCATTTCTTCCAAAGTAGCTTCAAAAGGAACATCTGTCTTAATCGTTGCCAGACGGTATGACAGATATGCCAACTCTTTATTGGCCGCCAGCTTTTTGCCGACTGCGCCTTTTATTTCTCCTACATGTCCATAAAGATTGTCTAAAGTCTGATATTGGGACAACAGCTTGGCCGCCGTCTTTTCTCCCACGCCGGGGACACCGGGAATATTATCTGATGTATCTCCCATAAGCGCCTTCATATCAATAACCTGCCGAGGCGTGATTCCATATTTCTCCACAACTGCTTCCGGCGTCATCGCCGCCATTTGTGAAACGCCCCGCTGGGTAATATAAACAGTCGTATCTTTGGTGGCAAGCTGAAGAGCATCTCTATCCCCTGTTACGATGAAAACGGGAAGTTCCTTTTCGTAACGAGCCGCCAGCGTCCCCAGTATATCGTCGCCCTCATAGCCATCTACTTCATAAACGGCAGCGCCTAATGTACGAAGTGCTTCACGAATCAGCGCAAACTGGGGGACCAATTCCGGAGGTGCCGGTTTTCTCGTTGCTTTATACTCTTTATAAACTTTGGAACGAAAAGTCTGCTTGTTCTTATCAAAAGAAACAGCCATGTACTCAGGATCAAAATTTTTATAAATATCATAAAGCATATTTAAAAATCCCATGACGGCATTCGTTGGTATTCCATGATATGACAAAGGCGGAAGTCCAAAAAATGCTCGATATAGAAGGGAACTTCCATCAACAACTACAAGCTTCTTTTCCATGAACACCTCCACAAACGATGATTATTGATTTGAGTTTTATTATATCATATCGTACTTCTCAAAAAATCCTTTTTCTACCGCACTTGCTCCTAAGTCTCTCTCTGATTATACTTAAGCAGACATGAGGAGGACTCTATGGCATTTACTCTCATCTGCCACGTATGCGGGCATAAACTGAAATTATTTGACAGCAGTATAAAAAAACGGAAAGGTATGATCCGTTGTCCCCATTGCAGCGCACGCATCTCCTATGATTTAGACAGCCGAAAAATAGAAAAGTCAGGATTTTGGGCAGCGGAAGAACCGGCATTTGATTATCGAACAAAAAATAAGATGCTCAGCCAACTCGAACGGGATAAGAATCGTAAAAATCCCTCCGTGCCACAGGAACAGGAGCCCTTCGGCATAAATCCTTTCCAATCCCGCGCAAGTTTTGCCGAGTTTGATCTAAAAACCGGACAGATAAAGAAAGAATCAGCAAAATCATCTCTATCTGTTCCCATGGCAAGACATTCCTTTCCGCAGAGAATGAGAACCGCTTTGTATCGTAAAAAAGCGGTTCATTCAACTTCCCGAAAACTGATGCATCAGAAATCATTTCTCTCCTTTTCCTGGCCTTCCATGCTGTTTCAAAAAATCAAAAACTTTTTTCATTGATCACTTCAATTAAAAAATCCTGTAAAGAGACTGATTCTTCTCCCTTACAGGATTTTCTATTATTACAATGCCCCGCTGGCTATGGTAATCCCCACCACTTTTTCCGCGCCTGCCCGCATAAGTTTATGGGCAGCAGACTCCATCGTAGCGCCAGTGGTATATATGTCATCTGCAAGAAGAATTTTCTTCCCTTTAACAGATGTTCCTTTATTCACATGAAATACACCGCGCATATTTTTATAACGCTCCTCTTTTGTAAGAAGTGACTGCGTTTCTGTATTTCTCATTCGCACCATACCATGTGGGATGTATGTCTTTCCCGAAGTTTCCACCCATTTACGGAAAATCATATCCACCTGGTTATATCCGCGTTCACGAAAACGAGCTTTCGATAAAGGAATAGGAATGACAATTTCATATTCTTTCAAACGCTCCCACCAGGGAAAAGCCGTAAGCAGCGGAGGAAAAGCATGCTTCAACTCCACCCTGCCGTTATATTTCAGGCGGAGCACACACTTACGAAGACCGCCGGTATAATTACAGAGCGTATAACAGCCGCAAAGATACTTAGTCAAAGAAGAACTCAGCATACGGGGATTCCAAAATTGCCGTATACATTTTTCACACCACAAATTTTTCAACGAAGTATGATTCCCGCAGCCCGGACAGGTACTTGGATAAAACAGCTCTAAAATAGACTCGGCCAGTTTCATTTACAGCGCCTCATGATTTAAAAAAGGAAGAAATAAACTGTAACGATTCCCTGTATGCTGTATCGCCAACGCCCGACGCAAAGCATCAGGTGCGGTTACCAGAATCGTGTTCTTCCGCGCGCGCGTCACCCCCGTATAGAGCAGATTACGCTGGAGCATATTATGCTGTGACGGGCGGAGAATGAAAATCACCGTCTCATATTCACTTCCCTGGCTTTTATGGACGGTTACCGCGTAAGCAAGCCGGAGATCAAACCTCTCCTCGCCTTCATATACTACTTCTTTATCAAAATAACGGACAAATACTTTTTGAGGCGTTGCCGTCCAGACGGTTCCCACATCGCCGTTGTAAATTCCTTTTTCATAATCATTTCTCGTTTGCATCACTTTATCACCAGGGAAAAATTTCATCCCATCCGGAACCTTTTCCCCGTGAATCATTTCTTGCAAAGATTCATTCAAATGGTCCACGCCGCACACACCGCGGTACATGGGGGAAAGCACCTGCAGCAGCATTTTATTCTCTTCATTCCCGTAATTAAGTTCTCTGCATAAATCCATGACAATCCGATACGCATCTTCATCATCGGCTGCATAGACAATACGAAACTCGCCCGCTTCATCAGGGACACACATTTCCCCTTTCCGGATAAGCGCCGCATTCTCTACAATGCCGCTGCCTTCTTCCTGACGAAATATACGCTTCAACCGCACTATGGGCACATATCCCCAACTCATCAAATCTTTTAAAGGCTCCCCCGCCCCCACAGGAGGAAGTTGGTCTATATCCCCCACTAAAATGAGCCTTGCTCCATCTTTCAGCGCGCAGAGAAGATGGTAGAAAAGAGAAATATCCAGCATGGACGCTTCATCTACGATAATCAAATCTTCTTCCAACGGATTGGCTTCATTTCTTTCGAAGTATGTCCTGCCGGTTTCCCGCACGGATGCTTCCAGCGCTTTGTGAATAGTATCTGCATCACGCCCGCTTGATATCGCAAGACGTTTCGCTGCCCTTCCTGTAGGCGCCATTAGAGCAGGCTCCAGTCCATTTTGCTCTGCCGCCGTGATGATTGCACGAATGAGTGTCGTCTTTCCTGTACCCGGTCCACCGGTAATCACCATCATTCCGGCTTTCATCGATTTTTCCACGGCATCTCTTTGTTCCTTCGCCAGACGGAAACCATTTTCCTTTTCAAACCGTTCAATTGCCAAATTTGCCGATCCCAGAGGCCCGGCTTCCATCAGATGATGCACGCGGTATGCCGATTCCGTCTCCGCTTCGTAAAGATAAGGAAGATAGAGATAGGTCTTTCCTTCATAAATAACGGAAGGAACAGTACCGAAATCCACTGCCTCCCTCCCTACGGTTTCTACAATTTCCGGTGATACCCGCAGCAGTTCGCTGGCTGCCGTATATACTTGATCAGATGGTCCGCAGACATGACCACCGCTTACCGCTTGTGAAAGAATATAAAAAATGCCGTGGACGATACGGTCGCTGTCTTCCGGAATGATTCCTTCCGATAAGGCAATACGGTCCACATTTTTAAAACCGAGCCCCGGTATTTCACTGACCATGCGATACGGATCTTCCCGCACCACTTTCATGACATCATCACCATAAAGCTGCTGCATAGGAAGCGCAAAGCGTTCTGAAATCCCAAGGGATTGAAGAAACATAATCACTTCCTGCATGGCGCTGATTCCTGAATAAGAATCTTTGATCCTCTCCAATGTTTTCTGCCCGATCCCCGGCACTTCAGAAAGAGCATCTATATTCCGCTCAAATATTTCAAGTGTCTTTTTACCAAAGTGCTGTACAATCCGTTTCGCCATGGAAGGACCGATACCGCTGATCAGGCCGGAAGCAAGAAATTGTTCTACCTCATCGGCCGCTTCCGGTTTCATCCTCTCCAAAATGGCAGCCCTGAACTGCAAACCAAAACGGGGGTGCCTCAACCAGCCCCCTCGTACAACTACATTTTCCCCTACGTAGGGAATAACTATATTTCCCGTCACTGTCACGGAAGTGCCGCTTTCTTTTTCTTCGATTCGGAAAACACAATAAGATTCATCTTTGCTTTTAAAGATAACCGCTTTTACAACGCCCCGCAGCTCTTCTGTCATTCCTTCTCTCCCTGCCTGAATTCTTTCCGTGCCATTTTTCCCGGCTCCGTCAGTAAATGATACCATCTAATGAAACGGAATCGGTTTGACATTTTCTGAAGCAAGGCCGACAGCTCTTCCACATTTTTCTCTTCCCCTTTGGCATCATAGACAGGAATATTTGCTTCTATTTTAGAGATGGCAGTCCGACGTGTCAGTTCTACACGCTCGTCAAAAAGATCGGCCATATTTCTGTCGATCTTTCGGATTTTTTCCCACAAGATCTCAAATTCCTTTTCGTCCATGATGCTCTCCATGAATTATAAATTCTTTTTGTGAAGTTCTTCAAGCATTTCCAGTACTTTCGTCTTGCAGTCCGCTAATGCCACTTCACTAACGACACCGCTTCTGCGAAGACGTACTTCCACCAGTCCGCTTTCTTTCCATTTCTTACCGATAGTTACACGGATTGGATATCCGATCAGATCCGCATCTTTAAACTTAATACCCGCCCTTTCATCTCTGTCATCCAATATAACTTCATCCCGACAGTCTTCCATTTCATCATACAAATGGCGGGCAGCATTCATCACGCCTTCATCTTTATTATTGGCGGGAACGATGACCACTTCATAGGGAGCAATAGCCACCGGCCAGATAATGCCGTCTTTATCATGATTCTGTTCGATAGAAGCGGCTACTGTACGGGTAATGCCGATACCATAACACCCCATGACCATAGGATGGGTTTTTCCGTCCCGGTCTAAATATGTACAGCCAAGCTTCTCACTGTACTTGGTTCCCAATTTAAATACCTGCCCTACCTCAATTCCTTTTTTCAATTCAATCATGCCACCGCACTTCGGACAACAGTCTTCCGCGGTAATAAGGCGGATCGTTTCTACTCTCACATCCCCAAAATCACGTTTCGGATTCACATGGACATAGTGTTTATCCACCGCATTTGCACCACAGCAGGCATCTTCCATTTCCATGACCGTTGTGTCTACGATGATTTCAAAGTTATCCGCTTTTTTTAAACCGATCGGACTGATATAGCCCGCAATGAGCCCGCAGCGTTTCAAATCTTCGTCAGACGCCAGCCCTACATTGACAGCATTAAAAAGATTTTGAAGACGGACTTCATTCACTTCATGATCACCGCGTACCAGAGCAAGCACCACTGTATCATCCAGTTTATAAACAACAGCTTTAACAGAACAGACAACAGACACATGAAGAAAATCACAGACCATCTGGATTGTATGCTGTCCGGGTGTTTCCACGATTTCTTTCGCTTTGTCATTATGAACTGAAGAAGAAAGTGCTTTCGGTTCTACTGCTTCTATATTGGCCGCAAAATCACAATCTTTGCAGTAAACGATATCTGCTTCCCCTGAATCGGCAATGACTTCAAATTCATGAGAGCCGCTTCCGCCGATAGCGCCGGAATCCGCCACAACAGGGCGAAAATGAAGTCCGCAGCGGGTAAAAATTCTTGTATACGCATCATACATCAAATGATACTGCCTATCTAAACCTTCTGCGTCCATATCAAAGGTATAAGCGTCTTTCATAATGAATTCACGACTTCTCATCAACCCAAAGCGGGGACGCTTTTCATCGCGGTATTTATTCTGAATCTGGTACAAAGAAACCGGAAGCTGCTTATAAGAAGAAGTATCCATCTTTGCCAGCACCGTAACCAGTTCTTCGTGGGTAGGGCCAAGACAGTATTCATGTCCATGGCGGTCATTCAATTTAAACATTTCTTCGCCATATACATCCCAACGCTCCGACTGCTTCCAGATTTCAGCGGGCTGGGTAATCGGCATGAGAATTTCCTGGCTCCCGATCGCATTCATTTCTTCCCGGACAATGTCTTCCACTTTGCGGATAGAACGGAGCGCCAGAGGCAGGAATGCATAAAGCCCATTTGACACTTTACGCATCATTCCCGCCTTCAACATATACTGATGACTGACTACCACCGCATCGGAAGGAATCTCCCTCAATGTAGGACTATACAGTTTAGATGCTAACATACTCATTCTCCTTCATTTTCATACTTTTCAATTTCTTCCATAAGCGCGTCAATCAATTCCGTCTCGGGCACACTCCTGATGACTTTCCCCTTGCGAAAGAGCAGTCCCGCCCCCTTGCCTCCGGCAATTCCAAAATCTGCCTCTCTTGCTTCTCCAGGGCCATTGACCGCACACCCCATGACTGCCACACGGACAGGCTTTTTAAATTTTTCAAGCCGCTTTTCCACTTCCTGTGCCATTTCAATAAGGTTCACCTGTGTACGTCCGCAGGTGGGGCAGGAAACAAGAACCGGCCCATACTGCTGAAGTCCCACGGAACTCAGTATTTCCTTGGCTGCCTTCACTTCTTTCACGGGATCATCGGTCAGTGATACTCTTATTGTATCACCGATTCCGTCTAAAAGCAGTGCACCGATTCCCACTGCAGACTTGATTGTCCCGCGATAAAGCGTCCCCGCTTCTGTAACGCCTAAGTGAAGAGGATAGTCCACTTTATCATGAAGCATACGGTTTGCCCTTACCATCATCGGCACGTCCGTGGATTTTACAGAAATAACGATATTATGGAAATTTTCATTCTCTAATATCCGTACATGTTCAAGTGCACCCGCCACCATGCTTTCTGCCGTAGGATGTCCGCCATACTCCTCTAAAATATATTCAGGAAGAGACCCTGCATTGATACCGATGCGGATAGGAATATTTTTTTCTTTGGCCATCGTCACTACTTTAATGACATTCTCTCTTTTCCCTATATTTCCCGGATTGATCCGGAGCGCATCAATACCTGACTCCATAGCAGTCAGAGCCAGACGATAATCGAAATGGATATCCGCCACCAGAGGTACTTTTACTTTTGCCCGAAGGACGCCCAAAGCTTCCGCCGCTTTTTTATCGGGAACGGCAAGACGGACAATATCAGCCCCCGCTTCGTCAAGAGCATTGATTTGCGCCGCCGCATATTCTGTATCTGCCGGGCTAAAAGTACTCATCGACTGTATGGCAATTGGCGCACTTCCACCGATAAGCACATCACCCACTTTTATCTGTCTTGTCACCCTTGTCACCTATTTCATCAAAGACATTACATCATTAAACATGGCGAAGAGAAATATAAATCCGATAATAGTTATCCCAACCGCCTGTATATAGTACAAGGCCCTCTCAGGGAGCTCTTTCCCGGAAATACCTTCTATCAGCGTAAGAATCAAAAGTCCCCCGTCAAGAAGCGGAATCGGCAGCAAATTCAAAAAGCCCAGATTCAAACTCAGAAGCGCGATAAATGCAAAGAGCGCCGTCATTCCTGAATCTGCCACGGTTCCTGCCATGCGGGCCACACCGATGGGCCCTGCCACACCGGCTTCTGCTCCGGCAAGTATATCCGCCAGCCCGGCAACCATTATCTTTAATATATAGACACACCTTTCTGCCCCAAGAGAAACTGCACGATCTAAAGAAACATCTTCTTTTTCCACAGAAGGAGTGATTCCCATAATTGCGCGCCCCTCTCCATTGTCCTTTGGAATAACAGTGACCGTTTTTTTCACGCCTTCAGAGTCTATGACGACAGAAAGAACCCGTCCCGCTTTATCGGATACAATCCTGCCGATATCTTCCCATCTTTCTACCTTTTCTTCATTGATGGAAATAATTTTATCACCTGCCTTAATTCCCGCACGGGCAGCGGAACTTTCTTCCAGTACAGAACCTGCCACGGGTATGTCCTTAAAAGTATGAATTCCATTGATAAAAAAAATTGCTGTAAAAATAAAAAAAGCAAGCAATATATTAAACAGCGCGCCCCCAGCAATGACAAGAAGTTTTGCCCATGTCGGTCTTTGTCGAAATGCACGGGGATCATCCAAGTCGTCGCGATTCATTCCTGCAATTTTATTATATCCGCCAAGAGGAATGGCTCGAAGAGAGTACAATGTTTCTCCTTTTCGGAAAGACACTATTTTCGGTCCAAACCCGACAGCAAATTCATCCACTTTCATTCCTGTCAGCTTCGCCATAAAGAAATGACCGCCTTCATGAACGATCACGATGATAGCAAAAACAATAACGGGAGCTATTATAGCATTTAACATAAAATTCCTCTGTTTATAATTTTTTTTGCAAAGCGCCGCGCTTCTTTATCCGCTTCCAATACATCAGAAAGCGAATGGATATGACGGCTCGTCCATTGGGTAAGCGTTTCTTCCACGACGTCAAAAATGGAAAGGAAAGATAACTGCCCTTTAATAAAAGATGCAATCGCTTCTTCATTGGCCGCATTGAATGCAGTCGTTGCATTTCCTCCCCGTTTTCCCGCCTCAAAAGCAAGACGGAGAGAACGGAACACTTCCACATCAGGCTGCTCCGTAATAATTGATCCTACTTGCTTCCAATCCACAAATTCATGGGAAGGTGACGGCAGGCGATGGGGATAAGTAAGCGCAAACTGTATGGGGAGACGCATATCAGGATTCCCTATTTGTGCAATAACAGAACCGTCTTCATACTCTACCATGGAATGAATTAAGCTCTGCGGCTGGACAAGCACTTCAATATGGTCATAATCCACATCAAAAAGCCACCGCGCTTCAATGACTTCCAATCCTTTATTAAACATGGTTGCCGAATCGAGTGTTACTTTTCGTCCCATATTCCAGGTAGGATGCTTCATGGCATCCTCCAACGTGACTTGTGCTAACTGTTCCCTTGTATATCCTCGGAACGGTCCGCCCGATGCGGTAAGCAGTATCTTATGAACTGCTTTTTTATCCTGCCCCAGCATTGATTGGAAGATAGCACTGTGTTCACTGTCTACAGGACGGATAAGGATTCCCTTTTCTTTGGCTGCCCTCATGACAAGCTCCCCGCCGGTCACAAGAGTTTCTTTATTTGCGAGGGCGATTTCTTTTCCTGCCGCTATGGCATCTAAAGTCGGCTTCAAGCCATCAATGCCGACCACGGAAACAAGGACAAGATCCACTTGATTCCCACAGGCAGCCGTCGATAACGCTCCTTCCCCGACAAGCACCTCCGCCGATCCCCTGTAAAGGTCTTTAAACCTTTTTCCTGCTTCTTCATCCGTCACGACAATCGTATGGGGATGAAATTCTTCTGCCTGTGCAAAAAGAGCGTCAATATTTCTTTTGGCGGAAATAACGGACACATGAAAAAGCCGAGGATATATCCGTACTATGTCAAGCGTCTGTGTACCTATGGAACCTGTACTTCCAAGTATCGCTATTTCTTTCATCTATACACCATACCTGATCAGACTTAAGAATAAAAGTACTGCCGGCGCCACAAAGAGCAGACTGTCAAAACGATCCATCATGCCGCCGTGACCGGGCAAAATATTTCCTGAATCTTTCACATCGCAGGCCCGTTTAAGGTAAGACTCAAACAAATCACCCATAGGCGCCATAACGGCTACAATCACACCCATCAAAAATCCAATCAGAATGGAAAAGTCCACAGCTGCCGATAGAATCAGACAAAGAATAATCGTTCCGGCCATACCGCCGAATAGTCCCTCCATCGTTTTATTCGGGCTGATATGAGGCGCCATCCTATGCTTTCCAAACCTTTTCCCTGCAAAGTACGCGAAAGAATCACTCGCCCATGTGCCAATAAGAGCAAACGAAATCAGGAATGCCCCCGGTGTCACGGTAATACTCCCCATGCCGAGAAGTTCATTCCCTCCACGAAGAAATGCCAATGAACCGAACCCGATCCCCAGATAAATGACGCCAAAAACGGTATAGATAAGCCCATGCACCTGTTCTTTTTTCAGTACCATCACAAGAAATAAAAGCAGGATAAAGGACGCAACAATGGCAGAAAAGAATATGCGGATTGAATAAAAGCCTGCTGCTCCTACGATAATTGCCAAGGCTGCTACCGCAGGTATACGATATACACGAATATTCACATTACTCAACATATTTTTAAATTCAAACAAACTTAAAACCGATACAACAAAAACAGCTGATGTCAAAAACCATCCGCCAAGAGCCACAAGGCCTAAAACCGCAATAATTCCAACCACAGCTGTAATGACACGGATCTTCATCGGGAAGCCTCCGTCAAACCGCCAAAACGACGATCTCTTCCTGTGAACCAGAAAACAGCCTTTTCCAACTCTTCACTTGAAAAATCAGGCCATAAAACAGGTGTGAAATACAATTCGCTATACGAAACCTGCCATAAAAGGAAATTCGATATCCGCGATTCACCGCCCGTACGTATAAGCAGATCCACATCTGATGATGCCGAAGGATAGAGGTGGTTCGTGATGGTTTCTTCTGTAACAGAATCTGCTTCCATCCTGCCTTCTGCAACTTTTTGGCTGATATCCCTCACTGCGTTAACCAGTTCCATTCGGCCGCCATAGTTAATGGCCACATTCAGGATAAGCCCGTCATTATTTGCAGTATCCTTTTCACACACCTTGATTTCCTCTTGAAGTGATGACGGCAATTCCATTGTATCGCCGATAATATGAACCTGCACATTATCGGTAATCAGTTCGCGAAGCTGCCCGATCAGGTAATTCTTAAAAAGATGCATAAGAAAATTCACTTCAAAAGCAGGGCGTTTCCAATTTTCTGTAGAAAAAGCATATATCGTCAGACACCGGATACCCATATGACCGGCGGCGCGAACTATATTTTTTACATTTGCCGCGCCGACCTGATGCCCATAGGTTCGTTCTCTCCCCCGCTGCTGCGCCCACCGCCCATTTCCATCAAGGATGATTGCCACATGACGGGGAAACCTCTTATCAGACACACCCATTCTCCTTACTCGTCAATCTCTTTAGTACCGCTTCCACTTCATCACTGTACTTCATCTGAGGCATAATGACCGCCTCTTTACCACACCGTACCAGGTATTTTCTCACTTTATGCAAATCATAACGGCGCCCGCGGGTTTCAGAAATATGCCATGAAGGATATTCCTCTGAAATCTGCTTTGCCAGGTTTTCATCAAACCGCATACCTGCATAAATAGTTCTTCCCATCATACAGACAGTATTTCCTTAACTTTTTTATCGGTGACCGCTTCCAGATCTTTGATTTTCTGATCAGTCAGTTTCTGAATCTTGTCCTCCATGTCTTTAATGACATCTTTGGAAATATCGCTGTTCTTTTCTTCCTTTTTCAGAAATACGTTTCCATCTCTGCGGATATTGCGGATAGCCACTTTCGCTTCTTCCGCTTTTTTATTAACCACTTTGACCAGGTCTTTTCTGCGTTGTTCCGTGAGCTGGGGAATCGCCATGCGGATCAGATTACCATCATTCATAGGTACCAGTCCCAAATCAGACATATTGATTGCTTTTTCGATATCTTTTAAAATTCCTTTATCCCAAGGCTGCACGACAAGCATTCTTGCTTCCGGTACGGTAACAGATGCCACCTGTGTAACCGGCGTCTTGGATCCATAGTAATCTACAAATACACGATCCAAAAGACTCGGGCTTGCCTGGCCCGTTCTGATTGATGTGAATTCATTTCTTAATGCTTGGATGGATTTATCCATCTTTTCAGAAAGATGCTTTAATTCGTCTTCGTACATTTTATTTCTCCTCTATCAATGTGCCCAGGTTTTCACCTTCGCAGGCTTTGACAATATTTCCCGGAACATCGATATTAAAAACCATGATCGGGATTTTATTATTCATGCAGAGTGTAATTGCGGTATTGTCCATGACCTCCAGCTTTTTCTGCAAAACATCATTATAAGACAGATGGGTAAACATCTTTGCTTCCGGATAGAATTTAGGATCCGCATCATAAACCCCATTTGTCTGTTTTTTTGCCATCAACATAACATCTGCTTCAATTTCCGCGGAACGGAGAGCAGCGGTCGTATCAGTAGTAAAATAGGGATTCCCTGTACCGGCGCCAAAAATAACGACTCTTCCTTTTTCCAGATGTCGGATTGCTCTGCGGCGGATATAAGGCTCTGCAATCTGCTGCATTTCGATAGCCGTCTGCACTCTTGTGGTAACGCCCATTTTTTCAAGGGCATCCTGGAGTGCCACAGAGTTGATGACAGTGGCAAGCATGCCCATGTAATCGGCTGATGCCCTATCCATACCGCCGGCACTTCCTTTAAGGCCTCTCCAGATATTTCCGCCGCCAACAACAACGGCGATTTCAATTCCGGAATCACTGGCTTCTTTAATTTCTCCCGCAAGCCGATACACAACTTCCGGATCAATACCAAACCCCTTATCATTAGCCAATGCTTCACCACTGAGCTTCAGCATGATTCTTTTGTACTTTTTCTTTTCCGTTTCCATCCCACACCTCCAGATTAACCATAATTCCTCTATATTATAAAGTATTCCCCTGCTTATGAAAATAAGAGAACACAAAAAAGTGTTCTCTTACCGTTAGCAACTACTGATTAATCTGTTTTGCAACTTCTTCTGCCAAGTTATCCTGTTTCTTTTCAATGCCTTCACCAAGCTGGAAACGACTGAAACGAATAACTTCTGCACTTTTAGACTGGAGCAGTTTGGCAACAGACAAATCTCCGTCCTTAATGAATGGCTGATCAACGAGGCACACTTCCTTATAATACTTATTGACACGGCCTGTAACCATTTTTTCAACAACATTTTCCGGCTTACCTTCATTGCGGGCCTGTTCACGGAGAACTTCCTTTTCATGTTCCAATTCTTCTTTGGAAACCTGTGAACGTTCCAGATAAGACGGATTAGCAGCAGCTACCTGCATGGCAATATCTTTCCCCAGTTCAGCATCGCCGCCCTTAATCTCCACAAGAACACCGATTTTCCCGTCGCCATGAATATAGCTGTATACCTGGCCTTCAGTACTTTCATATCGGGTGAACCGACGAATGGAAATATTTTCTCCAATATTAGCAATAGCTTCTGTGACTACATCTTTAACAGTCTTATCCCCCATAGCGGAATCAAGCAGAACTGCTACATCCGCCGGATTTACGGAAGCAATCTGTGCCGCAATAGATTTTGCCAAAGCCTGGAAATTCTCATTGTGCCCGACAAAGTCAGTTTCACAATTCACTTCCGTGATAACACCAATTTTACCGTTTTCTGATATATAAGAAACAACGGCACCTTCTGCTGCAATACGGGATGCTTTCTTCGCCGCCTGGGAGAGTCCCTTTTCACGAAGAATATCTATCGCCTTTGCCATGTCCCCATCTGCTTCCACGAGGGCTTTTTTACAGTCCATCATGCCGGCTCCGGTACTGTTGCGCAATTCCTTTACCATACTTGCACTAATCATTCTATGACCTCCATTACATAACCAAGGTATTTGTCTGTATTAAAGATTTTATTCTTCAGCAGCTTCTTCAGAAACCTCTTCAGCTTCTTCAGACGCAGCAGTTGTTTCAACTTCTTCCTGCTGTCCCTGGCGACCTTCCAGAATAGCGTCAGCCATCTTGCTCGCCAGCAGTCTTACAGCACGGATAGCATCGTCATTTGCAGGAATCGGGAAATCAACCACATCCGGATCACAATTGGTATCAACGGTAGCCACAACCGGAATGTGAAGCTTATGCGCTTCCGCTACTGCGATTTCTTCCTTTTTAGAGTCAATCACAAAAATAGCTCCCGGAATCTTCTTCATATCTTTAATCCCGCCAAGATTCTTCTGAAGTTTCTCCAGTTCGCGCTGCATCAGGATGACTTCTTTCTTCGGATACTGTTCGGTAGTTCCGTCTTCAAACATTTTTTCCAATTCCTTCAGGCGGGCTACGCGAGCCTGGATAGTACGGAAGTTGGTAAGCATGCCGCCGAGCCAACGTTCATTTACATAAAACATATTGCAACGCTGGGCTTCTTCTCTGACAGAATTTTGAGCCTGTTTCTTTGTTCCGACAAACAGGATCGGTGCTCCTGTTGCCGCCACTTCACGGATAAAAGCATAAGCTTCTTCTACTTTTTTCACTGTCTTCTGCAGGTCAATGATATAAATACCATTACGTTCGGTGAAGATATACCTTGCCATCTTCGGATTCCAGCGACGGGTCTGATGCCCGAAATGAACGCCTGCTTCAAGCAACTGTTTCATGGATACAACTGACATAATAATAACCTCCTGTTAATAACCTCTGCCTGCCTCTTCTCTTACAGCCACCAAATCCGGCACAGATGTAAAATCCGCAGACATGTGTACTCATGCTTTTTTATTCTATCAAAAAGGTTTCTATACCGCAAGATAATTTTTCTGCAAGATGTCCGATTTGCTATTGCTATTCAGCTCATTCTCCTTTTTTCTTTGGCTTGAACACCTTGTACATGATATCATAAAAGAAATATAAAGAAAGGATTTCTTCTCCATGATATCTTCTGAATCAAAGAAGGGGAAAAAACTTCACATAGAGTTTCTCCGCTTCTTTTGCATATGGCTTGTTATGTTCACCCACACCTCTACAGCAGGCTTTTCCCTCTATCTGCTGAGACCTGAATCATTTTTCTTTCCTTTTTACATTGCTGTTCCCTTTTGGGTAAAAACGGCAGTTCCCATTTTCTTTATGATTTCAGGAGCGCTCCTTCTCAAAAAGGAAGAACCGATCTCTGTCATCTTTAAGAAACGAATATGGCGATTTGCACAAATCATTTTTATCTTCTCCCTTATTAATTATCTTTATTTTTACCACGGACTTAATTTATCATTCTTTGGACACCTCTCTAAATTTTTTACATTGATGTATTCGTCAAATATGGCCACAGCGTATTATTTTCTTTATATTTATATTGGATTTCTCCTTATGCTCCCACTCTGGAGAATACTCGTCCGCCATATGACAAATCAGCTTTTCTTATACTTAATTGCCCTTAATTTATTTTTTGCCGGTTTCATTCCTGTTTTCTCCTTTTTAATTTTTAAAGGAACCGCAGAAATCAACTGGTTCATAAATCCTATTCTTGCTGTCAGTGAGCCAAGCTTCTATTTCATTTTAGGCTATTGGATTGAAAACGTCCTTCCTATTCATTGGCTGACAAAAAGAAATTTACTCTATCTCGGCATGGCGGCCATTGCAGGCACAATGATTGCGTCCATCATGACTTGTTACCACGGTGTCGTGGCAGGAGGCCTCACAGAAGCCATTTCCGAACGTTTCTACGATTCTTTCCTCTTTCTGAATACCGCTTTTATTTTCTGTGCTTCCCGCTTATGGTTTATTACCCATAATATTTCAGAAAGGTGTCAAAAAATTCTCCTATTTCTTGGAAACATGTCTTTTGGCGTCATGCTTTTTGAAGAGATTACCCGCAATATAACACGTTTTTTCTTCAATCGTATCCTTCTTACATACATTCCCCGATTCCCATTTTTTGATGCCGTCATTTGGATTTGTTCCGCCTTCATCTTAGGATTGCTTTTGACTTATCTCGTTAAGAAAATCCCTTACTTCACCCATTTGATTTAAGAGCAATTAAAAATAACCTGCTGCAGAAAAGTGCAGTCAGGTTATTTTTAATTGAATCAGATTCTTTTTGAGATACATCCATTCCTCAGTTGGATAAATTCTCCGGTATTTTCCTCCCGCCCCGCTTCCTCTGCCAGTTTCATCGTCCGTTCATGACAGGTAAAAAGAAATATCTGTTGTTCTTTTCCCAACTCCATGAGGAAGCGAAGTGTTTCTTTCTGCCGTTCTTCATCAAAACGGACAAAAATATCATCCAGTACGATAGGAAGCGTTTCCATCTGTTCTCCAAAAGAAAGTGCCATCGCCAGACGGATTGCCAAGTATACTTGGTCCCCCGTACCGGAAGACCAGACCTTTGATTCCTTTTTACGGTAGAACTCATCTATAATACTCACATCTTTTCCGTCATCATTAACAATGAGAGAATACTTTCCCTTTGTCATCCGCCCAAGGAAACGATTTGCCATTTTTATAATCTTCGGCTGTTTTCCGGAATCATACCGTTTCTGTGTCTTTCCCATAAGTGACCGTATAAAGAGAGCTGTCAGCCAATCTTCCATATTTTGACCGATTTCCGTTTCTAATTCTTTCTTCTTCTGGAGTGTTTTGGTAATCGTATCGTCCCCGGCAAGACGGAATATTTCATTTTCGGCAGCCCCCTGCTGTCTTTGCAAATCGCCCAGTTCCTGCTCTTCTTTTGCTATCTTTTCCGCGAGTTTTTGATGTTCTGCCATCCATTCATCATACCGTCCGCTCTCCAAGGTGGCCCACAAACGATTAAACTCTTCCTCACCGCCGGCATAAAGACGGATATCATGCCGCACGTTTTCCCAGTCTTTTAAAAGCCTGTCATGGTTTTCATGGGCATTTACCTTTTCTGCAAAATCTTCCGCATTTACTGCATTCACAAGGCGGAATAAAGCATTCATTTCCCGCTCGCACGACGCCCAGTCCGATTTGAGCTTATTCATTTCCCGCTCATATTCATCATGCTGGCGGTTCTTTTCTGAAATGGACCGCCACTCCAAATTGCGCTTCTTATTTTCTTCATAAATATAAGCGATGCTTTCCGGTGTAATGGGACATGACATTCCTGCAGCCCGAATGATGGACCCTGCACGTTTTGCAAAGCCCGCCAATTTTTCCTGTGCCCCGTCAATACGAACATCAATAATCTTTCCCCGGCCTTCTTCTGCATAAATCTTATTCCACTGTTCTTGTAATTCTGATACCTTTTCAGGAAGCACCTTAGGCAGTTTATTTGCTTCAAGCCACTTATACCATTCATCCAGGACGGCCGCCTGCGCTTCTTTTAGCAGTTTCCCCTCTTCTGCCCAGTCTTTATGCGCAGACTGCTGTTTTTTCACTGTTTCCCGCTTCCATGCAAAAGCCTGCTGTTTTGCCTGCATTCCATAAAAATCACTTCTTTTCGCTTGGAGCATATTATGGAATGCCGGCAGATCTTTTTTATCTTCCGGCACATGGTCAGGAAAACGGCTTGCTACTTCATGCCATTCTTTCTTTATCTCATCAATCTGCGCTTCAAGTTCTCTGATTTGATTTTCTTTTCTGCGGAAAACATGATTGTTAATAGCAAAACACGACGCCGCCAGTACCGACGCACCCACAGCACCATAAAGCACCGTATACCCCATAAGAGACATATAAAACATAATAACAAAAACTACAGCTGCGATAAGAGCAGTTGCTCCCAGCCAAAACCAGAAAGTATAACGGGTATCTTTCTGCGCAGAAAGAGCATCCGTTTTTTCCGTTAAAGCGGCTTCTTCGTTAAGCAGTACTTCAATCTTTGATGCATCTGCCTCATATTTCCGCCAGGCTTCTTCACTGGAAAGAAGTGTTCCGCCTTGGATCATTTCTTCCAGCATTTCCACTTCAGGCTCACGCTGCTGCCAGAAATGAAGCTCGTTGTTCCTTACACCTGCACTTTGTGCCAGATCCCGCCCCTGCTTCCAATCCACATCAGCACAAGCATCTTTTAAGCTGAGCGCTCTGTCCCACAACGGCAGGGCATATCCCAGATTGACAAAAGATCGTGCCCAATCTGCCTTGGTTCTTTTTAATTCTTCTTCTTCAGCTGCAATCTGTTTCCACTGCCCCAAATCTACATAAAGACCTTCCAGTTCCTGTTCCATTCCCGTCCACGGAATAATTTCCTCTTTCGCCCTGGGCCGGTATTCGTCAATCTTTGGCTGAAGTACCTCCTGCTGTTCACGGATAAGTTTCATCCGGCTGACCAAATGCCCCCACTGTTCTTTTCCATTGGAAGGAAATAATTTAACCTGTTCACTGAGCTGCAGCTGACGTTTAATTTCCCTTGCCCGTTTATAATACTCCCACGCGCCGAGACGTTTTTCCAGCTGCTTATCCATTTCCTGATCTGCAGCCAGAGAAATTTTCATCTTGTCTATTTCTTTTTTCAACAGAGCCTGCTTCTTCTGGAGTATAGAAAAATCTTTTTCCTGTCCGGACAGGTGTTCCAACGCCTCCTGTACCTCAGCAAGAGTCATCAGCAGCTGATTAATCCTCCGTTTCCCCTGGGAAGAAGAGACAAGAAGTTTTTCCATTTCTTCGTCCGCCTGCTTCATGGCACCGGAAACGAGATCTCCTCCCTGAAGCATAAAAAAGCGGCTTCGGACAGAATCATCTGCCAAGAAAGACGTTCCTTGCAAATCCTCCAATCCGACAGCAAAAATCTTTTCATAAATCCCGCGATTCAATCCATGCCACCAGAGAGAAGATAATTCATCATTAAATTCTTCACCTTTATCATTAACGGCCCATTTGTTTTTTCCATCACGATAAATGCGATATGCAGATCCATCCGCACGGAGAAATCCCATATTTCCTTTTTTCCCCTGCCATTTGCCCCGCTCATAGCCGAACATCATATCACGGATAAACCGGAGAAGCGTCGTCTTCCCGCTTTCATTTTCACCCATGATTACATTCAGGCACCCGGCCGCAGGTTTCCAAGATTCATTCTGATAAATGCCATACTGTTCCAGTTCTAAATCAGTAATCTTCATCCTTCATCCTCCGCCAGCATTTCGGCGCCTTTTATCTCCGCTTTTTCAAAAGCACGGATAATCATGTCATCCGACACCATATTCATCAATCTGCTAAACTTGGCCATTTCCGGACGGTCTGCTATCTCCTTCTTCAGAACTGCCAGTCTTTTTTCGCTGGAAAGCCCGTTAATTTCATCAAAGGTCCGGAGGTAACTTCCCATGACATCGGGAATCTTCCTCCGTTCTTCCAAATTCAGAAAAGGTTTTGTTTCGTCTTGAATCTCAGCAAAATAACAAAAAATGTGATGAAATTTTTCTTTATCGTTAAGCAGCTGAAGAATATACGCCTGCCCCTCAGGCGTAGAAACCGCTTTTTGCAATACCCCTTGCCCACGCAAAATAAGGCGGACGATGTTAGGCTTTCCCGTTTTTTCACGAAGTGTGGCCCGCTGTTTTACAACTTCCCTGACCAATTCCTCAGGATTTTGGAAAGAACTGATATCCACTTCCATATCCATCCAACGGATTGCATCAGTAACAATAAACTTCAAAGTTACCGTTCCATAAGCACCTACATCTACGAGATAACAACCTTTTTCGCCAGATTCTGAACGATCCAGGCCTTGCGTATTCCCCGGATAAACCATGTATGGCCGCATAGATGGTGTTTTTCTCGCGTGCACGTGCCCAAGAGCCCAGTAGTCCATCTTTGTATTTCTTAAATCATCCACCGTACAGGGAGCATAAGGACTTCCTGCCACGCCCAGTTCCGTATGGAGCATGCCGATAGAAAAGATATCTTCGTCTTTCTTCCTGAATCGAAGTGCCAGATTTTCTCTCATATGACGGTTTTTATAACTGATACCATAAACCATAGCTGCCGTCTCGCCACCCACCAATAACGGTACTGATTCCACTTTGTCAGAAGAAAACACATAAACGGAAGGCGGCAGCGGCACATCTGCCCGCCACGCCTCGTCAGGATCATGATTTCCATGAATAATAAATATCTGCACCCCCGCCTGCGCCGCACGATACAGCTCTCTGGCAAAAGCCATCTGTGCTGCCAGACTGTGATGATCACTGTTATAAACGTCACCTGAAATCAGAATGGCATCGGCACGATACGTCAACGCCGCAGTGACTACATTTTCAAAAGCCTTAAAAGTCGCTTTATGTATAGCTTCTGTCCAAGGACCCGTATCTCCCGAATATAATCCGCCGAACGGTTCGCCTAAATGAAGATCCGCACAATGGATAAAAGAAAAATGTTTCCCCATAGATCCTCCTAATTACGATATATTTTATATTTTATCACAATTTTCATAATCCTCACCTTTTCAGTCTGTTTTAAAAATATTGATAGATTGTTGTCTGAAACCGGATTTTATCACCAAGTAAAAAATGCGGCCGCAGAGATGTCCCTCCGCTGCCACACTCCCTATAAATTACATTTCGTTATAAATTTCCGCCACCGCATCATATTCTTCATCTGTCGGAGGTACATATTCCGCCTCGCCATTTTTATCAGTGTCAACTCGTGCCAGGATAATTTCCGGCTCCTCTACATTCTCCCCGTCTTCCGGAATAGAAACCAAAACAGCAAATTCTTTCCCTGCAAAAGGAATAACCACGTCCTGGACGTAATCTCTTTCTATACCACCGGGGTCTGACACAGAAATAATGATCGGTTCTTTCTGCTCTGCCATCATATTATCCTCTGTTCTTAAAAGACAAATGCTGCAGGTATCCTTCCAAGATAACCACTGCTGCCATTTTATCAATTACTTTTTTTCTTTTTTTTCGGCTGACATCCGCTTCAATCAGCTGCCTCTGCGCCATAACGGTAGTCAGTCTTTCATCCCAGAAATGATAAGGAATATCCGGAAATGCTGCAGCAAGAGCTTCTGCAAATTTTTCTGTCTGCTCAGCACGCATCCCCTTTGTCCCATTCATATTCAAAGGCATTCCGATAACAAACTCTTCCACATTGTATTCATCCGCCAGATAGCGCAGCCGGACAAAATCCTTTTCCCGCGTCGTATGGCGGATTGTCTCCACACCTTGTGCGGTCCACCCGAATAAATCACTGACTGCCACGCCAATTGTCTGTGAGCCTACATCCAAGCTCATAATACGCATATCAAAGCCCCTTATGGGTTACATAGAAACGAACCAGTTCTTCCACCAACTCATCCCGTTCTATGGATGAAACAAGCTTACGTGCATCATGCTTGCTCGTGATATATGTAGGTTCTCCGGATACAAGATAGCCTACCAACTGGACTGTCGGATTATGTCCGGCTTCTTTCAATGCAGTATACACCGCATTTAAAACCATAGCCGCTTGGGTATTCCCTCCTTCTTCCACCTCACGTTTTACTAAAATTGTTTCGCCTGAGACCGGCATCGCAATCGCCTCCTTTATTAAAGCTGTGACTCAATGATTCGAACACCTTCATCAATGGCATTCTGCAATTCAGAAATATTTTTACCTCCGGCTTGGGCAACAGCAGGTTTTCCTCCGCCGCCTCCACCACATATTTTTGCCGCGGCGGATACCACTTTTCCCATATGAATCCCTGTTTTCACGGCCTCTTCAGAGGCCATTCCCACAAGATTTACTTTTTCTCCGGCTGCTGCGCCGAGAATAAACGCACCTCTCGGAAATTTTCCTTTTACAATATCAGCCGCTTTTCGAAGTTCATCCATATTTGCCGCCGGTACGATGGCCCCGAAGAAAGAAATACCGTTCTTTTCTCTTACATTCTTCAGCAGATTCCCTAAGGCATCCTTTGTCTGCTGATTTTTAAACCTCTCAATTTCCCGTTCCGCCTCTTTCAGGGCTGCAAGATTCTTTTCAATCTTTCCCGGAATTTCTTCCACTTTCACCTTTAAAAGTGCAGCAGATTCCCTGAGCAGCTTACGATCTGCCAGCATAGATTCATAAGCGGCCTTACCGGTTATCGCTTCAATTCTACGGATGCCTGATCCGATACCGCTTTCGCTTATGATGCGGAAGCAGCCGATTTCCCCTGTATTAAATACATGAGAACCACCGCATAGTTCCGTGCTGAAATCAGGCACACGGACAACACGTACAATATCACCGTATTTTTCACCGAAAAGAGCTATGGCTCCCATTTCTTTTGCTTTAGCAATCGGCATTTCATCAATATCCAATGTGGTAGATTTCCAAATCTGTTCGTTCACCATCCGTTCCACCTCGGCTATCTGCTTATCGGTAACTGCTTCCGGCCAGGTAAAATCGAAACGTAACTTTTCCGGAAGCACAAGCGAGCCGGCCTGATTAACCTGGCTGCCCAGAACCCTGCGGAGAGCCGCCTGCAGCAGGTGGGTGCCTGTATGGTTGCGGGCAATATCTTCCCTCCGCTCCCGATCTACCACGGTTTTTACCGTTTCGCCGGTTGAAATAACGCCTTCCGTTACCGTTCCGATGCAATATACAATACCGTCAGGTAATTTCTTCGTATCTTCTATGGAAATAATGCCGCTATTTCCTTCCAATACACCGCTATCTCCAATCTGTCCGCCGCCTTCCGCATGAAAAGGATTATTTTTCAAAATAACCGTAATATTTTCACCATCAGCAGCTGACTGTACGGCCTGTCCGTCCTTTCCCAAAAGGAGAATTTCCGTATCTCCGTCCGTATCTTCCGTAGTCATGGACTCAGACTTAAGTTTCGTCGTATCGGGAGTCGCAATACGGGCAGAAACCTTTGCACGAGCCGCTCTTGCGCGTTCCTTCTGCTCCGCCATAGCTGCGGCAAAGCCGTCTTTATCGATTTCAATTCCCTGTTCTTTGGCAATTTCTTCCGTCAGCTCCCAAGGAAATCCATATGTATCATACAGTTTGAAGACTCGATCGCCTGTAAGAATACGCCGTTGCTTTTTCAGCGTTTCTTCAAGCATTTCAGCAAGGAGATCCATCCCCGCATTGAGAGTTGCGTGAAAACGGTTTTCTTCCACACCAGCCACTTTCTTTATAAATGCCTGCTTTTCCATCAATTCCGGATATGCGGGTTTCATCATTTTTACGACCACATCAATCATGCGGCCCAGGAAAGCATCGTCTATGCCAATAAGCTTGCCATATCTTACAGCACGGCGAAGTACACGTCTTAGTACATAACCACGGCCTTCGTTAGAAGGAAGAATTCCATCGGCAATCATATTTGTAATAGCACGGGTGTGATCGGAAATAACTTTCAGTGCTACATCGCTCTCTGCACTGCGTCCATACGGAACGCCCGCAAGACCGGCCGCTTCCTGAATAATCGGAAAGAATAAATCCGTTTCAAAATTATTTTTCTTCTTTTGAAGAACTGCCGATAAACGTTCCAACCCTGCACCGGTGTCAATATTCTTCTTATCCAGCGGCCGGTAAGATCCATCTTTTTGTCGATCAAACTGGCTGAATACCAAATTCCAGATTTCAAGGAAACGATCTCCGTCTCCACCCATCTGGTTTTCCGGATCCGTACCGAATTCTTCGCCCTGGTCATAGAAAATTTCTGAGTCCGGCCCGCAGGGGCCTTCTCCAATTTCCCAGAAATTATCCGACAGCGGATAAATATGGCTTTCCGGCAGCCCGATCATATCATGCCAATAATCGTGAGATTCCCTGTCATCCGGATAAATCGTTACATACAGACGGGAACTCTCCAGCTTGATTACTTCCGTCAAAAATTCCCATGCCCAGGCAATGGCTTCCTTCTTAAAGTAATCACCAAAAGAGAAATTCCCAAGCATTTCAAAAAAGGTATGATGCCTTGCTGTACGGCCGACATTTTCAATATCGCCTGTGCGGATACATTTCTGACTGGTCGTCACACGATGGCAGGGCGGCTCAACCTTCCCCGTAAAATACGGTTTCAGTGGCGCCATCCCTGCGCCGATCAAAAGCAGGCTGGGATCATCTTTTGGAATCAACGGAAAACTTTTCAGCCGCAGATGTTCTTTCTTCGTTTCGAAAAAAGACAAATATGCCTCACGAATATCATTGCCTTTCATGATATGCCCCCTTAGGTATTTTGATTTCGTTGTGTTTGTTTATTATACCATGCAGACATAATTCATGCATGAAAACACCTCTGCTTATCCAGCCGGATAACCGCCAGCTGTTTCCCCAAATCTTTATATGCCTTTTCATCATAATCCGCATACAGGACAGATTCTTCCTCCCCCGCCTCCGCCTGTACTTTTCCTAAAGGATCTATAAAGCGGGAATGTCCTCCCATTTTCATTCCCCGATAGTTTCCTGACATATTGACGGCAGCTATGCAGAGTCCGTTTTCTATGGCTCTGGCACGGGTCAGCACATCCCATTGATAAATATGCATAGCAGGCCACGAGGCCGGCGCTGCTACCAGCATGACGCCCTTTTTCGCCATTTTCCTCCACATCCTGGGAAAATAAAACTCATAGCACACCGCCATACCAGTACGGACTCCGTCTATATCCTCATACAGAAGTTTCCGTCCCGGCCGCATAAGTTCTGCTTCCAGATAACCATAAAATAAATGGCGCTTACTGTACTCTCCCTTGATATCACCGTCTTTACCAAATACCAGCCCCGTATTTCGTATTACTCCCCCCTTTTTTACGGGAAGCGTCCCTGCTATGATATATGTCCCAGTATAAGCTGCCAGAGAAGAAAGTCTCTGTATCAAACCATCCCCCATATATGTTGCATTTTTACCGAGATTATGAAAATCGTACCCAATCGTCCATAATTCTGGAAGAACAATCATATCCGCCTGATGGGATACTTTCCCCATCAATTCAAAAGCATGTGTGATATTTCTTTCCTTATCGCCGGATACGACATCCATCTGAATCAATCCAAGCCTCATTGCTCTCCATCCAAAACCCGTATATAAAAGAAATGGAGGCATACGCCCCCACCCCGGCAGCAGACCGTATAAATCCGCCATATAACCACAAACCGTCAAAGCACCCGCTTCGCCCCCACATACCTGTCATGCCAATATCCATTTTTCATTGTTGCCACAGCAACTCCGCAGCTGCTGGTGGCACTGATAAAATATCCGTCTCCCAGATATAGACCCGAATGGGATACTCCCGACTCGTATGTGGAAAAAAAGACAAGATCACCTGGTTCCAACCGATTGACAGACACCCTTTCTCCTCTTCCGAATTGCTCATCTGCTGCGCGGGGAAGCAGAATTCCCTTTTTATTAAATACATAATGGATAAACCCTGAACAGTCGAATCCGCTAGGTGTCATGCCGCCAAAACGGTACGGCACACCTACATACTTTTTCGCTTCTTCCATAATTGCTTGTACACGAGGTGCCAGTTTTCCGGGTTTGTGCCACGATACGGAAACATCATCAATACCTATGCCGCCCGGTGACATTTTATTTTTTCGGGCAGAAGAGTGTTTCTTGCTTTTTAATGTTTTCCCGGTAAGCGCTTTATAGGTAACAGGACCCACCACTCCATCTACATCCAGATTATGTTTCTTTTGAAATTTTTTTACTGCCGACACCGTTGTTTCATTGAACCGCCCGTCAGCACGCACCAGACAGCCGGCCTGTGTCAACCGTCGCTGTAAATCCTTTACCGCGTCTCCGGAATCGCCAAGAGAATAACTGGCAAAAACAAATTGCGCGGAGCACAACGAAATGACGCCTGCTATCAACAAGACTCTCCAATTTCTATCCATATGGCTTCCTCACATGAAAATATTTATAATTGCATATTTTTATACATTGCTCTGTCTTCATTATTTTATCATATTTATCACATTCATGTTTTTTATTTACACAAAAAATCAGGAATAGTACTTACCATTCCCGATATGTCTTTACAATTATTCAGCAGGATGTTCAATTCCGGATTTACCATATACCTTGCCACTGATAAAGTTCCGATCCACCATCATTTCAATAAAATACTTAGGGTTGCTCTTGAGGATTTCTGTCAAAATCATTTGATACATCTCTTCATCACTTTTATCACACGGTCCCTTCAATTCCAGTTCAAAAGAAATATAAATGCCTTCCTCCTTTTCCACCACAAAAAAATCATGATAAGATACCGGAAGGCCGGTGCGGTAAATGGCGGCTTCTAAGTCACGCATGTATTCCATCTCCTTCGGATTTGACACCGCTTTAGGATCCGCATGAACTACCGCCTGGATATTGAATTCGTTCCTAAGCTTCGTCATAACTGTTTCCGCCAGTTCATGTCCCTCCACGAGAGTCAAATTGCTGTCCAATTCCACATGGGCAGAAGCAAAATGATTTTCCGGCCCATAATCATGAACAATCAGATCATGCACACCGTAAACTCCCGGTGTCTCAAGAATCACCGTTTTTATTTTTTCATACATTTCCGCATCCGGTGTGGCGCCGATAATGGAATTCAGCGCCTCTTTCATGATTCCGTAACCCGTGTACAAAATAAAAAGAGACATAATAACCCCCATGATTCCATCTACATGGTATCCGCTGAAATATTCCACGCATGCAGCAACTAAAACACCTGTGGTTGAAAGAATATCCGAAAAAGAATCCGCACTGTATGCGTTAAATGCTTCTGACTTCAAATTTTCCCCTGCCCGTTTATACCACCAGGTCAAAAATAATTTTGCAATAATACCTACTATTAAGGCAGAAGCAGTCCATATAGAAAAATAGCTGTCCTCAGGATGAAGAATTTTCTGCACTGATTCTACCAAAAGTGTAATACCCACATAAAGGATAATAGCGGACATTACAGTAGAATTGACATACTCCAGCCGACCATGGCCGAAAGGATGTTCTTTATCCGATGGCTTTGACGCATAATAAAAAGTCATCATCAAAAGAATAACCGCCCCCACATCAGTAATATTATTGAATCCATCACCGATGACCGATAAAAATCCGCTCTGCCAGCCGGCAAAAATTTTTACCATTCCTAAAATAAGATTTATGATCAATCCTACAAGCGCAGCGAAAAATGCTTTCCTTTGCCGTGATGTACCACCCATTCCGAATATTTCCATAACTGTACCGTTTCCCTTTTCCCAGTGCCGTCTACTCCTCATCAAGCTGCACTGCTAAACCAAATTTATGGTATTCCTAAAAGTTTCCATATATGCCAAAAGGCTCTCCGAGAGAGCCTTTTGCTTGCAGCTGCAAATCAATATTTGTCAAAATCAATTCCATTTAAAATTTCTTTGAGTTTGATCATTTCCTCTTTTGTCAATGTCAGACCTTTCGTCATTGATTTATGATCCACGCTCCACGAACGTAAATCAAACTTGGGATCCCGTCCGTTCCAGCTGGTATAAGTCAACTGTTTCTTCCATCCGTTTGCCGCGACGGAAAGATCCCCCAGTTCGTCTTCAATTGTCACTGTAATTTTCGTTGGCATCACTTTCACCTCACCTAAAAAACTTTTGATCCATGGTATCACAATCCATCAAAAAAAAGCAACTGTATCTTTAAGAAAACAAACGACTTTTAAAACTTTCTATTCTATTGGGAATCTCATATATCTCTCTGCTTCCGTTCTACCCATTCCTGCAGTTTTATTTTATCTGCGTCCGTAATATACCGGAGCTGCACCGGTACTTCCACAATGCCGCCAGCCGTCCGTTCCCCGATAAAAAGATAATTCCAGTCATCGGATACCCCCATTATTTCCTTATAGTCAAAAGCCATATACAAAGGCTTAATCAATCCTGCCGCATTGAACTCAGAATAAAATATAGGAATAGTAACAAGAAGCCTCTTTTCACATATCAAAGCCACAGATTTATGAATCCAATGGATCCGCCACAAAGTCAGAAGGACTACAACAAAGCTGATGGTACATGACAAAATTCCGGGATGTTCCAAAAGCAGTATCAAAAAGGCTACACAAAAAAGAACGTAAAGCAGTGAAGAAATTGCCACGTAAAGAACAGAGCGGCTGCATTCCCAGATTATCTGTCCATGCTCTTCTTTACTGTATAAATCCATTTTTATCTCTCAATGCCTGACAATGGGTGTCCACGGCCTTCTTCCGCGTGGTTCTCCGAAAACAACATCATACTTCGCCCATGTACGAACTGTCTCCTCAGACCAATCTGCCGCTGCTTGTGCTGCTTTAGGTGCCGTAATTGGTTCCACAGCCATCGGTTTTGTTTTCCTTTCTCGCAAGGGTTTGGAAAGATATTGGTGAAAACGATTTTCCGTATCTCCGGAACACTCCATTATAGAAACTGCTGCAGGCGCCTCAGCTTCCCGGTAAACAGATCTTTCCATTTCATCAGGAAGATCCATTTCATCAGATCTCACATCTTTCATCCCCCAGGAGCGTAGAACCCTTTCCCTTAATTCTTTATAATTATATTTTTTATCATTATCCTTCCCGGCCCCATAAGACGACGGTCTCGGTAATGGAGTTTCAGGAATAGAATAGCCATTTTCTTCACGAGGCGTTCCTTCAGTGGAACGATCTGAACTTCTCCGTTCCTTCATCCATCGAAAGATAAAATGAAGTATCCCTATCCCCCATATCAGAAGGACAATTTCATTACCCGAAAAAAAATCCATACTCCACCTTTACTTTGTTTGACCCGGATTTCCAGCTATATTTTCTCTCATTTCTGTATCTGCTGCAATATTTTTCATACTGTAATAATCCATTACGCCAAGACGTCCACTGCGAAGAGCATCTGCCATGGCTTTCGGCACTTCAGCCTGGGCTTCCACAACTTTTGCCTGCATTTCCTGTGTATATGCACGCATTTCCTGTTCCTGCGCCACCGCCATGGCACGACGTTCCTCTGCTCTTGCCTGGGCAATTTCCTTATCAGCCTCCGCTTGATCAGTCTGAAGCTGGGCCCCTATGTTCCTCCCCACATCCACATCAGCAATATCAATGGAAAGAATTTCAAAAGCGGTACCCGAATCAAGACCTTTACCAAGAACCGTTCTGGAAATATGGTCAGGATTTTCAAGAACATCCGTATGTTTTTCCGAAGAACCCACGGTAGTAACAATTCCTTCACCAACACGGGCAATAATGGTCGCCTCTCCTGCGCCGCCGACCAAACGATCAATATTTGCACGAACAGTCACACGGGCACGTACTTTCAGTTCAATACCGTTTTTAGCAACTGCAGAAATCGTAGGGGTTTCAATAACCTTGGGATTAACGCTCATCTGCACTGCTTCCAGCACATTTCTTCCCGCCAGATCAATAGCTGCAGCCTGCTCAAAAGTCAAATCGATCTGCGCGCGGTGGGCAGCAATTAACGCATCTACCACATTATCTACATTCCCTCCTGCCAGATAATGGGCTTCCAGCTGATTCACATTCAAGCCGAGCCCCGCCTTTGTCCCTTTAATCAAAGGAATGACAATCATACGCGGTTCGACACGGCGGAAACGCATTCCCACTAAATTAAACAACGAAATGCTTACATCGGCTGCAAGTGCAGAAATCCATAATCCCATCGGTACAAAATGAAGCAGTATGAGTACCGCAAAAAGCGCTACCGCAATAGTAAATACAGGAACGACCAGTAAAGTTTCCATAAATAAATCCTCCTAAAACATATTTCAATTATTTAACAACCAAATGATTTCCTTCCGCCCGCACCACGTGTACCGCAGCACCTTGCAGAATGAATCCCCCTTCTGAAACTGCATCTACCACAGTCCCTTCCACTTCCACCTTGCCGGAAGGCCTGAGCACTGTAGCAGCATTCCCTTCTTTCCCTTCATACTTCTTCAAATTCTGAACAGAAGAAACATATCCTTTGGAGGAAGACAAAGATAATGTAAGAGATAATTTTTTCCACATTCTATTTTCTGACAAATGATCCGCCAAAAAGTATATACCGATAATAGCAAGAATCATGGCTGCGGATAATACCCAAAGCGCCGTCATATCCCCGCCAAAGGTGAAGTATAGGCCTGCCGTCATGGATAAAATACCCGCCGCCACACCAAAACCGGAAACGAGGACAAAAATATCCAACAGGATCAAAGCAATCCCGCCAAAATATAATAGAAATTCAAACCATGCCACATTACCGCCATACCAGCCGCTGCCTAAGAGCAGCCCACCGGCAATCACAGCAATCAATCCGCCGCCTGAAAATCCCGCAGTTTTTATTTCTGCCAGAATTGATACAAAAATCACTGCCGCCAAAAGTGCTTCCACAAAAGGGATACGCATCCACTCGAGTACATAATTGCTTTCGTAAGCACCGGATATGACCGGCACTGGTATAAGTGCTGCCCATATCCCCCCGGCACGATATAAAACTTTATGCATCTATTCCTCCTTATTTTAGAATATCTACTTCCTTTAGAAATCGCTTTTATTTTATTATACTATATGCCTACCATACTTCCCGGAGCATTCTCTCCTCGATACTTTCGAAAATTTTCTGAACTTTTGCTATATACCTATACAAAAAGCCCCTTTCGGAGCTATATTTGCATACATATTATTCACCTTTGGAACTTACAAAATTTTTGCGCTTGCCGATAACTTCAAGGCCATTCATATATGGGCGAAGCACGGCAGGTACGACAATCGTCCCATCTTCCTGTTGATAATTTTCCATGATAGCAGCTACCGTTCTTCCAACAGCAAGCCCCGACCCGTTCAGTGTATGAACAAATTCCGGCTTATCCCCCTGATGCCGGCGGAAGCGGATATTTGCCCGGCGTGCCTGAAAATCAAGACAGTTGGAGCACGAGGAAATTTCTCTATACTTCTGCTGCCCTGGCATCCACACTTCAATATCATAAGTTTTTGCTGAGGAGAAACCTATATCCCCAGTGCAGAGACATACTACATGATATGGCAATTTCAGCAGCTGAAGAATTTTTTCTGCTTCTGCAGTCAAACTTTCCAATTCATCCCAGCTATCTTCCGGTTTACAATATTTCACCATTTCTACTTTGTGAAATTGATGCTGTCGAATCAGTCCACGGGTATCTTTCCCCGCAGAGCCTGCTTCTTTACGGAAACACGGGGTCAGTGCCGTGAGATGGACAGGGAGCACGGCTCCATCTAAAATTTCTCCGGAGAAATAGTTGGTCAGCGGCACTTCTGCTGTTGGAGTCATGTACATATTTTCCCCTTCCACTTTGTACATATCATCCTCAAATTTAGGGAGCTGTCCGGTTCCCTGCATAGAAGCACCATTAATGATATATGGTGGAATAACTTCCGTGAAATCATTCTGCTGTGTATGAACATCAAGCATGAAATTGTACACAGCTCTTTCCAGACGGGCTGCCATACTGAGATAGAAATAGAAACGCGCGCCTGACACCTTCCCCGCCCGTTCAGAATCGAGAATGCCCAGGTTTTCTCCTAATTCATAATGTTCTTTTGCAGGGAAAGGGAATTTACGAATTTCACCCCAGCGACGGACTTCCGGATTTTCACTGTCATCTTTTCCAACCGGCACAGAAGCATCTGTCATATTTGGAATGCGTAAAAGACGGTCCTGTAATATGAGCTCCACGCCTGCCAGCTCCTTATCAATGGCAGCAATCTTTGTCCCTACTTCTCTCATAGCAGAAATGGCAGCAGAAGCATCTTCCTTGTTCTTTTTTGCCAGAGCAATCTTTTTTGTTTCCGCATTGCGTTCACTCTTCAACGCTTCTGTCATCTGCAGAAGCTCTCTTCTCTTCCTGTCCAGCTCAATAACCTCATCCAAGTCAAAATCGTTATGGCGATTAACCAGATTTGCTTTTACCGCTTCCGTATTTTCCCTAATAAATTTAATATCCAACATAGCCATCTCTCCCTGCATAAACCTGCCATTCGGCTAAAACATAAAAAAAGACTTCCATCCTGTATGGGACGAAGTCATCACGGTGCCACCCAATTTGCATAAGCTAACTTGATTGTGGCATAACGTCCACAAACCGTCCGATTCATCACCGGCCATTCCCGATTGGAAAACACCTTCTCTGCCAAAGCTCGCACCAACCGCTTTTTCTCTGTACGCACTGAAAGAATATTTTCTCTTTCACTATATTTTTTTAATTATATAACCCTCGCAGTCTTTTGTAAAGTAAAACAGCGGTTCTGCAAACCCCCGCTGTACTTGATACTCATTTATTTACCACCAGTTCATCCCATGCATTGGCAAGAGCAGCATATTCCTCCATCGAAAACGTTTCTCCCCGGCGGCCGCCGTCAATCACCGCTCTCTCCAGAATCTTCTTTCCCAACTCCATGCTTATCCCGCCGGATTTCATAGCGTTGGTAAATACCTTCCTCCGCTGCCCAAACCCCATTTTAACCAGACGGAAAAACAGTTTGCGGTCTGCCACCTTCACCGCAGGTTCTTTTCTTCTCCTGATTTTCAGAACTGTCGACGTTACTGCAGGATGCGGCAAAAAAGCTGCCGGTGGAATATCCATCACTCTTTCCACGGTACAATCAAATTGTACCGCCAAGGTAAGCGCACCATAATCCTTCGACCCGGCCTTCGCCAAAATACGATCCGCCACTTCCTTTTGCATCATAAATACAAAGAGGGAAATGGGCAGTTCAGATTGAATCAGGTACAGCAAAATAGGTGTCGTAATATAGTAAGGAAGATTGGCCGCTGCGTGCCAGTTATTATCTCCCAGTATTTCTTTCAAATTTGCTTTGAGCACATCTTCATAGATAATATGCACATTATTATAAGCTTCCAGCGTATGCGTCAAAACATTTTCCAAACTTTTATCAATTTCAAAAGTTGTTACATTTGCCCCTGTTTCAGCAAGTGCCTGTGTTAATGTCCCTATACCTGCACCGATTTCCAAAACAAATGCTCCTTCTGCCAGTTCCGCTGCCGCCGCGATTTCTGCCACAATATCGGGACGTACGAGAAAATTTTGCCCTAAACGATGCTTCGCTCGAATACCAAATCGCTGCAATACATACCTTACAACTTTAATATCTGCTAAATTAGCGTCTTTCATACTTTCTCCCGCACTCCTCCAACGCGGATTCCCACTCCTTTCGTGTAATCCCAAAATGATTCAGCCTGCGCAAAAACTGCTTGGCATTCCCATATCCGATGCCAAGTATAGCCCCAACAGATGCTCTTTTCCCCGTGGCATCTTCCGCACCCGTAAGGCCGGAATTCCAAAGATCTTCCATATGAAATTCATGGGAACTTTCCTGATAAAGTATCCGTACTTTATCCAAAGCTTTTCTAATCGACTCCGGAGATGCATCTTCAATCCCCACATCATCCTCCGTAGACGCTTCACTTTTCGGAACAAAAGCATGAAGTGCTTCAGGAAACATAACGGAAAGTCTGCTTCTTATTTTTTCACCGGGACCATCCGGATCAGTCAGTATAATAATCCCTCTTTTTTCATAAGCGGCACGAATATCCTGTATAACAGCAGACCGGAGGGCATAGCCTCCGGTCGCAATCAGATCCGCATCTACCGCCTGTCTCACACGGGCAATATCCGATTTGCCCTCGACAACGATAACCTGCTGAATCATATCAGTCTCTTGCTACATACCCGATACCACGAACAGTATGGATATATTTCTTTCCTACTTTTTCATCAATTTTGCTTCGCAGGTAACGGACATATACATCTACAATATTCGTTTTCCCTGCATATCCATATCCCCAAACCTTTTCAAGAACTTCTTCACGTTTCAGGACACGATTTTTATTTTTTGCCAGGAATAAGAGTAAATCAAATTCCTTCTTCGTCAGATCCACGACTTCATCACCGACACGTACTTCATGACGATCCGGATAAATTGCCAGGTCTCCGATATTAAAAGACGGGTCGGCCACAATTTTCGGCTCCTCATGACGGCGCAGTGTAGAACGGATTCTGGCAATCAATTCTTTTGTGGCATAAGGTTTTGTCAGATAATCATCAGCACCTGCATTCAGCACTTCAACTTTTCTGTCCACACTACCGTCAGAAGACAGGTAAATAATCGGAATCGTGCTGATTTCTCTTACGTTCTCAAGAATTTTATCGCCATCTTCCATGGTATCATCCGGATCAAGGACAATGATGTCCACCTGGCGCTGTCCTGCCAGATCTACCACAGAATCACCAATATTGTCTACCAAACAGGAAAATCCTTCTTCTTCCAGCTTAAGCTGCATAAAACGGCTGACACTCGGATCACGTTCAACTACTAATACACAATTTCTCATTTTTAGGTTCCTCCCCCAAAACACAACAAATACTACAAATAAAAATGCTCTTTTAAATTATTATTATTTTTCGCCAATCACTTTAAATGGGGAATTATTATTTTTTTACCATTTTTATAAAAGTAATCGCCAAAGAGCTTCATGGTTCTCCACTTAATAATACCATAACTTTAATTAAATTCAAGCAATTCATTTTAAATATATTGTATTAAAATTAATTTTTAAATAGTAATTGATTGCTTATATTTATTAAACTTTTGCGAATTACTCTTATTCCTTTTTTCTCTTGTATTATTTCAAACTCCTACTTATTTACCGATACTTCCTGGTAAGACTCAATATATTCAAAACTTTAAATGATACTGTATCTCATTCATTTCTTTATAAAATTATTCTCCTTTTATCCAAAATACCCATACCCCCCATGTGTATAAAACTTTTTTATGATTGAGCTTTAATGAATTTATTACCTTTATAATTTATTAGAGCCCAAGAAAAAAGAGGGGCATCCCGGAAGGAACCCTCTCTTCTGAACCGATTTATTATTTTAAGATATCTCTCATACGGTGTGTCAATGAGCCGCTGCCATAAAAAGCATCCGCATCAAGCGCCTCTTCAATACGGAGAAGCTGGTTATACTTTGCCACCCGTTCCGTACGGCAGGGAGCACCGGTCTTAATCTGCCCCGCATTCAGCGCTACTGCCACATCAGCAATTGTCGTATCAGCCGTTTCACCGCTGCGGTGAGAAATAACTGCGGTGTATCCGCTTCTCTGCGCCATCTGCACCGCCTCAAAGGTCTCTGTAATCGTCCCGATCTGGTTCAGCTTGATCAAAATAGAATTGGCAACACCTTCATGGATTCCTTTGGATAAGCGGCTTGTATTGGTAACAAAAAGATCATCACCCACCAGCTGTACACGTTTCCCCAACACAGCCGTTAATTTTTTCCAACCTCCCCAGTCTTCCTCTCCAAGACCATCTTCAATGGAAATGATCGGATATTTATTGACAAGGTCTTCATAAAAAGAAATCATTTCTTCTGCCGTTTTAGCGGCATGATCCCCGGACAAATGGTACAATCCGTCATCGCCCAGAAGTTCAGATGCCGCCACATCAGCTGCCAGAACGATATCTTTCCCCGCCGTATAACCCGCTTTTTCTACCGCTTCACAGATAACTTCCATCGCTGCTTCATTAGACGGCAGATCAGGCGCAAAGCCGCCTTCATCACCGACTGCCGTGGATAAATGTCTCTTTTTTAATACTGTTTTCAAGGCATGATATACTTCTGCGCACATACGAAGTCCTTCAGAGAAAGAAGAAGCACCGACGGGCATTATCATGCTTTCCTGAATATCCACATTATTATCCGCATGAGCTCCTCCATTAATGATGTTCATCATAGGAACCGGAAGATTATGGGCATTAATACCGCCAAGGTACTGGAACAGCGGAAGTTCTGCTGATTCCGCGGAAGCATGAGCAGCCGCAAGAGATACCCCAAGAATAGCATTGGCACCAAGGCGGCTCTTATTCGGTGTGCCGTCCAAATTAATCAGGATATGATCCAATCCGCGCTGGTCACTGGCATCCCAGCCAAGAACAGCATCAGCAATTTCTCCATTCACATTATTGACAGCGCAGAGAACACCTTTTCCATCATAACGGTTCTCATCACCATCACGAAGTTCCGTTGCTTCAAACATACCTGTAGATGCGCCGGAAGGAACTCCCGCCCTTGCGAAAGCTCCATCTTCCAGTGTCATTTCTACTTCTACCGTGGGATTTCCACGGGAATCAAGAATCTCTCTTGCGTGAAGATCTGTAATAACTGCCATGATATCTCCTTATTCACATGCTTTTTTATAAATAGACAATAATTCTTCTGCTTTCAGACTGGCACCACCGATAAGAGCGCCGTCCACATCTTTTTCTCTAAGGAAAGAAGAAATATTCTCTCCTGTTACGGAACCGCCATACAAAATCCGTATCCGTTCTGCGACTCCCCCGGATGAAAACGCTTCTATTGTTTTGCGAATAAACGCGGATACAGTTTCCGCATCCTGCGCGGTGGCCGCTTTTCCCGTACCGATCGCCCAAACAGGTTCATAAGCAATAACTGTCCGTAATAATTCTTCCGGGGAAAGCCCCGACAGCGCCACTCTCATTTCTTCCAGCAAACGTGTTTTCATCTGCCCGCTTTCCCGCTCTTCCAAGGTTTCACCGACACAAAGGATAGGCGTCATTCCATACGCAAGGACTATTTTCACCTTTTTCCCTACAAACTCATCGGATTCACATAAAATCTGTCGGCGTTCCGAATGTCCGCAGATGACATAAGAACAGCCTGTTTCTTTTAACATACCAGGAGATATTTCTCCTGTAAATGCTCCTTTCTCCGCCGGATACACATTTTGCGCCCCCCACTTTATGCCCGTACCTGCCAGGTATTTTTCCGCCAAGTACAAATCGGTGAAAGGCATACAGATTAAAAGTTCGGCTTTCCCCATTTCCGCATCGAATCGGCCGAGAAACTGTTCCGTTTCCATGGCGGTACGATTCATTTTCCAATTTCCCGCAATCAGTCTTGTCCGCACCGGCATCACTCCTTATCTGCAAGGACAGCCACACCGGGAAGAACCATCCCCTCCAGCATTTCCAAAGAAGCACCTCCGCCGGTAGACACATGAGAGAACTTATCTTCAATCCCCATCTGGTCCACAACGGAAGCGGATTCTCCGCCGCCGATAACGGTTGTCGCATCCAAGTTTGCAATAGCTTCCGCAATAGCAAAAGTCCCAGTAGCAAAAGGCTTCATCTCAAATACACCCATCGGTCCGTTCCAGACAACAGATTTCATTCTCCTCAGTGTTTCCACGTAGAGACGGATTGTCTTGGGCCCGATATCAAGAGCCATCCAGGGATCACTGAAATCTTTCGCTTCCAATACTTTTGTATTTGCCTTTTCTGAAAAAGCATCTCCCGCCATAAAATCCACAGGAAGTATTATGTCCGATCCCATTTCCTTTGCTTTTTTCATCAGGTTGCGTGCCAGTTCAAAGCGATCTTTATCCTGCAAAGACCGGCCCATATCATAGCCTTCCGCCGCGACAAAAGTATTTGCCATACCGCCGCCGATCATGATGACATCCGCTTTTTCCATCAGGTTGGCAATCACCTGGATTTTGTCACTGATCTTAGCCCCGCCGATAATGGCCGCAAAAGGACGCTTCGGATTTTCAATAACACCGTCGAGGAAATCTATTTCCTTCTTCAGTAAGAGTCCGGATACCATAGGCAATAATTTACCAACCCCCACAACAGAGGCATGGGCTCTGTGAGAAACGCCAAATGCGTCATTTACAGCTGCTGTACAGCCTTCCACCAGCGCTTTTGCAAAATCGGGATCATTCTTTTCTTCTTCTTTATGGAAACGAAGATTTTCAAGAAGCAGCACCTGTCCCGGCTGAAGCGCTTTTTTCATGGCGGCCGTTTCGCTGCCGATGCAGTCATCGGCAAATTGTACCGGCTGATTCAAAAGTTCTGACAGTCTTTCCGCCGCAGGGCGAAGAGAAAGTTCCAGTTTTCGCTCCCCTTTAGGCCGCCCCATATGGCTTGCCAAAACGACTGCCGCTCCCTCTTTCAGTAAATATCGGATGGTCGGGAGCGTGGAACGGATTCTTCTGTCATCAGTAATATGGCCGTCTTTGTCGCAGGGAACATTGTAATCTACACGGACATATACCGTCTTTCCCGCTACATCAATATCGTAAATCGTCTGTTTATTCATCGCGGAGTCCTCTTCAGATCAAAACTTTCCCGCTACAAAAGCGACAAGGTCAATGATTCTCATGGAGTACCCCCATTCATTGTCATACCATGCGATTACCTTTACCAGGTTGTCATCCATCACCATGGTGAGAAGACTGTCAACAGTGGAACTTACATCGGTGGTTTTGAAATCACTGGAAACAAGAGGTTCGTCAGTATAAGCCAGAATACCTTTCATCTTTCCTTCAGCGGCCGCTTTCAAAGCAGCATTCACCGATTCCTTTGTCGCCGGTTTATCCAGTTCAACCGTAAGATCCACTAAAGATACATCAGGCGTAGGAACACGGATAGCCAGTCCGTTCAGCTTTCCTTTCAGCGCAGGAATAACGATACCAATAGCTTTCGCCGCACCGGTGCTGGTGGGCACCATATTTTCGGCAGCGGCTCTTCCGCGTCTCGGATCTTTTTTATGTGCTTTTTCCAAAATAGCCTGGTCATTGGTATAAGAATGTACCGTAGTCATAAGACCGCGCTTGATTCCAAACGTATCATTCAACACCTTGCAGACGGGTGCCAGACAGTTTGTCGTGCAGGAAGCGTTGGAAATAATATCATCTTTAGCAGGGTCATAAATATTTTCATTCACACCTACGACGATGGTCGCGTCTTCATCTTTACCCGGAGCAGTAATAATAACCTTCTTAACTGTTCCGCGGATATGTTTCCCCGCGCTTTCTCTGTCTTTCAGTTTACCTGTGGATTCGATAACGATTTCCGTGCCGTAAGCGCTCCAGTCCAGATTTTCCGGATTCCGATCCTGGAATACATGGATGCGTTTCCCGTCAACAATAAGATCATCTTTATCAATTTCTACCTTTTTATTCAAACGTCCATGAACCGTATCATATTTCAAAAGATAAGCAGCTGTTTCCGGGCCGCTTGGATTGTTGATGGCGACAATATCCAGATCCGTTCTGTCAAGAAGCCCCCGAAAAACAAGACGTCCAATTCTTCCAAAACCGTTAATTGCTACTTTTGTCATTCTTGCACCCTCCTATAGACCCAACCGGAAAATAAATTTTACCGCAATAAAACAGCCGCGCCCTAAAAGAAATACTGCAGTCACTCATGCAGTCTAACCGGCAATATCTTTTTGCGGCGGGAATAAAACAATAAAATGGTGACTTCCACCTCATAAGACTTCTGTAAGTATGCGGCAGAACCATACTTTGAGGACTCCTTACTTATGTAGTATATCACGCAGCCATTTCTGCTACAACAACAATAAACATTTTCAAAAGTAGTATATACTTATCTTGAACCAGACAAATAAATGAAACATTATTTCCCGTAACCGCTTTGAATCTGTCTTAATTTCCATATGAAATACATCCTGCTGATTTCGCACAAAATTAACTTTCTCCTTATATCAATTTTTATGTTTTTCGATTTCTTTTTCCTTTCAGTAGTTATATAATGAATACAAGTCATTAATCTTTTTCTATTTATGATTTTTTTCAATCATTAGTATATGCGCAGAAAAGAAAGGAAATATTATGTCTTGGAATACGAAAATCACAAAGCTTCTCAACATTGATTATCCTATCATCCAAGGTGCCATGGCGTACATTTCTGACGGTGTCCTGGCAGCCGCTATGAGCCATGCAGGCTGTGCAGGCGTCATTGGTTCAGGTGGATTTACCCCTGATGAAGTACAGTCCCATATCCGCCGTTTTAAAGATATCGCCGGTTCGCAAAAAGTCTACGGTGTCAACCTGATGCTGCAAGATGATAATAAAGATGACATAGCGCAAATCATTTGCGATGAGAAAGTCCCTTTTGTCACCATTGGCGCAGGAAACCCTATCCCCTGGTTTGAACCGTTTCACCAAAAAGGAATCAAATGTATTCCTGTCGTTCCCAATGTGAAACTGGCACAAAGGGTACAGGCCCATGGCGCCGACGCTCTCGTAGTAGAAGGTATGGAAGCCGGAGGTCACGACGGAAAACTGACGCTCATGGCGCTTTTAGAGAACGTTCTGCCGGATATAGAAATTCCTGTGATTGCCGCCGGCGGTATTGCCGACGGACGGGGTATCGCCGCATCGCTTCTTATGGGCGCATCCGGAGTCCAGATGGGTACACGTTTCCTCCTAGCTGAAGAATGCAGTCTCCACCCGAAAGCGAAGGATGCTATCATGGCAGCAGCGGATACGGATTCTGTTGTTACAGGATTTACCACCGGCGACAGTGTAAGAGGCCTCAAAAACCGATTCTCCGATCGTTACCTGAAAGCGGAGTACAGCGGTGCTTCACCTGATGAACTGTCATCTATCTCTGCAGGTACCACAAAGAGAGGGGCTCTTTTTGGCGATACGGAAAATGGTTTTATTCTGGCCGGCATGTCCCTTACCCATTTGACAAAAATTCAATCTGCAAAAGAAATCGTAGAGGAACTCGTTTCTGAAACGGAACGGCGCCTTGCGGCGGCTCCAGGGCTCATCTGAATTTCTTTCGAATATTTATAGAAAAGCATATAATAAAGATGACTTCTTAATTGATAGAAGTTATTCTGTATTTAAAATCTTTGCGGTAATTTTTATAAGTTTTATTTTCTGTCTTTCATGGAGGTTCCTCATGTACACACTTTCCAATCTTAATTTTATGGGGAAGAGTCCCAAAATTGATCCTGATGCTTTTGTTGCACCCCGCGTATTCCTGGCCGGCGATGTGCGTATAAGCAGATACGCCAGCCTTTGGCCCGGTGTTGTCGCAAGAGGTGATGTTAACTATATTTCCATAGGCGAATGTTCCAATGTACAGGATTTGGTATGCCTTCACGTCGCCGATGATTTCCCCTGCATCATCGGCGACTATGTTACCATCGGACACTGCGCCTGCGTACATGCCTGCACGATTGAAGACCATGTCCTCATTGGTATGAACGCCACTGTTCTGACGGGAGCAAAAGTAGGCAAAGGTTCAATCATCGCTGCCGGTGCCCTTGTCCTGGAAAATCAGGTCATTCCGCCAAACTCCCTCGTTGTCGGCGTCCCCGGCAAAGTAAAATCCACTATCAATGCACTTAAAAACATCCATGCCCAGGCTTTGAAATACAAAAGTGAATGGGCTATCGGCTACGGTGTAAAACCCGATATTGGAGGCGAGCTTTACCACGGAGAAAAAATCGTTTAATTAATCCATTGAAAAATCGGTAATGACACAAGTCTGCAACTGCATCATTACCGATTTTTTATTGCTTTATTTTTCCAGCTTATCTACATTTTCATGAAGTTCGGGATAAGTAAGAGTAGCAAACAGATCATGGAGCGTTTCATTTCTGCGAATCTGCTGCACGGTTCCATCTTCATGAACCATGATTTCCTGATGGCGCAGACGGCCATTATAATTGTACCCCATACTGTGTCCATGGGCACCGGTATCATGAATGATGATAAGATCCCCCATTTCAATTTCCGGCAGTTCTCTCTGAATGGCGAACTTATCGGAATTTTCGCAAAGGGAGCCAACCACGTCATAAATTTTGTTCTTAGGCAAATTTTCCTTGCCAAGAACACTTACATGATGATAAGCACCATATATACCGGGACGCATCAGATCAGCCATACATGCATCTACGCCGATGTAATCCCTGTAAATATTTTTGTAATGAATCGCTTTTGTTACAAGGTAACCGTAAGGTCCTGTAATCATTCGGCCGCACTCGAAACAAATACGCGTATTTTCAAATCCCCGCATTTTTTCTTCAAAAAGTTTTTTCGCACCTTCTCCAAGTCCCTCCAGATCTACAGGTTCCTGTTCAGGCCGATAGGGAATCCCGATCCCGCCGCCGAAATCGATAAAGCTCACCGTTACACCATGAGTATTACGTATTTCATTAGCCAAATCAAACATCATGCTGATGGTTCCCAAAAGTCCCGGAAGTTCCAGCTCTGCGGAAATAACCATGGTATGAATACCGATATATCCGATACCCTTATTCTTCGCCCATGCCACACATTTGAGAAGCTGCTCGCGGGTCATGCCGTACTTCGCTTCCTGGGGTGTACCGATAATTGCATTCCCCCTCGCCAGATCAGGCCCGGGATTATATCGGAAGCAGATGCATTTCGGTACCAGGTGAAGCCGTTCCATATCATCCAAATTGGAAATATCATCCAGATTAATAATAGCCCCAAGCTCATGCGCTTTCAGAAACTCTTCATCCGGTGTGTCATTGGAAGAAAAAACAATTTCCTCTCCTGTGATTCCCACCGTTTCCGCCAAAATCAATTCTGCCATGGAACTGCAGTCTGCACCCACGCCAAGTTTTTTTAAGCTTTTCATAATCCACGGATTGGGTGTCGCCTTCACCGCGAAATATTCATGAAAATCCGAACTCCAGGAAAAGGCTTTCTGCAGGCGTTTTACATTATCCGATATCCCTTTTTCATCGTAGAGGTGAAACGGCGTACCGTAAACGGCAGCAATCTCCCTGACCAGCTCTTCGCTGAAGGGCAGCTTCTTTTCACTCATTCAGAGAACCCCTTTCCTTTTGTAGGAAGAAATATCAATTTCAATGACTGAAATCTTCCAAACAAATTTATACCCTATAAAGTATGTCTATTATAGCATAGCCATATTTTATATTCTATTATAATGCCAAGCGTTATAAATAGAATTCTTTAATCTTATAGGTTTTCTGCAAATGAAAAGAACCCCTGCCACACAGAGGCTCTTCATTTTTACTCAAAAAACTTATTTTTCCGCTTTACCGAACCATTTTTCAAAAATCTTGTCATATTCACCGTTTGCTTTTAATTCCTTCAGCGCTTTATTCACCGCCGCCTGCAATTCTTTATTTTCTTTCTTCATAGCAAAAACAAATCCTACATCTGTCTTTGGCGTACCGACGATCTTCAAGTCTTCAGAACCGCCTTGCTTCATATAGAACATAGCCACCGGCTGATCAACAACAAAAGCATCTAATGTCTTCGCACGGAGTTCCATAAATGCCTGGGCGTTGGAGTCAAGCTGTTTTACTTCGCCTTTTGCTTCCTGAATCATCTTGACCGGTTCCGTCCCTACCTGGGCTCCCACCTTCTTGCCTTCCAGATCCGCCCAGTCTTTCAGACTGTTATTATCTTTGTTAACAATGATAACAAAACCATTTTTATCAAAGTATACATCAGAAAAAGCGACCTGTTTTTCACGTTCCGGGTTTGCTGAAAGTCCGGATGCGATCATGTCAATCTGTCCGCTCTGGACCGCGGGGATCAGAGCATCAAACCCCATACTCTTAAACTCCATCTTGCTGCCCATCTGCTTAATGACGGCTTCTGCCAGATCCAGGTCAAATCCCACGTACTTGTCATCTTTTGTAAATTCAAAAGGCGGAAAAGTGGTTTCAGCCCCTACACGAACGATAGACGGCACGCCTGATTTCGCAGCATCACCACTTTTTGCCTTATCTCCATTTCCACCGCAGCCCGATACTGCCAATACAGCTGCCAGTGCTCCTACCGCCAGCCATGCTTTCATCTTTTTATTGAACATACTCCCATCTCCATATCTCAAATAAAATAATCGATGTGCATATTCTATCAATATTCTGCATATATGTCAATAAATATTCATAAAGACCTCTCCGTCTTCTCCCATTTCCGTCCTCTGTAAATGAGATAATTATGCATTCTGTCGATTTGACCACATTTTTCTGCCATGCTATAGTTTAAAATAAAAGCTTTCCAAACATAATACACGTTAAACCACATTAAAAGGAACTATTATGGAATTACTCATCTCCTTTCTTTCCGATTGGGGTTATATCGCACTTTTTATCTGTATGGCTTTGGAAAACATGAATATCCCCATTCCCAGTGAAATTATCCTCGGGTTTGCCGGATTTCTTGTTTCACAGCAGATCTTTTCTTTTTGGCCCACCATTATCATCGGTACAGCCGCCGGTATCGCAGGCTCTCTTTTATCTTACTACATGGGGCTCAAAGGCGGACGGGAATTCATGCTCCGTCACACAGCTAAAGGCGGTCTTGGTGCGAAGAAACTGATTGCTGCAAAAAACTGGTTTGAAACATATGGGGGCATCGCTGTTTTTACAGGCCGCCTTCTTCCGGGGATCCGCACTTTTATCTCCCTTCCCGCAGGCATCGCACATTATCCTCTCCCCCAGTTTATTGCTTACACGATTATCGGCACAATCCCATGGACGATATTCCTTGTATATACAGGAGAAATACTCGGAGAAAACTGGATGCTTCTTCTTGAATACAAAATAGAAATTGCCCTTATTTCTTTCCTTACAGCCGGCAGTATCGCCGTTGCTTTTTACTTTTGGCAGAAATCAAAAAAACATGAAAAATAAAAATGCTTTTCTTATATTTGTATTTGCTCTCCTTTTGTATGGATTATTTTCGAACATTATTCCGCTCGTAGATCCTGACGAACCTGTCTACGGTGAAACGGCAAAAGAAATGCTTCTCACAGGCGACTGGCTTTCCCCCCGTATTTACGGGGAGTACTGGTATGATAAGCCGCCGCTTTTTTACTGGCTTGACGCGGTTTCCTTTTCTATTTTCGGCGTTTCTACTTTTGCCGCCAGATTTCCCTCGGCCATAATCGGTGCCTGTACTGCTTCTTATCTGTATCTTTTTACAAGAAAACTGATTGAAGAAAAACCGGCTCTTACAGGTGCTTTCATATGTGCCACTTCTCTGGAAATTATTGTTCTTGCCAGAAGTGCCGTTACTGATACTACTCTTGTTTTCGCACTGACAGTCGCTCTTATATCCTTTCTTCGCAAAGAATACATTCCTGCGTACATGGCATGCGGCTTTGCTTTTCTGACAAAGGGTCCCATCGGATTTGGATTCCCCGCACTCATCGTTGCTCTTTGGATGATGATTACCAAAAGCTTTACATTAAAAAACATTATGGCCCTGAAATGGTACTGGGGCATTCCCCTGGCCTGCCTCATTAGTTTTCCCTGGTTTATATACATGACCATGCACCACGGTCCCGTTTTCATGGATACCTTCTTCGGCTATCATAACCTGGCCCGCTTTTCCAGTCCTGAGCATGTGGGGAAAAACCATCTGTGGCTGTTTTTTATCGTTTTAGCAGCAGGATTTTATCCATGGACCGGCTCTATCCCCGGTATATTCCGCCATTTCCCGGAATGGAGGAAAGATCGTACCCTTCTTTTCTTTTATGTATGGACTGTCTTCATATTTATTTTCTTTTCCTTTTCCTCTACGCAGCTCTTTTCCTATATTCTTCCCATGTTCCCTCCGCTCTCTCTTTTAGCAGGAAAATACATGGTGAATCTGGAGGAAACCGGACATATTTCGAAACTATTCCTTTATACCCATCTATTCTTTTCTCTTATCACCGCAGGGGCCATTGCCTGTGCTCCGATTGCTCCTGATGCAGGCAAATGGAGCCAATGGTGCGTTTCTGCCGCTATGCTGGCGGCGGGACTGATTGCTGCTTACTTTTTCAAAAAGGGACGATTTAAAGATTTTCTTATTTGCCAGGGGTTCATTGTTTCATGCTTCGTCTTCTCCGTATGGTTCACCTTCGGCGGGACTGTCACACGGCTCTTCACGTCAGAAAGTATCGCCCTGGAACTGAAAAAAAACTGTCCGGGAAATGAATCTGTATATATTGACGCATTCTATCGTCCTTCTGTGGCATTTTACGGAGATATTTACGGCAAGATCCTTCCTAAATTTGATGAAGAAAACTTTGAAGAAGCAATAAAAAACCGGGAAAAAGGAATTATTCTTCCGACAGACAGTATAGACAGAGATATAGAAAAAGGCGCTTACATCCTTGTACAGGAAAAAGTATACAACCGATGGTCCAAAACGCAGAAAGCAGGACTGCAACTGATTTGGAAAAAAGATACGGCGCTGTTTTTACGAAAAGAATCTTAAAAAACATAAGAGGACTGCCATGAGCACAAAGAAACAAAAGCGGGAAAGGCTTCAAAAAGCACGGGAAGAAACTGCAAAAAGAGAATTTAAATACACTACCGCACAGACATTAATCGGTATCTTTGCACTGGCCCTCATGTTTTTTGCCTGGGGTTCCCATCTTCTTCCAGTCACCGATCCGGTAGAATCCAACTATGCGCTTACCGCCAAGGAAATGGTATTGTCAGGGAACTGGCTGTCGCCGCAAATCTACGGCCATTTTTGGTTTGATAAACCTGCCATGGTGTACTGGCTCATGTCCATCTCATACAGCTTTTTCGGCTTTACCGATTTTGCCTCACGTCTCCCTGCCGCCTTCTGCGGGGCTGCAACGATCACACTTCTTGTCTGGTATATCCGCCGGATTACGAAAAATAACGTAGTTGCCGTCTGGTCGGGCATCATGCTTGCCACTTCTCTGGAATTTTGGATTATTTCTCACGCCATCATTACTGACAGTATGCTGATGCTTTTCACTGTGCCTACACTTCTTTCCGCCTATATCGGCCTCATGGAAAACAACAGGCGCCACATGGTCATCGCCTACTTTTCTTCGGGTCTGGCATGCCTTTCCAAAGGTCCTGTCGGTCTTGTCCTTCCGGGAATGCTTCTGCTGATTTGGTGTGGCTTGATGCGGAATAAAAAACTATTCCTCCGTCTCTTTCCCTGGCAGGGAATCCTTATCTTCTTCATCACTGCCCTCCCTTGGTACGCCTGCATGTACGCCATACATGGCGATCCATTCATCCGCGAATTTCTCGGTCTTCACAATATTGTCCGTGCCACATCATCCGAACATCCGGGAGATAATCACTTCTACTACTATTTTCTTCTTCTCCCTTTCTCTCTTCTCCCCTGGACAGGACTTTTTTTCTATGAAATAAAGAAACAGTGGAAAGAAAAAACATCATTTTATCTTTTTCTTATGGTATGGTGTTTCGGTACGCTCCTTTTTTATACCCTTATGGCGACAAAGTATGTGACCTACACCTATATCGCTCTCGTACCGGCAGCCGTTCTTGCCGCCCATGCCGCACCGGATGTGACAAGCGGAAAGAAAATCCCGGGACTGCTTGCGATAATTCCGTTCCTCCTTTTGCTTGCCGCGCTGCTCGCAGGTACATTCTTTTTCCCGGATTCCCAATGGTGGCCGCTCTACATTGTAACCGCCTATTCTATATGGGCCCTCCTCTTCCGTTGGCATAAAAATTCACATAGACGGCTTACCGTCATTTCCACCGTCACCATTTCCGCACTCCTTGTTACCGTCAGCGCGGGACTTCCCGCTTACATGCATACACGGTCAGGATACATTATGTCAGACTACCTGCATAAACTTCCGGGACAGCACTATTTCTTTCAATCCTACTCAGCTTCTTTCTCTTACTACACGGGAGAAACCGCGACACGCCTCATTCCCATTCTTCCGAGTGAAGATGTACAAAATATTCGCGATGCCCGATGGAAAGAAAAATATGCCATGCCCTCCATCACAGAAGAAGAATTCCTCAAATTAAAAAAAGAAGAACCGGTCTACCTTTATGTATCAAAAGGAAACCTGTCCCGTATGGAAAAGTGGTCTTTAAATAATCGGTTTACCGTTGAGAAAGAATTTATTGACGGTACCATTTTCAAATTGGAAAAATAAATGATAAACGAATCCATAAAGAATTTTATCGAATCTCTCGCAAAATATCATGCGGAAAATGTCTTCAACCCGTGGGCGGATACAAATCCTGACTATGAAATAGAAAACGCTGTCATTCTCCGCCGCCGGCAATTAGAAACCTACCTGAGCCGCCGCCTTTCGGCCGCTAAACTTCTCCTTATAGCAGAAGCCTGCGGATACCAGGGCGGCCACTTCACCGGTATTGCCATGACCTGCGAGCGGATGATCCTCGGTTATCACAAAACGGTAACCCCCATGATGATCCTTGGAAAAGAAGGAACACGGATAAGCAGAAAGGACAGCCTCTTCATAAAAAAAGAAATACAAAGAGAAAAAGGCTTCAACGAACCCACGGACACCGTTGCCTGGTCGGCATGCCTTGAAGCGGGACTTGGGCCTGATGAATTTATTCTTTGGAATATATTTCCTTTTCACCCTTATAAAAAAGGCTGTTTTCTTTCCAACCGTACCCCCACCGATGAAGAGCTGTCCGTCGGTCTGGATTATACCCGGCAGCTTTTGGAAATAACAGGAACCCTGCCCATCTTCGCAGTAGGGAAGAAAAGTGAAATCACTTTATCAGCCGCAGGTTTTTCCGTCATCGGTCTCCGCCACCCGGCTAACGGCGGCGCTAATATTTTCAGAAAAGGCTTAAAAGATAATCTCCCCTGCAGCTAAAAAAAAAGACTTCGGCCTAAACTGTATTTCTCATACAATCCGTCGAAGTCTCTTCCTTTATACTTTCCCTTTCAGGATATACCGCTTTGTTGCATAATTCCATATCATGACGATACCGCTGGCAATAACCTTGGCAAACATATACCAAAGACCTGCGATCTCCACAAAGAACCACATGGTCATCTGGTTGATTCCCAAGCCTGCCGCAGATGTGGCAAAAAAAAGAAACATTTCCATTTTCGTCCGTTTTCCCGTGTGAAAAACCACCGTCACACAAAGTAAATAATTCACCAGCAGAGAAATAAGGAATGCAATCGCTGAAGAGGTAAGATAAGGAATCCCCGCAAACTCAGTAAACATGTACAAAAGCACATATTCCAAAAGGAAGCATCCGCCGCCGACGATAAGGAAACGAAGTATTTCATGAAACCGTTCCGCCGGTGGCAGTTTCTTCATAAGCCAATCTGTCAAAATAATCTCCTTTGCCATAAATATGTTCTTATTTTACTATATCTTTTCCGTGCTGCAAAACCCCACCAGAAAACCGTCTGCCATTTTACTCTGTTTTGGCAGACGGTTTTTCTTTTCATTGCCGTTTGGCTATCCTTATACGATAAGCTGCATTTGCGTTTTATGTCATTTTTCTATGACGCTTAAAAACATTGCTTTCATTCCGGTAAAAGTAATACAAAAGAGGAGCTCAAGATATCACACAATGATTTCATGAAATTCCTCCTTTAGTAAACATGCTTTTATAATTCTGTCGCTTTCCGCAAAGCCATCAGATTTTCTGCCGATGCTTTCGGATTGACCACGCACCCCGGCGCCAGTATGAGACCTCTCCCGTCAACCTGGGAAATAGCATCTTTCACATGTTCTGCGATTTCTGCGGGTGTGCCGTCGAGGATAATATCATCATATTGAAGCACGCCATTGAGAAAGTAAGGAGCTGACCGGATACCTGCCATGAGACACTTATCCGTGAGCCTCCGCGCTTCTTTCAGTGACGGCCAGGTATGACGGTCATGCCAATTCAGACAATTTACAGGATAATCCTTTAATTTTTCAAAATACACATCTTCTCCATGCATATGAATAGGATTGAACCAGGTTTTCTTCGCATAGCTGTTAATGACAGCCAAATCATAAAATACACCGAATTCATTAAATTCTTCTTCCGTCATCATTGTCTTTACGGCATTTTGCGTAGCAAAAAAGAACCCGTCCACACCAGCATCGATATTGTACCCGACAAAATCCAGCGTCGTCGCTGTAATAGCGGCCAATGCATGGTGAACCGAACGCGGATATTCTTTCATATCGGTAAGCAGCCTGTCCCCCGCCAATTTCTTCAAGGTCGAAAAAGGACTGAAAATCGTCTGGATGATCGGCGTTCCTTCTATGCGGCGCTTTGCCAGTTCACGGGCAAATTCCACCTGCTTTCCGTACGTCCCCTGAAGTGCTGAGATCGCGCGGATTGAATCATATCTTGCAGGACCGTCAATAGCAAACTTTTGGACAATCGGTTCTTTGTAAGGATCACAGTAAATCTTTACCTGATTGCCAAAATCCTGGGTAGAGTACAGCCCGAAAGGCATCATCTTAATATAATCAAAATCATATTTTTCCGTCAGTTCCACTTCCGCTTCCGCCAGAGAAATAGGATCCTGGTCATGTTCGGACAAATGCATCCACGCCGCCACGGGCACACGATCTGTTTCCCTGCCGGCAATCGCTGCACGGATACGTTCTTCTCTTGTCATACTTTTCCTCCCAATTAAAATCGCATATTCTCTATGTTCTGATTATAGCACTCCTATTCCAAAAGAAAAATCGGTTTCCTTTACTGTAAGATTCCATCTCTCTAAACCATAAAAAAAGAACTGCCGCTATACTACTGCCTGCAGTTCCTTCTTATTCAATTAGTCTGCGCTGAACGGAAGCAATGCGATAGCTCTTGCCCGCTTAATTGCGAGATTGATTTTGCGCTGATGTTTCGCGCATATTCCGGTCACGCGGCGGGGCAAAATCTTGCCTCGTTCCGAAATGAACCGGCGGAGCATTGCAATATCCTTGTAATCAACATTTTCGATATGATCAACACAGCCCTGACAGATTTTTCTTCTCGGTCTTCTTACTCTATCTTTCTTAATCATATTTCCTCCAAAACTGGAAAATCAGAATGGAATATCCTCATCATCGTGGGAATCACCAAACTGGTTAAAATTACCTTTAGGCTGACTATCACCTTCGCTGCCCGCAAATCCCTGATCCTGCGGTGCTGCGGAAACACGGGAACTCATTCCAATGGGAAGAGCGATCATATTGGCTACCACTTCGGTAACATACCGTCTCTGTCCATCAGGAGTGTCATAAGATCTGGTGGAATAACGCCCTTCGACAAAAACACGGGTTCCCTTTTTGAGCTGGTTACCCACCGCTTCTGCCAGATTGCCCCAGGCAACAACATTGATCCAATCAGTTAATTCTCTCTGTTCACCCTGAGGTGTCGTATAATTACGATTTACAGCAATAGAAAAAGATGCCACGGCACGGCCGGTTTTAGTCGCGCGGATCTGCGGATCCCTCGCCAGATTACCCATTACCTGAACTGAATTCATAGTCTTTACCTCGATCCCTTAGTCATCTTGCTTAACAATGATATGACGAATAATTTCTTCATGGATCTTAATGATACGGTCAAGTTCCGCAATCTGTGACGGGTCAGCTTCAAAGTCAATGACTACATAATAGCCTTCATTCTGATGCTTGACTTCGTACGCCAGATGACGTTTGCCCCATTCATCAACCTTGGTTACTGTACCGCCGATACGAACGATCGTATCCTGCACCAGCTTCACTGCAGCCTGAATCACTTCTTCATTTGCAATGTCCACGATGAACATAACTTCATACTTTTTCACGAAATCGCCTCCTTTTCGGACCTATGTCCCATGCTCCCCATGGGCCAGGAAGTTGCTTGTGTAAAACAAGCTTCTATATTATACAAGGCTTCCCTTTAAATTGCAAACTCTCTGTAAGATATCTGCCGTATTACTTTTTGTACTCTAATTCCTTTTATAGATTTATTCAGAATCTAATATCATTTCTTCTTTACGCCTTTTTATTACTCGTGCTATAATATACTTGCTTATCAATAAATAGCATTTACATTTTTATTTAAAGAGTATACTTATTCTTCATCATTTTTACTTATAAGGAGCAAATAATGATTACAGAACGAGAAATTTTTTTGACAGATCCTGAAGAAAAAGCAAGAGTTGTAGAATTCCTGAAAGAATTTGATCTGACTTTCACAGGAAACATTGATTATACCATGGGACTTTTCGATGATGGGAAACTTATAGGCACAGGCTCTCTCGGCGGCCGTGTCATGAGAGATATCGCCATCAGTAAAGATTACCAGAAAAAGGGGCTTACCCATCGTATCATCCGTAACCTCCAGGGCGAATCCAACCGCCGCGGCATTACAGGAAACCAAATCTTCACCAAGCCGAAGAACGTCCCCGTTTTTGCCCATATGGGTTTCAAAGAAGTGGCCGTAGCCGAACCTTATGCGGGTCTTCTGGAGCGCGGACAGGACACATTGGAAGACTACCTGAACCGTGTCCGTTCCATCCTCGGTACCGGTGAGGGTAAGAACCGCGGCGCTATCGTCATGAACTGCAATCCTTTCACCTTAGGGCATCGTTCTCTTGTAGAATATGCTGTTAATAACTGCGATGAGGTCATCATTTTTGCCGTGCAGGAAGACCGTTCCATATTCCCATTCTCTGACCGCTTTTCACTCATTAAGCAGGGTGTTAAAGATATGAAAGGTGTTTCCGTCATCAGCGGGGGCAACTACATTATCTCCAACGCCACTTTCCCGACATACTTCATTAAGGGCACTGATGAGCTGGCGGCGCAGACGAAGCTGGATGCCACCGTATTTGCTACGCGTATCGCACCCGCTCTGAATATCACTGTTCGTTTTGTAGGCGAGGAACCGACTGATAAAACTACACTTGCTTACAACCGGGCCATGCGCGAAGTTTTCGCCAACAACGGTATCGAACTGAAAGTCATCCCAAGAGAACAAAAGGGCCATCAGGTCGTCAGCGCTTCCACCGTACGGAAAGCCCTTTCTGAAGATGACTGGGAGACAGTTTACCGTATGGTTCCGAAATCTACCCTCGTTTACCTGAAGAGCCCGGAAGGACAGGCCGTCATCCGCAAAATTAAGATGACAGAAGCGTTTAAACAAATGGAAGCAGAAGAAAAGGCAAAAGCCGCTGAAGCAAAAACAGAAAAGTAACTGCATCCCGTAAATCCCGCCCCCTCACGTTGCGGGATTTTTCTTTTCCATTTTATCCTGTTAAGGTCTATAATAATCTAAAAATGCCAGTCATTATAAAAGAGGATCTGCTTATGCTTTGGGATTTATTTCTCACTTTTTTTAAAATGGGCGCCGTCACTTTTGGCGGAGGATATGCCATGCTTCCTATCCTGCAGCGGGAAGTAGCGGAAAATAAAAAATGGAGTACCGAAGAAGAGCTGATGGACTACTTCGCCATCGGCCAGTGCACGCCCGGCATGATTGCTGTCAATGTAGCCACCTTTGTAGGATATAAACAAAAAGGTTTTTCCGGCGGCCTGGCTGCCACCTTAGGTGTCATTACTCCTTCCATGCTTATTATTACTGCTATTGCCATATTTCTTTCCAGCTTTGCAGCAAATCCGTTTGTCATCCATGCTTTCGCCGGCATCCGTGTCTGCGTATGCGTCTTGATTTTTGACACTGTCATCAAATTAGGCAGGAAATCCATTACTGATAAAAGAACAGCATTCATTTTTCTTTCCATTCTTCTGATCTCCCTTTTCTCCTCCCTCTCTCCGGTATTCTCTGTCATTTTCGCGGGAACAGCAGGATACATTTTCATGCCTGATGCAGAAAAGAAAGGCAAGGTGGCGCAATGATCTGGTTCCAGATCTTCTGGGAATTCTTTAAGGCGGGACTTTTTGCCGCAGGCGGAGGACTGGCAACACTCCCTTTCCTCTATGCTATCTCCGAATCTACCGGTTGGTTTTCCACAGCGGATATTGCCAATATGATTGCCATCTCCGAATCTACTCCCGGGCCGCTGGGCGTCAACATGGCGACTTACGCAGGTTATCAGACCCTCGGTATTGCCGGCGGCATCTGGGCAACGCTGTCTCTTACCTCACCGGCACTCTTCGTTATTACAGCGGTTTCAAAAGCACTGGATAAATTTAAGAATGCCCTGCTTGTGGAAAAAATTTTCTACGGACTCCGCCCCTGTTCCATCGCTTTAATTACAGCAGCCGGGCTGGGCGTGGCAAAAATATCTCTCCTTAACATAAAAAATGATATCCCGGCACCAAATATCCTATCTTTCTTTGACTGGAAATGCATTCTTCTTGCTGTCATTATGTGGTATGCGCTTTGGCGGTTTAAAAAGCATCCTGTTATTTACATTGCCATTTCTGCCGCCATCGGCATCTTCTTTGAACTGTAATTTGAACTCCAGTATTCCGCCTGGTCAGATTTTACATAAAAAAAACACGGAGCCATGTAGGGTACCGTGCTTTTTTATACTCATTTTCCGCCAATAATTATTCAGCCACCACGGGAAGTGTCGATCCCCCGACAGGAACGACATACGCTGCCGCCTTTTCCCCCATTTGGGCAAATGCCGCGTCTACCGCCTGCTGGAGATTATGGAAAGGAACCATGTTTGCCTTCTCCACCAGTTTATCTTCCATATCAGTCACCAGATAAATATCACAATTTTTCTGCACCATGGCAAGAGCTGCCGATTTGTGTCCCCCCAGTTCAAAATGCTTCTGTATTTCTTCAATCCGTTCCCGCGGCGTACTATATGTATTAATCCACTTGCCAAACACATCACTGCCATATCCTTCGCGGCAGCTGGCCGCCACAATCATGATCCCGCCCTTTCTCACAATATGTTTTACATTATCAATAGATTTCTGCGCTTGGTATAAATTAATGTCTTTCGGATAGCCTCCGGTAGAAACGATAACAATATCCGCCGCTTTTTTCACCTTTTTTTTGTATATTTTATCAAGAAAAGCACAGGCTTTACGGTGAGCTTCTACAGGATGTCCTGCTGCGGCAAAGGCAATCCGCTTATGATCATCCAGCGCTACGTTTAAAATAAAATCAACAGAAACAAAGTCAGCTGTTTCTTCGATATCATCACGAACCGGATTATCTGTCAAATTTCCTGCAAATGCCCCTGGACGAATCATATTCCTATGGTTAGCCTGGATGGCAGCACGAGAGGAAACTCCCGGCATAATTGCTTTCATGCCGCCGCTGTACCCTGCAAAATAATGGTATTCCACATTTCCCACCAAAATGCGTCGGTCCGCTTCCGCCACCGTACGGAATATATCCACCGGCGTACCATTCCTGCAAACGCCCAGGTGCACACAATCTTCAGGATCACTGTCAACGCATTTCACACGACTATACACTTCTTCTCCCACAAGAGATTTCTGTTCTTCTTCAGTTTGCTTACGATGGCTGCCAAGACCGAAGACAATCGTCACATCCTCATCTTTCACCCCTGCCTTTCCCAATTCATCCAAGAGGCGGGGAATGATAATCTTTGACGGTACGGGGCGGGTAATATCACTGGTAACAATTACAATCTTCTCTCCGGATCTGACAATTTCAGACAATCTGGGGGTTCCAAAAGGAACAGAAAGGGCACGGGCTACTTCTTCCGCCTCTGATACCGCAGCAGGTGCCGTATTGGGAAGGATATTCCCCAATACATTTTGATCCGGTATGTGAAAAGACACCAGATCCTTATAATATTTAATTTTGAACTCCATAAGATTCTCCTTCCCCTGGAAAACATGCGTTTTTATTATATATTCCTAATTTCAAAATTTACGTAACGACATCATAAGGCCAATCCTTGATACCACCCATATCAAATACCTTTTTATATCCCAATTTAATCAGTTTTTCAGATGCCTGTCTGCTTCTTACACCACTTCTGCAGTACACAAGAATTACGGCATTCTTATCCGGAAGAAGTGCCGGCGGTTCGTTGCCGATGGTCTCATTAGTCAAAAGAACTGCTTCGGGAATATGCCCCGTTTTGTATTCCTCTTCACGACGTACATCGACAACAGTCACACCGCCTTTATCCATCATATTTTTTGCTTCCGCCGCCGGAATCTTCTGATATCCCGCCATACTTTCTCCTCCACAGCCGATAACCCCCAAAAAGAGGAATACACAGATACTGCCTGCCGCTAAAAGTCTTTTCATCATAAACCTCCAGAAGAAAAACAGGTAGTCGTTACCGTTTAAAAAAAGTTCCCAGAAGTCCGCGGACAAGGCTTGCTCCAAGATTTCCGCCCACACTCCTGCCCAGACTGCCGCCTACGCTGCCTCCGATCGATCTTCCCGCCGCACGGCCGATTGTCCCCAGTACGGAATTCCCCACGGATTTTATGGCCCGGTTCTTTGCCGCCGATTCTTTTTCTGCTTCACGAGCCGCTTTCTCATCTGCCTTCGCCTGTTCTTTTGTCAGGCGCGCATCTTCTTTCACCTGCGCCGCTTCTGCCGCTGCCTGTTCCTCTCTTGCCTGTTCCTCCTGCCCTAAACGCATCAGGATCTCATAAGCCGATTCCGGATCATACCCTTCCGCATATTTACTGTAAAAAAGACTTGACTTAACGGACTGCTCCCGCTGCCCGTCCCCAATACTGCCCATACTGCACTGCGGCGGAAGAACAGATACCTTCTGCGCCATGCCCGGGACACCGTCTTCCCCAAGGAAAGAAACAACCGCCTTTCCCGTCCCGAGAGAAGTAAGCGTTTCTTCCGTATCAAATGCAGGATTCGCGCGGAAAGACATAGCCGCCGCTTTGACTGCTTTCTGGTCAGACGGCGTATATGCGTGAAGACCGTGCTGCACTTTATTCCCCAACTGCGCTAAAACACCGTCGGGAATATCTTTCGGATTTTGTGTACAGAAATATACCCCCACTCCTTTGGACCGAATCAGCTTAACCACCTGTTCAATTTTATCCAAAAGCTGTTTGGGCGCTCCATTAAACAGGAGATGGGCCTCATCGAAGAAGAAAACCATCTTGGGTTTCGGCAGATCACCCACCTCGGGAAGTGTTTCAAAGAGTTCGGACAGCATCCAGAGGAGAAAGGCGGAATACATCTTGCCATTATTGATCAGACTTTCACTGTCAAGAATATTGATTATCCCCTTGCCGCCGTCACCTAATGTCAGCCAGTCGGAAATACGGAGAGCCGGTTCACCGAAGAACACATCGCCGCCGGCTGCTTCAAGAGCCACTACCGCACGGACGATCGTGCTGATAGAGGCCGGACTCATTTTCCCGTATTCTCCTTCAAAAAGCCCACGGTGATCACTCACATAATTCAGGACGGACTTCAAATCTTTCGTGTCGATAAGGAACCACTTACGATCATCGGCAATCTTAAATATTATCGTGAGGATATCACTTTGGAGATCATTCAAATCAAGGATACGGGCAAGAAGCATCGGTCCCATTTCAGAAATGGTGGTACGGAGCTGGATTCCTTTTACACCGTAAATATCCCATAAAGTAACAGGATATCCTTTGTAGGCGAATCCCGCATCCGTCAGATTGAACTTCTCGATGCGTTTCTGCATATCTTCGCTGTCTGTACCGGGATTCATCATTCCTGCGATATCACCTTTGACATCCGCCATAAATACAGGGATACCCATATCGCTGAATGTTTCCGCCATGACTTTGAGCGTAACCGTCTTGCCTGTGCCTGTTGCACCGGCAACAAGACCGTGACGGTTCACCATCTTCGGAATGATGCTGATTCGTTCCCCCTGATCATTATTCCCTATCCAAACTTTTCCATCGATATACATAATTCCCTCCTGCATAATACATAACCTTTCTTTGCCTTAAGAATATCAAAAAAATCATGAGACCACAATAAACATAAGGCTCTTCCTTTTTTCTTACCCTCGCTGCCTTTCTTTCTTTTTGATATACTGAATTTAATTGATCAGAAGGAGTATCACATGACTTATAAATACATTCTTTTCGACTTAGACGGCACTATTTCTGCTTCCGGTCCAAGCATCATAAAAGCCATGCAGTACGGGCTTACAGCAGCAGGCATTAATGAAACAGATCCTGCTACACTTAAATCATTCATCGGTCCGCCGCTGAATGTGCAAATACAAAAAATCTATGGCCTGTCAGAAAAAGATACACTGGCGGTCATTATGAAGTTCCGCGAGCAGTATGATAATAAAGGCATTTTTGATTCCGCCCCCTACGAAGGTATCAATGGACTCTTATCCGCCTTGAAGCAAAGAAACATGATCACCGCCGTCGCTTCCAGCAAGCCGTGGCCGCTGGTGCATAAAATACTGAAAGACTTTTCCTTTACCTCTTACTTTGATGTGATTGTCGGCAGCAATCCTTCTGACGAAATGAAAAACAAGGCAGATTTCGACCAAAAAACACGTATTATCAAAAAGACTTTCATCAAATTGAAGGAAATCGGAATGACACCCGCCCTCGATGAAAAATTCCTTTCCTCCACGATTATGATTGGTGACAAAAACTATGACATCTTTGGCGCAAAAGCAAATAAAATCACATCTGCCGGGGCAGCATGGGGTTACGGTAGCCTGGATGAACTCGCCGATGCCGGGGCGGATTTTATTTTTAAAACGCCTCATGACTTGCAGGACTTTCTGCTCACATGAAAAATCGGAAGGCATATTCTCCAAAGAGGAAAATATGCCTTCCGATTTTTTGCCTTAAAGAAATCATTGTATCCTGGAGCAGCGCTATGGCACATAAGCCCGCGCAGCATGGCCTATGAGCTTGCGCTGGATACCCGTAAGCACATGACCGCGTATTTCCACAATTTTTTCCTGTGGTACAAAAAGATTATTTCCGATTTCCCTGCAGTATTGCCATATAATTTTTATACCCGTCAAAACTTCTGCCTTTACTCTATAAACTCCATTGTCATAAGCCGGTTCCAAAGACAGCCTTCCGCGAAGGGATACAGCTGCCGTATTTTCCATAAACCCGCTTTCCAAAGTAAAAAGACGGATAGCCATAAATACCGCCGATGCCGCCACACCCACATCAAGACCAATCCAGTAAGAAACGGCAGCCATGTCCAGCTGATGATCAAGGAACAGGGCTACAGGGAAACAAGCTCCCCAGTAAGCCGCCAAAAGAAGGATAAAAGGCACTTTAGCATCTTTATATCCGCGAAGAATCCCCTGCACCGGCGCAGAGATAGAATCAAAGAACTGGAACCCTGACGCAAAAATCAGGAATTGCGATGCGATAGCAATAACTGCGGCATCATCAGTATAGACCAGTCCGATCTGCTCCCGGAAAATCGCCGTCAAAAGGACTTCCGCTGCAGAAAATCCCACGGACATAAGAATTCCTGCTTTGGCGTACCGCCTTGCAAGAGCATGATCTTTCGCGCCTGCGGCACGAGCCACTAAAATGGTGAGCGCCATGGAACAGGACAGTGGTACCATGTATGCCATATTCGCAAAATTATCGGCGACCTGATATGCTGCAAGTGTTTCCGTGCCAAACCGCGCCATGAAAATAATAATCGCCCCAAAAAGTCCCATTTCCATGAAAACGGATAGTCCGCTCGGAATCCCCACACTCATATATTCTTTCCAGTCACAAAAACGGCTCTTGCCGGAAGCGAATATTTCCTTTCCCATAAATCTTTCGTCACTATGAATCACATAAAGGAACATCAGCAGTACGAAAAAGTACGTAATTGCCGCCGAAACGCCTGCACCGATACCGCCAAGGCGAGGCAGCCCGCCATGACCATAAATCAGAAAATAATTCAAAACAGCATTGATAGGAAGCGCGGAAAGAAAAAGTTTCATAGAGGTAGCCGTGCTTCCTGCCACATCCGTCAAAGAGCGAAGCGGAATAATAAGAGAAATAAATACCACTGCCACTACCATGGCAAAAATATAATTCTTTGCAATATATTCCACTTCAGCCGTGAGTCCCATGCTGCTGACAACCTCATCAGCAAAAAAGAAATATCCTGCAAAAAACAGCATGCTCAGTGCAAGTGCTATATATATGCCTGTACGCACCACGAAAGGAATGGATGATTTTTCATTCTTCCCAATTAATTGGGCAATTATAGGCGTCCCTGCCATCAGAAGCCCGATAGCCGCACCTTCAAAAGGAAAGAAGATCCCTGTCCCTACTGAAACCCCGGCCAAATCATCTGCTCCCGCATGGCCTGCCATTGTCGTATTTATAAAATTGATTCCCATGGTGGAAAGCTGCGCTACTAAAATAGGAAATGTGACTGAAAGCAGCTTTTTCATATCACTATATAATCCGGTTTTCATTTTTCTCTCCTTAAATCACCATCAAAAAAGACGCCGAGCGTCTGATTTTGGATTCCTGAAACTGGTGGAACCCTCCATATTGATTTCCTGTACTTCTCTTTTAATACAGGCTTCCTGTCCTATATATCGGACAAGCATGGTCAATCAAGAAGATTTTCTTTGAAAGTTGACTGCCAATACACCAAAGTGCATCTTTTGCAAGATCAGCCAACCTTTCTGCTTTTAAATAACAAACAGGTCAGCACTGACCCGGCTATGATCAATATATTTCCGCAGTGAAATGATTTCACGCAGACGCTTTTGTAGATATGTCCCTGTAAAGAGCCATATCCTTCTGTCATTCAAAACGACAGCCCGTGTATGTATTTTTACCATGCCCAACGGTTTTTGGGCTTTCAGCCCCCATCCCCCTGCGCCGATGAACCCTTTGAAGAAAGAAGAGAATCTGGCCACAATTCGTTTGAAATTGAAATTTTCACGAAAAGGCACAAGCAGATTTGCTCCTTCTACAAAGAAAAGCGCCATTAGGCAAAGTTCATACATCATATCTCCCAATTCCATATCCACAGAGGATGCCATACTCTCATCTCCTTCCCCGATAAATTTTTGCAAATATTATTAAAGGTATATTCAATACCCGTTTATAGTATATAACTATAACACTTAGAAATCAAGTTTTTACAAGTTATAGGCGATTCTCTCCTCGATGAGTCCGCATTTCTGTTAAATAGAAATATCCCTCAGAAATTCTTGTTTCCTAACCATTTCCACTTTATCCCCGCTTCCGGGTAACCCATTTTCCGCATCCCCACTTTATGATATACTGTTTTTGATATATATTTCATGATTCAATTGTTATACTTTATATCGCTGCATATATTGCACTGATAAAAACCGGAGAAAATATGAAACTGAATTTCACCTCACTGCTCTATTTTCAAAGAACTGCAGAAATGCAGCATCTCACAAACGCCGCCGAAAGCCTTCATGTCGCCCAGCCGGCCCTCTCCAGAATGATCAGCGGCATAGAGAAAGAACTGGGTGTCGCACTGTTTGAACGGAAAGGAAGGAATATTAAACTGACACGAGACGGAGAAATTCTTTTGAAGCATGCAAAAAGTTTTCTTGCGGAACTGGATCAGCTTAAAACAGATCTGAATGAATCAAAAAATCTTCAGCAGATGACAGTTACGCTTAATATAGAATCCGCTGCCCAACTGATCCCCGTCTTTCTCATGAAATTTCGTCAGGAACATCCGGAAGCCATTCTGGATATCCGCAATCGTTCTCTGCATCATCTCCATTCTCAAGAAACGGATCTGACCCTTTTTTCAAGCAATGAGCCAATCGACAGTCCCCACACGGTAACGCTTTTCAAGGAAAACCTCATTGTAATCATGCCGAAAGACAGCACTTACGCAAACGGAAGCCGCCTCTCTCTATCGGATCTGGCAACTGCCAAATTCATTGCTCCGCCAAAAGGAATGTGGCTTAGAAAAACAATTGATGATCTTTGCGCTTCTGCAGGATTTGAAGCAAATGTAGTCATGGAAAGCGATAATCCCAATACCGTCCGTGAATTTATCCATGCGGGTCTCGGTATCGCCGTTATCCCGCAGCTCACCTGGTACGCTGCCCGCGGAGAACACATAAAGATGGCATTCCTTACTGATGACAAATGCTACCGTCACCTGAATCTTTCATGGCACACGGATTCTCAATTATCTCTCGTAGCGGTTCTGCTCCAAGAATATATCATTGATAATTTTTGGGAATTTGTTCAAAACGCGGCAAGTTACAACTCTCCCCTTCTTTAAATTTTAATTAGATCGAATTAAATCGACGCCTTTCATCGGGCGTCTTTTTATTTTGATCAAACTATATCACTATAGATATAATTTGATATTATTATTGTTATTAAATGTTCATTTTATTCATTTATTTATCAGGATTATCGGATAAGCTTTTTCTTTATACATATATCTTTCAATCATTCATATTATTTTTGATATACATATCAAATAATTTGGAGAGATTTGGCATTTTCCCTTCTATGATTTTACTCAAAAATCCCATTATTTCTCTTTGTCATATCAAAATAAATATATTTATTCTTTTGGAGGCATATTAGTTAATTCCTTTCATTATTTTAATAATATACATTTTTATATTTTTACTTTCGATCTTTCTTTAAGGTTTTGTTTAATATACAACTCCTTTTATCCTGTTCTTATTAGTAATATAAAGAAAAAATTCTTTCAAGGTGAAAATATATGTTTTGGAATAATATTTAATTTATTGAATATTTAATAATAACTTTTTATGTA